>QFCE01002431.1_pt1 | contig 582005 bp, 480 predicted proteins | sample 5346091 | NCBI WGS metagenome assembly QFCE01 (sample SAMN09062252, study PRJNA434731) | Human gut metagenome, whole genome shotgun sequencing project. | isolation source: stool timepoint A chromium assembly | host: Homo sapiens | collected 2015 | reverse complement strand
TGTTCGCTATCGGTTTTCAAGGCTTCCTCATTATGATATGCGTCGGCATTTACGCGGTTCTGGTAAACAACATGATAATAGCGGACAATCTGCACAGCGCGATATTCTCCCTTGCAGCCTATACCGTTATCCTCTGTTTCTCCCTGTTCAAATCCGGCGCACTGGCGAAGTCGATATTCTCCGCGCATTAGCGGCGTGTCAAGGGCAGGGTGGAGATTTTCAGAGCGAAGCGGCGAAAATACGACCCGACCTTGACGCGGATAACCCCCATATAATACGGGCGGGCAAAGGGCATAGATTGACCTTTGCCTTGATTACCCTTATGGAAAATTACAGCAACACCAAACCCAGAGAAAGGAGGTTTTCACTTGGCGTATGTACCCGTACCCAAAGACTTATCCAAAGTCAAGACAAAAGTAGCTTTCAACCTTACCAAACGGCAGATTGTATGTTTTGCGGCGGCTCTCCTGTTCGGCTTGCCGCTTTTCTTTCTGCTCAAAGACAGCACAGGCACAAGCCTTGCGTCTATGGCTATGATTGCCGTCATGCTGCCCTGTTTCCTCTTTGCCATGTATGAGAAGCATGGACAGCCCCTTGAAGTGGTGGTGAAGAACATCATACGGACAAAATTCATAGCCCCCAAAGAACGACCATACAGGACAGACAACTTTTATTCCGTCTTAGAACGGCAGAGAAAACTTGAAAAGGAGGTATCAGCGATTGCAAAAGGAAACACGAAGAAACAGCGCGGCGGGAAGCACAAAGCCTAACCCGCCCCGCAAGCTCACCCGCGCCGAGAAAAAGCAGATTGCGGAAATCATCAGACAGGCAAAGGGCGACGGGAAAGCCCACACCGCGCAGCAGACAATCCCCTATATCCAGATGTACCCGGACGGTATCTGCAAGGTTACGGGACGGAAATACTCAAAGACCGTCGCCTTTGAAGATATTAACTATCAGCTTGCACAGGCAGACGACAAGACCGCCATTTTTGAGAACTGGTGCGACTTCCTCAACTACTTTGACGCTTCCGTTTCGGTGCAGCTTTCTTTCATCAATCAAGGGACGCAGCGCGGCGAAGCGGAAAAGGCGGTCAATATCCCGGCACAGGAGGACGCTTTCAATTCTATCCGCACAGAATACCGGGATATGCTGAAAAACCAGCTTGCAAAGGGCAACAACGGGCTTGTCAAAGCAAAATATATCACCTTTGCCATTGAAGCCGACAGTCTGGGCGCGGCGAAATCCCGCCTTGCCCGTATCGAAACGGACGTACTCAACAACTTTAAGCTCTTGGGCGTGTCTGCCCGCCCCATGACAGGCTATGAACGCCTTAAAATGCTGCATGGCATTTTCCACCCGGAGGGCGGGCAGTTTGCCTTTGATTTTTCATGGCTTGCCCCGTCCGGGCTTTCCACAAAGGACTTTATCGCCCCGTCCTCTTTCCGTTTTGGCGAGGGGCGTTATTTCCGCATGGGGCGCAAAATCGGCGCGGTTTCATTCCTTGAAATCCTTGCGCCGGAATTAAACGACCGTATCTTATCTGACATTCTGGACTTGGAAACGGGCGTTATCGTCAATCTGCATATCCACAGTATCGACCAGACCGAAGCCATAAAGACAATCAAGCGCAAGATTACCGACCTTGACAAAATGAAAATCGAGGAACAGAAGAAAGCGGTACGCAGCGGCTATGACATGGATATTATACCGTCCGACCTTGCCACTTTCGGCAGCGAAGCGAAGAATCTCTTACAGGACTTGCAGAGCCGGAATGAAAGAATGTTCCTCTTGACGTTCCTTGTGGTGAACATGGCGGACACGAAGCGGAAACTGGAAAATGACGTATTCGCGGCGGCGGGCATTGCACAGAAGAACAACTGCGCCTTAACCCGCCTTGACTACCAACAGGAAGCGGGGCTTATGTCCTCTGTACCGCTTGGGGAGAACCTTATCCCCATTCAAAGAGGGCTTACCACGTCAAGCACCGCTATCTTTATCCCCTTTATCACACAGGAGCTTTTCCAGACGGGCGCGGCTTTGTACTACGGCTTAAACGCCCTTAGTAACAACATGATACTCTGCGACCGCAAGCAGCTAAAGAACCCCAACGGCTTAATCTTGGGTACGCCGGGAAGCGGGAAATCCTTTGCCGCCAAACGGGAAATGACAAACGCTTTCCTCATTACCGACGACGACATAATTATCTGCGACCCGGAAGCAGAGTATTTTTCCCTTGTGCAGCGGCTTGACGGGCAAGTGATACGCTTATCCCCTACGGGCAAGGGCATTGACGGGAAGCCCCAGTATGTGAACCCTATGGATATTAACCTCAATTACAGCGAGGACGACAGCCCCCTTGCGCTGAAATCCGACTTTATCCTCTCCCTCTGCGAGCTTGTCATAGGCGGCAAGGAGGGCTTGCAGCCCGTCGATAAGACCGTCATTGACCGCGCCGTTAGGAACGTGTACCGCCCTTTCCTTGCAGACCCCGACCCGGAGAAAATGCCTATCTTGGGCGACCTCTACAACGAGCTTTTGAAGCAGCCGGAGCCGGAAGCGGCGCGTATTGCGGCGGCGTTGGAGCTGTATGTTTCCGGGAGCCTTAACGTATTCAACCACCGTACCAACGTGGAGCTGAACAACCGCCTTGTCTGCTTTGACATCAAGCAGCTTGGGAAGCAGCTCAAAAAGTTAGGTATGCTCATTGTGCAGGACGTGCGCTTTGTTTCTTGTTAATCTCCATAGAAATATGGAACAAAGCAAGACAGATTTCTAATGAAATCTGAACTCTATATTCGATTTGACAGGGGAAGTTCCTGTCTGACCCGGTGTGACGGGTTACAAAAATTCTAATCTCCGACGTGCATTTCATTGTGACAGGTGAATTGTACGAAGCTCGGTGAAAAGCGGGGAAGAAGCTTGAGACAGCTTGGATAACCGCAAGAAGCTATAAATTAGTCATGTCCAGTATATTTTGTTGCAATCGACAAAAGTCCTGAGTGTAAGGCTCGTAAACGATGGGATGATAACACAGCCATCCTCCCCATGTGGGGTGCTGTCGCCGTTGAAATATGTCTTGGTGGAAAACGGCAGAAAACCGGAATGGTCGAATGTCACTGGCAATCAATCACACAAGCCAGTGATGGCAGCCGGGTCAGAGGGACGGGCTAAAACTAAATGTAAAGCTAGAATATAGGGAACAAAGGAACCGTGGACGGCGCTCCGGTACATGCCGGTGCAAGTAAGGTGTCACCCTTGCCGCACAGGTAGGAAATGACCTGTTAATCCACGGGGCATCAGCCCGTAGTAGTGATGAAGCTCCTGTAATGGGAGTGGAGCGAAGGGGCATAGTCAATATGGATTCGTATGTGAACAGAAAGTCGAGGAAGCCGTAGGCAAACCTGACTAAAACCAGAAACACAACCTCGGAAGGAGGTGGTGCGTATGGCACAACAATTCGACTGCCCAAAAACTGAAACTGAATTACGCACTTTGTTAGACGAATTGTATCAACAAAGCAGGAAAGCCAGACAGGAAGGAAAATACCCTGCCTTCAAAGGCTTACTGGAAATTATGTCAGCAGAAACAACGATTGTGACTGCAATTCACAATATCAAGAGCAATCATGGGAGTGATACTCCCGGTGTCGATAACAAGACTATGCGGCGGGAATATCTGCAAAAACCCTACCGATGGGTTATTAACGACATCCAGAGAGCTTTTGAAAAGTTTGAAGCACAGAAAATACGCAGGAAATATATTGACAAACCGGGGAAAAAGGAAAAGCGTCCGTTAGGTATTCCTACAATACGGGACCGCATTGTACAGGAATGTATGCGTATCGTGTTGGAACCCATTGTAGAAGCGCTATTCTTTGAACATTCTTATGGTTTCCGCCCAATGAGGGATACGGCAATGGCGCTGGAAAGACTGAATTTCATCACTTTCCACACAGGTTATTACTGGTTTGTGGAAGGAGACATCAGTAAATGTTTCGACTATATCGACCACGCTATACTTCTTCGCAGACTATATCATTTGGGAATTAAAGACCGGCGTGTGCTTCAAATCATCAAACAAATGCTGAAAGCAGGCGTTCTTGATGAATGTGAAGTAAATGAAGAAGGCACTATGCAGGGCGGGATTATCAGCCCTCTGCTTGCAAATGTCTATCTCGACATTATGGATGAATGGGTAACAAAACAGTGGGAACTGAAAAACACCACCCACAAATACAATCAGGATTCCGCAAAAAGAAGGGCATTGAAAAAGACCAGACTGGTGCCGGGATTCCTAGTGAGGTATGCCGACGATTTTGTAATTATTACAGATAGCCGGGAACATGCTGAATTTTGGAAATCATCGTTAAAGGAATTTCTGGAAACAGAGATGAAGCTGACATTATCCAAAGAGAAAACACTGATTACGGATGTAAGAAAGAAACACGCCACATTTCTCGGATACGAGTTTAAGGTAGTAAAGGGGAAAGGCGAACATGGTTATGTTACCAGAACACAGCCGGACAGAGAAAGACTGAAACGCAAAGTTGATGTGATAGCGGATAATATTAAGAAAATCCCACGGGATACAAGCCGTGAAAAGCTGATTGATGAAATCAATCGGATTAACAGCCAGATACGAGGGGTCATCCAGTATTATCAATGCTGCACATGGGTTAGCGTGAGCATGGACAAATATGGCAGAAAGATACAACTTGCAGCGAGCCGCCGGCTCAAACAGTATAAAGGGAAATGGATTCGAGCCAAAGATACGCAGAACCTTCCCCGAATACACCAGAATTACAGGCAAAAGATACCTTCTGTCAAATACCGTGACATCTATGTTGGAGTTACATCGCTCACGTTCTGTAACTGGCAGGAAACGAGAGGGAAAAATCCAAAAGAAACGCCCTATACTGCCGAAGGACGGGAAATCAATTTCAGGCGCACTAAGAAGAAGCGCATACAAGCCAGATTGGATGATGTGTATTCAGAAAATGCGTCAATCGCTGTCTTAAAGGGTAAATGGGGCTATCTGAACAATTTTGAGTTTGTCATGAATAAGGCATACGCCCTGAACCGTGACCGGCTCAAATGCAGGGTTTGCGGAAAATGGTTGATAGACCATGCTCCATACACCCATAGAATTAACCCATATCTTCCGCTGGATAAAGTAAACCGTGTCAACAACCTTATATCAGTACACAAGAAATGCTCTATGGCGATTAACACGCCGGGCATGGACATCAGTGATTATGAAAAACAAGTGCAAAAGAAGATTTTAAGTTATAGGGAAAAACTGGTAGTTTCACATACACGCAACAACTAATCCGTATTGATGGAGCGCCGTGTGCGACGAAAGCCGCACGCACGGTGCGACGTGGGGGAAAATCCGTCCTGACTACCATATCGGGAGATATGGCAAAAGCGGCGGATTACCTATCACAATCAGGTATGGAACCGCGTCACCGTCAACCGGGCAGAAAGGAAATCCACCCGGTATTTTATGGACGAATTTCATCTTCTCTTGAAAGAGGAACAGACCGCCGCCTATTCCGTTGAAATCTGGAAGCGTTTCAGAAAATGGGGCGGCATACCCACAGCCATTACGCAGAATGTCAAGGATTTGCTTGCTTCCCGCGAAGTGGAGAATATCTTTGAAAACTCTGATTTTGTCCTCATGCTCAATCAGGCGGCGGGCGACCGGGCTATCCTTGCGAAGCAGCTCAACATCTCCCCGCAGCAGATGAAATATGTCACCCACACCGAAGCGGGCGAGGGGCTTATCTTCTACGGGAACGTGGTGCTGCCCTTTGTAGACCGCTTCCCGAAAGACACCGAGCTTTACCGGGTAATGACGACGAAGCCGGAGGAAGTGGGCGAAGCATGAACGGGCTGAAAACTGACACCATCATCAACCGGGACGCGCTCTATGCCTTGCGGGAGCTTCCAGAGGAAAGCGTACACTGTTGCGTCACAAGCCCGCCCTACTATGCGCTTAGGGATTATGGGCTTGATATGCAGATTGGGCGGGAGGACACGCCGGAGCAGTACATTGACAGGCTGACCGAGGTTTTCCGCGAGCTGCGCCGGGTACTGCGTTCTGACGGTACGCTCTGGCTGAATATCGCGGACACCTACTGCGGCACAGGGAACAAGGGCTACCATGCAGACCCGAAGAACCCGAAAGGCAGAAACGGACAGCAGATTGCAAAAAACAACCGCGTTTCCGGCTGCAAACAAAAGGACTTAATCGGTATCCCTTGGCTTTTAGCTTTTGCCCTACGCGCTGACGGGTGGTATTTACGGAGCGACATTATCTGGCAGAAAGAAAACCCCATGCCGGAGAGCGTGAAAGACCGCCCTACCCGCTGCTATGAACATATCTTTCTGCTTACGAAGTCAAAGAAATATTTCTATGACGCAGCCGCCATAGCCGAGCCGTTAGCCCCCACAACGGCGGCGCGGTACCGCACCGGGCGCAGCGCGGGACAGAAATATGCGGACGAAGTACCCGGACAGGGGAAAGTACAGGGGCTTAACCGGGCGAGAAGCGGCAGCTACTACGACGAAGCCCTCATGCCGACCATGCGGAACAGGCGGGACGTGTGGCTTATCAATACCGTACCCTACAAGGGCGGGCATTTCGCCGCGTTCCCGCCAAAACTTGCCGAAACCTGTATCAAGGCGGGCTGTCCGAAAGGCGGCGTTGTGCTTGACCCCTTTTTCGGCAGCGGCACGACGGGAGCAGCCGCAAGGCAGCTTGACAGGCATTATATAGGCATTGAGATAAACGCCGAGTATTGCGCCCTTGCAAGGGCGCGGATTGGAGGGACAGAAAAATAAAACAGTATCGAGCGCGTGAGAAAGTCACGCAGAAAATGACCCGCGAGGGGGCTGTCGAGGTAAACGCCGCCACCGGGAAAAAGAAACGTATCAGCAAGCGGATAAGGGACGCGGACTTTGCAAAGACCGAAGCACCGCAGCCGCCGGAACAGGCAGCGCAGACCATACCGGGCGGCGCAGCTCCCGCGCCCACAGCCGCCGCGCCGCCGCTTCCCCATGCGCCGGGGGCAGAACGGGAACAGGACACCGCCGCAGCCGAGCGCGTCTTGGAGCGTATCGACGGGGCGCGTACCAGAAAGGCGAGCAAAAAGGCGGCGAGGAAAGCACAGGCAGAAGCCACAGCAAAAGAAAAATCTTCCCGCTTGCAGTTTACCGACGAGGAACGGGCAACGCCGGAGCTTGAAAGGTATATCCGAAAATCGGACAAAGCAGCCGACCGTCTGGACGCGGCAAAGGCGGCTATCCCCAAAGAAAAGAAACTTGTACGGGAGCGCACCTTTGATGAAGCCACCGGGAAAGGCAAGACCCGCCTACATTTTGAGGAACAGGAAAAGCCCATAGGAAGGAATAAGCCCCACAATAACCCGCTATCCCGCCCCGCACAGGAAGCGGGTATTTTCGTCCACAACAAGATACATTCCGTTGAAAAGGACAATTCCGGCGTTGAGGGGGCGCACAAATCCGAAGAACTGGCAGAGCGCGGCGCAAAGTACGGGACGCGGAAAGTCAAGGAGGGCTACCGCAGCCACAAGCTCAAACCCTACCGGGCGGCGGCAAAGGCAGAGAAAGCGGCGTTCAAGGCGAATGTGGATTTCCAGTACCATAAATCCCTACATGACAATCCGCAGATTGCGGGCAATCCCCTTTCCCGCTTCATGCAGAAGCAGCAAATCAAGCGGCAGTATGCAAAGTCGGCAAGGAAAGGCGGCGCAAAAACGGCGCAGAAAGCCGCAGAGAACACCCGCAAGGCGGCAAAAAAGACCGCCGAGGAAACAAAAAAGGCAATCGCTTTTGTAGGGCGGCACCCGGCGGGCGTATGTATCGCCGTTGCCGCGCTGCTCTTATTCATCATGGTATCGGCGGGGCTTTCCTCTTGCGGCTCCATGTTCTCCGGCTTGATGAACGGCATACTTGGGACTTCCTACACGTCGGAGGACAGCGACCTTGTGGCGACGGAAAATAATTACGCCGCAAAGGAAAACGAGCTTCAGCAGCAGATTGACAATATCGAAAGCACCCACCCCGGCTATGACGAATACCGCTATGACCTTGACAGTATCGGGCATAACCCCCATGAGTTAGCGTCCTACCTCACCGCCCTTTTACAGACCTACACCCCGCAGAGCGCACAGGCAGAACTAAACCGCGTCTTTGCCATGCAGTACACTTTGACGCTGACGGAAGAAACGGAAATCCGCTACCGCACAGAAACAAGCACAGACCCGGAAACAGGGGAAACGACCAGCGAGGAAGTACCCTACGAGTACCATATCCTCAACGTGAAGCTGACGAACAAGCCCATTTCCGAGATTGCGGAGGAACTTCTAACGCCACAGCAGCTTGAAATGTACCGCGTCTATCTGGAAACAAGCGGAAACAAGCCGCTGATTTTCGGCGGCGGCTCCCCCGATATGGGCGCGTCCGAGGATTTAAGCGGCGTACAGCTTGTAAACGGCACACGCCCCGGCAACACCGCCGTTGTAGACCTTGCGAAGCGGCAAGTCGGCAACGTAGGCGGGCGACCCTTTTGGAGCTGGTACGGATTTAACAGCCGCGTGGAATGGTGCGCCTGTTTTGTTTCATGGTGCTACAATCAAGCCGGGAAAAGCGAGCCGCGCTTTGCCGGGTGCCAGTCACAGGGCGTACCCTGGTTCCAGTCACGCGGGCAATGGGGCGCGAGGGGCTATGAGAATATCGCCCCCGGCGACGCTATCTTTTTCGACTGGGACGGGGACGGGAGCGCAGACCATGTAGGGCTTGTTATCGGGACGGACGGGGAGCGCGTCTATACCGTCGAGGGCAATTCCGGCGACGCCTGCAAGATAAAGAGCTACCCCGTCAATTACTCCTGTATCAAGGGCTACGGCTTAATGAATTGGAACTGACAACAAAAAAATGAAAATCTGAAAGGAGAAATTTATTGATGGCTATGAACAAAATTGAACGTATCGACAAGGAGATTGCAAAGACCCGCGAGAAAATCACCGAGTACCAGAATAAATTAAGGGGGCTTGAAGCGCAGAAAACCGAAGCGGAAAACCTGCAAATCGTACAGCTTGTGCGCTCCATGCGCCTTTCCCCGCATGAGCTTTCCGCTATGCTTTCCGGGGGCGGTATTCCGGGCATGGAAGCCGCGCCGGGCTACCCCGCAGAACCCGCAGACCACGACACCGAAGAAATGGAGGACACCGAGAATGAATAAGAAAATCCTTAGAACACTGACCGCACTTTGCGCCGCCCTTATGCTTTCGGGCGGCTTTTCCGTCACCGCTTTTGCACAGACCCCGGAGGGAGAGGACGACACCAACGACAGCGGCGTTGTCTACGAGGAACCCCAAAAGGAAGAACCCCTTACCCCGGACGGGAACGCGACCCTTGTAGACGATTTCGGCGGCAACAAGCAGCTTATCACCGTAACGACCAAAAACGGCAATTACTTTTATATCCTCATTGACCGGGACGACGAGGGCGAGAACACCGTACATTTCCTTAATCAAGTGGACGAAGCCGACCTCTTAGCACTTATGGAGGACGGAAGCACCGAAGCAGCCCCGCCCGCCGTTTGCAGTTGCACCGAAAAATGCGAAGCCGGAAAGGTAAATGTGAGCTGCCCCGTCTGCAAGGACAACATGACCGCTTGCAGCGGCAAGGAAGCAGAGCCGGAAACCGAGGAACCGCCGGAGCTGCCCAAAGAGAAAGGCAATGCGGGCGGGCTTGTGCTTTTCCTTGTCGTGGCACTTCTTGGCGGCGGGGGCGCGTTCTATTATTTTAAGTTTATGAAGCCGAAGCAAAACGTCAAGGGCGGCACCGACCTTGAAGATTTCGATTTTGACGACTACGACGAGGACGAGCCGGACGAGGGGGACGGGCTTTCTGATGAAGAACAGGAGGACGAGGAAGCATGACCCTGTTTACCGACAATCCCTTTGAAAAGATGATGATACAAAGACCGGGCGGGCGGCGTGACAATGCGCCGCCCGTTCCCCATTCCCCGGCTTGCGCTTCCTGTCCGTACAAAGGGCAGCTCCCTTGTGTGGGCTACTGTCTGAAACAGGTACAGGAGAAAAAGGCAAGTGAGCCGGAACGCTGAAAATGGACTTTTAATTTTCGTTTGCAACATCTATGAGATTTTCGTAATGCAAAAGTGTTATGTTATTTTCATTTTGCAGTTGGAGCTTTCTATCACGAATATTCTCAAAATCTTTACGGAGTCCGGCTATCACAGCATAGTAGATTTGATAAGGGCAATATTTGTATAATTGTCTGGGTAACTTTGTATTGGAGAATGAGTGCTTTTCCAATTCTGCTACAATTACATTCCAATTTGCAGCAATATACATTTGCCAATCCCTAACCTGTTCAATCCCTTTATTGATTACTTCCCCGAAACGAGTACCTTTTTCTTTTGTTATCCGCCCGTTGGGAGCTTCTAATTCCACAAAGACAAATTGATAACCGTCTGAACTATTACCTATGAGCAGATAATCAGCCACATAAGCCGACCCGATTTTGAACTCTGGAAAGATATAATTATCGTCATGGTGTCCTGTTCTGTAATAATGCCGTAATAAGCCAAACAAATAATTCCATGCACGATTAGAAGCTATCCAATTTAGTATAGCTCTTTCTGTTGTATCGGAAGAAGTAATCAGTTGATAAAACTCTTTTGTCGTATCATATATAGGTGTGAACCTTGAATAATGGTTGTTGGGAAATAGCGAAGTAGCACACTCAATAAAGTAATCCATTTCTTTGTTTTTACCGCGCCTGTAATGCCCGCCACGTTTTTTATTCATTGCTTCTTCCTGTTCATCAGTAGGAGCAAAAACATCGAAAGTATGTATTGATTTCATATTGTCACCTGTTTCTTATAGTAATGCTTAAAGTATAAACCAATTTCAAACCTAAAACAACCGAAAGGAGAACAGAAAATGAAACTGATTATTGCAGAAAAGCCGAGCGTGGCGCAGACTATCGCCGCCGCGCTTGGCGTTAAGGAAAAGAAAGACGGATATATCGAGGGCGGCGGCTGCCTCATTTCATGGTGCGTCGGGCATTTGGTACAGCTTGCGGAAGCTGCCGCCTACGGGGAGCAATATAAAAAATGGAGTTTTGAGAGCTTACCCATTCTGCCGGAGGAATGGCAGTACGCCGTTGACCCGGACAAGGGGAAGCAATTCAAAACCCTAAAAGAGCTTATGCACCGCGCCGACGTTTCCGAAGTGGTAAATGCGTGTGACGCGGGGCGCGAGGGAGAATTGATTTTCCGCTTTGTCTACGAAGCGGCGGGCTGCAAGAAGCCCATGCGCCGCTTGTGGATTTCCTCAATGGAGGACGGGGCAATCAAGGCGGGCTTTGCTTCCCTCAAAGACGGGCAGGAATACGACGCGCTCTTTGCGTCTGCCCTCTGCCGCGCAAAGGCTGACTGGCTTATCGGCATTAACGCCACCCGGCTTTTCTCCTGCCTGTATGGAAAGACCTTGAACGTGGGGCGCGTCCAGACCCCGACCTTAAAAATGCTCACCGACCGGGACGCGGCTATCTCCCATTTCCAGAAAGAAAAATATTATCATGTGCGCCTTGATTTATCCGGCGCGGAAGCGGCAAGCGGGAGGATTTCCGACAAGGCAGAAGCCGACGCGCTGAAAGGGGCTTGCGAAGCGGAAACGGCGGTATGCGTTTCCCTCACCAGAGAGAAGAAAACCGCAGCCCCGCCGAAGCTCTTTGACCTTACCTCTTTGCAGCGGGAAGCGAACCGCATTTTCGGCTACACCGCGAAGCAGACCCTTGACCTTGCACAATCCCTTTATGAAAAGCGGCTCCTTACTTATCCGAGGACGGACAGCAGCTTTCTTACTGACGACATGGGCGGCACCGCAGCGGGCATTATCGCGCTGCTTTGCGAAAAACTCCCCTTTATGGCGGGCGCGGACTTCACGCCGGAGGTTGTAAAGGTATTAGACAGTAAAAAAGTATCAGACCACCACGCAATCATTCCCACTATGGAGCTTGCAAAGGCTGACCCGGACGCGCTGCCGGAAAGCGAGAAGAATATCCTTACCCTTGCGGGGGCGCGTCTGCTTTTTGCCACCGCCGAGCCGCATATTTATGAAGCGGTTACGGCGGTTTTCTCATGCGCCGGGACAGACTTCACCGCAAGGGGAAAGACCGTACTTGCGGAGGGTTGGAAAGAGCTTCAACGCAGATACCGGGCGACGCTGAAAGATAAGCCCGAAGCGGAGGACGGGGAAAATGCAGACGTGACGCTGCCGAAGCTTTCCGAGGGACAGGGCTTTCCTAACCCCGCCGCAAAAGTAACGGAGCATACCACAACGCCGCCGAAGCCCCACAGCGAAGCAAGCCTTTTGTCGGCTATGGAACGCGCCGGGAACGGGGACACCGACCCGGACGCGGAACGCCGGGGGCTTGGCACTCCCGCCACCCGCGCCGCCGTCATTGAAAAACTGGTAAAGGGCGGCTTTGCGGAGCGCAAGGGGAAGCAGCTTATCCCCTACCAAAAACGGGAACAGCCCTTATCTGTATTCTGCCGGATATACTCACTTCCCCACAGCTTACCGCAGAATGGGAAAACAATCTGACGCAGATAGCAAAGGGAGCCGCAGACCCCGGCGAATTTCTGTCCGGCATTGAAGCTATGGCGCGGGAGCTTGTGCAGACACACGCCGCAGCACTGGACGGGAAAAAGGATTTGTTCCGGGAGGAAAAGCCCTCTGTCGGCAAATGCCCCCGTTGCGGTTCCCCCGTCCATGAGGGGAAGAAAAACTATTATTGCAGCAACAAAGAATGTGCCTTTGTCATGTGGAAGAATGACCGCTTTTTCGAGGAACGCAAGACCGCTTTTTCCGCGAAGATTGCCGCCGCGCTCCTTAAATCCGGCAAGGCGAATGTGAAGAAGCTCTACTCCCCGAAAACAGGCAAGACCTACGACGGAACTATCGTTCTGGCTGACACTGGCGGGAAATACGTCAACTACCGTATCGAAGTGCAGAAGAACTAAAAACTTGAATAGCAAGCATAGGAAGCGGGTACCCACTTCCGTAAATCCCCGTTGCGACGCTGACGCGCCGGACGGGGATTTTGCTTGTTGGGAAGTTTCCCAAACCCTCTTTTGCGGAGGGCTTCACCCTCTAAAAATTTTCAAAAATATTTGGCAGAAATGCGGGCGTACCCGTAGTAGACCATGCAGCCAAAAAATGCAGCTTATGACGCTGCCGCAGAGAAAGGAGGTTTTTCACTATGGCAAGTTTACGGGACACCGTAAAGGACTATCAAGACGAGCTTAGGGACGGTATCGCATGGGTGGCGTTCTGGAAACAGGGGCGTTCATGGAACGCGGAATATTTTCATCTTGATATGGACGATACGCTCTACCCGGAGGACAGGAGCCGGTTAGAGGAAATAAAAAGCATTGACCCCGCCGCCGTTATCTTAAACGGCTACTATTGCGGGCATTTAGGCGAGGACATGAGCCTTGACGAGCTGACCGCCGGAGTGCGTTACCACTACGAAAACAGCATGAACGACATTGACGGTTTTATCGGAGCGCATGACGACAGGCTTCCCCCGGAGGTTATCGAGGAAGCGAGGGCAGCCGCCCATGAAGCGGGGCTTCCCTTTTCCGAAAAGCCCTACCGGGACGGGGAGGATTTTAACCCCTATGTATTTGACGGGAGCATGAGCATTGAGGATTTTGAGCTTATGCACCGCATGATTGAAAAAGAAAGGAGCGAACAAATGGCAGAACCGATTTTAAGCGGCTATCTTTCCAATCTTGGGAAGTACACCGAGGGCAGACCCGCGGGCGAATGGGTGACATTCCCCACGACTGCCGAACATCTGAAAGAAGTCTTTGACCGTATCGGGATTGACTTCAAGCACTATGAGGAATGGCATTTCACAGAATTTCAATCCACTATCCCCGGCTTGACGGAGCATTTAAGCGAGTATTCCCACCCCGACGAGCTGAACTATTTAGGGAAGCTCTTGGAAATGCAGTTTGACGACGACCGGGAGAAATTCATTGCAGCCATTGAATACGGCGACCATGCCGACAGCTTACAGGACATTATCAACCTTGCACAGAACCTTGACTGCTACTGGATTTATCCGTCCGTCCACAATGAAGAAGAATACGGGCGTTATCTGGTTGATGAACTGGAAGAACCGGAACTTCCCGAAGAAGCGAAAAAGTATTTCATGTATGAGGAATACGGGCGGGACGCTTCCATTAACGACGACGGTATGTTTACCGAAAAGGGCTATATCTACAACAACCGCAACACCTTTACAGAATGGTACGACGGGCGCGACGTGCCGGAGGAATACCGGGTAACGCCGCAGCCCCCGCAGCCGGAAAGACCCGACCCGTCAAAGGTAGAAATGGACGCAGCCGCGCCGGGGCAGAGAACGGCGCAGACCGCAGAGCAGCCACAGGAGCCGCGCCCGGTTATCCCTATCGTGCTGACGAGCGAGAAGCCCGCCGAAAAGCTCAAAGAGATTACCGACCGTCTGGAACAGGGTATTGCGGAACTCTTTGACAGCGAGCGTTACCGGGAATATCTGAAAGTCATGTCAAAATTCCATAATTACAGCTTCCGAAACACCGTCCTTATCGCCATGCAGAAGCCGGACGCTTCCCTTGTGGCGGGCTTTTCCGCTTGGAAGAACAACTTTGAACGAAACGTGATGAAAGGGCAAAAGGGAATTAAAATCATTGCTCCGTCACCCTATAAAATCAAACAGGAAATGCAGAAAATCGACCCGCACACGCAGAAGCCCGTTATCGGCAAGGACGGGAAGCCCGTCACCGAGGAAAAGGAAGTCACCATACCCGCCTACAAGGTGGTATCCGTCTTTGACGTTTCCCAGACCGAGGGAAAGGAGCTGCCGGACATTGCGGTTGACGAGCTGACAGGCGACGTTGACCGCTACAAGGATTTTTTCGCAGCCCTTGAAAAGACTTCCCCCGTTCCTATCGCCTTTGAGAATATCGAGGGCGGCTCTCATGGCTACTACCACTTGGAGGACAAGCGCATTGCTATCAACGAGGGCATGAGCGAATTACAGACCTTAAAGACCGCTATTCACGAAATCGCCCATGCGAAGCTGCACGACATTGACCTCAACGCGCCAAAGGACGAGCAGCAGCCCCACGTTGACCGCCGCACCCGCGAAGTCGAAGCGGAAAGCGTCGCCTATACTGTCTGCCAACATTACGGGCTTGACACGTCGGACTACTCTTTCGGCTATGTCGCCGGGTGGAGCAGCGGGCGGGAGCTGTCCGAGCTGAAAAGCTCCCTTGAAACGATACGCAGCGCAGCCGCCGAGATTATCAATTCCATAGACGAGAACTTAGCGGAGCTGCAAAAGGCACAGGACAAGGAGCAGACCGCCGGACAGGAGCAGCCCACCAGAGAGGGACAGGAAGCCGCGCCGGAGAAGCCGGATCCGGAAGCAGCCGCACCGGGAAAATCCGGCGCACAGGAAAAAGCGGGCGCAGCCCCGAAAGAAGCCTTTACCCCGGAAACGATTTACAGAGTGCGCCGGAACCCTTACAGCGACAGCCGGGAAAACAGCTACCTCTTGCAAGCCTATGTGACACAGGAGAACGGGCGGGCGAAAATGGGCGACGTGCTTTATACGGGAACGCCGGAGAAATGCCGCGAGCTTATGGGGCAGCTCAAAAGCGGCGAGCTGACCGAGGGCGACGTGAAGCAGCTTTACGCAAAGGCACAGGAAACGGCGCAGACCGCCGGACAGGACAAAGACACCTTTTCCATTTACCAGATAAAGGGCGGGGACGAAACAAGGGATTTCCGCTTTGAGCCATACGACCGCCTGCAGGCGGCGGGAAATGTGGTTGACAGGGCGAACTATGAGCTTGTCTATTCCGCGCCCCTTGCGCCGGAAACTTCCCTTGAAGATATTTACACCTGTTTCAATATCGACCACCCCAAAGATTTTAAGGGACACAGCCTTTCCGTTTCCGACGTGGTAGTGCTTCATCAGGACGGACAGGACGCGGCGCATTTCGTTGACAGTGTAGGTTTTCGGGAAGTGCCGGAGTTTTTACAGGAGCAAAAGCAGCTTACCCCGGACGACTTGGAAACGGGCGAAACTGTCAAGACACCGAGGGGGACTTTCCATGTGACCGCCATGAGCCGGGAGCAGATAGAAGCCGCCGGATATGGCTTTCACCACCAGTCGGACGACGGAAAGTATCTGATTATGGGGAATGGGACGCGGGCGTTTGCCGTTGCCGCAGAACAGGCGCAGCGGGACAATCCCTTGAAAACCGCCGAGCAGACCACAGAGCAGAACGGGAACATGATTGACGGTATCATCAACAACACCCCCACCGTTGACGAACTGGAAGCAAAGGTAAAGGCGGGCGAGCAGATTTCCCTTGTTGACCTGGCTAACGCTGTCAAAGCCGACAAGGAGCGCGGCAAGGGAGCGAAGCCGGAAAAGAAACCCTCTATCCGGGCGCAGCTTAGAGCCGACAAGGAAAAGGCACAGAAGAAAAACGCAAAGCAGAAGTCACAGGACTTGGAAAGGAGCTGACCCATGCCGGAACAGAGCAAATTTGAAAACATGGATTTGTTTGCTTCCCTTGAAGCGATTATGAAGCAGAACACAGGCTTTTACCAGAGCGACTTAGACATTGACAAAGAGATTATCGCAAAGGCGGCGGCAAGCCCCCACAGGGAGGACAAAACACTTTTGTGGTTCTGCCGCCCGTCCGGGACGCACTGTTTCCGGGAGCGCGACGTTTTCCTCAAAGACACCGCGCCCCACAACACATGGCGTTTCTACATGGAGCAGACAAGCGACCGCGTTCTTGCCTATGCAATCGAGCTGACGGGAAAGGAGCGCGGGAAAATCAAGGGCAATCTGTACGAACTGGACTACTCTAAACATTATGAGCGCGTCAAGGAAAAGGAGCTGCCCGCCGATACGGTGAAGCTGATTTATGAGCATGGGGAAAGGGTACAGGAAGCCGGGAGATATTTTGACGGAACCCCAGACCCGCAGCTTGGGAAATTTGAACGCTTTGAAGCCGTACCCAACGACCCGGACGCGCTGCAATCGCTCTTACAGGAAGAACGGCGCAGCCGGGAGCAGCTTTCGCCGGGGGATTTCAAGGCGCATATTGCCGCTTTGCGGGACGGGCTGATTGAAACGGAAGCGCGGCGCATTGTGCGGGAAATGAAGCGGCATTACGAGCCGAACAGCCCGAACAAGACCCATTTCATGGCAGAGCTTTCCCCGGCGTTCATGCGGCTTGCAGCCACAAAGGACACTGACCGCCTTTTCTCCATGCTGCCCTACAAGACCCTTTCCTTTTCCAAAATCGAGGGCAGACATGGGACGTATGCGCTGATTGACAAGGGGGAGAACCGGGACAGGGAGATAAGGAAGCCCCGCCCCTCTATCCGGGCGCAGCTTAAAGCAGACAAGGCAAAGACCGCCCCGAAAAAGGCGGCGGCAAAAACAAAAAATCACGATATGGAGGTATGAGCATGATTAGACTGACTGTTGAAGAAACAAACCTTTTGAGCATTTACAACGAGGGCGGCAAGCGGGCTTTGATTGAGAATGTCAACGCCGCGCTGCCCTACATGGACGCGGATATGCGGGAGCTTGCAAAGCGCACCCTTTCCAAAGTGGACGCTTTGACCGAAGCGGAATTTGCAGAGCTTCCCATTTACGCCGCTGATGAAGTATGAACGGGGTTAAGCGGCTGACGCCGCCCCAGAGCCGGAAAGTCAACGCCCTTGTGCGCCGGACGTGCTGCAATTATGATAACGGGAACTGTATCTTACTGGACGACGGGGACGAGTGCGTATGTCCGCAGCTCATTTCCTATTCGCTTCTCTGCAAGTGGTTCCGGGTTGCGGTGCTTCCCGCCGACAGGCTGCTTTATGCGGAGCTTTACCAGACAGGGGATAAGAAGAAATGTACCGAGTGCGGCGCGTTCTTTGCGTCAACCTCTAACAGTGTCAAATACTGCCCCGTCTGCCGGAAACGTATCACCCGCAGACAAGCCGCCGAGCGCATGAGGAAAAGACGCGCCCCTGTTACGCAGTAGGCGCGGAAAATCCCTTGATTTACAGGGCTTTCCGGGCGTGAAAATCGGATAGGCGATACTTTATACCTTTACCCCCAAAAATGGCGTTCTACTGCGTAACATTCACGAAAACAGCACCCATAAAAAGACAGGGCGCGGAAGTCATATACTGGCTTCCGCGCCCTGTTCTTTTTTTGCCTATCTGACATTTCCCTTTTCCATTTCTTCAAGCGGGAACTGCGGGAGGGCTTCTATCAGCTTCTTTGTGATGGACTGGCGCATATCTTCGTTGATTTCCTGTTTCGTGCTTCCGTCCGGCTGTCTGACCGCTACCGTCGATAGCCTGTCGATTTCGTCCTTGTAGCACTCCACGACTTTCTCCACCGCCCATTTTTCCCCGGCAACGGCGGCGCGTATGGTTTCATATTCCGGCATTTTCTGGTTTTCCATGCTCAACGCTCCTCTGCTTTTTGATAGCCCTATCATAGCACAGCGGCGGGGATTTTGCTATCCTTATCCGCGCTCTGTTCCCTTTTCCCGTTCCGGCTGCCTGTCTGCCTGTAAAATGCTGTCAATGTTCTGCTTGATAATATCGTATTCCCGGACTTTCTTTTTCAGCTTCCCATAGTCGGCATAAAGGGCTTCTTTCTGCGCTTGGAGGGCTTCATATTCCGATTGCAGCGCGGCAAGGTTCGGGAGCTTTGCAATGCCCGCCGCTTTCAGCGACCTTGCGGCGGCTTCATGTAGGATAATCGCCTGTTCCTGTCCGGCGCGGTACTTCTCCCTGTTCCTTGCCTTGCGGTATGCGTCATAGACGGGCTTTGTCTTTTGGTAGGTGGAAACATTCTTGATAAGCACCGCCATGTCCGCAAGCCGCTTTTCCGCGTCCTTCAATGCGTCTGCCGCCTGTCCGCTTTCCGCTGCCATTTCTTCAATCCGGCTGACTAAATCCGCGTACTGTTCAATCTTATGTTCCGTCAAGAAATTCATGGTCTTTGCTGCCTGTTTCAGATTGTGGATTTTCGCCCACTGTTCATAGCCCTTACTCTGCGCCGCCTTGATACTGTTCTCAATGTCGATAAGCAGCGAAACGCCGCGCTGCTCTCTGGGGGCTTTCGCCGCCTTTGCCCGTCTGCCCGCTATCCGTTCCCTTATGGCTTCCTCTGTATAATCCGCGCCGAGGGTTTTAAGACGGGTGAAGCGTTCCTGTCCGGGGGCGCGGCATGACACATATTTCCCCGGCTTTATCTCATAGCCCGCCGCCTGTAACCGCTGCAACAATTCCTCAAAACTGGAAACTTGGGGGATAAGCGCGTCAACGGCAATCTTTAGCTTGCCTTTCCAACTTGTACCCGTCTTTTCTGCCTGGTACTCCGCATAGCTCTTTCCCTTGCTGCCCTTGCCGGGAACGACGACGGACAAGCCATTTTCCCGACACAGCTTGTCGCTCATGTTCCGTATGCCGTAATAGCTCCTTTTGTTGGAATTATATTTGCGGTGGTCTACGAAATTTACGGCGCAGAAAATAATGTGATTGTGGACGTGTCCTTTGTCAATGTGCGTCGTGAGTACATATTCATGCTGCCCCTTTGTTACCGCGTCGGCAAGCTGCTTTCCGATTTCATGGGCTTTCTGATAATCGACTTCCCCCGGCTCAAAGGACTGTATCAGATGAAAGGCTAAATTGTTCCCCTTTTGGAGTGCTTGGGACAAGGTATATTCAAATTCAATATCTGCCGTTTCATAGGAGCAGCCGAAAGAGGACACAAGCATTTTTCCCGTCCGTCTTGTCCGGGTTTTCGATATAGTCAAGGGCTTTGCTTAGAGTGCTTTTAATAGGCTTAATCTTTGTAACCGCCATATCTCCGCAAGCACCCCCTTTATTTCCTCTATGTCCTCTTGGTATGCGTTCCCCGTCGCGTTTACGCGGCGTGCTATCTGGTTGACGTTGACACCGATTTTCTGTATCTCTGCGGTCATTGCCTTTATATCGGCATGGTCTATCTGAATGATATACCCGTCAATGGCAATCTTCCGCAGATATGCCGCCATGTTCCGGGTGGGTACGAGCTTCATTTTTTCCAGTATTAAATCCCGTTCCGCTTCCGTCACTCTGAATTTGATTTGCACCGTTCTTTTGCGTCCGTTCATGTATTCGCTCCTTTCCTTTCCGTTCCGAGGGTTTGGGACACTTCCCAACAAGCAATTTTCAACCGACGCGCCGCAGCGCGGGAGGGGAAAATACGGAAGTGGGTACCCGCTTCCTATGCTTGCTACGAATGTTTTTATCCCTTATGCCTTACTACGGAGCTATGCCCGGTTTTGCCAAACTTCCGCAAAAGAAAAACGCTGCAATCCTCAAAAAAAGATTACAACGCTCTCTAAACCTTATTCAATTCTGACGGACACTTCTTATCTGCCCTCTGTTTCGACTTCCGCTATCTCCTTTGCCGTTGCGCTCACAATCCGTATGCCTGTATCGCTCATACCGTCAAGAAGCGCGTCAAGCTGCCGCCGCTGCGTGTTCTTCTCTGGCGGCGTTTCCAAAAGAAACTGGTCTACGGATATATTGTAGCGGAGCATAAGCTCAAAGAAAATCTGTAAACTTGGGTGCTGCCCCTTGTTCTCAATGTTCGCAAGGTAGCGCGGCGAGATAAACATTTCGTCGCTCACTTTCTTGCGGCTCTCCTTGCGCCCTGTCCGCGCCGCCTTTATCGCTGCCCCAAAAGCCTTGAAATCGTATTTCGGTACTGGTCTTTTTGCCATAGTTATTCACCCTGTTACATTTTACTGTTCCCCTTTCTTCTTGGATATGTCTACACAATTCAATCAGTTAGCCAAAATAATTCATATGTATATGTTGACAATTAGCCGCTTTTTTTGTATAGTATTATTAAAAGGGGGGAAATGTTTATGTTACATAGCATGCGTATTCGATAAGCATTGAAATCAAAAAAGATTTTTCCCATTTTCAATATGGGCTTTTTTGTCATGCTTATTTTGCGTATGCTATACAACAAAACTAACGATGTATAGACATAGTATAAAAACTATGCCTTAATTTTGTTGTAGTGTTATATGTATAAATGCAGGTCAATGCTCATGTTGAGAATTGACCTGTATTTTTTTGCACAAAAGGAGAAATATTATGCTTGAAAATATTGGATAAAATGTCCAATTTGTAACGGAAAGACGAGGGTTCAAGTATTTTATAATACGGTATTAAGAAATTTTCCTCTTTTCTGCCCTAAATGTAAATTAACACATATCATTGATGTTGAAAAATTAGAAATCATAATCAAAAACTCTGAAAAACAAAAGGAAGGATATTAAATGAAACACTTACCTAAAAGTACACTTACGGAAATATTGAATGACCCATACGGATTTACTTACAAAGAAATGTCGGAAGTAATTGGAGAGGATAAAGCAAGAGCCTTATATGCGGAATTGTATAAACAGCCATTTCACAAAAAAAATCTATCAATATCAACAAAAAAAGTCTATAAAAGTAGCGATACTGAAAAGTATGTTTATGAATTGAAAGACAACAGGTATATCGAAACGGTTTTTATTAAACGGCGAGATGGTGGGACTGTTTGCGTAAGTACGCAAGTTGGTTGTTCTGTTGGCTGTATTTTTTGTGAGTCCGGACGCAATGGTTTCGTTCGTAATCTAACACCATCTGAAATTGTGCAACAGGTCATATTGATACGTCAAAAAGTAAATCGTATCGTTTTTATGGGAATGGGAGAACCTTTATTCAATTACGACAACTTGATTGCAGCAATCCATATTCTTCGAGATAGAAATGGACTTAACTTTCCAACCGACGGCATTACCGTATCAACAGTTGGTCCAGTTAATCAATTAAAAAAATTGCGCGAAGAACATCTAAAAATTCAGTTGACAATATCTTTACATGCAGCAACACAGGCTGCGAGAAACTGCATCATTCCTCATATGCACATGTACGCTATTGAAGATGTTGTTAAGCAAGCATTGTCCTATTCACAAAGGCATAATCGAAAAGTGGTATTTGCGTATTTGCTTTTACCAGGTATAAATGACCGTTCCTCAGATATAAGGCAACTTGCAAAATGGTTTAAGGGCAAAAATGTTATGATTAACGTGCTGCAATACAACCCGACGAGTAATTCAAAAATTAGAGCACCACAAAAACAAGAAATGGTTGCGTTCAAACATCAATTAGAGCAAACAGGACTTGAAGTTACCATGAGAGTTTCTCATGGTAGAGAGATTAAAGCAGCTTGTGGACAGTTAGCTAATACATATAATAAAGCCAAAAAACAACAAAAATAATTTAATTAAAAGAGCCAGACGCACAGACGCAGAGCCGATAATATGCAGTTTGAAATACTGCTGTTATCGGCTCTTTTTTGATTTAATTTGTGCCCCCAATAACCATATTGGAGCAAAATCAGAACTGTTGCTTGTCGTTCTTTGATTTCCGCAGCAGCTTTGAAAAATCAAAGCCGCCGTTTCTTTTTATCTTCTAATGAAATGACGCGGTATCACTGTTAAAAGCGGCGGCTAAAAGGAGGTAGCCGCCATGAAGCACATACCATATCGACAAAATCCGACGGTCATTGACACATCAAAAAAAGCCCGACCACCGCCGGGGAAAACTACGTCTATCAATATGAACTGTCTAATCATCTGAATACCGCTTACAATACCTATACGTCTGTCCGGGCTTTTCGGACAGGCGTATTTTGCTGCTCAAAAAATTTTTTGAAAAAAATCCGAAAATCTTCGGCGTTTTTTTCAAAAGGCAGTATTGCCCCGCGAAAAGGGGGGAAGCACCACCAACTTTCCAACGAGAAAGGGGGTGAGAATGTGGAACCTAATCGCAGGGAGTTTATAAAACAGTGCGCTTTCCAGAAGTTTTGTAATACGGTACTGCACAATGAAGCGTGTGACGCTCACAAAGAGCTGCACAGGCATAAGGCAAGGGAGATTACCTTTTCCGACTTGACCTTAGAAGAAGCGCGGCAGCTTCATACCTTTGATGAATATTTCAAAGGGGAAATCGCCTTTGAAAGAGCCGGGAAGAAAATCACGCCGAAGCTGCTTCTTGAAGCAATCCGTACTTTGCCGGAAGAAAAGCGCAAAGCCGTACTCCTGTACTATTTCGAGGGAATGAACGACACCGAGATTGCGGAGCTGTTCGATACGTCGAGAAGCACGATACAGTACAGGCGGACAAGCTCTTTTGAGCTGCTAAAAAAATATCTGGAGGAAAATGCTGATGAATGGGACGAATGGTAACGAACCCGGCTACCCGGAAAAAGCCCTTGTTCCCTATCCTGTCATTTTGGCAGCGACAAAGGGCGACCCGGACGCTATGAAGATTGTCTTGCAGCATTTCAGCGGCTACATAGCCCGCCTCTCCATGCGGAAGCTGTACGACGAGCGCGGGAACGTCTATTTTGGCGTAGACCACGACATTCGGGAACGGCTGCAAGCAAAACTGATGATGGCTGTCCTCACCTTTAAGGCAGAGGAATAAACCGCAGCGGCGGGACGCTTTCTCTCTCCCCCTTTTCCGTTCCGCTGCTGACGCGGCAGCAAAGCCATTCTGAACCTTGACAAAGAAAGCGGCGCAAGATAACGGCGGCGCAGCATAGGGCAAATCGGATACGTTCCTTTTGCGCCGAGCCATACGGTGGGTGCGCCATGACGCTATCCGGGTGAGGTTATCCCCGCCCGGACAGCCGAGCGACCAACACCGCGCCGGAAAGCAAGTGTAGCGGCTTGCGGGCGACGACACGCAAAATATACAATGATACTTCCTTACAGCCACAGTCCGAGCGTTAAGAGCGTCGCAGGCAATGGGTAGGGCTGCATGAGAACCATGCCGGGGTGAAATTCCCATGAGGTTATGCTAATAACCGTCCGATTAAAGCCTTTGTTTTCTTGAATAGTGGACTTGCTGCTATTCATAGACTGTATTATATGTTTGCGAAAGAAAGGGGGATTTTCTTTGACGCAAAACCAGACGCCCGTTACCACAACGGAGCATAAAATCGGAAAAGTTACTTACCTTGTATGTTCGTCCGCAAGTGAACGCGCAACGGACACACTGGATAAAAAGATAAAGAAGCTCATTCGCAAGGACATGGAGCTGAACCCCGCAAACGCCCGGAAATAGGGCGTTTCTTCACATTTTATACATGACACAGGCAGCGGTATGTGGTATAATATAGACAGTACAAATACCATGCTTGTCTGTCGTCGGAAAGGAGGACAAAATGTTACAGACAGACAAGATTACCGCTTTATATTGCAGATTGAGCCAGGAAGATATGCAAGCCGGGGAAAGCGAAAGCATACAGAACCAAAAACTGATTTTACAAAAGTATGCTGACGAACACCACTTTTTCAACACACGCTTTTTTGTAGACGACGGATTTTCCGGCGTGAGCTTTGAGCGTGAGGGGCTTCAAGCCATGCTGCATGAGGTTGAAGCCGGGAACGTGGCGACCGTCATAACAAAAGACCTTTCCCGTCTGGGACGTAATTATCTGAAAACCGGCGAACTGATAGAGATTGTTTTCCCCGAATACGAAGTGCGCTACATTGCCATTAACGACGGTGTAGACACAGCGAGGGAAGATAACGAGTTTACCCCTCTGCGGAACTGGTTCAACGAGTTTTACGCCCGCGACACCTCAAAGAAAATCCGGGCTGTCAAACAGGCAAAGGCACAGAAAGGCGAGCGCGTCAACGGCGAAGCTCCTTACGGCTACCTTATCGACCCGGATAACCGCAATCATCTGATACCCGACCCGGAAACGGCACACGTCGTAAAACAGATTTTTGCAATGTATGTACGGGGCGACCGTATGTGTGAAATCCAGAACTGGCTGCGGGACAATGAGATATTGACCGTCGGGGAACTGCGCTACCGCAGGACAGGGAGCAAACGCCACCCCCGCCCACAGCTCAACGCATGGTACAACTGGCCGGATAAGACACTGTACGACATTCTGACAAGGAAAGAGTATTTAGGGCATACCATAACCGGGAAAACCTACAAGGTATCTTATAAGTCGAAAAAGACGAAAAAGAACCCGGAGGAAAAAAGGTATTTCTTCCCCAACACTCACGAACCTTTGATTGATGAAGAAACCTTTGAACTTGCACAGAAGCGGATTGCCACCCGGCAACGCCCGACAAAGGTTGATGAAATTGACCTGTTTTCCGGGCTGCTCTTTTGTGGGGACTGCGGCTACAAAATGTATGCAGTACGCGGAGCCGGGACGCTTGAACGGAAACACGCCTACACTTGCGGCAACTACCGCAACCGGGCAAGAAATGATATGCTCTGCACTACGCATTATATCCGCAAAAGCGTATTGAAAGAACTTGTCCTTGCAGACTTGCAGCGAGTAACGTCTTATGTGAAAGAGCATGAACAGGAGTTTATCGAAACCGCCAACGAGTGCAGCGCAAAGGCAGTACAAAAGACGCTGACACAGCAGCGGAAAGAACTTGACAAGGCGCAGAACCGTATTAACGAGCTGAACATCTTATTCCGCAAGCTCTACGAGGACAACGCTTTAGGGAAACTTTCAGATGAACAATTTGCTTTTCTGACTTCCGGCTATGATGAAGAAAAAAAGACGCTGACCCGGAGGATTGCGGAGCTGTCACAGGAAATCGACAACGCCACCGAGCGCAGCGCGGACGTAAAAAGGTTTGTCGCACTGGTACGCAGATACACAGCGATTGAAGAACTGACCTACGAAAACGTCCATGAATTTATTGACCGTATTCTTATTCACGAACTGGATAAGGAAACGAACACCCGCAAAATCGAAATCTTTTATAGCTTTGTCGGCAGAGTTGATACAGGCGACAAGCCTACTGAAAGTATCTCCTATTTCAGACAGATAGGAGCCGACGTAAAGAGTTATGCTATCTAACATACATCAAAAAGAGGTAAGATAACACCCTCTGCAAAAAAGGTATCGTTATCTTACCTCAACAAAACTGGTACCGCTCCAACCATCATCGACATAGGTATCGTAAACGGAAAGGCGATGCTGCTGAACAAATTCATTGAGCAGGGATTTCTGGTTGGTTACACTTTGGGATGGTCCTTCGGTCTCATCCTCCTTTGATAAACGGATGTACAATGCGACATGGTAATCCATAGGGTTGCTTATTTCTAAGTACATGGTTTCCTCCTTGAAATAAGCGACCACTCATCGCAAACATTGTACAACAGGTTTCTCAGATGACGCAAGGATGCGGACAAGATAAAGCCGAAAAGACTCCTCCAGCAACTCAGCGAGGCTCTTTTCGGCTTCGGTATATATGCAGTGAACAACAGGCAAGGTTTGTTTCATACGTTCTACCTCCTTTGTTCATCGTATGTAAAGGGGCAAATTTTCTTGCCTGTCCATGTTGTGAAATTGATCCATTCCGTGACAGGAATGGAATTGTCTATGGGAAACTCGAAATTGTCCTTGGATTCCATGTATGATTCCTCTTTCTTTCGTTATTTGAAATATGATTTAATTCCACAAGCATAGCGGCCACCAGCCAAAGCCGGTGACCGCCATAATCTGAAATCAAAGTTTATATCCTATTCGACACTACTTCCCGGATATAAGGGCGAACCCCCGGCCCGGCTGCTGGAAACAGCTCCCGCTTCCTGTACCACATTGTTGGCAGTACCGCCGACGCCTTGAGAGCATCGCCACGGTGCGTATCATGATTGCTGACCCTTCGCTTGAGGTATGTGTTCCACGCCACCTCTCCCGCCTCTGGGGGCGCTCCGCTGCTGTTATGCAGCCTCATCGCGTCAGAGCCAGGACGCACCTGCCGTCGCTCCTTGGGTTGCGGCAAGGTCAGTTGTATGTAGCCGGTGATTCGGATATTCGGTTGCCAAGGTACATAAGGGGAAAGAGGGCTTTTTTGTCCCTCTATACTATAAAGATGCAGGTTAGCCTCATTTTGTTGATGAGAAAGTCAAAAATAGCAAAATGCACAAATGTGGTCGATAGATTTGCACACTTTTACCAAAAAAGCAGCACACACGAAAGGTGTCAATTCAAAATGTAAGTATAACAGACACATAGAATATCTCGCTCTGATAGGGATAAAAAACAGCACGAGCGTCTACCCTCAAACGGCAGACGCTCGTGCTGTTTATGCTATGTGGTTTTAACCGCCATCAAGCACGATTCGCTGATCAAGGCTTATTGATGGGGAACTTTGAAATTGCCTGAATGAACGCCATAACGATAACATCATGCAGATCCTCATCTTTGCGGCCTGCACTGCGGCTCGCTTTCTCTATCATGGGACGAAAAAGGTCAAACATTTCCATCAAGGCTTTTTCATCACCATTTTTAGCGTTAATCAACAGTTCGCGAAAAGAAATCATATCAATCATCCTCCAGCATTTCTTTCTTCAGCTTATCGAGAGCGTTCTTCTTGTGAGACCGAATTGTAGAGCTGGTGACCCCCAACTTCCGGGCAGCCTGCGCGGGGGTAAGTTCGTCCTTATAGAGCAGCTTGATGACCACGCGCTCCGGCTCCGACAGAACGAAAAGGCTCTTGCGGAGCTTTTCCCGTAACCATTTTTCGCCAAGTATCTCCTCCACCGTGAAGGGGCTGCCCTGACAGCGTTTCTTATCCGCCGCAGAGAGATCTTCATAGAGATGCTCATGATCCAAAATGGGTTTAATTTTTCTAAAATACTCCGCCCTTTTGTTAGCCAAGGTGCGCTTAGCGTATACTGAAAATCGCACAAGCAGCTCGGCATCTTCTTCGGTAAGTACATACTTACCGCTAGCATTCTTTTCAATCATTGTAAACCTCCTAGATTTTGAGTTTCATAGAATAAAGCTCAAAACCAGGAGGCCCACGAATGCAGTTGGGTGGTAAGGTGCCGGCGAAAGAAACCAAAAAAATATGCCAGATCTCGATACGCTATTTTAATTTGGTGACACCATATCCAATGGATTCACCCTGATCCCGCCCTGCATCACCTCAAAATGCAGATGGTTGCCGGTGCTGTCGCCCGTACTGCCTACATACCCGATCACTTGACCAGCCGCCACGGTTTCACCAGCCGTGACGGCTGGTGCTGTCATGTGGGCATACCGCGTGGACAAGCCTGCACCGTTATCCAGCAGCACCTGATTGCCGTAGCTGTCGTTCCAGCCGCTGACCAGCACCGTGCCACTGTGGGCAGCCAAGATGGGTGTGCCCTCCGGCGCTGGAATGTCCGTGCCGCGATGCCCGGCGTTGCCGAAGGCATCCATTTCCCCGAAGTGGCAGGATATATAATTTTGTCCCGGCAGCGGCCATTGCAGGGTACCGTCACCGACCACGCCGCCGACACCGCCGCATAATGCCAGCAGATAAGGTCGCAGTTCGTCCGACAGCAGCTCGTCAAGAATGTCGCGCTGATCTTGCGTAAAATTGTATTCTTCAGCCAGCTCGGCTACACTTTTGCTGCTGACCGTGATGTGCAGAATATGCTCTGTAACCGGCTCCGGGTCCGGCTCGTCCTCAGTCAGCTCCGGCGTGGTGGTCACGGTTTCAATTTCTGAAGTGATTTGGTGCATGGACCAAAAAGTGTTTTGAATCAGCAGCTTTTTGCCTTCGTCGATAACAACCACATCGCTGTCGGAATTCAGATTGGTGTGAACCGCAAAGATGGCCAGCACTTCGGGCCAATAGCTCGCCCAAGTGTGACCGTCCTCGTAGTCATATTCCATGGTGGTTTCACTGCACTCCGGGTGGGCAGCTACGATCTCGTTGGTGGCCTCACCAAAGTCGGCGTTGGTTTCCGCAACGATTTCCTCAATGCGGATGCTGTTCGGGTCGCCGGATTCATCGGCAAACAAAATGCCCATCGGTGAGCCGATCACCGCCGCAGCTGCGCCTATGACCATCGCCAACACCAGTACCACGCCGCCGGATGCCAAGAGCGCCAGCAACGCCGCAACGGCGCGCTGCATGGTTTGCGCCAACAGCCTTTGGATCGCTGCCATAAGTATTTGAAACAGTCTGCCAATTTGTGTGGTGGCCGCCCGCTTTGGCGCGGCACCAGCATATTGGAACGCGGGGAGGCTGCTTACCGCGGTGGAAACAGCTTTATTTCCCGTCTCTTTCTGGAAATATCTGCGGACGGCATCTTGGATCAGAACCTGCCGCCTGAGCTTTTGGCAGGCAGATATCTGCGGCGTTTGCATAGGCATGGCAGCGAATGACACAGTGGTTTGCGATGGGGTTGGTTTTGCTTTTTCGATTGCCAGCACACGAAAGCGCCCTCGCTTGAATGCCTCACGGCACACCTGCCCGGATGCAGATGCAGCATCGGCGGCAGGGTTATTTTGGGCGTGCTTTGCCTGCAAGGCGCGAAACTTGGTGTAGCTGATTCTGCGGCTTGTGTAGGCTGTATTTTCGACAACCTGGCCCGCCTGATCGACACCGCTTTGAATGGCGTTCTCACCGTTATCTGATGGCGATGCATCGCGCTGTGCGGCACTTTCCGCTTGCTGGGTGGTGCTGTCAATGCTGTGGCGCACCACAGAATGCATCATGGCACGGCGGGCAAATTGAGTGCGGCGTTGGTTATCGTTCATTGTGGTTTCGGTGCTCCTTGTTGGCGTTCTTTCGCATTTCGGTATCTCTCATTACGTGGTCGTATTGCTCCTGGGTTGTCTTCATGGGGATGATTCCCATGAAGGATGGCACAAACACAACCGGATCATGATAAAGCTGTTCATAGCGTTTCATCTGCTCATCGGTCAGGCTGGTAAAATCATCTTCCCCAAGGCCGCAGACAAAGAAATCCCTGGAAAGAACATCATAATCTTCCAGTGGGCGATTCAGGGGCTTGTGTTTCAGCTTTCCCTCGTCATCACAGACGTTATGTGGTGCACCACATAACGTCTGTAATGAGTAGTTCCTACAAATGAGTAGTAATTGAGCAAAATGCCCAGAATCCCGGGCGTTTAAGCATAATTTACTACACATAATCAGAAAGTTTTCTTTCCAAATTGTGTTAACCATTGCAATAAATCTTCATCCTCCTCCCAAGGCATTGTGGTATTGGGTGTGTAATTCGGCACTTTCTCCTCAAATACTTTTCGCTTCATCTCTGCATCGATGCGAGCGTAAACCTCTGTTGTAGAGATGTCTGCATGCCCAAGAAAATCTCGAATATATATCATGTTAACACCAGCTCGCAGCAAGTGCATGGCTTTGGTGTGGCGTAATACATGAGGAGATATATTCTGTGGTTCAAGTACCGGAGATGCCTTTGCCGCATACTTCTTCAGAATATAGGTGACTCCATAGCGAGATAAAGCCTGCTTTTTTGCATTATAAAATAGCGGAATCATCTGAGACTGAGAATCGGAATGAAAGCTGCGGATATATCTGTCCAACAGTTTGCAGGTATCCTTCATCAGGGGAACCTGACGAACTTTTCGTCCTTTTCCAGTTAGAATAACCATTGGGGGGTGTGTTAGACGGACATCTTTCAGCCTAAGATCCACCAATTCCTGTACCCGTGCGCCAGAGTCATACAGTAGTGCAAGAAGTGTCAAATCTCGGAGCCCTTGTCGGGTAGATGCATCTGGTTGGGACAGAAGAAGTGACAGATCATCCTCCGTCAAAAACGGTATCAATGCCTTTTCGTACTTTTTGGGTCGCAGATTAATAATGTCAACGCAGTTTTCTATGTTTTCCGGAAACTTGTACTGTACAAAATGAGCAAAGGCCTTTATGGCGGCAAGTCGCTGGTTTCTTGTTGTAACCGCAATATGGCGGGATGTTTCTAACCAATCCAGAAATTCAGAAACAAGTTCCATATTCAGATAGCGCAATTCTATATAATTTGCGGAGATGCCTTTCTTTTCTTGAAAAAATATAAGGAGTTGCTTGAAAGTATCTCTGTATGAATTGGTGGTATTGGGACTCACCCCGCATGTAGTAGGCAGATAGATTGAGAAATACTCGGTCAGTGCTTTGGTAAAGTCAGTTTTCCTCATCCGTCTCACCTCCAACCGGAATAATGCCGACAAATGCTCTGTCAAGTTTTTGGGAAAGTTCCGGGAACGAAGCAACCGTCAGGTGAATATACCAACAGGTTTCACGGTAACTCTTATGTCCCAAATACGCGGCAAGGCGAGGAACGATTACCATGGGATCATACCCATCAGAAAGTTGTTTTTCCAGTGTATGAACTGCGAATGTATGCCGAAAATCATGCACACGAGGGCCATTGCCGGTGTGAGGAATATTGCATGCGAATAGCAGCTCGCGAAAATTATCATAGATTGTTTTAATAGAATAATGGCCACAAGCAGATGGAAAGAACCATTCTCTTTCATCTGGTAACTGAGCAGAGTAGCTTCGGAGATACTCTATTACGCTATTGTGGACAGGGACAAGTCTATCCTTACCTCCTTTCCCGTTGTGTACAGTAATAATGCCTGTATCCAAATCGACATCCTTCACTCTTAGCCGGAGCACCTCACCTATACGAAAACCACAGCAATATAAAAGCCGGATAACAGCAGGTATGACCAGATGCCTTGTTGGCGCATTATTCCTGACCGGCAGATTATCTGCTGCATATAATAATCGCCGTATTTCTTCAACAGTAAATATATGCGGGGTAAAAGTCGAACTGTTCTTTAGTTTGCTGGTATCCGGGACATAGGAGATTCCGTCCTGCGTGTATGCAAATTTTGCAAAAGCGCGTATCGCATTATGTCTGACTATTTTCGAACGGTTTGAAAGATATGGCTTTAATAAATCCCATGCGTCAATAAGCTCTTTTGTCACCACGGGGGCATCCGAGAGTTCCTTTGAAAGGCAGTCCAGTTCCTGCATATAATAGCCGCAATGCACGGAGGTATATCCCTCATTTTGTCGAGATTCCAGATATTTCCATATTATTGGCGCAAGCTGGCTTGTGAAAGTAAATTGTTTCATAGTAATCCCTCCAAACTCAGCGAACATAACCGCATATGTTCAATATCGACCCGCAAGTAGGTTTCTGTTACACTGATGTTACTGTGACCGAGGATTTGGGACACATCCTGCACCGGAGTGCCTTTTCTCAGCATATTTGTGGCAAACGAATGGCGGATAGTGTGTACGCCTGTGTGCCTCTTTGTTGGGATAGCAATCCCTGCTCTGCGTAAATACTTATGAAATTCCGGATTGAAATTGTTATGCTCACCCAATGGCTGAAACGGTGCGTTATGGCTCAGAAAGATAAAAGCCGAGGAGGACTGTGGGCGGCCATCTTGCAAATAAGAAATAATCGCCATACCTAGCTCTTTGCTGAGTGGCAGACTCAAGGCGTTCCCTGTCTTCTGCTGAGAAAGTGAAATGCAGTTTTCCTTCCAGTTAATATTTGAAAATTTGAGTCCCAAAACGTCGCTTATCCTTAACCCTGTTCTTGCAAGAAGCAGAAAAATCGCGTAATTCCGCCTTCCAACTGGATTGGCAGTATCGATGACTGCAAGAATCTTGTCGATTTCTTCAGGACTCCATACCTGTGGAATCTGGGGTGCAGTGCGTTTGAAGTTTGGGAGTTGAAGGGAATAATCCAAATCCGTATATTTGTGGTCATAAAGCCAGTGCAGGTAAGCACCAACTTGTCGGCATCTTGCTCTACGAACATTCATGCATATTTCTGAAGCATTGCTCATAGCCGTGGAAAAACAGTTGATAGTCTCCGCATTTATGCTTTTGATGTTCTGTGTGTTTGATGAATGAACAGCAAGCAAGAAAAGCCTCAATGCTGCTATTGTGTTGTCCATCCACGATCTCGAAAAATTCTGCATTTTGCAATAACTCAAGTAGTCGGAAAAAAACTTATCGAAACAATCGTCATCAATAGAAGCAACGCCATAAACTTTACGGCGGCACACTGTTCCCGTGCGAAAAATCTCGTCCAATGCATTCATGTGACGCCGTGCATGGCGCATTCGACCGTCAAGAGTCTGATCTATAGCGTGGACATCGACTCCGAAGTATTGAAGCAAAAACTGCTCTGCAGTTTCACGGCTATAAGCGGGAGAGGCTGAATACGAAAGAAATCTGTTCCATGTAGCTCTATAAAACCCAAGAGTACTTTTCTTGTAACCCTGACCGAGTAGCCATTGCTCGGTCTTTTCCATCAATTCCTTGATTGGTATTGTTGCTTCAGACATTATAAAACCTCCTGATGTTATTTGCAGAGCATTGTGTCTCTACATTATGTAGAGTATCACAAAAAGCTACCGGCTAAAATACAAATGAAATCAGGAGGTACGAAAGGAGATGTCAATTATGCTACACATAACATATAACTACGCATTACAAACAACACAGGCGTTATCCTCCCAAGGGTACACGGCTTCAATATCGCCGCCGACAAGGGCCTGCATGGCCGCAAGGGTGTGCTCGATGACCCTTTCTTCCGGATACTTGCCCGGCTGAACATATAAAACGCGAATCTTGTTTTCGTTAGACATGGTAAAACTCCTTTTTTGATAATAAAAATACCGCTGTATCGGGTGGATACAGCGGATGCGACATATTATGCAGACGCCCCTACATTGTGTGAACGACTGATTTCAAAACAAACGATTTTACGATTTTAATCTGGATTTCTTGCGGATGCCGCCTGCGGACAGTATAACAAGGATAACGCTGTGCGTGATACTGTCTAATAAGTAGGGTGCAGTTCCATATTAGGCGGGTACTTTTTGCTATGGATTATTTACGCTTTCTTACACTGTAAACAATCGGCACAGCGATTCCTGTCAGTACAATGATGACAATTACCGGCACCACCGGAAAGTTTCCACCGGCCTGGGCGGGGGCGTTGGTTTCTTTTTCAGGCTTCAGCATTTCAATGACAAGGCTGTCCTTCTCAATCTCGTTTTTGCCCTCTGCATCGGAGTAATACTTGCCGCACTCAGAGCAGACATAGTACTCGATGTTACCCTCGGAGGTGGCAGTTGCTTCCTTAGCAGGCACATAGGTCAGCTTGTGACCCAGCGCAGCCGCTTCACGGGTCTCGGTCACATCGCAGGTACAGCTTCTTGTCTCGACGCCTGCCTCTGTGCAGGTGGGAGCTTTGGTCTGTTTCCATTCACCGAAATGACGACCGGTCGCTTTCAGGGTTACGCGCTCCAAGGTGGTCTTCGTTGTACCATTTTCGTCGGCAAAGCGATTCTTACACTGGCTGCAAGTCCAGTATTCCTCGTTGCCGTCCGCGGTGCAGGTCGCCGCTTTCCCGGAAATATGGGTCAGCTTGTGAGCCAGTACTGCCACTACACGGGTCTCGGTCACGCCGCAGGCACAGCTTCTTGTCTGCACGCCTGCCTCCGTGCAGGTGGGAGCCTTAGTCTGCATCCATCCGCCGAAGCTGTGACCAAGTGCCAAAATCGAACGACCCTCGGTCACACCGCAGGCACAGCTTCTTGTCTCCGTGCCTACCTCCGTGCAGGTGGGAGCCTTGGTCTGTGTCCAGTCACCGAAGTGGTGACCAAGTGCCAAAATCGAACGACCCTCGGTCACACCGCAGGCACAACTTCTTGTCTCCGTGCCTACCTCCGTGCAGGTGGGCGCCTTGGTCTGTGTCCAGTCACCGAAGTGGTGACCGGTTGCTTTCAGGGTTACCTGCTCCAAGGTGGTCACCGTGGTACTCTTTTCATCTGCAAAGAGCTTCTCACACTGACTGCAAGACCAGTATGCAACGTTGCCGTCCGCAGTGCAGGTCGCTGCCTTCCCGGGGATATGGGTCAGCTTGTGACCCAGTGCTGCCACTTCACGGGTCTCGGTGTAACCGCAGGTGGCGCAGCTTCTTGCCTCCTCGCCCGCTTCCGTGCAGGTGGGAGCCTTGGTCTGTGTCCAGTCACCGAAGCTGTGGTCAAGTGCCGGTATCTCACGGGTCTCGGTGTAACCGCAGGTGGCGCAGGTTCTTTCCTCCTCGCCTGCCTCCGTGCTGGTGGGAGCCTTGGTCTGTGTCCATTCGCCGAAGCTGTGGTCCAGTGCTGCCACTTCACGGGTCTCGATCTCACCGCAGGCACAGCTTCTTGTCTCCTCGCCTGCTTCCGTGCAGGTAGGCGCCTTGGTCTGTTTCCATTCACCGAAGCTGTGACCGGTTGCTTTCAGGGTCACCTGCTCCAAGGTGGTCTCCGTGGTACACGTTTCATTTGCAAAGAGCTTCTTGCACTGGCTGCAAGTCCAGTATTCCTCGTTGCCGTCCGCGGTGCAAGTTGCTTCCTTAGCAGGCGCATGGGTCAGCGTATGACCGGTTGCTTTCAGGGTTACCTGCTCCAAGGTGGTTTCAGTGGTACTATTTTCGTCCGCAAACAGCTTCTTACAGCTGTTGCAAGTCCAGTACGCCTTGTTACCGTCCTCTGTGCACGTCGCCTTCTTCTCCTCGGTCTTGACAAGGTCATGGGTATGGGCAATCTGGTTGCCTACCGTCAGCTCCGCATCATCCACAAAGAAGTGACCGGCGGACTCCGTGGTGTTCTTATTGCCGATGATGAAGTCCAGCTTATTCATACCTGTATACTTCTCAAGCTGCTCCGGGGTCAGGGAAATCTCCAGCTGCACCCAGCCGTCTGCCTGCTTCACCTGCTTATAGGTAGGAACGATATTAGCACTATATGCGCCACCACGGGGGATCACAAAGATGCCCATTTCGTGGGTCGTGTCGTCTGCTGCCTTTACCCATGCCTTCATGGTGTAGTTCACATCGCACCGCAAGGGGGACTGATCGGCATTTTCCAGACGGTACTGCACACCCTTATGGGCATATCCCTTGCCATTGACTACAGGAATTGAGTCAGTGGTGGTGACATCTGCACCGAACACGCCGTTACGGGCAGCACCTTCGTTTACGCTCCATGCAATGCCTTCTCCCTCTGTTCCAGGATACTGGGACCATCCGGTCTTATCGCCAAGCTCAAAGCCGGGATTCGGCAGCTTTGCGGGATCTACAACGGTCACCTTGCAGGTTGCGGTCTTGCCGCCGTCCACAGAGGTGGCAGTGATGACTGCGCTGCCGGTATTCCGCGTGTAAACACGACCGTTTTCAACAAAAGCCACATTGGGATCGCTGCTGCTCCAGACAATTTCCTTATTGGTTGCCTGCTCAGGCAGCACCTTTGCGGAGATAGCAAAGCTATCCTGAAGGCTTACTGTCTTTTGGGTCGGGCTGATCTCCACGGATTCTACGGGGACGACCAAATCAGCGTGCACATGAACCGTGCATTCTGCCTTTACATGGGGATAGTCCTTAACGGAAACCGTAATCTTGGTGTCGCCGGCCCGCTTGCCGGTGACACGACCGTTTTCAACGATCGCCACCTCATGCTCCTCTACCGTCCACTCCAGAGGCATATCCACATCGGGAATGGCATCCAGAAGCGCCTCCAGTTGCGTCTCGCCGCCGACCTCCAAAGTCAGCTCGGTCTTATCCAGTGTGAGCTTCTGGGGTACGGGATTGATGACCGGATCGCCGATCTTGACCTCATCGAACATAAAGCCGCAGACATCTCCGGAATTGCCGGTCTCTTTCCAGTAATCGCCGATCTCCATTCTGACAGCTCCGGAAACCCCCTGAATGGTATGGATCAGCTGATTATCGATATACATTTTGCAGTCTGTACCACTGGTGTAATCCCACTTAAATTCATGCCAGCCCTCAGAGCGGGTTACATTGGATGCCGTGAAGTTGCCATCTGCACGGAAAACATACTTATCCGAACGGATGCGTACATTGACACCGATCGCGCCCCAGGAACCTTCCTTCGGAACCACATTGGCAACGCCTACGGCATTGGCCTGCTTATTCATGGTATCATACATCCAAACGGAGAACACCTGCTTCTGCGGTGTACCGAAAGCAAGTCCGATCACCTCTGTGGGCTCATCAATTATATAGCTGTATCTGCCGGCATGTGCCTGCTTGTCAGTGCGGGTAGGCGTGCCGGACTTTTTCAGCCATCCTGCAAAGCTGTTGTCACCGAAGCTGTCATACAGGGAGACTGCATCCGTGGCAGAGGTCTTAAAGGAGAACACGGAGCTTACTGCGCTGGTGCCGCCCAGACGACCCTCAAAGGCAGTGACTCGCCAGTAGTAGGTGGTCTCCTTTTCCAGACCTGTGGCTGTAAAGGAGGGATCCGTTACCGTGGTATTCACAACTACATCGGTAAAATCCTGATTCTTGGAGATCTCCAGCAGGTAGCTGCCGGCACCCTCAACAGGATTCCATGCAAAAGCTGTTCCGGAGACGAGCTCCACATCCTGCGCGCCGCCCGCAGGAGAGGTTAGGACAGGCGCCTGCACCTGCACGCCCAGACCGGTGCGGTAGGCATCCCGGTACATACCGGTCTCGTTACTCTTAAAGTGGTCGCCGCCCTGAATTTCCTCGATCTTGGAGTCGGGCTTGACCTCGAAGTTCTGACCGGCAGCGTTTACGAAGCCGATATCCGTACCGGCGCCATAGCTCTGGTTGTTATTTACCTCACCGTAGGTAGTAACTTCACCCACAAGGGAATAGGAAGCGCCGCCCACTGCGATGTTATTTTTGATCACCGCATTCTTGGGGATGCAGCCCTTGCTGCGCTGCTCAGCGCACTGGCTGCACTTTTCCGATGTACTCATATCCGCATCGAACATTCCGGGGTACTGCTGTTTCCACTTAGCAAGGCTTGCTTCATTGCCGAGCTTACTCAGCTCGTCCACCATTGCCTTCCATGCCTTGTAGTTACCGCCATCAGGGATGTGGGCAGACTTATGTGCCCAGCCCATGCAGCGGTTGTCATAGCGGATGAAGCCGCCGCCGTTATTGACCTCAATATTATTGGAGATCACATTGTCCCGGCCGCCGCCTACCAGGAACGCATTTGCCTTCATATTCACAAACAGGTTATTGGTGGCAATGGTGCCGGAGGCCATATCATCCAGATAGATACAGTAAGTACCGCCGTGGGTGGTATTGGGGATATCATAGAAATAGTTGTTGGTAATGACATTCCCACGGCTTGTCCAGTCACGGGTACAGGTGTAAATCGCGCCGGAGTCACCTGTCTCGTAGAGGACATGGGAAATCTCGTTGCCCGCAATCTTATGGTTATTACCGGAGAAGGCAACAGCCTGATGAGGGGCATTGGTGATCTTGTTTCTGGTCACCAGATTGCCACAGCCGAAGATGCTCACTGCCGGAGCATAGGTACGCTTGATTACAGAATAATCGTCAAAGAGGCAGTTATCCACCTTGTTATTGCCGGGGGTCAGCGAGAGAACCTCGCCGCCGTCCAGCAGGACACCGCCGGAGCCCATGTGCTTAAAGTCACAGCTCTGAACGGCATTATCGTGGGTTTCAAGGTCGCCGTTCATGGTAACGCCCTTCTGACCCATATTGGTAAACAGGCAGTCGGCAATCAGAATATGATTGCTGTCGTACAGGTCAATGGCATTTGCGTTGCCGGCGGTGAAGTGCAGACCCTCAATGGTGATGTAAGAGGCACCTTCCAGCTTGAAGAAGGGATCCGCCAGCACGCCCAATTCAACTTTTCTGCTAGCAATACCCGTCTCAGAGTAAATGTACATCTTCTTATTGGTACGATCAAGATAGTACTCACCGGGGGCATCCAGTCCGCAGAGGATATTGTACACATAGAACTTCTTGGGCTCGCTGCCCTCCATGGCGTACCATGTGGGATGCTTGCCCGTGAATTTGACGCCGTACTGCGCATCCATTTCCACAGTCTTGGAGGCCACATTGTCATCGGCGTAGGTGTGGTTAAAGTAACCGTAGGTCCAGACATCGTCCTCCAGCTTCAACAGGTCGAACATATCCTTAAGACCCTGGTCGTTACAAGCCCAGATCGGTCCCCTCTCCTTCGTAGGATCGAGAGAGTAGTCATAACGCGGATTAAAGCCCGGGTCAAAAATGTGGCTGGGCTTTACAAAGTCCTTGTCCGGGTAGCGAGCCATGTCCATACTCTCCCCGTCCATCACAACATTGAGAGGGGGCGGCAGCTCCGGCCAGCCATAGCCCACCTTGGGGATGGGTCCGATGTTATCAAGACCCAGTGCCTTCATATCGCAGACATACACATTGTCATGAGCAGCCTCGGGCAGACGGGCAAGAATATCTTTGTCCGTTACATGCCCAAAACGGTTGGGCTCAACAGAGACCGTGCCGGAGAAGGTCACCTCGGCGCCCTCTGCAGCCTTCCAGACAATCGGCTTTCCGGCCTCTCCGGAATCCGCCGCAGTCAGTTCCAAGGCACTGCTTGCTAAATACTCACCACCGAGAAGATTCACAGTGATGCCGCCCGCAGGCAGTCCGGACTGTTTCAGCTCCCGAACCTTATTGCGTGCGCCTTCCAGAGTCTTTAATGGTGCACCGACAGTACCCGCTGCTGCATCATCACCGGTAGGCGATACATACAGCTGCGTACCGGTTGCCGGCTGCGCGTCGGCTGCACCCTCTGCATTTACAAGCATCGTGGGCATTGAGCCGAAAGCCAAGCATAATGCCGTTGCGAAGCTAAGCAAACGTTTTCCTTTTTTCACACAATCACTCCTATAAAAATTTTATCGGCTGCCGAGGGGGGTATGCCAATGTACTTACTATATTTACATACTGACCTGGCGTTTACAAGCTTAAAGACAGGACTTTCGTTTAATGCAGAGGTTCAAAAACGGCACACAATGTTCAATATTACGTCCCTTCCCTTCCGCTGCGCCGCAAGGCTCAAAAGGGAGTTGAAAAAAGGGCGGTGCAAATAAAAGCAGCCGTTCAAAAACGTGGCCGTTTCCCTCAGAACACGAATTTCCTGCGTCTCTGCGTTACTTCAAAATTCGATTTCCGGTTCAAAGTTCGTACATAGGGGTTTCACCCGGCTGTCTCATCTGGTACAATGACAGTGTAGGGACTGTTCGTTCCGCCTTTGATTTTTATGATATATTCTCTGGAGGTAAACAGGTATGGATGCATTCGCTCAAATTGCTAAAGAAGGAATTGGCGGTCGCACGGAACTGCTCTGCGTTCCACCTCCCCCACAGCCGCCGACGCATTCAGTCACGCTGGAATGCTGCTCGTCATCTCCGACAGAGGCTGCACCGAAAATGCAGACGCATGCTCAGTTGCAGGATGCTTTGCAGGAGATGCGGCAGCGGTATGCGCCGTTTCTTGCGGAGGTCGCCCCGGCGCTGGAATCCATGCGCCAAACGTGCACGCTGTCCGATTTCCGCTGGAAGCGGGAAGAGGACACAGACTGGCAGAAAGTCTCTCTGCCGCACTACGGAGCACCCCTTGGTAACGCATCGACACAGTATGAGACAGAGTTCACGCTGAGAGAGATTCCGACCGATCGTCGCGTCTTTGTCGTGGTGAACGGTGCCGACTACAAGGCACACATCTTTATCAACAACCATTTGGTCGGAAGTCATGAGGGCTTCTTTGCCACGTTTGAATTTGACATCACCAAATGGGCTCACCCGGGCTGCAACACACTCACCATCGAGCTGGAAAACGACTATGTTATGCTTGGCAACCGGACAGAGCGCAGCGAGGCTGTACTATGTGGCGATAAAATTTACGCGGCCACGGGTCCGGGATATGACGACCCACAGTTGGGCTGGCACCATTGCCCGCCAGGGATGGGGCTGCTGGACACGGTTCTGATTGAGACGCGTCCCGAAATTTACTTTCAGACGGTTTTCGCCCGCTGCCTGGAGGAAGAGGTGGAATTCTGGATAGAAGTCGGCAGCGGTGTCTACGAGTATCGCGACATCTCGTTTCTGCTTTCTGTGTACGGTCAGAACTTTGAAGAAACCATACTGGAGGAGTTCCCTGTCGTGCCTTCTACCGGAAAGCAGCTGGGTGTCGGCGACACTTACTCAGAAGTGCTTGCCAAACGGGACGGTACGCTGAACGCACAGTTGCCGCTTCCGTGCGGAAAGGGACAAAACCTTTACAAGGTCCGCATCCCTGCCACATCCCTTCGCCGATGGGAACCCGACGCGCCGTGGCTGTATCAAATCCAGCTCAAGCTGCTGGACGAGACAGGCAGCGTTGTTGATACACACCGCAGCCAGTTTGGGTTCCGCACGTTTCGCCAGCAGACAGAGAAGGAACCGCGCGGTATGTTTTTCCTGAACGAGCGTCCCATTCGTCTGCGCGGCGCAAATACGATGGGATTTGAGCAGCAGGACGTCATGCGCGGAGATGACGCGCAGCTAATTGACGACATCCTGCTCGCCAAACTATGTCACATGAATTTCTGGCGCATCACACAGCGACCTGTCCAGCAGAAAGTTTATGATTTCTGTGACCGACTCGGTCTGATGGTGCAGACAGACCTCCCGCTTTTCAGCTGCCTGCGCCGCCGTCAGTTCTGTGAGGCGGTACGGCAGGCTGAGGAGATGGAGCGCCACATCCGCTCTCACGCCTGCTGCATTCTGTCCACATATATTAACGAGCCGTTTCCCAACGCCGCCAATCACCCAAACCTCAATCTGGATCGCAGCGAATTGGAACGTTTTTTTGCCGCTGCTGACATTGCAGTCCGGCTGAACAACCCGGACCGTGTCATCAAGCACGTCGACGGCGATTACGATCCGCCGTCCTCCACGCTTCCGGATAATCACTGTTACCCCATGTGGTATAACGGTCACGGAATCGACATTGGCAAACTGCACAAGGGGTACTGGATGCCAGTGCAGCCGGGCTGGTATTACGGCTGCGGCGAATTCGGATGCGAGGGACTCGAGGACTGGACGTTAATGCAGGAGCGCTATCCTGCCTCGTGGCTTCCCTTGCCTGGCGAGCCGGCTTCCGCTTGGTCTCCTGAACGGATTGTCCGCGCCCAGACGGCTGATTTCTATCACTTCTTCTACGACCGTCCGGACAGTCCCGAAGAGTGGGTCAAGTCCAGTCAGGCATTTCAGGCGTATGCCACGCGCGTCATGACGGAGGCGTTCCGCCGCGACGACCGCATGATTTCCTTTGCCATCCATCTGTTCATCGATGCCTTCCCTTCTGGCTGGATGAAGGCGATTATGGACTGCCGCCGGATGCCCAAGCCCGCCTTTTTCGCTTATCGCGATGCTCTGGAGCCTCTGATGATCAGTCTGCGGACGGATAAAACGGTGTTTTTCTCTGGCGAGGACGCTTCCGCTGAGGGCTGGATCTGCAACGACACCGAGCAGGAAGGCGAATTCCTACTCCGCTACGAGCTTCTGTGCGGTGGCCGTCTGCTCCGGCGCGCGGAAGAAATGGTACACATAGAGGCCAACCGCGCGTGCTGTTTGGGAACTGCCCGCTTCCGTCTGCCGGAAGTGGATACTCAGACGCGCGTAACGCTGCGCGCTTTCCTCCTGTCAGGTCAAGAGTGTCTTGCATGGAACGAGCTTGCGTACAACGCACTTCCGGCGTGTGGTGACGAGCCGGAGCTGATCGTCCGCTCGGCGCGGGAAATCTCGGAGGAAGATCTCTGCGCCACCGAGGATGGCGGCATCTTGTGGGTGGACAGCCCGGAGGCCGGCGATTACTCTGTGGACAGCCTTTGTTTTTCCGTCCGGGAGAGTGGGATGTCTCCCCTTCACTTTGCAAGTCCCAAGACGGGCCACCCGTGGGTAACCGGGCTTGGACAGGAACTCTTCCGGCACTGGTATTCCTCTGCGGAGGACCGCATCGCGCCCCTCGCGGACTGCACCGTGCAGGCGGAAGGTTTCTCTACCGTACTCACCAGCCGCAACATCGGCGAGTCCGGGACGTGGGAGCCCGCCGCAGTGCTGTGCGAGCGTCGCTGGGGAAAAGGACTCATTGTACTGTCACAGATTCCTCTTTCGCGAATGCGCGAAAATCCCGCCGGACGTATACTTCTGTCGCGCATTCGCGCTTAATATGTACGGGGGAAAGATGTGTTACTACCGCTTTTGAATCGGCCTGCTCGTGATTTTTTAGAAAACAAAGAAAAGCACGAGCTTTGCTGGGGTGACTCCAAAAAGTTAGGGCAATACCGCACAATTCCCGCCTGACGGCTTAAGTACCGCTCCGTTGGCTGCCGCACCTCGCTCGCTGTATCGGCACTTAGAATTATGTGGTATTGCCTTATATAAAATTTAACTATGCTGCGTACAGTACAAACACATTTCATCTCTTGTTTGTGCCTTGAAGCGCAGTGGAAAGGCGTGGTCATAAACATGAACAATCGCGAATTGCTGCCAAAAAGTGGGAACTGGTACAAAGCCAACCTGCACTGCCATACGGTGCTTTCTGACGGCACATGGACAAAAGAGCAGGTCAAGGAAGAATACCGAAAGAAAGGCTACTCCATAGTGGCGTTTACGGATCACCGCCATTATGGCTGGCACCCGGAATTACAGGATGAAAACTTTTTGCCGATTGCCGGTTTTGAAGCCGACATGGACGAACCCTACCGTATTCCCGGCGACTGGAACCGCTGCAAAACCTATCATCTCAACTTTTATGATACCAACCCCGCTGCCCATGCAGGTTTTACCGCCCCGCAGCCCCCGCAGCGCTATGGGGATATGTATTCCCTGAATGCGTTTATCAAGGATCTGAACGAGCAGAGGTTCCTGTGCTGCTACAACCACCCGTTCTGGTCCTTGCAGAACTACGAGGATTACAAGGATCTGCGCGGTCTGTTTGCCATGGAAATTTATAATCACGGCTGCGAGCTGGATGGCCTGTACGGGTATGCGCCGCAGAGCTATGACGAAATGCTGCGCACCGGCATGCAGCTGACCTGCCTTGCAACCGATGATAACCATGACCGTCACCCGCTGGGTGATCCGCTGAACGATTCTTTCGGCGGCTGGACGGTCATCCGCGCCCAGACACTGACCTACCCGGACGTGATGGATGCCCTGCAGAAAGGTGCTTTCTATGCATCAACCGGTCCGGAACTGAAAGAGCTGTTCATTCAGGACAATGCCTTGCACATCAGATGCAGTCCGGTGGAAAAAATTTATGTTATCACCGAGAGCCGCAGCTGCAAAATGAAGCTGGCCTGCCCGGGCGAAACCATTGACGAGGCAGTGTTCCCTCTGACCGGCAACGAAGGGTACATCCGTGTGGACTGCCGCGATGCCGCGGGGCATCATGCCTACTCGAATGCTTACCGCCTTAATGTATTATGAGAAACCTGAAGGCAAAAACATGTTCCCGCCTGCCGGAGCCCCGGCAGGGAAGTGCGCTGTTCCTGCTAAGCTGGGCAGCATATGCAACAGCCTATATCGGGAGGTATAATTACTCTGCTGTGATGGGAGCTATTACCGGACAGGGAACCCTGACACTGTCACAAGCGGGAATGGTATCCACCGGTTACTTTATCTGCTATGCACTGGGGCAGATCTTCTGCGGTTCCGTCAGCCAGTATATTTCCCCCTATACTATGATTTTTACAGGGCTGGTTCTCTCCGGCTGCTGTAATCTGGCTATGGGGGTCATTGCCGGCGGAACCATGTCAGCGGTGTGGGCGCTCAACGGACTGTTTCAGGCTATGATATGGCCGCCTATCGTGCGCCTGTTTGCCGAGAGTATGCCGCTGGAGCAGCAAAAATCCGCCTGCGTCAACATCAACGCAACCACACCGGCCGGTACGCTGGCTGCCTATCTAGCAAGTGCCGCCCTGTTGAAACTTGCCGGATGGCGCAGTATGTTTCTGTTCTGCGGCGGGCTGATGCTTGCCATGGCAGCCATCTGGCTTGTGGGTACCGTGCCGCTGCGCCGCGCTACGGTCATGCAAGTGATTGAGCGCTCCGACCGTTCCGGGCAGGTAGGAAACCACAGCGCACGGACTGCCCTTGCGGCGGCGGGGCTGGGGTGGATGCTGCTGCCGGTCGTGCTGCACGGTGGGCTGAAAGACGGCGTGACAAGCTGGGTACCCAGCATGATTCAGAACAGCTTTGGTGTCAGCCCTTCCTTTTCGGCAACCGTGGCAGCGGTTCTGCCGCTGGTAAACCTGACAGGTGCCTTTGGCGCAGGCTGGCTGGACAGAAAGATTTTTCACAATGAACTGCGCACAGTCGGGGCGCTGTTTTCGGCAGCCGCAGTTTGCTTGCTGGTGCTGCCGCTGGCAGTGCGGTATAGCTTGGCAGGCTCCGTTGCGCTGCTGGCTGTTACAACCGCCTCAATGCTGGGAATCAACACAATGTTCATCAATGTGATTCCTGTGCGTGTGGGGGCGCACGGCGGTGCCGCCATGATTTCCGGTATGCTGAACGCCATGACCTATTTTGGTGCGGCTGCGGTCACATGGGGCATCGGCAGCATAGCCGAAGGGTTTGGCTGGAATGCGGTATTTATGCTCTGTCTGGGCATGACATTGCCGGCGCTTATTGTGTGCTATCTTTTGGCAAACAACTTGGAAAAGTTTTTTGCGAGAACAGGAAACAGAAGATGCCTGAGTAAAAAATAAAACAGGTAAAGGAGATTCGTATGAACATTCTCAAATTAACGCCCAGCTGCAAGGATTATCTGTGAGGCGGCAGCCGCCTGCGCAGTGACTTTGGCATCCGGAGCGACCTTGACCCGCTGGCGGAAGCATGGGTGCTTTCCTGCCACCCGGACGGGCCCAGCCATCTGCCCGACGGCACAACGCTGGCGGACTATCGAGCATCTTGGCAACGCAGATGCTGTGCCGTGGCCGCCGAAGCGGTGCTTAAGCCGTCAGGCGGGAATTGTGCGGTGTTGCCTTAGACAATATTTTGGAGTAAAATTTGTTCAAGTAGCTGAAAGGGCTTGCTGTCTGTGAATTGCAGGCGGCAAGCCCTTCAGTTTTGCCTTGATCCTGCGGTTATGGACTGAAACTCTTGTATGTTTATTGATTTTAAGCTGCAAAGATATTTGGTCGGCTTGGATTGTCGAGATTGAGGCAATTGATGCACTATTTTTTTGTCATGGAATAAATAAAAAGCGCCTCAGACCCACTGAGGCGCTTTATTGGCAAGTGTTCAATATCGACCTTTACTTCCGAAAAGTCGACAACACAAATCACATCATGGATCGATAGATACCTTCGATTTCCTCGACGCTGGTGTCGCGGGGGTTGCCCGGGCAACAGGCATCCGCAAAGGCGGACTCGGCGAGGAAGTGAATGTCCTCTTCTTTCAGGATGTTCTTGAGGTTGGTGGGGATGCCCACATCGGCGCTCAGCTTCTTGACGGCAGCGATGGTGGCATCGGCGGCCTCGGCATCGTTCATCTCGTCAATGCCGGTCACGCCCATGGCCTTGCCGACAGCGCGGTAACGCTCACCGGCGGCATCCTTGTTATACTCCAGACCGGTGGGCAGGATGATAGCGCAGGCAACGCCGTGGGGGGTGTCATACAGGGCAGACAGACCGTGCGCCATGCTGTGAACAATGCCTAAGCCCACATTGGAGAAGCCCATGCCGGCGATGTACTGGCCCAAAGCCATGCCCTCGCGGCCCTCCGGGGTGTTCTGCACGGCACCGCGCAGATTCTCGGAGATCAGCTTGATGGCCTCCAGATGGAACATATCGGAGATGGTGCAGTGGCCCTTGGTGATGTAGCCCTCGATGGCGTGGGTCAGGGCGTCCATGCCGGTGGCGGCGGTCAGGCCCTTGGGCATGCTGGACATCATATCGGGGTCAACGACTGCGACCTCGGGGATGTCGTTGGTGTCAACGCAGACGAACTTGCGCTTCTTCTCGACATCGGTGATAACATAGTTGATGGTGACCTCGGCAGCGGTACCGGCGGTGGTGGGCACGGCGATGGTAAAGACCGCGTGCTTCTTGGTGGGGGCTACGCCCTCGAGGCTGCGGACATCGGCGAACTCAGGGTTGTTGATGATGATGCCGATGGCCTTTGCGGTATCCATCGAGGAGCCGCCGCCGATGGTGACGATGCAGTCAGCCTCGGCAGCCTTAAAGGCAGCAACGCCGTCCTGAACATTCTGGATGGTGGGGTTGGGCTTGATCTCGCTGTAGACAGCGTAGGCAAAACCGGCGGCATCCAGCAGGTCGGTGACCTTTTTTGTAACGCCGAACTTGATCAGATCGGGGTCAGAGCAGACAAAAGCCTTTTTGTAACCGCGGGCGGTCAGCTCGGGAACGATGTTCTCGATTGCGCCGTGACCATGATAGGAAATGGTGTTCAAAACAATGCGGGATACCATAGTTTTCTCTCCTTATTCTAACTCAATCGTACAGCGGGCCGTACTGCTTGCAGGCGGCATAGTCGGCGGCCTCGGTGTCCTTGGTGCCGAAGGCGGCCCAAGCGTGGGGACGGTAGACCTTTTCATCTGGCACATTGTGCATAGCCACCGGGATGCGCAGCATGGATGCCAGCGTAATCAGGTCAGCACCCACATGACCGTAGACGGTGACACCGTGGTTGGCGCCCCAGTTTGCCATAACGCTGTACACATCGGCAAAGGCACCCTCGCCGGTCAGGCGGGGTACAAACCAAGTGGTGGGCCAGGTGGGGTCGGTGCGCTTGTCGATGGGGGTGTGTACATCATCGGGCAGGTTGGCGGTCCAGCCTTCGGCGATCTGGAGTACCGGGCCCACGCCTTCCACAATGTTCACACGCAGCATGGTCACCGGCATTTCGGCGGTGCAGCGGAAATGGCTGGAGAAGCCGCCGCCCCGGAAATACTCATAGTTGGCGCGGCACCAGTCGGTGGCTTCCAGGCAGGCGTTCACGTCCTCTTCGGTCATCTCCCAGAAGGGCTTCATCACGTGTTCGCCCTTCTCGTCGGTGGCAGCGCCGCAGCCGTCCAGTGCCGTGGCGCCGGAGTTGATCAGGTGGATGAAGCCGTCCTTGGCCACGCCTTCCGGCTTGTGGCCGGTGACCCGCTCACAGGCTTCGGGGCTCCAGTAGGTGCGCACGTCGTGGAAGCAGGGGGCGGTGCCGGAAACCAAGGTGCCCAGCAGCATGGAAACACCGTTGAGGGTGTCGTTTTCAGTGGCGAAGGGGGTGGGGTGCTTCGGACCGTTCCAGTCGAATGTAGACGCCATAATCGCCTCGGAGAAATCGGCGTTGGGCAGCCAGTCGGTCCAGTTGCGCTGACCCTGAAAACCGCCCGCCACGGCGTTCTTGCCAAGGGCTTCCTCATGCCAGCCCAGCTCGTCCAGCTTGGGGTTGCCGTACAGGATGTCCCGCATGACCATGGTCATCTTGGTGATGAACTCCCAGTCCTTGTCGGCGGGCACCACCTTGGACTTGGTGATGACTTCGGGCAGGTTCTTGCCTGCATTGCAGTCAAAGCCTTCCTTGCAGTGGGCCTTGACCCAGGCCAGGGCGCGGTCGTACTCTTCGGGGTCGTAGATGCCCAAGGTGATGCGGCGGACAATCTCGGTCATGTCCACCCATTCGGGGCGGATACCCAGATATTTCTGGAAGAAGGAAGCATCGCAGTAGCTGCCCGCAATGCCCATGGCCACGCCGCCCAGGTTCACATAGGACTTGTTGCGCATCCAGCCCACGGCCACAGCACAGCGGGCAAAGCGCAGGATCTTTTCGGCGGCGTCGGCAGGTACGCTGGTGTCGCTAGCCTCCTGCACATCATGGCCATAGATGGAGAAGGCTGGCAGCCCCTTCTGGGCATGGGCGGCTAGCACGGCGGCCAGGTAGACGGCGCCGGGGCGCTCGGTGCCGTTGAAGCCCCACACCGCCTTGATGGTGCGGGGGTCCATGTCGAAGGTCTCGCTGCCGTAGCACCAGCAGCGGGTCACCGTCAGGGTAGCCACCACATTTTCGGTCTGGAACTTGTCGGCACAGGCTGCGGCTTCGGCGCCGCCGCCGATGGTGGAATCGGCAATGACACACTGCACCTGGGTGCCGTCAGGGTAACGCAGGTTTTCTTCGATCAGGGCCTTGGCATTACGGGCCATGGCCATGGTCTGGTCCTCCAGACTTTCACGAACGCCGCCCCAGCGGCCGTCGATGGTGGGGCGGATACCAATTTGGGGATAAAGCATCTTGCTCTTCCTCCTTTTAGTTCAGAATGGTTTTATAGGTTTCGTAGGCGCGGTTCCACAGCGCCGTCTGTTCAGGTTCATACCGCTGCACCGGCTCGGTGCGGGCGATGAGGGCGCGGCCCTCGTCCAGATTTTTCAGTTCGTCCAGAGCCACCAGCTGAATGAGAATATTGCCCAAGGCGGTGGCTTCGATGGGGCCGGCAACCACCGGCAGGCCGATGCTGTCTGCGGTCATGCGGCAGAGCAGTTTGGCCTGCGTGCCGCCGCCGATGATGTGCAGGCAGGAAAAGTTCTGTCCGGTGGCACGGCCCAGCTGTTCCAGGGCAAAGCGGTATTTGAGGGCCAGGCTCTCGTAAAGGCAGCGCACCACCTGTCCCACCGTTTCGGGCACCGGCTGGCCGGTGCGGCGGCAGAATTCCCGCACGCGGCCGGGAATATCCCCGGGCGGAGTGAACTCCGGGGCGTCCGGGTCGATGAAGCTGCGCAGGGGTTCCGCCTGCAATGCCAACTCCTCCAGTTCCGAGAAGCTGTACGCGGTCCCTTCCCTCTTCCACTGGCGGCGGCTTTCCTGGATCAGCCACAGACCGATGATGTTTTTCAGGTAGTTGACCTTGCCATTGGCCCCCCGTTCGTTGGAGAGTGCCAGGGTACGGCTTTCCTCGGTGAGGATGGGCTCGTCCAGCTCACAGCCCAGCAGGCTCCAGGTACCGCAGGACAAAAAAGCTGCCCCCGGCTGCGGCGCGGGCAGCGCCGCCACGGCGCACTGGGTATCGTGCCCCGCCGCCGCAATGACCTTGGCACCCTTGTATTCCCCCAACACCGTGCCGCTGGGCACCATCGGGGCAAACAGGCTTTCGGGAACCGAAAAGGCATCCAATACGGTCTTGCTCCAGCACCCGGTGCGGGCATCCAGCATCTGGCTGGTGGAGGCGATGGTGGTTTCACAGACCCGGCTCCCGCACAGAGCATAGGCAAACAGGTCGGGCATAAACAGCAGTTGCCGGGCTTTTGCCCACAGTTCCGGCTGCTCTTTCTGTACCGCCAGCAGCTGAAACAGGGTGTTAATGCCCATGATCTGACAGCCGGTGGCGGCGTACAGGTCGGCGGCGGGCAGGATTCTCTCCGCCTGCTCGGTCATGCCGTCGGTGCGGCTGTCCCGGTAATGCACCGGATCTTCCAGCAGGTTGCCCTCTTCGTCCAGCAGACCAAAGTCCACGCCCCAAGTATCGAAGGCGATGCTGTCGAAAGACCCTGCTTTCTCAATGCCCAAGCGGACATTATTCATCAGGTCGGTAAAATTCCAGCGGAGATGCCCGTCCTGTTCGCGGGGGTTGTTTTCAAAGCGGTGTACCTCTTTATAGGTAAGGCGACCGCCCTCGTACGCGCCCAGAATAGCCCGTCCGCTGGACGCGCCAAAGTCAAAGGCCAGCACCCGTTTCATTGGATCACTCCCTTTTTCAGCAGGATATTGGCATAGATGGCGGTTTCGCCGGTAGCCACGATGGCGTAGGCTTTTTTTGCCCGCTCATAAAAGGCAAAGCGCTCCATCATCTCGATGTTTTTCGAGTTTTCGCCGTGATTCTCCAACAAGCGGCGGTACTTGTCCCAGATGGTGGGCTTGCAGTCATCCCCTGGCACCACTTCCATCAGCGTCGCCGGCTTTTCGGTGTATTGGTCCAGCGGCATCAGGGTCAGCACAGCATCCAGCAGCTCCGGCACGCTGTGTCCATCGGCGCGTACCACAATGGCATCCTTGCCTATGCTTTCCGCTGGAAAATTGCCGTCCGCCAGAACAATCTCGTCCCCATGCCCCATCTCGGTCAGCACCTTCAACAGTTCCGGGGAAAGAATTGCGGGAATCCCTTTCAGCATCTTATTCACCTCAGTCCGTTGTCGAATTTCTTGTAGCCGGGATGGCGACCGGTGACCTGGTAAAAGCCGCGCAAGTCGATGAGTTTCTGGATGTTTTCCCGGCTGATGTCGTTGCTACCGCCAAGAATCACCGCGTTGATGGTAATTTTAGCCCACAGTTCCAGACTTTCCATGCGGTAGAAGGCGGTAATCACATCGCTGCCCACTGCCAGCGCACCATGGTTTTCCAGCAGCATGACATCGTGTTCTTCCAGATAGGGTTCGATGGCATCGGGTACCTCGGTGGTGCTGGGGGTGGCGTAGGGGGTCAGGGGTACACTGCCGATGACCGCCACATCCTCAATCATGTTGTACATATCCATCGCCTTGTGCGCCACCGCAAAGCCGGTAGCGCCGGGCGGGTGGGCGTGGATGACGCTCCATACATCGGGGCGCTTTTCATAGCAGCGCAGATGCATCTTGATTTCACTGGATGGACGCAGACCTTCAGCACCTTCCAGCACTTCGCCCTTGGAGTTGATACAGAGGAGTTTTTCCGGGGTAATGAAACTCTTACTCATACCAGTAGGCGTACACAGAAAGGTTCCGTCCTCCAGACGAGCCGATACATTGCCATCGTTCGCCGCAACCCAACCCAGTTGCCACATCTTGTGGCAGACATCACAGATATGTTCCTTGATAAGGTTCCTATTCATTTTTTCTTCCACTCCCAGTCAGCTATATTTTTGTACGATAGCCGCCATCTCGGACCAGTGTGCTTCCATATCGCGCACCAGCTTGAACTGTGTACGGCAGCGGTCCAGATTTTGTCCGGGTCGATGCGTCTTGAAATAGTGATCTCCTTCCAGATAATCGGTAAGGAACCGCATACCACACTCCAGTGTCATAAGTTTAGCGCCCCAGGGCAGCATTTCTTTTTCTCGTGCCGTCAGAGCATCCCCCGCCGCCCCCAGGAATCCTTTGGTATAAATCTCAAAAAGCTCCAAATCAAAGTTCACCAAACTTAAATCCGGTTCATCTTCCGCACTGTGGTTCGCCCCAAAACGAATAGAATCCCCAAAGTCATTCAAAGACAACCCCGGCATAACCGTATCCAAATCAATGACACACAAACCGCATCCTGTCTTTTTGTCCAACAACACGTTATTCAGTTTTGTATCGTTGTGGGTCACGCGCAACGGGAGCTTTCCCGATTCGAGCAAATCCATGAGCACGGCGCAGTCTGCTTGGTGCTCCCGCACAAAACGGATTTCAGCTTGCACCTCAGCGACTCGACCGCATACATCTGCTTCTACTGCCTTTTCAAACTTTTTATACCGATCACGGGTATCGTGGAATTGGGGAATCGTTTCATGCAGCGTATGGGCAGGGTAATCTGCCAAAAGACGCTGAAAATTTCCGAAAGCCCACGCCGACTGGTAAAACTGTTCCGGTGTCTGCACCTGCTGCAAACATACCGTATCCTCAACAAAGTGGTAAGCCCGCCACGCGCCGCCGGTACTGTCTGTGAAAAAAGCCTCTCCCTTTTTTGTGCGGACGACTGTCAGGGTTTCTCGCTCGGGGTCACCACCCTTTTCTTGCACCACACGCCGCAAATACTCTGAGACGCCCACAATATTTTCCATCAGTCCCGCAGGATCTCGGAAAGTATCCGTGTTGATTCGTTGCAAAACACTGCGCTTTCCATCGCCGTCTGCCTGTTGCACATACACACAAAATGTATCGTTGATGTGTCCCTGACCATACCGCAGGACACCCGCCACCTGTCCGCCAAAGTCGAAGGCATCCAGTACCTCCTGCAAAGTTCGTTCTGCTTGCTGTAACATACTTCATATCTCCCACAGTTGATCGGGATACACACCCGTCAGAGTCATTTTCCGGATGGCATCCACCACCACGGGTTTGTCTTCTTTATAGGTCACACCGTACCATTTATCCGGACTGCGCAGTACCTTGACTCTTCCCCGCTTTTCTTCAATCAGTTCACTGACCACACTGGGCAAAAAGTACTCGCCCTTCCTCGGGTTTTCAACCATTGCGCGGTCCAGAAACGCGGCAAAACGCTGTTGCGCTTCTTCAACAAAGCTGGGCGTAAAGCCCCACAGGTTCATGGACACCACGGTGTCGCCCGGCAGTGCCGTCCAAGTTGCGCCCTCATCCTCGGTAAAGCGGGCACCCTCCCCTTCTTTTTCAATATGGGTGCGCTCGGTCACTTTGGTCAGGTAGCCCTGCGCGTCCGCTTGGCAAACGCCACGGGATACATAGCCATTTTCCGTAAGGGTATTACGGAGCAGGTAGCCCACCATGGCATACTCATATCCTTCTTTTGTATCCGGGTGTTCCGTAAGATACTGATAAATCTGCTCAAACGCCTCCGGACCGTAGTAATCATCTGCATTGATAACCGCAAAGGGCGCATCGATGCAGTTTCGCGCAGCCAAAACCGCATGACTGGTTCCCCAAGGCTTGGTTCGTCCCTCCGGCACGGTATATCCGGTTGGCAGGTCACTCAATTCCTGAAAAGCGTAGCGCACCTCCATAACACGGGCGATTCGGTCACCTATCAAATGGCGGAAGTCATTTTCCATCTCCCGCTTAATGATAAATACTGCCGTTTCAAATCCCGCTCGCCGGGCATCATAGAGCGAATAATCCATAATCACCTGACCATGATTGCCTACGGGATCCATTTGTTTCAACCCCCCGTAACGGCTTCCCATACCGGCTGCCATTACTACCAGAATCGGTTTTTTCATATGCTTATCTTTCCTTTCTGTCAAAAATATTTTGATAGCACAATCAGTTCACGCTTGCGGAATCCAACGATACCGGGAAAAATTATATACCACTGCGTGCGCTGGCAACGGGCGCAGCGGTGTCACGCAGTCGTCATTCAATACCATACGGGGCAGTGCTTCCCCCCACAGATAATCCGGCTCGACATCGTTCTTTTCGCCGGTCCAAGATAAATCCCGCCCGAATCGTTCCCTGTCTTTCCTGCCATAAATCTGATATACAGAACGGCTGAAATAGTCCTGAATCGTCCAGCGCTGACCGTCCTCCATCCACAGACAGTTATTGGACAGCAGAATTGTGCATTCTTTCACTGGGGCAAAAAATCGGTCCCAAAACTCTTCCTGAATCTGTTCCAGCCGATGGGCAAAGTAGAAAAAGTCATGCGCCTGCCAAGCGGTAGCGGGCACAACATCAGCTTCGGTGTCCCATCCGGTAGCAGCCCGCAAAAAACCTCGCTTTGTCTGGTAGTGCGCAATTCCCTGTTCCATCTCCGCCAAGAACTTTTCCAGTTCCCGGTTTCCTGTCAAGCGGGCGCAGCAGCTGATTCCGTACAGCGTCAACCCGTTTCCTTGAATCTGCATAGGTTGCGTCAGCCGCCCCCAACTGCCGTCAGACTTCGCATAATAGGCGCGGTGAACACGGCGACAGTTCTCCTCATCCAGAAAACTGCTTCGAACCACATGATTACACAGGCGTACTGCGGCGTGCAGCCATTTTTCCCGCCCAAACAGTTCATAGCCGATACATAGCGGAACAATCATTAGACCGTAGTATTCAGCAGGCTCCAACAACAACTGGTCTTTTCCCAGTAACGCCCGCTTTGTACCGTCACAATCCTCGTCCGGCACGCCAGAGATGTGGAAATGATCCACCATATAGTCCAGATCTTCCTGTACCTGCTGTTCGAACCGGTCATCCAGAAAGTATTTTTGCAGCAAGAGCTTTGCCCAGATACGGGCATAATCCTGATTGCAGCAGGCTTCCACCCCGGCACGACCCCCGCCATAATGCAGGCTTCCCTGTGTCAGCACACGCAAAGCAGATTCCCGTGCGGCATCCACCACGTCTTTGTGCAGAAATTCCTTGCCGATGCCCGCCGCCATCAATAGGGAAAGCGCCGGCACCATATTGTGGATAAGACCTACTTTCGCCAATTCTCCGGCTTGGAATCCAATATGCAGGTACTCTCCGTCATCGCGCATTGCGTGTGCCTGATACCGCATCATCCGTTCCAGAAGTTCCTGTCCTCGCTCGTCATAACGGCGACTCAAAACCTGTGCCAAACCTGGTAAAATTGGTGCAGCAAACGTGGAGTGTCCACTAGTATAGTCCGGCCAGCGCAGCGGATTATCTCCCCAAACGGAGTGATTATGAAATCCGTGGATGGCACCAGAAGGCTGCACCCAGCTATAAAGCCAATTTCCCAATGCCGCCAAATCAAATGTTTCCATAACATCCTCCTTTTATCATGGTGCAGCTTCGCCGCACAGTCTGGCAAACATTTCCATCGCAAAACAATCCCCATAACATGCATAGGTATCCGTTCCGTTGGTTCTTGCCAGCAGACCAGGGCATTCAGCTGTGAGATTCAAATCAGCCCTTGACCGCTCCCACAGTCAACCCCTGCGTGAAATACTTCTGGAAGAAAGGGAACACAAAGAGCATGGGGCCCACAGCCAGAATACACATCGCCATACGGGTACTTTCTGTGGGAATGTTCGCCGATCCCAAAGAAACGTTGTTCTGCATTTCCTTTAGAATCTCAATAATGTTGCGCAGCATAACCTGAAGCATGTACTGCAAAGGGTACATTTCTTTTTTATCGATATACAGCATAGCCGGCTGCCAGCTGTTCCAATAATCCAACAGTGTCAGCAGACCAACTGTGGCCAAGGCTGGTTTAGAAAGCGGCAATACGAACCTGCTGTAAATCATCCAGTTCCCGGCACCATCTATGCGTGCAGATTCAATAATTTCATTGGGGATATCACTCATAAACGTTCGCAGCATGATAAGATACCACACATTAACCAGCAGAGGAATAATCAAGGCCAGGTAGGTATTCTTTAGATGGAGGGTCTGGCTCATCAATATATAGGTAGGCACCAAGCCACCGTTAAACAGCATCGTAAAGAAGAAGAAGAAGGTAAGCTGGCGTTTCCACTTGAATCCCGGGCGGGACAATGCGTACGCTGCCATAGAAGCCAAAAACAGGTAGATGGCGGTACCACCAAAAGAAATAATAATGGTAACCTTATAAGCGTCCAGAATCGTCTTGGGATTGTCCAGTATGTACTGAAATGCAGTCAGGTCGATCTCTCTGAAAAAGAAAGGATACCCCTGTGTGCTGATAGACTGCTCGCTGGTAAATGCAATAAACACTACCGACAGTAGCGGAATGACAAACACTGCGGATAGCAGGATGAAAAAGGTGTTCAAAATCACAGCCTTAATGCGCTCAGTTCGTTTATTGGTAATCATAACTTGTTCCTTTCCGTTGCCAATCAGTACAGTGCGTAATCCGGGTTAATCTTCTTCACAATCCCGTTGGTCAGAAGCACCAGGACAAAACCAACCACGGATTTCAAAAAGCCTGCGGCGGAACTCATGCCAATGTTTCCGTTCTGAATCAAAGCACGATAAACGTAAGTTTCCAGTACGTCCGTTGTAGGATACAGCGTTTTGGAGTCCATAGGAACCTGATAAAACAGACCGAAGTCCGAGTTCATAATCTTACCTACTGCCAAAATCGTCAGAATAATCATCATGGGATAGAGGAACGGCAAAATCACATGGCGAATCACCTGCCAACGATTCGCACCGTCAATGACAGCCGCTTCCTGATAAGACGTATCCACACTCATCAGGCTGGCATAGTACATCAGCACATTCATTCCAACCGTTTTCCAAATCTGCAAAATAATGATAATGGCAATCCATGCTTCGGGGGTATTGTACCAGTCCAAAGTCTGCCCTCCGTTGCGGGCTGCGATTGCATTCAGATAGCCCAGACGGGGGTTCAGGAATGCGTAGACAATGTAGGAGATAACCACCCATGATAAAAAGTACGGAATAAACATGGTGGTTTGATACACTTTCAGCGCCTTACGACTGCGCAGTTCATTCAGTGCAATTGCCAATGCCACGGAAATCACCAATGTCAATACAATAAATGCGAGGTTGTACAGAATCGTATTGCGGATGATTCGGAAAGTATCCGGAGATTTCAGCAAGAATTCAAAGTTTTTCCACAAAGGATCACAGAACGGACTTTTTATAATCCCGTCACGATAGCTATAATTTTTGAAAGCGACGATTAATCCTCCCATAGGCAGGTAAGAGAACACCGCCACCACGAGCATCATGGGCAGGGTCATGAGGACAAGACCCAGCCCCTGAGAGGTATCTTTGTTTTTTCTTGCTCGTTTTTGCTTCTGAATACTTTGCTTAAACATGCGATCATTCCTTTCTAATATTGTTCAATTCGCACTTCTAGTATAGAGTTGTTCCTGTCTACCAACAAGGGCTATATCCGTAGGTCGCGTTCAAAACCACACTTCAAAAAACAGCTACTTGTTCAATATGTTCCAAAAACTACGTCCATACTTTGGCATCGGGTTTTGCACTCTGTTTTCTTTCAAAAGCAGCCGCACGCCTCTTTGTAACGAGAGTTTAAAACCCGGCTTTCAGGTTCAAAATTTATAAATTATGTTTACCTTCCCCCTTGCATTTGCTATAATTGGTTCAAAATCATGAGATTTCAGCAAGAGGAGATATCACTTTTATGCACAACGAGATCTGGCGTTCCAAACAATTTAAGCAGATATTCCACACGGTACTGCTGGTCACTTTTGGACTTCTGACCATAGCCTTGCTTACTATGTACCTGTTGATGAATCATCTGACTCTTTCTTACCTAGATTCCGTCATGTCCCGCTTTGTGGAAACCGCTTACAGCTCCATCGAAGATCAAATCCTTACAAGTCAGAAAAATGCGTTGCAGGCTTCCTCATCCTATGACGGAATTTCGCTTTTTTCTGCCAACCCCAGCAGCCTGTCTGACCAACTAAAATCCGTCCGCAGCATAGATTACTTTGTCAGCCAAGATTCTTCCATCCATTCGGTTCTCTTCTATAATCATGCCACCGATAAAATTTATATGTTTGGAAAGGAAGTTTGCACCTCAGATTTAGATGCATTCTATGATCAGCAAGCGGTAGAATACATCCGTCAGAAAGAAAGCCTTGCCGACAACACGCCCCGCATAATACATGACTCCCCTTATACCACTACGAGCAGTATGGTACTAACCAGTATGTACAGCCCCGGATATGAAAATATCGTTTTGGTTAACTTGGATGTTAGTGATATTTTTTCTGTGTTGCATAACGATCCCGCCGTTTACAGCAAAGCACCTACCAGTTACCTGGTATTCTATAATAAACAGCAGGTTATTTTTGATGGACGGTATCACACTGAGGCATCCGCCTCCGACACATCTTTATTGAAAACGCTGGAAGCCGGTAACTGGGCCAAAAGCTTTGATGGCGAGTTCAATGGCACTTGGTATCATTTCAACATTCTTCAAGATGCTAACAACAACTTCCAGATTGTTTCCTTCGTGCAAAAATCAGACGTAACAGCAACCTTTTTGTCTTTCCTATCGGTTTTGCTCCTCATGAGCGTTCTAATGGGCATACTTGCCACTTTGGTAAACTTTTTGGTCAGCCGTAAGCTGTATTCCCCCATTGCCGTCATCAAAGACGCGCTCTCCGAAAGCGAACATTTTAATGATGAATTGCAAAAGAACCATGACGTAATCTTAACCGCTTCTGACGAGATCGCCTTTATCGCTCACCAAATTACCGCACATTCCCACCAGCTCGATGATTTATCCATCTATAAACGCCGCAGTCTTACCATTTCCCAAGACACACTGCTCAAGGATCAGTTACTGTACAATAAATACCCCGACGACCAATTCTGGGATCTTTGCGCGCGCGAAGAACTTCCCTACCAGCCTGGCGACCACTTCATCTTAGTCTATACCAAATGGCTGCCCCTAGGTCCTACGGAAGAACAGACACCGGAAAACCAAAGCCTCCTGTGCTATGCGCTGGACAACGTAATGCATGAATTATTTGACCCTTTAGCCAGCGTGCGGTCACTCCCCTTGGAAAAAGGGGACGTGATTTTCCTGTTTTGCCATAGCAGCGGCAGCGACCCCCACATCAGCCGCGAGATACTGGAGCAAATCCAGCAAACTTTTGCCAACTATTTTCGTATCTCTGTTTCTTTCTTTTTATCCCGCTCTATCCACAGCCCCGCCACGCTGTGTTTAACGCAGCAGCAGTTGAAGGAACTTTCCGAATATCGCTTCTTTTACCAAAACGCCTGTATATTGCAAGTAGGCGAACTCGATTTGGATTCCCTGAACTCTGAAATTTGTCCGGTGGCGGATATGAATTCCCTGGAAAACGCCGTTCGTGCCAGCGATATGGAAGCCGTTGGCAATATATTGGACGAATATTTTCAGCGCCTGCCACAATATACTAAGGAATCTGCCTCCGCCTCTCTCAATGTATTCGCTTCGAAGTGCATCACATTACTCAAAAAGATTGAAAGCACAAGCGCCCTGTTTCCTCCCATAAACTATCATCAGTTCTACAGTTCTCTCACAACCAGCGCCACCATCACCCACGCCCGCAATCTGTCATATGAGCAGTTCGCCAAGGTGTCCGAAACCCTGCACTCAGCAGAAACCAATTCCTCTGGCATTGATATCAAAAGTGTGCAGGAATATATCGAGCGCTGTTATCAGGATTTCTCGTTTTCCAGCAAATCCGTGGCGGATCATTTCCATATGTCGGTAACCTATCTGAATCGATTGTTCAAGCAGAGAACCGGGGATTCCATTGCCGTCTATACCAAGAAACTTCGCTTAGAAAAAGCGCGCGATCTATTGTTGCATTCCTCCTGCAACATTGAAACCGTTGCCCGAATGGTAGGGTTTGAAAACACAAAGTACTTTTATTCTCTTTTCAAGAGTGAATACGGTGTAAGCCCTAATAACTATCGCCTTTCTGTCCGGGAAAGCGATTCCCGGAATCCATCGAATCCTTCTTAATATCAGAAAGCCCTCGGCTTAGCCGCAATGTCAGTATGTTAAGCTGACAAATCCTCGTACCATCTCATTTCTGATGGTACGAGGATTTTTTCGTAATAATTCAAAAAAAGACTTGACAAATGTGTCAAGTCGCAGCCTGTCGAAAAAGGTTACATTAAGGTGGTCTTTTTCTCGTAAAACAGAGAGAAATATGGTATAATAAGTACGGGTGATGAACGTGCTTACGAAAAATGTTGAGAATAGAAACCAAATTGAATTTGTAAGTCTTGAAGAAATGGTTCCGGCTGACCATCTGCTGCGTCAGATTGATGCGGCAATCGACTTCAACAAGATTTATGAATTTGTAGGAGATTCGTATTGCAAGGACAATGGCCGTCCCAGCATAGATCCGGTCGTTCTGTTTAAGATCGTGCTGATTCAGCATATCTACGGCATCCGTTCTTTGCGCCGGACGCTGGAAGAAGTCGGCATGAATATGGCATATCGGTGGTTTATTGGCTATCCGCTGAACGAGCAGGTTCCGCACTTTTCAACCGTAAGCTATAACTTCAAGCACCGGTTCAATACAGCATCTGTTGAGTATGTTTTCCGTTGGGTGCTGAAAGCAGCCGCGGATGAAGGCTATCTGGACACGGAAGCTATCTTTGTAGACGGTACGCACATTAAAGCAAATGCCAATCTGAAAAAGCAGGCCCGCAAAGCTGTACCCAAAGAAGCAAAGCGCTATGCCCACGAACTGTTTGATGAAATAAACAAAGACAGAGAAGCACACGGAAAAAAGCCCTTTGACGATGATAATGATGGGAATACAACCGGGGGCAACTCTAACGAGCCGGAAATGGTGGAAAAGACGGTTCCCACAACAGACCCGGAATGTGGTGTATTTCACAAGGGTGAGCACAAGAAAGTATTTACCTACGAAGCACATACGGCCTGCGATAAGCACAATTTCATCTTAGGCGTTCACGTTACTCCCGGCAATGTTCATGACAGCGTAGCGTTTGATTCTCTGTACGATGATATCTGTAAGCATTACCCCGAACACAAAATTGTTGCGGCCGACAGCGCCTACAAGACTCCCTGGATTTGCAAAAGAATCTTTGAAAGCGGTCGAATCCTTACCTCTGCATATACACGTCCCAAAACAAAAGCCGGCAATCACCCCTGGTATACCTATGTTTATGATGAATACTTCGATGACGTAATCTGCCCGGAATACAAAGTTTTGCACTATTCAACAACCAACCGCAATGGATACCGGGAATACAAGAGCCGTCCTTACCTGTGCAAGGATTGCCCCACAAGGGCAATGTGCACACAGAATGCCAAGTACGAAAAGACAGTTTCAAGGCATATCTGGCAGCGCTTTGTAGAGATGGCCGAGGATGTAAGGCATACTCCGATATACCGGGATATCTACAAATTGAGACAACAGAAAATTGAGCGTGTGTTTGCCGATGCAAAGGAAAAGCATGGCATGCGTTATACGCAGTACAGATGCTTGGCTCAGGTTACCAACTGGGTGAAGCTTAAATTTGGTGCCATGAATTTGAAGAAGCTGGCCACTTGGAAGTGGAAACAGAAAAAATCCTCTCCTGGAAGGGGGCGGAGAAGGACTTTTGCGGCAAATTTTTCTTCTGTGCTTCTGTTTTTCCCATTTCAAATGCAAAAACCTGCCTTGGCGTGATTGTCAAGGCAGGCTTTTTCTACAGGCTGAGCCCTACAGATATAAATTCTGCAGGGCTGCTTTTTATACAGATTTATTCAGCGGTCTTATAGCCGTCGGGGTTGTGGCTCTGCCAGTTCCAGCTGTGGGCGCACATCTCCTCAATGCCGTACTGGGCCTCCCAGCCCAGCTCGCGCTTGGCCTTGCTGGGGTCACACCAGCACTCGGCAATGTCGCCGGGGCGGCGCGGGTCGATGACATAGGGAATCTCCTTGCCGCAGGCCTTGCTGAAGGCGTTGATGACGTCCAGCACGCTGTAGCCGTGGCCGGTGCCCAGATTGCAGATGAACAGGCCGGGCTTCTGCTCCAGCTTCTTGATGGCCGCCACGTGGCCGCGGGCCAGATCCACAACGTGGATGTAGTCGCGCACGCCGGTGCCGTCGGGGGTCGGGTAGTCATTGCCAAAGACGTGAACCTTCTCCAGCTTGCCCACGGCAACCTTGGCAATATAGGGCACAAGGTTGTTGGGGATGCCGTTGGGGTCCTCGCCAATCAGGCCGGACGGATGGGCACCAATAGGGTTGAAGTAACGCAGCAGCGCCACATTCAGCTCCGGGTCAGCCTTGCAGCAGTCGGTCAGGATGCGCTCGGTAAAGACCTTGGTGGTGCCGTAGGGGTTGGTGGTGCCGCCCACGGGGAAATCCTCGCGGATGGGCACGCTGGCGGGGTCGCCGTAGACGGTGGCAGAGGAGGAGAAGATGATGTTGTGGCAGTTATGGCGGCGCATAACGTCCAGAATGTTCAGCGTGCAGGCCAGGTTGTTGGAGTAGTACTCAATGGGCTTGGAAACGCTTTCGCCCACAGCCTTGTAGGCGGCAAACTGGATAACGCAGTCAATGTCCTCGTTCTCGGCAAAAATTTTCTCCACAGCGGCCTTGTCGGTCATGTCAGCCTCGACAAAGCGGAAGTCCTTGCCGGCAATCTTCTTGACGCGGGCCAGGGCCTCAGGGCAGGAGTTGTAATAGTTATCGGCCACGACGATGTCGTACCCTGCGGCCAGAAGTTCCACACAGGTGTGGCTGCCGATGTAACCGGCGCCACCGCTAACCAAAATTGCCATAACAGTCGTCTCCTTTTAATTTTAAAAGTATTAATGTCAAAGTGCAGGAACATACCGAATTTGCGGTCAATTTGTGCTTGTTGTCCAAAAGTGGGAACTAACGCAGGTTGCTGCATAATCGGGTATTCTTTGAATGGATACGGTGGTATTTTCTTTTTAAATGCCATAATAATTCATCCTCAATTAAATGCTTTGACATTTATCGCTCGTGTAAGCACGATTTAATTACAATTCAGCTGATTTTGTTACCACGCAAGAATGGGTTCATTCAGCAGTCGGGCATACAGCTCCATAGCAAAATAGTCGCCAAAACTGGCGAAGGTCGCATTTCCATTCTGCTGACGCAGCACACCCGGGCATTCCGGATCCAGCTCCAGATACTGCTGTGCCAAGGTACGGGCAACGGTTTGCACATACTGGCGCATACTCTCATTCTCTTCTTTACTTAAAAACTCAAGCATTCCGCAAGCCATAATTGCCGCAGCCGAGCTGTCCACATTCAATGTGCGGTTTGCCGGGTCGGTAATATCCCAGTACTCCCATGTTTCCTGGCTTCCAAAGTGACGGGCAGGCTTATCTTCCGGTAAGCGAAAATCCCATACCGGCACACCATCAGGTGCACACAGTTCCAGATATTTTCCGGTCAGCTTCAGCACCGCCTGGCGGTAACGTTCCAGACCGGTAAATCTCCATGCCAACGCAAATCCGTATACAGCCCAAGCCGTTCCCCTGGCCCAATGCGAACCTACCGAATAGCCACAATCATTAAATTCCTCTACCGGCTCTCCGGTAATTTCATCAAAACGATAAGCGTGGCAAACACTACCGTCCTCACGGATAAAGTTTTTCAACGTAGTATCCGCATGTGCAATAGCAACATTCGTAAAAAACTTGTCCTTGGTAGCCTCGCCCGCCCAGAACAGAAGCGGCAGATTCATCATGCAGTCCACAATGGCAAGCCCCTGACTGTTCGTGAAAAAATTATTTTGTTTCAGCGACTCTTCAATGTAATCCGGTAGACTGTCGTCCATGCGCCCCCAGGCGCGAATATATCTTCCATTGGGCACAAACCGATGTGCCAGCACCTCGGCTGCCCGCACCGACAGTTCCTTCATCGTGTCACTGCCGGTCAGACGATACGCCAGCGTACTGTACAGCGTATACATAAATCCCAGATCATGCATCGTATCCGCCGGAGTATCAAAGACTTTTGCCCGATATTTCTCATACAGGCTTTCCACCCAGCGCACCAGCGAAAGGTCACCGGTGTGCTGAGCAGCCATCAGCGCCATTCCGGTAAAAAAGCTGGGTGTCCAGCAAAAAATGTGTTCCACCGGGCGCAGCGTGTTGCGATCCACATCAAAATATCTGCCATCCATACGACCGGGAAACTCTCTCAGATCCGTACCAATACGCTGGGCATTCAAAGCCGCTTTCCGACAGATTGCCTCATATATCTGCCGGTATTCCTGATTTTCCATCCTTGGCTCCTTTTTTCACACAAACGCATCCATCATGACAGTGTGACCATTCACGCGGGAATCTTCAGCCGCCAAAGCAATCAAATGACTTTCAACCGAGCTGGCAACCTGCGTTCTGCCCGTATAGGCTCCATCCGTCTTCATCTGGCGCACCACATCACGCATAAAGCCCTTATCACCGCCGGAATGTCCCTCCGGGTCGGCATTCAGGCGAATCTTGGTGGTCGTACCGGTGGCAAAATGGGTCAGCTCAATCTCATCCCTTTCCACATCGCCAACAATCTGACCATGAGTTCCCATAAGCTTGATGGTCCGTCCGCCATCCCATGTGAAAGCGCACATGGTAAAGGACGCTGTTACGCCGTTTTCAAATTCAAGGTTTACTACCTGATGATCCACCACATCGTTGTCGCAGTGATATACGCAACGACCATAGGGACCTCTGCGCAATGCCTCCCGCACCGACTCATCCGTATTCTCAAGGCTCACTACCTTGCGAATCACCGGCACATGAACCCCCTTGCTTTGCAGATAAATCCGTTCCGCATTGTACGGGCAGGTATCGGAAGCCGGGCAGCCGTCCAAGCAGTATTCCGGCGCCCCCTCCGGTGCATTCTCGGCTTTAAAATGACCCAGACTCCCGAAAGAGGAAACCTTGGTGCAATGGCTGCCCACCATCCAGAGAATGATGTCCATATCATGGCAGCTTTTCGCCAGAATCATCGGGCTTGTTTCATCTTCCCTGCGCCAATTACCGCGCACAAAGCTGTGCGCCTGATGCCAGTAGGCCACATTCTCGATCTGCTGCACACTCTGCAGCTGACCAATCTCTCCGGCATCCAACAGCTCTTTAACCTTGCTGAAGAAAGGAGTATAGCGCAGCACATGACACACTGTGACCAGTTTTCCCTTTTCTTCCGCGAGTGCTTTCAACGCTCGAAGCTCGTCTGCATGGCGGCTCATGGGTTTTTCCATCACCACATGGTATCCCGCCTGCAGAGCCGCCATTGCAGGGGCAATGTGCTGGTTGTCCTGTGTGCACACAAAGGCACAATCGGCCATTTTAGGGCGTGCCAGCAGTTCGTGCCAGTCTTCCACCGCATTTTCCGGGCAGATGCCATGATCCCGGCAGAATTCCTTCCGACGAGCTTCATCCGGCTCAGCCACCGCCACAAAAACGATATCATTGGGGTTGCGCCGTGCAAAAGCGCCGTATACCTGAGCTCCTCGCTGGCCGGCACCGATCAAAATTGCTTTTACCTTATTGGTTTCCATTGTTGTTTTTCCTCTCTTTGTCTTATTTCTGAGTGCTATACCTTACTCTATTCATTTGTCAAGATAGAAAATCTCTTCTGCACCGGAAAATTCCCATGCGGTTTCCTGTTCACATATATGGATTTGATTCTGTCGCTCCATCCAGACCGCTGTAACAAGCTTTGCCCCCCTGGCTTCTTGATAGGGCGCCCGCAGCTGCCATACCGGACGGTGTTCTCCATCCATCATCGGCTCTGCCGCAGCCCCCTGCCACTTCCAGTTAAGCGGTTTTACATACAGTTTTACATCCCCCACTTGGGCATAGGCGCAATCTGCTTCGACCTTCCACTGACCATAACAATTCAAGCGGAACTCCACACTGTCTGCATTGCCAAGCAGAAACTCATCCTCCAGCACCAGAAGTTCCGCAAAGGGAGAGATCACCGTTCGACACACCTTTTGATATACCCCATCGCTCCACGCAAGGGTATCATCGGTGCAGAATTCCACATGTGTTCCGCCCTGCTGAGCTTTCAGCACACTTCCGCCTTTTTCATAGCGCCCCTGTACAGACAAAATCCCGTCCGCACGCACAGGATACAGTACGTTATGCGCCCCTGCCTGGCGCAGATAAAACAGTTCCGACTCAAAATAATTTGCCGAACCGCAATCCGGGCAAAGGCAGATTCCCTCGGCTTCCAGAATCAGGCTTCCCTTATCTTCATGGAAATGTGCCGAATAAGTCGGTCCGCTGCACAAATGAATGTGCGTTGTGAGGTCCCGTCCTTTGCGCACCGTACCCAACTGACCGGTTACCGGGTAGATTCGGCATACTTCCTGTTCTTCCAGCTGCTTACCATCCGGAATCGGGGCCGAAATCAGTGCGAAGCTGTCTTCGTCCACACTCCCCTGCTTGAGCAATCTCTCATACAGATTTTTCCAGGCGGAATGTCCGGTAAACAGATAAAAACTATTTGCCAATGCACAAGATATCTGTGTCAGAGGATGGGCATCATTGATCGGCAAATACACCGTTTCATCCTTTTCCATGGAGAGCATGGACAACTCAAACTGGCTGGTCTTACTTAGAAGATCCCGATAGCAGTCAAAGGGCTTCTGATGGTACTTGGCCATCGCGTACAATGCGCACAGAGTTTCGTTAAAAGTGAACATCCAATATCCGGGACCCTCCAGCGTTCCTCCGTCTTCCTGGATGTAATTTTCAATCATCGAGTGCAGATCTTCCTCCGCCTGCAGAAGATCCCGATGGTAGCGAGGATGACGGGGCAGCATGGCAAGATTCGCGAAAATGCGCCCATAGCTGAACACAATTCCTTGGTTCATATGGCGGATATACTCCACGCGCCGGAAATCCGACTCGATTCGCGGCAGTCCTTTCATGGCGAGCGCATCCCTGATAATCTGTTTGGCAAACGGAGTCATCAAATCACCGCACCAGTCCAGCACCAGAGAAATCACCTTGCAATATATGTTCTCGGTAAAACTGCGATGATGCCAGGTGGCTCCGGGCAGCACTCCCATGGCCGACTCACACCAATATTCACAATGGCACACCGAAAGAGCGTGGCGTACTGCCATGCGCATCATTTCCAGATCGTTTTCCACCAGACCCACAAAGGCCAGATTCTCGATCACCGTTTCCAATCCGCAGGCATTTTTAGTTGTACTGGGTGCCCATGCCCGATCTCTTGTACGATTCCATCGCTGGTCAAAATGAGGGACAAAGCGTCCGATATAGTGTTCGGGGCAAATCGCCATATCACGCTGTGCCTGCTCTTTTTTCTTTGCATAAGCATCTGCAAACAGCGGATGTCTCAGCTTTTCTCGCAGTGCTTCCAGTTCTTCCGCCCCCAGCAGAATCCCAATGGTGGGTTTGGGGCAGGCGGGAATATCCTGTACAAAGCAGCCCGGCCATTCCGGAGAAAAATACTCTCTTTGTTTCAGCATTCGCTGCAGTCTTTCACTGTGTGCAAGCCCCAGCCAGCAGATATTTCCCTCGATTCCTCCACGAGACGAAACGATCTGGATGGACAAACCGGTCATCCAACAGCCTTGTATCGTCCCGGTGTATTCCTCACTGACACCGCTTCCCTGAACTTCTTTTATCAGTATCTGCTCTTTACCATCCACCACCGCTTTTACGGTCAATCGAAAATCTTTGGGCAAACTTCCAAAAAAGATGAATCTATCATAATCGGAAATATCCAGCCGGCAGCTGCGATGCATCTCCAGCGCAGGCAACGAGCCTGCTGCTTTATCCAGCTGGATTGTGGCAAATGCCCATCCCTGGCGGATGCTGCCAATAGCCCCATTCAACACCTGCACCTGATATTCATCCAATACACGATAGCGTGGGTCCTGGTTGTCCGGCTCAGATGTCCCTCCGTCGAAAAACGGTTCTATGATTGCTTCCGCTTCATTGATCGCAACAATTCGCATACCGCATTCTCCTTATTTGTCCATGTATTCTTCAAAAAAGGGCAGGCGCAAGTTTCCCGGCGCCTGCCCTTTTCTCTGACCTCTCGGCCGCGGTTGCTTTAATTTGTTTTTAAGCTTTGGAAGCCAGGAATTCATCCACCTGGTTCTGGATTTCGGCGGTGACCTTCTCCAGGCCGGCCTTGTTCATCTTGTCCAGCATTTCAGGAACTGCAACGCTCTGATCCTGCAGCCCATAGTACAGGATATCCTTGTACTCGGTCCAGATAGCTTCACAGTTAGCCATTTCGGTCTCGATGCTGCTGCGATCAGGCACAAAGCCAAACAGAGGATCCAGGGTGGCTTCCTCGTTGCCCTTCATGGTCTCTTCCCAAACGCCTTCCATATCTGCCTCGAGCAGCAATGCATTGAACTGGTTACCCAGCATCCAAGCAGGTGCGCTCCAGCAGTCTTCCAGCTTCTTCACACGACCATTGACCAGTTCGTAGTCCTGACCTTCCAGACCGTAGAACAGCATATTGGAAATTTCCTTGTCACCAAAAATGTAATCGTACAGCTGAATGGCTTCCTCAGGATGCTCGGAGTTCACGTTTACTGCGGTCAGCGTGCTCTGAACAGCCATGGTATTGATGTACGGATCACCCATGGGAACGGTAACCCACTCGTTACCATAGGTATTTTTCAGCGCCGCATCAACACCGGGTTTCACGCGCTGATAACGGGACAGGATCTGACCCTGCGACAGCAGAGTGTTCTCGTCCTTGATAGTGGCTGCATCAGCAGGAGCATAGTTTTTGTCCTTCCACTCCTTGGCAGAAGCCAGGTTTTCCTGAATTCGATCGAAATACAGCGTGTTGGAGACCTTATTGGTTTCGGGATCGTAGGTCAGGAAGGGCATATTCATGATGGTGCTCAGTGGCACATCCTGCAGCATCAGGTCATGGTTGATTACACCGCCGCCACGGGTAGCGTACTTATCCGGATAAGCAGCTGCCAGATCTGCAATGGTTTTGTTCAGGCTCTCCCAGCTGTTCACAGTGGTCACATCAATACCCTGCTCATCCACCGCAGACTTCAGGAACATCATGCCGGCCTGATCGTACATAGCCTGATAATTCATCAGAGCATAAATGTTGCCATTAACCTTTACACCATTCCACAGATTTTCAGGAATGGTCGCCATCAGATTAGGTGCGTTCTCGTTCAACATTTCTTCGCTGAGCTCCAGATAAGCACCTTTGCCTGCTGCATTCACATAGTTGTTTGCCCAGTGGCTGGTGAAGCACAGATCCCATTCGTCACCGCCGGCCATCGCCATCTGCATCTTGGTGTCGTAGTCGCCGGGGGCGATGAAACGCATATCCAGCGTCATGTTCTTCTCTTTCAGCAGTTTCTCGTTCACAGCGGCCATGACCGAATCAAAGTTCTTCGGCTCTTCGTTGCGAACCATCCAGATAATTTCAGTTGGTTCACCGCTCTGTGTGCCAGTCTCAGTTGTCTGGCCGCCGGAAACGGATTCCACACTGCTCTCACCGGTTTGACCGCAGCCAGCAAAAAGACTAACGCCCATGACTGCTGCCATTGCTAAAGGGAATAACTTCTTGTTTTTCATGGTTGCCTCCTAATAATAAATATAACAATTTGCGATGCCTCATATTGCACTGCATACAAGTACCCATTGTACCTCTCGTACAGCCCGTTGCTGACTATTATTAAAGCGCCGTCAGATTGGGTCCGTCCGTTGCTAATATCATAGCCTTCACAAGCCCATTTGCAAAGCCCCTACATCCTGCTATCGGTTCAAAAGGTTGGTTCAAAAAACGAAAGTGGAGTTCAAAACGTTTATGTATAATCTCGTTCCATTTTTTGCTCAATGCTATTTCGTCGATATATCGTATCATATACAGTTTACAAGTATATCGGCACTTGACTCAAATGTACCCCTTATTCAATTTTCTATAAAATCTACACTGTGGTGCTTCTATTATACACCACCTTGGAGGTTTACACAAAGTATGGCATGGTCTCAGGCTTAGCTGACAAACTTACCGCTATAGTCAGCCAACTATCCCCAAATATATAGCTACAATCCAGCCTTGGTACCTCAGCAGGCTTTGGCTCATGAAGAAGTTGCAAAAATCCTTTATGAACATTGTCGCTTGCTCCGTCGAAAGGAACCATACCGATGGTCAAATGAATCTGTATAGGAAAAAGCGTTTTTCGATACAGCTTCTTCATGTACCATGAAAGCATAGTAGGGGTCGCATATACAGGCAAAATGTAAAGCGATTCTACTCTTGTGGTTAGGGGGCAAACAGAATTTGAGGTATTCGAATAAATCACATTTCAATCTGTCGCTTGATGCATTTTATAGCAATTCCAAGAAATAAAATGACAACTTGACAAAAGGTGTAAAATTGAGTCAAAGAGGCGATTCAAATGTTGCACAATGAAGCAAGAAACCTTCTGATTCAGGAATTGGAGAAAACACACAATGCAAGGGAAGTTGCTGAAAACTTTTCTGTCAATCGAGGTACTGTATACCGCCTTAAAAAATAGCTGGATGAAACCGGCTCCATCGAAACCCGAGCCTATCTTCGTGGACGTTAAGTATGGGGTGCTCTGTTTGGTCTGCTCCCCGCTATTCACCTGTTGTATATGAGCACCCAATTCACAGGACAGGTTATCAATATTGAAATGCCTTTAGGAATTATTACGGCATTGTATATGATAGTTTGTGGCTTTTGGGTTTGGAAGAAAGGATCATATAATTAAGCCAATTCCAGTTTGATGAAATGAAGAAATGATTGGAGAGAAAAAGTATGGTTGAAAGAATTTATCACGTTGGATTAACCGTTTCTGATTTGGATCGCTCGATTGCTTTCTACAGAGATATTCTTGGGCTTGAATTTCAGGGCGAAATCTTTATGGAAGGCAAAGAGACAGATAAAATGTTCCGTAAGGAAAATTGTAAAGCAAGGGTTGCATATTTGAATGGTTCGAAAGCTCTTGAAGCACCACCGGTTGAATTGATTCAGTTTGTAGACAGCAAAATCCATAAAGAACAATCAGACTTGTTTACGACATCTATCTCTGAAGTATGCTTTTACACGGATGACATTGATTCTGTCTACAAAACCCTTATCGAAAATCATGTGGAGTGCTTGTCTGAACCGCAGTATTTCGATTTCAGGGCAGATGGATTCGGGGAAAGCAAAGCGTTTTATTTCAGAGACCCGGATGGAATCATTCTTGAGATGATGCAACCGTTATAATCCGAGGCGGACTTCGGCTTGCTATTTCTTTTTTAAGCATCCTTTTTGTATCTGAAATCAATATCGCAATGATAACGCTCACAGAAATGTGGGCGTTTCTTTTTGCTTCCTATCAGTCACATTCTCCGGGTTTGGTGCTGATCAGTTTATACACCATACCTGTTGTCGGTTGCTTATTTTCAAACGGAATAATATTGTTGCCCATCTTCAAAATGCCCTGCCCGGCAGTGGCCAGCTTCAGATATTCTTTCTGCGGCTTGGACAGGGTGTACAAATCTTCCATGGCATCAATATCCTTGGTCTGGCGCAGCATCACCACAAATTCACTGTTTGCAAGTACGGTTCGTGCAGTCGGATTTCTTAGGCACTCCTCGGCATTTTGAGTAATGCCGGTGGCGTATGCGTTGTATTTTCGATACCGTTTCCAACTCTGATATAGAAAATTCGCGCTCTCTGCATCACGCAAAAGCAGGTAAATCTCATCGAAATATACCCATGTGGCGGCAGTTGCGTCCTTTCGGTTGGTGTTCATCACAGCAGTGTTTATGAATTCAAGCATGGAAATCATGGCTACAGGTTTCAGCTGCTCACCCAAACGGTTGATGTTAAAGCAAATCAGCCGGTTGGACATATCCACATTTGTGGGCTGCGCAAATGCCTTCATACTGCCAGTTGCAAAAAGCTGTAGCGCAAGTGCCAGCTTATGCGCACGCGGTTCGCGCTGCCTTTTCAGTTCTTCCCATAAATCCACCAATGTTGGACACGAAACGGTGTAGTTGGATTCAATCAGTGGCTGATAAATATTCTTAAGGCAGTCATCCACAATGCTTTTATCGCCCGGCATGACATTTTCGGCTTTCATTATTTTCTCAAACAGCGATAGAACAAATTCAGCCTTTTCGCTTTGCGGCAAAACACCTTCTTTTTCATTGTAGTGAAAATCCAGAGGGTTGAAGTGTGTTTCGCTAACAGGAGAAATATCAACAACCTCACCACCCATAGTACGAACCAAGGGTGCGTACTCGTTTTCCGGGTCCACTATATAAAACTTTGCTTTGGGGTATCGCAGATACAGCATCAGGATTTCCAGCTTAACAAACAAAGACTTGCCACCGCCGGAAGTTCCCAAAACCATACCATTGCCGTTTACCAACTTGGAACGAAGCCCCACAATCAGATTTCCGGACACAGCGTTAACGCCGTAAAAGATACCACCGGGATCAAGAATTTCATGCACATTGAACGGTACAAGAGCGCACAAGCCCTTGGTAAGCATAGTGCGCACACTGGCAATGCGCCGCAGGCCATACGGCATAGCTGTGTTAAAGGCGCGCTCCTGCTGAAAACGCAGCTCGGTAAACCGACAGTTGAAGTTGGCTGCCGTGGTTTTGAGTACGGCGGTTTCTGCTTTGAGTTCATCCAGCGTGTCGGCAAAATATGCCACGGATAACAACACCAAGAACATCTGCTGGTCGTGTTCGGCCATCTCGGTACGGATATACTCAATGTTCTTCTCCTGTGCTTGGGTTTTATAGGGCACTGTTGCCACAAAGTCGAGATTTTCCACCGTTTTGCGATTGAACCTTACCTTTTCGGCATCTGTTTTCATGCGGGAATCTTCGATTTCGCGATATGCATCCTCGGATTCCACCGGCTGAATGGCAATAGATAAAACGATGTACGGCACCTGCTGAAGGAGCGTTGCTATGAATTTATCGTCCAGCTGCTGCGGATACTGGGCAATCGTCATGCACTTGGCATAGGAATCGTCAATCTCGATGTGGTCTTTGCAAAAACGCATTGCATCCGGCGCAATGGCATCCCGGAAATCCTGTCCCAATCGGGTGCAGTTGTCAAAATCAAACTGGAAGTGCGTTTCCTCTCCGATGCGGAAAAAGTTGTGCAGCACTTCCAGCCGGGCGTTGTTATCCAGCGCACAGACTTTGCAGCCAATGTTGGACAACTCGCCCAGCATATTCCGCTGCACCTGATTCAGCCGTTCGCGGGCATCCTTGCTGTTCTGCTTGTTGGTGGAGAGAATCAGGTACTTTTGCTGCTTCACATTGCCGATTTCTTTCGCATAGGCTTTCATCAGACGATTGCGTTCGACGCGGTATGCGTCGAGACCATCATTGGCGCGGTGATACAGAACATCTCGCTCAAAGGAAATCTCGTCCATGCGCTGGCTGACAATGCAAAGCTGCGCCCAGCAGTCAGTAGGAATATTGGAATAAATTCTGCCCATCTGACCAAGGATCTTTTCTTTTTCCTCATCGCTCTGCATAGCGTAATTGATGTCGGAAACACTCCACATCTGGCTGTACACATCGCCGGAGCGCCATGTGCCGTCGGCATAGATTTCATCAATGGGAATGGATTTCTGTACAGAGCGCGGGAAATGATAACTCCCCCGCGTTCTGCTCGTGGAGGCATATTCATTTAATCTCAAATTTCTTCACCTTCTTGCTATTAAAGTTGTATTCGGTCGTCCATAAACGCCAACCGCTGCCCAAAACCATGCTTTCCAGCGCGGCAATGAGAAACTGCTCAAAGTTCAAGTCGTCATAGCGGAAAAATCCCGCGGCAGCAATGGGCACAGCAGCCACAATGCACACCCAGCTTGTGGTTTCCCGCCCCAGCACCGGTTCCAGTGTCAGATACGCTAAGACGGCTGCGCCGATGGCGATGACGGAGCAGATCAGCTGGCGCAGCGTCAGGCCCATAAAAATTTCTTCCTGATAGTGGCGTATTTCCTTGTTAATTGGATTCTGCATAGCTTATAACCCCAGCATTTCATGAATAATACGGTCAGAGCCTTTTACCAGGCCGACCAGAACCAGCATATTGAATACGGTTTCGGCAAGATAGCTCCACACCATTGTGGTCGGTTCGCCGCCTGTGACCGTTGGTGTGCTGACAAAGGCAGAATAGATAATGCAGGCCAGCACGATGACAGCACCCTCCAAGCACACGCCGATATAGCTTTTTACAAAGGAAATGCCCACAGACTGTGTGCTCTCCCCGGCAAAGCTCGCCAGAGGCAAGGGAGCCAGCGCCGTGTACATATACAGGCGAAAGAACCGCCCATACACGGTGAGAATCATCACGAACGACAGCACGGTGATAAACAGGCTGCCCAAGATAGTGACAAGCCATAGCGGGATGCTGGCTAAGAAACCGACATTTTCAATGGCAGACTGCATCTCACCGGGCAGTGCGACCATGGCCTGCGAAATGCCGCCCATACCGGCAGCCATATCTCTGACCACGCCGTTGCAGATGGAAAAGATGTTGAGCATGATGTCCATGCCATATCCCACCAAGGCTTTGGCGGCCACAAAGCGGATAAGGTAATGCACAGCAGCCTCCGGGCGTTTGAGTTCGTGAAAGTTCATGGTATTCTTGAACAACGATATGGCGAAGAACAGCACGATCAGCGCATAGCCTATGCCGACCATGGCGCTGTGCAGGCTTTGCATAACGCCCCACACAGCGCCGCCCTTAAAAGATTGGGGGTCGGTTGTCACCAGCCCCCATAACTCTGTCAGCTTTCCATTCCATGTGGAAAACGCATTGTTCAGATTTTCAACAATCCAGTTTTGGTTCAAAGTTTCACCCCCTTTCGGATAAAAGAAATGACCGCCTTGCTGAAAAGCAAAACGGTCATTATTTCTTAATTAAGTTGCATTGTGATTTGCGTAAAGAATTCCTTGCACCAAATATCTAAAGCGGATGTATCGCGTATAAAAGGAATCACATCCTGCTTTGCCTGATTATAGTCTATGGAAGCAAAGCGGTCGCATAGCATAGAGCGAATTACCGAGATGTCAAAAGCATCATTTTCTGTAATAACACCACTTTGCATCAGGCGAGCCTGTAAATGTTTCTGGTTGACGGTAGCTCCTTTAGAGAGATAAAACACATAATCATAGAGATCGCGCCCTTTCACGCGGTTCTGCCATGCACGGCATAGTACTGCATGAATTTTCCCTGCAAAAAGAGATGGTTCATCATAGAGATTTATTTCATACGGCATTGGCGCAAGACAGAACCGCCTCTCAAATGTTGCAAATGCTGGCGGCATGGTATCAATTTCAAATTTGATTTTAAGAGCCTCGTTTTTGGTGATATTGTTTGCCGTCACTTCATCCGCGTAAAAAAGCAAGAAATGCTCTTTGGTGTTTCCCTTTAAGAATGCAGAACGAATGGCGGATTCTTTGTTTTTCTCTTTCTCAGAAATGACGACATTTAATCCGAAAGAGCGAACGGTTTTTTCAAGTTCTGGAAAATATGCTTTCAAATCGAAATTTGGATTACTTGTCATAAGTGAAAAATCCAAATCTTCTGAAAAACGGTCAAGCCCATAAAAAATACGCAGTGCTGTTCCGCCGTAGAATGCAGCTTCCCTGAAGAACCCAGCACGGCTCAACCCATACAGAACGATTTCCTGCATGACCTCTTTCATAGCATTTTTCTGGTCATAGATATTTTTGCTGTCATATTTGCGCAGCATTTGTTCTATTACTGTGTTCATGCGATTTTCTCCATAATCTTTTGTAATTTCTGAATATTAGTGCAATGGTACTTCCCGCTGAGGAAAGCGACGTCCTCCATGCTGAGTTTGCAAAAAGCATCCCAATCTATGCGCAATCCATCAAACATCAATTCCCTTAGTTCGCCTTGACTTGCTACAGGTGATTGGATGTAGAGTTCGTCACACAACGCCTTTTCCGGGCTTGCAATCTGAATTGCGTACCCCTGCTCTGTGAAACAAGTAATACCATAAGGATATACAGCAGATGGAACATCCCGATAGGTAAATATACCAAAAGGAGTTTTATAAATTTTTTTCTTTTTCTTCTCAAAAGTGGCCGAAGTAAAGTTGTACACTGCTTCCGGAATAAGGCCATGATACGACAGTGCAAATTCAAAGGACAGGTACGACGGGGTGCAGATACAGTTTGCAAGCCTATATCCGGGTGTAGAGGAATCTGTTTCGTACAGTCCTTGAATAATCGGAATGCATTCTTTGTTCTGCACCATGCGGGCCAGCTTATCGCGCGGATTTCTGTAGCTTTGCAATTCTTGCAACAACATCGCAGTAGTTTTTATCATATTTTCACCACCATATCCAATAATATCAGATACGCTGGAGAAAATCAAGTATTTTTCATTTCAGAATCATATCCAGAATATCCTTTGCAAAGTAAATCACCACGCCGCCGAAAAAGGTCATAAAACCCTGCGCACGCTGGCTGGCATCGTGGCCTTTCAGGGCAAGTCCAATCTGCACGATACCAAACCCCAGCAGAATAGCGCCGATTGCTTTGATGGCGCTGAACACAAAATCGCTGAGGGCATTGATGGTCGCCAGCGGGTCGTTGGCGGCAAAGGCTGGCATTGCCATGGTAAAGGCAAGGGCAGCCGTGGTGGCAGTGACCAGATAGATGCGTTTGATTTTGCGCTGGCGGGCATCGTTTCGGTCGGGTGTATTATAGGTTTCTTTCTTGTTCATCGTGAATTTCCTCCATGATTTTTTGAATTTCATCGTACATTACATCGGTGATCGCGGGCTCGGTCAGCCCGACCACAACATCGGGCGATATGGTCTGTGCGGTTTGCGCATAGTCGTCCGGCATACGGTAGGGGTCGGCACCGCCGTCCGGGGTGAGCTTTACATTGGGATGGCGCATTAAATCAAACTTGCGGTCTATGACCGGCGGTTCGCTGCGCAGCAGTACCAGACAATCCCCATCGTCCATGCGGCGGAGCTCATCCGGGCTGCAAAGATCGCGGGCGGTAAGCTGATAGCTGTCACTGCTGGAACCGCGGCTGCCGCGCCCGATGCTTTGGCTTTTGGTGCGTTCGGTCATCTTGCCGATGTACTTGGACAGCCATTCAAAGGTGGCATATTCGTTGCCGCCAAGGTATATCAGGCTGTCGCAGTTGCCAATCATGCCCTCCCAATCATCCTTGTACAGGCTTTGAATCTGGCTTTTGCTCTGCAAAATAATATCGCAGCTGATATTGCGGCTGCGGCATACAGCCAGAATGTTTTTGAAATTAGCAGGCAAGGCCACATTGGCAAACTCGTCCATCATAAATCGGACATGAACCGGCAGCGCGCCGTCAAACTTCGGCTCGGAATCCGCCAGCCGGAAAAGCTGGTCAAAAAGCTGAGTGTACAGCATCGTGATGAGGAAGTTATAGGTTTTGTCATTGTCCGGGATAACACAGAAAATCACACGCTTTTCCAGCCCCAGACGCGGCAGGAACATGGTGTCGGTGTTGGTCATTTCGGCAAACTGCGCGGTGTTGAACATATACAGGTTGGCGGAAGCGGTGATCAACACAGATTGCAGCGTTTTGGTGGAGCCCAGCTTAAAGCTGTTGAACTGCAGCACTGCCGGATGCAGCGGGTCGCGCTCCTGCAGCTCATTAAACAGCATCTCCAAGGGATTCGGCCCCATGTCGCCCTCTTCCATCTGACAGTTCTGGATCATGTACATCAGGGTGGAAAAGTTCTGCTCATATACCGGCGCTTCATAAATGAGATACAGGATCAGCGCGGAAATCAGCAGCACTGAGGCATCGTCCCAGAATTTATCGCCACCGCTGGCAGGCGCGTCCTTGGGCTTGGTGTTGTTGACGATGGCATACGCCAGTTTAACGGCATCTTCGTCGGAGTCGATGTAGTGCATGGGATTGTAGTGCCCTTTGAAATGCACAAGATCAATCACTGTGACCGGAATTCCCAGTGATTCATAAAACCCGCCAAGGGAGCGCACAAGCTCGCCCTTGGGGTCCAGAAATAGATAAGAGCCGCTGGCCTGCATGGCATTTGGCTTCACATAAAAGCGGGTCTTGCCGCTGCCGGAGCCGCCGATGACCACCACATTCAAATTGTGCCGGTGAGCATGGCTGTCTGTGCTGAATCGTATATTCTGCGAGAAGATATAGTTCTGCACCTTATCCTTGCGGTTTTGGTATTTTGCATTGAGTCGGCGCACACTGCCCCAATGGGCAGAGCCGTGTTCCTCACCAGGGCGGCGGTCAGCCTGATCCAGCTTGTAGCAGTAAACAGCCAATGGATAGATGACAAGCACCGCCAGCAGAAATTGCGGGGTATTTTGGCACCAGTGCAATGCGGCAGGATTCTGCATTAGCTCTGACAGCAGCGCTGTGATTTCTGCAAGACCGTGCGCCTGTTCTGCCGCCTGTGCAAGTGCAGCCGCAAACCAGAGCAAAGGCAGCAACAGCAGCGCCCATAAAATCAGCTCGGTTTTATCGGTGCGGTTGGAGCGCATTCGGCATCACCGTTCTTCCCGCTGCGGAGCAGGCTGACCGCGCTCCAGTTTCAGGCGCTTGCACACGGCATCCCCAAAGGTGACCGCCGTTTCCCGCACTTTTTCCAAAGCTCTGCGTTCCTCGCCGTCCGGGATGTGTTCTTTCATACCCTCCAGCGTTTGAACCGCATCCGGCGGCATCGGCAAGCCCAGCCGTCCGCAGACCTCCACGCTTATGGCTTCGGCGGTCTGGCGCAGCAACTCGTTTTCCGAGATACCGGCATAGGCGGATTCAGCAGCCGCCATCACGATCTCCGCGGGTAGGTACAGCAAAAGTTCTTGCGGGGGTATGGCAGCGCAGAATACCAGCTCCTGACGCTCGGCATCATAGCAGAACCCTTCGACTTCGTTTTTCGGCAGAACCGGGATCGGTGAGATCTCGCGCATCACATCAATGGCTTTCTCGATTTGTTTCGTGTTTTCCACAGCGGCAATCGGGTACGGCTTGTTGCCGTAGGTCTGGGAAATATCAAACACCTTGGCAACGGAATAATATCCATTGCTGCGCACGATCTGCGCGATCCCTGTGCAGCCCTTGCTGACGCGCCGTCCGTACTTGCTCCACTCGTCTGCCGACATAACCGCGCAGGCCAGCGGATGGGCACGCAGAATCAGCGCCGTATTCCCGGCAGTGATATGGCTGCCCAGCCTGCCGCGCTGGTAAAAGTAGTTGGCAAGGGTCTGCCCGCTGGCAAACACATCCTTCAGCGCTTCTTCCTGTGCAGCAAAGGTTTCCTGCCGTTCTGCCAGTTTTTTTGCTTTCCATTCCTCGATATTAAAACCATCTTCGTACATCATCGGGCCTCCTTTGTGACCGCTTCTTTGGTTCCTTTTTGCAAAGCCTTTTGCGTTTCGGATATTGCTTTGGCGACCGCACGGTAATGGTCGATCTTCATCCGCACCGAGGGGCGCTTATCATAAGTCATAGAGCCTTTCTCTGGCACCCGCAATTCTGGCCCTTGCGGATTGCGGGCGGGCGCTTTTTTTCGGTCGGTCTGTCCCTGCGCTTTCGGAATGTTGTAACCCATCTGCTCATAGATTCGGTTGAGCTTGCTGACATCCTCCGCCTTGAACATAATATCAACCTTTTCCCCTTGGGCAGATTTATCCTTGATAACAGCAAAGAGTACGCCGTATTGCTTGGCGTACTCTTTGAATTGGGATACATCTTCGGTTTTGATGGGGATGACTTTCAGCTCCTTGTTTTCACGCAGAAGTCGGTCTAAGCTGGTTTTTCCTCGAACCTTCGGATTCTCTTTGGCATAGGCCAAGGCCAGTGCCAGAGAATTCTTAAAGCCGAGAGCCGTCAGCTTAATAGCCACCTCGGAAAACTGAAGCGCCTCTCGCGCCATCTGGTCGGCTGCTTCGCCGCTTGTACTCATCTTCCTTCACCTCGTTCCTTTCCTGTTGTGCGGCAAGCTCTGCCTGCCGCAGTTTTTCCTGCACCATGGCGGCATCTGCTTCAATGTCGGCGCAGAGATAAAACTCATGGCGCAGTGCTTTGATTTGTTTGGTCAGCTTTTGAATTTGTTCCTCCCGCGCGGCGCGTTCCGGCTCTTGCTTTTGCCGGTACAAAACCTTGCGCTGACGGGCAAGCTGTTCGATTTGGTTTTCTAAATCGCTCTTGTGGGCCTGCACCTCGGCAAGGGTTTGCAGGCGGCGTTCCCACAAAAGATGTGTTTGCTGCTGATAGCGGTTGAATCTCTTGAAATCCTCGCGCAACAGAAAATAGCAGCGTTTCGTGGCTTTGCCGTGGTAGGCTTTGCGCAGCAAAGCGCAGTAGCGATAATAGCAAGCCATAAACCCGGATACCTTGCGGTGCGGTTTGGATAGGCTGCTGCAGCATCGCATTCGTTTGCTCACGGGCGCAAGCTCCGGGGACAGCCACTGGGCAGGCTCTGGGGCGTGCTGCGCTTTATATTCCCGGCGCATATCCGAGGGCAGGTGCCGGAGCTGCCGGTAATAATCGCGCAGCGCCGATTCGGAATACCGTGCATCCAGCCGATCAATGCGCACACTGCGCTGCGCGCTTTGGTGCCGAACCGCCATGTGTTCTACACGCGGACCATATTTGACCATGTAGCCCATAGCCTGCAATTCGGCAATAAAAGCGTCAAAGGTATCCGCAGCGGCCATGGCAAGCTCCACATCCTTGCGCACCATGCTGCGGATGGTCGGCTTGCCGGTTTTACCGCTTAGCCAATCGGCATAGCCTTGCCCTTTGCCGTTGGTTTCAATGACGGAGAGTCTGTTTTCCCGGCAGAGTTCATCCGAGGTTTTGCGGATACCCTGATAGTAGGTGGAAAAGTCATTGCGGAACATTTTGCCGTCTATAAAGGAAACCGAATTGGTTACGATGTGGTTATGCAGATGTCCCTTGTCCAGATGGGTGGAAACGGTGCATTCAAAGCGGTCTGCCAGAAATCGGCGCGCAAACTCGCAGCCGATTTGATGCACCTGCTCCGGCGTAGCCTCACCGGGGGAAAAGCTCTGTATAATGTGGTAGGCCAGAATAGAGCCATCATCCACGGGCTGATTCAGGCGTTTCTTGGTGCGGTACATTCTGCGGCAAGCATCAGCCGGAGTACAATTGAAGCCTGTTACATATAGCTGATGCTCCGTTTTGTCCTGGTTCTGCGTGTAGGATAAAAGGCGATTCAGATCGTTCGCACCGAAGGTTTCCGTCTTTTGGGGGTTACTGGTATAGTCCAAACATCTTTGCAGATGATGCCTGACGGGCTTTATCTTGGTGTAAGCCATATCAGAGCGTGTCCTCCACATAATCCCATGTCTTTTCCAAAAGGTTCAGGGCTTTTTCTAATTGGTCAGTGGTAACCTTTCCGGTGGCATTGACCACATGGGCAATCTGATTGAGGTTATTGCCGTAGGCCGAAAGCTGTAGCAATACCTTTTTGTAGCTATCAGGCGGGCGAGGGTGAATCGTAATATTCATCAGCGCCAGTCGGATATACTTTTCGCGGCATAAACCGGCGAGTTTGGCGTTCTGTTCGAGTTGCATAAGTTCAGCATCGTTCAGATGAACGACAACTCGGTTGTCTCTTTTGCGAATAAAATAACCTCCTCCAAATAAACACAAAAAAGGTGCATCACGGCGATGCACCTTTGCGTTATCAGTCTGCCATAAGCAGTTTATAAGTCGGAACGAGAATTAAGTCATACCGTGCCTGTAAGTAGCACTTGTAGAACTGTTTCTGCAAATCGGAAATCACAGGCGTACTGTCAATAAACGCTGCGATTTTCATCATATCAATTTTCGGGAAGATTCGCTTTAGAGCGGCATTGCAATCCATGCTTTCGGCGCGGGTAATGAAGTCATAGTAATTGATTTTCCGGCCATTCTTCTTTATGGCAGAAGTCGGGAATTGGAATACTCTCGCATGAAGTTCGGCTTTGTTGGCAAGAACAGCTTGCATAACATTTTCATCTGCCTGCGGAAGCAAGCAGCTACCGCAATCGAAAACAGGGGCAATTTCTGTTCTGTGGGTCTGGTCGTCGTAAAGAAATCCCCAGTTTCCATTGTGGCGGTCAAAATTTCCGAGCAGCGCATCCACGATAAAGACATTCCAGAAATGCTCCCGCAATTCTACCGGCGATACATATTGCTGCTTGTCAATGGTGTCCATCACATCTTCCAGTTCCGTGCCGCTGCCGTTGCTATCAGAGTCGAGAATTGTGTTTTTGATAGAGCAGAAGTCGAACAGGCGCTTGCTGCCTGTTGCAAAGTCCTTGCAGGCACAGACAACTTTTGTTTTGCCTTTAATAGAAAAGGTTCCAAGTTCGGTTTTCTGCGCGTTGATTCCAATTAGATTGAAGATGCTGCTTGCAAGATGTTCACTAATGCAGCTATTGGTGTACGACAAGTTTGTGGGCATTCGTTCCCCTGACGGGGGAAATTTCAGCATATAAATCCCGCCGCCATATTCAACGGCAATCTTGCTGCCGTTTGCTCCATTGTAAGCTCTACCGGGAACAATGGGGCAGTTTGTAAAATCAGTCATAGCTTTGCTCCATACAAGTATTTCTTTCGCAGGTAGTCTGCGTGTTCGTGGGTAATGCTTCTTTCATTGATTTCTGCCATGTTGATGCTGCCATAAAGTTCACCCCATAAACAGTCCAACAGGCTGCTGTGATTTTTGATTCCGCTTTTATACGCATCCAAGTCGTGCTGCAAATAGTCCGGCAAGCCATACTCGTAGGCGCGTTCACGTTCGGTTTGGCGGATGCCGTCCTCCGTCAACTGCTCCATAGAAACTCCCAACACCTGCGACAACTTATAGACCGTTTCGGCAGAGCATTTTTCGAGTTTTGTTTTTCCGCTGCAAATATCACTGAGCGTCGGGTGCGGAATTCCCGCTTGCACAGCAAGTTTATACTTTGTCATGCCGCGCTTGGCAAGTAAATCTTCTATAACCATTGTTTCCGCCTCCTTACTTATATTATATCGGTACACCGAAACAATAGCAATAGCCAATTTTCAAAGTTCATAGAAATGCAAATATTTTCGCAGCGGGAAATTTATATTTCAGAAAGCGGAAGCAGGGGTCTTAGGGGCATTCCCCTAACAAGTGGGCGTTTGGTACACCAAATGCCGTGCTTGCTCGTACTGTTCCTGCGGAACAGTACGCCGTCTGCCAAAAGGCTTTGCGCACTGGTGCCGTGCCGCATAGGTGTCAATTTTTCTGCCCAGCTTGAAATTTGCCGCACGGTATTCGATGTTATATTCCGTGGCGATCACCTTTACACCGTGCTTCATAAGCTGCCTGAAAAACGAAAAGAGGTGCCCTTCGCTGCGGCTGATATGGCGCATCCGGCAGATATACACAGTGTCGATTTCGCCTTTGCGGATATGCCGCAGCATTTCCCGGTATCCGGGTCGCAGCAGCCATCCGCCATGCTCATCCGTGCTGCTGCCCACAACGGTGCATCCATCAGCATGAGCCTGTAAGGCGCAAACTTTTATGCTGTCCATGGTTCCCACATAGTCGCCGGGAATTCGGGCATAAAGCCATGCGCGGCAGGGACTAAGTTCTTTTTCCATAATTTTCTTGTTTCCTTTCAATATTAGATTCGTTTTGCAATCACAAGCCATCTGCCGTTATCGGTGATGTTGTCGCAGGTGGAAAGCGTGAGCAGCTTGTCGCCATACTCAGCTGAAATGCCTGTATCGTACAGCGCCCGTGCCTTGCAGGCTGACACATAATCGGCAAAATCTTCCGGGGCTGCTGCGTCCACAAACAGATGGAATGGGAACGCATCGGCATCATCTGCCTGCACGGTCGTGTGGATCACGGCAACAATTTCATAGGCACAGCTGCCCAGCGCGGTGTCGAACCAGACGGTTTTGTGTGTCTGCCAGAAATCCTTGCTGCGGTACTTGGCAAGGTCTGCGAACATCGAACCGTCCTTCATGTTGTGACCGTAGATGATTAGGTTATCGGACGGGCAAAGCGCATCGCAGTCTGCCTGCATAAAGGGGCAGCCGTAGTCGGTGTAGTTCTTTTCAAAGTCGTGCTTCAGGTAATAGGTGGGGTCTGTCGGTGTCTGCATCACGGGATAGTCAAAGTTGGTGTCCTCGATAAGAATCCAGCCGACCATATCTGTGTTTTTCCAATATAAGTTTTGGTATGATGCCTGTTTCTCTGGTTCCGAAGCCGTTTCCTGTTGTGTGTCCTGTTTCCTTACGGCGGCAAGGTCGCTGTAAAGGTGCGCCTGTTGTTTGGACTGTGCGGCATACATCCACAAGAATGCGATGCTTGTAAGACCAGTCATACCGAACAGCCCAATAAAAAGCGAATATAGAAAGTTCTTCATCGTCTGCTCAACGCTCCCCGTATGTAAAAAAGCTCAACTGTTCTCCCTCAAGGCTGAACCGTAAATCTAAATCGTGCAGCGTATAGCTGCGGTTAAACCGTTCTGTTGCCTTATTGGGGGCATCTTGCAATTCCAGCAACAATTGCCATAAATCGGGGTGGGCGTTGTACAGGTGCCGAAGTTCCCGCATGGACGCATTGGGGCAAAACCAGCAGCCGCCGCGCCCTGTGAACGCATATAGCGGGGACAGCAGCCCCTCGGCTTGGCACATCTTCCACGCATCTTTTTCGGTCAAGTTATACTCTGCCAATAAAGATGTTTGGTTTTCCTTAAGCCGTGCCAGCCGTATCGGTTCATCGGCGGCAATTCCCAGATAGTAAACGGTGTCCTGCGGCAGCATTTTTTAGTAGTTGCGTATAGGCGGTAGTTTGCAGTCCCTTTGTATACTGCAGCGTCCGGTCAGCGGAAAAGACGCCAGCTTTCCCTCGGCGTTTCCGCGGCTTACGATGCGGTAAAAGCAGTCCAAATATGTCTTTTGCCCGCGCAGGACCCTTGTGGGAATGCCGCGCTTTTCAAAATACGGGATGGCTGTTTCATAGATGAACCGCTTATGCTCCGGGAGTTCCCCCGATACGGTATCGCTGAACATCACCTCGGAATAAACCAGTTCATCCAGCGGTTCGCCGTGCTGCAGGGCAAGCAGCGCCGTGGCGATGCTGTCTTTGCCAAAGCTGCAAGTCAGAATATGCTTCATTCGATTTCCTCATAAAAAACGGGTGGCCCTCGCGGGTCACCCATAGTGGTTGGATGGTTCATTTTGGTGTTCCTTATTCGGTTTCATCGTCGTCTTTTTGGGCAGCGGCTTTGCAGTGGACACTCTTGTAAAGCAATGCCGCCAACCCTGCCAAGGAAAGACTCGCCAGCGCCAGAAGCAGCCCCAGCGGGAAAGTATCGCCTGTCTGGGGAATCAGCGGTGTGGGGGTCGGAGTACTCGGCGGTGTCGGCTGCACGGGCTGTTCGGGGATGGGAGCATCCTTCATAACCACGCGCTGTACATCTCCGTTCGGCAGCACTGTAAAGGAAATATCCTCTGCGATTTCGTACCCATCGGGTGCCGTGATTTCGGTCAGCGTATAATCGCCTGCGGGCAGTTTTTCAATGTAGTGCGGTTTGTCGGTGGATACCCAGCGTTCCATCACTTTGCCATCTTTATTGGTGATAGTCAGCTCTGCGCCGGGCAGCTCTTTGTTTGTGGTGATGTCTACCTTAGAAATTTCCACCTTGATGACATCATCCCGCATTTCAAACTTCTGCACCTCGCCGGTGGGCAGCACCGTAAACGGTACACTCTCGGCAAAAGCATAACCGTCAGGGGCTTTCACCTCGGTCAGCGTGTAATCGCCTGCGGGCAGTTTTTCGATATAGTGCGGTTTGTCGGTGGATACCCAGCGTTCAATTTCCTTGCCGTCCTTGTCGGTAATGGTCAGCTCCGCACCGGGCAGTTCCTCCATCGTGGTCAGGTCTTTCTTGGAGATTTCCACCTTGATGACATCATCCAGCATCTCAAACTGCTGCACCTCACCGGTGGGCAGCACCGTAAACGGTACGCTCTCGGCAAATGCGTATCCGTCAGGGGCTTTCACCTCGGTCAGCGTGTAATCGCCTGCGGGCAGTTTTTCGATATAGTGCGGTTTGTCGGTGGATACCCAGCGTTCAATTTCCTTGCCGTCCTTGTCGGTAATGGTCAGCTCCGCGCCGGGCAATTCCTCCATTGTGGTCAAATCCTTCTTGGAGAATTCTGCCTTGATAGTGTCATCGCGCATAATCACGGTTGCATCATCCAACAGCTTCCAATCGTCCCAAGTCCAGAACAGGAAGTTCTTTGTGGTCAGGTAGTAAACCTCAGCTTCCTGCAGGTTGCTGCCGTTCTCGTCCACCTTTTGCAGCAGACGGAAGGTAATTTCATCCGCCAGCGCGTAGCCATCGGCGGGGCGGGTTTCGGTCAGGGTATAGGTGTCGCCCAAATGCAGCCCCATCACACGGTGGGGCGTGTCGGTAGATACCCAAGAGGTCACCACATTGCCATCTGTATCTTTGATGCTCAAAGTGGCACCGGGCAGTTCCTCGTCGTTGGTCAGATCGCGCTTGCTTACCCACATTTCGGTGGGTTTGTCGGTGCAGGTGCTTTCCAAAACCTGCACAGCCTGCCCGTCGTAGGTAAAGGTGACTTCCATGGACTCTTCGTTGACATAGTAGCCCAGCGGGGCGCGGATTTCCTTGACGATATACTTGCCGCTGTTGGTGGTTGCATCCTTGTGGGTGCTGCTGCCGTACTTTTCGCCGCGGATGGGAATATCGCAATCGAAGTAGGTGGAGCCGTCAGCATTGGTTTCGGGGCTGGTGGCTACCAGCTCACCGGCTGCAAAAACAAGGCTGCCGTCCGCATCGTAGATGTCATCGGCGGTGTACAGGTTAAACACGGCACCGGCGAGGTATTTGCCGCTTTCCAAGTCGGTTTTGTAGATGCCGACCTTTGCCTTTTCGCGCTCGTTATGGAATTCGACAGCGTCTGCCGCAACGATTTCCTGCATCTGGTTGTCCCACGCAAGGGTCACATCAAAGCTAGCGTCAGTTCCCACATAACCATACGGCGGCTGGGTTTCCGCAATGTGATAGCTGCCCAGCGGCAGGGTCACACTGACTTCACCGATGGTGCCATCGTGGATGACGGACAGGAAATCATAGGTGGCCGCCGTGCGCGCAGGGGCAAACACGGCAGTATCGGCGGTTCCGTCACTGGTCATAACCACTGCCACCACATCGCCCTTGGCGTACCAGAGGGTGCGGTTGCCGTAGTTGTCAAGCTGACGATCCTGCGTGTAGATGTCCTCGGCTGCCGTGATGGTGTACTCGGCACCGGCCAGCGGGCGGGTTTCGTAGGTGAAATTGCCATTCTCCGCTTCGCCGGTCATCCACGGGTCAATGCCGTCCGGCGCAGACTGCCAGCCGGTCAGCACCTCGCCGGTCTTGCGGATGGTCAGCTTGCCGAGGGTTTCGTGGTTGGAATACTTCTCACCAATCACCAGCGTATCCATGCCGTTTTCGTTTTTATCACCGGTTGCCTGATAAATGCGGTCGGTGGTAATGGTAAAATCGACATAGTGGCTTGCATCGGCAGCCCACGCATTGTAATAGCCGTTGGGCGCGGTGGTTTCCACGATGCGGTATTTACCCAGCGGCAGTTTTTCGGGCAGGGTTAACGTGCCCTCGGCGTTGGTGTAGAAAGTGGTGACATTTTTGGTCAGATGCCCGTTTACGGTGTCAGTCATACGCACCAGCTTGGGCGCGCCGTTTTCCATGCGGTAGTTGCCGTCATCGTCCAGATAGTAGATTTGAAACGCCGTACCCGGCAGCAGCACGGGTTTGCCGGTTTCCTCGTCCAGTTTGGTGATGCGCAGGTAAACCTCGATTTGCTCGTCCAGAACCGTGAACTTCTGGTAAGAATCCGAACCGACAATTTCGCTATCCTTGGGCGTTGCCATCGCGCTCATCGGGCTGTTGCGGTCAATGAGCACCAAGTACGGTTCTGCCTGATACAAATCCTTGGGAACGGTGGTTTCGACCACCAGATAGGTGCCGTAGGGCAAGCCCTGCACACGGATGTTGCCGGTGTCGTTGCTGAAAATCTCTGCCAAACGGTACTCGTTGACGGTGCCTGTGGGTTGCCAGCCGTCGCCCTTGCCGTTTTTGTTGTCGCCCGCGGCGGTCAGCGTTTTGTTGTAGGCGGCGATTTCGGCGGTATTGGCCTCGTAGGTTTTGGCAATGGCCTGCGTTTCGCCGGAGAAATCCCACTTTAGATGCGCATTGTCATAGCTTTTGTTGATATAGGCATCCAGAATGCTTTGCAGCGTGTAGGCGCCGGTTCGGGTCTGGTCAAATTGCGCTGCCTTAGACAAATCCGAAACGAGATAGAAAGTAAACCCGGCATTTTCCAGTTCCAAACCATTGGACTGCCCGCTGGAAGAAATGATCTTGCTGATTTCCACATTGCCCTTGGCAACCTGATCCTGGCTTTCGGCAAGGGTGTTGTCCGCGTGCAGGTGATAGTTTGCGCGATAGCTGGTCTTGTCGATTTGCTCACCGGCAACCTGCCGGTTATCGCTGAAGGTGGTTTTCTCCACATACCAGCCTTCATCGGAATAAGCGGGCGTAATGTAGTAGTTGTGTTCGTCGCACAGATAGCCGTTGGCAAAGGAAAGCGAATAAGCATCATAGGTCCAGCTGCCATCCAGTGCCTTGCTCTTGGAGATGGTGCTGAACTGGTTTTTGTACACCCAATCGGTGTACTGCCCGCCGCTGCTGGCCAGTGCCGTGACTTGCCCGGTGGCGGCCTTGGTGCGGCTATCCACAGTGGGATAGGTGCCAGAAACAACAAGAGCGCCCTCCCGCAGCGGAATGACCGTGCCGGTGGAGCGCTCTACCACATAATATTTGCCGAGGTACAGATTTGCGAAGGTCAGCCAGCCGTCCTTGATTTTGGCGCTGGCTACCAGATGGTCTTTTTTGAGAATTGGCAGATAGTCATTGACCCACTGCCCGCTGTTGTCGCGGATAGTCGTGTGCCAGATGGGATTGCCATCGGCATCCACGATTTTGGAATAATCCACAACGCCGGTCACGCCGTCCGGGTGGGTGATGTCCTCGGCGGCGTAGAGGTCATACACGGCACCGTCCAGCGTGGCGTTGCCGTGTGCCTGCCCGCTGGCAAATGCCGTGCCGTGGACTGCCTTGCCGCCCACATAGCGCACTGCATCCAAGTCCACCTTGGAAATGCTGATTTCGCCCAAGGTGCGGTCGTTTTTCATCACGCCGTCCGTGGCAGTCACCGTGTAGCTGTCCTCATTGGCGGCTTTACCGCTGTTGTCGGTGTTGTAAACGCGGGTAGAATTTTTGGCGGTGTTATAAATTGATACGGTGGTTTCCACGCCGCCGCTGGTCACCAGCTTGGTGCCGCCCTTGTCGGCGGCCAGAATATCCGCGCTGTAATCGGCATTGTCCAGCCAAAGCACCACATTGTCGTTGGCTTCGGTGATTTCGATGTAATAGGCGCGCTTGCCCAAGGGCGTGCCTGCCGTGCCGGGGTGGTCAATGTCCGTCCAGTCGCCAAAATATCCGGCAGGAGCTTTGGTTTCCACAAGGATAAACTTGCCCTGATTGCGCTGCGTATAATACAGCGTGTGGCGCATCGCATCGCTAACAGCATAGGCAGCGCTGTTGATGACTGCATAGCTGCCATCTCCCTGACGCTGCACGCTGTAGGTGTTGTAGCCCCCGGTGGGCTGGTATTTGCCTGTTACAGTATCCCACTGGAAAATCTCATATTGCGCGTCGGCAGCAATCTGATTGCCGGTTTCGCTGTCGGTTTTCTTGATGTTGACCTGCAAACTCCACTCGTCATTTTTTATGACATAGTCATTGTTGGTGTTCGCGGGTACCGAAATCGTTTGGCTGCTGCCGTTCGTGCCCCAGTACTTGCCGAATCCATACGGTACTGTGATTTCCTCATAGCGGAACCGGATGCTTCCCAGCTGCGCTTTAGCCGCTGCTATAGCATTGTTGACAGCGTTCTGGGCCTCACCCTGCAATTCCGCAATGGCGGCGTCGCGGGCACTGTTGGCGGCCGCATCAGCAGCCTCCTGCGTGGTGAAAGGACCAACCTGTCCATTGCGAGTGCCCGATGTTTTGGTAACGGCATAGTGCAGACTCCAACTTGCGCCTGCATCGCCACCGTTCTTCTGGTAGTTGTCATCCGCGGTATGACCGCCGGTGGTTACGGTCTGCTTGCTTGCCGGGCTGATAGACCAACTACCGCCGTCAATGCTGCCGGACTTGGTAATGGGCTCGATCTCGATGGTCGCGCCGTCCACTTTTTCCAGTGTGGCAGTCTGAATTTTGTCGGTGCGCACACCGTAGGAAAAATCAAAACTTCCGCTGGCGGTCTGGGCCGGTGCCTCCCAGCTGGCGTAGTATTCCTGCACAACAGGTTCCGGCTCAGGTTCCTCCTCACCGATCTCAGGTCCGATCAGGGCAACGGTCTGCCACCCTGCGCGACCGGGATTATAGATGTAGGTGTAGTAACCGCGGGCAGAGGCGTAGGTTTCCACGCCGTTCAGCAGCTCATCGGCAGAGGCAAGATAAATTTCCGCGGCAGTGCTTTCAGGGAAGTTTTCGATAATATACATCTGTACATCGTCATAAATGGACGCGCAGAAATCAAAAAGAGAGATTTCTTCACCCGCATCAGCGGAAAAAACAGCGGGTAAATCGTCTGCATCGCTCAAAGCGAGCTGGTTCAAGCCGCCCCAGATGCGAATCTGGTTGCCGTAGTGGTCGCCGGGAACGCACTGGTCTGCGCCGACCGTGGAAGTGTTCACATAGGTGTATGTCGGGCATCCCGCAGGCTGACCGTTGGCACCGTGGGTGCAGCAGTAGGCGGGTTCGCCGTTGAACCAGATCAGCCAAGTGCCGTTGACCTTGGCAACCTTGGTGATCTTGCCGCTTGTCACCGCAGGGGTGGGACGCTCAGCAAAGGTGGCAATTTCGCTGTCCGGGAAAGGATATTCGGCAGTCGCATTGCGGTCGATGGCTACATTTAATGTCTTAGTCAGGGCGCTGCCGTCCGGCGCGGTATAGACCAGCTGCGCGGTAAAATCTGCATCTGCCTGTACATACACACCCAGCACAGCAGCAGAGGTTTCGCTGTACTCATTGTGCAGCAGGCTTTCTGCGTTTTCAACGGGTGCGCCGTAGTAGTCCAGCAGGGTCACACCGTCCGGCAAAATCAGATCAAGGGCACTGCCATCGGCGGGGTACTCCACCTGCGCCAGAATCGGCACAATGGCGTAGTCGGTATCTTCCAGCAAAGGTGTAGTCAGTGTCAGGTTGTCACTGTCCAGCGCCTCGGCGCTCAGATAACTATCCTGCTCTAAATCGGCATCCCACGCGCCAAGTCCGATTTTGGTTTCACCGGTCGCCACCGGCAAACCGTAGCTGCCAAGGTAGGAGCCTGTGGGGGCGTCCGGCATATCCTGATACAAAACATCGCCATCAAAGGCGTAAGGCTCTTTTTCTTCAGCAGGCTCATCCGTGGTTGGTGCCGCAATTTCCGCAGTAGCTGCACCGGGGTCCGGGCTGCTGGCATCGGTCTGCCCGCTGTCTGTTTCGGTTTCATCGGTCTGCTGTTCCTCGGCAACGACCGCGCTTTCCTGCGGCGGTGGCGTTTCGGCAAACGCGCCGACTGGTAAGTAAGTGCAGCACATCACGGCTGCCATAGCCAGCGCCAAAAGGCGGTGGCTCCATTTTGTTTTTCGATTCATGGGTAACACCTCGTATTATCTTTCGGGGGCTGTTTTCTCGCGCTCCAGCTGACGCAGGCGCGAAGTGAAAATATCAATCAACCCGGAATGAGATTGCAAATTGGCGTAATACACTGCCTTGTCATACCCATCCGCATTGATGTCTTGGATCGTTCGCACAGAATCCGCCCACCTTCGATTCTGCGGGGAAATGCGCGCATCCTCATCCCGCACTTGGATGGCTGCTGCAACAATATAGCGGGTGCGCTCTGCGCCGTATCCTGCCAGTACCTGCTGCACGGCACCGTCATCCAGACACAAGCCGTTATAGTTGTAAGAAATGGCGTCATCAATTTCATCGCGGCATTCCTCATTCAGCTTCATGGAGGCGCGGTATTGCGGCAGCTCCTCGTGTTCGCGGGCGTATCGAGCAGTCTGATAGTAAACCGGCGGCCAGTTCTTTTTCGTGCTTTCCATCAGGTCGATGTCGGCGCGGTCTGCTATGCACAAGGCCATAACATCCAGTGTATTGGTATCGCAATCGCGGTAGTCTTTGTAAATGTCCGCCAGCGGTGCCTGGGATTCCAGCAAAGCGCGCAGCTGTGCAGGACGCAGCGAAACATTTTCAAGTGCGATCAGAATATCCTCGCGGGAGCTATACTCATACGCGTGATTCAGAATTTCTTCGGGCGGCTGTGCAAGCAGCCACGCGCGGTATTCGTTTTGCTCCCGCTGCATTTTGTTGTACAGCTTAGCGACAAGGGGATCGTTTTTCACATTGCATCACCGTCCGTATTGTGCAGAATCCTTTCCCAGAAATTCCGCTTTTCTGGCTCGGAAAGACTGCGGTAGGCGGTTTCGATCACCGCATTCACGACCTGCTCGGCGGCATCCTGCGCGATATGCAACTGTTTTGCCGCATTTTTCCCCACCGCAAGGCGGTGCAGCAGATGCTCCAAAACTGTGATTTTTTGTTTTTGCAGTGCGTTTTTTGTGCTTTCGTCTATGTCGAGCGCAGCAACAGGGGTGTCGTATACACTTTCCGGCACACGAAATACCAACTCGCTGCGTTCTCGATTGGGGGCAATGTCGTTCAGCACGACCATGCAGCCGTCTTGCTCGGCTTTTATTAGCAAAGTTTCGATGTCCATAGAGTCCCTCCAATAAAAAAGCGCCCACAAATGTGAGCGCTCAGGTGCTGTTTCAGATCTAACAGAAATGCTTCCTTGGTCAATATGCGTTATTCTTGTAGTGAATCCCGTTGCCGTGCATCAGTTAAAGGTCACGACCCAATAGGTGTATTGTCCCTCTGCCGTTTGGCAGAACCAACAGCCCACACCCATACTGGTGAAGCTGGATTCCATAATGTTGGCGTAATGGGCAGGGCTGCCTTGCCAGCCGGTGCAAACGGCGCTGGCGGAACCCAGAGGACCGGCGGCGCAGATTTCGCTGCGGGTGGTCATGCCGCTGTGGTCAAAGGGACCTCCTGCCACAAAACTCTCGCATCGGGCATCGGCTGCGGCGCTTAGTCCACCGTCCATTGTTAAGGGTGCCAGCCCACCGGCAGCGCGCATAGCGTTAATGTTTTCCTGCACCGCCCAATAAGCGGAATCCGAACTGTCGATGCTCCACCACTGTTCGGTGCCTGCCGCCAAATCAAAGGGAACGGCACCATAGCTCATGCCAATCTGTGCCGGGACAGGTTCTGTTGTCGGCGCTGCCGTGGGTTCCGGCGTAGGGGCAGGAGTCGGCGCGGGGGTAGCGGCAGGTGTTGCCGAAGGTGTCGGTGCGGGTGTGGCGGTCGGTTCCGGGGTTGCTGTCGGCTCGGCAGGCGAAATAGGCGCAGGTGTTTCGTCGGCGTCTGCACTTTCGGATGTCGCTGCCGACAGCTCTGTCAATTCAGTGCTTTCCGGTTCCGTTGTCTGTGCACAAGCTGTCAATAAGGACAGCATCGCAAGCATTACGATCCATTTTTTCATCTTGATAACTCCTTGCGGGGGGGGCCATCTCTAACCCGGTTGCTTCTTCTTTCATTCATCTTAAAACCTTCTACCTTTCTTGTCCACGCTGTCGATTGTCCGAACGACACTGTTGCTCTTCGTCCGGCACGGTATCCAGCACAATATCTTTTTCGTTCAGGTTCAAAAGCGCCTCCAGCTCGGCAAGGCGCTTGCTTTTTTCAGCCAGCTCGTCCGCCTGGGCAAAGGGCTGCGCAAGCTGTTCCTTGGCGTTTTCCAGCTGTTTTTGCAGCTGCACCAATTTGGATTCAAGGTCGGTCACGCTCTGCGGCAGGTTGTGCAGGCAGTTGTCCAGACGCACGGTGTTGCCGACCGCATCCGCACCCAGCTGCACCGGGTTGATGCCGCTGCCCACAAGATACGCCAGATACATTTTGTCCATTGCAAAATAAGCGATCTGCAAATCAAAGCCCTTGTACCGCCCAATGGAAACCGGCTCGGTGCGGTTCATCGCCATACCCAGCAGCCCCAGCAGGGCTTTGCCCGCGTCCTCGCGTTTGGTATAAACTGTGTCCATCAAGGTAATGGTAAAAATATCCTTGCCGTCCGCATCACGCTTGGTGTTCTGCTGTAGCAGCGCTGTGTCCGCTTTGGCGTTTTCCAGCTGCTGGGCGGTCTTGCGCATTTCTGCGGGAAACCCTTGTGTAATGGCATCTTCCAGCCTGTAATGCTCGTTGTTGTAGGCGGTTTTCAGCGTTTTGAGCCGCGCCACCTGAATATCCAGGTCCATTTTTTCTTTGATCATCGGATTGCCTGCCGCCAGCGCCTTGACCTCGGCATAAGACAACGCTGCATCGTCCAAATCATCCGCGCTGCGGGCAGGGCTTTTGCTGGTCATGACCTGCCCGATGAACTTCTGTTTGGTTTCCAAAAGCTGCCACATATAGCTGTCGAAGGAAGATTCTGTGACATAGCGATACTCATATACTTCTGCATTGGTGTTGCCCTGACGAATCATACGCCCGTTGCGCTGCTCAATGTCAGAGGGTTTCCACCCACAGTCCAGATGATGCGTGGCAACCAACAGGCGCTGCACATTGGTGCCCGCGCCCATCTTGCCGGTGCTGCCCATCAGCACACGCACATCGCCGCTGCGCACCTTGGCGAACAGCTCGGCTTTTTTCACTTCGGTGTTGGCGCTGTGGATGAACTGCACCTCATTTTCGGGGATGCCCATGGAAATCAGCAGATTGCGCAAATCATCGTACACATTAAAGCCGTCCGGTTTCGGGGTGGATAAGTCGCAAAATACTAACTGTGTCAGGCGTTTCTCCTTGGTATCGTTCCAGATACGGTACACATTCTCGGCGCAGGCGTGGACTTTATCGTTGGGGTTTTCGGGCAAATTGGGGTCGATCAACCGCTGATCCAGCGCCAGCTTTCTACCGTCGTTGGTCACCTTGAGCATATTGTCCTCGGTGGGGTCTACATTTCCGGCGCGAATTTCCTCGGCGCGGTCGGCAAGGTCAGCCACCATCTGCTTTTGCTGGGGGCTTGGCAGCAGCGCCACATTGATGGGCTTGCCGCCCACCAGTTTAGGCACCGGCAGGTTGAGCATATCCGCCGTCTGCACATCTGCCACCTGCTTGAACATACTCATCAATTCCGGCAGATTATAGAATTTGGAAAATCTCGTTTTTGTTCGGTAGCCTGTACCTTCCGGCGCAAGCTCCACGGCTGTCACGGTTTCCCCAAAGGTGGATGCCCACGCATCAAAGGAGGCAAGCCCGTGCTGCTCCAAGGTTTCCCGCTGCAAATACCGCTGCATCGTGAACAGCTCCGCCATAGAGTTGCTGATGGGCGTACCCGTGGCAAACACCACGCCGCGGCTGCCGGTGATTTCGTCAAGGTAGCGACATTTCATATACAAATCGCTGGCGCGCTGACTCTCGGTTTGAGATATACCCGCCACATTGCGCATTTTGGAAAGCACCGCAAGGTTCTTGAATGCGTGGGCTTCGTCCACCATCAGGCTATCCACGCCAAGCTGCTCAAAGGTCACCACATCGTCCTTGCGGGATTGGTCGTTGAGCTTATCCAGCTTTTTCTCCAGCTGCTTGCGCATACGTTCCATCTGCTTGACGGTGAAGTTCTCGGCGCGTTCTTCTTTCAGCTGTGCCACTTGGTTGATCACATCATGGATCTGGCTTTGCAGGTATTCGACCTGCCGTTCCTGTGAAAGCGGGATGCGCTCAAACTGGCTGTGCCCGATTACGATGATGTCGTAATTGCCGGTTGCGATTTTGGCGCAGAACCGTTTGCGGTTGGCTTTTTCAAAATCTGTCTTACGGGCTACAAGAATATTTGCGTTGGGGTACAGCTGCAAAGCCTCTCCGGCAAGCTGCTCGGTCAGGTGGTTGGGTACACAAATCAGGGTCTTGGAGCAAAGCCCAAGACGTTTCTTTTCCATCGCTGCAGCGACCATTTCGTAGGTTTTTCCGGCGCCCACTACGTGTGCCAGCAGCGTATTGCCGCCGTACAGAATGTGCGCAATGGCGTTTTTCTGGTGGGGGCGCAGCGTGATTTCAGGTGACATACCGTGGAACAGAATATGGCTGCCGTCGTATTCGCGGGGGCGCAGGGAGTTGAACCGTTCGTTGTATTCCTTTACCAGCATCTGGCGGCGGGTCGGATCTTTCCAGATCCAGTCCTTGAAAGCGTCCTCAATCTGCTGCTGTTTCATCTGGGCTTCCTGCGTGGCAGCGGCATTCAGAACGCGAATCTTGTTGCCCTGCATATCCTCTTTGGTATCAAAGATGCGCACATCCCGCAGGTTCAGGCTTTCTTCCAAGATGTGGTAGAAGTTGGCGCGCTGTGTGCCGTAGGTCACGGTGGCTTTAATGTTGCCGCCTGTATAGCTTTTGTTGGTCACATTCCAGACGCCGGTCAGCGGAATGTACAGCACCTTCACGCGGTCCCGCACATAGTAGGGTGCGTCCACCAGCTCATCGGCAAACTGCTTGATGAGTTCTGGGTTAAGCCAAGTGGCACCCAAACGCACGGCAATTTCGCTGGCCTCCAAGTCCTTCGGCTGCACGGTTTCCAGTGCCTGCACATTCACGGCAAAAGCGGGGTTATTCTGTGCCGCCAGCTTAGCCACCTGTAATTTGTGGCGCACATCGCCGGAAAGATATTCATCAGCGGTATAGTAGCGCGGTTCACCATCAGAAATTTTTTCCAAGGGGTCGGCAAAGATAACGCCTTGCAAATCCTGAATCAGTGTTTCTTTGTCCTTACCGGTCAGCTGCTGCATATACCCAAAGTCGATGCCCGCGCGCTCACCGACACTCAGCGCCAGAGCTTCACTGGCGGTTTCTACGCGCTCGGCAGGGCGGGCGGCGCGGATGGTGCGCTTTGAAAACATATCCGATTTGCCGATGAAGTTGCCCTCGCTGTCGAGATTTTCCAAGGAGCACAGCAGAAAATATCCGCTGTCGTCCCGCATATCCAGCGATGCACCACGGCTGTTGATGAGCCCAAACTTTTGGTGATAATTGTCGTACTGGCGGTTGAGTTTGGCTTGCAGCTCCGTGATGACTTCATCCGGCATATCTTCCAGCTGGGCTTGAATCAGCTCCCGTGTGGTGTCCCGCAGTTCGATCAGCAGCCGCATACGCGCTGCGGAGGTGGCACCAAGGGAAACCTCGCGCATAATGGCGTTCTCGCGGTAATAGAATTTGCTGTTACGGATACAAAAGCTGAAGTTGCGTACATCGGGTTCGGCGGGGATGCTGGCTTCGACAGCGCCGGATTCCTGCTCATCAATGTCCTGAAAGTGAAATTCAGCGTGCAGGTGGGACATCGCCTCTTTCAGCACATCGGGAAGGGGCTTATCGGCAAACGCTTCGCAGGTCAGGGTAGGACCATACGGACCGCTGACGGTTTTCAGCGTGCCGCAGACCATTTCGGGGTGCTCGGCAAAATAGCTGTTGAGGGAAAGTCCGTCCTCCGTCTGGGTGGTGCGCAGCCAGCCCGCGTCCTGCTCCAGAATGCGGTCACGCTTTTGCAGGAAGATGATGTCCGCCATCGCCTTGGTCCCGGCCGACTTAAAGGTAGAATCCGGCAGGCGCACGGCACCGATAAAGTCGCATCGGGCATTGATGTACCTGCGCACTTCCTCGCTCTTTTTGTCCAGCGTACCGCTGGAGGTGACAAAGGCGATGATACCGCCCGTGCGCAGCTTGTCGATGGATTTGGCAAAAAAGTAGTCGTGGATCTTGAAATGCAGCCGATTGTACTGCGGGTCAACCACACTGTAATCCCCAAACGGCACATTGCCGATGACCACATCAAAAAAGCTGTCGGGCAGGTCGGCTTTCTCAAAGCCGGTGATTTGGATGTTGGCTTTCTGGTACAGCTGGCGGGCGATTCTGCCGGTCAGACTGTCCAACTCCACGCCAAACAGGCGGGTAGTCGGCTCATACAAATAGCTGTGGCTTTGCCCGAAAAACGCGCCCACACCCATACTCGGTTCCAGAATCGTACCGGCACCCACGCCCATTTTGCGCAGGGCGGTGTACATTGCATCAATGACTGCGGGCGGGGTGTAAAAGGCGGTCAGGGTGCTGCTGCGGGCAGCGGCGTATTCTTCCTCTGTCAGCAGGCTTTTCAGCTCGGTATATTCGCTGTGCCAGCTGTCTTTGTTGGGCTCAAAGGCATCGGACAAACCGCCCCAGCCGGAGTATTGGGCAAGGATTTCCTGCTCCTCGCCGTTTGCGTGGGGACCGCCGTCCGCCATACGCTTTTCGATGGATTTCAAAGTGCGAATTGCGGTGATGTTGGCGGCAAACTTTTCGCGCGGTGAGCGCGGAGGTGCAGGGTCCTGCGGCGATATAGTTGTTCGGTGCATAGGCTTCCTTGAGGGCAATGAGCTCCGCAGCCTGCAAGACCTGCTCGCCAAAACCAGACGAGGTTTCTTCTGCGGGTTCGTCTGTCGGTTCTAAGACTTCACCCTCAACAACCTCTGCCGCTTCACCGGTGTCTGGTGCATTGGGCAATTCGGGAGCCGCCAGAGCTTGGTTTTTTGGATTTGCCGCCAGCAGCCTTGCAAACTCCGCACGGCTGACGGCGCGCCCGATCAGCGGGAAATCCTCATCGCGTAGATGCACATCGAAGATGCCGATCTCCTCCACCGTAAAGGGGTGGTCGTTTTCCAGATAAACGGTATCTCCGGCAGCGACCGGTTTCTTTTCGGGAATCTTTTGCGGGGGCTGCTGCTCTGTAAAAGCTTCCTCGGCTTCGCTGATGAAATCCTCAAAGATTGCCCCGGCTATGCCTTGCTCTGCCAGCGCATGGTTATCGTCAAAGTGGTCGATATGAACGATTCGGTTGTCCACCTCATAGCGGATCTCATTGCGCATCAGGTTGGCATAGATTTGGACATCGTGCTTGCTGTCCTCGGTGGTGGAGTACGCAAAGTCGATGTGCGTAAGGTCGGAAAAATCCGGTTCGCCCAGACCTTCACGCTCACAGAAATCGGAGATGGCCGTTTTGGCGTGGGTCAGGGCAGCTTCCATCGCTTGGCGGTGTAGCTGCTGCTCGGCAAGCCATGCGTTGTATTCTGTCTTTTTCTCTGCGGTCAAATACTGGTCGTTGTGGACCAAAAGCCGTATTCGCTTGGCAACCTCCGGCCAGCGCAGCAGGCGGCGATAACTGTTGGTGTCGTTGTAGAAGCCGCGCTGCACGGATAAGCCCTTGTCGTCATAACTCACCCAGCCGCTTTGCCCGTCTGCGAATTTCCAAGTGCAACCGCCTATGCCGTATTCCTTTTTCAGGTGGTCAGCCTGCTCTTTTTCCGTGGGCAGCTGGGAGGCGGAAAAGTATTCCTGCAGGCGGAAGTGACCGCCCGCAAAGCCGCTGCCGCTGCACAGCACATCCGTAATATCTTGTTCGGTGACATATTTGCCGGACGCGTCGATGGTCGGGCTTTTCCAGTTCTTGCGTTTCGCAGTTTCCTCAATGACTTTCTGCTGCTTTTGCGGGTCCGAAAGCCCGACTGCATCGCTCTGCTCGGGGGTCAGGGTCAGCTGCTCCAATTCCGGCTTCGGGGCAGTGGTGCGGATGGGCACCGGCAGCTGTCCCTGTTCGATCAGGGCAGCAATTTTATCCGAAACCGCATCCCATGTCAGGTTGCTCTGCGCGGTTTTGGTCAGGTAGTTGCCCTCCCAAAGTTCCAGATACTGGTCATGTCGGATAAATCCCGCCATGCGTTCGCCCACAGATAGTTGTGTGTAGATCTGCTTGTAGCTGGTTCTGCAAAATTCACTGCGAGAAGCAAGGTCAGCGTGTTTTTCAAAATACGCAAGAATGTCTGCGTTGTCGGCGCGGGTGCTGGTCTGCTGCGCCAGCAAGCCCAGAATCAGGCTGTCATCCAGCGGCGGCAGGTCGGGAGTTGGGATAGAAAAAGAGGAGGGCGTTTGCACGCTCTCCTCTAAAGGGGGTTCTGTTACAGGCTGTAGATTTGTTTCATCGCCAGTTCCTCGGCTTGGGCTTTCAGTGCGTTCATCCACTGTGTCCAGCCCAGCGGGTTTGTTTTCCGGTCGGGCGCTGCGGTCTGCTGCATCAGCAGTTGCACGGTCTGCTCGATCTGCCGGTTCACGGCGCTGTTGATCTCTGCCAGATGCGGGTACAGCGTTCCCTCCATCTGCATCATCTCGTACAGGATCGGTGCTTCCTCTGCCAGAAATTTCTTGCGCATACTGCCGTACTTGCCGATCTCCGGCTTCGGCGCTTCTTCCAGCATCAGGTTCGGGATCACGAACTCGTTCGCCATTTTGTACTCCATGGTCGGCCTCCTTGTTTGGGTTGGTTATCGCTTGTTCGCCACCATAATAGCGGACTTTTTCTTTCCTTGCAACACTGTCGATTTCCCGCGCGATGCTGCCGATTTGGTGCATAAAGGGTTTGGAGGCGCGCTGGCAGGCGCTACCCAGACAAAACGCCATAGTTTTGGTATCAAACTGCCCGACAGAATCAAAGGCAGACAGATCCAGCCGCTGCGTATCTACACCGCACCGCAGCGCTGCCATATACAGGCAGCTTTGGGTAATGAGGTGTAAAAACAGCTGCTGTTGTTCCTCCGGCTTTGCCCATTGCAAACTGCTGCCGTCTACCGACTGTGCCAACGCTTGCAAAAACATTCCGCGGCGTTGGGCAACATAAGAGGTGGAAAGCATCAGCAAGGCGTTCTGGATACTGTCTGCCTGATTGTCACGGATGATTTTATCCCACACGGGTTTCCAGTTTTGGTCGGTGACTGCCCACGGCAGACCTCTGTCGGTTCTCGCCTGCGGAATCGTATCAGAAATATCGAACAGATACCGCAGTGCCATCATTTCCTTTTTGACATCCAGTATCGGGATGCCGTGCGCACCGCGCTTGACCTGACGCCCTGCTTCTTTGTTCCAGTATTCCATATCCGCCACGGCTGTTGCGGTGGGATTCTGGCAGTAAATCAGCAGCTGGTTGGGAAAGTTATAGTTATAGGCGATGGCCGCTGTGTGCAAAAATGCTTTCCAGCACTCGCCATTTTTCGTGACGGCTTGCAGCTGCTGCTTGACAAGCGCACGAATGTCTTGAAATTTAGCCATAGCGCATCTCCTTATCGTTCGCCCCACTCGGCGCTGCGTTTCTTTGCTTGTTCCAGCCCCGGCAGCAGGTCATCCACCTGTTTATATCCAATCGGCTCCACATAATAGGCGTGTGCCTGACCGCCCTCATGCGTCACAAGAATATCGCTGACCGACAAAGATCGCATCTTTCTGCTGCTGGGGCGGTTTTCCTGATTGTGCAGGCAGTAAAGGCTGTCCAGTGTCTGCCAGCATTCCATCTGCCCGCGGTACACCAGCTTATAGGATGCAGCATTTATATGGTCTTTGGTGTAGTCATACCGTAAAAATGCAATCTTCCGGTCGTTGGTCTGGTAGATTTCATACGGCAGCAGCTCATGCTTTTCGCTTCGCAGCCCCCACGGAAAAATGGTGCCCTTTTCAAAGGTAAGGGGCTGGCTCAGATTCTCCGGAAATACAACCGGAATGATGGGTTCGCCGCAATACAACGAAGCATAAATTCTGGTTTTGAATTCCTCTGCATTGAAATACGGAATGCGCATCCTAACACATCCGCCACTGTCAAGATATTCGATATAGCCAATGACCGTATCGTGTTTGTTCATCTCGGTGATTCTCCTTTATAATTAGTTTTCATCATCGACTCAACCTTTCCCAGAAAGAGATCTTACTTCCAAAGCGCTCATCCGGCGGTCGGACCTTGGCAACCGGCAAATCACCGGGCCGCATATCTTCCACCTGCGGGAAGAACAGCAGCCGATTGTAGCGTTCTGCCTGTTCTTTGGAAAGCCCCAACATTTTGGACTCACTGAGTCCAAAAACCAGAAACCGCCCGCGTATCGTGCAGCCATCTTCCAGCTGTCTGTTGTATTTCAGCCGGCTTTGGTTTTTACTGCACACAACGCCGATTTTCGATGTGCCGAACGGTTTCAGCAGCAAACTGTCGCCCTCGATCACTTCGGAAATTGCCGCCTGCGGGCTGTCAAAGGCAGCCTGATAGGGGCAATAGCCCGGTTCTACGACCAAAACTCTTGTCATACCGCCACCTCATCGTTCGTAATCCTGCCGCTTGCGGTAGTAGTTTTCCAAAAGTTTCAGGATGGTGCTTTCCATCTGTTCGGAGGAAAAGCCCTTCGGGAAATAGCGCTCGACCTTGGATACGGCAATCGTGAGCTGCGGCTCACGCGGCTTTACGCTGGGGGAACGGGCAGACATGATCCCGTGAATCTTGTCTTTCGTCAGGACGCTTTCCTTGCTGGCGGCTTTAAGCTTTTGCGCCTGTGACAAAGACGGCGTGCAGCCTTCTTCTTCCATGTAAGAGAGGAATTCTTCCTGTTCCTCCGGCGTCAGGTAGCTTAGCTCCACAGCGGGGGTGGTCTTGAGTCTGCCGTCATCCACAAGCTGCATCAGGTCGGGGGTGAGTTTGTTCAGCCGGATAAAACGCTGAATTTGCTTTACACTTTCTCCAGCTTCATCGGCGACTTTCTCAACGGAATATGGCTGCGAAAAATTCTGGCCAAGTTGGCCAGAATTTATTTTTAACGGTCTGCCGCCTTTTCTTTTGATTGCCTCCAACTTCATCTGGTACGCCTTTGCCTTTTCGCTCGGCAGAATATGCTCGCGCTGACAGTTGGAATCCACCATCAAAATAATGGCGGTATCATCGTCCATGTCCCGCACAATGCAGGGCATGGTATCCACTCCGGCGCGCCGGCTGGCGTGGCAGCGGCGGTGCCCGGCTACAATTTCATATCCGCCGTCCCGTCGCGGGCGAACGATGGCAGGTGTCATCACGCCATATTCTTTGACGCTGTCCACCATCTTGTCCATTTCTTCATCGTCGCGCACCTGAAACGGATGCCCCTCAAAGGGGTGCAGCTCCGACAGCGGCAGGATCTGGATTTTCTCCAACTTGGCATCCTGCCGTTCCTGCTCGCTGGAAAAGAGATTATCGAGCGAAGGGAGTATGATGTTGCTGCCGTACTCTCTCATTCTCCACAACCTCCTTTGCCAAGGTTTTATAGGCGACGCTTGCAGCACCGCTTGCATCGTAGCTCAGCACGCTGTGGGCGCTGGAGGCACTCTCCGCGGTGCGTGTGCTAATGGGAATTTCTGTGCGGTAGATTTTTAGTGCGTATCCGTAGGAATTCCGCAAAGCGGCACAGACATCTTTGCTCAGATTGGTGCGCCGATCCACCATGGTCAGAACAATGCCGTCAATTTCAAGCTCCGGCTTGATACGGCGCGTGATCTGATTGATGGATTTGATCAGCGACACCACGCCTTTCAAGGCAAAATGCTGTGCCTGCACAGGGATCAGCACCCGGTCAGCAGCCACAAGCGAAGCCACCGTAAGGATACCCAGCGAGGGCATACAGTCGATCAGGCAGTAATCGTATTTGTCCTTGAACGACTCCAAAGCCTGTGCCATAATGCGCTCATGTGCCATTACATTGACCAGCCGAACTTCCATATCTGACAGCCCAATGTCCGAGGGGATAAAATCCACTTGTTCTTCATGGTGCATCACCACCTCCGGTGCCGGTTCGTCTGAAATAACGGATTCCATCAGGTCGCTGATTGTGGCGCTGTTGGCAGCTCCGGTGTAGCCAAGATAACTGCTCAAGTCCCCCTGCGGGTCGGCGTCCACCAACAGCACCTTGTAGCCCATAGCGGCCAGCGAGGTGCCAAGGTTCACGGCTGTGGTCGTTTTGCCCACGCCGCCCTTTTGATTTGCAACAGCTATTGTTTTCATGTTCAACCTCATCTTTCCATAGAGATCAGCTTTTTGGCTGCTACCAGATATTCGTTATAGTCCTTGCCCACGGCAGGGGGCATATCTACCACCACGAGATTTTTTTCTGTGAGCTTTTTTACGACTGCTTTGGCAAAGTTCCGCCCCGGCTCATCGCGGTCAAAGCAGAGTACTGCCGTTTTTACGGCAGGATGATGTGCAAGGAAATAGTCAATAGGCTGGTGATTCAAGCCACCCAGCGCCAGATAATGCACGCTGCGCCAGGGCCTATCGTGCTTATATTGCCGGATGGTCGCACCGGACATGGCATCAATAGGCGCTTCATAAATCTCCACGGTATCGCACTCCGGGTCTTCGGCGGAAATCAAAAAGCCGTATTGCTTTTGACTGCCGGAAACATCGCCACGGAAAGTGCCCTGACAGCCTCTCTGGAACGCGCAGCGCGCCACGCCATGCTCATCCTTGCCCACAAAAACGCAGTTGCGATAGCTGCCGCGTGTGGTCTGGTACAGAATGCCGCTGCCCACGCAGTAGCGCAGGACCTTAGGGCTGATACCGCGGTGCATCAGGTAAGCGGCAACGGCTTCGGCGTTTCGATCCGGGGTAGGAAGTGTAAATGGACGAGGCTCGTGCGGCTTTACAGGCGCTGCCTTAGCCGGTTGAAAAGAAACAGCGACCGGTGCCATCTCGTTCAGCAGACGAACCGCTGATACAAAGTCCATGCCCTCCACCTTGGTCAGATAATCAATGGCGTTGTTGCCGCCTACATTACGCGAAAACCAGTGGAAGAATCCATTGGCAGGCGTGATGATCAGGCTATCGTGCGTCCGAGTGCAGTACTCGCGATCCGTTTTGCGCACAAGTTCGCCGGGGTGATAGGTTTCCAAATACTGCATCACGGTAATTCGGCGGGCAGCTTCGATGTTCTTTTGGTATTTTCCCATGGGGGGTGACCTCCGTTTCTGTATGAAAAAAGCACCTTGCCTACAAAATAGGTAAGGTGCCAAGGATACGACTATTTGTTTTTAGCTGGCTATTTGTCATTTCAGCCAGCTGAGAGGGGGTTGTTAGGGGGAGAGGAACCTCCCAAACCCATTCCTGAAAAAAGTTACACTTCCCCCTTGCTTTGATAAGATGGTTTCAAAAGGATACGGATACACGCAAATTAACCGTCCCGCATTGTCGGATGCGGTAAGATGATTTTGTTCAGCATATTATCGATAACGATCCTGGTTTTGATATATTCTCTTTCGAAGGCTTTAGGCCTACGTTAGAGATAATCAAATCAATCGTAGAAGATGCAGATCGCAACTAATAATTTGATGAGTGGCCGCTAAAGTTAATAATCAAAACACTGATGCCCGGGGAGCCTTTCGGCCCTCCGGGCATCGTTTACATTAGTGGCGGCGCTATACATAACTGCGGCTGATATGCAGCGCCTGCGCCGTCTGCTGCTGGGTCTTGGGCGCACCGTCAAATCCATACCGCTGCCGCATAATAGCGCGTTCCCGGGCGGGCAGAGCGTCCACCAGCGCACGCAGCAGGGCGGCGTCGGCGCGGCTCTCGCAACCGGCCTCCATGTCGGCTTCATCGGGCAGAGTGTCCGCCAGCGTCAGCTGCCCGTCCGCCTCGAGCGGCTCCTGCAGCGACAGCGTCACCCCCGTCCGCCGCCCCCGCCGCAGATCCATGCGGAGCTCATTCTCAATACATCTGCTCGCATAGCTGGCAAAGCGCTTGCCCTTGGCGGGGTCGAAGGTATCCACCGCCTTGATAAGCCCAATCGTGCCGATAGAGATCATGTCATCCTGTGCGCTGTTCCCGGCATAGTATTTTTTGCAGATATGTGCGACGAGCCGCAGATTGTGGCGGATCAGCGTATCCCGCGCCTGTGCGGCGGCTGCCCCGCCCTTTTGCAGATCGGCAAAGGCCGCGCGCTCCCTGTCCGGCGGGAGCGGACGCGGGAAGGACCCGCTTTCGAGATGCAGCGCCAGATACAGAATATGCCCTGCCGCCGCCTGCAAAAACAAACCAAAAATGCCCAGCATACACACCACCTCGCGGAAGTGTATGCCGGGCATGGAAATTCTATTCTGTCTTTTGGGTGGCGAACGCCGGGTTGGCGGCGCGGGTCTCCTTGCCGCAGACGGTTTGGAGCTGTGCAAAGGCGCGCCGCACGTCGGCGGGGACGTCCACATGGGCAATGAAGCCTTTTTCTTTACAGCGCAAACTGGACCGCGCAGAAGGCGGCGTAGATCGCCAGGAGCAGGATACCCTGGGCGCGGTGCAGCTTGCCCTTGACGAGGGCGGGGACCGTCAGGATCAGCATGACGGCCAGCATGACCGGCAGATCCAGCACAAGGCTGGAATTGATGCCGAACAGCGTGGCGCTCTGCGGGATGGTGAAGGGTGCCAACGTGATCGACATGCCGCTGACCAGCACAAGGTTAAAGACATTCGCACCGACGATGTTGCCCAGCGACAGGTCGCTGTGGCCCTTGACCAGCGAGGTGATGGCCGTGACCAGCTCGGGCAGCGAGGTGCCGAGCGCGACAAACGTCAGGGCGATGACGCTCTCGGGCACGCCGAGGGCCTGCGCGATCAGGGTGCCGTTGTCCACGAGCAGGTTTGCGCCGACGGCGATCAGCACCGCGCCCAGCACAAGCAGGATCAGCGTCTTGGCGAGGGGCATTTCCTCCTCCTCGGACGCCTCTTGCTCACCGGCGGGGGTGTTTTTCATCTGCAGCACGTTGGCGACCATGTACGCCACAAACATTGCCAGCATGATGATGCCCATGACGCGGGTGAATCTGCCGAAAACATAGGCCGCAATGCAGTAGATGGCCGCCGCCGCGAAGAAGAAGGCGACGGGGGTTTTCAGCGTTTTGGGGTCTACCTTGCCGGGGCGCACCGCAATCGTGATGGCCGCGATCAGTGCCGCATTGCAGATGACCGAGCCGATGGCGTTGCCGTAGGCGATCTCGCCATGGCCGGACAGCGCGGACATCGTGGAAACCATGACCTCCGGCAGCGTCGTGCCGATGGAGACCACCGTCGCGCCGATGAGCAGCTCCGGCAGGTGGAAGCGGCGGGCCAGTGAGGACGCGCCGTCAACAAACCAGTCGCCGCCCTTGATCAGGAACAACAGACCGACAATAAAAAGCAGCACAGGGATGAGCATATTGATTCCTCCGTTAAAAATGCACGTTATGTGTCGGAAATTATATTATACCACAGCAGTCCGGGCGCCGTCAAACGGGGCGGGGTTTAAAATGTAAAAATGCAGCCTTTCGCGCGCATGGCTTCCCCCCGGAGGGGGAAGCTGTCAGTGGCCCCGACCACTGACTGATGAGGGTCGACCTTGCAGATGCTGCCCGTTTACAGGCTGCTGCCGTGCACACGCCCCTCATCCGGCCCTGCGGGCCACCTTTCCCCGCGGGGGAAGGCAAAAAGCCCCCAATTCTTGCACACTTTCCCGCGTTGTGTCCTGCCGACACAAACACAAAACCCCGCAGGGGATACCTGCGGGGCTTTGTGCATAGAGGGGTGGGAAAGTATATAAAGGTCAGTGAATGTCTTGATTGATTACAAATATTATTATAGCAAGTTTTCTTAAAATGTCAAATGTCAGACTTGCATTTTGGTTTTCAAAAGATTATAATAAAGTCATTCCTACTTAATTTTATTTAGCAAGCGCACAAAAAAGCATACTTTTCCAATTTTGTTAAAGATAACAGTGATTGTATACTTCACTTTATTTTTTTGTGCGCATTACACAAAACAATGACAAGGAGTCAATCCATGGACGATTTGGATCACAAAATCCTACAACTGCTGGCGGAAAATGCGCGTATGCCCGTTAAGGACATCGCCCAGCGGGTCAGCCTGACCAGTCCCGCCGTATCCAGCCGCATCCACCGCCTGGAGCAGGAGGGCGTCATCGGCGGGTACACTGTCGTGCTGCGCCACCCCGACGCGCCCGCCCGGGTCGAGGCGCTGATCTCGGTACTGGTGGACGCAGCGACCCGCGCAAGCTTTCTGACCATGATCGAGCAGGAGCCGCAGGTCTTGCAGTGCTTCCGCGTGACAGGCAGCTACAACTTTATAATTAAGGTAAGCTGCACCGACATTGACGCGCTGGAGCACCTGCTGACCAAGATGCAGAAGATGGGCTCCACCAATACCCAGATCATCCTGAATACCCAGCTGGACCGCGGTCTGGCATTCGACGAATAAGCGAGGTTTTTATGGCACATTTTTGCAAAAACTGCGGTCTGCTGACTGCCCCGCACGACGAGCGGTGCCCCAAGTGCGGCGCACCGCTGCCGCATATCCCGATGGGCGAGGCTCTGTTGGAGTCCATGCGTCAGTCCCCGGAGGGCACCGTTGAGACCGGCGAGCCGCTGTACGAGCAGGACCTGGAGGAGGACCGCATCGACGCTATGAGCCAGGGCGCGACGACGGCGGCCATGCTGCTGTTCGCCATCCCCATCGCCGGGTTCGTGCTGGCGGTGGTGTGGAGCTTTGGCGGCACGCAGGACCCTGCCCGCAGGCGGCTGGCCCGGGCGTACCTGATCCGTGCGCTGGTCGTGGCGGGGCTGGTCATCCTGTTTGTGGCTGTGGCCGCGATGGTGTTTACCGCCGCGCTGCACAGCCAGCTGGCCTACTACTATTACCGTTGAGGAGGCGCCATGAAAGCATCTGTCATCATCCCGAACCTGAACGGCGCGGGCTGGCTGCGGGATTCCATCGAGTCCGTCTGGGCGCAGACCGAGCAGGATTTTGAGCTGATCGTCATTGACAACGGCTCCACCGACGAGAGCCTTGACATCGCCCGCAGCTACTGCGGACGGGACCGCTACACTTTAATTGAAAACGCCGGGAACACCGGCTTTTCCCATGCGGTGAACCAGGGCATTGCGATTGCCAAAGGCGAGTACATGGCGCTGTTCAACAACGACGCCTTTGCGGAGCCGGATTGGCTGGCGGAGCTGATCAAAACCGCCGACGCCGACCCGAAAATTTTTGCGGTCAGCAGCCTGATGCTGCGCTACTATGAGCCGGAGCTGGCCGACGACGCGGGCGACTACGTGACGATCCTGGGCTTTGCCTGCAAGCGCGGCGACGGCTTAAAGGCCAGCCGCTATACAAAGCCCTGCCGTGTGTTCAGCGCGTGCGGCGGCGCGGCACTCTACCGCAAGTCGATTCTGGACGAGATCGGCGTGTTTGACGAGCTGTTTTTCGCGTATTACGAGGACGTCGATTTGAGCTGGCGTGCGAACAATTTCGGTTACAGGAACGTCTACTGCCCCACGGCCCGCTGCCGCCACATCTGCGGTGCGACCACCGGCGCGGTGCGCTACAACCCGTTTAAGAGCATCCAGAGCGGGCGCAACAGCATTCTGCTGCCCTACAAGAACCAGCCGATTTTGATGTTGGTTTTGAATTTTATCCCGATGCTGCTGGGGTATCTGCTCAAAGTGCTTATGTTCCGGCTGCGCGGCTTCGGCGGGGATTATGCGAAGGGCTTCCGCGAGGCGTGGACGGCGCTGCCGAAGATAAACAAACCGAAATTCAAGTGGCGGAACCTGCCCAATTATGTCTGGGTGGAGTTCAGTCTGATCGCCGGGCTGTTCAAGTACATTGTGTACCGCGTGCAGCGGGCGTTGAAGATCACGTGATGGGGGGCGTGCTGCTGTGCGGGGCGTCGGGGACGCCGCCCCCTACGGTGGTGACTGCGGGCTTTCATTTTGCTGCGCTGTAGGGGCCGGGCATGCCCGGCCCGGTGCTTTCCCGGAAGGCCGGTGCTAGCGGGTAACGGCAAGAAGCCCCTCCGGCCATCGCTGCGCTCGGCCACCTCCCCTGTGAGGGGAGGCTGTAAAAGGCGCCCCTTTCAGGGGAGCTGGCCGAGCCTGCGAGGCCTGAGGGGCTTTGGACCTTTCCGCAGACTCCCTTTTCTCTTACTTTCTTCGAGAAGAAAGTAAGCAAAGAAGCTTTACATATTTTACCCAAAAAGCACCTGCTGGCCGGTCACACGCATACCGGTCAGCAGGTGCTTTTATTTACGATTTAATCCTCATCCGCAAAATTGCCCAATGCCTTTGCCTGCTCGATGACCTTGTTCTCGAGCATCTGCGGCAGGGTCTCATACCGGACGAACTCGAACGTGAAGTAGCCGCGGCCCTGGGTTAGCTGGCGCAGGAAGGTGGTGAAGTCCTGCATCTCGGCCACGGGGACCTCGGCCTCGACGACCTGCAGGCCGTCGTCATCGGGGTTCATGCCCAGCACGCGGCCGCGGCGCTTCGTGACCTCGCCCATAATATCGCCGGTGTTGTCGGCGGGGACGTGGGCTTTCAATGCGCCGATAGGCTCAAGCAGGACGGGGCCGGCCTCGGGGATGGCGGCCTTATACGCGAGTTTGGCGGCCATAATGAACGCCATTTCGCTGGAATCAACAGGGTGGTAGCTGCCGTCCAGCAGCGTGGCCTTCATGCCGACCATCGGGTAACCGGCCAGCACGCCGTGCTCGGCGGCCTGACGGACGCCCTTCTCGACTGCCGGGAAGAAGTTCTTCGGCACGCTGCCGCCGAACACGTTCTCGGCAAACTCGATGCCCTCGCCCTCGATGGGCTCGAACTGGATCCAGACGTCGCCGAACTGGCCGTGGCCGCCGGTCTGCTTCTTGTGGCGGCCCTGCGCCTTGCAGCTCTTGCGGATAGACTCACGGTACGGCACGCGCGGATTCTCGAGTGTGATCTCGACGCCGAACTTATTCTTCAGCTTGGCCAGCGCGACCTCCAGATGCTGGGTGCCCAGACCGCTGATGATCTGCTGCTTCGTCTCGGGGTCGACCACGAACCGGATGGCGGGGTCCTCCTCGATCAGACGGGCCAGCGCGCTGCCGACCTTACCCTCGTCACCCTTCTTGGCGACCTTGACGGCCATGCGGTAGCTGCTGATGGGGTACACAGGTGCGGGCAGCGCCACGACGCGGGCGGGGTCACACAGGGTATCGCCGGTCTTGGCGGTGGCCAGCTTGGCAACTGCGCCGATGTCACCGGCGGCGATTTCGGGCGTGTCGGTCTGCTTTTTGCCGCAGACGGTCAGCGTCTTGCCCAGGCGCTCCGGCTGGCCGGTGCGGGCGTTGACGGCGTTGCTCGTCGCGGTCAGCCTGCCGGACAGCACCTTAATAAAGCTCAGCTTGCCGACAAACGGGTCGGCCACAGTCTTAAAGACGTAGGCGCACAGCGGGGCGGCGGGGTCGGCGGTGATTTCCACCGGCTCGCCGCCAGACTCGCCCACGGCGGACGCGGTGTCCGCGCCGGGCAGCAGCACGTTCATGTTGTAGAGCAGCATATCCAGCGCCTGCGCGTTGACGGCAGAGCCGCAGAACACGGGCGTGATCTGGCCGCTGCGCACGCCGGAGGCCATGCCCTGGACGATCTCCTCTGTGGTGAAAGCCTCACCCTCGAAGAACTTCTCCATCAAAGCCTCGTCGGTCTCGGCGATGGCCTCGCTCATGGCCTGGATCAGGCCCTCAAAGCGGTGGCCGATGTCGGGCAGGTCGATCTGGACCTGCTTGCCGCCTTCGTATTTGAAGGCCTTCTGGCTGAACAGGTTGATGTAGGCGACGGTGCCGTCGTCCAGACGGACGGGCACGACGCAGGGACAGACACTGGGGCCGAACTTGATCTTCATCTGCTCCAGGATCTTAAAGTAGTCGGCGTTTTCCAAATCAGCCTTGGTGACAAAGATCATCCGCGCCTTGTTGTTTTTCAGCGCCAGCTGGTACGCCTTCTCGGCACCGACGGTCACGCCGGAACGCCCGGACACACAGATCAGCACGCTCTCGGCGGCCATGATGCCCTCGGCAGCGCCGGTCTCAAAATCAAACAGACCCGGTGCGTCGATCAGGTTGTACTTGATGCCCTCGTACTCGACGGGGACAACGCTCGAGTTGAGCGATGCCTTGCGGCGGATCTCCTCGGGGTCAAAGTCGCTGGCGGTGGTGCCGTCCTCGACACGGCCCATACGCTCGGATGCGCCGCTCATGTACAGCAGTGCCTCGGTCAGCGTCGTTTTGCCGCAGCCGGCGTGGCCGGCCACCAGAATGTTGCGGATGTCTTTGCTTGCGTAGCCCATGGATCGTCAAACCTCTTTTCGCGCCGGGGCTGCTTCCGGCAGCCCTGCGGCGTAGAATTTCATTGCGGCGCAGTGATTTTTGAACACTCCCGCCTGTTTGATACTACTTTACCACATTGTTGTGGAAATTTAAACAGTTTTTTCGGATTTTTTGTAAAAATTTTTAGGCAAAAGATTGTGGAAAGTGTAAAAAATCGTTTCTCGACATACAGCGAGTGCAGGGGGCGAGCATTGCCCGCCCGCCAACTTGGCGCAGCATCGTCTTTTCGGGGAAATTTATCACAGGGCAAACGGGCACGGGCGGGCAATGCCCGCCCCTCAGACTGTCGAAAAAGGTGCGTTCACCCCTTGGCCCCCTCTGCGAGGGGGCTCCGCCCGCAGGCGGTGGGGGAGAGAACTGTACGGCTGCCCGAAATATTTCGGGCTACGGCAAGGTTCTCTCCCTCCGCCCCTACGGGGCACCTCCCTCGCAGAGGGAGGTTTTTTGACACGCTGGGGCGGGCAATGCCCGCCCCTACCAATCGTTTCTTTGCCGGTCCGTGCAGCAAAAAAGCCGCACAGCTTTCACTGTACGGCTTAACGGCTCACTTATTTTTCTTTCTTCGCCGTCTTTTTGCGGCGGCGGGCGCGCCCGCTGTCGGCCTTGGCCTCGGGAACATAGAGGCTATAGCTCAACAGGTAGCGGCCATGGGCAGGGATGCGGTAGAACGCGGCCTTGATGCGCTCCAGCGGACCGGTGCCGCTCTCGGCGGTGCTGCCGCTCAGCATAACAACATACTGCATATCGGTGTAGCGGGCGGCCACATCGCACTGGCGCAGATTCGTGCGGATCAGATCGCCCAGCTGCTCCACCATCAGAGCGGTCTCGGCAGCATCGGTGTTCTGGCTGGGAGCCACGGTCAGGATCGCCAGGAATACCTGCAGACCGTAGCGGACCTGCACGCCGCGCTGTACGCGGTAAATTTCCTTGAACGTCTCAAAGTCGCAGATACAGGCCCCCGTGTCCTCGGTATCCGGCAGAGCAGAGATCAGCTTGGAGACCTCGCTCTCCATATTGCGGTCTGCCTGGCGCATCTGGCGGTAGGCAGAGCCTGCGCGGCCCGGCTCAATGGCATGATGCAGGCAGCCCATGGCGCTGCCGCGGCGTGCCAGATCCTCCGCCTCCTCGTGGCGGCCCAGCGTCTCCAGCGCGACGATCTTTTCCAGATAAAGGCGCTCCTCGTAGGGGTCCAGCTCCAGCGCGCGGGTACACAGCGTAACGATGCGGGTGCTCTCGCCCCATTTTTTGCAGAGCTCCAGCAGATTTAAAATGGCTGTGCGGTACTGCCCGTGCAGACGCACGCTGACGCTTTCGACCCACGGCTCGGACGCAGACTGCGGCAGCAGGCGTCCGTCATACAGGTTGACGATCTGTTCATAAATGCGGCTGCGCTTCTCGGCGTCGCTCTCCTTGCGGGCCAGCTCCGACAGGTCGTTGACCTCAAACACATCCACGCTGCAGTCCAGATGGGGGTTCCACTGGTAGTAGCCGCGGCTGGTCACGATGCAGTCCTTCATCTCATCCAGACCCTCCGCGTCGATCATAAGGCGGAAGCGATGCAAGATGGCGCGCAGGGCCATGTCCGGGTTGGTGGACCGCTCCCCTGCCCACAGGGTATCGGTCAGTACCTTGTGGGAGACGCGCTCCCCGCGCCGCAAAACGAGATACTGCACCAGCGCCGTTGCCTTGCGGGACTGCGCCAGCTGTGCCAGCACGGGCTTGCCGTTCACACGGATCTCAAAGCCGCCCAGCATTTTGATTTCAATTGTTGCCATCCTAGTCATCCTCTCTGCTCTGATGCCCATGACGTTCCTGCATTTTGTCCGGCACACAGGTATTCATGTTTTAAAGTATAACAAGTCCATTTGAATTTGTCCAGTACATCCGCCGGGATTGTAATATACTTTTCAAAAATCGTCCCGGAGGGCACCGCTCACGACTCCGACGATGCCTTGCCGTCCCAGGTGCCGGGTTCATACAGGATGACCGGCTCACCGGGCAGCTGCACAATGGCTTTTTGGGTGCATAGCGGCACGATCCGGTCGTTGGCGTCCCGCTTGGCCACAGTCAGCACCACCGTCATAGCCGTAATGCGCGGGGTCTTGGTTTCGTCGCCGTCCTGCGTCCAGCTGCGGGCGTAGAAATGCAGTTCGCTGATGAACAGCCCCATATAGGCATCCAGGGGATAGGCCGTTGTGTAGCCGTAGGCAACGTAGGGCAGTTTGACCGTCGTCACGGCACCGTTCTCGGCCTTGTCCTTTTTTGTGTGCTGCGGGTTGCCGTAGCGTCCGGCGTCATTCAGTTCATCGCGGTAAAACCGCATGTGGAGGTAGCCGTTCAGCGCATTGGCCTGTTCCGGTGTCAGCAGCGCTGTGCCGTCTGTCTTTGTCAGCGGCGGCACACAGTCCTTGTCGATCAGCTCAATGTGGTTGGGGTAGACGCTGAATTCCAATGCCGTGCCTTTGCTGTAGTCGTTACCCTTGGACGCAAAAACCTTATCCAAATCGCCCGGGTCCGTCGCGCCGTCGGTGAAGCGGATATAGCCGTTCGCCTCGAGCACCTCGCCGCGGATCGTCTCAATGAGCGCGTCGGCCAGATTTTGCGCGCGGGTCTGCTGCTGGATGTCCATGTACGCTTGCGCACTGGGCTGTATCAGCGTGACCGCCGCCAGCGTAAAGATTGCCAGCAGCACCATGCAGACGATCAGCTCCACCAGCGTTGTGCCGCTCTGGTTTTTCAAACGCTGCTTCATGGGTTGGTCGTCCCTTCTGCCGTGCTCTTGCTGTAGCGGTAAAACTTGTGCTGTTCCGTCGTTTTTTGGCCATTTTCCGTAACTTCTGCGCTTGTCTCCACGCTGTCCAGCTCGACGCCTTTCACCGTAAATTCACCGTAATCGCCAAAGGAGAACTCCAGCCCCTCCTGTTCCTTCTCCCATTTGGGGGCCGCGTTATTGGCCGGGTACAGCCCGGCGCAGAAGGCATAGGCTGTCTCCCGCAGCGACTCGGCCTTTTGGGACATGGCGCGGGCGTACCGCAGCGAAACGACGAACATCGACGTAAAAATCATCAGCAGCAGGAACGACACAAGCACTTCCACAATGGTCTCGCCGCGCTGACTTTGTAAAGTATGTTTCATAGCGGGTCACTCCTGTGTTGTGCCGGTGCTCTGTTTGGCACCGCGGGTGTAGGTGATGGAATCGGGCTGCTGGCTGGTGTCGCAGTGGAACGTCAGGCGGTTGCTGCTGATATTATCGTCTGTGATTTTCAATTCATCTTTACCGGCGGCAACAAATGTCAGGTCACCCTTACGGTAATACTGCGTTGTTCTGCCATTTACCGTGTAGTACACCTTGCTTGTTGACTTGTCGCTGCTGCTGTACTTTACCGTGCGGTCATAGGTCCGCGTGAAGGCAAAGCTCTCGCCGTTTTTCGTGACTGTCACTGTAATGTCCAGCTGTAAATCGACGATTGCCATGCCTCCACGGCCTTCGCCGCCCTCCCAAGGCGTAATCTCACTAAGCAATGCGCTGGCCGTGTCACTGTTCGCCGTTTGATTCAGCTTGTCGGCACCGTCGCCCGGGCGGCGGCGCAGTGTTACCGTGATGGCCTCGGCCCCGCCATCAGGCTGGCTGCCTTTCGGTTTCCAGGCGAACTCCTTGGGCTGGGATTCCAAATCATAGATGTCCTTGCCGTAGCTTTGGGAGAACATGAACTGCTCATTGACGAACTTGGCAAAGCTGCTGTCCTTCTTGTTCAGCTCCCCTTCCAGCACGTCGGAAAAGCTGGTTGCCAGCTGGTAGGCTTCCTGTTCCAGCAGCTGGCGGTTGGCATTGGCCGTCAGCACGGAGGCCGCATAGACCAGCGCTGCCGACAGCGCCACAAACAGCGCGCCGATGCAGAGGACCAGTATCATCGAAAGTCCCTGCTCCCCGCGCAGAATGCTGCGTGCCCTGCGGTGCATAATGCCACCTTCTTTCCTGAAATAAAATTACGATGCGTCGCTTGTTTCCATCTGTTTCGGGGGTGCGGTTTCCGCCGCGTCCGTCTCATCCGGGGCAGCGGCGGTCTCCGGGGTCGCCATGGGCAGTGCCGCACGGGCCCGCATCAGGACCGGGGGCACGCTTGCGGGGGCGCTTTCCGCCGCCGTGCTTTCTGCAGTCTCGGCGGGCGCGACGCTCTCCGCGGAATCCATACTCTGGGCATCCTCCGCCGCATCGGCGGTGTTAGTCTCGTTGACGGGGACTTTGACCGTGCCGGATTCGACGGTCTTACCCTTCTTATCCGAGTGCGCCAGCGTCTTCAGCGTCACACTTGCGGTGAACTTTTGCAGCTCGAGCGAGTCGTCCTGCACCTTTTCCTGCAGCTCGGGCAGGGTGATGCGGTAAACAGGCTCGGCACCGTCCTCCTGCACCAGTTCCAGCATGGGAACCGTCTGTGCCTTGTAGTACAGCGTACCGCCGTCCTTTTCCACCGTGCCGGTGACGTCATAGGGTTGCGATTTCCAGACTGTCTCGTTGTTATCTTTGTCGTAGACAGGCTCAACGCTCAGGTCGTACCAGATGCGGGTCTCGTCGGTCTGCTTGTCAAGCGGCGTCGTTATGCCGTTATAGGTCTTGGTAACGGTTTTGATTTCCCCGCGCTTATACGTGGTGCCGTCTTCGTCCGTCACGTCCCTGTCGTAGGTTGTCACCGTAATGATGTAGGGCGTTTTCCCGCCCAGCGGCGTGACGGTAAAGGTATATCTGTTGGTCAGGTTGCGCACCATGCCGTCGGCCTGGGTGTACTTGTTCACCGCGGTCCACTCCACCGTAAAGCGGCGCAGCTCCAGCGGAGTCGTACCGCGCTCGACGGCAAATTCGGGGTCGTTGTACAGGTTGACTTCCTGCTTGTAAACGGCATTGCCAAGTGCGCGTTCCGGTTCGTCCACGGGGGCGTCCAGCGTGATGGCCGGCAGCTGTGCCTTTGCGGCATCCTGCAGGAAATAGAACCAGTTCGACGCTGTCCTGCCGTCGGTGGGCATAACGCGCACCGCTGGCAGCAGGTATTGTTTTGCATGGTCGGGCGTCAGTGTAAAGCCGTTGCCGTCGGGCACAAAGGTATAGCTGGCGGTGGTGCCGTTGACGCTGGCGCTCCCGCCCACCGTGCGGCTGTCCTTCGGGATGACCAGCTCGGCGTCGCGGCTTTTCAGCATCTCGTCCAGTGCTTTGGTCAGTTCCTGCTGGGCCTCATACTTGGCCTGTCCGGTGCCTTCGCCCTGCCAAGCCTCGGCCAGATTAGCAATTGTATTGTAATTGTCCTCGTTGCTGAAGATATAGCCGGTAAAGTAGACATTGCCCTTTACGGCTTCCTCCAGCGTCATGTTGAGCTTGAGGTCGTTCAGGAACGTCTCCTGATTCGGGCTGTCGGGCGCAAAGCTGCTGGCCGTAACCTTGGGCGCAGTGGCGCGGCTGACGATGGTCTCGGGCTGGCTCAACGCGCCGTCCGGGCCGTCAAAGCAATTTCTACCAGCCTTGCGGCGGGCAATGACGCGGAAGCGCAATGCCTCGCCCTGATACTGCTCCAGATCCAGCGTCAGGCTGCCGACGTTGTCCGTAGTGGGCAGCGTCAGCACAGTATTGCCATCGGCATCGACGACGCACAGGTCATAGTGGCCAATGCGCGCGTCGTCGGACGGCGACCAGCTGACCGTGTAGAGCAGGGCATCCGCGTTGTCGGTCTCGCCGTTGACGCGGGTGATGGAGCTCGGCGCGCTGATGCCGGGCAGGCGCTGCTTAACGCTGTAATCCGCCACAGCGGACGCGCCGATTTCGGTGGTGCCGGCTGCCGCCACGCGGGTGACCTCGAGCCGGACCTTGTCATAGCGCCAGCTGTCGCTGCCGTTGGCCAGCATGGTATCCACGTTGACAGGCAGGGTAAAGCTGTTGCCATTTTGTTTCGGCGTCAGGGTGACGCCGTCCTTCAGCGCAATTTGCTCCTGACCGGTCACTTTGCCGTCCGTGTCCGTCAGCAGGCCGTAGAGCTTGATCTGGTAGACGGGGGCTGCCGTGCCTGTCATGTCGTCCTGTATCCATTTGAACGTGTAGGTCAGCTGATTCTTGTCATCCACTACGCCGTCCCCAATGGTTTCGGCCAGCGTCGGGGCTTTCAGGACATTCAGGTTCAGCTGCTTGAAGATGATCTGCGGGGTCGTCTGCGTGGCCTGTTCTGCCCACCCACTCTTATCACGGCTCACGTCGGAGAAGCAGAGCGGCGTCAGATGGGCATAGGTATAGCTGTGCTCGCCCGTGCGGACGATCTCATAGCCGTTCTTCCACCAGATTTCTTTGCTGGTGTCGTTTGCATGGCTGGCGATGGCTGCGGACACTTCGTCCGCCGTGGCATCCCAGCGATACTTCATATCGCCCTTGCCGCTGGTGACGGGCACCGCGACAACGAGGAAGTCGGTGTAGTTCGTCATGGCATCCGACGGCAGGCTGTTCAGGTTGAAGGTGACGGGAGACTCTGTCACAATGCTTTCCCGCGCGGCCAGCGTGATGTACTGGCCGTTCAGGGACTGCCCGTTGACCGTGTCATTGCCCAGATATTTTGCCAGCAGCATGACACGGTAGGTCGGGCTGCCGTGCTCGCTGCTGTCGCTCTTGACCTTCGGGGTAAAGCTGAACTTCACGGTTGCTTCAAAGCTCTCCGCTGTCTGGCCAGTGTAGGTCACAAACTCCGTGTTGCCGTCCTGTTTCAGCGTGCCAAGCGGCAGACCGTCCTCGTCCTTGCCGTTAGGGCCGTTGTGGTCACGCCACTGGGACGGGAGATAGGTCTCTGACTTGTACTGGGCCGAGCGCAGATACTTTGTACTGCTGCTGTTGTCCGGGGTTGCCAACGCCGTAAGCGTCAAAGTGCGTTCCAAATTTTGGGTCAGGCGGATGTACTGCTTGCCATTCCGTCTGCTGAAATAATAAGGATGCTTTCCATCGGTCAGCTTAACGGTCCATGCCTCGTCTGTCGGGTATTCGGTGTAGTTTTTCAGCACCGCGACAACCTCATAATTGAATTCTCTCGATTTTTCATCCGGCGTCTGGCACTGATTCCAGTCAAAGCCGCCGCCCGTTCGCTTTACCAGCCGGAACTCAATCTCCGGTGTAGGCAGGGCGTGCATAAAGGTCTGCACGGCGCTGGTCTGGGAGTTGTCTACCTGCGTCGGGTCGTTGTTGGTGTTGTAGGGCGTTACACGCACGACGAAGTTACCCGTCCATGCTTTATCAGCCACAAAGGTATAGCTGCGCTGGTAGACGTCAGCGGTCAGGTAGGCGACCCCGGTGATGTTGCCTACGGCATCGCAGGGCAAAATCTCCACACGGTAATAGGAGGCGGGGCTGGCGTCCGCATCGGTAGGCGCTTCCCACGTAACCTCGTAACGGCCATAGACGTTGTTGTCCGCGTCCTGCACCTGGCTGGCCTTGACGTTGATTTCTCCCGGCTGGGCGGGCTTGGTGCTGTCCAGCACGTACTTATAGTAGTTCTGGATGACCTCGTCGGTGATGTCGGTAATATCAACGTCCGATTTCGTACTGTTCGCAGCTTCGCCAAATTGCAGCATCACAGTCGCTCTCTGGTTGCCGGGATTGGTATCACTACCCGCGCCGGTGTCATCGAAAATGTAGGCTTTCTTACCGTCGGTCTTGATATAGGCAGAGTTTGGTTTGGCAGGCGAGCCCGCAGATGTACGACCGCTAATCCACCACAGACTGTACGCTGCGCCGTTCCCATCGTCTGCCAAAGTGGGCAGGAACGCAATATAAGGATAGGTTTTGTCATCGACGTTATAGCCTATGTACAGACGGTGTGCTTTTACTTTTTTCGAGGACGAGTTCCAATCTGTCTCGTTGTAGGCCTTGTCACTTCCTTGCTTATCCGCTTTCTCCCAGTTACCTGTTGTACTGTTCGGTTTTTCTGTGGTCAGTTTACGGGAATCATTCTTAAAGAAGCTCTTGCCTGCATCGTAGGAATTTTCAATATAATAGTTGCCGTGGCCGGTGACATTCTCGCCACTCTGGCGCAAATAGGCAATAGGATACCAACCTGTACCAACCGTGGCAAAGCAGTTTGTGACATTGGTTGCTTCTTGCGACCCAGAGCCATTGCCGCGGCTGCCGACAATGCCGACTCTCCTGTCATACACTCCGCCACACGTAAAGTCTGTATTAAGGTTTCGGCAGCGGTCAATATTTACCGTAACATTATCAATGTTCCCCTTGTCGTACGGGCCGATCCATGCCAGAATGCCGACTGCCTGCGACACTGCCTTGATTGCACCGCTATTGACGCAGTCGATGATGTTCAGCGTCATAATATCGGTGGGCTTCTTCATCTCGATTTTACCGATAATGCCCGCGCAGTCATTTGCGCCTTTTGATTTATACCAAATCTGACCGTAGTTGCGGCAGGAAAGCACATTTGTAGTACCGCCGGAAATAGGCTGGTCAATAAAGCCGACAACACCGCCGACTGCACCGTAACCCGGGTTTCCGTCGTTCGTGTTTGTTGTCATTTTGCCAAAATTAAAGCATTTCTGCACGGTTCCGCCGTAGTCCAGCCAATAGGCGATCACGCCGCCCACATTGGCCGAGCGGCTGTTGAACACACTGCCGCAGTTGACTACCTTGCTGACAGACCACCGGTCATCGCTGCGGTTCTGCTGCTGGCCAATGACACCGCCCACATGGACAACAACACGATTTTCTCTCTTGTAAATGTTGTCATCGTCTGTATCATCCTTGTTCTTAGCCCCATCAAACACGCGCGTAAACCGGCGCACGGCGGCACAGTTTACCACAGTGTCCAGCACGCTTTTGTCTGTGACGTTGGATTCGTTCTGGCCGACAATACCGCCGACGGTGGATGCCGTTGTCGCATTGTCAGAATAGACAAGCCACTGGCCGGTGGCGGAAGTGTCGATTGTACCGCGGAGAGAGTTAAAGCCTGCCAGACCGCCCAGATAACCGGCGGCACGGACAGTCTCGCTGTTGTTGCTGCCGCGCAGGGCGACAAGCAGATCATTGGCGGCAAGACCGCTTTGGTTATAGACATTCCTATAGCCGCAGCCTTCTTTGGACACAGTGTCAACACCCATGAGATTTGCGTAGGTCTTGCCTGTGGTCAGCTCTGCCGCCATGCTGTTGATGCCGGCATTAGCATCTTCCGCACCCAGCCATTTTTCAACCTGTGCAACAAGGGCGGGTTTTGTTGTGTCGTCGCTGACCAGCGCTTTTTTGCTGCCGCTGCCCTTGATAGTGCCGTTGTTGGAGCCCGCGACGCCGCCCACAAAGCCGTAACGCGCCGTGATGATGCTGCCCGCGCCGTTGCTGCGCACGGTGGCGACATAGCTGTTGGCGATTTCGGCATTGTTGCGGCCCGCAATGCCGCCCACATGGCTGGCACTGGCGAGCTTTTCGTCTGCGGTCTGGGTCGTGGTGATGTTGCTGATACCGCTGACCTGCAGTTTGATGTATTTGACCTCACAGCCGGTGATTGTGCTGTTGTTCAGACCGGCAATGCCGCCCACCGTGCTGCCGGTGCTGCGTGCACCGTCGGAGACAAGGCCGTCCGTGTCCGCGTTGCCGCCCATCGTGCCGGAATAGGTACACTGCTCCAGGGTACCGTCGTTCTTGCCTGCGACGCCGCCCAAATTTGTATATTTATCAAGATTTTGTGTAAGGTCCAGCAGAACGTCGGTGCTGCTGACCGTGCCGTCCTTCGTGGTGCGGCCCACCGCGCCGCCCAGCGTGACGGTGTTGGTGCCCGCGCGCAGACCGTCGTTCAGCGACAGCGCGCCGTTTCCGACCTGACAGCCGGTGACGGTGCCATCGTTCATGCCCGCAAGGCCGCCAATCGTGACCGCCGGGGTGCTGAACCGCACGTTGGCGTTTTCCGCCAGCTTCACATTGCGGATGGTCGCGCCCGCGCGGTTGTACGCCGCAACAGCGCCGATGCTCTCCGATGTGCCGGTGATCGTGCAGCCGCTTACGCTGCTGTTGTTTTCCAGCCCGGTCTCCTGGCCGATGATGCCGAAGTTCGTGGCCGTGACGCCGCCCGCCGTGCCGTTGGCCGCGGTGACGGCGGCGCTGACCTGCACATTCTCAATCAGTGCGTCTTTATTATTATTGCCCGCGATGCCGCCCGCCTCGCCGTTGGTGGCGTAGACCGCGTCGGCATTGCCGGACGCATGGCTGCAATGGCTGATCGTACCGCCCGCGTCGTTCACGCCCGCAATACCGCCCGCATATTGTGTGCTGGCGCGCACCGAGGCGTAGTTATCCACACGGGTGATTTCGGCGCTGTTCGTACCGGCCACGCCGCCCGCGTAGTTGGCGGCAGTGACGCTGCCCAGGACCGCGTCGGTGGCGTTTTCAGTGCCGTAGATGCGGCCCTTATAGGCGTTATACGTCGTATTGATACCGGCCACGCCGCCCGCATAGTCGGTTGCGGTGACACTGCTTTGCAGCTGGCCGGACAGCGAGATATTGCCAACGTTGGCACCGGCCACGCCGCCCGCATACCGGTTGGCCTCCACCGTGCCAGTGCTGTTGTTCTCTGTGCAGATGATGAGGCCCTTGCGGGTGCTTGCCGCAGCGTTGCCGCCCAGGTTGACGCCCGCAATGCCGCCGACATAGCTGTCGCCGCGCACGGCGCAGCCCTGCGCCGGGTAGGCAGACTGAATAAGACCGCCGTTGACGCCCGCAACGCCGCCCAGATAGCTATACCCGTTTTCACGGTTGCCGAGGGACGCCGCCATCCTGCCGTCGGTGATCGTGCCCTCGTTCCAGCCCGCAAAGCCGCCCGCGGCGCACTTGTGAGCCACTGTGCCGTAGTTTGTGCAGTCTTCCAGCGTTGTGTTGGGTGTGGCATAGCCGATGATACCGCCCGCCAGTGCGCCGTGCGCGGTGCCAAAGTCATAGCGGCCATCGGCCAACGCGTTCAGCGATACGCCGCCTTTAAACGCGCCGTTGTTGGACGGGTTCAGGCCGCCGACGGACAGGGCATTCTCCGTTGCGCCGTTGGTTGCATTTTGGATCGTCAGCTTCGTGTCGGCGTCGTTTGCGCCGACGATGCCGCCGACGTAGATGTCAGCCTGCAGATTGAGCTTGTTCCAAAAATCGGTCAGGGTGATTGTGTTATTCGTTTCCGTTTGCGCGTCGGTGCTGTCGGTCAGCACGCCGGTGTTCTTGTCAATCGTCGGCAGCAGCGCCGCCAGCGTGACGTCCGCGGGCTTGGCCGCCAGCAGACGGTTGTAGCCGATGATGCCGCCCGCGACGGCGTCGGCCTCGACGCGGCCCGAGGCCACATCGGTTGTAAACGCGCCGCCCGTCACGGTGAAGCCGCCCACCGGCAGGTTGGCACCGATGACGCCGCCGACAAGCTGCTGACCCGCCACGCGGCTGACCGCCACAGTGGCGGAGGGCAGCGTGGAGGCGCAGTTCAGGCCGATCATGCCGCCGACAGCCTTGCCCGCTGCCACGATCTGACCGCTGATGGTCAGTTTCTGGCCGGAGGTGTTGGAGATCGTCGCCTTTTCATCGTTATAACCGGCCACGCCGCCCACGTAGTTGTTGCCGTACAGGATGGCCCCCAGCGTCGGGGTGCCGCTCTTATCCCACGTCACAACGCCGTTTTTTCCGTTGCAGCCCGCGATGCCGCCGACGTAGTCGGCGTAGCCGGCGTAGTTGCCCGCGGAGCTGCTCAGCTCCTTTAACAGGTTGATGCGGCGGGTGTCGGTGGCGTTGTCGCCGGACATACGGTTGGCGCAGTTCTGCACGGTGGCTGTGGCTTTCGGGTCTTGACTGCCGCCCCAGTCGGCATCATTGACGCCGACGATGCCGCCGACGTAGGCCGCGTTCTTTCCAAAGGCCGCGACCAGACCCGTATTGGTCATGCCGCTGATTTTGCTGTTGCTGCCGTTGACCGACACGATGCCGCCGACGTAGCGGTTGCCAAAGACGTCACTGCTGTTCGTATCGTTCTGTTGTACGCCGCTGCCGGTAAAGCCACCGGCCAGACCGCCCACAAACCGGCTGCCGAGCACGTAGCCCTTGCCGGTCTTGCAGTTGTCCAGCATAATATCCTTGCCGTAGCCGATAAGGCCGCCGACGAAATCACCCTTGAGAGGGCTGGCGTCGGTCAATGTGCCGGTTTTTTCGTCGAAGCCCGCCTCGACCTGCTCCTTGAGCTGGGTCTCGGTCAGGTCGCTGCGGGTCACGCTTTCGCAGCCTTGCAGGGTCACGCCCCTGCCGTAGCCCGCAATGCCGCCGAAGAACTGCCCCAGCACCAGGCTGCGCGCATCGCCCGCGGTATCGCCCTTATAGTTGGCGCCCGCGCTGACCGTGCCGTTGTTCCTCAGGCCCGTCAGCACCGGCGGCGTGCTGGTATTTGCGCCTGACGTAAACAGGTTGCCGACGATGCCGCCCGTAAAGCCGTTGCCGGTCACAAAGCTGTTGTTGACGATGTTCGTATCACCGTTCGTTTTCATCTGGGTAGCGTCCACCGTGCCGAACACGCCGCCCACGCCGACGCTGCGCCAGAGGGAGCCGTCCGTGCCGGGCTCGGCTGCCGCGGCAGCGTAGCGGGCCTTCTCGGCCTGCTGGTCTGCCGCTATGTCTGTAACGTTTTTCGTGTTCTCGTCCACAAGCAGACCCGCTACCGTCACGTCCGACGCGACGGTCAGATTCTGCATGACGGAATCGGCTTTGGGTATGGCAACGCCGACGAGACCGCCAATGCCGCGCGGCTCGTCTGTATAATAGGTATAGCTTTTGCTGTCAGCGTTTTGGCGCTGCGTTGCGGTGGTTTTGTTGTCAAACGCCAGCGCCGCGGCCACCAGCGCACTCGTCGAGGAGTTCGTGCCGCGGGTCAGGGCGCAGTTTTCCAGCGTGCCGGTGTTGACGCCGCAGAGTGCGCCGACGGCGCGCACATCGCGCCAGTTCTCGTCGTCGGTATCCTCCAGCGCCGTGATGAATTTTGTGGCCGTCAGCCGGAGCTGGTTTGCCTCCGGCAGCGCACCGGCGGCGACGGTCTCGGTCTTGACGTTGACCTGAATGTCCGGGTCGCGCAGTGTGATGTAAGAAATTTTGCCCTTGTTCTCACCGATAAGGCCGACATAGTGGTCGGCCAGCACGTCCTGCTCCGCCTTGCCGGTTTTTGCAACGGACTTGCTGCTCAACTGCAGATTGAGGATGGGCACACGGGTCGTCTTGGTTGCAAGGACCGTTGTTTTGCTCGTAAGTACGATGTTTTCGCCCAGCTCCGGGATCGTCGGCCAGGCGACAGGGTCATTGAGGGACGGCACCTTAGCCACAGGAGGCCATGCGCCCGCGGCGCAGTAGACCGTGACGCCGCCGCCCGTCCAGTTCAGACCGGTGCTGTTGCTGGCCTGGGGGGTCAGCGTGTAGGTGCCCTTGTCGTCAATCTTCCAATCCGCAGACCAGCGCAGGTTGTACAGATGGCGGAAATATTTCAGTTCTGCCGTGACCGCCGTGCCGCCCTTGGCCAGCAGGGTGTTTTCCTCGTTCGTCGTTTCCTCTTTGCTGGCTGTGTAGGTGTCGCTGTAGTTCTCCCGCGGCTCGGCGCGCATGGCAATGTAGATGTCCTTCGGGTCGTTCAGCAGGCGGGTGATGCTGTACAGGCTCGTGGCGGCAACGTCAGCGTCGTTCTCACACGCGCGCAGCAGCGCCGCGTCCGCCATGGCGTCCAGCGTCAGCACAAAGCTGCCCTTGTTGTAGCTTAGCGGGAAGTAGAGTTTCTTCTCCTCGGTGCCGGTCTGCTGGCCTTCGTCGTTGTATTGGTAGATAACAACAGGCATCTCTGTGATGACCTGCTTGTTATCATCCGCCGCACCCGCGGTGTCGCGCTTGATCGTGATGGTAAACAGCGGCTTCGTCTTGCCGGTATCCTTGGCATCGTAGGCCGTGGCCGTGTAGGAGGTGTCCAGATCGCCGAGGCTGGAGTTGCCGCTCCAGCTCAGGGTCAGCGTCTCGCCGTTCGTCAGGCGGGGATTCTTGACCTTCAGCTTCGTCTGCACCAGCTGCACAACGTTGACGCGGTCCTCGGCAGAGTAGTAGCCGACAAGGCTGTCATTGCGGCGGTGGCCATAGCTGCGGTCATAAATATTCGTAGCACCGTCCTGATTGAAGCGGAGCTTATCGGATTTGGTATCGTAAAAGACCGAGTAGACCTGCCCGCTCTGCACGTCGATTTCGACACAGATCGAGGCATTCAGCAGCGAGGCGTCGTAGATGTAATCGCCCAGCAGCTCCTTGACCAGCGCGTTATGGTTGCCCGCGGCAGCGCCCGTGCGGTCATAGTAGAGCGCGGCCACGTTCTGGTCCAGTTCGGTCTTGGTGCGGCTCACAAGGGTTTTGCCGTCCGCGTCGGTCACGGTGACGTCGTTCTGGAAGTGGTCGCCCGTGCTGCCCTCCTCCATGACCTGCCGTCGGAACGCATCCAGCTCCCCCGCCGTCTCCATCCGGGTCAGGGAGATCTGCGCCGTCTGGAACAGCGTGCGGGCGTTGGCCTCGTTCTTTTCAAACCGGGCCAGCCGCGTGTAGGCGATCAGTCCGCCGCCGACCAGCGCCGCCAGAATGGCCGTGATAGCCAGAACGACCATCAGCTCCACCAGCGTAAAGCCTTTCTTTTTGTTTTTTATATTTTTATTGTACTGCACCATAGATGCTCCCGTCGTTTCTCCGGTGAAAGGTTACAATTAGACACAATATCACATTATATATATTGTCATTATACTCGGAATGTGACGTTTTCGCAACAAAGTCCGCGAGATTTCAGCAAATTTACACCAAATATAGTGGGTCAGCGGCAGGTTGTGCACGATTTCGCCATAATTTCCGTTAGCTTTGAACAAAAAGCAGCGTTTTTTTCGCGAAATTCCTTGCAAATACAGGCCCGGCACGGTATACTGAATAGCGTGTTATTATATGGTAGAGGATGTGTAACAATGCTGGCAGCACGACTGGGCGCATGGCTGCGCCATACCGGGGAACGCTGGGCCAAAGCTGCGTTTGCGGAAAAGCTCGCCGTACTGCTGGCGCTGGGCGCTGTCCTGTATACTATTGTGACCGGCGCGGCGGAGCTGCGCTATCAGGCCCGTGCGCGGGAGGCCCTGGCTCAGGTCAAGGCTGCGCGGCTGGCGGCCAGTGCCGTGTCTGCCCAGTGCTACTCCGCCGGGCAGACGTTCGCCGACCAGACAAGCGCGGACGGCTTTGCGGACGGCATTGCCGAGGAAATCCGCACGCTGGGCTCACTGCCCGGCACGGTGACGCTTTTGCAGATCGACCCGAACGGCTACACCGTGCAGCGGCTCCTGTATCAGGAGAACGGCATGTACGCCATCTATGATGCCGACGGCGGTTACCGCGTTTTCCGCGCGGAGGACCGGCTGCAATACGGCGCGGGGGTGGGCCATGCTGCTGCTTGAGCTTCTGCTGGGACTCATTCGTTTTCTGCTGGGCGCGGCGCTGTTCAGCTTTATGAACGTCGTCGCGTGGCGGCTGCCGCGGGACATGGACCCGCTGAAGGGCCGCAGCGTATGCCCGCAGTGCGGCCACACGCTGGGTGCGCCGGACTTAGTGCCTGTGTTCAGCTGGTTATTCTTGCGCGGGCGGTGCCGCCACTGCGGTGCGCACATTCCGGTGCGGTACCTGCTGGTGGAGCTTCTGGGCGGCGTGCTGGCGCTGGGCTGCACTTGGCGGTACGGCGCTGCCTACGCCCTGCCGGGCGGGCTGTTCGGCATGGGCTGGGCCGCGCTGCTGGCGCTGGCGGTCTGCGGGATCTTGCTGAGCGTTTCGCTCATTGATGCCGAGACGCAGACCATCCCGGACCGGCTGAATCTGGCGCTGGCGGTCTGCGGCGCGGTGAGCGTGCTGCTCTCCCCTGCCGACTGGCTGCCGCACATCATCGGTGCGCTCTGCGTCAGTGTGCCGATGTTTCTGCTCTGCCTTGTCATCGACGGCGCGTTCGGCGGCGGCGACATCAAGCTGATGGCAGCCGCCGGGCTGTTTCTGGGCTGGCAGAATACGCTGCTGGCGATGTTTTTCGGCATTGTTTTTGGCGGTATGTACGGCATATACCTGCTGGCCGCCAAAAAGGCAGGGAAGAAGGACCACTTCGCCTTCGGCCCGTTTCTGTGTGCGGGCATCGTGATCGCGATGCTGTTTGGCGGGCCCGTTTTGGAATGGTACTGCGCGTTTTTGTGATACTCCTTGCCTCCCTCTGCGAGGGGGCCAAGGGAATCAGCCTTTCATCTATTTCTTTCGGAGGAATCTCCCTCATGCCACGTTTTCGTTATACTGCCACCAATGAGAAGGGCAAGACCGTCCGCGGACTGCTTGAGGCCCCCAGCGAGGAGGCGCTCTACGCCAAGCTGCGCAATGACGGCCTGTACATGACCGACGCGCAGGAGGCCCAGAAGGCCCTCGCGACGTTCCGCCCGCTGAAAACCGCCGTGCTGGCGGATTTCTGCCGCAACCTGGGCACCCTGCTGACCGCCGGTGTGCCGCTGGTGCGTGCGTTCCGCATCATGGCGGACGAGCGCACCATCGACGCCCGCCAGAGGGCCCTGTACGAGGCCATCCTGAGCGAGCTGCGCAAGGGCGTGCCGCTGTCCGATGCGATGGAGTCCTGCGCACCCGCGTTCCCCACCCTGCTGCTGGCCATGATCCGCAGCGCCGAGGGCACCGGCAGCATCGACCACGCCTGCGCCCGCATGGCGACTTACTATGAGCGTGAGCACAAGATGAACCAGCAGGTCGGCAACAGCATGATGTACCCCATTATCCTGTCCGTGCTGATCGTCGGCGTTATTGCGATTTTGATGACCTTTGTTCTGCCGCAGTTCAAACCGATGTTTGACCAGATGGAGACCCTGCCGTTCCTGACCCAGCTGCTGTTTGACGTCAGCGACTTTGTCGGTGCCAACTGGCCGGTGCTGCTCGTCGCGGCGGCGCTCATCGTCTTTGGCGGCAAGCTCCTGCTGGCACAGCCGAAGGTCCGCCGCCAGTGGGACCGCTTCATCCTGCACGCGCCGGTGGTCGGCGTGCTGAACCGCAAGATCTGCACGGCGCGCTTTGCCAGCACACTGTCCAACCTGTACGGCAGCGGCGTGCCCATCATCACGACACTGGCCGCGGCACGCGACGCCATCGGCAACCGCTGGATCGAAAGCCAGTTCGGTGACGCGCTGGACAGCATCCGCGCAGGCCACAGCCTGTCGGAGGCGATTGCGGGCATCGACGGTTTTGAAGTGAAGCTCTCCTCCTCCGTCGCTGTTGGCGAGGAGACCGGTAAGCTGGACAGCCTGCTGGCGACCATCAGCGAGACACTCGACTATGAGGCCGAGATGGCGACCAAGCGCCTTGTCACGCTGCTGGAGCCCGTTATGATCGTTGTTATGGGTCTCGTGGTCGGCGGCGTCGTGGCCGCGGTCATCGTGCCCATCTACCAGTCCTACGGCACCATCGGCGCGTCGAGCGGCGCGATTTAAAGGAACCACCGTCAACCCTGAAAAGGGATTTTCCCGGCAGCTTCTCTCCCTCCGGCCCTTCGGGCCACCTCCCTCGCAGAGGGAGGCAAGTTCCCTGGCCCCCTCTGCGAGGGGGCTCCCGCCGCAGCGGGTGGGGGAGAGAGCCTCATCACTGCAGCTCCTTTTTCTGTTTATATTTTATCCATTCGGAGGCCCACCATGGCACTTCTTACCTCTTTATATCTGTGCAGCCGCACGGTGTATGCCGCCGTCGGCACGCCCACGGGCAGCGGGGCGCGCGTTGTCGCCGCCGCCCAGACCGAGCTGCCCGAGGGCTGCCTGATCAACGGCGTCATCACAAACGAGGCGGACCTGACCGCCGCGCTCAAAGAGTTTTTCACCGCCAACAAGCTGCCGATGAACCGCGTGGCGCTGATTGCAGGCGGCAGCCAGTTCATGCACCGCATCCTGACGCTGCCCGCCATGAGCGAGAAAAAGCGGATGGCCGTGCTCTCCCATGAGCTTGCCAGCGGCGGCGCCGAGGTCAAGGCTCCGCTGGACGACTACATGCTGCTCTCCCGCGATGCCAAGACCCGCGTGGATACCGTGCTGGCCACCCGCGTGGAGCAGAGCGTCATTGCCGGGTACGACGCGCTGGCCAAGGCCGTCGGCTTCAAGCTGTACAGCATCGACTTAGGGCTGGCCGCGCCGATCAAGGCCGTGCGCACGATCCCCGATTTGCAGCAGAAAACCTTCGTGCTGCTGCAATTTGACGATGACACGATCTCTGCCTGCCTGTTTGTACAGGGGCAGTACACCTACTCGACCCGCAGCCGCCTGTTCAACCCGCGCGGCTCGGCGGAGTCCGGCACCGAGATCGCGCAGAAGCTCTCGGGCCTGATCCAGTTCCACACGACCAGCAAGAGCGAGCACCGCATTGAGACGGTCTGCTTTGCCGGCTCCACAGCGGACGACCTTGCGGTCTGCCGCCCGGGCTGTGAGGCGCTGGGCCTGCAGGTGGCCCGCTTCCCGGATTCACCCACCGTCAGGCTGCCGTCCGGCACCGCGCTGGCCGATGTGCTTTACACGGCGGGCAACCTGATCGCACGCTGATTTTTACCTGCAAATACTTGCCCCGGGGGCTTATCATTATGGCTATGAAACAGAACAACTTTTATCTGCGCTGGCAGAAGGCCGCCGGTGCGGCCAAGTCGGAGTCCCGCAGCCAGGGCCTGCGGACACTGGTGCCCGGCCTTGCTGTCGTGGCTGTCTCCATGCTGGGCTGGGGTGTGCTGACGCTGCACACCTCAATGCTGAAAAGCCAGCGGGAGGACATCCTGAACTGGTGCAGCGACAATACCGAGCCATACCGCGCCGCAACGCAGGATTCCGAGTCTGCGGTGCAGTTCCGCTCGCTGACCGACTATTCCGACGGGATGACCGAGCTGCTGAACAGCTACCCCGACGTGACCAGCAGTCTGCTGCACCGGGTCGAGGCTGCCGGCGGGTCCGGCATCACGATCCAGTTCACCGACTACAACGCATCGACGGGTGAGCTGCTCTTTAACGCGAACTCCTCCCAGGTCATCGACATTCCGGCCTACATCCGTTCCCTGCAGAACTGCGGGGTGTTTTCCACCGTCAGCTACACCGGCTACAAGGCCGATGACGACGGCTATTCCATCGATCTGCGCTGTGTGCTGGCAGCGCCGCAGCAGTAAAGGAGGGCGCTATGGAAATTGCACCAATGACAAAGCGCGATAAAATTCTGCTGTACGTCGTTCTGATGCTGGCGTTCGTTGTGCTTTTTGTCCGGTTCCTGCTGATTCCGGGCATTGAGAACCACCAGCAGGCCGACGCCGATCTGCGCGAGGCGCAGGACGCCCAGACCTCCATGCAGGATACGATCATGCTGGCCGGCACCTACGCCGCCGAGAAAAACAACAACTGGGGCGAACTGCAGACCGCCAACGCCAGCTACTACAGCCTGCTGAGCAGTGACGAGCTGGACACGCTGGTGACAAGCCTGGAGCTGAACCACAATTTACAGCCCGACTCGCTGACCATCGGCGAGCCCGTGACCCAGAGCCTTACCTATTATACCGCCAGTGAGAACGCCGGACAGAGCGCTGCCCCCAGCGCAGCCGCGTCCGTCTTTGCCGGTGACGACGACAGTGACGACGACAGCATCACCGCTGACACCGCCGACACGACGGCCCAGGGCAACGCCATTTTGCAGCAGATCTTAGCCTCCGACCTCATCTTGGACTATGACCAGCCGGGCTATTACCGCAGCGTGGCGGTCAGCTTCTGCTGCACGGGCGAGGACAGTGATTTTCTTTCGATGCTGGACGACATGGCCGCGAACTACCCGTCCGTACAGCTTGTATCCTTCTCCATTGATACCCGCAGCTTCGCCGACACCGACGGCAGCGCCGTGACGGCCACGGCGTTCAATGTATCCCTGAACGTGATCCTCTGTGACAAAGGAGGCGTACAGCCGTGAAAAACATCCGCCTCGGCGACGTTCTGATCGAGTTCGGTTATATCACGCCCGACCAGCTGAACACCGCCCTTGCCTACCAGAAAGAGCACCGCGACCTGCGCGTCGGCCAGGCTTTGCAGGAGCTTGGCTACGTCAATGAGCGTCAGGTCCTGGAGGCACTGGCCCAGCGCCTCCAGCTTACAATGATCGACATCGAGCATACCAACGTCGATGTGACCGCCGTTGAGAAGGTCCCGCAGGAGCTTGCGCAGAAGTACGATATGCTGCCGATTGCGCAGAGTCCGCGCGCGCTGACGATTGCCGCCAACGACCCGCTGAACTACTACGCCCTTGAGGACATCCGCCAGCTGACCGGCCTCGAACCGGAGATCGTGCTGGCCGAGCTGGAGCCGCTGCGCCGCGCCATTCGCTACTATTACGCCGAGGTCAGCGCCCGCAAGGCGGCCCGCACCGCTAACGACAGCGACATGGCCGCCGCCCAGACCGAGGATCTGGCCATCGACATGACTGCCGAGGGCGGCGACCTCGACGCGCCCATCATCCGTCTGCTGAACAGCCTCGTGCAGCGTGCCGTCACGACGACGGCGTCGGATATTCACATTGAGCCGTTCGAGGGCGAGACGAAGGTCCGTATGCGCATCGACGGCGTCATTATTGACTATGTGACGCTGCAGCGTGCTTTGCACCAGCCGCTGATCGCGCGTATCAAAATCATGTCGAACCTTGACATTGCCGAGCACCGCATCCCGCAGGACGGCCACTTCCGCGCACGCCTCGAGACCGGCCCCGACGTCAACGTCCGTGTTTCGATCCTGCCGACGGTCTTTGGCGAGAAGGCCGTTCTGCGTATTCTGTCCAGCAACACTTACATCAAAAATGCCAGCCATTTCGGCATGAACGACGAGACCTACAAGCGCTTTCTGCCGCTGCTGAACCGCCCGAACGGCATCGTCTACCTGATCGGACCGACAGGCTCCGGCAAAACGACGACGCTGTACATGGTCCTGCAGACGATTGCCGAGCGGCAAGTCAACGTCTCGACGATCGAGGACCCCGTGGAGCGCAACCTGGCCCGCATCAACCAGACGCAGGTCAACAACATTGCCGGCCTGACGTTTGAGAGCGGTCTGCGCGCCCTGCTGCGCCAGGACCCCGACGTCATCATGGTCGGCGAGACGCGCGACGCCGAGACAGCGTCCATTTCGGTGCGTGCGGCCATCACGGGCCACATGGTTTTCTCAACGCTGCACACAAACGACGCACTGTCGTCCATTGTCCGCTTGGAGGATATGGGTGTCGAGCGGTACATGATCGCAAACTCCGTCGCGGGCCTCGTGGCTCAGCGTCTGATGCGCCGCGTCTGCCCGCACTGCGCCAAGCAGATGCCGGTCACGGCGGAGGAGCGCACCTATTTAGGGCCTGACATCCCGTTTGTGCGCCGCGGCACGGGCTGTACCCAGTGCAACGGCACAGGCTACCGCGGGCGTATCGCCATCCACGAGCTGGTCATCATCAACCGTGAGCTGCGCGAACTGATTTCTGCCGGGGCAACGCAGGCGCAGCTGACCGAGGCCGCCCGCCGCAGCCAGGGCATGACGAGCCTGCGCGAGGCCGCCCTGCAGCTCGTCCGCGAGGGCGAAACCACCCCCGAGGAGCTGCTGAAGATCACGTTCTATGAGGAGTGACGGGAGGAGTAACTGCCATGCAGATCCATGAGCTCACCGCGCTGGCGCGGAACAGCAAGGCCAGCGACATTCATATCTCCGAGGGGCTGCCGCTGATGTTCCGCATCGACGGGCATCTGGCGGAGGCACCGGTCCAGCTTTCGGCGGCAGAGACGCGCTCACTGATTTTGAGCCTGATGGACGAGGCCCACCGCGAGGCCATCACATCGGAGCGCATCGACGCAGACTTTGCGCTTGTCGCGCCCGACGGTACCCGCAGCCGTGTGAACGTCTTTTACCAGCAGGGTAGGGCCGCGGCCACACTGCGCCTGCTGAACGACTCCATCCCGACCTTGGAGGAGCTGGCCATGCCGCCCGTTCTGACAAAGCTGGCCGACGAGCCGCGCGGCCTGATCCTGGTCACCGGCCCCACGGGCAGCGGCAAATCCACCACGCTGGCCGCCATGATCGACCACATCAATAAGACGCGCAGCGACCACATCATCACGATTGAGGACCCCATCGAGTACGTCTATCAGGGCCGCTGCTCGCTGATCCACCAGCGCGAGGTCGGCGCCGATGTGCGCAGCTTTGCTTCGGCGCTGCGCAGCGCCCTGCGTGAGGACCCCGACGTCATCCTCGTCGGCGAGATGCGCGACTATGAGACGATTTCCGCTGCCGTCACGGCTGCCGAGACCGGACACCTTGTCATGAGCACGCTGCACACCATCGGCGCGGCGCAGACGATTGACCGTATCATCGACGTCTGCCCTGCCGGTGCGCAGAACCAGATCCGCGGCCAGCTGGCCTCCGTGCTGCGCGGCGTCATCACCCAGCAGCTGCTGCCGCTGGCCGTCGGCAAGGGCCGCTGCGCCGCCACGGAGATTCTGGTGGGCACCGACGCCGTCGCAAACCTGATCCGCGAGGGTAAGTGCTACCAGATCCCGAGCATCCTGCAATCCGGCGCGGCCCTTGGTATGCACAGCCTGAACGCCGACCTGGCCCGCCTTGTCAGCACAGGCCGCATCACCCGCGAGGCCGCCGAGCGCTGCGCCACGAACAAGAGCGACCTGAAAAATTACCTGTAAGCAAAATAAAAAAGGGGTATCTGCCGTTCATGCGACAGATACCCTTCTTTTTTACTGCCCTGTAGGGGCCGGGCATGCCCGGCCCGCAGGCTCGCGCTGCCGCCCCTTTTACGGTTTGCTTTGTAGGGAGGGGTCTTGACCCCTCCGCGGCGGCCAGAGGGCTGGCCGCCCTACGATCCCACTTGAAAGCTGTACGTAGGGCGGGGTGACCTCACCCCGCTGCACCCCTCACTTTTCTGCCCCCTCCTTCCCCTGCGCCAAAATCCTTACCAGCCATCCGGGCACGGGTGCGCCCATGGCGGCGGCGTTCTCGGCAATGGAACCGAGCTCGGTAAAAATGTACCACACCAGCACCACCGGCAGCACCACACCGTTCACCTCAAAGCCCAGCCCGGGCAGGTTGGCAACGGCCACCGCCAGCACGGCGTCGGTCAGGGCGCACACCAGCACAACGACCACCATCCCGGCCTTGTGCCAGATGCCGGCCCGGGCGGCGGCGCTCGACCACGCGCCCCTGCTGGCCGCGGCGGCGCTGCCGCTGACCCAGTCCAGCGCCATGCAGGCGGCCCACGCCACAACAAGCCAGCCCAGCCAGCCGAACGCTGCCGTGAACGCCCCGCACACCGCCGCCACAACGGCCTTGCCGCTGACAAACAGATTTCGTTTCTCCATTAAGCATCCCTCCATTCGCTTCTGTACAGTCCGGCATCCACCAGCCCGCGGGCCCGGCAGACTTCCAAAACCGCGTCCGCATCGCCCTGGGTGACCGGCCCCACCGTGATGACCTGCATCCGTCCCGCCGCGCCGTACACGCCGACAGCGTTCTCGCACCCCGCATACACCGTCGGGTCCAGCCCGACGCCGCCCGCTGCGGCGCGCACCTCCAGGTGGCAGTGCCTGTACGGCGGGTCGGCCAGCGCCGCATTGCCGGTATTGCCCATGACAGCCAGCGCGTCCCCGCTCGCCACGCGCTGCCCGGCCTTGACCAGAAGTGACGCACAGTGGGCAAAATACAAAAAGTTCACGGCGTCGGGCGTCTGCCCGCGGTCCAGCTGAACACAGACATAATAGCCCCACTCCCAGGTCTTGTTGCGCCTGTCCGTGACGATACGCGCCCGGGTCACGCGGCCCGTGATACGCTTGCCTTTATAGTAGGGCATTCGGATCGTCGCGTCGTCCAGCCCGGCCAGGTCAAGCCCGCCGTGCCAGACCTTGCCCCCGCCGCGGGTCCAGCCCCAGCGGGCGTAGGGGCAGCGCACCTCGGTGCGGCCTGCAAAAATTCCTGTCTGCTGCATCCTCAGCCTCCCCTGCGCAGGGTGTAGATGACCTTCATCGTCTTGTCGGCGGTCTTTTCCACCGACTTCGGCAGGTCGTTGATCGTCGCCAGATAGTTTGCCCGCAGCACACGCTCGGTACGGATGCGGCTGTCGCCGTAGTAGCGGCGCAGCGGCGTCAGCGGCTCGCCCAGCACCGGCGCTGTTGTGGAAAAGCCCGACGTCGTGTTGTCGTAGCCCGCCGCCTCGCAGGAGAACAGCTCGTTCTTCCCGGTGTTCAGCACCACGGCGCGGGTGCGGTAGTAGCAGTACAGCCGCCCGTCGTGGGCGTCGGACAGGTAGGTCATGTCGTCGCCGTGCATCGTCACGGCCTGCACATCGGTGGGGTCAGCCAGCGGAAAGCGATAGATCTGCTCAGCCTGGTCCTGGACCATGTAAAGGCTGCCGCCGTAGACTGTGCCGTTCAGCGGCGTGCCGCGGTTCTCACTGATGAAGGACTGCAGATCAACGCCAGTGTTGTTCGGCACGGTGTAGTCCTTTGCCGCCAGCGTTTTTCTGTCGTACTCACGTATTTTTACAACGCCCGTTGCGTCAATGTAGTCAACCTCCGGCGCAGACACCAGATAGATTTTATCCGCCTCCGCGTCAAAGCAGATGCGGCAGTAGTCCTCCCCGGCGGAGGAATCCACCTGCAAAAAGTCCCCTACATTCAGCGTGTCGGTGCTCCGCAGGCTGTCCCACAGGCCGGTTGGGTCACGGCGGAACAGGTCCAGCGTTTTCAGACCCAGCGCATGATGCCGCAGCTCCAGCACGCCCTCGTCGGCGTTCAGATACCCGGCCACGGCCTCGTCCGCCTCGGGGTCGGCGTAGAGCAGCACGCCCTTCTCGTCGGTAGGGTAGGTCGTTTTGGCCAAAAGGCCCGTCAGCAGCTGGTCACCGCCCAGCGCCCCGCCAAAGCTGAGCCGGTCCGCGTTGCAGGAAGCCGCGTCCGGCGCGTCGATCATCTCGGAGTAGTACGCACCCCTCGGGTGGGTCAGGCAGACCGAGCCGATGACGCCGTTGGCCTGGCTCGTCGCGAACTCATAGACGTAGGTCACGACGCCGCTCCACGGGTCGATCTTCGTCTCGGTCAGGTTGGCGCTGCCGCGCACCGTGTTTTTGGTCGCGTTGACCTGCCCGGCCATCGCCGTGCCCACAACGCCCGCGCCCGCCGGGGCAAACACTGTGGCCGGGTCGCTGCCCAGCGGCGTGTCGTACAGCAGCAGGCCGCCGTAAAACATCGTCACCAGATCCTTCGGGGCATTCGTGTACCCCTGGTCGCCGCGCCACAGCAGCATGGCCTTGTTCAGGCTGCCGCCGTAGCCGTTAAAAATGTCCGACACTGCGTTGGTGATAAGATTATCGCTCTCCACCACCTCCACCGCGCCGGTGTGCACATCGGTCAGTTCAATGCGCGTATGACCGTGCAGGGTCATTGCATCCGCTCCCTTCGTTTTATACATCGATGCTGCGTGCTTTTATTGCAATCGGCAGCAGCGTCTCCTCACATTCCAGCGTGCCGTCCCACGGCGTCTCGCTTGCCATGCCCTGCCCGGTCACGGTGGCCTTGATGCCGTAGGGCGCGATCTTCACCGTGCCGCCCGCGCAGACCAGCCGCACCGACAGCCGCGTGACCGTCCCGGCCTCCACCGACGCAAACGGGTAGAACAGTGCCAGCGTGTGTGCGCCCGTCTCCAGCCGCTGCTGCGGCGCAAAATTTTCCACAAGCACGTCGTTTATATAGTACCGCACGGTCAGCGTCAGTACCTTGCCGGTGTCGGGCGCTGCGTCCAGCAGCAGCTGCGCCAGGAACATGGCGCTCGTCTCCTCCACCGCCGTGAAGGCAATTGCCACAGCGGGCGTCTCCACGGTCTGCACCGCCAGCTCCGCCGGGTTCGTGAAGCTGTAATACACGATCCGCTTGCTCTCGGCGCTGTTCTGTAAGCGGCGCAGCGCTTTTTCCGTCGCGCCGTCCGTTGTGCCGCCTAAGTAGGGGTTGCGGCCCACGCCCTTTAAGGTCTGCCGCCCGCGGTAGCGCCAGACGAAATGCGTCACGAGCATCTCGGGCGCAGTGCCGTCCTCCATCGGCAGCGCCACGCGGTCCCCCGGCTCAAACGCCGGGTCTCCGGGCATCGTCACGGTGGCCGGGACATAGTCCAGCCTTTGCAGCGCCGCAAACAGGTTGTCGGTGATCTGCTGCCGTGTGGCGGGCAGACCCTTTTCGGCCAGCGTCATGTTGGAAATGCGCATCGTCAGGCCGGTATCCTGGCTGCGGCCCGCGGCAAAGCTGCCGTCGTCGGTCTCGATGCTCAGCGCCGCGTAGTGGCAGGCAAAGTCCGAGACCGCCGCCTCGCTGCGTGCCGCCGCGGTCAGCGCGGCACAGGGCTTTTCGGCAAAGGTGCGCAGCACCAGCCGCCCCGCGCGGTCCGCCGCCGCAAAGCCGCCCACCAGCTGTGCCACAGCGGCGGCGCACTCCCGCCAGGTAGACAGGCCGTCCGCGCCGCTCAGCTGGCAGACGAGGGCAGCGTTCGGGTTCAGTGCGCCGATCTCGGCCTCGGTCTGGCCCAGCGTCAGCCCGCAGGCCGCCGCGATCTGCCCCAGCATCGCATAGGCCGTGCCCTGCATCGTCGTACCATCGTATTTTTGCTGCAAGGCCAGAATGTTGTCATAGGCCTTGATGCTCACATACAGCGCGCGCCGCTCGGCCTCGGCCACCGTGTAAACGCCAAGCGGCACGGTCTCCCACCGCCCGCCGGGCAGCTGCAGGCCGTAGTGCAGCACGAGCTTTGCGCCGTAAAACGCATGGCGGCTCAGGTCGGTGCGCAGGTTGAGCGCCGCCTGGCCGAGGTAGGCGCAGCCAAAGGCCAGCTCCTCCCCCGTGACGCACTGGTTGTCCAGCGTCAGCGACCCGCTCATGAGGTCTGCCGCGTCCAGATTCAGCACCGTGCCGTTTGTCAGCGTCAGCGTGCCCGTCACCCGGTCTGTCCGCGTCCGTGCGCGGATCGCGGTTTTGTAGGCATCCGATACGGAATAAATTGTCACTCACCTCGTTTCCACATCCAAGTAGGGGCGGGGCATGCCCCGCCCGCAGCCATCCCATAGACGGCCTGTTGCGGTAAGGCCGCGGGCCGGACATGTCCGGCCCCTACCAGCTGCAAAATTCTGCCTCAAAACTCGATCAGATTCACCGCCACCTCCCACACGGCCTGCCCGTCGCGGGCGGCCTTCAGGTCGGCGGTGCGATCCCCCGCGTACATCTTCGCCGTGCGCACGCCGCCAAAAAAATACTGCACGGTCATGCTGTCCGGGGCTGTGGCGTTCAGCACCTTGGCGCAGTCCGCCGTCGAGAGCGCCGCCCAGCCGGCACTGATCTTTGCCACGCCGCCGCGCACCCGCTCCCGCACAAGAACGCCGTCCTCGGTGCGGCCCGTGCCGCTGCTGTCCAGATCGGAGAGCTGCACCTTGTACGCACTCGGCGCGGGCAGCGCCGTGCCGTCAATGTTCAGAATTTCCACGCTTCACCTCCCGCCGCTGCGCAGGGCGCGGCGATTCTGGCTGTTGGCGATGACGCTGTCCAGCAGCTCCTCGCCGATGTAAATGTTGATGGGCTGGCCGTCCGCGCTGCCCTGCCAGCCGGCCAGCGTCTCCGCCATGGCCTGCTTGATAGTCGCCAGCGGCGCTTCCACGTTCGTGCCGGTTGTCTGGTCACCGAGCATCGCCAAAAACTGCCGGTTCGGCGGGATGACCGCCCCCTGCGCCAGCGCCGGGACCGGCACCGACGCCGCGTAGCCCAGCCCGGGCATCGCACTTTGGCTGCTGACCAGCTTGCCCGCGCCGCTCAGCACACTGCCCGCCATGCTTTTGGCATGTCCGATGGCCGACAGCAGTCCGTTGATGGCCGCCACAATGGCCGCGACCATACTGCGCACAACGCCCAGCACCGTGGAGACCGCCGTCTGCACAATGGAGACGATACGTCCCCACACGGTAGAGACCGTCGCGGCCATCGCAGCCCAGGCAGCGTCCCACTCGCCCCGCAGCACGGCGGTCAAAAAGTCGGCCAGACCGCGCAGCACCGCCAGCGCAATCGTGATGCCGTCCGCAATGATGCCCGCCGCACCGGTCACCGCCGTGCCCAGCGCCGCAAACACCTGCACGGCCACGGGGGCCAGCGCCGTGATGAGCCACTGCACAAACGGGGCCAGCACGGTGTTCCACAGCGTCAGCAGCAGCGTTGTCACCGCGCCAAGGCACGCCGTCAGCTCGTTCCAGAGCGGCTGCAGGTGCGCGGTCCAGAGCGCACCCAGCAGGTCAAACAGCTGCACCAGCACAGGCTGCAGCACCTCGCTCCACAGCGCCGAAACGATGCCGACGACGTTCTGCCACCCCTGCGCAAGGCCGTCCAGAATCGGCTGGCCGTAGGCGGCCCACGCCTGCTCCATGCCCGCACAAAGCCCCTGCCAGACCGTGTCCAGCAGCGCCAGCGCGGGCTGGACCACCGTAGAGAGCGCCGCGCAGAGCTGCTCCCATACGCCGACTGCTGCCGCGGAAAGCCCCTGCCAAACCGTCTGCCACGCCGCGGCGAACGGCGCAAAAAATTCCTGCAGGTACGCCCAGAAATCCGCCCACGCGCTGCGCAGGCTCTCCAGCACGCTCTGCCAGACTGCCGTCAGGCCGCTCAGGTCGCTGCCCGCTGTACCGCTGCGGCGTGCCGCGCTGCCGGTGGTGGATCTTGCGGCCTTCTCGGCCTTCGCCGCGGCCTCGGCGGCCTTTTGCTGCTTTTCCGGCGCCGCCGTTTTGTCCTCCGCCGGGGCGGACAGGCGGTTGATCTCGTCAAATTTTGCCAGACTGCGGGCCGATTTCACGCTCTGTGCCGCCGCAGCCCGCAGCGACACGCGCAGCTCGTCCACAACGCTGCGCGCCTGCTGCCCGGCGTCGCTCACGCTCCCCAGCGCCGCAGAAATTTTATCCAGCGCCGTGCGCAGGGACGCCGAAGGCTGCTTCAGCGTTGACAGCTCGTCAAAGGTTATCTCCTGCATTTCTCATCCTCCCAGCAGCGCCAGCAGCCGCTTTTTTTCCGCCTGTTCCTCGGCGCTCTCCACGCCCCGCAGCTCCACCACGGCGCGGTGGGTGCGGTAATAGTCCAGCTCCCAGTTTTCCAGCCGCTTGCCGCGGCGCAGCTTATCACGGATGGCCACCACCGTCGCAAAGCTCCCCTCGCCGATGGCATCGAACCACGCCAGAAAGCTCCACCAGTGCAGATAGGGCAGCGTGCGCACATCCTGCCCCGCGGCCTTGCTGATGCCCGCGGCGATCAGCGGTGCGTCCTGCTGCCAGTCCATCAGCGCGGGGCCGGGGCGGGGCTGCTCACGGTGGCCCGCCGCCAAAACTCGGTCAAAAACTGCGTGGCATCGGGCCAAAGCGGCTGCGGCAGTGCGGCAAACTCCGGGTAGAACAGCCGCATGGCCACGTACCAGCGCTCGCTCTGGTCCAGCGCCGGGTCTGCCTGGCCGTTCAGCCAGCGCAGCAGCTCCAGCACGTCGCGGTAATCGCTGCGGATGGCATACCGCACGCCGCCCAGCTCCGCCTGCATCGGCAGTCCCCACGCCCCGATCATACCGCGCCCCGCTCGGCGCGGGCGGCATCGGCCCGGGCTGCGGCGGCATCGGCGGCAGCGGTCAGGCGGCGCTCGGCGCCCTCGCGCAGGATCGGCGTCAGCGCCTCCAACAGGTTCTGCACCACACGCTTGCCGTTGGCCCCGACGCCCGCCAGGTTCACCCCGCCCAGGATCGCATCAAAGTCGTTCTCCGCGCCAAAGATGCCGGTCAGCAGCTTCTTGATCTTGCCGTCGTACTCGTTCAGCAGGGCCAGCCCCGCCGCGGCGCGCTGCTGCTCGTCGCCGTCCAGCGCCGCCAGCGCCTTTGTCAGCGCGGCGTCGTAGCCGTCAAGCTCTGCCCCCGCCGCAAAAAAGCGGTGGTAGAGGTTCGGGTCTGCCGGGTTAAAGCGCAGCACCCCGCGCCCGTTGACGCGGAATTCCTCCACGCCGGTGTCAATGTTCAGCTCCATCGTACTCTCCTTTCTTCAAAGCCTTCCCCCCTCGGGGAAGGCAGCCGCTCTTTTGCCTGTCACGCCTGCGTAAACTTCTTGGTTGCCGGGTCAAACGTGCCCTTCGTCTTGACACCGGTGTAATGCACGTTGAACGGGATCTGGTAGCCGGTGGTGTCGCCGCCGTAGCTGACGACCTCGATGTAGCATTCCTCGCGCACTGCGGGGTACGCCCCCGCCGTATCCTTGTCCCAGAGCTTGACCTCGACGATGTCGGTTTTCAGGTCATCCAGCACCAGATCGCCGTCGATGATGGCCTGCAGACGCTCAAACAGCGGGTCGCCCGGCTCGGCGTAGTAGGGGCTGACCTCGCCCTGTTTCTGGTAGCCGTTGATCGTAACCGTCGTCTCACCGACGATATTCGACTTTTTCTCCACGTTCGCGGTCAGCTCGGGGGAGTATTCCTCCAGATCGCTGCCCAGGCGGGTGTAGCTGGCGTCGCCGCTGCCAAAGGCGGCGTTCAGGTAGTGGGCCATGTACTTGCGTTCAATTTTCATGTGGTTTCCTCCGTATAAACTTGTGTGTATTCCGCTTGTAAACGCACGGTGTAGACCGCCGTGCCGCCCGCGTCGGCGCGCTCCATGCGGCCCTGCTCGGCGCGCAGGACCTCGCGCCCCGCGTTGCCCAGCACCGGCCCGCGGCCTGCGGCGCTCTCCGCTGCCGCCCAGGTTTGCAGATCCAGCAGCCGCGCGACGTTGTCGGCATCGGTGCGCGGCAGGCAGAGCCGCAGCGTGAACTCCGCCCGGCAGCGCTGTGTCACGCGGCCCAGCAGGTTTTCCCGCCGGTCCAGCACCGTGATGCCCCGGCACCACAGCCCCGCCGTGTACGGCGCGGGGCCAACGTCCCCCACCGTCAAAGAAAGCCCCTGCAGGGCAGGGGCCCGGGCCAGAAAGGCCGTCATTTTTGTAAGCATGGTTTGCCTCCTTCTCTAAAGCCTTCCCCGAGGGGCTGCGCTCGCAAGCGCGTGTCGGAGCGCAACCGCCGAAGGCGGCTTTTAGCGCGTAGACTGAAGGTGGCGCCGCAGCGCCGGATGAGGGCAGACTTCGCGCGGCCCTCCCTTTCATCGTTCGGCCACGCAAGCTCGCCCCTCATCAGCCGCCTGCGGGCGGCAGCTTCTCCCCGGGGGAGAAGCCAAAAAAATTCTCACCTCGTCAGGCTCCTCACGCCCGTTCCGCTTCCGTTCCACCAGGCACCGGCCTCGACATGGTGCGGTTTACCGCGCAGCCGCATCGGCAGCACGTACTGCACCAGCGCCGCACCCTCCACCGCCGCGGGCACAAAGCCCGGCCAGTCGGCCCAGGTCAGCGCCGGGCCCTCGCCGGGGAACAGCCTGTCCCCCGGTGCCAGCGTATAGTCCGCGCCGTACCGGGCCGTCGTCTCTGGGATGACCACCAGCAGCGCCGTGCCCCGGCGTGTGCCGCCTGCGTCGGGCAGCTCCCGGCGGCCCTGCTGCCAGCAGACGCCCCGCAGTACGGTGCGCACCACGGTCTGCCCCGCCGCGTCGGCGTGGTAGAGCGTCACGGTATCGCGGTACAGCTTATTCATGGGGCAGCCACCGCCCGATCCGCAGATAGTAGCCAGCCTCGTGGCGGAAATGCGCCGCCCGGTCTGCCAGCGTGCGGGAGCACAGCTCGGGCGGCGCGGTGTAGGTCTCGCTCACGCTGCCGACGCTCACCTTCGCAATGCCCCGGGCTTCGTCCTCCTGCGCGAACTCGTACATTGCGTCGGCCACAGCGCAGAGCGCCATGTTCTCGGCCAGCTCCGGGTCCAGCCCCTGGCGCGGTGCCACGGCGTACATCTCCCGCATACGGCGCAGCTCGTCCCCGGCGCGTCTGATGAAGCGGGGGAACTCCTTCTCCGGGATGTCCTCGCCCAGGTAATCCTCTACGTAAAAGGTATAATCCGGCACGCGCACGCCCCCTTACGCCTTGAACTTTGCCAGCACGACCTTAGCCTCATTGGACAGCACAGCGACGTAAAATTCGTCCGCCGTGATTTCGGTGGTGCGGGTCTTGGGCTTGCGCTCCGTCTCAATGTTGACCTCGCGCTTGCGGTAGATGGTCAGCGCCGGGATCTCGTCATCGACCTCGGGGTCGGCCTCCAGCTTGACGATGGGGCAGGCGTAGACGCCTTCGGCCAGCGGGACCTTCTTGCTGGGCACAAGGCGGCAGCCCGCGATCATGCCGATCTCGCCGGTCAGGCTGACGCCGGGCGTGTACTTGTCGGCGCTCAGGAAGTCGGGGTTCTTGCGCAGCTGGGTGACCTGCTTCGGGTGGATGAACAGCACCTTGTCGGAGCAGCCCATCTCCTCCTCAAACAGGTCAACAGCATCGACGATGGCGTTGTAGCTGATCTGGGCCTGGCTGCCGTCGTAGATCAGGCTTGCGCTCTGCAAAGCGTCCATGCAGTCATTGTCGACCTTGGCGGCAATGGCCTGCGCCAGCTGGGTGTTGGCCTCGCCCACCGGGTTGCCGTAGCCGGACAGCACGGCCTCGTCGGTCAGGCCGATGCCCTTCATGGCCTTTTTGATGGTGGCCTTGCGGGTGGAGGTCGTCATCTTCTCAATGGCGACCTCGCCGCCCTCGGCCACGTCGGAGGCGTCGCCGATGTAGGTGTAGGCAGGCACGGTGATGGTATCGCCGGGCACGCCCTGCAGCGTATCGTCAATTTTGGCAAACGGTGCCACGCGCAGCTTCTTCGGGATGCGCGCGGACACCATATCCCCCATAACCTCAGGGTCGATCAGTTCGGACAGCTTCGTGATGAAATCAGACATATAGTTTCTCCTTTTTACGTGTTTTTACTTTTGTACGGTAGTGGCTGCTTTCTTGCCTCCCTCTGCGAGACAGACTCTCCCGGGACGGGGGAGGTGGCGCGCAGCGCCAGAGGGGGCCAAGAGGGTGTCCCTCACTTCCTCAACTCTTTATAAACCTCCGGGTTTTCCTTCTTCAGCGCCAGTCTCTCCCGGTATCCCATCCGCGCAAAGGCGTCGCGGTCCAGCACTACCGGCACGCTGCCGGTCCCCGCGGCATAGGGCGCGGGGGTCTGCATCGGCTTGTTCTGCTCGTTCTCCATTGTATTTCACCTCACTTTCTGCAGCATCGTAGGGCCGGGTGACCTCACCCCGCCGCACTGCACGGCAGGCTCATTGCGCCCGCCCTGCATCGCCCATAAACCGGCGGCGAATCTCTGCCAGCTCCGCCTCGGTCTCATGCGGCAAATCAAAATACCACGCCAGCGCCAGCTCGGGGCGCAGAAGCCCCGCGTCCACCAGCTCACGCTGCTCGGCCCAGATACGCGCACGGTCATACAAAACACCGTCGCCCCAGTCGATAGCCGGGGCTGCGGTCTGCGGCAGACCGTCCAGCCCGTACACCGCGCCCAGCGCACTGCACAGCGCCATGGCCTGCTGCACCGCATCCGTCCACGCGCTCTGCAGGTCGCGGATCGTCAGGTCGTAGTCCACCGACGTTGCGGCGATCTCCGTCGCCGTGCGCGGCTCGGCGGGGGTCTCGACCTCGCTCAGAATGCCGCGGCGCAGGCCCAGCAGGCTCTCACACCCGCGCAGAAGATCCTGCTTGCGGGCCAGATAGCTGCCCTCCCGCAATGTCGGGCTGTAGACCGTCACGCCGACGTTGGCCGGGTCGTCCGGCAGGCCGACAAACAGATCGTCCTGCAGCGCACGGCGGCCCTGGGCGTCGGGGCGCAGCAGATCCTCCGACGCAAAGATGCGGGACGCACCGTTCGCAAATTCGGCGTTCAGCTGCTCCTCGCAGCGGGCCAGTGCGTGCAGCAGCCCCGCCGCCGGGGCGTAGATGCTGACCGCGTCGGTGCTGCCGTCCACACAGTTCATCAGCGGCGTTTTCAGCACGGCCAGCCCGACGCCCTGCACCCCCGGCAGCACAAGCTGCGGGACCAGCTCCGCACAAGCGGGCAGCGTGGCCAGCGGCACACAGCGGCCCAATGTCTGGCCGTTCAGCTCAAACAGCCGCGTTTCGATGGTCAGGCCGTCCGCGCCCGCGGTGCGGCGCTCCAAAAGGGCGTACTGCCGCCCATCGACGCTGTGCCGCTCCATCGTGCCGACGGCCAGAAGGCTGCCGTGGGCGTCGCGGGCCAGCGGCACGTAGCAGTCGCGCCGGATGGCCGCAAAGTCGAACGCCCCGTCCCGCGGCACCGGTTTCAGCAGACACTCTCCGCCCACCAGCGCGTACTGCATCGCGGTCTTGGCCGCCGCATTCAGCGCCGACAGGCTGCGGCGCAGCGGGTCCGGTGCCTCGGGCGGCAGGCGGGTCTCGTACTCGGCAAAGACCGTGCGGCAGAGCTTGCCGACGATCAGCGCCGCCACACGGGGCGCGGTATCCTCGCCCGCGCGCGGCACGCCGTAGTACAGATCAAACCATTCCCGCACCGCCGCCCGCATTTTGACAGATGTAACGTCACTTTTCCCAAATGCCTGTTCCAAATAGGATTGCAAATCATCCTCTCCTTTCTTCATTGCCACGCGGTAGGGGCCGGGCATGCCCGGCCCGCGGCCTTCCCGCAGACTTCCGTTTTCGCCAGGCTGCGGGCCGCACATGTGCGGCCCCTACATGCGCAGCACATTTTAGCTTCCTCTCCTTCTCCACACCCCCTCCACCGCGTACCGCACCGCGTCAATGTGGTGGTTGTTCACGTCGGGGTAGCCCGGCAGCACCTCGCCCGTCCGCGGGTCGCGCTCGTACTCGTACTCACTGAACTCCGCCGCCGTGGCCGGGCAGCGCACCGGATCAATAATGATCGCCGCCAGCCCCTGCAGCCACTTCATGCTCTCGCGCACGCTGCCGGGGCCCTTCTGGGCCGCGCGGCAGGGCAGCCCGGCGGCGCGGTAGTCGGCGCAGGATTTCGGCTCGGCGCGTCCGCCGTCAGCGGGCCGTCCGTGCCTGCGCCGCGCGCCAGCAAAAGCTCTGCCGTCTCGCGGTTCGGCGTGCGGCTGCGCGTCAGCTCGTCAAAAATCACCAGCACCCGCCGTGCCGCATCGTAGGCCGCGGCGTTGTAGGCCCAGGGGTCGGGGTACCAGCCCCAGTCCACGCCGTAGTAAACGCGGTCATACCGTTCCAGCTCGTCGTCCGGCACGGCCCGCAGCTGCAAATTGGCAAACACCGCCGCGCCGCTGCCCACGACCTCGCCGCCGTACTCATGGCGGAACGCCGCCGGGTTCGTCCGCTGCAGGTGCTCGGCGTCGGCCCAGAACCGCTCGCCCAGCATGGCCCGCGGCAGATCGCGGTAGGTCGAATGGTGCACCAGCTTGCCGGGGCGGGTCTCCAGCGCGTAGCGGTTGGCCCAGCTGCGGGCCATGGCCGGCGGGTTGAAGCTCTTTAACGTCAGCGTCCAGCTGCCGCCGCGCAGCACGGTCTGCTCGACGTTGCGCACCTCCTCGGGGCCGTCGAACTGGTCAAGCTCCTCAAACCAACAAATGCCCACAGCGCCGAACGGCAGCTTTAAGCTCTTGAGCTTGCCCGGGTCGTCCGTCCCGAAGAATAAGATCTTCTGCCCGGTGGGCAGATAGGTGCACTCCATCGGGCTGACCGTGCAGCGGAAATACCCCGCGCACCCCAGCTCCCCGATGGCCCATACGATCTGGTTGTACACGCTGTTGCGCAGCGTGCCGCCGACCTTGCGCAGCACCACAGCGTGGCAGTCCGGGTGGCGCAGCAGCTGCCAGACCAGCTCCATCGAAAGATAGCTCGACTTACCGGACCCGCGCCCGCCCTTGGCCACGACCTCGGTCACCTCGCCGCGCCGTATCGCCTGATGCACGGGCCAGAACACGCCGGGTATCTTCTCCTTCAGCCGCACTTCCACCTTGGCGCCTCTCTCCTCTCTCCTATCTCCTCTCTCCTAACTTTCACTGTCCACAATGACCACCCCCTCTGTTTTCGCCCCGTCGCCCAGGCCCAGATGCTTGTACAGCATTTCCAGCGCGCGCAGCTTGTCGGCCACCTTGACCGGCAGACCGCCCTCCTCGCCGGGGACGGCAAAGGCGATCTCGGCCAGCTCGTCCAGCACATGGTCCGCGTCGATCTCACACAACGGCATCCCTCCTTTTCCCGAATGGGTATAAAAAAACCCGCGGGAGGAATCACTTCCTCTCACGAGTTTCGATGGTATCATATTACCGCTGTTGGTTGTGAAATACAATGAAATTTTGCGAAATCTTCGGGAAATTTACTGAAATCTTTTTTACGCCCGCTTCGGCACGGCCATCCCCTCCACAGCCGTCCGGTGCAGTTGGTACGCCCGGCGCTGAACTACCCCCATCGCCTCCGCGATTTCCGAAAAATTCTGCCCCATCACATAGCGGCGGCGCAGCACCTCCTGCCCCGGCCTATCCCGCACCGTCATGATGCCGCACATAATTTCCGCGCGCGTTTCCATGCAGCTTTCCAGCTGCTGCTCCAGCCTTTTCTGCGCTTCTTCGATACGTTCTACGGCCCGCGGCAGCCTGTCCGCGTTAGGGCCGCTGCGCCCGGGCATGCCGCTCATGCAGGCCGTCACCCGCTCGGCGTCGCTGCGCAGCACCTCGATTTCTTCTTCCAGCATGTGCTGGCAGCTGACAGACGCCTGATAGCGACCCAGCCACTCCACTTTTTCCTTATAGTCCATCGCTGTCCTCCTTATATGTTGCCGCTCCTGTCAGGTATTGTTGGTTACTCTCATCTTAATGCAACAACATATAGTTGTCAATATATTTTTGCAAATTCCCGTCTGGCAATCCCAAAAACCGGACTTCCGCTTCCTTTCCCGCTTGACACCCGCCGCCCCTCCATGCTACGATGACGATACTAAAGGCAATACCGCATAATTTCCGCCTTACGGCTTAAGCACCGCTCCGGCGGCTGCGGCACGGCATCTGCGTTGCCAAAATGCTCGATAATACACAAAGTATTATCTGCGCTTTTGGCTTAGCAGCTGCCGCACCTCGCTCGCCGTATCGGCACTTAGAATTATGCGGTATTGCCTATAAAGAAAAGGAGTGTTCCGCCATGAAGCATCCAAAGGGCATCTGGCTCCGCAGGGGTCTGCTCCCCTATTACCTCACGGGTCATCGGCTTGCGCTGGCTCTCCTGCTCAGAGATAAGCCCAGCACCGCCGCGCAGCTTGCGGCGGCGCTCACCGAAAAAGGCTATCGCACCGACCCGCAGACGCTCGAAAAATCGCTGGCCCGCCTGACGCGGCTCGGCATCGTCTCGGTCTCCGACAACGTCTACCGCTGCACCTGCGAGAAGCTCGACGCCGCCCGCTATTCGGAGTCCCAGCTCCTCGACCTGGTCGGCATGACCCAGAGCACCGTAAACGGCACTGCCTTTTACACCACCACCCCGCCCCCAAGCGTCAGCTCCCGCGGTCCCAGCGGCTCCTGACCTTTTTATAAGGAAGGGGTCCCTTCATGAAACATCTTTCCCGCCTTGCCGCCTGTCTGCTGGCGCTGACCCTGACCGCCTGCACCGCCGCCGAAACTGCCGTCCCGGCGGCCACAGCTCCACCAACTGCGGCACCCTCGCCCACCGAGGCCCCCACGGCAGCGCCGCAGGCCACCCCGCTCCCCTACGACGACCTGTCCTACGTGCCGGAGTTTGGCTTTCAGCAAAAGCAAACCTACCAGCCGGGCGAATACAACCGCCTCTATCTCGACACCTACTCCTTCAATGACCGCACCGTCCTTGTGGGGGCTGAGGACGAAACCGCCGCCCTGCTGGAAGCGGGCAGGGACCCCGGCCTCGGCGTGCGTTCCCTGCAGGCGCGCGGCATCACGGGGCAGGGTGTAAAGATCGCCATCATTGACCAGTCTCTGCTGACCGACCACCCCGAAATCTCAGGCGCTATCGCCGCTTACTGTGAGACGGGCATCGACAGCGGCCTCAACGAGGGCACGCTGCACGGTCCCGCCGTGGCAAGCATTCTGGCGGGGCAGACCGTTGGCGTCGCGCCGGGCGTGCAGGTCTATTATATGGCCACGCCCGGTGCAGCCGACAGCCGCCCCCACGCCGACGCCCTGCGGCACATCCTGGAGATCAACGAGACCCTGCCGGAGGGAGAAAAGATCCGCGCCGTGTCAGTCTCCGCCGCCCCCGGGGACAGGGATCTGTTTGAAAACGCCGACCTCTGGCGCGACGCGCTCGCCGATGCCGAGGCGGCGGGCCTTCTGGTGCTGACCGCGCAGGGTGCCGCTGCGGGTTCCGCGCGTCTCACCTTGAGCACCTCCACCTTTGACCTCACCCGGCGGGACAGCCCTGCCGCCTGCAAAACCGGCCTGCCCAATGACTCCGGTATGCTGGCCGCCCGGAAAAGTCCCTTCTGCCTGGGCCTGCCCTGCGCCTACCGCACCGTAGCCGAGGAATACGTCCCCGGCCAATGCGGCTACCGCTATGATGCGGTGGGCGGTTTGAGCTGGGGCATTCCCTACTGCGTCGGCGTCATGGCGGTGGGCTGGCAGGTCGCGCCTGCCCTGACAAACGAGGAAATGCTGCAAACCCTGCTGGACACCGCCGCCCCCAACGCCGACGGCCTCCGCATCATCGACCCGGTACATTTTATAGAAACGCTGGAGCGCGAATACGCCTCCTGAAACCACAAAGCCCGCCCCGGTCTGACCCGGGACGGGCTTTGCGTATTGCTCAGAATGTCAAAAAACTCTTGTAGGGGCGAGCATTGCTCGCCCGCCAGCTTACACCGCCGCCTGTTTCCGGGGCGTTTGCGTCAGCGGTCCACTTTCCCGGAGGGGTCAAGACCCCTCCCTACGGTCTGCCATACACGGGTGCCTTGTAGGGAGCGGTCTTGACCGCTCCGTGCCCGTTTGCGTCAGCGGAAGCCCCCCGTGTCGTCGGGGACTCCTCTCGCCTTCAGCACAACGGTGCCACCAGCCGCAGCACCGCGCTGTACAGCGTGCCAAAAAATCCGGTCCGGCAGTCCGCCAGCGTCACCGCGGCGCTTTCCTTTTCGATCTCCGCCAGATCGCGCCGCACATCGTCCAGCACCGCGCCGCCGTAGAGCAGCACGCTGTTCTCAAAATGCAGGTACAGGCTGCGGTAATCCAGATTCACCGTGCCCACCGCGGCAATGCGGTCATCCACCAGCCAGGTCTTGGCGTGCAGAAAGCCCGGCGTGTAGCTGTAAATTTTAACGCCTGCCCGCAGCAAATGCGGGAAATAGCTCCGCGTCAGCTGGTAGATCGTCGGCTTGTCCGGCACGCCGGGCGTGTAGATGCGCACATCGACGCCGCGCTTGGCCGCCAGCCGCAGGCAGGACAGCAGGTCGTTGTCCAGAATCAGGTACGGCGTGCAGATGTACAGCCGCTTCTGCGCCTGGTTGATAAGCTCCAGATACACGTTCTTCGCCACGGCCTCGCGGTCCACCGGGGTGTCGGCAAAGGGCTGCACCAAGCAGTCCGTTTCCACCGGCACGGCGGCGGGCAGGTCGCAGCCCGCGTCCAGGTCCTCGTCGGGGTATTTTGCCTTCCAGAACGTCAAAAAGATGTTTGCCAGGCTCGCTGCGCCGGGGCCATCCAGCCGGACGCCGCTGTCCTTCCAGTAGCCGAACCGCACGATTTTATTGATATACTCGTCCGCCAGATTCACACCGCCCGTAAAGGCGATCTGCCCGTCGATGACCATGATCTTGCGGTGGTCGCGGTTGTTCATGACCAGGTTCAGCACCGGCACGCAGCGGTTGAAGCTGAACGCCCGGATGCCGTCGGCCCGCATCATCTCGGCGTAGTTGTGAGGCAGCAGGCTCAGGCAGCCCGCGTCGTCGTAGATAACCCGCACGTCCAGCCCTGCCGCGGCCTTCCGGCGCAAAATCTCGTGGATCTGCCCCCACATCTCGCCCATGCCGATGATAAAGCTCTCCACATAAATGCTGTGCTGTGCCCCCTGCAATGCGGGCAGCATATCGGCAAACATGCTCTGCCCGTCCGGGTAATATTTCGCCGCCGTGCCGCCGCAGACCGGCATCGGGCCGTAGTCGTGCAGGTAGCGGGCCGTCAGCGCGGCGCGGGGGTCCTGCCGCTGCAAGGCCGCCGCGGCGTCGGGGTCGTCCTTCCGCGCCGGGGCCATTGCGTCCTCGGCGCGCTCCAGCCGGTGGCGCAAGCCCAGCGCCGGGCGCTTGTTGCCCCACAGCAGATACAAAATGCCGCCCTGCACCGGCATAACGGCAAGCAGGATCATCCAGCTGATCTTAAACTCCGGCACCGTGGAATCCTGCCGGATCAGCGCCAGGCACATGATAATGCTCATGGCAACGCCCACGCCGCCGAACCATTTGGCGTAGTCCGCCAGCCAGTAGAACAGCGCAAACAGCCAGAACGCCTGCAGCAGCAGAAGCACGCCGGTCACAACAATGCGGCTGAACACCAGGTTCAGCACCCGGCGCAGCATCAGCCGCCAGTTCCGTTTTTTCATACAAACCTCGTATACAAATGCAAAAAACCGCACGCCATCCCCCAAAGGACGGCGTGCGGCAGACTTCCTTTTTACAATTACAGGCGGTCAATGGCGGCCATGCAGTCGTCCATGGACAGGAAGGTCACGGCGCAGTTGGAGCCGATAAACCACCGTTCATCCCCATTGCAGACGATTTTGCGGATAAGCTTGCCGTGGTACTCAGTCTGGATGTAGATCCCGTTGGGCACTCTCTTTCCCTCCCATATCTTGTAGTGTGGGCCGGGCGGCTGCCTCATATTATGGGCTTTCCGCACCGCGGCTGTACTTAAATTATGCCACAAATGCCCGCTTTGTGCAAGGTGCTTTTTGCTGTAGTTTATGTACGAATCGCCCCATTTTTTGGCATTACGCACAAAGGGTGCATAACAGCGGGCTTTTTGGCGTGTCAATTTTACCGCGAATGCACCAAAACAGCCTTTTTTCACGAAATTTGTAAAAAAATGTTGCGGGATTCCGCGAAACGTGTATAATATAAGATAGTATATTGTGTAGCAGTATCCATATATACTGCCCGATTTTACCATAAGTGACCGGAGGAGCTTAGCTATGACAAAACTGGAAACGCTGCAGTTAAAACTGACTGCGACCCGCGTGCGCATGGGTGTGATCGAAGCCACCCACGGTGCCGGGTCCGGTCATCCGGGCGGCAGCCTGTCCGCGGCGGACGTTCTGACCTATCTGTATTTCCGCGAGATGCGCATTGACCCCGAACAGCCGCAGGACCCCAACCGCGACCGTTTTGTACTTAGCAAGGGCCACTGCGCCCCCGGCCTGTATGCCACGCTGGCGGAGCGCGGCTTCTTCCCGGTGGCCGACCTGCCCACGCTGCGCCACTCCAACAGCTACCTGCAGGGCCACCCCAACATGAACACCGTCCCCGGTGTTGACATGAGCACCGGTTCCCTGGGCCAAGGTGTTTCCGCCGCCTGCGGCATGGCGCTGGGTGCCAAAAAGCTGGGCAGCGACATCAACGTCTACACCCTGCTGGGCGACGGTGAGATCGAAGAGGGCGAATGCTGGGAGGCGTTCATGTTCGCCAACCACTACAAGCTCGATAACCTGTGCATCATGATCGATGTCAACGGCCTGCAGATCGACGGCGCGACCCGCGACGTCATGAACTCCGAGCCGCTGGACCACAAGATGGATGCCTTTGGCTTCAACACCATCGTCTGCAACGGCAACTCCTTTGCCGACCTGGAGCAGGCGTTCAAGATGTTCGACCTGTCCCACGGCAGCGGCAAGCCCACCTGCTTCCTGCTGCGCACGACCAAGGGTCTGGGCGTCAGCTACATGGAAAACGCCGTCGATTGGCACGGCAAGGCCCCCAACGACGAGGAATACGCCCAGGCTATGACCGAGCTGCGCGCCGCCCACGCCACGCTGGAAAAGGAGATCGAGTTCAACAATGGCTGATATTAAAAAAATTGCTACCCGTGTCAGCTACGGCAACACGCTGGTAGAGCTGGCCCAGCAGGGCGCTGACAATCTGGTGGTTTTTGACGCCGACCTGGCCGCTGCCACCAAAACCGAAATCTTCCGCAAGGAGTACCCGGATCGTCACTTTGACTGCGGCATTGCCGAGCAGAACATGGTCGGCGTCGCCGCCGGTATGGCCACGATGGGCTATGTCCCCTTCGTGTCCAGCTTTGCCATGTTCGTTGCGGGCCGCGGCTTTGAGCAGATCCGCAACTCCATCGGCTACCCGCACCTGAACGTCAAGATCGCTGCCACCCACGCGGGGCTCTCCGTCGGTGAGGACGGCGCGTCCCACCAGTGCTGCGAGGACATCGCCCTCATGCGCTCGATCCCCGGCATGGTGGTCTTGAGCCCGGCTGACGATGTGGAGGCCCGCGCCGCCGTCATCGCCGCCTACAACTATCAGGGTCCCGTCTACCTGCGCTTTTCCCGTCTGGCCACGCCCGTTTTCCACGATCCCGAGACCTACGAGTTCCAGATCGGCAAGGGCGAGAAGCTGACCGACGGCTATGACATTGCCGTCATCTCCACCGGCCTGATGACCAACGAGGCTCTGCGCGCCGCCGTGCTGGCCAAGCGCCAGGGCATGAACGTCCGCGTCATCAACATGCCGACCATCAAGCCCATCGACGAGGAGATCATCCTGACCGCCGCCCGCGAGTGCGGCCGCATCATCACCGTCGAGGAGCACAGCATCATCGGCGGCCTGGGCGAGGCCGTCTGCTCCGTCGTCAGCGAGAAGCTGCCCGTCCCCGTGCGCCGCATCGGCGTCATGGATCAGTTCGGTCACTCCGGCCCCGCCAATGAGGTCCTGCGTGACTACGGCTTGACCGCTGACAACATCGTCAACGTCATCCGTGACATCGTCCGCCCGGACGCGAAGGCCTGATTTTCCATCACAAGTACAACAGCCCCGAAAGGCAACTGCCTTCCGGGGCTGTTTTTGTAGGGGCGAACATTGTTCGCCCGTCAACCTTGCCGCGCTGTGCACTTTCCGGGTCGATGCGAGCATCGACCCCTACACCGTAGGGGCGGATTCCATATCCGCCCGGGAGCCTTGCGGCCGGCTGCATATTCTGCGTGCGAACAAGGTTCCCCCTGCATCACGCTCTTAAAATTGCTCCACCCTGAATACCCTTGCCCCGCTGGCCTTGGCCGCGGTCAGGCCGATGCCCGAGTCCTCAAAGATCATTGTATCGGCGGGCGTAACGCGGAAATGCTCCATCGCCCGGCAATACCCCTCCGGGTCGGGCTTCTGCTTTTCCACGTCCTCTCCGGTCACGATCAAGCCGAACCATTCCCGCACCCCGAAATGCTCCAGCACCTCAGTGGCGTTCTGTTTGCTGCCGGTGGTCACGCAGGCCAGGTCATGCCCGGCGGCGCGCATCGTTTTCAAAATTTCCATCAGTGCCGTGTTCGGGCGCACCGCATCGAGAAAGTCACTGTACAGCGCCTTTTTCCGGTCATGCACGCGCTCCACATCGGCGGCGCTCGGCGTGCCGCCCATCAGCGGCGGCAGGAACCGTGTGTAATGTCCGCCGTTGCAGCGCTCGGCGTAATATTCATCGGTCACGGTAAAGCCCAGCTCCTCCAGCGCCGCGCGGTAGGATGCCGCGTTGGCCGGCACTGTGTCCAGCAGGGTCCCGTCCAGATCCACGCATATCAGCATAGTGTCTCCTTTTTATGCTCCGAAAAACCCGCCACATCGTTGGCGACCATGACCAGCCCGGCGTAGAACATCGCCGCGCGCTTGCGGTCCTTGTTCAGCTTGTAGGGCATCAGCCGCAGCCAGTGGATGACCTCGTGCATCAGAATGCTCTCGACCTGCTCCCGCGGGTAGCGGGCGCTCAGATCCTCCATCACGGCGGCCAACAGCGCGTCATAGGCCGCACTGCGCGTCAGCTGGAAGTCGATACGGTTGTCCTGCACGGCCACGCGCGGCGTTTTCATCATAAATTCGTAGCTGCCGTGCAGGCTTTGCAGCAGCTTGCCGTAATCCAGGAACGGACTTTCGTGCAGATTGCCGGTATTCGGGTCGATCAGATACCAGCTGTCGTTGTCGGTGCGGCAGATGATGTTCTCAATCGTCAGGTCGCCGTGGATCGTTCCCACAGGGTCCTTCGCAAACAGGTTGCGCAGCCGGTCATGGTCAAACATCCAGTCCAGCGCGGGCAGGTTCTTGTACTCCACGCCATTGATGCGCAGCGTGTCATAGCTCATCAGCTCGCGCAGCATCCGGTCCTCATGCAGCTTTTTCAGGTTGCCGTCAACCTTCGTCGCGATGTACTTTTCGATTTTCTCCGCGTCCGCCGGGACCGCCGTCGGCTTGTAGAGCTTATCCTCCAGCGTCGCCAGCACCGCACGCAGGATGGCGCGGCTCTTTTCCACGGGGTTCGAGTGCAGGTAGCGGAACATCCCCACGGCCTGCGGGTTGTAGACCATGTCGTACCAGCAGCAGCCATCGGCCTCCTCGCTGCGCAGAATATCGCACAGCGGCAGGCGGTCTTGCTGGGCACGCAGCCAGTCGAGCTGCTCGGCCAGCTTTGCGCCGTCCTTGCCAAAGGCATATTTGCGGTAAAACGTCGATTGCGTGTCCATGCAGAGCATCGTCGTGGCGTTCGACCCGGCGGAGTAGTCCTCCAAAATCGTAATACCGCGGTTCATCTGCAAAAACCGCTTGACGTAGTCCTTGTTTTCCAGACCGAAATACCGGCTCAAGAACACCGCGCGGTCATGCTCGTCGGCCTGCGGCAGCAGGTTCAGGTAGCTTTCCCCGGCGGGGGCGGCCTGCGTGGCCTGGTTCATCGCGCCGCGCACGCCCTCGGGCAGCAGCGTGGCCGCCCACATGGCCAGCAGCGGCAGCACAAACCATGCCAGCAACAGCCAGCGGGCCGCGGGGGCCGCCGTACCCAGCGCACCGCCGGGCAGCAGCGCGGCAAAGTCCGCGGCGTTGCGCCCGAACAGCAGCCCGAACACATCCACCAGCTGCATCGGCTCCCCGGCCACGGTCAGCGCCGCCGCCAGCGCAGTGTAGGAGCCCAGATACGCCGCCCACATCAGCAATGTATTGACGACCAGCCGCCCGATTTCCACGCGGCCCAGATCCTTGAAGGTATTGATGAGGCTCCAGAAGAACATCATGCCGTCCAGCTTCAGCGTGTCGTTGAACAGCCCGCAGAACGCAAGGCAGATTTTCTTCAAAAAATCCCGCAACGCCACGACCAGCACCAATCCCAGCACCAGCAGCAGCGAGAACACAAGGTAATACCGCGCCGCGCCGTCCACCGGCGCACCGCCCAGCCCCAGCAGCCGGAACGCAATAAACCCGAACGCCACAAACCAGACGTCGAGGAACCGATCCATGATGACCGTCGCCAGCGCAAAGCCGATGCCGCTCTTCATCCTGCGGCCTGTGTAGACCGCGCGGAAGGCATCGCCCAGATGGAACGGCAGCACAAAGTTCAGCGCATAGCCGCCGGCCATGCCGCGCAGCATCTGCCCGCGGGGCGGGCGCTCATAAATGCGGATGAACTGCTCCCACCGCAGCAGGCGGAACGCATGGCCCACCAGCACCAGCAGCAGGGCCAGCAGCAAAAAAAGTGCAAGCATCAGCCCGTGATCCTTTCCGATTTCAATTTCCGTTTCAGCACTGCGTACAGCACCGCAGCCGCAGCCACCGCATACCCGGCGATAAACGGCGTCAGATAGTACATAAAGTAGGTGTCCGGCGCGGTCAAAAACACAAGCGGGATGCGCGCAAAAAACGTGCCTGCGGCAAAAAACAGCATCCAGCGCCGCTGCACCAGCAGCACCGCCAGTGCCAGGCCCAGCAGCACGAACGGCGGCAGCATCCACCACGTCAGGTCGATCAGCCCGCCCGCAAAGTCGGTGCTGGACGCCATATCCACAATAAACGTCCGGCGCAGCTCCTTGTTCAACGGCTGCACGGCGGCGCTGTCCTGCAAAAAGCTCTTTTGGTCGTCCTGCGTCGGCTCGCCCTCATACAGCAAAAATGCCGATGCAAACGCGATCTTCTGGTTGGACTGGCCGTTCTGGCGTTGGCGCAGCGTGTTGTAGAACACACCCGCACGCTCCCGCAGCATGCTCTTGGGATACTTGAGGGCCAGCTTTATAATGGCCTTCTGGCAGGCCGACCAGTCCTCCGCCGAGCCGCCGCGCCCGGCGATCATCCCTCCGCGCAGTTCATTGCCGTGGGTCTCGGGGTTGGCGCGGCAGAATTCCACATCAAACACGCGGTCAATGTCGGCCAGCGCCTCGGCGTCCTCCACGGGGTCTGCGTCCTGTACCAGTGCCGCCGTCTGATAGCACAGTGCGATCATCTTGTACTGCCACGCCTCGCCCATCAGTGCGCTGCTGTAGCGGGAGCAGGCGAAATACCCCACCAGCACCAGCGCCGTCACCGCGCCCACCGCCAGCGGGCGCAGCAGCCTGCGTGCGCAGAGCAGCGCCAGCAGCACCGGGATGGCGGCCAGATAGTAGACGCACTCGCTGCGCCACGACGCAGCCAGCGTGCCCAGAATCACGATAGCGGCCAGCTCCTTTTTGTTCAGCTTCGTGCCGCGCAGGTACATGGCCACCAGCATGAACACCAAAAACAGCTCGGTCCACGTTGACCAGGTCGTGCGGAAGGGCTGCTGGGTGTGCATCAGCACGGGCGGCAGCAAAAACGGCAGGTAGACCAGCGCAAACCACGCCGGGCGCACCGGGCGGGTCAGCCGCTTTTCGGCCAGGTCCTGCGCCGTGGCCGCAAAGCAGCCCACAATGCCGCTGATGAGCAGGTTCTGCACCAGCACGACGCCGCCGGGCATCGGCACAAACATCAGTGACAGAATGAACGCGCCGCTGGTCAGAAAGTGCTGCCATGAGTTGGGCTGCAGCGTCCGCGCCAGATACAGCACGGCCAGGTCATCATTGCCCCAGATGCCGGGCCAGACGATGAGCAGGATGACCAGATTCACCGCCAGATACGGCAGCGTCCAAGCCACCCACCGCCGGGCAAATTTGTCCCCGGCGCGCAGCTTCTGCACCAGCGTCACCGCGCCGTGCACCAGCCCGAACGCCAGCACCAGAAACAGCGCCTTGTAGACAAAAAACGCCGGTGTGCGCCAGTCATAGCGGAAGAACAGCCTGTCCGTTCCCAGCGTCAGGGCGCACCACAGCACCGCAGCCGCCAGCTCTGCCGCCGTTCGCTTTTTGCAGGTGTTTTCATTCTTACTCCTTCAGGTCAGCGCGTCAAAACCGGCCTTATTGGCGGGTGCCTCCGCCGCGCGGTACTCGTCCGGCGTGCCGAACGGCAGATGTAAATCACACGCAAAGCCCGCAATTCTTGCGCCCTGCGCGGCCAGCACATTGTAAATGCCGGAGACAAAAAATTCCTTGTACTCGCAGTTTTTCAGGTATTCGGCGCAGGCGTCGGCGTAGGTTTTCTTATCCTTGAAATAGTACGCGCCGCAGATGGCATCATGGCTGACGACCTGCTTTTCCACCGTGTGGCAGACATTGCCGTCCGCGCCGTACTGCAGATAGCTGTACGCGGGGGAATCGCTTTCAAACGTCAGCAGTGCGCCCTCCGGGCCGTTTGCAAAGCCGCCCTTAGCGCAGAACTCGTTGAACGCCCTGCAAATAAACAGATGGTCGCAGTCGTTGAACAAAATCGGCTCACCGTCGGGCAGGCCCTCGCAGCCCTTCAGCGCCGTGACGGCCGCGCCCTCGGTCACCTCGGGCAGCGCCACAATGCGGGCCGCGGGCCAGTACGCCTTGATTTTTTCGTCGATGGCAAAGTCGCGGATATGCTCCTCGAGCACCACAAACGTGAGGTCCGCGCAGTCCACGAACTTTTCCACGCTGCGCGCCGCCCAGTAAAAGAACGGCTTTCCGTTAATTTCGATCAGCGGTTTCGGGCAGACAAAGCCGTTTTTGAAAAACCGGCTGCCCCTGCCGGCCATGGGGAGAATCAGGTGAAGTTTAGACATGATGTACCTCTTTTCAAAAAGCCTTCCCCTGCGGGGGAAGGTGGCGCGCAGCGCCGGATGAGGGGCGACCTGCCGCCATTGCCTGTGCAATTTTCCGCAGAAGAGTTGCTCCATTCACGCTGCCCTCATCAGTCGCCTGCGGCGACAGCTTCCCCCCGATGGGGAAGCCTTTTTACTTTTCCAGTCCCGCCAGCATCCGCGTCTCGGCCTCAATGACTCTGCCCAGCCCCGTCTCAATATCGACCTGCGGCTGCCAGCCGTAGACCTCGCGGGCGTGGGTGTTGTCGCACTGGCTGAACTTGTTGACCTCGTGGTCCAGGATCTCCGGTTTGATGCCGTAGGCCCCGCCGTACAGCTCGGGGTACTTGGCCCAGTAATGGCTGCTCGGGCAGTATTTGGCCTCAATATTTTTGCCCATCAGGCGGTTGGCAATGGCGTACAGCTCGCGCACGGAATAGCTCTGGTTGCTGGACACGTTCACCGCGTCAAAGCCCTTCTGCGGGTGTTCGACGACGCGCAGCGCCAGCGCGATCAAATCATCCACGTAGATGTAATCGCGGCGCTGGTTGCCGTCGGAGTGGAACTCCGGCGTGCGGTCATAGTACAGCTCGCGGATCATGTAGCCGACGAACGGCGGCTGCTTGCGCAGGCAGTCGATGTGCGGGCCGTAGACGTTGGCAAAGCGCAGGCAGGTCACAGTCATGCCGTAGGTGTCGGCAAAGCTCTGAGCAAAGCGCTCACCGCAGTATTTCGTGTTCGGGTAAATGAGCGTCGGCGGGTTGAACTTACCCTCCACCGTTGGGAACTCGGTCTCGTTCTCGTACATGGCGTTGGTGGATGCCTGCACGAGCTGTTTGATGCCGGTGCGGCGGCCCGCCTCCAGCAGGTTGACCAGGCCCAGGGTGTTGACCTCAATGGCCTGCACGGGGTCGCTCTGGCAGTCCGGCAGCGGCGCAATGCCCGCAATGTTATACACAACATCGAACTTTTCCGCCTCGAACAGAGCCAGCATCCCGGCCTTGTCGCGGATGTCCATTCTGCGCACCTCTGCGCCAAAATCATGGTCGTCAAACTTCAGGTTGTCCGGATTGCCGTAGGAGAAGTTGTCAATGCCGACGACCTCGTCCCCGCGCTTCCACAGCGTATGCCACAGCTGGCCGCCGATAAACCCGGCAGCGCCCGTCACCAGAATCTTCATACCAAAGCCCTCCTTACAGGTTGGAAGCTACGACCTCGTAGCTGTAATCCTCAATGATTTTCTCGCGCCATTCGCGCTCCACAAAGGCCCGCGGCCCGGCCAGATACTTGCCGCAGAGCTTGAGCAGGCTGATGCCGAAGCTCGTCAGCTTGTTGTTGCTGACCTGATCCTCCTCCCGCCAGCTGATGGGGAAGAACAGCACCCGCTGCTTCATCTGGCAGAGCGCCAGGATCATGCAGTCGTTAAAATACAGCGTATCCGGGAACTTTTTGTAGTACTCGTTTTTCAGCGGTTCCACGGCATACAGGTTCAGCCCGCTGCCCAGATCGGTGATTTTTTTGCGGGCCACTAAGCTAAAGAGCCAGTTGAAACCGTAGTTGCCCCAGGTGCGCAGCGCACTGTAGCCGCCGGTCTTGCTGCCCTTCATAAAGCGGGAGCCAAGGCAGCAGTCGTATTTTTTGTAGGTGCCGTCGTTCAGAATCGGCAGCAGGTCCGCAATAGCGCCCTGGTCGTCGCCGTGCAGCACGACCAGATGCTCGTACCCGTGGGCCGCCGCGTAGCCGAACGCGACCTTGTGGCTGCCGCCCAGACCGTAGTTCTGGTCATTGCGCAGCAGGCGGACCGGCGCGTCGGGGTGGCGGGCCATCCAGTCCTGCACGGCGGCCTCGGTGCCGTCGGCAGAGCGGTTGTTTACGACGATGCACTCCCCCACCCACGGGGCAATGCGCTGATCCAACAGCTGCGAAAGCACCCGCGTGACCTGCTTTTCGCAGTTATAGGCAGGGATAAAAACCAGCAGTTTTTCCATGGAAAGCTCCTTTTCTGCACACAGTTCTACATAATAAAGATTATACAACACCGCGCCGCCAATCGCAAGAAAAAAAGCCCCCTCTTGGGAAAAGAGGAAGCAATTTTTGCGGGGCAGGACAGCGCAGACCTCCGCGGGCGGATACGGGGTCCGCCCCTACATCTGTAGGGGTCGGCGTCCCCGACGACCCGTACCCGTCTGCGGCGCGGAAAAGCACGTGGGCCTGTATCGGCATACGCCTTTTCGTAGGGGCGGATTCCATATCCGCCCGTGCCCGCTCATGATACCGCAAACCTGACCCTCTGTGCATCCAAATTCCGATACAGCACATACCCCGCCGGGCACACCGCGTCCGCCTTTTCCAGCGTGGTCGTGTCCACCGGCACGCCGTCCGCTGCCAGCACCCAGTCCGCCGCGTCCAAATCGGTATATGCCCTGCCCGGGTACTCCGGCCCGACGGCCTCGGCGGTCAGGTCCAGCACGCCGTCTGCCAGCGCACCGCTCTGCAAAAGCGTCTCATACTCGACGATATAGACATCCCGCGCGACATACGTTTCTATGAGCTGGCTGTCCCACTGGCGCACGCCGTAGGGGATAAACAAAATTCTGCCGTCCAGCTCCGCCAGCGCGTCGTTCAGCGCCGACGCCTGCTGTGCGGTCCCGGCGGGGACCTCATACGTCCAGCGGTTGATGCGCCACTCGCCCGCGTAGCACAGCACGCAGAGCACCAGCGCCGCACCGGCCAGCACGCGGCGGCCCCTGCGGCGCACCAGCAGCACGCCCAGCACGGCCACTCCAACAGCAATCACTGCACGCCACACCGCCAGCCACGCCCCCTGCCCCAGCACGGGCAGGCGGTCCGTGCGGTCCGCCACGAAGTCAAACCACTGCAAAAGGGTGTTGTCGCCCGCGCCCGCGCCGATGGCCCGGCAGACGGCCACGAACAGCACGCCCCAGGCTATCGTCAAAGCCTCCAAGATCCGGCGGCGCGTTTTGGTCAGCTTTTCATCCAGCGTGTCCAGCGTCACCGCCAGCAGCGGGATCAGCAGCGGCTCCAGATACCGCGTATGCTGCCGCGGCGACGGCGAGCCTAAATCCTCACGCACTGTGATGGACCACGCAATGACCGCCACGCCGATGCCAAGGGACAGCAGCAAAAAGAGCGGCAGCTGGGTGCGGCGGGCATCGCTGCCCCTGCGCGGGCGGTACAGCCCGCAGAGCGGCAGCAGCACCGGGAACACCCAGAACGCCAGCACGGCAAACAGCGCGTCGCACACCAGCGCAAACGGCAGAAAGCGCCACTGCTCCGCCGTCAGCCAGCCGGTCTGGTTGTAGGAGTTGCCCAGCCCGCGGAACAGCGTCGCCTTGGCCAACAGAAAGCAGACCAGAAAGCTGCCCAGCAGCGCGGCATTGCAGGCCAGCTCCGCCCGCCACGACGCCTTGTCATGCCACCAGACCCACGCGCGCACAAGCACCCAGGCGATCAGATAATAGAGCGCGACCTCCTTGTTCAGATACAGCAGGTAGCAGAACGCCCCCGCCGCCGCGCACCAGCCCACGCGGGCCTTCGGCTCTGCCAGCATCGCCCGCAGGAAAAAATACACCTGCCACAGCGACAGCGGCAGAAACACCGTCTCGCTCATAAACGTACTCGCAGCGGACATCGTGGGCAGCACCGCCGTAACGCCGACGAGAAACGCCGTGCGGCGGCGGTTCATTCCCATGGCCCGTGCCAGCGCATAGGCCGGGAACACCGCGCTTGCCATATATACGGCGTTCAGCCAGCCGATGGCCGTGATCTGCGCGGCGGTGGTTTTCAGCAGCAGCGCCGGCAGGATGCAGAGCGGGTATAGAATCTTCTGGTAGTCGCTGGGCATATTGCGCACCCGCAGCCCGCGCCCCTGCAAAAGGCTGCGCGCCACATCCAGATACCGCAGCTCGTCGCTGTAGACGGCCAGCTCCCGCGGGTAGCTGCTCAGCATCCCGTACACAACGGCGCACACCGCAAACAGCATCACGACCCACAGCCAGCCGTTTCTTTTTTTAGAAAACATACACGCCCCCTTTTCTCTAAAAAGCCTTCCCCCGCGGGGGAAGGTGGCGCGAAGCGCCGGATGAGGGCCGGCCTTCCGCCATTACCAGTGCAAGGGTTGCCCCCTTCACTCTGCCCTCATCAGTCGCCTGCGGCGACAGCTTCCCCCTCGGGGGGAAGCCTTTTTTCCTCACTTCAGCTCAATATAATACACCGGGCACCGTTCCCCGTCGGTCACAAGCTCGATTTTTTCCACGTCCAGCGTATCCTCGGCCAGGGCACGCAGCACGGCGGCGTCGTAATTGTAGCCGTACAGCAAAAATCCGTCGTGCAGGTCCCGGCTCTCCACCGCCGCGCGCAGGCTGGCGGCATCGTCCTCGCCGCTTGCCTGGTCAACGGCCTCGCGCTTGGCGAACTCCTCCAAGAACAGGTCGGGCGCGACCTCATACCCCGCCTTGTTCAGCACAACGGCGGGCAGCCTCTCGGTGTCGGCCAACGCAGCCTTGCGCGGGGCGGCGTCCTCATACAGGTAGGCGTTGGGGTCGGTCCGGTGCGCCGCAAGGATCGGCACCAGTGCCAGCAGCAGCAGGGTCTCGTGCTGCGGGGCCAGCCTGGCCAGCACCACAGCCACAGCCAGCACCACAGCGGCGTAGATCACCACATAGTAGCGGTCCGCCTCAAACGGCGCGGCCTTATCGATCAGCGCCACGTACCCCGCCGACGCCAGCAGCAGCCCGGCGGCAAACAGGCCATTGCCGCGCAGACGGCAGCCGCGCCGCCACAGCACCACCGCCGCGGCAGCCACAACCACGGCCCACAGCCAGAGCCCGCCGAACTGGGCCGCCAGCAGCTGCACCACCGTGCCGATGCTCCTGCCCCACTCCGCCAGCGCGGACAGGTCAAAGACGCTCGCAAATGCCTCTTTTCCGCGGGAGCCGGAGAAGATATGGGCCTTCATCGTGGGGAAGGCCGCATACGCCGCAGCCAGCGCGGCAAACTCGGCGATCACATAGCCGCCCGCCATCTTGAACCGCCGCGTAGCCAGCAGCCAGGCGCCGAACAGCCCGCAGACGAAAAAGCAGAACACCAAAAAGAAATACTGCGTCAGCGCCCCGGCCATTGTGACCGCAAACAGACCCGGCCAGACCGCCCGCGGCGGCTTTTGCCCCGCCTGCAGCGCCTGCCACAAAACCACATGGCAGTACAAAAGCACGATGCCCTCCAGCATCATCAGGCTGTACATCCGGGTGAACACCGCCATGCCCTGCACGCCGACGCAGAGCAGCCAGCAGGCCGCCGCCGTCCACGCGGGCCAGAACCGCCCGATCAGCCGCTTCGCCGTGCAGTACAGCACCGCCGCGCCCGCCAGGATGCAGACAAAGTTCGGCAGCAGCCCCACCCACGGCAGACCCAGCTGCGGGAACAGCGACTCCGCCGTATAGATCAGGCAATAGTAGAGCGGCGGGTGGACATCGATCTTCTGGTTGTTCCACGGGATGGTATAGTCAAACGGGCGGCCCGGCGTCAGGACCGCGCTGTAAAAGCTGCCGTCGTGCCAGCTGTCCATATAGCCGTCATCCAGCGCGTAGAACCCGCCGGGATAGTTTGCCAGCTCATAGGTGTACAGCTCGTCCACATGGTAGCCCTGTTTGTGCGCCGCGTAGTAGAGCATCAGCGCCAGCCCCACGGCCAGCAGCGCTGCCACCGCCAGCATGCGCTTGGTTTTTGTGTTTTTCATGATTCCCGCTTTCCGTATCTGCCTGACCGTAGGGGCGCATTCTATATGCGCCCGCGCACCTCGCGCCGCCGCAAACCTCCCGGGCGGATATGGAATCCGCCCCTACGGGAATGCGCGCCCGTTCGTTTACACACCTGCATACCAAAAAGGCCTGCCCCAAAAGGCAGGCCCTTCGTTTGTTTTACTCCTGTGCGTTTTCTTCCTTGTCACGCACAAAACGCCACAGCTCACCGATGGTGAAATCCTCGCTCAGCTCACTCTCGTCGATCTCCTCGCCGATTGCCTCGCCCAGTGCCCACGCCAGCTCGATCATATCCTCATGGTCGGCGCCCAGGTCAGCCAGCGCTGTGCCGCGGCTCAAATCGCCCGTGTCGCAGCTGAACTGCTCTGCCAGCAGATCCTGCAATTCTTCAAAGGTCATTCCGTTTTCCCCCTCTCACTGGGAAGTTTTGTGTTCTTATCATACAAGCCCACAGCGGTTCCGTCAAGGGGCAAACCAGCAACAACCGCACAAATTTATTGCGCCTGATTTGTGGAATCTGCCGAAGGCCCCGCCGGTAACTGCGGCTGTGCGTTCAAAATGCGCATAAACTCCTCGCCGGAGATCGTCTCTTTTTCGTACAGATACTGGGCAATTTCGTCCAGCTTGCGCTTGTTGTCGGCCAACAGCTGGTAGGCCTTCTTGTGCTCGGCCTGCACGATCTCCACGACCTTGGCATCGACCTGAGCCGCCGTCTGCTCGCTGCAGGCCAGGCTCGCGTCGCCGCCCAGGTAGGCATTGTTCACAGTCTCCAGCGCGACCATATCGAAATCCTCGGTCATGCCGTAGCGGGTGACCAGTGCGCGGGCCAGCTTGGTGGCCTGCTCAATATCGTTCGACGCGCCCGTCGTGATGGAGTGGAAGATCAGCTCCTCCGCCGCACGTCCGCCGGTCAGCGTCGCGATCTTGTTCAGGATCTCCTCTTTCGTCATCAGCGTGTGGTCGCCGTCCTCCACCTGCATGGTGAAGCCCAGCGCACCGGACGTGCGCGGCACAATGGTAATTTTCTGCACGGGGGCGCTGTTCGTCTGCAAGGCCGCCACCAGCGCGTGGCCGACCTCATGGTAGGAGACGATGCACTTTTCCTTATTGTTGAGGATCTTGTTCTTCTTCTGCGCACCGGCCAGGATCGTGTCCACGGCCTCCTGCAGGTCGAACTGGGTCACGGCCTTGCGGTGATGGCGCACAGCGCAGAGCGCGGCCTCGTTCACGATGTTAGCCAGCTCGGCGCCGGACGCACCGGGCGTCATGCGGGCCACAACACCAAAGTCACAGTCGGGGCCGAGCTTGACTTTCTTAGCGTGCAGGCGGAGGATACTCTCGCGGCCCTTCAGATCGGGCAGCTCGACGGGCACGCGGCGGTCAAAACGGCCCGGGCGGGTCAGCGCAGGGTCCAGGGATTCCGGGCGGTTCGTCGCTGCCAGGATGACGACGCCCTTTGTGGCGTCAAAGCCGTCCATCTCGGTCAGCAGCTGGTTCAGCGTCTGCTCGCGCTCGTCGTTGCCGCCAAGGTTGGCGCCGCCGTCACGCTTCTTGCCAATCGTATCGATCTCATCAATAAAGACGATGCAGGGCGCTTTTTCACCTGCCTGCTTGAACAGGTCGCGCACCTTGGACGCGCCCATGCCGACGAACATCTCCACAAACTCACTGCCGGCGATGGAGAAGAACGGCACACCGGCCTCACCGGCCACGGCGCGGGCCAGCAGCGTTTTGCCGGTGCCCGGAGGGCCGACGAGCAGCACGCCCTTGGGCATCTTCGCGCCGATCTCCTCATACTTTTTGGGGTTGTTCAGGAAGTCTACAATTTCCTGCAGGCTCTCCTTGGCCTCGTCCTCGCCCGCTACATCGTTGAATTTGATGCCGGTCTCATCGTCCACTACGTACTGCTTCGCGCCGGACTTGCCGCCGAACAGCATGGCGTTGCCGCCGGCACCGCCCATCTCCTGCATCTTTTTGGACGCCCAGCGGTTGACGAACCAGAACAGGATGATCATCGGCAGGAACGAGATCAGCAGGTTCAGCAGCGAATCCCAGATCGTGGGCGACTGATAAACCGTGCCGAACTCCACCCCCGCATCCTCCAGCCGGGTGACGAGGTTGTTGTCCTGCGCAATGGCGTTGGTTTTGTAGGAATTGTCGTTCTTGTCCACAAAGTAGATCTGCTGATCTTCGATCTGGACGGTGGCCAGCTCCTTGCTCTCCAGCATTTGCAGGAAGGTGCTGTAGTTCACGCTTTTCACGCTCGCCTGCATCACAGCCGGGAACAGGAAAAGATTGCTTAAAATGACGATGGCCAGAATGACCGCGTAGCCGATCCAAAGCTTCTTTTTGGGGTCCTTCGGCGGCTGTGTCGTCTCTTTCATAGGGAATGCCTCCTCCTTATCTTTTGTAACTATTATAGCATGCTCCCAAAAAATGAACAACGTGTGAAACAACTTTGAACGAACCGCAAAAAATCCCGCCGCGGCGGGCTTCGGCGGGCTTTCTCCACATTTTGCACAGGTTTTCGACATCTTTCCACTGTGGAAATGTGGAAAACCATGTTGAAACTGTGGAAAACCCCGTGCAAACCCACAAAATAGCACGATAGACAGGGTTTGTTGAAATGTGGAAAACCGGCGGCTAAGCCTCCCCTTTTAGGGGAGGTGGCCGAGCGCAGCGATGGCCGGAAGGGTCCAGCCCGTTCGCCCCAGCCGCCAACTTTTTCGTCTATTTTTAAACAAATGTCAAAATTCCGTCCAAATTTTCCCGCATTTTGTAACAACTCGGAAACATTTGTCGTTATAATAGACAATACGCCCTTTCAAAAACCCATCCTGCCGGAAGGAGGCCCCGCTATGAATCCCATCATAAACCGCAAACAGGATATTCTGTATAAAGACCTTGCCGTTGACCTTACCGCCCACCGCGTATCCCGCGCCGGGCATGAGCTGCTGCTGACCCCGCGGGAGTTCGCCCTGCTGGCCGTGCTCGTGACCCACTGCGACACAGCTTTAAGCCGCAGCCAGCTGCTCGAGGCTGCCTGGGGCTACGCCTTTATCGGCGAGAGCCGCACCGTGGACGTACATATCAACCGCCTGCGCCGCAAGCTCGGCCTGCAAAACGACATCCAGACCGTCTACAAGGTCGGCTACCGCCTGAACAGCGCCAACTGAAACCGCAAAGCGCCCTGCACTTTTTTACCGTGCAGGGCGCTTTTCTTCCTTTTCAAAAAGTTCCATATTCCCCGCCCGGCGTGTAGATCGTCCCATCGGGGCCGATGACCACATTGCTCAGCGTGTCCAGGCCGCCGTAGACGTCCGGGTCCAGCGTGACACACAGAGCGAAATCGACCTCGTCCGGGGCATAGCGCACGACCCGCAGCACACCGGAGGAATGCTTATATTCCAGCCCGTCCTCCGTGGTGGTCTGCTCCCAGCTGCCGTCCAGCGTTGTGTCCAGCTGGGTCAAAAACGCCTGCACCTGCTCCTCCGGTGTACTCTCTGCCGCGGGCAGTCGGTTGTCAAGGACGCCGACCTGCAAAAACGCGCCGTTACCGGGCAGATACATCAGCTCGATGCTCGTCTCATCGTCGATACTGTACATCTCGCCGCTTTCCGTCACCTTGTAGGCGTTCACCGTGTACATCCGGAAGCTCACAGTCTGGATATTGCCCGTGTAGCTGCACCCGTAGCACTGGACCTGCACGCTGCCGTTTTCCGGCTGCACCGGCCCGGCGTGGGCCTCGCCCTCGGCCACGCGGTCCAGCAGGTAGTCAAGCTGCTCCCGGCTGAGAAGGCCCCGCGCGGCGGCCTGCTTCAGCTTGCCGCGCAGTACGGTAAAGACATTGTCGGACCAATAGCTGTCCGCCCGATTGATGCCGCCCTGCACGCCGTAACGGTAGAGTGCCCCGGCCACGGGGTCCAGGCGTATCTCGTCGCTCATCACGCCGGGCAGGGCGGGCCGCGGCTGGGCCGCACGGTAGCGCACCGTCTGCCCGTACACGGCCAGCGGCGGCAGTGCCAGCAGAGCCAGGCTTACCGCGGCAATTTTTAAAAATTTATTGTTGCTGCGCTGCTTCTTCATGCTCTGCCTCCTTCTGCAATAAAATCGTCACTGTCGTGCCCTCGCCCACACGGCTTGCAAAGGTCATCTGCGTGCCGAATGCCTCTGCAATTTGTGCGCAGAGCGCCAGCCCCACGCCGCTGCCGCCGTTGGCCCGAGCGCGGGCCTTATCCACGCGGTAGAACGGCTCGGTCAGGTGAGGCAGCGCCTCCGCCGGGATACCGCAGCCCGTGTCCTGCACGGTCAGCCGCCAGCATTCGCCCGCGTCGGTGCAGCGCAGGTGGACCGCGCCGTCCTGCGGCCCGGCGTGCCATGCATTCAGCGCCAGATTGCGCACAAGGTCCGCCAGCAGCACCCGGTCCGCCAGCACAACGGCCTCCGCGGGCGCGTCGCAGTCCAGCACCACATCCGGCAGACTGCGCACGGCATCGGCAAAGGCCGCGGCCACCCGCACGGGGCGCAGCACCACGCCGTCCGCCTGCAAGCCGTTCAGCGCCAAAAGCTGCTGGCTCAAGCTCTCCAGCCGTGCGGACTCATGGTAGAGGGCCTCCGCCGCCGTGCGCCGTCGTTCCGCATCCAGCGTGCCGCCGCGCAGCAGGTCGGCGTAGCCGATCAGGCTGGTCAGCGGCGTTTTCAGCTCGTGGGTCAGGTCGGCCACAAAGCGGCTCTGGCGGGCGTTCAGCTCCTGTAGACGCTCATAGTGGTACGCCGCGACCAGCGCCGCCAGCGTGATGATCGCCTGCACGGCCAGCCAGCTGTACAAAAGCCGGTTCCGCGCGGCAAACGCCTCGGACGCATCCGCCGCCGTGACGACAGCCACGGGGTAGGAGTAGGGCGTGTTCAGCACCCCGCCCAGCAGCAGCGTCTCCCCGCGCAGCAGGATGCCGTCCGTGGCCGCGGCGGCCTGCTGCACATCGGCGGCGGCCACGCTCTCCGGCAGGGCGCTGTAGGCGACGTCGCCCTCCCGCATCAGCGCAAACGCGGCAGTGCTGCTGCCCAGGATCAGCCACTGGCCGCGGGTGTACGCCTGCCCTACCCGGGCGCAGACCGAGTCGGCCCCGCTGCTCAGATAGCCCGCGCCGCTCCGGGTATCGTACTCGGCGGCAAAGGCGTCCTCCAGCCCACAGACATTGCGCTGGTGCTGCAAAACCGCCTGTTCCTCCAGCGCGTCCAGCCGTTCCCGGAACGTCCTGCACGCCAGCCCGCCGCCCGCCAGCGCCATTGCCAGCGAGAGTGCTAGGACAGCCGTGTACATGGATGTACGCTTCATAAAGTCACCTCCTGCGGTTTCCCGGTTGTATGATTCATTTTGATTTACCGCCATGTAGGGGCCGGACATGTCCGGCCCGGCAGCCTTCCGCCATGACCCATTCACGGTCTGCCGTCTTGCAGCCCGCGGGCCGGGCATGCCCGGCCCCTACCGTTCTGCCAGCAGCTTATACCCCACCTTCGGCACGGTCACGATCTTGTCCGCCCAGTCCAGCTTTTTGCGCAGCCGGTGGATGTGCAGATCCAGCGCCCGCGGGTTCGGCTCCGCATCGGGGCCCCAGACCCGCTCATACAAAATATCACGGTAGAGCGCCTGTCCCCGCGCCCGCACCAGAACCAACAGCAGCGTAAACTCCCGCGGGGTCAGCTCCACCGCGCGCCCGTTTTGGGTCACGGTGCGGTTGTCCGGGTCTACCTCGGCATCGAACACCCGCAGCGTCGCCGCCCGCCGCCCGGTGTGGCGCAGAAGTCCCTCGACCCGGGCCAGCAGCTCCGCCGGGGCAAACGGCTTGACGATGTAGTCATACGCGCCCAGCTTCAACCCGCGCACCCGGTCCGCCACGGCGTTTTTCGCCGTCAGAAAGATGACCGGCGTGCCGGTTGGCGCAATGTAGTCCATCAGTGCAAAGCCGTCCACGCCCGGCAGCATGACGTCCAGCAGCACCAGATCAAACTGCTGCTTTTCCAGCAGGTCGGCGGCCTGCTCGCCGTCGCAGGCCAGCACAAGCGGCTGCCCCAGCGGCTCCAGCGTCATCTCAATGAGCCTGGCAATATGCGGCTCATCATCCACGATCAAAATCGGAAGCATCGCGTTTTTCCCCTTTCGTTGAGGCCAGTATAGCACGGCAGGGTTTCTGAAAGTTTTCCGCTGCACAAAAAGTAGGGGCCGGGCATGCCCGGCCCGCAGCTTTCCCATCAGCTCCATCTCATGGGTAAGCTGCAGGCGAGGCATGCCTCGCCCCTACCCTTCGTTTTATTCCCCCAAAAACTCCCGTATCTCCTTCTCCACGGCCCTGACTTCCTCCTCAAACGCCCGGGCGCTCACGCGCAGTGCGCCGTGCCCCATGACGATGATCTGCTCCGCGCCGTCGCTGCTGACAACGCGGGTGCGGTGCTCCTTCGCCAGCTCGTGGGTCGCGCGCTCAATGTACATATCCGCCGTCTCGGCCTCGCGGGTGTAGACAACATACAAATTATGGTACTGCTCTACCTCCCGCGCGCCGCCGCGCACCTTGTAGGCGTCAAAGACCAGGATCGGCACACAGCGGCGGTAGCCCGCGTAGTTGCACAGAATATCCATCAGCCTGCGCCGCGCGGCGTCCAGATTGCCGTCGGCCAGTTTCCTTAAATCATCCCACGCAAAAATGACGTTGTAGCCGTCCACCAGCAGGTAGTCCGGCCCGGCGGGCACGGGCTTTGCGGGCACGGACGCCGCCGCGGGGGCCGTGTGCAGAGCCGCGCGGGCCGCCTTTTTCGCGTCGCCCGTCTCGCCGCGGCGCTTTATTTTTCCGTAGGTTCGTTCAAAAATCGCCAACAGTTCTTTGTCCTGCTCCAGCGTGCCGCGGTAGGCGTCGGCACGGCGGCGGCGCGCGTTGGCATCGTCCTCAGCATCGGCTTCTTCTGTCGCCGTCTCGCCGTTCAGCCGCCGTTCCAGCCCGGTGGACAGATGTGCCCGGGCGGGCACCTCGTCCCATTTGACCAGATACCCGGCCCCGTGGGCGCAGAACACCGAATCCGCCGGGTTTTCCACATCCGCGTCGGGGTCATACCCCGCGGCGGAGACGATTTCGTCGGCGTTATGGCAGGCGTCGTACCCGGCAGGCAGCACAGCCCAGCGGCCCAGCCCGTGGGTGTAGGCCGCGACCTCCCGCGCATAGCCACGCGCCGTCGCCACAGGCAGACGGCCCGTCAGCCGCACCGTGCCGCCTGACGTCTCCGGTGCCTCAAAGCTGCCGCACATCCTCTGCACATCGGCCATGGCGCGGCCCAGCGCGTCGGCGGGCAGCTCCAACGTAAAATCATACCACGGCTCCAACAGCTGCACGCCGTCCTTCGCCTCGGCCATCCGCAGGCCCTGCCGCACGGCGCGGTACGTCGCCTGGCGGAAGTCCCCGCCTTCGGTATGCTTCTGGTGGGCACGGCCCGCCGCCAGCGTGATCTTCACATCGGTCAGCGGCGCACCGATCAGCACGCCCGGGTGGGTGCGCTCGGCCAGATGCGTTAAGATCAGCCGCTGCCAGTTTTCGGCCAGCGTGTCGGGCGGGCAGTCCGCCGCCAGCTGCACACCGCTGCCCCGCGCCCCCGGCTCCAGCAGCAGATGTACCTCGGCATAGTGGCGCAACGGCTCATAGTGGCCGATGCCCTCCACCGCCCTTGTCAGCGTCTCTTTATACAAAATGCCACCCTCACTGAACGCCACGGTCAGCCCGAACCGCTCCTGCAAGATCGTCTGCAAAATTTCCAGCTGCACCTCGCCCATCAGCTGGACGTGTACCTCGCCCAGGTCGTCCCGCCAGTTGACGTGCAGCTGCGGGTCCTCGCCCTCCAGCGTTTGCAGCGCCTTTAATAAGGTATGGGGGTCGGCGTCACAGTCCACGCGGTAGTTGAGCACCGGCTCCAAAAGCGGCGTCTCGGCGTCGGATTCCGCGCCAAGTCCCTGTCCGGGCCGCGTACTGACCGGCCCTGCTGCGGCCACGACCATGCCGGGCAGCGCCTCGCTGACCAGCCGGAATTTGCCGCCGTTGTACAGCCGCAGCGCGTCGGCCTTCTCGCCGCCGGGCAGCACATCTTTTACATGCAGCACGCCGCCCGTGACCTTCAGCCAGGTCAGCCGCGTGCCCGCATCCTCACTGATTTTGAACACACGCGCACCGAATTCCGGCCACCGGGGCGGGGTGCGGGTCAGCGTCTGCAGGCCGCGCAGCAGCCCGTCCAGCCCGTCCAGCCGCAGGGCCGCGCCGAAAAACACCGGGAACACCTGCCGCCGCGCAATAGCGGTCTGCACGGTTTCCGCCGCTGCTGCGCCGGTCTCAAGCACCTCGTTCATCAGCGGCTCGCTGCACAGAGCCAGCGCCTCCGGGTCGGGCGCGGCGGAAAAATCCACGCACCCGTCCCCGAACCGCCCGCGCAGCTCCCGCAGGCGCACGGCGGCGTCCGCGCCGGGCAGGTCCATCTTGTTGACAAATACAAACGTAGGTACGCGGTAACGTGCCAGCAGCTTCCACAATGTCTCGGTGTGGGCCTGCACGCCGTCGGTGCCGGAGACGACCAGCACCGCGTAATCCAACACCTGCAAAGCGCGCTCGGCCTCGGCGGAAAAGTCCACGTGGCCGGGCGTATCCAGCAGCGTCAGCTCGGTCTCGTCGGCGCCGTCCGCGGCGGGCAGCGTCAGCACGGCCTGCTTGGCAAAGATCGTGATGCCCCGCGCCCGCTCCTGGCTGTCGGTGTCAAGAAAGGCGTCCCTGTGGTCCACGCGCCCCAGCTTGCGCAGCACCCCCGCGCGGTAAAGCAGCCCTTCGGCCAGTGTAGTTTTGCCGCTGTCCACATGTGCCAGCAGCCCGACGACCAGACGTTTCATACCCGTTCCCCTTAGCTTTTAAAAATCATGCCCCTATTGTACAATTTTTCTTGCCATTTGGCAAACGCTGTGCTATACTTATCCCAAATTCACCGAGGAAGGAGAGCACCCCCTTATGCGTTGGCAGTTTGGTGTTGTGTTCCAGAAAAAAGGAACCCCCTGACGTACTGACGCTGTAAGTGTGCCCTTTTTTACCTCGGTAACGCTGTAAGTGTGCAGTTTTTGCGCCCTGTGGCTTTGCCGCGGGGCGCTTTTGTTATGCAAAAAATCGGGCACGTTTTCGTACAACATCACGAAAGGGTGTTCCCCATGAATTTACAAAAACAGCTTCGCTGCGTGTATCTGCACGCATTTACCTCTACCCTGCGCTTCACCGACGCCGTCTGGGTCGCGCTGCTGGCGGCCCGCGGCTTTACGCTGGCGCAGATCGGCCTGGCCGAGGGCGTTTTCCACGGCGTCAGCCTGCTGTGTGAGGTCCCCAGCGGCATGGCCGCCGATTTGCTGGGGCGGCGGCGCACGCTGATCTTCGGCGGTGCGCTGGGCGTTGTCTCCGCCGCCACCATGGCGTTTGCGCCCAGTCTCGCGTTCATCTGCGCGGGCATGGGGCTGAAAGCGCTGGGCTACAACCTGCTCTCCGGCACCACGGAAGCCCTGACCTACGACAGCCTGAAAACCGCCGGACGGGAGCGCGACTACATTAAAGTTGACGCCAAAGCGTCAATCTTCATGAAGCTAGCCTCCGCCCTCGGCGCACTGGCCAGCCTGCTGGCCGGGGTGCTGACCTCGGCGGGCTACTACCTTGCGGACGCCGCGGTCAGCGCCGTCTCCGCCTTGGCCGCGGCCAACCTGACCGAACCTGTCGTCACCGACGAACAGGCCGCCCGCGAGAAGCACATCTTACAAGAATTGCCCGCCCGGCTGCGCGTGCACATTTTGGACAGTCTCGACTGCCTGTGCAGCAGCACACCGGCGCGGCGCATTATCATGGCCGACGCAGTCATCTCGCTGCCGTCCTACCTGACCTCGATGTTCGTCCAGCAGCGGCTGACCCAGCAGGGCTGGGCCATGGAATGGCTGTTCCTGCCGGGTCTGCTGGCCGGGGCCGCGGGCATGGCGGGCGCATCGCTGGGCCGCCGCCTGCACCCCAAACGGCTGCGCGCGCTCTATTTCGGCTGTGCGCTGCTCGTCGGCACAGGCACGCTTCTGGCGGGCGCGGCCCCGGCGCTGCTCTGCGCCGCTGGGCCGGTACTCGTACAGGGGGCACTCTCCGTTTGGTTCCTGCACAGTATGCAGCGGCTCAACGACGCGATCCCCAGTGACCGCCGCGCAACGCTCATCAGCGTGGACAGCATGGCCTACAGTCTGCTGATGATCCCCGCCAGCCCGCTTGTGGGCCTTGTGGGCGACCTGACCGGCCAGGCGGGCGCAGGGCTCTGTGCACTGTGCGCACTTGTCGTCGTCAGCGGCCTTGCGGCAGCGGGCAAAACGCGCTATAATGGGCGCGGAGCATAATTACCCGATTTTTGTAGGGGCCGATGCTCGCATCGGCTCGCAGCACAGGAGGCAAAATCCAGATGACATATAAAGAAGTTTTACAGGCTGCCCAGGGTCAGATGGGCCCCTGCCGCGCCTGCCCGGTCTGCAACGGCCGCGCCTGCGGCGGCACGATCCCCGGCCCCGGTGCCAAGGGCAGCGGCACGGTGGCCGTCCGCAACTTTGACGCCTGGCGCAATGTACGGCTGAACATGGATACCATCCATGAAAATTTTGAGCCGGACACATCCCTGACGCTGTTTGGCCGTAGCTTCAAATATCCGTTCTTTGCCGGGCCTGTCGGCGCCATGGCGCTGCACTACGGCGACAAGTACAACGATCTGGACTACAACAATATCCTTGTCCCCGCCTGCGCGGCGGCTGGCATTGCTGCCTTCACCGGCGACGGCACGAACCACAAGGTCATGGAGGGCGCGGCTGCTGCCATCACGGCCTGCGGCGGCGCGGGCATCCCCACCGTCAAGCCGTGGGATAACGCCACGGTGGCCCGGAAAATAGCGCTGGCGCGCAGCTCCGGCTGCTTTGCCATGGCCATGGACATCGACGCGGCGGGCCTGCCGTTTTTACAGCACCTTGACCCGCCCGCGGGCAGCAAGACCGTGGAGCAGTTAAAAGAAATTGCCCTGGCCGCGGGCGTGCCGTTTATCTTAAAGGGCATCATGACCGTCAAAGGCGCGGAAAAGGCCATTGAGGCCGGTGCCGCGGGCATTGTTGTCTCGAACCACGGCGGGCGCGTGCTGGACGACTGCCCCGCCACGCAGGAGGTGCTGGCCGACATCGTCGCCGCCGTGGATGGCCGCGCCAAAATTCTGGTGGACGGCGGCATCCGCACCGGCAGCGACGTGTTCAAGGCGCTGGCCCTCGGCGCAGACGCCGTGCTGATCGCGCGGCCCTTCGTCACCGCCGTCTACGGTGCCGGTGCCGACGGCGTCGCCGCCTACACAGCCCAGCTCGGCAATGAGCTGGCCGACACGATGCGCCTGTGCGGTGCGCCCACTCTGGACGCTATCACCCGCGATATGGTACGGGTCATCAAGTAAAAAACGCAATAAAAAATACCATGTTTCCCGGTTGCAAAAACCGTCGAAACATGGTATTCTTTTTATGCCGCTTTATACGGCGGGCACTGCACATACGGCAGGCGGTTGGTCTCTACCCTCCGAAAGGAGGTGAGATCATGCGTTTTACATTCACGTTTTATGTTGGTCGCAAGACTATTACATTGAGCATCGTTGTAAAAAGCAAGAACCGCCACTCTGCCAAGTGACGGTTCTTAGGTGATAAATAAGAACTTTCATTGGAAAGAGACCAACCGCTTGTCGCAGTGCCTTTTTCTATATTTATTATAACGCTGTGTTGTCCCTTTGTCAAGCCGCAGCCTGCCGCCTCTCCCCTGCATAAATATTCTTTTTTCCGCAAAAATTCCCCAAACCTCTTGCATAACCCGCGGTTTTGCATTACTATTAAAGCATACCGCCGCTTTAAACCGGCAGTGTGAGGGATCTGTGCGAAGTATAGGAGGAAGTATCATGAAAAAATTCATCAGCACCGTTCTGGCACTCGGCATGGCCGCGAGCCTGGCCGCCTGCGGCGGCAGCGCATCCACGGCAGCTTCTACGGAAAGCACCGCAGCTTCCGCCGCTGAAGCCACTGCCGACAGCGACCTTGCCTACATCAAAAACAAGGGCAAAATGACCATCGGCTACACCGTCTATGAGCCGATGAACTACACTGACGCCGACGGCAATTTCACCGGCTTTGACACCGAGCTTGCCACTGCCGTCTGCGCCAAGCTGGGCGTGGAGCCGGACTTTGTTGAGATCAACTGGGACACCAAAATTGTCGAGCTGGACGCCAAGAGCATCGACTGCATCTGGAACGGCATGACCCTGACCGATGACATCACGGCCAACACCGCCTGCACGAAGGCCTATGCCAAGAACGCGCAGGTCGTCGTCATGAAGGCCGATGCCGATTACAGCTCCACCGCCGACCTTGTCGGCAAGACCATCGTGGCCGAGGCCGGTTCCGCCGGTGAGAGCGCCATCAGCGAGGACGAGAGCCTCTCCCAGGCCGACTACGTCAGCAAGTCCGTCCAGACTGACTGCCTGATGGAGGTCGCCGCCGGTACGGCTGACGCCGCCGTGCTGGATCTGACGCTGGCCACCGCCATGATCGGCGAGGGCACCGACTACGCAAACCTCGCCATCAAGGACGAGCTGAACGCCGAGGAGTACGGCGTCGCCTTCCGCAAGGGCAGCGATACCGCCGACGCCGTGAACGCCGCCTTTGACGAGCTGAAGGCCGACGGCACGATGCAGGCCCTGGCCGACAAGTACAGCCTGACGCTGGCCGACTGATGGGCGAGGCAGCAGTCATCTGGGGCCGCCTGACCGAGGCGTTCTGGCTCAACTGCCAGCTGTTCGGTCTGACTCTATTGTTCGCACTGCCGCTGGGGCTGGTGGTGTCGTTCGGCTCCATGAGCAGGCTTGCCCCGCTGCGCAGCGTCGTCAAAACGTTTGTCTGGGTCATCCGCGGCACGCCGCTGATGCTGCAGATCCTGGTCATCTACTTAGGGCCCGGCCTGCTGGGCTTCACCAGCCCGTGGCCGTCCGGCGGCAGCGGGCGTCTGGTCGCCGCCGTCGTGGCGTTCGCCATCAACTACGCCTGCTATTTCTCGGAAATTTACCGCGGCGGCATCGAGGCTGTGCCCAGGGGCCAGACCGAGGCCGGGCAGGTGCTGGGCATGACAAAGACCCAGATTTTCTTCCGCGTCACGCTCCTGCAGGTCATCAAGCGCATCCTGCCGCCCATGGGCAATGAGATCATCACGCTGGTCAAGGATACCTCGCTGGCGAACGTCATCGCCAACAAGGACATCATCATGATGGCGAAAGAGTACAGCGCCAAGGGCCTGATCTGGCCGCTGTTCTCCACGGCGGTGTTCTTCCTCGTGTTCGTCGGTGCGCTGACGCTGCTGTTCGGCTGGCTGGAAAAGCGGCTGGACTATTTCAAGTAAGGGGGCGCGGCTATGGCATTGTTGGAAGTAAACGGCATCGGCAAGAGCTTTGGTGCCACAAAGGTGCTGCGCGACATCTCGTTTGATCTGGCCGAAGGCGAGGCTCTCGCCATCATCGGCTCGTCCGGCTCCGGCAAAACAACGCTGCTGCGCTGTCTGAACTTTCTGGAGACCGCCGACACCGGCAGCATTACGGTAGCGGGTGAAACGCTGTGGAGCGCCGCCGACACCAAAACGCAGAGCGAAGAAGCCATCCGCAAAAAGCGGCTGCACTTCGGCCTTGTGTTCCAGAGCTTCAACCTGTTTCCCCAGTACACGGCGCTGCAGAACGTCATGCTGGCGGGCCAGCTCCTGGCGAAGGAGCGCCCCGACTACAAGCAGAACCGGCGGCAGATTCTGGCCGACATTGAAACGCAGGCAAAGGCCCTGCTGGCGCAGATGGGGCTTTCTGACCGGGAGAACCACTACCCGCACCAGCTTTCCGGCGGGCAGCAGCAGCGCGTGGCGATTGCCCGCGCACTGGCGCTGCACCCGGACATCCTCTGCTTTGATGAGCCGACCTCGGCCCTTGACCCCGAGCTGACCGGCGAGGTGCTGCGCGTCCTGCGCGAGCTGGCCGAGCACAAGACGACGATGATCATCGTCACGCACGAGATGAAGTTTGCCCGCGACGCTGCGGACCGCATCCTCTTCATGGACGGCGGTGTCGTCGTCGAGCAGGGCGACGCCAAGGAGCTTATCGACCACCCCAAAGAGGAACGCACCCGGCAGTTTTTGGCAAGCTACGGGAAATAACCGAAACCGGCAGACCGTTCGATTCAACGGCCTGCCGGTTATCTTTTTCTGTAGGGAGGGGTCTTGACCCCTCCGCGGCGCTTTGTGATCGGCACTCACGGCCCGGAACGGTCAAGACCGTTCCCTACAAATCCGCGTTTCCCATTTGCGATTTCCCCTCACGGAGCCTCCGTAGGGGCGCATTCTATATGCGCCCGCGCCGTCCGCGGCGGCGGAAGCATCCCCGGGCGGGCAGGAAATCCACCCCTGCAAAGCACTTTTTCGCGTCAATGCGCTATTACCGCACCGCAATGCACTCGCTCTCGACGAGCGCTCCCTTCGGCAGCGCGGCGATCTGCACGCAGCTGCGCGCGGGGAAGCCGCCGTGGAAGTAGGTGCCGTAAATTTCATTCACGGTGCCGAAATCCCCCAGATCCTGCACAAATACTGTCGTCTTGACGACATTGTCCAGCGTCAGACCGGCCTCCTGCAGCACGGCCTGCAGATTCTTGAGCGCCTGGTGCGTCTGGGCCTGCACGCCCTCGGCCAATGCACCGGTGGCGGGGTCCAGACCGAGCTGGCCGCTGCAATAGACGGTGTCAACGGTGTCAACGGCCTGGGCATAGGGGCCCAGGGCGGCGGGTGCGTTCGTGGTAGCAATACGCTTCATAATAATAAACACTCCTCTATACTATTTTTCAGGCTCGTCGGTCTCGGGCGGCCATACAAAGCCGCGCCGGGCCAGACAATCCTGCAAAAACTCCGTTGCCTGCTTCGTGTAGGCGTCGTTGTCGTGGTAGTAGCTCACGGCGTGCTCTGCGCCGTGTACCGTCAAAAATTTCTTGCCCTTCGCGCGGCAGGCTTCATAGTTGCGCTTCCCCATATCATAGGGTACAAAGCCGTCCGCGTCGCCGTGGACAAACAAAATCGGCACCTTGCTCTGCGCTGCGGCGGCCTCGCAGTCGGCGTCCTCGGGGTCAAAGTGGCCGAACAGGATCGCGCCCAGCCGTCCAACCGCATAGGTTAGCTCCAGCGGCATGCCGGGCAGATACTCCGGCAGGCACTTGCGGGTGATCTCCCGCGGGCTGGTGTAGCCGCAGTCCGCCACAATGCCGCAGACGTTGTCCGGCAGGTTCAGCCCGGCGGCCAGCAGCACGGTGGCCGCACCCATCGAGACGCCCATCAAAAAGATCGGCACCTCGGGGCCGAAGCGGCTCCGCGCCCAGACCGTCCAGTCGCGGGCGTCGTAGCGCTCCTTCACGCCCATCGTGATCGTATGGCCGCCGCTGTAGCCGTGGGCGCGCTGGTCGGGCAGCAGCACATTGTAGCCCAGCGCCGTACACAGCGTATAGCCGCCCAGGCCGTCCCGCTCCGCATAGCCGCGGTAGCCGTGGAAGATGATTGCCAGCGGCGCGCCGTCGGCGTGGTGGTAGTAGCGTGCGGCCAGCGGCGTACCGTCCTGCGCCGTGATGTGTACGGCCTTGAACATATCCCGCGCCAGCGCGTCGGCGTCGGGGCCCATGGCCTTGCGGTAGCACTCCCGCGTGGGCATATCCGCCGGGGAGGGCACCTTCGTCGTCGGCTTCTGGTAAAAGGCAACGCGGTAGACGGCATACGCCGCGCCCAGCACCGCCGTGCCCGCCGCGGCCCCTGCCGCCAAAAGAGGATGCTTTTTCATAACGGTCACCTCGTTTTCACTTTCCCAGATTATAACAAATTTCCCGGCATATCGCAACGATGTACCAAAAAAGTTTACACTTGCCAGCGCGGCACTTTCGCGGTATAGTAAAAGCATTCCATAAATGGAGGCCGCCCCCATGAGCGAACTGACCCAGACCCTGAAGATATTCGTCACCCGCTACCCCGGCACAATGGCCGAGCTGGCCCGCAAAGCGTCGATCGACCGCTCCACGCTGTACAAAATTGTAAGCGGTCAGCGCACCCCGCGGGAGTTCCAGCTGGAGCACCTGGCCGACGCGCTGGAATTGAGCGAGGAAGAGAAATCCGCCCTGCTGCTGCAATACAAGCAGCGTGGCCGCGGCCCCGATCCCAGGCTGCGCGCCGAGCTGCACCACCTGCTGGAGGTCTCTTTCCGGGTGGAGGATTTCACCCACCGCGAGGGCCTTATCTCCAACGAGGCCGCCAGCCAGCTGCGCTGCAGCGAGCAGTACATAGAGGGCAGCCGCGCAGTCGCCGCCGCCGTGGCATCGCTGGTGGCCAACCACATTCTGTCCGGCGATACCCGCCCGCTGCTCCTCTCGCCGTTCACAAACCCCATGCTGGACCATGTGCTGATAGAACGCTTTTCGGCAGCGGACGGCGCACCCGTCGCACTGTCCCAGCTGCTGGTTTATGCCGAGAACCGCGACATTCCCCGGGAATGGGTGTCCGGCGTGTCCATCCTGACCCGCACACTGCCGTTCCTTTTCCTGCCCAAGCTGAATTACGAGGCCCGCGTCGTGCGCCACGTCATGACCGAGCCCAGCCCCGGCACGCTGATGCCTGTCTATCTGCTGCTGCCCAAGGCCGCCGTCATGATGGACATCCAGGGCCAGAAGGCCTACATCATCATGGACCGCCAGGCCGTCGAAAATCTGCGCCTTGCGTTCAGCCGCAAATATCTCAACGCCGCATCGGTGCTGAAGCTGGCCACCGATGCCCACGACTTTTCGGAATCCATGGCGCTGTACAACGACCTCTTTTCGGAAAAGCGCCGCTGCTCCATGATCCGCTACCAGCCGCCGTTCGCCCTGTTTGCCGACGAGAAAATGGCCCTGCAGCTTGTCCGGCCCGGCGCCGCGCTGCAGTCCCTGCCCGCCCTGCTCGAACACCTGCAGATGTGGAGCGCCCAGGCCCCGGACCTCTATTTCTGTGAGGAAGGTCTTTTGCAGTTTGTACGCACCGGGAAAATGTTCGACATTCCGCCGGATCTGTGCGATGCGCCGGACATTCCCACCCGCCGGGAGCTGCTCCTGCGGCTGCGCCGCGCTGCGGAGTCTGACCGCCGCACCCTGCGCATCGTGGACTCTGCCCGGCTGGCGCTGACTCCGTCGATGTGCGTTAATGTTTTTCAGGGCCGCGGCGTTGTGTTCTGCCAGGCTATCCGGGAGCCGGACGGGCAGTACTGCCGCGAGTATCTGATGCAGGACCCCATCCTGACCGAAACCCTGCTGGCCTACCTCGATGACGGCCACGCCTCTGATTGGCTGCGCAGCCAAAAATATACGCTCGACTTTATTGATTATTGTCTGCGCCTGCTGTAAAATAGAAGCAGTATCGGTCCTGCCTGTACGGCGGGGCCCTTTCTGCAAAGGAGAAAAACAATGGCACATACCGAGACCATGCTGGAAAGCAGGGAAATCTTCAATGGCCGCGTCATCCGCGTGACCGTGGACAAGGTACAGCTTGAGGACGGCACGACCTCGACGCGGGAGATCGTCCACCACCACGGCGGCGCCTGCATCCTGCCTGTGGACGCCGACGGAAGCGTGACGATGGTACGTCAGTTCCGCTACGCCTTCGGCGAGGAGATCTGGGAGCTGCCCGCCGGTAAGCTCGAGGCGGACGAGGACCCGTTTGAGGCCGCCAAGCGCGAGCTGAGCGAGGAGTGCGGCCTGACCGCCGACAATTTTATCGACCTCGGCGTCGTCTATGCCACCGTCGGCTACGACAGCGAGAAAATCTATCTGTGGGCCGCCACCGGCCTGCACAGCACAGCGCAGCACCTCGACGCGGGCGAGTTCCTTGATGTCGTCAAAATGCCGTTCGACGAGGCTCTCGGCCTTGTGATGGACGGCACGATCAAGGACAGCAAGACCCAGGTCGCGCTGCTGAAATACGCGCAGCTGCGCGCAAAAGTCTGAATGGGCGTTGAAATTCTGGACAACGGCACCCGCGTGCTGACCGCGCCGGGCGCGACGTTCGGCACCGACGCGCTGCTGCTGGCCCGCTTCGCGCAGCCCCGCAGAAACGAGCGTGCGCTCGACCTGTGCAGCGGGTGCGGCATCGTCTCACTCGTTTGGCACGACGCCGGGCACCGCGGCCCCTGCACCGCGCTGGAGATCGACCCCGCCGCGTCCGCCCTCTGCGCCGCGGCCCTGGCCGAAAACGCCGACGCCGCGCACATCGCGCCGGTCTGCGGCGACCTGCGGCAGCTCTGCACCGCCGGGCCGGAGCAGGGGCAGTACGATTTTGCCGCCTGCAACCCGCCGTACTTCACAGCCGGTCCCCACAGCCCGGACCCGCGCCGGGCCGAGGCCCGCCACACCGGCAGCTGCACCACCGCCGACGCCGTGGACTGCGCGCGCCGCGCCCTGCGGGACGGCGGGCGGTTCCTGCTCTGCCAGCGCCCGGAGCAGTTGGCGGAAATTCTGGCCGCTTTACGCGCCGCGCGCCTTGAGCCGAAGCGTCTGGCTTTTGTCAAGAACCGCCCCGACGCCGCGCCCTGGCTTTTCCTCGTCGAAGCCCAGAAGGGCCGCAAAACCGGCCTGCGCGTCGAGCCGGACATTCTGATCCAATCCGGCGCCGCCCTCTACGGGCCAACTACTTTGTAGGGGCGGGCAGTGCTCGCCCGTGCTCGTTTGCGACAGCGGCAAACACCCCGGGCGGATATGGAATCCGCCCCTACGGCGCAGGGGTCGACGCTTGCATCGACCCGAAAGGCCGCCGCGCCCCCCTTCCCCCCAACATCATTCAATAAGGAGCTATTGTATCATGGGACTTTTCACGCGCAATTTTGATAAACCCGGCCCGGGCGTATCGCCCGACGCCCCCCGCAAAAAGGGCGCTGCCCGCTTTTTTGAGATTTTGGGCCGCGACTTCTCCACCATCTGGCTGGCCGGCATACTGGCGATGCTCGGCGGTCTGCCGTTTGCCGCCGGTGTCTGGTTCGCCGTCGAGACCCACTCTTTGGTCCCGCTCGTCATCGCGGGCGTGCTGGGCGGCATGATCGCCGCGCCGCAGATCGTCGGCCTGAACGACACGATCCTGCGCACGCTGCGCGACGAGCCCGGCTACTGGTGGGAGACCTACCGCCGCACCTGGAAGCGCAACCTGAAGGAATCCCTGCTGCCCGGCGCTGTCTGCGGCCTGCTGCTGGCTATGGAGCTTTTCTCACTCTGCCACATCAACATTGCCGGCGGGCACGTGGCCGTGATCGCCGTGCTGGTCGCCCTCATCCTGCTGGCCGGCATTGCCCAGTACCTCTACGTGCAGGTCGCGCTGCTTGACATGTCCTTCGCCGGACTGTTGAAGAACTCCCTCATGCTGTTCCTGGGCTACCTGCCCCGCAGCGGCCTGGGCCTGCTGTGGCAGCTGCTGTACTGGGGCGCTGTGGCGCTGTTCTGGCCGATTTCCAGCTTTGTGCTGATTTTAACCAGCCTGTGGCTGCCCTGCCTGCTGAGCCTGATGGCCATTTACCCCGCACTGGAAAAGAGCTTTGACATCGAGAAAAAAATCAAGGCCATCCGTGAGGCCCAGCTTCACGGTGACGACGACCAGTAATTTTACCGCGAGGGACGCACTGCGTTCCTCTTTTTTTGTTGCGAAAGCGCCGCAAAAAGGGTATAATGTCATAATAGGTTTATTGTCTGCAAGAGGAGGCGGCTGCGTGAAAATTCTGCTGATACACTGTCATTACCGGCTGCCCGGCGGCGAGGACGCCGTCTTTGCCGCGGAGCGCGCCCTGCTGGAGCAGCACGGCCACACCGTCGTCGTCTATGAGCGCAGCAATGAGGAGGCCGCCCACGGCGCGGCTAAGGCGCTGCTGCCCTTTCGCGCCGTCTGGAACCGCCGGGCCGCCCGCGACGTGCGGAATATCCTGGAACAGCAGCACATCGACGCCGTCCACATCCACAATACGCTGCTGCTCCTCAGCCCTGCCGTCGTGCGCGCCGCCAAAAAGTGCGGCGTGCCGGTGGTGCTGACGCTCCACAACTTCCGCCTGTTCTGCCCGAACGGCATCTTACTGCGGGACGGACGGGTCTGTGAGGACTGCCCGCACCACGGCCTGCACTGCGCACTGCGGCACCGCTGCTACCGCGGCAGCCGGGCGCAGACGCTCGTCGTCGTGGCCGCCTACTGGCTGCATCGGGTGCTGGGCACATGGCGCGGCATCACCATCACCACCCCCACCGAGTTTGACCGGGAAAAGCTGCTGGAATTCAATAAGATCCATCCCACCTTCGACGAAAATCGCCTTGTCGTCAAGCCGAACCCCGTGATCGTGCCCACCGGCCCCGTCACCCCCTGGGAGGAGCGCAAGCGTCAGTTCGTCTTTGCGGGCCGCTTGGAGGAACTAAAGGGTCTGCGCACCGTCATTGAGGCATGGCGCATTCTGGGTAAGGACGCACCGCTGCTGCTTGTGGCCGGGGACGGTCCGCTGGCCGACTGGGCCAAAGCGCAGAATCTGCCCAAGGTGCAATTCGTCGGCCAGCTTCCGCGGGACGCGCTGCACCGCCTGATGGCCGAGAGCCGCGCCGTCGTCGCCGCCAGTCTCTGCTATGAGAGCTTTGCCCTTGTCCCGGCGGAGGCCCACGCGCTGGGCACGCCGGTGCTGGCCAGCGGCATCGGCAATGTCGGGGCGTCGGTGCGGTCCGGGTTTGACGGGCTGTGCTTTGCCCCCGGCGACCCCGCCGCGCTGGCCGGGGCTGTCCGCGCCATGAGCGCCATGCAGTTTGACTGCACGGCCATCGCCAACGCCACCCGCCGCCGCTTCAGCGCCGAGGAAAACTACAAGACCCTGCTAAAACTATACGGCCGCCGCGCCGCCGAGGAAGTATCATGAACCAGTTTTACCGCGCTCTGCACATGCCGCCCAAGCGGCTGCTGCGCAAAGTCATGGGCGAAAAAGAAATCTACACCATCGCCGTGCGCCCCCGCCCCACTGCCGAGGGCACCGAGCCGCTGCCCGCTCTGGAAGGCGGCCCCTACACCCTGCTGCCCCGGCGGGAGGGCTGGTGGTTTGCCGACCCGCTGCTCTACCACCGGCGCGGCAAGCGCTGGCTGTTCGCCGAGGCGATGGACCTCTCCACCGGCAAGGGCCGTCTCGAGGTCTGCGAGCTGCACGACGACGGCACCGCCGACGACTGGCGCGTCGCGCTGGAAGAAGATTTCCACCTGTCGTTCCCGATGGTCTTTGACTGGAACGGTGAGGTCTGGATGATCCCCGAGACCGGCAGCGACCACAGCCTGCGGCTCTACCGCTGCAAGACCTTCCCCACCCAATGGGAGCTGGTGCAGCGCTTTCCCACGGACGAGGAGCTCTGCGACACGATTTTGCTGGACCGCCGCGCCGAGGCCCTGACCCTGCTTTGCAGCGAGACCCGCCCCGACAACCAGCTCTATGTGCGCTACCGCCGCTACACGCTGCGCCACGCCGTACAGGAGACCGCCGCCGTCCCGCTGCCTGCCGAGGACACGCTGCCCGCCGCGCCCGGCCCGTTTGAGCTGCTGCCCGATGAAGCCTACAATCTGCAGCACCGCGACTTTGACCTTGTCAGCCGCAACGCCGGGCCGTTTTTCCTGCTGGGTGAGCAGATCATCCACCCCACCCAGGTCAGCACCACCGTGGACTACGGGGTCTATCTGCAGTTTCTCGCCCGCCGCGGCAGCTCGGAGGTGCCTCTGTGCGCCGCCACGCCGCAGAACGTCGAGATCACCGGCCTTGCCCCCGCGGACATCATCGGCATCCACACCTACTGCCGCGATGACGTTTTAGAGATCATCGACGCAAGGTATCTGACCCGGCTGCCGAAGATTGAGACAGCCGTCGAAACCGTTTCCGAAGCAAAGCCGTAAAAAGTCGTGCTCTGTAGGGGCGAACATTGTTCGCCCGCCAACCTGACGCCGCATCGATTTTCCGGGAAGGCTGCGCGCATAGCAAACGGCCACGGGCGAACCATGTTCGCCCCTACGGTCTCTATACCCCAAAAGAGGTAATCATCCATTCATGAAAACCATCGTCATTCCGCAATTTTACCGCGGGCCGTCGGGCCAGAAGGGCCTGTATAACCGGCAGGAGGTCGGCCTGGCCCGCGCCTTTGCCGCGCTGGGCTGCCGCGCCGTCGTGCTCTACCCGGAGCCGGGCGCTAAAGCCCCCCGGATCGAGACCCCGGAGCCAAACGTAAAAATCTGCTATATGCCCGCCGTCGCCTTCGGCGTGCAGGCATTCTATAAAAGCTGGCAGATTCTGCTCGACGAGCATGCCGACGCTGTCCACGTCATGGGCGACAACTCTCTCGGCGTGCCGGGGCTGTACCGCTTCTGCCAAAAGCACGGCATCCTGTTTTACAGCCAGCTCGGTGCGCTGAAAAGCACCTCCAACCACGCCGCCGTGCGCAGGGTCATGGATCTGCTGCTGCGCCGCAATCTGGCGGTATACCGCAAAACGCCCACCTACGCCAAAACCCCCGCCGTCGCCGCCGAGCTGGAAAGCCTCGGCGTGCCCTGCGCGGGGCTTATGCCCGTCGGGCTGGACACCGCCATCATCCCGTCCATCCCCAACAACCGCACCGAGATCCGCCGTGCGCTCAAAATCGACGAGCACGCGCGGGTGTTCATCTTTGTGGGCCGCCTTGACCCCTACAAGCAGCCGCTCGACCTTGTGCCGCTTTTGCAGGCCGCGCCGGACTGGTACGCCATCATCATTGGCCAGGGCTCACTGGGCGATGAGCTGACCCGCCGCCTGACCGATGCGGGCTTGCTGGACCGCTGCCGCCTGATCCCGCAGCTGCCCAACGAGCAGGTGCACGTTTATTATCATGCCTGCGACGCTTTTGTGAACCTGAACCCGAATGAGATTTTCGGCATGAGCCTGCTGGAGGCCATGTACGCGGGCTGCCCGCCGGTGGCGCGCCACGCCCCCGGCCCCGACCTTATCATTGAGAACGGCATCAGCGGTCTGCTGTGCGGCACCGTGCCCGAGCTGGCCGCAGCGCTGGACAAAACCACCGCCGCCATGGGCCACGCCGCCCAGAGCCGCGTGAACGAAAACTTTCTGTGGCAGAACAGTGCCGAGCTGGCCCTGACCCTGCTGCCCAAAAAGGGAAAAGCCAATGGATAACGACAATCCTCTTTTGCAGAAGGCTGCCGACCTCTACCGCGGTCTGCGCTTTACAATGAAATACCGCGGCGTGGACATCCTGCCCGCCGCTGCCGGCAACGACCTGGCGCGCGACCTGCTCGAGAGCGGTCAGCCGTTCCTGTTTGGCCGCTGCGGTGCCACCGAGATGCGCACCGTGGCCGACTGGCTGCAAAACGGCGGGCACAACTTCACAGACCGCACGCGGGCGGACATTCGGAATCTGTCGGGCGTCTTTCCCACCGACGATGCCACACTGGACAAATTCTGCCGCCTCTACGTCAAGACTGCGCAGAGCGCCGAGCTGCTCGCCCTCTGGAACGTCGGGGCCGAGCGGGAGGTCATCCGCGGCTGTGACGCGACCCGCTTTACCGAGCTGCGCGCCTTGGAGCCCTACTACCACGCCCGCCCGTGGAGCGCCGCCCTCGCGGGCAAACGGGTGCTTGTCGTGCATCCGTTCCGCCGCACGATTTTAGCCCAGTATGAAAAGCGCACCCAGCTGTTTCCCGGCAAAGACGTGCTGCCGGAGCTTGCCAGCCTGACGGTCATTCAGGCCGTGCAGGGTCTGGGCGGGCAGGATACCGGCTACGCCAGCTGGTTTGACGCCCTGACCGAGATGGAGCGCCGGATGGACGCCGCCGACTACGACGTCGCCATCGTCGGCGCAGGGGCCTACAGCCTGCCGCTGGCCGCCCACGCCCGCGACACCGGCCACGCCGCCATACAAATGAGCGGTGCCACGCAGCTTTTGTTTGGCATTAAGGGCAAGCGCTGGGACGACCACCCCGTCATTTCCAAGCTCTACAACCCCGCCTGGGTCCGTCCCGACGAGACCGAGGGCATCAGCAATAAAGAAAAGGTCGAGGGCGGGAGCTACTGGTAATTTTTCAGATAAGAGATAATAGATAATAAAAAATGTGCGCCGTTAGACGGCGCGTCTTAAAAAGCCTGCCCGTAGGGGCCGGACATGTCCGGCCCTCAACCTTCCCTGCCTATCGCTTTAGCCGTATATTCCCCTGTGGTTAAAATTGCGGCGCCGCTCCACTTCTATTATCTTTTATCTCTTATCTTTTATTTTTTCCGGAGACCACCATGAAAATCTTAATGATCAGCAACCACCTCGGCGTGCAGAGCGGCGTACAGCGGTATGTCCAGAACCTGCTGCTGCACCTCGATACCGCCAAATACCGCGTCACCCTTTTCGTCGGTCAGTGCCCGCCGGACCAGGCCAGCACGGCCCCGGCGCTCGAGGCGCACGGCGTCGAGATCCTCGCCGTGCCGGACAACAAAAAGGACCGCATCCGCGCCCTGGCCGCCCACCTGCGCACCCATAAGGATTACGACATCATCCACTACCACACGGCCAGCAAGATCGGTGCCCCGGTCTGCGGCATGATGCGCGTGCTCTGCCCCCGGGCTAAAATCGTGGTGCACAGCCACATCGTCTACCCGCCCATGACGCTGACCTGGCGCGCCGCCCATCTGGTGTACCAGCTGTTCGCGGACTACTTCCTCGGCTGCGGCGTCGCGGCGGGGCGGTTCGTGTTCGGTGACCATATCGACGCTAAGCCGAACTTTTCCGTGGCCTGCAACGCCGTGGATGCCGGGCGCTTTCACCCGGATGCCGCCGCCCGCGCCGCGACCCGCGCCGCCTGGGGCATTACCGACACGGACCGGCTGGCCGGGTTCGTCGGGCGGCTGAACCACCAGAAAAATCCGCTTTTCCTGATGGAGGTCTTTGCCGCGATGGCCGCGCAGGACCCGCATTGGAAGCTGCTGCTTGTCGGCACCGGCGAGATGGAGCCTGAAATGCGCGCCGCCGCGGCCCGCCGCGGCCTGACAGACCGCGTGCTTTTTGCGGGCGTGCAGAGCGATGTGCCCGCCTTCATGAACGCCTTTGACCTGTTTCTGCTGCCCAGCAACTTTGAGGGCAGCCCCGTCACCCTGGTGGAGGCGCAGGGCTGCGGCGTGCCGTGCCTGGCGTCCACCAACGTGCCCGACGACGGCTCGGTGACCGACCTTGTGCATTTTCTGCCGCTGGCCGCACCGCTGACCGACTGGGCCGCCAAGGCCGAGGCCATCGCCGCCCACGGCGATCACGACGACCACTGGGCCGCGCTCTCCGCCGCCGGGTACGAGCTGAAAACCGCTGCCCGCCGCATGGAGCAGCTGTACGACAAACTGGGAGGACACGCATGATCTACGCCGAACTGGCCGGGGGCCTCGGCAACCAGATGTTCATCTACGCCTTCGCGCGGGCGCTGGGTCTGCGCTGCGGCGAGCCCGTCACCCTGCTGGACCGGCAGGACTGGCGCGACGGTGCCCCGGCGCACACGGTCTGCGCGCTGGACGCACTGAACATCTCGCCGGATGTCAAAATCATCGCCGACGCGGGCTTTGCCAAGGCACACCTGCCGCGCCGGAACGCCGCCAAGGCGCTGATGATCAAGTACGAGCAGCGCCGCGGCCTGATGGCCCGCGACTGGCACAGCTTTGAGGCTGCCGCTGCCCCGCTGCTGAACGCCGTCGGCCTGCACTTTGCCACCGACGGCTACACCCCCGCCCGCCGCGGCCACGCCCGTGATTTTCTCGCGTGGGGGTACTTTCAGAGTGAGCGCTACTTTGCGGATTTTGCCCCTATTATAAAGGAAGAGCTGCGTGCAAAAGCCGCCCCCGCCGGGCCCTATGCGGCGCAGATCACCGCCGCCGCGTACCCTGTCTGCGTCCATCTGCGCCGCGGCGACTACCAGAAGCCCGAGAACGCGATCTTACAGGTCTGCACGCCGGACTACTACGCCCGCGCTGTCGCAGCGGTCAGGGACGAACACCCCGACGCCGCGCTGTTTGTCTTTTCCGACGACATCGACTGGGCGCGGGAGCATCTGGACACCGCGGGTCTGCCCGCCGTGTTCCTGCCCCGCGGCGAGGCCGTCGCCGACCTGGCCCTCATGCAGCTCTGCCGCGGCTTTGTCCTGAGCAACTCCACCTACAGCTGGTGGGCGCAGTACCTTGCCCCCGCCCCCGATAAACAAACCTGGGCGCCGGATAAGTGGTATGCGCACACGAAGAAAACGGCCTTGTATCAGGACGGATGGCAGCTTGTTTCCACCAAATAAGAAATAAAAAATAATAAATAATAAATCAGGTACGCCGCCCGCGGCGGCGTGTTTTCAACCGCTTGTCTGCCCCAACTGTAGGGGGCGGCGTCCCCGACGCCCCGCGCCCTGCCTGCACAGCCCATTTCCCCGCTTTCCGTCCACTATTTTAAATCGCGGCGCGCGGCGCCGCACCACATTTATTATTTATTATTTATTATTTATTCTTTATTATTTAAAGAATTGGAGTCCCCCATGCCTCTCTTTTCCATCATCATCCCCGTCTACAACGTGCAAAACTACCTGTCCGCCTGCGTCAAAAGCGTGGTCGAGCAGCCCGGCCCGCGCGACTGGGAGTGCATCCTTGTGGACGACGGCTCCACCGACCAAAGCGGCGCGATGTGCGACGCCCTCGCCGCCGAGCTGCCCGGCCTAAAGGTCATTCACCGGGAAAACGGCGGCCTTGCCGCGGCGCGCAACACAGGCCTCAAGGCCGCCACCGGCGACTGGCTGCTGTTTCTCGACAGTGACGACGCCATGGCCCCCGGCCTGCTGGCGCAGCTGCGCGGTGCGCTGGCCGCCCACCCGGACTGCGACTGGTTCATCGGCAGGCATCTCGAATGGCAGCCCGACGGCACGCTGACCCCGCACGACGGTCTGCATCTGGTGCCCGGCCCGTTTGCCAGCAGCGACTACGCCGCGCGGCTGAAGGCCCTGTACACTGCCGGGCACTGGTCGGTCTGGAAATACTGCATCCGGCGGTCCTTTTTGGAGCAGGCCCGCGTCCGCTTCCTGCCGGACTGCGTCTGGGCCGAGGACTGGCCCTTTGACCTTGAGCTGCTGCTGCACTGCGACAGGCTCTACTTTCTGGACACGGTTTTCACCCACTACCGCGTCGGACGGCAGGGCAGTCTTTTGACAGATGCCAAAAATCTGCCCAAACGCTTTCGGGGCCTTGCCGCCGCACAGCGCCGCCTGGCCAGGCTCTCCGCCAACGGCACGGCGGACGCCGCGGCCTACGCCGCCATGCAGAATGCCGCTGCGGACGTTTTCTGGCCGCAGGCCCGCACGGCAGCGGTCAGGGACGCCGCCATCCGCAAGGCCTGCCTGCCCTATATCGAGCAGCTGCGCCCGCTCTACCCCCACGGCACCGAGGTCCGCACCCGCCGTGACTGGCGGCTGTTCCAGTGGATGATGCAGACCTTCGGGCCGAAATTTACCCTGTGGGCGGCGAGCCGCCGCTAAAGGCTTCCCCCAAGGGGCTGCGCCCGCAGGCGCGTGCCGAAGCGTAACCGCCGTAGGCGGCTCTTGACGCGGAGACTGAAGCTGTCGCCGTAGGCGACTGATGAGGGCTAACCTCGCCATCACCGCCCATGAACGGCTTACAACTCATACTCTCCCCTCCTCCGGCCCTCCGGGCCGCCTTCCCCCTCGGGGGAAGGCTTTTGTGAAAGGAACTGCCTTGCGTACCAAACGTACCTTACTGAATATGGCCTACGCCCTCGGGTCCAGTCTGCTGCTTTTGCTGCTGGGCCTCGTCACGCGGCGTCTGCTCGTCGATAACTTCGGCCCGCAGATCACCACGGCATCGCAGGTCGTCAGCCAGCTTTTCAACTTTTTCTCCATCGCCGAGTTCGGCGTTGGCAGCGTCATAAGTTATCGTCTCTACGAGCAAATCGCCGCCAAAAATGAGGAAAAGATCAGCAAGTACATGTCGATGTACAAGTGGGCCTACCGCGTCGTCGGCCTGGTCATTGCGGGGCTGGCGCTCATCGGCGCGGCGGCCCTGCGGTGGATCATGCCCGACGTGCCCGCCGCCACGGCATACACGGTCTACGGCCTGAACGTCGTTTCAACGCTGTGCAGTTATTTTCTGATAACCCGCCGCCTGATGTACACCTGCACCCAGCAGGGCTACCGCTGCACCCAGATTGACTTCTGCTGCAACGTGCTGACGAGCCTTGCCAAAATTGCCGTGTCACTGTGGTTCCCCAACTACGTGCTCTATTTCAGCGTGACGATCTTCTTCAACGTCATGGCCAACCTGCTGATTGCCCGCCGCTTCAGGAAGGATTTTCCCTACGTACACGATGTCAGGGTCACGGTCAACGACTTTAAAGACCTCGGCATTTTCCACGATCTGCGGTACTTTCTGGTACACCGCCTGTCCAACACCATCTACGGCTCGTCCGACACCATCGTGACCTCCCGCCTGGGCGGCTCGACCCAGACGACGTTTTTAGGCAACTACAACACGATCTCCACCTCCGCCACAGACCTCGGCAACAAGGTCATGGACAGCTTCGCCGCGGCCATCGGCAGCATCGTCTACGACAAGTCCGCCGCCGCCAACGACCACGACAAGCAGGTGTTCTGGGGCATGGACCTGTTCAGCTACCTGTTTGCCAGCTTCGTAGCTACGGCGTATTCCTGCCTGTTCCAGCCGTTCATGGCGTCCTGGATGGGCGAAAAATGGCTGCTGCCGCTGGGCTTCGTGCTTGTGTTCTGCTTAAATGAGTACGTCGGCTGGAACCACCGGATGCTCGGCAGTTACCGCGCCGTCCTCGGCCATTTTGAGGACGACCAGTGGTTCATGGTCGCGTCGGCCACGGTCAATCTGGCGCTCAGCTTTATCCTGTTCCCGCTGTTCGACATCACCGGCGCACTGATCGCCACCGTCGTCGCCCACTGCATCATGTGGGCCGGGCGTATCCGGGTCGTGTTCCGCCAGTATATGCGCGGCGGGCTCGGGCATTATCTCGGCGTGCAGGCGCTGCATCTGGTCACGCTGGCCGTCTGCATGGGCGGCAGCTACGCGCTCTGCGCCCGGATGCCCGGCGGCTGGCTCGGCCTTGTGCCGCGGATTCTCGTCGTCCTCGTCGTGCCCAACGCCCTGAACCTCGCCGTCTACGGCTGGGGTAAAGACGCCGCCTACCTGCGCCAGTACGCGGGCAAGGTGGTCAAGAAGCTGTTGAAAAAGTAACTCCCCTTCTTGGCCCCCTCTGGGAGGGGGCTCCGCCGCAGGCGGTGGGGGAGCTTTCCGCCTGCCGCCCTCCCTCCGGCCCTCCGGGCCACCTCCCTCGCACGCGAGGGAGGCAAATAACGTGGTGATCTTATGAAAACTCTCGCCATCCTGTATATCTGCACCGGCCCCTACGCGGTGTTCTGGCATGATTTTTACCCCAACTTCAAGACAAATTTCCTGCCTGACTGTGACCGCACCTTCTACGTTTTTACCGATGCAGCGCATATTGACTATGAGGACGCCCCCGACGTACGCCGCATTTACCAGAAGGCCCTGCCCTGGCCGCAGAGCACGATGCTGCGCTTTGACGCCTTCCTCGGCCAGGCCGACGCGCTGCAAGGCTATGACTACCTGTTCTTTGCCAACGCCAACCTGCACTGCACCCGCGTCATCCGCGCCGACGAGCTGCTGCCCGACCCTGCCGCCGGGCAGAGCCTAACCGCGGTCTGCCACCTGCCCTACTATGGCAAAAATCCGATTTTCCACCCCTATGACCGCAGCGGCAAAAGCCGGGCGTCCATCCCGTACAGCTGCGGGCAGTATTACGTGGCGGGCGGGCTGAACGGCGGCACGGCGGCGGCCTATCTGGCCCTGTGCCGGGAGCTGAAAAAACGCACGGACGAGGATCTGCAAAACAACGTCATTGCGCGCTTTCACGATGAAAGCCAGCTCAACCGCCTGGTCGCCGAGACGCCCGGAAAATTCCGCATCCTGCCGCCCGACTACTGCACGCCGGAGGAAACGCCCACCGGGCATGAGGCCATTCTTGTGCTGCAAAAAAGCCGCTGCATCAACGTGGAAAGCGTCAAGGGCGCTGCCAAGCCGCAGAATTTTGTCCAGCGCAAGTGGGAGGCGTTCCGCCTGAACTGGCTGCCCTATCTCTGGCTGGCGCGCGACACGCTGCTGCGCCGCCGCATTGATTTTAAAAACGATCTATGAGCCATACCAAAAAACCGACAATTGAAAAAATCATCCTTGCCCTCCTGGGTCTGCTGGCGCTGGCCGCGCTCGTCCGCACAATGTTCCTGGGGCTGGAGATTGACGAGGAGTACGCCCTGTCCCTCGGCTTCCGCCTTGTGCGCGGCGACCGGCTCTTTTACTCGATGTGGGAGCCGCACCAGCTGGCCGCCCTGCCGCCCGCTTTGCTCATCGGCCTGTTTACCGCCGTCGCGGGCACGACCACCGGCGTGCTGCTGTTTGTGCGCGGCGCTGTGCTGGCTGTCAAGCTCGCGCTGGCCGTCTGGTTTTACCGCAGCCTGCGCGGGGCCCTCGGGGGGCGCTGCGCCTATCTGCTGGCGCTGGCCGTGCTGGCCTTCACGCCCAAGTGGTTTTTGGGGCCGGACTACGTCAGCCAGCAGTTCCACTTTACGCTGGCGGCGTTCCTGTTTTTGTACGGCTACTACGCGCCCGGCCCGCGGCAGTACCGCGGTCTGTGGCGGGTCGCGGCGGGCGGCGTCTGCGCCTGTCTGAGCTTCCTCGCCTACCCGCAGACCCTCGCTGCCGCGCCGGTGCTGATGCTGGCGCTGCTCCTGCTGGGCCGCGGCAGTGCCGACAAATGCCGCGGTCTCTGGGTATTTGTGCTGACCTGTGCCGTCTGCGGCGGTGCGTTTGTCGTGTATGTTTTGCAGGGCATGGGCTTTGATTTCGCCGCCCTGCTCGCACGCGCCGACCTGATTTTACACGACCCACAGTATGATTTTACCACAGCGGACCGTCTTGCCATGCTCCGCTCCAAGCTTTCCGCCGTCATCGGCAACTGCTGGCTGTCGGCCCTGGCCGGTGTGGCGCTGGCCGCCGCCGGGATGCTCTTTGGCGAGCGCCGCGGCTTTGCCCGCAGCCTTGAAAAGGCGCTTTGGTACACAGCGTTTTTCCTCTCTCTCTGGTGCACGGCCTACTGCCTGCGCGCGCAGGAGCTGGATTTCCGCTACATGTGCCCGGCGTTCGCGCTGGCCGGCGGCTGGACGTTCTGGTGTGACCGGCGCGAGGCCGACCACCGCCCCCTGCGCCGCCTGCTGTTCTGGCTGGGCTGGCTGCCCGGCATAGCGGCGTACCTGTTTATCCTGCGCTCCACGCTGATCGCGCTGCCAACGACCTTTATGTACCTGTTCTGGCCCGCGGTCTGCGGAACGGCAGCGCTGCTGCTCAAGCCCCGTCCGACCCGGCGGCACCGCGCCGCGGCGGCATTGCTGGCAGCCGGGCTCCTGCTGGCCTGTGCCGTGCCGAAGCTCTGCCTTGTGCTGGAGACCGGCTGGCACTGTGAGCCGATCACGGCCATCCAGCCCGAAAGGATCACCCGCGGCCCCGCCGCCGGGACCTGGGCCGACACCAAAGCCGCCGACATGCAGGAATGCCTGTATGAAGCCCTCGCCCCCTATGCGGGCCAGAGCGTGCTCCAGGCCATCGGTGAGCAGCACGGCCTCGGCTTTCTGATGGCAGACGGCACGCTGACCGTCGCGCAGGCATCCGTCATCTCGGGCACCGACAGCGACCCGCGTTTTGAACAGTACTATGCGCTTTTGCCGGAGAAGCAGCCCGACGTCATCCTCTACGATGATGCCGAGGTCCGCGACATGGCCGAATTCCACGCCTGGATCGAGCAGCACTTTACCATCACAGACCGCTACACCGTGCAGCACGGCACGGCCAGTCTGCAGGTGCTCGTCGTCGGGTAATTTTGCGGAATTTTACAACCGGGAACGGTTGTCATCCTGCTTTCGGATGTGGTATACTGTTATCAAATCGTCATGCTTTGCAAGGAGGCGCCCCCATGGGCCTGATTACCGCCATCCAGAACAAAACCGAACAAGCCCGCGCAAAGGAACGCATCCGCCCGCTGCTGGAGAGCCGCATGATGCGCGACATCCTGCTGGAGATCGGCCAGCGCGGCACCGAGAAGCTCGACCCCCAGAGCGTGCCGCTGGATCAGCGCCCACTGGCATCGAAGCGCGCCGCCGAGTGCGGCACCGCGGGATTGCAGCAGAGCGTCATCCGGGAGATCGTCCTGGACGAGGCCGCCATCACGCTGTTTGCCGGCAGCGACGAGGTGCCGTTCCTCTACGGCGACTACAATTACGAGACCATCGACGACACCGATTGTCTGCCCGCCGTAGCACAATATCTGGTGCAGCACCTGCTGGGGTACTACAACATCACCCGGACATTCTACTCTGTCCCCAAGCACAACGGACGCAGCGTGACCGAAAAGACCCGCCAGGTCTTTATCAAGCGCCACCACGAGGACACCCCCTTCGACCCCCAGCCCACCAAAAAGCAAAAGCTATTTTAAACCCAAAACACGCCCCGCAGTTCATTTTGAACCGCGGGGCGTGTTTTACATTCTGTAGGGGCGAGCATTGCTCGCCCGCAGGAGGTGTGCGTCAGCGGAAGCCCTCCGGGTCGATGACGAGCATCGCCCCCTACAGCCGTAGGGGCGGATTCCATATCCGCCCGGGCGCTGTCCCACTGCCGCAAACGGCACGGGCGGGCAGTGCCCGCCCCTACAGGGTTCCCTCCTGTTTACCCTGCTCTCCCCATCGCCAGCACCGCCACCGTTATGTCATCCTGCTTGGCCCCGGCGCGGCGGGCGGCGGCGTCAGCCACGGTCTCGGCGGCCTGCTTCGGCGTATGGCCCAATTTGGCGCAGAGCTGCAATTGCTGCATCAGCCAGTCGCTCCCGTCGGTCAGCGCACCGTCGCTGACCAGCACGACCCAGTCCCCGGCGTCCAGCGCAAACGTCGTGCTCCGTCCCACCAGACTGTCCAGCACACCCATGGGCAGGCTTGCACCGTCCAGCATCCGCGGCACGCCGCCGCGCACCAGAAAACTCGGTGCGGCGCCCGCTTTGAACAGCCCGGCCCGCCCGGTGTACAGGTCCACCGTCAGCAGGTCCAGCGTCGCCCCGGCCTCCTGCTCGGCTCCCTTCAGGCCGAGCGCCACGTTCACCAGACGGGCAGCGCTCTCCGCCGCAAACCCGGCGCGCAGCAGCTGTGCCGTCAGCTTGGCCGCCATCTGACCGTCCACGGCGGCGGCGCGGCCCGTGCCCATGCCGTCGCACAAAAGCATCTGCGCCCGCCCGCTCGTGTCGCAGAACTGGTCCAGCGCGTCGCCGCTGACGCTCTGCCCGCCGGCTGCGTGCGCCGCCGCTCCGAATTCAACGGTAAACAGCGGTTTTTCGCCAAAGCACAGCATCGTGACCGTGCGGCAGTGGGTGATTTCGGGCGTATCCATGTCGCGGCGGCAGATGCGGGTCATCTCGTCGGTCAGGCCCGCGACCTCGTCGGGGGTGAACCGCGTGCGGCAGATCGTCACATTCGCGGTCAGCCGCCCGGCCAAATCAGCGGTCACACTGCATTCCAGCGCGTCCAGCCCCAGCTCGGCAAACAGCTGCGCCACGCGGGCCTCGCGCCGCGGGTCGGGCAGACCGGCCTGGCCCAGCTTGCCCGCCAGCTGGGCCAGCGCCCCGGCCAGTGCGCTGTACTGCTCGGTCAGGGCGGCGCGCAGCGTCACAGCCCGGGCACGGGTCTGGCGGCGGCTGCGCCACAGCCGGTAGCCGTGGTTGGCCGCTGTACAGAGGTCTGCCGGGTGGATGCACCCCGCCAGCTGCCCCGGCAGGTCCTCGACCTCCACACGGCCCTTGCTCTCGAGCGTCGGCTTCAAATGGTACAGTCCGTCCATGGCCGTGGCGTAGCCGCGCACCCAGCACCGGCTGCGGCGGGTGCAGCTTTGGCAGGTCGTGCGGGCGACCTGCTCCACCACAAAGTCAAAGGTCTCGCCCTTGGGCGGCAGCTGCCGCTGGCAGACCGCGTTGACCGTGTCGGCAATGTCGCTCAGCGTGTCCGCCACGGCGGAGAGCTTGCGCGCCGCCCCGCCCAGGCCCTGCGTCTGCACGGGCGGCGCGGGCGGCGGGAAAATTTTGTGCAGCACGCTCCCCGGCACAGCCAGCGCAGCCACAACGCCCACCCCGGCACTGACCGCCAGCGGCAGCACACTGACAGCGTCGGGCGCGGCCAGTGCCCCCGCGGTGCAGCCCGCCGCAAACACCCCGGCGCAGCGGCCCCGCTCCCCCGGGCAGAGGCAGGATGCCGCCAGACTGCCCAGCGCCACAGCCAGCGCGGCGTAGGCCAGTGTCGGCCCCGACGCCGTGATGGCCGCCGCCAGCGCAATGCTCAGCACGGCGGTCTGCTCCAGCGTGCCGCCGATGGCCGCGCACAGCCCGGCCCCCGCGGCCAGCGCCAGGCCCGGAGCCAAGGGCCCGACGGCACAGCGCTGCAGGCATGCCGTAGCCACAGCCAGCCACAGGCAGACGCCGCGCGGCTCCCGCGCCGGAAAATGCGCGAACGCCCAGCCAAAAACCGCGGCCAGCAGCGCCGTACACCCCACCGTGACGGTCTGCCCCGGGTTGAAAAGTCCCCCCGCCAGTACGATTTGCAGCACCTGCGCCGCCGTCAGCGTCAGGCAGCCCGCCAGCGCCCCGGCCCCGGGGCGGCCATCGATGAGCCGCCGCACCGCCGCGGCCGCCACGGCAGCCACGGCCAGCTTGACGCCCAGCAGCATCGGCTGGAACGCCAGCCCCGCCGCCAGCGTGCCCAGCGCCGCGGCCAGGCAGTAGGACGGCGGGCAGCCGATGACCAGCGCCAGCCCAAACGGCGCAGCCCCGCCGTAGACCTGCCCGGCCCCCAGCGCCGCGCCGCCCAGCACTGCCGCGCCCTGCCACAGCAGCGCCGCACTGCGCGCCCCGGGCAGCAGCCTTTCCATTGTGTCGTGCATACATTCCCCGTTCAGTACAGCCATCGTGCAAGCCCTCCGTAAATGTACAGTATATGTCTCGGACGCTTTGCACTATACCACCCCCGCACGCTGTTTTTTGCCGCAGAGCGTGGAAAACCGAAAAGAGCGTATAAACAAACAAAAAAGAGCACCGCCACCCATAAAAAGGGGCGATGCTCGCAAAAGGCTTCCCCCGAGGGGGAAGCCTCCCTTAGTGTCTCCAGCTCCACCACAAAAACTTGGTGTTCGTCACGAAATAGCGTTTGAAAAGCCGCTTCGGGTCCTGCATCAGGCGGTACAGCCATTCCAGATTGCAGCGCTGCATCCAGGCCGGGGCGCGGCGGATGTTGCCGGCCTCGTAGTCAAAGGCTGCACCCACGCCCAGCATCAGCGCCTGCACGCGGTTTTCATGGGCGGCCATCCAGCGCTCCTGCTTCGGCGCGCCCAGGCCCACCCAGACAAAATCCGGCTTTGCCGCGTTGATCTTCTCCACGATCTCCGCATCCTCGTCCGCCGTCAGCGGGCGGAACGGCGGAGAGTACATCCCCGCGATGACCGCGCCGGGGTACTTTTCCGTAATTTTTTCACGCAGGATGTCCAGCGTCTCCTGCGTGGAGCCGTAGAAATAGTGCCGGTAGTGCTTTGTCCCGCTCTCCTTCAAAAGCTCGCGCATCAGGTCGGGGCCGGTCACGCGGGCGGCGTCGGCAAAGCCCTTCTTGCGGCTGTATCTGGACAGCGGCCCGCCGTCCGGCAGGGCCATGACCGCGCCGTTCTGCACCCGCAGATAGGTCGGGTCGTCGTGGGCCGTCACGGTGGTGTGGACGTTCGCCACGCAGATATATTTCCCGCGCCATGCCTCGCAGTTGTCCTCCACCAGGCGCAGCGTTTTGTCCATGTCGGTGACGGCGATGTTCACGCCCATAATATTGCAGGTCTGCATGCCGCTTCTCCTCACTTTCCTGTTTGGCTTTTATTGTATCACACTGCCGGGCGGCTTTCAACCGGGCGGGGAGAAACGCACATTTTTTGCCGTTTCGTTGGGTCCTTCGCACATTACTTTATAACGCTGGTACACATTTGTATGGTGCGCGTCAGTTTTTTCCGTTTTGACACTTTTTTCTTTGTTCAATTTTCTAAATCCCGAAAAATTCATATCATTTTACGGATATGTGCTGGAATTTTTCCCGGCATTGTGCTATATTTTGAGAACCATATTAAAAGGGGAAAGTATGAATTTCCTGCAGTATGGTATATGGGCAACACACCCATATATCTTTAGAAGAAAGGAGGATACCACCAATGAACAACTTCAAGAAGTTCGCTGCCGTTCTGCTGGGTGTTGTGATGGCTTGCGTCTTCGCTACCTCCGCTTTCGCTGCTGATTTCAGCAAGCCCAATAATGCAAAGCGTGCGAAAGATGAAATCCTGTCTTTCGCTGCCAGCTACGGCGTCACCACCATCGACAACACGGTCAACAAGCTGACCGCTGATCAGCTAAACGTCATCTATGCCAACATGGATTCCCTGAAGGCTGTTGCCGCTAACGCCGCCAACACCATCAAGGGCACCACTGACGCTAACGTCGCCCTCAAGGCTGCCAACGACGCTGTGGCCTCCATGAACAGCATGCTGAGTGCTGCCGGTATCGTCATCTCCAACCCGACGCTCGATACCAGTGACTCTTCCCAGTTCGTTGTCAGTGCTAACGTCACCGTCAACGGTACGACTGACTTTTGTGCTATCGCCCGGCCTCTGTCTACCACCACCACTGACAACAACACCTCTGCCAGCGACGCTGTCAGCAACGCCGCCCAGAACAGTGCCGCCGCTTCCAGCGTCAAGACCGTTTCTTCCGCTGCGAACCCCATCACCGCTTCTTCCGGCGCTGTCATCAAGGCCACCGGCGATAACACCGCCGTTGTCTTTGCTGTCGCTGCTCTGGCTGTTGCCGGCGTGCTCGGCATGGCCGTCCGCAAGGAGCGTGCACTGTAAATCCAGCTGCATAAGTCCGGTTTTTGGCCGGCAGCGGGCAGAACCTCTGGCTCTGCCCGTTTTTCGTTGTTTATACGGATTTGGTCAATTTATTCCTGTTTTAGACCTTCCTTTTATATAGAAAATAGTTTATAATATAGGATGCAGTAATTTTCATTAAATCAGGAGGGAACACGTATCACAATGCAGGCAAGCAAGAAAAGTTCTTTTCTGTGCCGCAGTCCGTGGGCCTATGCTGTGGTCCCGCTGGCCTTTGTTCTGGTCAGCACCGCGCTGGTCTTTATCGTGGGCCACACCATGCTGGCCCCATACCAGGCCCTGCTGGGCTGGTTCTTCAGCACAACGGAGGTCGCGCAGCCCAGGGATCTGCTGGACAATGCCGCCACCGTCATCAACGGCGGTACGGTGGATGAGCCGGACGCCCAGCCGGACAGGCTGCCGCTGAGCTCCGTCACCTACCCGTCCGAGGGGGACCGCTACGCGACGATCACGATCTCCGGCACCAACGTGGACGCCCCGGTCTACTACGGTGACACGAGCAAAATCTTAAACGCCGGCGTCGGCACCTACAAGGACGACGCCCGCGTCGGCATTCCCGGCGAGGGCAAGACCATCCTGCTGGCCGGGCACAACAACACCTTCTTCAATGACCTGCAGCACGCTGAGGCCGGCGCGACGGTCACGATCACGACCCACTACGGCGTCTACACCTATGAGGTCACCGGCACCGAGATCCTCGACTATCAGGACGAGACCGCCTACGACTTCACCCGCACCGACGAGAATCTGATCCTATACACCTGCTATCCCTTCGATGCGCTCGGCTTCACGCCGAACCGTTTCTTCGTCTATGCCAAATACGTGTCCGGCCCCGTGCTGGACGCCAACAGCTAAGGGGGGTGTATGTATGGCACAAAAACAAGCTCCGCACCCCCGCCGCAAGGGCAGCGTTGTATGGGCCACGGTTTTAAGCTGGCTGTCCAGTCTGCTGCTGGCACTGCTGGCGCTCTGCCTTGTGGTGCTGATGACGATCTGCAGCGCTTCCTACATGAAGGAGCAGGTCAACCGCAGTGATTTCAGTGAGGCCGCCTACAGCTATCTGTATGACAACTTCATCAGCTACGGCGCATCGTCCGGCTTCTCCGCCGACGTGATGACCGCCGCCCTCTCCCGCGATCAGATCACGGCAGACATGGCGGATTCCATCACCCGTCTGTACCAGGGCGACACCGCCATTGATACCCGCAACGCGATTCTGAACACGACGTATGACAACCTGATCAACGATTTGAACAGCCGCAGCGTCGAGGTCACATCCGACGTGGAATCCGCCGTCGTCGTCGTCGCCGACGCCTGCCGTCTGGACTACGCCAACTATGTCACGGTACCCCTGGCCAGCCAGCTGTATACTTTTATTGAAAAGTGCAGCCGTGTTGTGCCGGTGGCCGTCGCCATCATGGCGGTGCTCTGCGCAGTCAGCCTCTTTGTGATGCTGCGCTTAGCCGGCAGCTCCCGCTACGGCGTGCGCTGCCTGACGTTCGCTTTCACCGCGGCTGCGGCGCTCTGTGCGCTGGCCGCCACCATTATTTTCCCTGCGATCCACATGGAGGCGCTGAGCATCAATCCCGCTTCGGTCAAGCAGCTGATCGTCACCTATGTGCAGAATCTCTTTGGCCGCTTCGGCCTGTTTGCTATCATCTACGGCGCAGTCGCCGTGATCCTTCTGGCCCTGACCATCACCGCCAGAAGCCGCATGAAACGCCGCCAGAACATTTAACAGGAGGACCCACACATGGAAAACGAAGGTTACGAAACGATTGACCTCTTGGAGGTCCTGAACGCCGTCCGGCAGCACCTGCTGGCCGTCATTCTCACCACCGTGATCCTGGCCGCTGCCGGGTTCGGTGTCTCCAAGTTCCTTATCACCCCGCAATATGAGGCTTCCGCCCTGATGATCGTCAACACCCGTCAGGACATCACCTCCAACGTCACCAGCGACCAGATCAACTCCGCCACCAAGCTGGTTTCCACCTACAGCATCATCATCAAGAGCGACACCGTGCTGCAGCAGGTCATTGACAACCTGGGTCTGTCCCTGACCTATCAGCAGCTGGCAAGCCGCGTCACAGTCAGCGCCGTGGATGACACCCAGGTCATGAAGGTCACAGTCAAGAGCGACAACCCCGAGTGGGCGCGTCAGGTCTGCGAGCAGATCACTGTAATCTCCCCCGACGTCATCCTCGAGTCCGTCGAGGCCGGCTCTGTAAAGGTCATTTCTAACGCTGCTATTAACCCGGCCCCTGTCTCCCCCAACGTGGGCCGCAACACCATGCTGGGCGGCGTGCTGGGCCTGGTCATCAGCGTCGGCATCATCCTGCTGACCGTCCTGCTGGACAACAAGATCCATACCGAGGACGACGTGGCCAAGTATCTTGACCTCGCCGTTGTGGGCGTCATTCCGGAATATCAGGGAGGTAAAAAGAAATGAGCAAGGCAAGCAAAAACACCAGCCATCGCAAACTGTATACCGTCGGCGGCGACGCCCCGTTCCAGTTTGTGGAAGCCTACAAATCTCTGCGTACCAACCTGGAATTTCTTTCCTCTGCCGGCAACTGCAAGACCATCCTGATTACCTCCTCTGTCCCGGAGGAGGGCAAGAGCAACGTAGCCCTCAACCTGGCCATGACACTGACCGCCTCCGGCAATCGTGTTGTTCTGGTGGACTGTGACCTGCGCAAGGCAACGATCTCCCGCTATCTGCGCATTCCGCGCAACCATACCGGTCTGACGAACGTCATCACCTCCAAGGATGAAGGCGCACTGGCCGCGGCGCTTGTCCGCGTCAAGGATTCCGGCATCACGGTCCTGACCGCCGGTACGATCCCGCCGAATCCCACCGAGCTGCTCTCCACCCCTATGACCGAGAAGATTTTCGCTTCCCTGCAGAAGGCATTTGATTATGTCATCATCGACACCCCGCCTGTCAGCGTTGTCACCGACGCTGCGGTCCTCTGCGGCATTGCAGACGGCGTGCTGCTGGTCGTGCGCCCCGGTGTCACCACCATCCAAAGCGCCCAGCTCAGCAAAAAGAACCTGGAGGCCGTCAACGCCCACATCCTGGGTGTTGTCATGAACGGCTACAATGGCACGCAGAGCGGCCGCCGCGACGGCTACTCCTACGCTTACTCCTACAGCTATTACGACGAAGATAAAAAAGGAAACGATGCATGAGTAATGCCCTTGTAGAGCTGCACTGCCACATCCTGCCTGGCATTGATGACGGTGCCAAAGATCTGGATATGTCAATGTCGCTCATTCGCAAGGAATTACAGGATGGTGCGGCGGGCATTGTGTTCACGCCGCACTTCTATTATGAGCGCATTTCCGTGGAGCAGTTTACCGCGCGGCGCAAGGCAGCGTTCCTGCAGGTGTCCGCGGCCTGCAAGGCCGAGGGCCTGCGGCTGGCCGGTAAGATGGGCGCCGAGGTGTTTTACTCCACCGCGCTGCCCAGCCTTGACCTGCGCCAGCTGGCCTTTGCGGGGAGCAACTATATTTTGATCGAGTTTCCCACCACGATGCACCCGCCGGGCATCGACGAGACGCTCTACGCCATCCGTGCGCAGGGGTACACGCCGATTCTGGCCCACGTGGAGCGCTATCCCTTTGTGACCGAGGACCCGACGCTGCTCTACAACTGGGTCTGCGACGGGTGTTTGGCGCAGATCAACGCCACCGGCCTGATCCGGGACGGACACACCGCCAAGTGGCTGCACAAGCTGATCGAGTGGAACCTTGTGCACATTCTGTGCAGCGACTGCCACCACCCGGTCAAGCGCCCGCCCAACCTGGCCGAGGGCTTTGCCCATCTGCCTGATAAGGTCGCCCGCCGCATGCAGCGCAACGCCATCGACATCTATCTTGGCGACGACCTGCGTCCCCCCGAGCCGACAAAGCCGGTCTACCGCTTCGGGCATTGGGTGTAAAACAGAAAATAGCGTAGGGGAGGGTTAAAAACCCTCCCCTACGCTATTTTTATTGCCTGTTTTCCACCGTCTGCCCGGCCCCTACCGCGTACTATTCGCCGCGCTCACGCCTCTGCCACCGCCACCAGATACTTGTAGATCTGCGGCTTGTACTCCTCATACAGGCCCAGATGCTCATACAGCTCCTTATAATATGCAAACAGGGTCGCGCGGGTCGCCACGATGTTCACTGGGTTCAGCGCCGTGTGCACCGCGCTGCCGGGCGTGTTGAAATAGTTGTAGATCGGCGTCGACAGCGCGTAGAACTTCTCCGCATAGCGGATATAGCTCAAATTGAAATACAGATCCTCCGACCAGTCCATGTCCTCGGCGCATATAATGTCATCGTGCGCGCGGACAATGTCGGCGCGGTAGAGCTTATTCCACATCACACCATAGTAAAAGCTGGCAGGTTCCTGCATCAGGCCCGCGGCGAATTCCTCCTTTGTCATCGGGCCCTCCATCAGGAAGCCGTAGGTCTGCACCTTGGTGGGCCGCTCGGGGCGGGGGTCATCCTCGGCACGGGGGCGGGGCGGCGTAATGCGGTTGTAGTGCGCAATGACCAAATCGGCGCCGCTCTCCTCGGCCCGCTGCACCAGCAGCTCCGTGGCGTAGGGCTGGATCGTGTCGTCGGCATCGACGAACTGCAGATACTTGCCCCTGGCCTCCCGCAGGCCCATGTTGCGGGTCGCGGCCACGCCGCTGTTGGCCTTGTCGATGAGCACGATGCGCGGATCGACGTTGGCATACATCTTGCAGACCTCCAGGCTGACGTCCTGGCTGCCGTCGTTCAGCAGCAGAATTTCAAGGTTCCGGTAGGTCTGGCGGCGGATACTCTCCACACAGCGGGCGATATGATCCTGGGCGTTATAAATCGGCACGATAATACTGACAAGCGGCTGCTCCGGCATGGCAGGCGACCTCCTTTTTGTAGTAGTATATCCACAATACCACACTTTTGCCCGGTTGGCAATGGAAAAAGTGCGCGAGGTGTGGTATGATGCTTATAAGGGCTTCCCCATCGGGGGAAGCTGTCCGCAAAGCGGACTGATGAGGGCCAGCCTTCCGCCGCAGCCTGTTCATGGGCTGCGCCCGCAGACCTGCCCCTCATCCGGCCTTCGGCCACCTTCCCCCAAGGGGGAAGGCATCACTATGAAACGAGGTCACCACCATGAAGCCTTCCATCATCCGCCTGCGTGCGCTGGAAAAGCAGCTGTACGCCTACCTGTATGCCATGACCGTCATCGACTTTGACGCCGAGACCGTCGCGCCCGAGGGCAGCGCCGATGGCCGCGCCGAGGCCACCGAGGTTTTGAGCCGCGCCAGCTTTGACCTGCTGGTCAACGACGGCACCGCCGCCCTTTTGAAGGAGGCCGCTGCCGACGCCGAGACCGAGCAGGAGCGCGCCGAGGTCCGCAATTTGCAGCGCCAGTACGACGAGATTGCCCGGATCCCCGCCGACGAGTACGCCGCCTTCACCAAGCTGTGCAGCCAGAGCGTGCCCGCCTGGACCAAGGCCAAGCGCACGAACGATTTCAGCCTGTTCGCGCCGTATCTGGAAAAGCTCATCGCCGCCCGCCGCGCCCAGGCCCGGTATTTTGCGCCGGACCGCGACCCCTATGAGGTCCTGCTGGACCGCTACGAGAAGGGCCTGACCATTGCCCAGTGCGATGAATTTTTCGCGACGCTGCGCGAAACCATCGTCCCGCTGCTGGCGGACATCCAGACCCGCGGCAAGGCCGTGCGCACCGACTTCCTCGACCAGGAGTGGCCCATCGACGCCCAGCGCCGGGTCAGCAAAAAGATCATGGAGCTGTGGGGCCTTGACCCGGCCCACTGCTATCTGGCCGAGAGCGAGCACCCCTTCACCACCGAGTTCTGGCGCGGCGATGTGCGCATCACGACCCACTACATGCCCCGGGACATCTTCTCGAACCTCTACAGCGTCGCCCACGAGGGCGGCCACGCGCTGTATGAGCTGAACATCAACCCCGACTACGACTACACCGTCGTCACCCACGGCGCGACGATGGGCATTCACGAGAGCCAGTCCCGCCTGTTTGAGAACCTGGTGGGCCGTTCCCGCGCCTTTGTCCACTACCTGTACCCGACGCTGAAGGAGCTGTTCCCCTCGCAGCTGGCCGATGTCTCCGCCGAGGAGATCTGGCGCGCCGTCAACCGCGCCGAACCGGGCCTGATCCGCACCGAGGCCGACGAGCTGACCTACTCCCTGCACATCATGGTGCGCTATGAGCTGGAAAAGGCCCTGATGCAGGGCACACTGGCCGTGGCCGACCTGCCCGCCGCCTGGAACGCCAAGTATAAAGAGTACCTCGGCGTCGATGTGCCCGACGATGCCCACGGTTGTTTGCAGGACATCCACTGGTCCATGGGCGACATCGGCTATTTCCCGAGCTATGCCCTCGGCAGTGCCTACGGCGCACAGGCCCTCGACGACCTGCGTAAAACAAACGACTTTGACGCCCAGTGGGCCAACGGCGACGTGGAGCCGCTGAAGGCCGCCTTAAAGGAGCGCGTCTGGCAGTGGGGCAGCATGAAGGAGCCAGCCTGGCTCGTCGAGAGTCTCTGCGGCGGCAAGTTCGACCCGCACCACTTCACCGATTATTTAAAGAAGAAATACACCGAGCTGTACGAGCTGTAAAGCCGTCAGCTTCCCGGGTCGATGCAAGCATCGACCCCTACACCGTAGGGGCGGATTCCATATCCGCCCGTTGCCGTCCGCCCTGCCTCCCCCCTTCCGGGCCATGCGTAGGGCGGGGTGCCCCCACCCCGCCTCCGTTCTCCGCTATACCCCACAAAAAATCCCGTCGGATGCCCTTTCCGGCGGGATTTTTTCAGCATAATACGCTGTCCGGGAAATTCAGGCAGGTGTACAGGTACCGCAGTGCCTCGTCCATCGTGTCAAACTCGCCGCCGTCTACCTCGCTGGGGCTGGCGGCGATGGTCGACTTGTCAAACGGGATGCCGTTCTCCCTGCGCCATTCGTCCACCCGCAGTGCTATGTCATTGGCATAGCCCGGGCGGTCCTGCCTGCTGCCGTCGGCGTCAATGTAAACACAGGCGCCGTACTTTTTCCGGTCCGGCAGGCGCACCAGCTCGGCCAGCGTGTAGTAGTCGCGGTCAAAGTAAAAGAGCATCTGCCCGCGGTAGGCGGCGATCTCCGCCGCGCTTTCCTCGCGGTTCGTGATCTGGGGCACGGTGTCCACCAGCCGGTGCAGCTCGTCCAGCAGTGCGTCGCCGTCCTCAGGGTAGGCATCCGTGCCCTTGGCAGCAGCGATTTCCCCAAAGCAGTAGGCCTGCCAGTGGGGCGGGCACTTGCCCAGCTTGGCACGCTCAATGTAGTAGAGCAGGTCAGCGCGGTAGGAGGCAGCGAGTGCGTTCAGACTTTGTTTTTTCATAGCTTGTAGGCCTTTCGTTTTGTATCATTTATGGTGTCCGTTTCTCGGAACACCCTCATCTTACCATAACCGTTTGTCGAATCCTGCCGCATTATAAGACCGAACGCCGTTTTATTTTAGGGACAGCTGTTTTCCGCTGTCGAAAAAACAGCAGGCACGCAAAAACCGCGTGCCTGCTGTCTTTTTTTATCATTTTACGGGCTGCCCCTGTGCGCACAGCACTGCGTCCAGCGCCGTCAGCTTATCCGGCACACCGCCCAGCTCCATACCGGGGAAATCCGTCTCCACGCCCGCGGACGCCAGCTCATCGGCACAGGCCGCGGGGTCGGCACAAATCGCCTGTGCTTCGGCCAGGATGCCCGGCCAGTTCAGCGCCAGCCGCTCCTGCGCGTCGCCGCTCAGCCCGGCCCGCCAGGTATCCGCTGTACCATCCTCAAACTCCGACGCGCTCAGGTACTCCACCAGCACCGCCGCGGCCCGGGCCGTTTTCAGGCTGCAGCCTGCCGTGTCCGCGCCGAAATCCACCAGCCCATCCAGCACGGCAAGCTGCTCGGTCCGGCTGCCTGCGTGCCCGGTGCCCGCTTCGGACGATACCGCCTGCACCGCGGACGCCGCCTCCGGCACCGCCGGGGCCGCGCACCCGGCCAGCAGGGCGGCCCCCGCTAAGAGAATCGCTAACCTACGCATACCAACGCCCCCAATCCTATCTTATACTATTCACAGCAGGTGTGGCGTGTTTCCTGCTTGCAGCAGTCGCCGCAGCTCTGGCGGCGGATATAGTTTTGAATGTCGTCAAAAATCGGCATCAGCGCCTCGCCGTTTTCGGTCAGGCGGTACTCGACCCGGGGCGGGACCTCGTTGTAGTCGATGCGCTGCACCAGCCCGTCCGCGGCCAGCTCCTTCAACTGGTTCGACAGCATCTTGTGGGTCACGCCGTCCAGCAGCTTGCGCAGCTCACCGTAGCGCAGCGTACCGTGTGCGCCCACCATGAATAAAATGCGCATCTTCCACTTGCCGCTGATCTGGTCCATGACCTGCTCCATCCTGTCACAGCCCACATCCGCATAGCGGCAGTTACAGTGTTCGTTCGGGTGCATTGCTCACACTCTCCTTTTGGGTAGCGGTTTCTAAAAAGTGCGTACTTGTCAAAAGTGCCTATTTGGATATACTAAGTATAGGGTATTTTCCCCGCGTTTGCAACTTGTTTCTTGGGAATGTTTGCGGTAATATAGTTGTGTATGATTATAAGGTAGGGCAGCCTGACCTCAGGCCGCCGCGGCGGGGTGGGGTCACCCCGCCCTACAATATTCACCGCCAAATGTGCGGAAAATCACCCAAGAGGAGAAAACAACCTATGTACGATGATTTAGTAGAGTTTCTGCAGGAGTCCGTCACCCCGTTCCACGCTGCTGCCACCGCCGAAAGCTGGCTGTGCGCCGCTGGCTTCACCCGGCTGGAGGAGGCCGACTACTGGAACCTTGAGCCGGGCAAGGGCTACTACACGACCCGCAACGGCTCGTCCGTTGTGGCGTGGCGCGTGCCGCAGCACGCCATCGGCGGCTGGCGCATCGTGGCCAGCCACAGCGACTCCCCGTCGTGGAAAATCAAGGCCGACACCGTTGAAAACGACGGCTGCCGCCGCCTGAGCGTCGAGGGCTACGGCGGGATGATCATGTCCACCTGGCTGGACCGCCCGCTGACCGTCGGCGGGCGCGCCCTCGTCAAGACCGAGGACGGCATCGAGAGCCGCCTTGTGTACCTTGACCGCGACCTGCTCGTCATCCCGTCGCTGGCCATCCACTTTCAGCGGGACATCAACAAGGGCCACACCTTCAACCCGCAGGTCGATATGCAGCCGCTGTGGGGCCCCGCAGGCAGCCGCACCCTGACCGACCTCGTCGCCGAGTCCCTCGGCGTGGAGGCCGCCGACATTCTGGACAGCGATCTGCAGCTCGTCACCCGCCAGGCCCCGACTCAGATCGGCCCCGACGGTGAATTTTTCATGGCCCCGCGCATTGACGATCTGGAATGCGCCGCCACGACGCTGCTGGGCTTTCTGGATGCGTCCGGGGAGACCGACAGCGCCTGCGCCCCGGTCTGGGCGATGTTCGACAACGAGGAGGTCGGTTCCTCGAGCCGGATGGGTGCCGCGAGCAGCTACCTGCGCGACGTGCTGGACCGCATCCTTGAGGCCGTGCCCCACAGCGCACAGGCCAGCCACCGCGCCATGGCCAACAGCTTTATGCTGAGCGCCGACAACGCCCACGCGACCCACCCGAACTTCCCGCAGAAGTCCGACCCCTGCGCGCCCGTGCGGCTGGGCGGCGGCGTGGTGCTCAAGTACAACGCCAGCCAGAAGTACACGACGAACGCCGTCAGCGGCGCGATCTTCCGCGCCATCTGCCGGAAGGCCGACGTGCCGGTGCAGGTGTTCACGAACCGCGCCGACGAGGCCGGCGGCAGCACGCTGGGCAATTTGCAGAGCCACACGCTGCCCATCCCGATGGCAGACATCGGCTGCGCCCAGTTCGCGATGCACAGTGCCGTCGAGACGGCCAGCGTCGCCGACGCCGAGGCCATGACAAAGGCCGTGGCCGCCTTCTACCGTGTCCATCTGCGTGCCCTTGGCGACGGCACCTACACGCTGGAATGAGCACGGGACGCTACGCGCCCAGCCCCAGCGGACGGATGCACCTGGGCAACCTGATGTGCTGCCTGCTGGCCTGGCTGAGCGCCAAAAGCAAGGGCGGGCAGGTGCTGCTGCGCATTGAGGATCTGGACACCCAGCGCTGCCCCCGCAGCTATGCGGACGCCATTGTGGACGATTTGGCGTGGCTTGGTCTTGCCGCCGACGGCCCGACGCCGCCGGTCTACCAGAGTGACCGCAGCGAAATTTATCAGCGATACTTCGACGAATTGTCCCGTCGCGGGCTGGTCTACCCCTGCTTTTGCAGCCGCAGTCAGCTGCACGCGGCCAGCGCGCCCCACCGCAGCGACGGGCAGGTCATCTACGCCGGGACCTGCCGCGGCCTGACGCCCGCTGAAATTGCCGAGCGCTCCAAGACCCGCGCCCCCGCCTGGCGCGTGCAGGTGCCCGACGAGGTCATCGCCTTTGAGGACGGCCACATGGGGCACTATGAAGAAAACCTCGCTCGCGACTGCGGGGATTTTTTCCTGCGGCGGGCCGACGGTGTGTTTGCCTACCAGCTGGCCGTCGTTGTTGACGACGCGCTGATGGGCGTCGATGAGGTCGTGCGCGGCAGCGACCTCTTGTCCAGCACACCGCGCCAGCTCTGGCTTTACCGGGAGCTAGGTCTGACCCCGCCGAAATTTTACCATCTGCCGCTGCTTTTGGCCTCCGATGGCCGCCGCCTCTCAAAGCGCGACGGCGACCAGAGTCTCGAGAACCTGCGGGAGAAATACACCCCCGAGGAGATCATCGGCAAGCTGGCCTTTGCCTGCGGCCTGCAAGCCTCCCCCGCCCCTACAACGCCCCAGGCCCTGGCCCGCACCTTCGATTGGTCCCAGGTCCCGAAAAGCGACATCGTTCTGCCGGAAAATCTGTTTTAATAAGGTAAAAGGCTTCCCCCTTGGGGGAAGCTGTCACCGAAGGTGACTGATGAGGGCAGACCCCGCCAACGCCACCCGCTCACGGGCAGTATCCGTCAGCTCTCCCCTCATCCGGCGCTCCGCGCCACCTTCCCCCTCGGGGGAAGGCTTTCTCTGCACTACCAAAAAAGGAGTATCCCCATGCAACGCTACGAAATTACCGGCATGAGCTGCGCGGCCTGCGCAAGCCATGTGGAAAAAGCCGTTGCGGCGGTGCCGGGTGTGGCATCCGTCGCCGTAAGCCTGCTGACCAACTCGATGCAGGTAGACTACGCCCCCGACGCCGACCCCGATGCCACGGCACGGCGCATCCTCCGCGCCGTGGACGCCGCCGGGTACGGCGCGTTTCTCGCCACCACCGAGAGCGAAAGCGCCGAGCTCGAGGACACCGAGACTCCCAAGCTCAAAAAGCGCCTGATTGCCAGCCTCTGCTTCCTTGTCCCGCTTATGTACGTCTCGATGGGCCACATGATCGGCCTGCCGCTGGGCAGTGTGTTCCACGGCGGCGGCTGGCACGCCATCCTGTACGCGGGCACCCAGCTGGTGCTGACCCTGCCCGTCTGCTGGATCAACCGCGCGTTTTTCCTCTCGGGCTGGAAGGGCATCAAGACCCGCGCGCCCGGCATGGATACCCTCGTCGCCCTCGGCGCCGGCGCGTCGCTGGCCTACGGCGTGTTCGCCATCGTCATGATCTGCATCGGCCTGTCCACCGGCAACGACGACCTGGTCATGCAGTACCGCCACGACCTCTATTTTGAGTCGGCGGCCATGATTTTAACGCTCATCACCGTCGGCAAAACGCTGGAAGCCTACAGCAAGGGCAAGACCACCGACGCACTGAAAAGCCTGATGAAGCTGGCCCCCCAGACCGCCTGCGTCCTGCGCGGCGGCGAGCAGGTCACAGTCCCGGTCAGTGAGGTCAACGTTGGCGACCTCTTTTTAGTCCGCCCCGGTGAGAGCATCCCCGTGGACGGCACCGTCACCGAGGGCATCTCCACGGTCAACGAGGCCGCCCTGACCGGCGAGAGCATGCCGGTGGACAAGTTCCCCGGCTCCCCCGTCAGCGCCGCTACCATCAACCAGAACGGTGCGCTGACCTGCCGTGCCGAGCGCGTCGGCCAGGACACGACGCTGTCCCAGGTCATCCGCCTGGTGCGCGACGCCGCCGCGACGAAGGCCCCGCTGGCCAAGACCGCGGACAGGGTCTCCGGCATCTTCGTGCCCACCGTCATCTGTATCGCCGCAGCCACATTTGTCATCTGGCTGCTGCTGGGCCAGACCTTTACATTTGCGCTGGCCCGCGGCATCAGCGTGCTGGTCATCAGCTGCCCCTGTGCCCTGGGCCTGGCGACGCCCGTCGCCATCATGGTCGGCAGCGGCGTGGGTGCCAAAAACGGCATCCTGTTCAAGACCGCTGCCAGCCTCGAAACCACCGGCTACACCGACGCTGTGCTGCTGGATAAGACCGGCACCGTCACCACCGGTGAGCCCAACGTTGTAAAAATCTTCGGCACCCGCAACGTGCCCGAGAAATTCCTGCTCAGCATGGCCGCCGGTCTGGAGCTGCGCAGTGAGCACCCGCTGGCCCGCGCCATCCTGCAGCGCGCCGAGAAGGACCATCTGTCCTACGCCACTGTGACCGACTTTGAGGCCGTACCCGGCAAGGGTCTGCGCGGCAAGGTCGCGGGCAAGGTCATTGCGGGCGGCAATGCCGATTTCATCCGCGAGACCTGCGCCCTGCCCGACGACCTGCAGCAGGCGGGCGACGAGATGAGCGCCGACGGCATCACGCCGCTCTACTTCTCGCTGGCCGGTAAGGCCGCAGGCGTCATCGGCGTGTCCGACGTCGTGAAGGAGTCCTCCGCCGCCGCCATCACCCAGATGCAAACTCTCGGCCTGCAGGTCGTGATGCTGACCGGCGACAACGCCGCCACGGCCCGCCACATCGGCGCAGCTGTCGGCCTTGACGCCGACCATGTCATTGCGGGCGTCCTGCCCGCGGGCAAGGAAGCCGAGGTCCGCGCACTGCAAAAACAGGGCCGCGTCGCCATGGTCGGTGACGGCATCAACGACGCCCCCGCCCTGACCCGCGCCGAGACCGGCATTGCCATCGGTGCCGGTGCGGACGTCGCGCTGGACGCTGCCGACGTTGTGCTGGTGCGCAGCGACCTGGCCGATGTGCCCGCCGCAGTGCGCCTGTCCCGCGCGGTGGTACGCAACATCCATCAGAACCTGTTCTGGGCGTTCTTCTACAACGCCATCTGCATCCCGCTGGCGGCGGGCGTGTTCACGGGCTTCGGCATCACGCTGAACCCGATGATTGCCTCCGCGGCCATGAGCCTGTCCAGCGTCTGTGTCGTCACGAACGCCCTGCGGCTGAACACCTTTGACCCGCGCAGCGCCGCCCACGATGCCCCGCCGAAGCGCAAAGCCCCGGTCCGCGCGTCTGCGCCCGAGATCCCCTGCCCCACCGGCAGCTGCCCCGTGCAGCCTGCCCCGGAAAATAAAACCACCCAAACGGAGGGAACTGCCATGAAAAAGACGATTCACATTGAAGGCATGATGTGCGGCCACTGCGAGGCCACCGTGAAGAAGGCATTGGAGGCCCTGGACGGTGTGCAGAGCGCCGAGGTCAGCCACGAGAAGGGCACTGCCGTTGTGTCCCTGACCCACGATGTGGCCGACGCCGACCTCAAGACCGCTGTCGAGGCCAGGGATTACACCGTCACTGGCATCGACGCATGAGCGCCATCCGCCGCCGCTGGCGCTTCACCGGCACAGTGCAGGGCGTAGGCTTCCGCTATTATGCCCGCGCCGCGGCCCTGCATCTGGGCCTGACCGGCTGGGTCGCCAACAACTGGGACGGCAGCGTCACGCTGGAGGCCCAGGGCGAGCGTGCCGCCCTCGACGCCCTTGTCCCCCTCATCGAGCGCAGCAACCGCTGGGCCCGCATCGAGAACGTTGAAGTCACCACCCTGCCCGTAAAGGAACACGAATACGGGTTTGGGGAGCGGAGCGGAGAGTAATTTTCAGAGAGGAGATAGGAGTTAGGAGAAAGGAGAGAACCCTGCTGTGGGAAAATCTCCTATCTTCTCACTCCTATCTCCTCTCTTTTTGGCTTGCACTTGTCTGTTATTGCAGGTATAATACTATTATATCAACATCAAAAGGGGTTTTCATATTGCCCGGTACTTTATATCTTGTCGCCACGCCTATCGGCAATCTGGATGACATGCCGCCGCGTGTGGCGGCTACCTTCGGCCTGGCGGACTTCGTCGCGGCTGAGGACACCCGCGTCACGCTGCGGCTGCTCAACCATCTGGGTCTCAAAAAGCCGATGGTCAGCTACTATGAGCACGCGCTCCACCACGGCGAGGCCATCCTGAACCGAATCGAGGCCGGGGAGAATTGCGCCCTGTGCAGCGATGCCGGTATGCCCTGCATCAGCGACCCCGGCGAGCAGATCGTCCGCGAGGCCCATGAGCGCGGCATCAGGGTCGTGCCCATCCCGGCGGCATCGGCCTGCGTCACGGCGCTGGCGGCCAGCGGCCAGCCCACGGCCCGCTTTGTGTTCGAGGGCTTTCTGCCCGTCCCCAAGCGGGACCGCCGCGAACGGCTGGCCTTTTTGCAGAACGAGACCCGCACGATGATCTTCTACGAGGCCCCGCACAAGCTGCGCGGCACGCTGGACGACCTGGCCGCCGCCTTCGGTGCGGACCGCTCGGTCTCGCTCTGCCGTGAGCTGACCAAACTGCACGAGGAGATCAAAAAGACGACCCTCGGCGAGGCCGTGGCCTTTTATAAGGACAACGACCCCCGCGGCGAGTATGTGCTGGTTCTGGCCGGTACCGACCCTGCCGCCGTCGAGCAGGCCGCCGCGCCGACCCTGGAAGAAGCCGTCGCCGCCGCCCGTGCCCTGCAAGCGGGCGGTCTGCCCCCCGCCGCCGCCGCCAAACAGGCCGCCGCCGGGACACCGTTTAGTAAGGGTGAAATATATAAAGAGCTTATAAAATAAAAAGCCTTTCCTCCTTGGGGCTGCGCCCGCAGGCGCGTGTCGGAGCGCAACCGCCGTAGGCGGCCCTTAGCGCGGAGACTGAAGGTGGCCGCGGCCTCGCCCGAGGCCGGATGAGGGGCAGCCCTGCGTCATCGCCCATTCACGGCCATACCTCCGCAAGCTCTCCCCTCATCAGCCGCCTGCGGCGGCAGCTTCTCCCCCAGGGGAGAAGCCTTTTTCAACAGGAGTCTATTTCTATGTGTAAAATTCTAGTCATTTCCGACGTCCATGGCCGCCTGCGCGACCTGCGGTGGGTGCTGCAAAACGAGACCGCCGACGCCATGTTCTACCTCGGTGACGGTCTGTACGACCTGAACGCCGCGCTGGAGCTGCGCAGGGAGCCGGTGCCCTATCCCATCTACCGCGTGGCCGGCAACTGCGACGTCAACTATAGCGAGCCGTCCGAGGGGCTCGCCCCCTTCGGCGGGGTGCTTTTCTTCTACACCCACGGGCATCACTACGGCGTCAAGATGGGCAGTGAACGCCTGGCCGAGTGTGCCGGTGAGCGCGGCGCAGATGTGGCGCTGTTCGGCCACACCCACCGGCGCGAGCTGGTGCGCGGCGTCGGCACGGCGGCCACGGTGTTCAACCCCGGCAGTCTGCGCGACGGCGGCAGCTACGGCGTCATTACGATTGAAAACGGTGAATGCAGCTTTACCTGGAAGAGGGTGCCTGAATTTTGAACGAGAGCGTTATTTACCTGCCCGAGGTAGACAGCACCAACCTTTGGGCCAAGCATAATCTGGACAAGTTCGGTCCCATCGGCGCGGTTTACACCACCCACCAGACCGCCGGGCGGGGCCGCCTTGGCCGCAGCTGGCTTGATGCGCCCCACAAGGGCCTGTACTACACCGCCGTCATCAGGACCGATCTGGTCCAGCCCGCCACGCTGCCGCTGTTTGCCAGTCTGGCCGTCTGCGACGCCCTGCGCGAGCGCTACCGCATCGACTGCCAGATCAAGTGGCCGAACGACCTTTTGCTGAACGGCAAAAAAATCGTCGGCATCCTGTGCGAGGTCGGCCCCGACGGCCACAGCATCGTGGTGGGCATCGGCATCAATCTAGCCCAGCCGCAGGAGTACTTCGACGCCGCGGGTCTGCCCCACGGCACCAGCCTGGCCCTGCAGGGCGTGCCCGTGGACATGGACGCCGACCCGGAGTGGCTGGCTCAATACATGACCGACTTCGGCTTTGACCGCGCGCTCTACACCTACGAGGCCGAGGGCTTCGCCCCCTACCGCGAGCGCTACAAGGCGCTCTGCGTCAATCTGGGCCGCCGCGTCACCTACGACGGCGGCGCCGGAACCGCCGTTGACGTGGACGACGAGGGCCGTCTCATCGTCCGCGACGAGACCGGCGACACCCGCGTCTTTACCGGCGAGGTCAGCGTAAAGGGAATTTACGGGGCGGTGTAATCATTGCCGCCCCGTAGGGGCCGGGCATGCCCGGCCCGCAGCTTTCCCGCCGGCATCCGCCCACTGTGCACCTCCGGGCCGCACATGTGCGGCCCCTACTGCTCTATAAAAAACACAGAGCGTCCCTCCCATCCCGGGAAGAACGCTCTGTTTTTTTAATTCATCTTCAGATATTTCCGTACCGGCAGCGACACGGCACCGGCAACGACGCAGCAGAGGACCCACTCAAAAATAGCCTGCACGCCGACCAGCAGCACAATGAACATAAACGCATTCTGTGCGCCCAGCGTGTTGGCCAGGTTCTGCACATAGTCACAGTTATAGAAGATCAGTACCAGAAAGCCCATGAAGAACACGGTGTTCAGCACCGGCGCGGACAAGCCGCCCAGGAAACAGGCCAGCTTCTCATTCTTGGGCATAGCCTTGCGCAGCGCGTTGAAGATCAGCGCGGTGCACAGTCCCATCAGCACACGGGCCACAAAGCAGACCACAAAGGTGCCCGCAGGGCTGACCTGGAACAGGGCTGCGCCCATGGCGGACTTGCCCTCAACAGCCTGAATAAAGCTGGTTGCGCCAAAGACACCGCCCAGAATAGCACCTGCCATAGGGTTCATCGTCATAGCGCCGATGGCCACGGGCACGGTGAGCAGCGACGCCGACAGCGGGCCGATCTGCAGATAGCCCAGCGGCGTGTAGTTCAACACAAGCAGAATGGCCACCAGCAGCGCAAGCTGGGTGAGCCAACGGACGTTGGTACGGTTTTTCATATTCAATTTTCCTCCTGCTGCCGTCTCCTACAAATCGGGAGTACAGCGCAAATGTACGGTCCTATCGGACCGCCGAAACCAAGTATACAGCAAACAGCAGGAAAACGCAAGCAAAAAATCGGCTGCCAAAAGGCTTCCCCCCACGGGGGAAGGCGTATAAATTACAGCTTCCCCTCGATCAGCAAGTCTCTGACTTCCAGCAGATCCTCACATTTTCTGTCATACAGCTGCGCGATCTCCTCCGTCGGCTGCATCAGATCCGGCACCATCACGGTCACACAGCCCGCGGCGCGGCCCGCGCGCACACCGTTAAAGCTGTCCTCCAGCACCAGGCAGTCATGCGGGTCAAGGTGCAGCTTTTTCGCCGCGACCAAAAAGGTGTCGGGTGCGGGCTTGCTGTGGGCGACCTCCGTACCGGAGACAACATCGTGGAAATACCGCGCCGTGCCGGTGGTCTGCAAATTCATCTCGATCATATTCCGCGGGCTCGAGCTTGCCACAATGCGCGGCAGGCCCATGTCCTCCAACGCGGCCAGCAGCTCCTTCAGACCCTTTTTGCAGGGTACGCCCCGGGCAAAGCGCTCGTCCGCCAGCTGCCAGATCTTGTCCAGCACCTTCTGCGGGTCGCCGGGGATGTACTCGGCCACATGGCGGCGCAGGTTGTCCCCCGCCAGGCCGCGTCCCCCGGCCTTAAATTTCTCCATATCCGCGGGCAGCGGCAGACCCAGCGCGGCGCACGCGGGTTCCCACAGGGTATCCCACAGGCGCTCGGTGTCAAACATCAGCCCGTCCATATCAAAAATAACGCCTTTTACCATCGGTGTCATCCTTTCGCGAAACATAATTTTCTCTATTGTAATTGTACCGCAGTTTCGGACATGATGCAAGAAAAAAGGTTTCCCCCGAGGGGGAAGCTGTCGCCGCAGGCGACTGATGAGGGCAAAGTGTGCCACTACAACCCATTCAAGGGCAATTTCCGCAAACTTGCCCCTCATCCGGCCCTACGGGCCACCTTCCCCCGCAGGGGAAGGCATTTCACTTTTCCAAATACGCCTGCACCTTGTCCAGCGCCTCGCGGCCCTCGCGGTGGCCGCGGTTGTACAGGTCCAGCAGCTTGTTCTCGTCGCCCTCAAACCGGCCTATCGTGACCGGCTCCTGCGGGCGCACGCAGCAGATGCGCCCGTCCGCCTCCAGCTCATCCAGCTGATCCATCAGGGTGTTGTAGCGCAGCTCCTGGGTCAGCATATCGGCCAGAAACAGCGGCTTATCGCCGTAAAAGTCGTCGTACAGGTCCACCATCTGCTGGCCGGGCATCGCCTTGCGGAAGCCCTTCTGCCGTGTCGTGATGACAACGATCTTTTCAAAGCCCTCGTTCAGCGCCCAGTTCAGCGCGATTGGGCAGGAGCATCCGCCGTCGAGGTACGGCTGACCATCCAGCACGACAGGCACGGATGCCAGCGGCAGGCTGGCCGACGCGCGCACGGCCTCGTCGAACGGAAAATCCGTCTTTCCCTTCTCAAAGTAGGCGGGCTTGCCGGTCTCGACGTTCGTCGCCACCGCAAAGACCCGCATACCGCCGTGGGCGAAGGTCTCCTCGTCGAAGGGCACTTCCTTTTTGACGTCGTTCAGCATAAATTTCAGGCCAAACAGGCTGCCGCCGCGCAGCGCCGCCTTGGGGCCGAAATACCGGCTGTCGTGGCGGTAGCGCAGGTTGATGCTGGCGGACCGCCCCGGCTGGTGGGACGCATAGTTCAGTGCGTTCAATGACCCGGCAGAGACTCCGGCCACCGCCGGGAAATAGACGTCGTTCTCCATAAAGGTATCCAGCACGCCCGCCGTGAACAGCCCGCGCAGCGAGCCGCCCTCCAACAGCAGGATCGAATTGTCCGGTATCGTGATTTTGCTCATAAACAGCACCCCCTATTTAGTTATTTTACCGTATAAAATCCGCAGGTGCAAGCAAAAAAGCGCCGCTGTTTTACACATCGGGCAAATTGTGCTAAAATAGAGAAAACGCTCCGAGAGGATGATTGCTATGGTATCCCTTCGCGGTCTCACACTGACCGCCGCCCGGCCGCGCATCATTGTGCCGCTGTTTGCCCGCGATCCGGCAGCGCTCTGCCTTTTGGCGAAAGCCGCCAGCGCCGACCCCGCCGCCGAGCTGGTCGAGCTGCGTCTGGACCCGCTGCCCGCGGATGAATTTCTGAACGCGCTGGCGCTTGTGCGCGGCATCGTGGACAAGCCGCTGGTCGTCACGATCCGCACCCGGGCCGAGGGCGGTGAGCTTGCCCTGACGCCCGACGCCTACGCCGCGCACTGCCGTGCCCTGCTGGCACGCGGCGGCGTGGACGTGCTGGACATTGAGTGGCGGGCCTGCGGCGCGTTCCGCGCCGAGCTGCGCGACGCCGCCCACGCCGCCGGGGCCGCAGCGCTTTTCAGCGAGCATCACTTTGACGCCACGCCCGCCACGGATGCCATGGCGGATACCCTGACCGGCATGGCCGACGCCGGAGCCGACATTGCCAAGCTGGCCGTTATGCCCCGCTGTGCCGCCGACGCCGCCCGCCTGCTGGAGGCCACGGCCCGCGCCGCCGACGCCCGCCCGGACACGCCGCTCGTCACAATGAGCATGGGCCCGCTGGGTGCCGTCACCCGCTTCTGCGGCGGTGCCTTCGGCAGCTGCGCGACCTTCGGTGTGACCTCCGGCACCTCCGCCAGCGCCCCCGGCCAGCCGCCCGCGGATCTGCTGAAGGCGAAGCTGATAACCGCGCCCCTGTAATGCGCCTGTAATGCGCCTCTGTAGGGGCCGGACATGTCCGGCCCGCGGCCTTCCCACAAGCGCCCGTCCGCCGTACACCGCCGGGCCGGGCATGCCCGGCCCCTACGGCACTGCTACAATAAAAAAGGCCTGTTTGCCCTTTGCATCGTAGGGTGGGGTCTTGACCCCACCGCGCCGCCTCCCGTTATTTCAACGTAAAAGCATGACCGAACTGTAGGGGCCGGACATGTCCGGCCCGCGGCCTTCCCGCAAGCGCCCGTCCGCCGTACACCGCCGGGCCGGGCATGCCCGGCCCCTACGGCACTGCTACAATAAAAAACGCCTGTTCTCAAAACAAAAAACGCGCGGCCCCCTTTGCCTGGGGACCGCGCGGAATGTGCTAATGTAGCTTACTCAGCCTGGATAGCACCAGTGGGGCAAACGCCCTCGCAAGCGCCGCAGTCAACGCAGGAAGCTGCATCGACAACAGCCTTGTCCTCCATGGTGATTGCGCCAACGGGGCAGGTGTCAACACATGCACCGCAAGCAACGCACTCGCTGGAAACGGTATGAGCCATCGTGAACTCCTTATCTCCGTGCTGAATCTATAGTTTGTACCCTCCCGGCCCTGCACGGCTGCTCCCCGGGATGGCACACAGTCGGTTTGCTCTGCCTACTGCGTTGTATTTAGTGTATCACATTACGACTGATTTGGCAAGTGCCATATCTTGAATTTTTTCAACGGTAAGTCGCAACTAACTACCGTTATAGTCCGTTATTTGTCCTCTTTATCAGCGGGGAGCGGTGTGCGCTTGCCGCCGCGGACATAGACGCATTCGTCGCGCTTATAGATGCGCGGCGCCAGGATTTCCACGTTGGAGCGCACCTTCAGTGTGCCCGCCACCACGTTCACTTCAATGACCGTGCCCTCGCCGTCCGGCGTGCGGACGATGCTGCCCACCTGCGGCGTGATCGAGTTCAGGTATTCATAGCTCTTTTGTTCATAAGCCAAACAGCACATCAGGCGTCCGCACGACCCACTGATCTTGGCGGGGTTCAGGCTCAGCCCCTGCTCCTTCGCCATCTTGATGGACACGGGCTGGAAGTTTTTCAAAAACCGGCTGCAGCAGAACGGCTGACCGCAAAGCCCCAGGCCGCCCAGCATCTTGCTCTCATCGCGCACGCCGATCTGGCGCAGCTCGATGCGGGTGTGGAACTGGGACGCCAGGTCCTTGACCAGCTCGCGGAAGTCCACGCGGTTGTCGGCCGTGAAGTAGAACACCAGCTTGCTGCGGTCCAGCGTGTACTCGGCATCGACCAGCTTCATTTTCAGGTTGTGGGCGGCAATGCGCTGCTCACAGATGTGGTACGCCTGCTGCACATCAGCGCGGTTCTGGCGCATACGGCGCACGTCCACGGCATCCGCCACGCGGATGACCGGCTTGACCTCGCGGGAGAAGCCCGGCACCTCATGCGCGGCGCGGACGACCTCGCCGCATTCGGTGCCGCGGGCCGTCGTGACGACGACAAAGTCGCCCTCCTTGATCTTAAACTCGCCCGGGTCAAAATAATACGCCCGGCCATTCTCTTTAAATTTAACGGATACTACTTTCATTGGTTCGGTCCTTTTATATGGTCATTGTCATTTTAGCATTGTTGCAAGGGGCAGTGTCCCCGACGCCCCGGGCGGATATGGAATCCGCCCCTGCGCATGTAGGGCGGCTTCCCCCTCGGGGGAAGCTGTCAGCGGCCCTGACCGCTGACTGATGAGGGCGGAGTTTCCGCAGTCGCCCGTCAATGGGTTGCTGCCGGTAGGTTTCCCCTCATCCGGCCCTGCGGGCCACCTTCAGTCTCCGCGCTAAGAGCCGCCTACGGCGGTTGCGCTCCGACACGCGCCTGCGGGCGCAGCCCCTCGGGGGAAGGCTTTTTCACGCAATCTCCCCCGCCAGCACGGCCACGTTTAACCGCAGATTTCCGTTTCCGGTCAGGCTTTTCCTTGCCCGGGCGTCGGCGTTCAAAATCTTCGCCGCGCCCGCCGGGGTCAGCCCGCCGCACTGCTCCTGCCCGTAGGCGGGGCGGCGCAGCACGGCGCTGCACAGCTGGTCCAGCGTCCACAGCAGGGCCGCAAAGCCGTCCTTGTCGCGCTCGTACTTCGTCAGCAGCGCCAGCGCGCGGTAGGTGTCGCCCTGCGCCGCGTAGCCGCACAGTGTTTTGGCCATGCCCAGCGCGGCTTTGGCCGTCGGGTCGTTCCAGCTTTTCAGTGCGGTGCCGATGTGCCCCTCATACAAAAACGCCAGCTCCTCCGCCGCCTTGGCGGGCAGACGCTCGGCCTTTAAGCGGGCGGCACAGTCTGCCGCGGGCACCGGCGCAATCGTGTAGGCCGCGCACCGGCTGCGGATCGTCGGCAGCACGGTGGCCGCGCTCGTCGCCGTCAGGAGGAACAGCACCCCCTCGGGCGGCTCCTCGATGATCTTCAGCATCGCGTTGGCGGACGATCCGTTCAGGTTCTGCGCGCCGTAGATGAACAGCACGCGGCCCGCCGCGTCGGTGGACAGCGCCGAGCGCTGGATCGCCTCCCGCGCCTCGCGCACCTTTTTAACGGGGATCTGCCCGCTTGCACCCTCGCCCTGCAGAACCAGGCATTCGGTGTCCTCTTTTTTCAGCACGGCCTCGGCGTGGGGGCCGCCGGCAGGGTACAGGTAATCGGCAGCAAGACAGCGCGCAGCAAAGCCCGCGCCGCAGCCCGGCTCCCCCACCAGCAAAACCGCATGGGGCAGCCGCCCGCCGCGCAGGGCCGTGCCAAGCTCGGCTTTCAGCGCGTCATTGCCCGCCAGGCGCTCCAGCATCACAGCTTCTCGAAGCGCTCGACGTTCGTGACCATGACGGTAGCGCCGCCGACCGTGACCTCCATCGGCATCGTGCTCTCAATGCCCAGGCCCAGCGTGGCCGTGCCGGGCACGATCTCGGTGCGCTGCTTGCAGCACTTGGAGATGATGCCGATGCAGTCATCGACGCGCTCGTCATCGGTGCAGATCAGCAGCGTCATGTTGCCCGCCATCAGGAAGCCGCCGGTGGTGGCCAGACGGGTGACGTAGAACTTGCTTTTCAGCAGCTCGTTGCAGACATTCTTGGAATCCTCTTTATTGACGATTGCAGTGATAAGCTTCATGGTTAACCAGCCTTTCTATTGATACATCGAATTTTTCAGCGGTTGCGGTTTTCCCAGTCGCGGCGGCGCTTCCAGTCCTTCACGGCGTCAACGCACCAGTCAAAGACCTCGCGGCCATAAAACGCCAGAAAACCCGCCAGCCCCAGCACGAGGCTGACCTTGATGGCGAAGCTGCCCGTCAAAAAGCTGAAGGCCCAAAACGCCAGCTCGATCCAGCCCAGGTATTTCATCTTGAACGGAATGATGCCAAACAGCAGCACCATCTGATCCGGCCACAGCCAGGTATAGGCGAACAGCATGCTCTGGAAGATGGCGCTCGGCCCGGCGTAGCCTGTCAGAAAGCAGCTGACCCACGCACCCAGCATGCCCAGCGCCAGAAACAGCGTCGTGCGGAAATCGCCCCAGACGCGGGCCAGCGCGTTGCCCAGCCAGTAGTAGAACAGCAGGTTCAGCACGCCAAAGACGCCGCCCAGCCAGATGGGCACAAACAAAAACGTGATAAGGCGCCAAATCTGTCCGTGCAGCACATAGGTGCGGCTCAGCATCAGCAGACTGCCGAAATCTCGGTTGAAGAACAGCATGATGATGCCTGCCGCCAGCTGTCCGATCAGCAGCCCATTGATGAGGTTCGGGATGCCGAGGTTGCCGTAGCGGCGTTCGAGTTTATCGATCCAGTTCATGGGAGAAGCCCTCCGTTGCATACAAATTTACAGAATATATTATAGCAATTTCGTGCGCAAAGTGCAACAATTCCCTGTCGAATCCCTTGCGGTAAACCGGAAAATGTGCTACGCTTTTATCTATAATAATGAATCGAGGCCAAACATGGGACGTACATCCACCAAAGAAAACAAAAACAGTTACCAGCTTGCCCGCGAGGAGCTGGGCCTGACCCGCGAAAAAGCCAGTGAGCTGCTGGAAACGATAGCCCCCGAGCGCATTGAAAAAATTGAGAACGAACGCACCGTGCCCCGCCCCGACGAGGTGCTGACGATGGCCGAAAAGTACAAGCGCCCGTCGCTGTGCAACTGCTACTGCTCGCAGCAGTGCCCTATCGGCCAGCGGTACGTACCGTTTGTCACGCGGCGCGAGCTGCCGGCCATCATCCTTGAGATGCTGGCCTCGCTGAACGCAATGAACAGCAAGAAGGAGCGCCTGATCGAGATCGCCGCGGACGGCAAAATTTCCAACGACGAAATCGACGATTTCATCCATATCCGTCAGGAGCTTGAGCGCATCTCCCTCACCGTGGAGACCCTCCAGCTCTGGACCGAGCGCATGCTGGCCAACGGCCAGATCGACGCGGAGACGTATAAAAGGAAGCTGGAGGAATAACCTTCTATCTCTCCCCCACCAGCAAAAATTTCCCTCTATTTTTCTCTTTTTCTCCTGTTTCTGCAACAATTCCCGTGCTAAAATCGTATTACAGGTTGAGGGAACACGCCCTCGCCTGACCGCGTACCTGCACAAAGGAGTTATAGAGGATGTTTACGCTGTTTGTTCTTTTTGTTTTTGCCTGGCTGTTCGTCAAGTCTGTCGGTTTGGCCTTTCATGTGACTTGGGGCCTGGCGAAATTTGTCGCCACACTGCTGTTCGTGATCGCCCTGCCGCTGCTGGTGGTTTTCGCCGTCGTCGGCGCGCTGCTGCCTCTGCTGCTGCCCCTGGCCCTCGTGGCTGCCGCCTTCTGCATTCTGAAAAAGGCATAAAGTACCCAACCGCCGTGCGGCCCGGAGCTGCACGGCGGTTTCTTGTCATTGCGGTGTCGGCGTGGTATACTTGTAGTCAGGGCGTTTTGCGCCTGCTATCATTCAACAAAGAGGTTTTTCCCATGAAGCTCGTCGTCTGTTTCCCCGGGATCGGCTACCACTGTGATAAGCCGCTGCTCTACTACAGCCGTAAGCTGGCGGCCTGCGCCGGGTACGACCACACCCTTTTACTGCAATACACCTACCACAAGGACGGCCTGCGCGGCAGCCCCGCCGCCCTGCGCGAGGCATTTGATACCCTGTACGCCCAGGCCGAGGCCCAGCTGTCCGCCGTAGATTGGCCGCAATACGACGATGTACTGTTTCTTTCCAAGAGCATCGGCACCGCTGTCTCCGCCGCCTTCGCCCAGCGCCACGGCATCCCCTGCCGCCAGATTCTCTACACGCCGCTCTCCCTGACGTTTGCGCTTGCCCCGCAGAATGCCCTTGCCTTTTTAGGCACCGCCGACCCCTGGAGCGATGCTTCCTCCGTCGCCGCCGCAGCCCGCGCCAACGGCACGTCGCTCTGTCTTTATGAGAACGCCAATCATTCCCTGGAAACCGGCGACGTTTTGCACGACCTGGCGACCCTGCAGGACGTCATGCAGAAAACGCAGACGTTCATTGCAGATACACCCCACTGACATTTTCCCACCCGACATTTTCCCACCTGCAAAGAATTGACATTTGCCCCGCAAGCTGTTATAATAAGCTGTACAAAATTTATGCTGTGGAGCATTACCCAAGACGTCGTAAGAGGGAGCACTCGAAAGTTTGCATCCGGCAGGTCACCTTGTCCGCAGGAAATCCCATAACGGCGGGCTTTATCGGGTGTCGCGTACCCAACCTTTCATCGTTATCTTGCATCGAAATCTCGCATTTTTCCAAACGCTGTGCGGGGCGGTGCGATAAAAATTAAATAAGCAGACGTATCGAAGCGGTCGTAACGAGATTGACTCGAAATCAATTTGACAGCAATGTCACGTGGGTTCGAATCCCACCGTCTGCGCCAAAAGCAGTACCTTGCGGGGTGCTGCTTATTATTTTTGCGGCAAACTATGCAAGGGTTGCAAGGTGGGATTCGAACAGCCCGTGCCCGGCGCTCTGCGTCCCGCCGGGCTGCAACAGTCCTGCGGACTGTTGCAAGGGCGCGGGAGAATCCCACCGCCTGCGCCAAGTATCACTACTCAATTCTACATCGGGTAGTGATTTTTTATTGCTTTGCAAAATTCCGAAGCTATTTTTATAGGCATCTCCCCTTTATTTTCAAGTAGTGATTTTCGGGTTCGGTACAAATCATACCAATAATCGCGGCAAATAGCTATTCACAGAACTACACAAGATTCTTCCCGCAGCTTGGGTACAAATTGACAGCAAAAAGGCGGCACCTGATTTCTCAGATGCCGCTGCTGTTCAAATTACCACTTCTTTATGGGCTGCGCTTCGGGCAGGGTCAGCGTGTTTGCCATTGTCCGGGCGCTCAGGTTCTTGGACTGCGAATCCAGATGCGCGTAGATATTCGCCGTAGTGGAAATATCGCTGTGCCCCAGCCACTCTTGAATCTGCTTCATCGGCACGCCCTCTTTCAGCAACAGGCTGGCGCAGGAGTGGCGCAAATCGTGGAATCGGATCCTGCGCAAACCATTTTCTTTCAAAAGCTGCGGAAAGCCCGTCGTCACGGAATCCGGCTGGATCAGGTTTCCCATCGCATCCACGAATACATAGCCAAGGTACTCTTGGTTATAGCAGTTGCCGCAGATTTTCTGGTTGTATTCCTGCTGCTCTTTGACGGCTTTTAAGCGTTCGGCAATCGGGTCTACCAGCGGCAGGGTGCGCAGACTGGATTTTGTTTTGGCGCGGTCAGCTTCTACCAGAATCTTCTTGCCGTCGATGCGGGTGCTGGTCACAATGTGGCGGATGGTCAGCGTCTTGGCTTCAAAATCGATGGCCTCCCAACGCAGCCCCATCACCTCGGCACGGCGCAGTCCGTAAAAAGCTGCAAGCTGGATGATAAGTTCCAGCTTATGCCCTTGGGCGGCTTCAAAGAGCTTTTCCATCTCCTCGGCGCTGTAATAGCTTGCCATGAATGCCTGCGGCTTAGGGCGGTCCACCTTGTCCACCGGGTTGCTGGCAATCAGGTCGATGCGCACGGCGTATTTCAGTGCCTTGTGAAGATTGGCGTGGAATCGCAGGATAGAGGTATTTTTCAGCGTTTCCGCTTCGTGCAGATAAAAGCTCTGAATCTGTCGCGGCTGCAGCCCTGCCAGCGTTACGCCCAGCGGTTCAAAATAGGGAATGATATGTTTCTCTACGTTGAAGCAATAGGACGAGTAAGTAGTTTCCGTCACAGCGGTCCGCATCATTTTCAGCCAGTACCGCATATAGTCGCTGAATGCCATATCCGGGCTGAGTTCGGACACCTGCCCCTTGGGAATCGTGAAACTCTTTCGTGTTTCCGCCAGCATTTTTTCGGCGCGTTTCTTGTTTCCCTTTACCGTCAAGCCCGTAGCAATCCACGGCTGACGGCGTTTTCCTGCCGAGTCGGTGTAACTCAGCACGATGTAATAAAATCCGTTTTTCTCCTGTAAGCGTCCTGCTACCATAGGCATCTCTCCTTTTTTCAAGTTGCTGCATTTTGGGTTCGGTACAACGATACCAGCAATCCCGCCGGAAAGCTATTCACAGAATTGCACAAGAACCGTCCTGCGCATTGGGTGCAAACTGACATCATTCGCGTTCCTGCTCCCGTCTGCGGCGGCGTGGTCTGGGATGTTGCGGCATCCTGTTTTCCCGGTCAATACGGTTGGATTCGCGTGTGCGTTGAATACGCTTGATTGCTCCCTCTGCAATCTTATCCTCTTTGCGGAGTTTGGCAATCTCACAGGTCAACGCCATGCGTTGGTCTGCCAGTTCCGGCGGAGCATCCTTTCGGCGCATCTGCTTGACGACCTCGGCACGCTGCGCGGTAAGGGTTTCCATCTGCTGGGACAAGCCCTTGCGATAGTCCACGATGGCCTGCAAAGATGGGAACTTGTGGTCATGAACGAAGGCGTGTTCGGCAAGGATTCTCTCAGTGTCTTTCCATATACGCTCTAATTCCGGGCGGTTGATGCGGGGCTGCTGCTTCTTGGGTAAGATGCCCAGTTGGTAACAGTAGTACAGATATAAGCGGTGCATCTGGGATTCCCCGAAGAATACCTCAAAGAAAATTTGGAGGATGCTTCTATTTTCCGTAGGACGATACCGTTTCGGCGTGTACTGCCGGGGCGGGTGTTTCAACTCATACAGCCTTGGCCCATACAGTAAGTAGTTCCCGCGCAGTCGGTCATCTATGGCAGGTAAATCGTATTCTTCTCCCAGCCTATAAAGCCGCACGGCTCGTCCGCCATCCCGCGCCCGGATGGTTGCGTACCTACGGTTAGGGTCACTGCCGAAAATGTACCCTTGCCGATACAGTGCCCTGTGAAAGTCCTCTGCGGTGCTGGCATCCTCACAGGCTTGGTCAATGGCCTCCCGTATCCGGGCGTAACGCGCTGGTTCTTTTGCCTTGGGCTGCTCCACCACCGACAAGCCGTACTCCCGACACAACTTGTCGGATGCAGCTCGGAACTCGGCATACTGGCTGCGGCGCTGCTCGTATTTCTTGCCGTCCACATAGGACACGGAATTTATCACGAAATGATTATGTAAATTATCCGTGTTCATGTGGGTGGCGACCAGCACCTGAAACCGTTTGCCCCAAACTTTGCGGGCCAGTGCCACGCCGATCTCATGGCACTGCTCCGGAGTAACCTCTCCCTCGCGGAAACTCTGGTAGGCATGGAGCGCCACCACGCCGTCCGTTTTACCAAAGCGTTCCTGTACAGCCCGCATATCTTCCCACGCATAATCTACCCTGCAATGGATGCCGGTGACAAGCTGGGCGCTCTCGTTCAGCTTGGTCTTGGCATCGTTCTCCGCATAGTGCAGCGTCTGGGCAAGGGCATCGTATTCGGTCTTGTCCGGGTTGGCGGCATAGTCAAGGACGCGCTGTAAACTGTCCTTGATCGTCCAAATCTTAGTTACCGCCAATGAGCAAATCCCTCAATCGGTCAGTGTGGGCGCTAATGGCTGCGCCATCTCGCACAGAACAGCTTTCTGCCATTTCATCCAGTTTGTCCAGTACATTAAATACCTCCTTGGGCGGATGCCCGCCCGGTTCATATCCCAGCGCCCGCTGGCGTAAGTATTCCGAGAGAGATAGCCCGCACCGTTTAGCCATCAGCGTCATTTTTCGTTTCTCTGTGACGCTGACGCGAACATTGATTCCAACGCTGCGTTTTCTCATGCGCCAGAAGCCTCACAGGGGTTCGGGGCTGGCCCCGTAGGCTTTTCGGCGGGTTGCCCTGTGGCAACACTTCGCCCATGCTTGCTCTCCCTACGCGATCTTTGTGACGCTAATGACGCTGATGACGCTGTTTGTGAGATATCCCATTTGAAAAGCTGGGTTATGTCAATTTCAGCGTCATTAGCGTCATCTGCGTCATTTCCGTCACGAGAGAACTTCATCTGCCGCGCCTGCGAGGTGCGGTGGGTTTCATAGCGGATACCTCTTGGGGTGAATACGGTATCGTAATGCTCCACGATTTTCCGGGTCAGCTGGTGGGGCAAAACGCCCTCAATATCGGCTGCAGAAAGCAATTCGGTAGCCGTGCCTTGCCATGTTCCGACACTATCGATGTAGTCAGCCACTTTCCAAAGGTAACTCGGCACAGCCTTAGCGATAATTTGTTCGGTGCTTTCTTCCTCATCCAGTATCCAAACGCAGTTTTCTTCGTGCAGACGCAGCGTTTTGTTATCCATATCGCGCCCGGTCACCAAGATGCTGGCGGTCTGGCTCATACGCTTGCGCTGCATGACCCAACTGGTATCGGACGCGCCCATCAAACCGTTGGAGCCTGCAATCTGCTGGAACGGATCATCTGCGGCTTGTTTACGCAGATGGTGGATCAGCAAAATGCAGACATTGTACTTGTCTGCCAGTGCTTTCAAGGCGCTGATTTCCTTGTAATCGCTGGCATACATACTGTTGTTCTGGTCGCTGGAACGCACCTTTTGCAAGGTGTCGATGACGATCAGCCCGGTATCTGGGTGCTGGTAGATAAAGCTGACAAGCTGTTCCTCCAGCCCCTGCCCGATGCTGCTGCATTCCGTCTGCATGACCAGCCGTTCGGGGGCTTCTTCGCTGCCCACAAGCTGTAGAAGGCGCTTTTGCAGGCGGTTAAAGGTATCCTCCAGCGAGAGATAAAGCACGGTGTGCGGCTCAATTTCGCGTCCCCACATGGGCTTGCCCTGCGCGACCTGCAAACACAGCCACAAAGTCAGCCAACTTTTGCCCGCTTTGCTGGGGCCGGCAAACAGCGCCAGACCTGCCGGGAGCAGATCGGGGATGATCCATTTGACCGGCGGCAGCGGCGTGGAGAGCAGTTCTTCGGCAGAGATCGTTTTTGGAAGTGTTTCATAATTCATTCGCATCGTCCTTTCTGTTTTGGTATATATCTATTATCTCATACTATCGTCTTTTTGTGTGTAGTAAGTTTTATTCTCTAGTGTTAAATTGTACGGCTCACGCCGCCCCACAGCGCCACAAACGCGCCCAACGGCGGGTCTGCGGGTGATGTCGCGTCCGTGTGCGACGCGGGGCATCCGCCCCACACCGGGCGGATTTGGGCGGTTACTGCAAGTGAATCAGAACTGATTCACTTTTATGCCTTACGCTCTGGAAAGTGAATCAAATCTGATTCACTTGCAATAAATTCCCCGAAAGTATACGGTTCTGATTCCCTACTTTTATTAGACTGGAAAACGTGAATCGGTTCCGCATACTTTCGGGATAACTTTTCGATTTGCAGCTGCATTTGTCCACTTTGCCCCAGCTGCGGGGACGACTTGCAAGGCTGCCGTTCGGCTGCAACGGCATCATGGGTATTTTTACCCCAGCCAGGTTCTCTGCCTGCCGCCCTCATTGTGTGAACTATGACTGGACGGAAGTATCTTTACGACCACATCTGTCATTGCGCTCCACTCCGCCACGGGGTGTTTACCAGAGACTGAATCGCTCGTGCCCGGTGGCAGTCATGGCGCGTACTCTGTCTGCGCTGCCGTACTCGTAAGTTGACGGCAATGTGGTGAATGTACCTTGCTTGTCGGATATGCAGTTTTCAAGGTGCCGAATCTAGCCGAATCTATTTGAGACGGGGAGGTGCTCTTGCCAGAATCAAGGCAGCTCCTACGCGCTCACGCGCTTCTGACCGCACGGACTTTTCAGAACGTAATTGATCACATTGATTTTGGGGATTTTGTAAGCGTTTGCCAGCCGGATGCAGCTGATTTCGCCCTCCCCCAGCAGGTCATAGGCCGCGTGGCGGCTGATGCCCAGCATGGCTTGCAGATCCTTGACCGTTACGATGTCCGGGTACTCCGCAAACATGAGCTTGTACATTTCTCTGATTTCTTTACAATCCATTCGATCACCATCCTTATATCAGTATTTCTCCTTCGCCTGCAAGCGAAGTATACATATAAGATACTTCGCCCACGAGCGAATGTCAATAGAAGTCACAAAAAATTCATTTTTCGATTTTTTACTTGCGCTTTCATGTTATAGTGTGTTACAATAGAGAAAATTTATGGGAGGACTTTTTTATGGAAGTAGGTCAAAAAATCAAACTAGTACGACTTCATAGAGGTCTGACGCAAAAACAACTGGGTGACCTTCTCAATCTTGGGGACGGCGGCGCAAATCGAATCGCACAATATGAAATAGGATACCGTGTTCCCAAGCCATCTCTACTAAAAGAAATCGCAAAAGTTTTGGATGTCAAAGAAGAAACATTTTTCGTGAGCGACAAGTTTCTTCCGGATATTCTGCGGACAATTATGTGGTATGATTTTGAACATAGAAGATCTTTCAAACTGGCTGAAACCACGCTTGATGCTTCGATTGCGCCGATAGAAAGTAAAACAATCGAACTGCGCGGCAACGCCTGCACCACATGGGGCGACTCAATCGCACCCGCAACCGTACTGTGGGTGAATGTACCACTCTTTAATGACCTCATGAAGGAGTGGCTTACCCGAAAGCAGGAACTTGCCTCCGGCACTATCACAAAATCCGAGTATCTCGAATGGTTGCTCCAATGGCCCGCTTCCTCCGATATGGCCGGGAAGCGCGAACCGAAAAGAAAATGGAGAAAAGCCAAATAAAAGGTATCACCGCGTTCCATAACCATCCATAAAATCATATACCAAGAAAAGCACACACGACCAAATCCGCTGAAAAAATCAGATGGATTAGTATCGCGTGTGCTTTCCTTAGTTTTAGATGATTTTGTGTGAGGATCCTATTTGCGGCTGTTATTCATTTTCCGTTTTATAATATGTCTGCTGTTCCAACAGAACATCCAACATTTTATTTACGCTTACCAGAGGATATTCTTAAGTGAAATCCTCAAATTGCCAGACGGTGTCTGGCAATTTGAGATGTCGCACCACGGTGGAATGCTGTTAACTTTTGATAAGAATTATGGAATTGAATTATCTTATTAGAAAAGCGGTATAATTATTGCAGAACGATAGCGTTCGGATTACACGCCGTGAAAAGACTTTGTCGCAATCATATCTTAACTATTAGATTTTCCAGTCAGTGTCTGGAAAATTGAGTTTGATGCCACATTCTATTTTGTGAGGGCATGCATTCAACATTACCGATTGTGGAAATTCTACATTGCTGATACAGTGACCTGTAAATTCTAGGCGGCGCTAATTATCAATTAAGTCTTAATCTTGTCGTTTCTTGCCTAATGGCTCGCTCTGCCCCGCATTCAATCTATCTAACAAGATATCCGTAATGCAGCATCTGGCGGCGTATAAGAGCTTCGCAGCGGTCACATATCTCTTGGCTGTATGCGATTCGATAGCTGTCGATGAGCACCTTTACATCGTTTGTGTTAAAGTTGAAGTGAAGCTGTATACCGTATAATTCCTCTGCCGCATCAAGCTGATCATCAAAATATCTCGATAAAGACTTGACTTCAACGGCCTTTAGACAATCCTCTAAGCTGCGTTCAAGGGGAAAATCCATATTGGTATTCAACGGTACGATCACCGGCACCTCCGCGCTTGCCACCGGCAGCGGCACGGAGAACGACCCCTATCAGATTTCCTCCGCCGAGGGGCTGAAATGGTTCCGGGATAAGGTGAATAATGCCAAAACCCCAGATGAAACCAAAATCTGCGCTGTGCTGACTGCGGACATTGATTTGAATAATGAGGAATGGACGCCCATCGGCCCGAGTGAATCCAGTGCCTATACCGGTACCTTTGACGGGCAGGGACACACCGTCAGGAATCTGAGCATAACCGGCGATGTCAAGCGCGCCGGTCTGTTCGGCTGCGTAATAGGCGGTGCCATCCGGAAACTGACGGTGGCAGGCTCGGTGTCATGTACTGTTGACCAGGGGTGGTGCGGCGGCATTGCGGGCTACGCTGAGAGAGAAACCATTGAAAACTGCGCCAGCCTCTGCACGGTCTCCTACACAGGCAAAGATGCCAGAGTCGGCGGAATTGTCGGATATGTCCCCAGTTCAAGTTCTATGACAATAATCTGCGATTGCTATAACATCGGCAACATCACCGGCAGTAGCGACACCGGCGGTATCTGCGGTTATAATCTTTCCGGACGAATTTTCAACTGCTATAATGTCGGCGAAATCACTGGTGGCAATTATGTTAGTAAAATCGTAGGCTACGGCCAAGCTAATAACAACCCCACCAACTGCTACTATCTGAGCGACACAGATACAGATCCCGCAGCCAAAACCGCCGCGGAATTTGCTGACAGGACAGTAGTGCTGAAGCTGCTCAAGGCTGGCCGCAACGATTCTCCATGGGACAGCTGCCAGTATGTGGCTACGGCAGGAATAACCCTGCCCGTGTTCAATGGACAGGGCGATGCCCATAATGCCAATGGGGGTCGGCAAGAACAGCTCCGGGTCACGAAACAGCTTTTCGTAGTGTCGGAGCTGCTTGTCGGTCAGGCTGCAAAATTCCTCCCCGGAAAAACCGCAAATAAAAAAATTGCCCGCGATAATATCATAATCCTCAAGGGAACTGTTCAGCGGCAGACCATCCACCTTGCCCGAATCGTTGCAGATAAGCGCCACATCGTCCTTTGACCATGGGTATACGGCTTGCATATCCCCACCGACAAGCTGCTGAAGCGTGCGCAGCTCATTCATAGCGAACCGTTCTTCCGGATGCTTGCCCGGCTGAATATACAGAATTCGGATTTTGTTCTCGTTTATCAGGTAGAAAACTCCTTTTTGATAAAAAAATACCGCTGTATCGGGTGATACAGCGGGGGTGACAAAGAATTTGGGGAATTGAACCGTAATCTCCTATGATATATATCAAAATGCTCATTTTTGAATAGTTGTATTCACTGATAATGCGCTGACAATTGATATAGTCCCCTTAGAGTAGACATCTAAAAAAGCAAAAATTTTCAAGTCTACACTAAGGGGGCTTTATTATGTCAAGAAGAAGGAACAAGTACTACGACAGGAAGCTAAAGCTGCAAGCAGTGCAGGATTATCTTGGAGGCGGTGGCAGTTTACGGACTATTTGCAAAAAACACGGGATCAAAGACAAAAAGCAGCTGCGGAACTGGATAAAGTGGTATAATGGTCATAAAGAAATCAAGGAGAGGCGAGCAGCCGGAACGGAGATTTATATGACCAAGGGCAGAAAGACAACAGAAAAGGTCCGCGCGAACTCCCGTTTTTCCTCTGCGCTGGCATTTTTGAGCAGCATTATGCTTCATTGCTCTGAGGTTGCTGCGTTGCTTCCGTAATAAATCCCGGCATTCCGATGCCGATTGGATTTTCTGGTGGATGGCGTGTAAGAAAAAGTGTTTGGGGGTGTCATTTTGTGGAGACACCCTGTTCAATCGCCAGAGTTATTTCATCGACTTCTTTTTTTCCAAGAGGATACAAGGTCCCAAAAACCAGCCCGGCAGCAGCGCACAGGATCAGCGGAAGCATGATGGAACAGAAGATGATGCCGTCTTCGACGCTCTGCGGTTGTTGCGCTGCTCCTCCAATAAATCCTGTTGCCGCCAACATATATCCAGGGATTGCCCCCGCAACGCCTTGGGCGGCTTTGGAGACAAACGAGGACAGGGATGCGACGGCGGCTTCGGCTCGTTTGCCGGTTTTATATTGCACATACATCGTGTTGTCGGCCTGAATGCCGTAGGCAAGGGGCCCGATAAAGCCCCCACCGATCCCGGCGAAAACAGCGCCCACATAGATCAGCAGCAGAGACCGGACATCTATAAAACGGATCAGTGACCCACCTACGGCAACGATGATCCCCGCGAGAAAAACGTTTTTCTTTCCGAGTTTGTTTGCCAAAACAGGTGCCACAGCCATGCCGAGCAGAGTAATCACAAGGGAAACAACCGAAACACCTGACATCAGTTTGAGATCCTTCATAATATAAGTGTAGAAAAAGGTGCCGGTGCCACTGCTAAGGGAGGTGCCGACCGTGGATAGCAGAATCGTGAGGAAATGCGTCCAGACTGGCTTGAAGCGAAGGAACTGAAACAATTCCCGCAGGCTATACCGTTCGTCGTCGGTGCCTTTGGGCGTTACGCGCTCCTTGACCCCCAAAGCGCCAAGGATGGAGAACACTAAGGTGACAGCCATGGAGCCGAAAATCAGGATATAGTAGCTTTCCAGTGTGCCCGACGCAACGATGATGGGGGCGAGAATAGAAATCGCCGCGCCGCCAAGGCCGTATCCGAGTGCCTTGATGAGGGACAGGGAATTTCGCTCCTTGTTTTCGGCTGTCATGACCGGCAAGAGGCTGTTCAGGGAAATGTCCATGATGTCAAAGGTCCACCCAAGCAGGAGGTATGTGATGTATACGATCACATATTTTCCAACGGGACTCCATACCGCACCAAACCACAGGAAAATGTAATTGATTACGCAAATCACCGTGCCAAGGATCAACATAGGTCGGAATTTTCCCATTTTGGTCACGGGAAATTTGTCAAGAAACTAGCCCATGATCGGGTCGCTGATGCCGTCCGCTACCTTGGAAATCAGGAACAGAGTGCCCAGCGCTGCCGGATCAAGACCAACGATCGTGGTATAAAACAGTGTGAAAAACGACGAGAGCAGAGACATCAAAGGAATATTGCCGACATTGGCCAAGAAGAAACTGACCTTTTCCAGCGCGCCGATTTTCTGACTTTTCGCCTTCATTTTAATACGCTCCTATCCATTCATGTGTTGCAGCTTGCCTCCAAAGTTTAGCAAAACAAATGATTTTATGCTGTTCTCCCGTACAAACGAGAAACAGCCGATCAGATCGTCCAACGGGATCATGCGGCAAAATCCCCCCCAAAAAATCCGGGATTCTGATGCCGATTGGATTTTTGGGAGGGATGCAGGAAAAAGTGCTTCTCAGCCGCAAGTGATTGACGTAGAGATGACTTAGTACCGATTGATCATCTGTGCTTCCGCTTCCTCGCGGGTGATCTCACCATTGTTGCACTTGGACATGAGCTGAACATCATGGTCGTTGAGTTTGTACAGGCGCAGGATGAGCAGCGTGCCGATCCCCCCAATGATGCTGCCAAGGCAGCTGAAGGTCCACAATTTATCGGCAAATCCTGCCGCCTGAATGACGCCCTCACCTTCTTTGAAACCGATCAGAGTCAGGGCAAAAACGCTGACGGCGGTTGCGATCGCACCGTTCAGTTTGGTAAAGAACGTCTGCGCCGCAAAAGTAACGCCACGCATTTTCAGCCCGGTTTTGTACTGCCCGTACTCATAACAATCGGGGGTGAATTGGTATTGCAGGATCGCGGCGATGCCCAGAGGAAATCCACCCAGTGCGTTTAGGATCACATAGACCATCATGTTCTCATATCCGGCTATGTAGCGAACGATGCCCAAAATCAAAGCAAACATATAGGAGAAATAGAAAATTTTGAATTTGTCATATTTCTTGCATAGTTGTACAGCAATCGCCGCACCGATCAGTGTCGGAACGATCACCGCCATCGAGACAAAGGAAGCAATTTCTTCGCCGCCGAGGCAATACCGGGCAATGTATAACCCCCAGGTGGCACCAATATTGAGCAGACTGTTGATAAGAGGAGCAGCAAAGAAAATCAACAGGTATTTATTGGAACGCAGGCATTCGACCATATCGCGCAGCGTATAGTTTTCCTCGGCTCCTCCATCCCGTGCTTTTTCTCTTTCGATCACGCGCTCTTTTGCAAACAGACACATCGGGATCATCATGGCAGCGGACAAAATGGACAACACGATCACAGTCGTAGCCCAGCCGCCCAAACTCTGTCGGACCAGCGGCAAAAGGATGCCGGTCACAATGCCGGCAAAAATTGCAAAAATTCTTCCGATGCTGTTCAGGGACACGCGCTCTTTCTGGTCAAGCGTCATTGTAGTGACAATGCCAAAAATCGGCACATCGCAAAGCGTATAGGCTGTATCCCACAGCATATAGGCAAGGGTCGCCCAGATGAGTTTGGCCACCAACGGGATGCCCGTAGGGATCACGAAAAGAAGAATGGTAGAGACCGGGATCGCGATGACAGACATTCGGAGCCAGGGGAGAAATTTTCCTTTCTTAAAATGCACCTTATCCATGATCATGCCGAAGATGGGATCGTTGATGGCATCCCATACTTTTGTGATCAGTGCCACGACCGCAACCAAAGCCGCCGTGATGCCGACATCCGTGAAATAAGTGGTCATGTATCCAATCAGGCCGTAGAATACGTTCTGGCCCATAAAATACATACCGTAGCTGAATTTTTCCCTTTTGGTAACAGTGTTTTCCATTATGTTATCCTTCCTTTCCGTGTGTTGGAAAATGGGGCGTTCCATCGCAGTGCCGCCCGCTGATCTGACGTTTTTGCCCGGAATTACTGCTTTACATCGCAATCAAACGTATAGGAACCACTTCCGATCTTGTACGAACTTCCGTCTGGCAGGTTTACCACTGCCGTAGTGTTGCAGGGGATATCCACTTCTATATCTTCATGGTCTGTATTGACTGTTTGCTTTAAGTCTTGTAAGCTCCATAACGGTCTCCTGTGCTTGTAGAAATTAGCGTTCTTTCATCGGGAACGTGTTCCTGAAACGTTCAAAATTCTTCCAGCAATGCGTTGAGACGTTGTGCTTGCTCTGCGCTCACCCCGCCCGCGAAAGCTTCGGCGGCCTGCCGCAGCGTAAGCCCATACGCAAGATCCGGGATCATATCCACCTCCATCATATTGGAAAGGAACGCCCTGATCGCCGGCTCACCCAACAAGTCTTCCAGCGTAGAGTCTACGCTGTAGCTTTTTTTCAAGGGGCTTGCGGCCTTGTAGGTGACCGTATATTGCCCGGCCTTTACGCAGCAGATCCCGTTTTCCACCGTTTCAAACAAAGGGTTATCCGTATCGTGGTATACGGAGTCTGGCGCATACGGAAGGATCACCTGCGCCTTTGCACCGAACGGAACGGTGACGGTGACTGTGATTTGGTCGCCGTTTTCGATCTGCCACCCACAGCGATAGCACCCGCTGGCCGAATCGTAAACCGCGCTTGCCGAGCCCAACTTGTGATCCACCTTGGGGCTGATGCGCATCATCTTGCCGCCCGGGCCTTGCTCCGTCACATCGATCCCGGCTACATGGCGGAAGATCCACTCCAATACAGCGCCATAGGAATAATGATTCAGGCTGTTCATCCCGGTGCTGGAAATGCGACCGTTTTCATCCAGCGAGTTCCAGCGCTCCCACACCGTTGTGGCCCCCAACTTTACTTCGTGGAGCCAGCCCGGGTACTCCTCGTTCAGGAGCAGCCGATAAGCCAAATCCGTCATGCCATGCTCGGTCAGGACGTTACACAGCAGCGGGGTCCCCACAAAGCCGGTGTTCAGCTTATTTTTGTTGTCCCGAAGGAGTTTTCGGAGCATCTGCTCCGTCAGACGTTCATTGTCCGACAAATGGTATTTCAGTGCAAGGACGAGCCCTGTCTGCGTTTTCACGGCACATCTGCCGGTAGCGGTAAAATATTCTTCCTTCACCACCTGCCACTGGCGGTCGGCGATGGCCTGGTAGTTCTGTCTTGTTTCTTCCAGACCGAGAACTGCGGCCGCTTTGGCAACGATCTGGGCACTTGCCGCATAGTAGATGTCAGCGATGTAGGCTTCGTCCGTCGCCCCGTAAACGCTGTTTGCAACGGCCCCGGCACGGTCAAGCGCCAGCCAGTCTCCGTAATGAAAAACCTGTCTCCATCCATGGTGATCGCCGTCGATCTTGCGGATATAATCGACCCATGCTTTCATGCTCTCGATCTGGTTTTCAAGGATCGTTTTGTCACCGCTGAACAAATATACATTCCACGGAATGATACACGCAGCATCGCCCCATGCGCAGGAACACTTGCTCGGTCCGAATGTGGGGACGACCTCGGGGACCATACCGCCAGCCAAGAGCTGTTCCTGATACAGATCGTATAAATATTTCCGATAGAAGGCAAACGAATCGGCCAGATAGCTTGCCGTTGCGGAAAAGACCTGCGTATCGCCGGTCCAGCCCATTCGCTCATCGCGTTGCGGGCAATCGGTTGGCACATCGAGAAAGTTTCCCCTCATGCCCCATTCTACATTAGAGATCAGTTGATTTACCAGCGCATTGCCCGTTTTCACGTTGCCGATGCTCTCGTAATCGCTGTGCAGCACGATGGCTGTAAAATCCTCGCATGACAGGTTGGAAACACCGCTGACCTTTACATAACGGTAGCCGTAGTATGTAAAATGGGGAACAATGGTTTTTTCTTTTCCATCTGAGACATAGATATATTCCGAAAGTGCCGTTCTCAGGTTTTCGTTATAGAAACACCCATCTTGAAGCACCTCGCCGGTTTGAATGCGAATCGTTGTCCCCGCCGGTTTCCGCACACGCAGTTGGAAAATTCCTGTGATTTCCTGCCCCAAATCGAATACTTCTTCACCGCGCGGCGTATGGATCAACGCCACCGGCTTCCGCAGCATTTGTGCCTTGACCGGGATAGACAGCCGTTCCATAAGCCGCCCCTTCGGTGCCTGTGCGATCCGTGCGCAGCATTCCGGGGTAGGCGGCAAGGTATCATCCCGCCGTTCGCCGTCATAAATGTTGGAGAACCACAGGTTGCTTCGTTTTACCGACCAAGTCTCATCGGTGCCGACCACCTCGTTTGTGCCATCTTGGTACGCAATGTGAATCTCCGCGATCAGCTTCCATTCACTTCCATAGTATTCTTTCCGCTCAGGATCGCTGAATCCGAACCGCCCTTTGTACCAGCCGTTTCCCAGCAGGATCGACAGCATACCACCTTCTGATACCTGCTCCGTAACATCATAAGTCTGGTACTGAATCCACTGTGCATAATTGTTACAGTACGGCGTTAAATACTCGTCGCCGATTTTGCTCGATTCTTTGCTGGTTTCCCCCAGAAAATATGCTTCGTACAATCCCAGACCGCAAATATACAGCCTTGCGCGTGCAACTGCCCGGGTCGGGCTGATCCGCTTGGAAAAAATCGGATGACGTTGCTGGCTGCTGTCACAGGTGATCCACTGGGCTGTCCATGGCTCCTCCATTTTGGCGGTCTCAAAAAACTGCACGTCGGACTCGATCGTTTCTGCGGCATCCGTTGCCACAAGGACTTTCCAGTAATATCTTGTGCAGGGTTGTGGATCAAATTCTACCCTTGCGGCGCGGCTGTCAAGTGCGGCCTCTCCCGTATCGAAGCAAAGCGTGGTAAAGGTCGGCTCTTTGCTGATCATGATCCTTGCGTGGCGCTGTTCCTGCCCTTTGCACCCTTTTACCTTCCACGAAAACACCAGCGGCTTCAGAGCATAGCCTACAGGGTTTGTGATGTGATTGGTTTTTGCAGCATAAATCTCGCCCATACGGTTTTCCTCGCTTCTCTGTTATCTGTGCGCTTCCCAAAAGACAACTGCTTCCTGAAGCCAGTTTTTCACTTTGGTTTCTGACCCAATGCCAAAGCCATGCCCCAGACCGTCAATGATTTTGACGCTCACATTTTCTCTGCCCAGTGTTTTTTCCAACGCCGGAAGCTGTGCTTCTACGTTGGCAAAGCCGAACTCATCCTGACGCCCTGCGATGGAAAACACGGCCAAACCTTGATCCTCCGGGAGTGCTTTGATATTCCAATCCAGTCCGTACATAGGAAAAATCGCCTTCGGCCTTGGCAGGTGATGATTGTGGCAGCAATCGGCATAGCTTGCAAAAGAATAGGCTGTCGTCATAAGTCCCCCGGCCGAGAACCCGAAGATGGCATAATCATCCATACAGATCGCAAGTTCCTTTTGATGGTTCGTCAGATAACGGATCGCCTGTGTCAGTTCCTTAGCAGCTGCCTGCCCCTGCTTCAACGGCTCTGTTTCGCCCAGTTGCTTGCCGATCGGATAGCTGAGGACAAAGACGGAATATCCCATTTTATGCAGTTCCATCGCGATGGGGTATCCCTCGCAATCCGTCACATTAGAAATGAAACCGCCCCCGGGAACCACAATGGCAAATGGCTTGCCCGGCTGCCCGTAGTAAAACATTCCCGTCAGATGGCTTCGATCGGGATGGTCCTTCATGGCTTCCTGCGGGTACAGGCCGGACACCAATTTGGCTTGTCCCTTCTCCACAAGGCCCGTCAGATAATTGAACGCATCCAGCGCGGTGTCGGTCTGTTCCGCACGGCCCTGTGCCTGCATGAAATCCTTGTACTTTGCAGGGGCAATGGCTTTTAGCGCGTTATCCTCCAGATTGAAGAACATATGATTAAAGCCGCCAAAGATTGGATGCTGCATAAAAAAACCGACCTTGTCCTCCTTGGTTGCCGGTCGGAAGTGTCCGCTTTCATCATAATAACAGCTTTCCTTTATCTTGGGGAAGCCGCATAAGCCGAAAAGTGCTGGCAGAAACACCGCCTTTTTTTGATACACATACCAAATCGCGCCTGCCACACAGAACAAAAGAGCGGCCAATGCCCCACAAACGATTTTCATACCCGTTTCGTCCTCCCTTTTACGAATATCTTACGGGAAATCTGCTTTACCCCAACGGAAACCAAAGAGCGTGCCGTCCATGGTCAGTCATCGGCTTTGATGCCGACTTTTTTACGCTGTTGGGTTGGTTCTCGCCATTATTATAGCACGCTCCACGTGCTGCCACCACACGGAAACAACTAATCCTGTATGATTTCAACGGCTTTCTCCGCAGTTCCGGGAAAGCGGAGTACATCCCGCAAGGGAACACCAACGGCTTGTATCCGGGTAGGCGTGGCTCTGGGCGCACCCGCCGGTGTATGCCATAGCAAACGGTGGTCTTGGTGCGATCCGCGCCAAGACCACCGCTTTTATAGTTTCAAAATGCAACAGGAGGCACCCATTTCGGGTGCCTCCTGTCAGACTGTCGAAAAACCTTCTTTGGCTTTATCTTGCATTTACAACCTATCGATTGTTTTGTAGGGAACGGTCTTGACCGTTCCGTGCTGCCTTGCCAAAAGCACGACGTAACGAGAAAACCGCGCGCCATTCGGCGCGATTTTATGCGCTGCGCGCGGCCAGATGTGCGGATGGGTCGAGACCCATCCCTACAAATCTTCCGGTAACAGGCTTTTTCTACAAGCTGACAGGAGGCACCCATTTCGGGTGCCTCCTGTTGTGTCAAGAAGGAAAACGCGGCCCTTTATTGACCCAGATAATCGTACAGGTACGCCTCCATCTTGGGGGTCCACCAGTTCAGGTAGCCCGCCTGCGTGGGATGGATGCCGTCGAACATATAGAGCTTGTAATCTTCCTCAGAAACTTGATTCATCTCGGCATCATTCCACAGGTCGATGACCCCGATCTCATACTTTTCCTGCAACTTCAGCAGCTGCTCCACCATCTTGCCGTAGGCGGGGCTGTCGTACTGGGTGCCCGTATAGAACACCACCGGGCAATGCCATGTGGTGTCGGCATATACGATGATGTATTCGAGCGCGCCAAGGACGGTTTTGGTGTCAAAGTCCTCCAAATTGCGGGAACTGCTGATTTCCCCCAGCGGGATTGCGCTGCTTGCATCGTTGGTGGAAAGCTGGCAGATGAACGCATCAAACTGTGCGTTGGGGTCGATATTGTGCAGCATCCGCTGGATGTAGGAGGTCTTGTCGTTGTCGGCCAATGTGGTGCCGCTGACAGCCTCTTTGACATAGGTGCAGTTGTTGCGAACGGCAATGTACTCCACAAAGGAGGTTTCCAGCGAGGTAGCCCCCAAGGTCACCGAGGACCCCAAAAAGCACAGGTTCATACCGTTCAACGGGCTGTTCTCCACCGGCGCCACGTTTTCGGGGCGGTAGATCTCGGCGTTGCCGGGCAAGCCTTTGAGGTACATCGTGTTCAGGAAGCGGAACGGCCCATGGCCCAAAAGACCTTGCAGAGCACCATAAGCCAGCGCTAATAGCAGGATCAGGATCAGAGCAATGATCAAAAGGACTTTTCCTACTTTTTTCATACAAACTATCTTCTTTCTTCACCTGAGTTTCCGGATGTCCCGCGCCGTGTAACAGGGGATCACGAGAGAACTCCAGATACAAAGCCCTTTACTGCGCCAGCAGCAGGTTCATCTGCTGGATCAGCAGCTCGATCTGATCACCGGGCATCACGCTGACCAGAGATTTCAGCGGCATTTCCATGATCATCTTTTTCATCATGTTCATCAACCCTTCATCCAACCCGTCGGTACCGGCGCTTTGCGCAAGCGGGGCCAACAACTGCATGATGGTCGGCGCGGTCTTGGGGCAGGTCAGCAACTCGCCCAGTGTGGTGGTCAGTGTTACGACAAAGGGGAGTTGTTTTTCGGTGGTAAAGGACAACTCGGCCGTCAGGCGGATGTCGTCGCTGGCGCGACCCACCATGACCTCATACACGCCGCTGGGGGCAAACCAGTCGTGCAGGCGTTCCTCATAGTAGCTCAAGTCGCGTGCCGCCAGCGTCAGGGTCACCGTCTTGCACTCGCCCGGTTCCAGCAGTACCTTGGCAAAGCCGCGCAGCTCTTTGCTGGGACGCTCCGGTGTGCCGTTTTTGTCGCGGACGTAAAGCTGGACGACCTCGCGCCCGGCCACCTTGCCGGTGTTGGTCACATCCACACTGACGGTGACAGTCTGGCCATCCTGCAATGCGGGCGCGGAAAGCTGCAAATTGCTGTAAGCGAACTCGGTGTAGGACAAGCCGTGACCGAACGCAAAGCGGACAGGGACCTGCTTGGTATCGTAGTAGCGGTAGCCGACAAAGACATCCTCGCCATAGGCAACACGCTTGTCATTGCCCGGAAAGTGCAAATAGCTGGGGTTGTCCTGCAAACGGAGCGGGAAGGTCTCAGCCAGATGTCCGCTGGGGTTGGCCTCGCCGTACAGCAGTTGGTCGGCGGCCTCACCGACGCCCTCGCCGCCGAGATACAGTTCCAGAATGGCCGAGACGCGGTCGGCCCACGGCAGCTCGACCGCGCTGCCGTTGTGCAGGACCACGACCACATGGGGCTGGACCTTTGCGATCTCGTCGATCAGGCGATTCTGGCAGGCGGGCAGTTCCATCGAAGTGCGGTCATACCCTTCAGACTCAAACGATTCGGGCAAACCGGCAAAGACAACGGCGACATCGGCGTTTTGTGCCGCCTGAATGGCCTCGGCCAACTCTGCGTCGGTCATCTCGTCCCGCATCGCCGAGAAGCCCTTGGCGTAGCAGACGTTGCGGCCCTTTTGCTGCGCAACTTCCCACGCGGAGGTCACGCGGCTGGGATGGATGTGGCTGGAGCCGCCGCCCTGATAGCGCGGTGCCGCGGCAAACTCGCCGATGTAGGCGATCTTCTGATCCGTGCCCAGCGGCAAAACACCCTGATTGGTCAGCAGTACCGCGCACTGCGTCTCGACGGCAACGGCCTCGGCGTGGTCTTTGGCGCGGTCGAACACGGTGTCGGGGCGGCGGGCATCCACATAGGAGAACACGACCTTCAGGATGCGTTCCACCGCGCGGTCCAGTACCGCCTCGTCCAGCGAGCCGTTCTGCACGGCCGCGACGATCTTGGCATCGTTGTAACCGTTGGAGGAAGGCATCTCCAGGTCAAGACCCGCTTCCAAGCCTTTCACACGGTCATTGGCGGCACCCCAGTCACTGACGACGTACCCCTCAAAGCCCCATTGGTCCCGCAGGATGTCGGTGAGCAGCATCTTGTTTTCGGAAGCATACACGCCGTTGATTTTGTTGTAGCTGCACATCACCGTTTTGGGCTGGGCGGTCTTGACGGCTTCCTCAAAGGCGGGCAGGTAGATCTCATGCAGCGCACGCTCCGAGAGGTCCGAGGAGATGGTCAGGCGGCGGGTCTCCTGATTGTTGGCGGCAAAGTGCTTGATGGAGGTCCCCACGCCCCGGCTTTGTACGCCGCGAATGTACGCAGCGGACAGCTTACCGGCCAGATACGGGTCCTCAGAAATGTACTCGAAATTGCGGCCGCACAGCGGGCTGCGCTTGATGTTGACGGCGGGCCCCAACAGGATGCTGACATCCTCGGCCTGGCACTCGTCGCCCAAAACCTGACCCATGTGCTCCAAAAGGTCGGGGTCAAAGCTGGAACCGGTGGCGCACCCGGCCGGGAAGCAGACAGCCTCGACGCTGTCGTTCAGGCCGAGGTGGTCCGCTTCACCTGCCTGCTTACGCAGACCGTGCGGGCCGTCGGTCACCATCACGGCCGGGATGCCCAGCCGCTCGATCCCCTGCGTGTGCCAGAAATCCGAGCCGGAGCAAAGGCTGGCTTTTTCTTCCAATGTCATTTGGCCGATCAATGCTTTCAAATCGCGCTTCATATTCTATTCTCCTTGTCTGTTATTTGGCAACGGCATTGTACCGCGCATTCCTTACTTGCTATTTTACACAGCAAGACGTATAATGACTATATGGTATAAACTATCTCAACACGATTTCAACGAAAAGGTGATTTTTTATGCGGCCCGGTATCTTTGAGGAAAAATCCAACAACCACTTGAAGGAAGTCACGGTCAAGATTCGTGAGCGTTATCGGGCGAGCACCTACGCACAGTTGGAGGAAACGGCAAGTGGAGACTCGAATCGCGTCAAGGAAAAACGCTTTCTGTCGTTCATCGCACTGGGCAACGCCGTGCTGGCCGATGAGTTTCTGGCTCGTGCTTACAACAAGCAGGAATCGTTTCGCTTTGGGGTGATGAGCACCTCGTCGATCCAGCAGGCGCGATACGCCACCGTGGCTTCGGTCACGCTGTTTTGCCGCACGGCCATCGACAACGGCTTGCCGGAGAATCTCGCCTACAGCATCAGCGATTCCTATTTGCTGCACTTAGACGAGACCGAAAGCATTGAGGAGATCCAGTTCTTATCCCTCAGCGCGTTCCGGGAATACTGCCAGGTCATGCAGGACTGGCGGCTGCAATCCTGCCGCAAGGAGATCAAGCAGTGCTGCGAGTATATCCTGATGCACATCCACGAGCCCATCAGCCTGACGGAACTGGCCGAGCTGGTCAATCTTTCTCCCAATCATCTGTCCGCACTGTTTCTTAAGGAAACCAGCTTTCGCCCCACCGAGTACATCCGCGCACAAAAACTGAACTACGCCCGCTATATTTTGGACAACTATTCTCCGACCATCGCCACGCTGGCCAATCTGTTGGCGTTCCCCAGCCCGAGCGCCTTCGCCCGGCAGTTCAAGCAGCAGTACGGCCTGACCCCTACGGAGTATCAGCGACGAAAAGAATGAACAACGTCCCGGCAGTTCAAAGGATGAACTGATATAGTTCCCTTAGAGTAGACATCTAAAGAAGCAAAAATTTTCAAGTCTACACTAAGGGGGCTTTATTATGTCAAGAAGAAGGAACAAGTAAATAGATTAAATAGTAACTCACAATAATTACTTCTTAAGATAGCATGTAACCGTGAAATCTGAACCGTTCCAAAATTGTATGGATCAACATATATTAAGCTACAGTTTCCATACGAAAAGAGTTCATCGTGAAGTCTGTCTGTCGGTTCGGCAACCTTCTGCAAAAAATCGTTAACATCCATATTTGATAAACGAACTTTTCCATATTTATGAAGAGGTGATGCCATTGACCCAACCGAAAACAGACCTAGCCTACCTCCACAACGAAAAAGCCAAAGCAGAGCAGAAACTACGCTCTTGTCAGCACCGCGAGAAGATCCTTGAACGCCAGATGTCAGAGCTGAACCGGAGAGAGCGTGTGCATCGTCTTTGCACCCGTGCCGGAATGCTGGAAAGCTTTCTGGTCTGTCCGGGAGAACTGACCGACGATCAGGTGATGGAACTTCTGAAAATCTCGTTTCGTCAGCCTGAAGTCGTGCTGGCGCTTGCAAAGATGGTGCATGATGTTCACGAACGCAGCAACGTCCAAAACCCTTTAGAATAAAGGGCGCAATTATACACCGTTCCGGTGAAATTGCGGTCTTGCAGACGGCTCGATGAAATCGAAGCTGGCGTTTGTGCGCCAACCCGATTCCATCCCAAGGAAAACTGCATTTTCCTTGCGCTGCTAACGCAGCTATCCTTTTGCGGCTCCCGCCTGAGGCCGAAGCGCACGGCACTCCGTTCCAAGGCGGTGAGCAAAACCGAATACGATTCCAGATCGTTCATCAAGAGCAATCTTGCTGGGCGGTCTTTTTGTTTGGGGGTGATGCCTATTCCGTGTCCGCATTTCAAAATTACCTCTGCATAATTGCGCTGCATGATAATGTAGCAGAGTGCATCCACCGCAACCGTGATGGGGGATTTGCTCTCTCTGCGGCGCGGCTGGAAGGTGATGGTTTGGGGATTCATAGCGGTGCCTCCTGTGGGGGTGTGATGAGAATTGGCGGCTTTACGGCAATCAGGCGTATATCGGGTTATTGTATCGCAGCTACTTTAGGGCAATACCGCATAATTCTAAGTGCCGATACGGCGAGCGAGGTGCCGCAGCCGCCGGAGCGATGCTTGAGCCGTTAGGCGGGAATTGTTTGGTGTTGCCTTTGCTGAAGCACCGAGACACCTCTCAGATTTTGGAGTTCAAGTACTCAACAAGCTCATAAACCATTGTCAATGGGTTGCTTTGGCGTGAAATTGGTTCAACGCCTTGGTTTCGGATTTGTTCAGATCGGGTCTTGGCTCGTTGAACCGCCACGGCCTGCAAAGGCTTTAATGTATCGAAGAAATCCCTGTTTTTCTCGTAGTCGGGAAGTCTGCCCGGCTGCTTCAGCAATCGGATCAATGCCTGACAATCCTCAACTTCCGTTTGCTGGTTGGAGAAGTGCAACAGAAACCACAACTCAAAGGACGGATTGGAATAGGCCAAGCGGTAGCCCTCTTTAGTTGCGGATTGTTTGGCGCGTAGAAGAACCTCGTTGGAATTATCGTCACGGTCAAATACGCACCAGATTGAATCGCCATCATCGGGATAGTAAGGATTATTGCCCATGGTAGCTTTGGCTTTCTGCACAAGCCTGTCAGCAGACTTATACTGGGAAGAAATTGGGATGATGTCGATGTTGCAGCCCCGACTACGGAAACGCTTGAAATACCGGATCTCGGTTTCACTGCCTTCGCAGATAAGGTATACGACCGGATTCCGCTTTCTATTTCGGGCTGGTTTGCGGCTAATTTCCTTTATTCGTCCCATGTTGCATTCCCTCCAATGAACGGAATCGCCCCATACCGGCCTTGCAGATACCCTTTGGCGATGTTTTCGCCTTTTCGCGGGGAGAAGTCTGTCAAGGCATAGACGTCGGTCTGCATGGTTTTTTCGTTCTTCTCTGCAAACCAGATCTGATCCCGGCGCAGCAGGGTCAGATCCAAAAGCCCGGTATCATGGGTGGTGAAGATAAGCTGTGCGTGGTTGGTGTTGATGGCAGCATCCTGTACCATCTCAATCAGATGCCGGGTCAGAAGTGGATGCATACTGGACTCAATCTCATCCACAACCAGCACTGCGCCGGATTCCAAAGCGGCCAACCACATCCCGATGCGGGAAAAGAAACGCTGTGTGCCGACTGATTCCAGCCCCAGAGGAAGCCAGAATCCCTTGGAAGCGCCATCTTCTGAATCTATCGTGTGCAGCGCCGAGATGATTGGCTCATCCTTGGTGCCGGTAACACGGATGTCTTTGATGCCGAGGTCTGCATGTAGCATTTCATGCAGGACGCGATTCTTTTCGGAGCCCCCCTGCCATATGGCTGACAAGGTTGCATCCAATCGCATTTCGGTTCCCATGAAGCCGGTCAACTTTTCAAAGAACCACAGATATGCTTTCTCGGTTTGAGGGCAGTTCCACTCATTGGAGCTGGACAGGTAAAGACGGTTTTCTGCTGTGCGTCCGGCAAGAGTAAGCTGCTCCTGAGCATTCTCACGGAACCGATAACTATCGCCTTCCCTGGAAAAGACCAGCGCCTCCCTGTCATTGGGCCAATGATAGAGATATTCGTTCAGTATTCCGGTCTTATTAAAGGAGAAACCATAGGCATACTTGATGCCGTTGTAGAAGTAGATGACCTCAAAACTGGTCGGTTCTGGATCTTGATCAGTTAAGGCAAACGGCTCCTGTGGCAGAGTTTCTCCTTTCAACAGCTTGGCATACCGGCCGCAGACCATCTCACGCATGAGCAGGAGTGCATGGAGAACATTACTCTTTCCGGCTGCATTTGCGCCATACAGGGCAAGAACAGGCACAAGCTGTTTTTTGCCATCTGACGAAATCAGGCAGTCCGACAAACTTTTATCCGTGGACGCTTTCATGCTGATGATGGCGGTGTCCTTGATGGAACGGTGGTTTGTGACCGAAAATTGAAGAAGCATCGCAAATCCTCCCAAGTACTTTCTGCGTTCAGTATACTCTATTTGAGGGAGAAAATCAATTTTAACTTCAATATTTGCAAAAAATATTCAAAATCAGAACATAAAATTTGATTCAGATGTTTTTGATGTTGGAACAATATCGTGACAGAAGGTTGAAATCGCCCTGTGTATACTCTTTTTCTTACCCGAACCTGACAAATTTTCTGAGCTTTCAGACACATTATCTATCTTTGCTTGAATTACTGATTTCCTTGATGGCGGCGTAGTGTTTTCCACATTTTCGGCTGATTTCGTTGAAAAAATCGGATGTCACAAATTCCAGCAGCCATACTTTGGGAATCATGTACTTGGGTGTCTGTAAGATGGTTTTCAGCAAGCCCTTGCTGCACCATTTCAGGATTGTGTGGCGTTGGTAGCCTGTCACCTCGCAGACTTGCGCAACGGTCAGTACATCCGGGTAATTTGCCAGTTGCTGCTCGTACCATTCCTTGGCCAGCAGCCGTTCCTCGCCCTTATAGTTCAGCTTGCGCTCTAGCGATGCGGCAGGTTTCTTGTGCTTGGGGTAGTTGTAATACCACCCGCTGGGCGGGGTGTAGCGCATCGGGTCGGACTCTCGGCGGTAGAGATACTCGGCAACATCTTTCTTGGCGATTTTATAGCATCGCGTTTTCTTTCCGTTGTTTTTGCAGGGAACAAGTCCGCTTTGCAGGAGATAAAGCGAGGTTCGTGTTCCGATATGGCAAACGATGCGGAAATCGTTGCGGCTCATCGGGTCCGGATAGGGCGTTAGGATTTCTTCGATTTTTTCCGCCAAAGGGTCTTTTCTTACAGTTTCTTTCTTCATTTCGGGTTCTCCTTGTTTCTAAAGTGGAACCCTAAAAATCACTTACTCATTTCTTTCGTAGCTTGCATTTTTCTCATTCGTGTCCGCAAATCTGCACCATTATCCGGCTTTTTGGGCAGGGCTTATCTTGCATCTTATCTTGCATTTCTCCCAAAAAGTCGCCATTTTTGCTCCAAAACGGGCGCTTTTTCTTCTTTTCGTACCTACATTGTTTTTTGGTTGTGGAGCAGTATTATCCCTACACACATCGCCCAAAATCAGCGGACAAACCAGCCTGTATCAGCCTTGGTTATCACCATATTGCCTTTTCAAAGATTAACTCGAAATCAATTTGGCAGCAATGCCACGTGGGTTCGAATCCCACCGTCTGCGCCAAGTATCACTACTCAATTCTACATTGGGTAGTGATTTTTTATTGCTTTGCAAAATTCCGAAGCTATTTTTATAGGCATCTCCCCTTTATTTTCAAGTAGTGATTTTCGGGTTCGGTACAAATCATACCAATAATCGCGGCAAATAGCTATTCACAGAACTACACAAGATTCTTCCCGCAGCTTGGGTACAAATTGACAGCAAAAAGACGGCACCTGATTTCTCAGGTGCCGCCGCTGTTCAAATTACCACTTCTTTATGGGCTGCGCTTCGGGCAATGTCAGCGTGTTAGCCATCGTCCGGGCGCTCAGGTTCTTGGATTGCGAATCCAGATGCGCGTAAATGTTGGCTGTGGTGGAAATATCGCTGTGACCCAGCCACTCTTGAATCTGCTTCATCGGTACGCCCTCTTTCAGCAATAGGCTGGCGCAGGAGTGGCGCAAATCATGGAATCGAATCCTGCGCAGACCTTTTTCTTTCAAAAGCTGCGGAAAGCCTGTCGTCACAGAATCCGGCTGGATCAGGTTGCCCATTGCATCCACAAATACATACCGCATCGGCGCAAAACAATCAACACTGTCGATTCTCTGCTCGACAGTGTTGACCACAAATTTGAAGGTAGGTAAACAGGTGTGCTTTGGGGATGCGATACGAGCGCCCGATTTTCATTGCCGGGATTTTGCCTTCGTGCAGCAGCTCGTACCCCGTTTTGGTGCTGATTCGCAGGGCATCGCACATCTGCTCGATGTTGGAGAAAAATCTGCAATTTTTCCCCCAAAAAAATACCGCCCCCTCTCCTGCCTTTTGCACTTGTGCAAGCTACACAAAACCACAACCTGTTTCTTTTGCAAGATGTAGAAAGTGGGCGGAGAGTGTTGACAAAACAGAGGAATTAGAGTATAAAGAAATCACAACAAAAACGTTTTTGGAACACAGCGGTATACACGGTACCGAAAACGGTTTTGGTTGAAAAGAGAGTCAGGAGTGAGCAGGCATGGCAGTTTCGATCCGCGACATTGCACGGGAAGCCGGAGTCACGGTCGGTACTGTTTCCCGCGCACTCAACAACTACCCAGATGTCAGCCCTACCACACGGGAGCGCATCGTGGAGACCGCGCAGCGGCTGGGGTATCGCCCCAACCAGATGGCGCGCAACCTTTCCTCCAAGCACAATCACAATATCGCGCTGGTGCTTTCCGGCTTTCTGGAAGAAGAGCTTATCAACGATTTTGATGCACTGCTGATGAAAGGCTGCTTCCACTACACAGTCAACAACGATGTGGAAATGTCCATTCAGGTTATCAACACCAAGATCCAGGCCGAAAAAAGTTTTGAACAGCTCTGCTATGAGCACAACATCGCCGGCGCGATCCTGATGGGTTTGAGAACCAACGACCCTTACTGCGAACTGCTGGCGAAAAGCAAATACCCCTGCGTGACCATTGATATTGAGGTTCCCGGTCCGAATGTCAGCTGTGTGATGATGGACGACATCAAAGCGTTTGACGAGCTGACCCAATACCTCATCGACAAGGGACACCGCAAGATCGTGGTGGTACATGGCCGCAAGCTGGCTATGGTCAGTATGCAGCGCCTTGTGGGTGCGTACCAAGCTATGCAGCGCAATGGTTTGGAGCTGCCCCGCGACAACATCATCTACACCAACTTCGGGCGGGAGGAAGCCCGCGACGGTGTGAAGGAATACTTCCGAACCCACAGCCCGGACAGCGCCACGGCGTTCCTCTGCATGAGCGATATGCTGGCCATTGGCACGATCGAGGGGCTGAAAGAACTGGGCTATAAAGTGCCAAAAGACTACTCGGTCGTAGGCTTCGATGGGTTGGAAGTCACCAACTACACCGACCCGGCTATTACCACCATTGACCAGAACATCCAGCAAAAAGGCTACGAGGCTACTCGCCTACTGTGCGATATGATCCGCGGCAAGCGCAAGGCACAGCGGCTGGTATTGCCCCACACCCTGACGGTGCGCGACAGCGTCCGCCCCCTATAAAACCGAAATCAGCGGTTAAGGCCGCTTTTTTCAGACAGAGATACAAAAACGTTTTTGCAGTAACTTCTTAAGCCAAATTTCGCTGCAAATAATTTTTAACTGCAAAGCAAAAACGTTTTTGCAATAACTTTTGGAACATTTGGTGCAACCGCACCGTGTTAATAAAACAAAAAAGCACAAAAGTAAAGGAGAAACACTATGAAAAAGAAGCAACTGTTCGCAGGCGCTCTGGCCGCTGCCATGATGACCGCCAGCCTGGCCGGCTGCGGTGGCGCTGCATCCTCTGCTGCAACTTCCACAACCGGCGGCGATACTGCCGGTAGCACGGCATCCGCTGATACCAACAGCGGCGTGGTGGAAGTCACCATTCCCTCCTTCAAAACCGGTGAGAACGTCGGTGCGGTCTTCTTTGAGCCGCAGGTCGAGCGTTTTAACGAGAAGTACGCCGGGAAGTACAAAATCAATCTGGAGAGCGTACCCCAGGATAGTATTTTCAATGACCGCATAAAGCAGCTGGCACAGCAGAACAAGCTGCCGGTGCTGGTGGAGGGCGGTGACCCGGACTGGGTCAAGAACGTCGTTATCCCCAACGGCCTTGCCTACGACTTGACCGACTGGATCGACTCGACCCCCGCCATCAAGGATGTCCTGATTGACGACAGTCGTGAATACTGCTCCAATGAGGATGGCAGAGTCATGGTTATGCCTCTGGCAACGGTACGTCCCATCGGCTTCTTCTACAACTCTGCTATGTGGAGCACCGATGCTGACATCAGCGCTATGAGCATGGATGAATTTGTTTCCGCGCTGGGCGACCAGAAGATCGCCTTCTCCACCGCCGAGAACGGCTGGGTTTCCGCCTTGTTCCTGACTGCGCTGGTGGCCCAGGAAGACGGTGGCGTAGAATGGCTGAAGAGTGGCACCGAGACCAAGATCACCGACTTCAACCAGCCCTGCTTCATCAACGCTGTGGCCAAGCTGCAGAATCTGCTGCAGAACAACGCAGCCTCCAACTCGGTAGGCGCAGCCTACGCGGATGCCGCCAACGCTTTCATGAGCGAGCAGGCCTCCATCATTGCCAACGGTCCTTGGATGTCCTCTGACTTCGAGAGCTCCAACTCCGACAAGTGGTCCAACGGCTTTGACGGCGCGAAGGTCCGTGCCTCCCTGTTCCCGGGCGACGTCGGCATTGCCGACACCGCCTCTCTCGGTGAGTGGTGGATCTCTGCTTCTGCCTCTGAGGATGAAATTGCTCTTGCAAAGGCTTTCCTTGAGTTCATTTACAGCCCCGCTGAGCTGGAAGCCTACATGCTGGCCGAGGGTGGCGACGCACCGAAGCTGACTTACTCCGACGACTTCAAGGCAAAGCAGGGCGAGACCCAGGTGCTTGCTGATCTGGCAGCCGACACCACTACTGATACCGTGTTTGTCCCCCGCATCCTCGATGTGATCCCTGCCTCCGTTGCCAACACCGAGTTTGGTAAGCTGCTGCCCAGCCTGGCCGACGGCACCTGCACCCCGGAGCAGTTCGCCCAGTGGATGAGTGACAAGGCCGCGGAAGCCAGCGCCGAGTAATCCGCGCAATCCGCGCAAGAACAATATGTAATTCAAGGCGTGTCGCCGTCCCGTTGCATACGGCGGCGGCACGCATTTTTTGAAAAGGAAGGAGCTGCAAAGCCATGAAAACCGCCCCGAAAAAAGCAACGCGCATCAAGGCGGGCCGCATCCAGCGTGCAAACTACAAATGGATCTATCTGTTCCTGCTTCCCACCATCGTGATCTTTGCGATGTTCTATTTGATGCCCATTGCGCAGGTATTTGTGACGTCGTTCACGAAATGGGATGGCTTCAACGCACCAAAGTTCAACGGTCTGACAAACTATATCAATCTGTTTACCAACAGTTCGTTCCTCATTGCGTTGAAAAACCTGCTCTGGTGGTGCGTGATTGCCCTGACGCTGCACGTCGGCTTCGGCACATTGGTCGCTTTTGTACTGTACCAGCGCCCCCACGGCTGGAAGTTCACCCGTACAGTGTTCATGATCCCCAACGTCATCAGTGCGGCGGCCTGGGCGATGATCTACAAATTCATTTTCAACAATGATTTCGGCATCCTGAACTCGGTCATCCGCGTTTTTAACCCGAATTTCAACGTCCAGTGGTTCTACAAATCGCCGTGGGCGTTCTGGGCTGTTACGTTCACCTGGCTGTTCTATGCAGTCATCGTCACGTTGGTCGTGCTGGGTGATTTGATGAACATTCCGAAGGAACTGAATGAAGCCGCCCTCATCGACGGCGCTACCGGCTGGCAGCTGATCCGCTATATCCAGCTGCCGCTGTGCCGTGCATCCATCGGCACCAGCGTCATTGCCTCGCTGACATCCCGTATTGCCATGTATGAGCAGATTGCCCTGACGACGTCCGGCGGTCCGGGCGACGACACGATGAGCCTGCCCATCATTCTGGTCAAGGGCATCATGGACTACCGTTACGGTTACGCCAACGCGGTGGGCGTGGTCATGTTTATCATCGGTCTGATCGTGCTGGGCGTCGTAAACAAGCTGTTCCGCATGGACGAAGCTAATTACTGAGAAGGAGGCACACCATGAAAATCAAATACAAGCCTTGGGCAAAGGGTTTGATGTACCTTGTGGAGGCCGTCGTCATTATCCTCTCTGTGTTTCCCATTCTGTGGGTCGTTATGTCGTCCTTCAAGACGAACGGCGAGATTTTAAGCTCACCGCTGGCACTGCCCGCCCACTTCTCGCTGGATACCTTCATTGAAATTTTCCAGAAGTACAGCTTCCCCACCTACTTTTTCAACTCGCTGCTGGCGGCGGGCGTCTCGACGCTGGTTTCGCTGCTGTTCTATGCCATGGGCGCGTATGTCATTGCCAAGTTTGAGTTTCCCGGTCGCAAGCTGCTGTTTGCGCTGTTCACCATCACGCTGCTTGTGCCCAGCCACAGCAAGACCCAGCCCATCTTCTCGCTCATCATGAAACTGAACCTTTATGACAGCATCTGGGGCGTCACCCTTGTTTACCTGTCTGCCGGTATGGCTATGTCCATCTTTGTGCTGAAAGCCGGCTTTATGGCGATCCCCAAAAGCCTGGACGAGGCTGCGACACTGGACGGCGCAAGCTTCTTCCGCACGTTCTGGACCATCAACCTGCCGCTGGCAAAAAGCGCACTGGCGACTGCCGGCATCCTGATGTTCCTCGGCAACTGGAACGAGTACTACTTTGCCTCGCTGCTGACCGTTTCGGACTCGCAGCGCACACTGCCCATCGCGCTGGCGTTCTTCACCAGCGAATTTTCCTACAACTACACCCAGCTGTTTGCCGCGCTTACCATTGTCATTCTGCCCGGCATCATCCTGTATGCGCTTGCACAGGATCAGGTGCAGGCCAGCGTGGCTGCTTCCGGTGTCAAGGGCTGATGGAAAGGAAACCCGACTATGAAATATGATCTCGAGCCCCGCGGCTGGATCGTGGCAGAGGAAACCTTTGACCCGTGCCGCACCGCCAAATGTGAATCCATCTTTGCCCAGGGCAACGGCTATATCAACATCCGCTGCGCGCTGGAGGAGGGCTACCTTGATACCTACCGCGGCGCTTTTATCACGGGCACATTCAATAAGGCTATGCCCGACGAAGTGACCGAGCTGCCCAACCTGCCTGACGTGACTGCTATGGAGTTTATCGTCAACGGTGAACGCTTCGCCATGGATCAGGGTACGCTGCAAAGCTACCTGCGCACACTGGATCTGCACACCGGCGAAGCAACGCGCACCGTGCAGTGGAAAAGCCCTGCCGGGGCAGCGCTGGAACTGACCTTCCGTCGCTTTGTTTCGCTGGATAATGAGCATATTGCCGCGTTCTCGGTGGAAGTCACACCGACGAATCAGGATATCGAGCTGGTCGTCAATAGCGGTATCTCGACCCGCAACAGCAATACCGGCTCTCAGCACTGTGTGGAGGGCGAAATGCGGATGCTGCCCGGTGGCATCCTGCGCCTTATAACCCATACGAATGAGAGCAATGTGCCGATCAGTGTACACTGCCTGCACAAATTCAGCGCAGAACCCTCCGAGTCGCTGCCGGTCATTGAGCGCCGCCGCTTTGTGGGGCGCTACACGTTCCGGCTGGCAAAAGGGCAGACGCTGCGCATCGAAAAGCTGACCTGCTACCACACAGGCCGTGACCTGCCGTTTACGGTCTACGGTCAGCAGCGCGGCACAACGAACCCGGACATCGTTGCCGCTGCCGGTGATGCGCTGGCGGCAAAGTTTGCGGATACCGGTTATGACGCTCTGCTTGCAGCCTCTGCCAAAAAGTGGGCAGCTTACTGGGCAGAGCAGGATGTGCAGATCGAAAGCGATGACAGCTTTGACCAGCTGGGTATGCGGTTTGCGCTGTATCACCTGAACATTATGATCAAGCGCGATGATGACCGCGTTGGCATCGGTGCCAAGGGCATGACAGGCGAGGGCTACAAAGGTCATTCTTTCTGGGATACCGAGATGTTCCTGATGCCTTACTACCTGTTGACTGACCCCGCCGCCGCCAAGACCCTGCTGGGCTACCGCTGGCGCAGCCTGCCCGGCGCGTTCAAAAAGGCCAGCGAGAATGGCTATCAGGGTGCTATGTTCCCCTGGGAGAGTGCATGGCTGGACGACGGCGAAGTAACGCCGCTTTACTGCGGTGCGGATATCGTCACCGGCAAGAGCAGCCCGGTTTTGACAGGTATGATCGAGCAGCATATCTCTGCGGATATTGCCTGGGGTGTCTGGCTGTACTACCAAGCCACCGGCGATGATGATTTCATGAACCGCCGCGGTTGTGAGCTTTTGATTGAAATTGCCCGTTTCTGGGCAAGCCGCGTAGAGTGGCAGGATGATACGCAGCGCTATGAAATCAAAGACGTCATCGGCCCCGATGAGTACAAAGACCACGTCGATAACAACGCCTTTACAAACTATCTGACCGTCTTTGCCATGGAGCAGGCCGAACGCTGCATCAAGGATATGCCCACCCGTTGGCCGGACGCCTACGCCAAGCTGAGCGACAGCTATGACCTGAATGCTCTGGCGGCTGAATTGCAGGACAAAAAGGCAAAAGTCTACCTGCCGCAGCCCAACGCCGATGGCATCGTGCCGCAGAACGCCCAATATCTGGGGCTGGATGCGATCGACCTGAGCAAATACAAAAACCAGCAGGGCGTGTCCTCGATTTACGAGGATTACAGTCCCGCCCAGATGAACCAACTTATGGTCTCGAAGCAGGCTGACTTGGTCATGCTCATGCGCATTATGCCCGACTTGTTCGATGCTGAGACCCGCCGCAAGAACTTTATCTTCTATGAGTCCCGCACACTGCATGATTCCTCCCTGAGCCATGGTCAGCACTGTGTGCTGGCCGCGTGGGAGGGACTGGACGATATGGCGCTGGATATGTACCGCCACGCCATTGCCATTGACCTCGGCCCGAATATGAAGTCGTCCGACTTAGGCATCCACAGTGCATCGATGGGTAACGTCTGGCAGTGTGTTGTCTGCGGCTTTGCCGGGCTGGAATGGCACGAGGGCGGGCTTTCCCTGCGCAGTCATCTGCCCGCAAGCTGGCAGCGCGCGGCGTTCAACATTGTCTGGCGCGGTGCAAAGCTCCATGTGGAAGTCACCCATGCAGGCATCACTGTCACCCACCGCGGCGGTTCCGCTGTGGAAATTACCGTGGACGGTCACCCGGTAAAGCTGGCCGCCGAGTAACTATGAGGAACTTTCTATGAAATACAAGGGAATTATTTTCGACTTGGATGGAGTGCTCTGCTCCACAGATCGTTTTCATTTTGAAGCGTGGAAACAGACGGCTGAGGAAGTCGGCGCACCGTTTGACGAAACCATCAACATGAAGCTGCGCGGCGTTAGCCGGATGGAGAGTCTGGAAATCATCCTTTCCGGCAGCAGCAAGACCTTTACCGATGCGGAAAAGGAACGCCTTGCCACCGAGAAAAACGACCGCTACCGCAAGCTGCTGGCGCAGATGTCGCCCGCCGATATGCCCACCGCCGTGCGCGACGCCCTGACGGCGCTGCACAACGCGGGGCTGAAGCTGGCTGTTGGTTCGTCCAGCAAGAACGCGGCATACATCTTGGAACGGCTCGACGCGAACCGCTACTTTGATGCTGTGTGTGACGGCACGATGATTGCCCACTCCAAGCCCGACCCGGAGGTCTTTACCAAGGCTGCCGCCATGGTGGGGCTTGCCCCGGCAGACTGCCTGGTTGTGGAGGACGCTGCTGCCGGGCTGGAGGCCGCCCGCGCGGGCGGCATGGACTGTGCCATCGTCGGCACGGCCCCGATGCCGTTTGAACCCACCTACCATATGCAGGACGTGACCAAACTGCCGGGAACGATTTTGTAAGAGGTATACTTATGGAAAGCATTCACCCCGCGTGGTGGAAAGAGGCCGTCGTCTACCAAATCTACCCGCGCAGCTTCAAGGACTCCAACGGTGACGGCATCGGCGACCTGAACGGCATCCGTGAAAAGCTGGACTACTTAAAAGACCTTGGCGTCGATGTGCTGTGGCTGAACCCGATCTATCAATCTCCTAATGTGGATAACGGCTATGACATCAGCGATTACCGCGATATCATGACAGACTTCGGCACGATGGCCGACTTTGACGCCCTGCTGGCGGATGTCCATGCCCATGGGTTAAAGCTCATCATGGACTTGGTGGTCAACCACTCATCGGACCAGCACCCGTGGTTTATTGAGAGCCGTTCCAGCCGCGACAACCCCAAACGCGACTATTATATCTGGAAAGACCCCGCCCCGGACGGCGGTGCCCCCAACAACTGGCGCAGCTGCTTCAGCGGCTCGGCGTGGAAGTACGACGAGAAAACCGGTCAGTATTACCTGCACCTTTTTGCTGAAGGACAGCCCGATTTGAACTGGGAGAACCCGGAGGTTCGCGATCAGGTCTTTGACATGATGAACTTCTGGTTCCAAAAGGGCATCGACGGCTTTCGCATGGACGTCATCAGCATGATCTCCAAGGCCGGATATGCAGACGGGCCACTTTGCGCCGATGGTCTGTACGGCGACTATACCGACCAGTGTACCAACGGTCCCCGTGTGCATGAATACCTGCAGGAGATGAACCGCCGTGTGCTGAGCCACTACGACTGCATGACGGTGGGCGAAAACGCCAACGTCAACCCTGAGCTTGCCTGCCTGTACGCGGGCGAGGATCGCCATGAGCTGAACATGGTGTTCCAGTTTGAACTGATGGACGTGGACGGCGGCGAGAGCCGCAAGTGGGAACCCGAACACCCGTGGAAGCTGACAGACATCAAAAAAATACAGACCCGCTGGCAGACCGGTTTGGACGGCAAGGCGTGGAACAGCCTGTACTGGAACAACCACGACCAACCCCGCGTGGTGTCGCGCTTCGGCTGCACCAAGGACGAAGAATCCCGTGTGCGGTCGGCCAAAATGCTGGCTGTCTGCCTCTACCTGATGCAGGGAACGCCCTACATTTATCAGGGTGAGGAACTGGGCATGACGAACAAGCATTTCGACAGCATCGACCCCATTAACGATGTTATGACTCGCAACGCCTACTTTGAAAAGACCCAGCGCTGCGGCGAGAGCGTGGCGGATTTCATGAAGGCGGCCAACTACATCAGCCGCGAGCACACCCGCACCCCCATGCACTGGGATGATACCGCCAATGCAGGCTTTACCACCGGCACACCGTGGATACCCCTGAACCCCAACTACCCGCAGATCAACGCAGCCAAACAGGTGGGCGACCCGGACTCGGTGTACAGCTTCTACCGCCGCCTGCTGGCGTTGCGCAAGTCGGACAAGACCTTCGTCTACGGTCACTATGCCCTGCTGTTGCCCGACGATGAAGAAATCTACGCCTACACCCGCACATTGAACGACGAGCAGATACTCGTGGTTTGCAACTTTACCGACCATGACGTGCCCTGCCCGTTGATGAACGATTGGCAGAACACAGAGCTGCTTATCAGCAACTACAACACCCCCGGAAACCCCGGAAGTCTGCGACCGTTTGAAGCGGTGGTTTACAGAAAGTAAAACGCAACAGTAAAGAGTCCTGATGCCGAATTTCGGCATCAGGACTTTCTTCTTTTAAGGCACCAAACGTAACGGATCAATCTGAACCCCACCCTGCATTACCTCAAAATGCCGGTGCTGTCGCCCGTGCCGCCTACATATTTTTCAAAAAATACCGCCCCATCTCACGATAAGGCGGTAGCTTGCGTTATTCTATGCTGCTCCTAAGTCTTTAGATAACAAATCACCATTGGCGGCGTTCTCAAACACTTCAAAAGTATCTTGTGGTTCTTTCAATCACAGCTGGTGTGTCTCTTTCCAGAGTATTTGTTTTCCACGACATCATTTAGCATCATCAGAATAAAACCCGATGGCCTTTTGCAAAGCCAAGAACTGCTTCAGCAGTTATCGCTGCTTTGTTCCATAAATACCCTCCTTGCTGCAAGTAATAAAACCATCTCTATATGGTGATATTCTCAGAATTTCATCCGTCTGCATATTCTGGCACCATTGACATAAATGTCATTTGCCAGTTCTGTAACAAGCCGCATATCCTGCCAGGTTTCACACTTATTCCCCATAAAAGTAATGTTATCAAAATGGACATCATGGACACGTACTTCTTCTGTCGGTGTCTGATACCCCCGGATCATGGAGACCGGGATATCTCCGTTCAGCACCTGGATATTATCAAAATAGATATCATTAATCTCTCCTTTGGCAAGCTGTTCCGTATATCTGCAAAGCAGGACCTTAATATCGAACAGTTTCTGTTCTGCCTGCTCTACTCTGATATTTTTATAATGTATATCATGAACATGGCCGCCATCTGCCTGATGGATGGAAATCGCCGCACCACCCATGTTTCCTTCATACTGGCAGTGTATAATATCACAATCCTCAAATACTAGGTCGTGGATTTCGCTCTGGAGGGCATAACCAAGCTCTATGGCATTACCGGGTTCTGCATTCCAGATCACGTTATTGTGAACACGCACTTTTGTTACGTCACGTACCGTTGACGGATCTTCAAACAATCTTTGGGATTTGATGCAGATACTGTCGTCTGTGGAACGGATAAAGCAATTTTTTACCTCTACGTCCTGGCTGCTCGTAATATCAATACCGTCTCCCGTTACAATCCTCGACATAATGCTCATGTACGGTAGAGAAGCACAAGACATGGATAGCCAGCCCTGCCACTATTCCGAAGTCAGGGGAACGCAATAGAAAAATTCATAGCTGTATGCTATACTTAATTAGCATTTGAACATATCAAGCTGACACAGCAATCTCTTTGCTTGCCGTTAATGCGCGTCTACCAATAGTCCGCAGAAAGCAAGAGTAGCGTAAAGGTATAAAAATTTCAAACTTCTTTGTAACGAAATTCCGATTTCTCCGTCTAACCTATGAAGCTGAAGGAGGTGATGACAAGTATGGACTATGAAAAGCTCTATAAAGCCTACTATTTACAGGTATACTCGTATACTATTTCTCTTGCTAAAAATCGTGAGATAGCAGAGGAAATCACGCAGAACACATTCTATAAGGCTGTTTCTACAACATCACAATTCAAAGGTAAGTCAGATGAATTGACATGGCTCTGCTCCATAGCAAAAAATCTTTACCATGATGAAATGCGAAGCCGTCAGCGAGTAGCTGATGTGAGTGAAATCAATGACTTGCCATCAAATGAAAATGTTGAGAACTCAGTTACAGATTCTGACATGGCGTTCCGCATACACCTCGTTCTTCACCGTTTGGAAGAACCATACAAAGAAGTCTTTCAGCTTCGCGTATTCGGGGAACTATCTTTTTCACAAATCGCTGCAATTTTTGGAAAAACAGAATCATGGGCGAGAGTTACTTATCATCGTGCAAAGCTAAAAATTCAAGAAAGGATGGATGAAAAGCATGAGTAAACAATGCGATATTGTTCGAGATATTCTTCCGCTGTATGTTGACGGTGCTTGCAGCGAAGCAAGCGCAGAGATGGTAAAAGAGCATTTGAACGCCTGTGCTGACTGTAACGCAATTTATCAGAAATTGCTTTCTCACAAGAGCGAAGATGTTCTTCACGAAGAAAGCGAAAGCGTTATTATGCGCCATGAGGCAAAAGAAAAGCAGAGGGGCAGAAAAAAGATAACGATTGCTGTTCTCGTTTCCATCACTCTTTGTATCATTGCAATTTTTACAGCTCTCTTTCTGTTACCTATAAACATTGCTTATGAGCCTGTCAAAATCGACTTCCCATTTGAGGTTGAAGATGTCGAAAGCGTTGAAATGTACCACTATGACGGAGTGCCTGCATCAGCAGAAAAGAAAGTAGTTGTTGCTGAAAATGATATAAAGACCCTGTATGATAAGTTCAAGGGCTTATCCCTAAAAGACAAAACAACTGAGGAAACTGCTGGAGCAGATGTGACCAGCTTTAGATTTAACCTCTCAGATGGAACAAGCTACGATTTGATTTACGCCTGCTATGGAGTTAAAAACGGCGAATTGAAGTCAGAAGCAGGCGGTTTTAAGTATTTCACAAGTGCGGATATTGGCTCTTATTGGAACAATTTGAATACGGAACTTGAAGCAATTCCTATCAATGAGAGTGAATTGCCGTGAGCAGATAGCAAACCCAGCCGAGCCTGTCAACAGTCAAGATGAACGGCGCAAATGCGCCGCCGTTGACAGCCCCGCCCGTCTTTGCTGTTCGGTAACCAAGAGGGCGACAGCATAAAATGCTGCCGCCCTCTGCCATTATTCAGAAAGGGGGATTTTCCATGACCGAACACGAAAAGTATCAAGAACATATTCGGCATACACACGATGCCTTTTGCAAGACTGTTATTCGCCACGCTGCCATAGACGCAGCCCGAAGCATACGCAGCCGCCGCAAGCGGGAAATCTCGCTTGAATATCTGATAGAAGAAAAACACTATCCATTCAGCACCACAGATAAATACTTTACAGAGCAATCCGGCATGAACAGCTATCCGCTTTTCGTCTGCGGTCAGATGGTGCTTTTGGAAAGTCCAGAGCTTGCCGCAGCCCTGTCCGCACTATCACAGATGGAACAGGAAATCATTTTCCTATACTACTTCCAACGATTGACGCATAGGGAGATTGGACGGAGATATGGACGGGCAGGCAACACAACCGGGCGGCGTATTCAGATGATTTTGCGGCGGCTACGGGCAGAGTTGGAGGGCTTGTCCTATGAGCCAGCTACTTTCCTATGAAACAATCGTTAAGGCAAGCGAGGGCGACCCGGAAGCTGTTGCCGCCGTCCTATCCCATTATGCCGGATATATCCGCTCTTGTGCGAAAATGGACGGACAGATCAACACAGATATGCAGGAACATATCGTCGGGCGGCTGATAGAAAGCCTGTTGAAGTTCCGCTTTGACCGCTAAGCAGAAAAGTTGTATAATTAGAGCCTGACAAATTAAACTTTAATGGGGGTGGAGCAAATGGAACAGATTATCAATTATAGAGACATACCCACAGATAAAAGGCTTGACATATTAAATGCTCTTGAGCGAATAGGTTTTTTTCCTGCATACGGCGGTGTGAAAACCATGCAACAAATTATGGAAAAGTCAGTTCCGGGTTCAGGTCCACAATTCTATTTCGTTTTCCGTGAAAATGAGTTGATAGGGTACAATTTTCTCATTGGTGACACTAAGAAATATAAAGCGTTCCCATGGCTTGCTATTAGCAATATGGATGAGCAGAAGTTGGCTGTTTGCGAAGAACTGATGAAAATACAAATTGCTTTTTTTGAAGAACTCGGAATGCAAAAGATAGCAGATCATTGCGTTAGGATTATGGAAGATTACAGAAAAGGGATTGGAAAGCGAAAAGAAAGCGATTGCAGATAAATTCCATTTGAAAAACGGCTGACAATTTAATACCGCCGCCCATCACAGCGGCATATAAGCAGTAAATCTTGAAAAAGGTTTGCTGCTTTTTTTGCGCCTATTTTCAAAAATCTTTGGCAAACCACACCGCCGGATTGTTGTAGGGAGCAGGACGGGGAAATCAAAAAAATTTCCGCTGCGTTTGCCAAAACGCACCTTTTTCACCGTTGTAGTGGTGAACAGCGGGCAGAACACGCCGCCGCAATCGCTATATTGGTGGAGCAAGCCAGTATATCCGCAAACCAGAGCCGCCGAGGAAAGCGGTAGTTTTTTAGAGCAAGATTCTACCACGGTGCCAAAATCCGCATATCTGCGGTTTTGCCCCTTTGGTAAATCTTGTTGGGGAGTGCCTTCCCCAAACCCTGCTCATGCGCCCTGTCGGGCGAGAAAGGAGGTCAACGCTTGAAGAAAAAATACAACACACCCCACCGCTGCCATGTGGTCAAAACCCGCATGACCGAGGAAGAATACGCCGACTTTACCGAGCGGCTGAAACACTATGACATGAGCCAAGCCGAATTTATCCGGCAAGCCATTACACGGGCGACCATTCGCCCCATCGTTACCGTTTCCCCGGTCAATGATGAACTGTTGTCCGCCGTTGGCAGGCTGACCGCCGAATACGGAAAAATCGGTGGCAACCTCAATCAGATTGCCCGCGCCCTCAACGAGTACGGCACACCATACAACGCCCTGTCCGTTGAAGTCCGCGCCGCCATTTCCGACCTTGCTGCCCTAAAGTTTGAAGTCTTGCGAAAGGTAGGTGACGCTGTTGGCAACATTCAAACATATCAGCTCTAAAAATGCGGACTATGGCGCAGCCGAGCAGTACCTCACCTTTGAACATGACGAGTTTACCATGAAGCCCACCCTTGATGAAAACGGGCGGCTCATGCTCAGGGAGGACTATCGAATAGCCACGCTGAACTGCGGCGACGAGGATTTTGCCGTTGCCTGTATGCGCTCCAATCTCCGCTATGGGAAGAACCAGAAGCGGGAAGATGTAAAAAGCCACCACTACATTATCAGCTTTGACCCACGGGACGCGGTGGACAACGGTTTGACCGTAGACCGGGCGCAGGCGTTGGGCGAGGAATTTTGCCGGAAGCAGTTTCCCGGACACCAAGCCATTGTCTGCACCCACCCGGACGGACACAACCACAGCGGCAATATCCATGTGCATATCGTTATCAATTCTCTGCGGATAGAGGAAGTTCCGTTCCTGCCTTACATGGACAGACCGGCAGACACCCGCACCGGGTGCAAACACCGCTGCACAGACGCGGCGATGGAATACTTCAAAGCCGAAGTCATGGAGCTGTGCCACCGGGAAAATCTCTATCAAATCGACCTTTTGCATGGCAGCAAAAACCGCATTACCGAGCGTGAGTATTGGGCGCAGCGGAAAGGGCAGGCAAAGCTGGACAAGGAAGCTGCTGCCTTGCCAGCCGAGGAGCAGCCAGCCAAGCCCACGAAGTTTGAAACAGACAAGGAAAAATTGCGGCAGACCATACGCACCGCGCTGTCCTCTGCCGCAAGCTATGGCGAGTTCGCCGCCGTTCTCTTGCAACAGGGCGTGACTGTCAAGGAGAGCCGAGGGCGGCTATCCTACCTCACGCCGGACAGGACAAAGCCCATTACCGCCCGCAAGCTGGGAGAGGATTTTGACCGCGCTGCCGTTCTTGCCCTTTTGGAACAGAACGCCCACAGAGCCGCCGAGCAGACCGCAACCGTACCCGAATACCCCCGCAACATAAGGGAGCGTTTGCAGGGCAAAAAAGCTGTCCAAACCACCCCGGAAAAGGACGGTATTCAGCGCATGGTTGACCGGGCAGCGAAGCGAGCGGAGGGAAAGGGCGCGGGCTATGATTGCTGGGCGGCAGTCCACAATCTGAAACAAATGGCGGCTACCGTTGCCGCCTACGGGCAGTACGGCTATTCGCCGGAGGAGCTGGACGCAGCCCTTGTATCCGCCAATGCGGATTTACAGGACAGCACCGCCAAGCTGAAAGCCCTGGACGCTGCTATCCGGGAGAAAAAGGAGCTTCAGACACAGGTGCTTGCCTATGCCAAGACCAAGCCTGCCCGTGACGGTCTGAAAGCGCAGAAAACGGAAAAAGCCCGCAGCGCCTACCGGGAACGGCACGAAAGCGATTTTATCATAGCGGACGCAGCCACCCGTTATTTTCGGGCGCATGGCGTTTCCAAGCTGCCAAGCCATAAAGCCCTGCAAGCGGAAATCGAGCGGCTTACCGCCGAAAAGAACGCCCATTACAACGAATACCGGGAGAAAAGAGCCCGTGTCAAGGAGCTGCATACCGTGAAAAGCAATCTTTCTCAAATCCTGCAAGGCGAGAAAGACAGAGAGAAAAAGCACGAACATGAGCGTTAAAAACCGCCCCGAAACGATACCAAAACGGGGATATGCCCTGCACCCTATCCGCAATACTGCCCACCTTTGAAACGGGGTGCACAGCGCAGGAAATCCCCGAAAATGACACCGAGAAACTACATTTTTACCGACCTATCCGCTTATACCAGCGGAAACGGCAGAAAGGAGCGAGAAATGCCACGCATGAGCAAAAAGCGGCGGTTGGAATGGAGCTTTTTCCTCAACCACCGAAACCGTATTACCTACAATGACCTTTGCCGGGGCTGCACACACGGCTGCAAGCAGAGCTTCCGGGCGATTATCGTCCTCTGCCCCCGGTATTTCTCTAAGAGATGGAAACACAGGGAGGACACCGCCAATGGCAGATAACCGCAAATATTACTACCTCAAACTGAAAGAAAACTTCTTCGACAGCGATTCCATTGTGCTGTTGGAGGACATGAAAGACGGGATTTTGTATTCCAATATCCTCTTGAAGCTGTACTTAAAATCGCTGAAAAATGGCGGCAGATTGCAGCTTGACGAGCATATCCCCTATACCGCCCAGATGATAGCCACGCTGACCCGTCACCAAATCGGGACGGTGGAACGGGCATTAGCCATCTTCCAGCAGTTAGGGCTTGTGGAGCAGCTTGACTGCGGGCTGCTTTATATGACCGACATCGAGCTGATGATCGGTCAATCCTCTACCGAAGCGGAACGGAAACGCGCCGCAAGGCTTGAAAATAAGGCACTTTTGCCGCCGCGGACAAATGGCGGACATTTGTCCGACATTCGTCCACCAGAGATAGAGATAAAGAAAGAGATAGATATAGAGTTAGAAAAAGAGGGAGAGTTAAAGGGACAAGCCATCGCCCGCAGCTATGGCAGATATGAGAATGTATTTCTGACTGATACGGAGCTTTCCGAACTGCAAGCGGAGCTGCCCGAAAAATGGGCGTACTACATTGAGCGGCTTTCCGGCTATATCGCGTCCACGGGCAAGAAATATAAAAACCACGCCGCCACTATCCGCAGATGGGCGGCAGACGATACCGCAAAGGCTGCCCCGAAACAGGGCATACCCGAATACGCCTGCAAGGAGGGCGAGAGCTTATGAGTAATCTGTTTACAGAACGAGTTTTGAATATGGCGGCTGTTACCCCACAGCCGGAGGACTACACGGGCGAGGACGGACTGCTTTACTGCGGCAAGTGTCACACTCCGAAAGAAGCCTACTTCCCGGAAAAGCAAGCCGCCCTGTTTGGGCGTGACCGCCACCCGGCAGAATGTGACTGCCAGAAAGCCCAGCGTTTGGAGCGTGAAGCCGCCGAACAGCGCAGAAAGCACCTTGACACCGTGGAGGACTTGAAACGCCGGGGATTTACCAATCCTACCATGCAGGAATGGACTTTCGCCAACGACAACGGGAAATGCCCGCAAATGGAGATTGCACACTTCTATGTGGAGCATTGGGAAATCATGCGCGAGGAAAATATCGGCTATCTGCTATGGGGCAAGGTCGGCACAGGAAAAAGCTATTTTGCCGGGTGTATCGCTAATGCCCTCATGGAGCAGGAAGTCGCTGTCCGCATGACGAACTTCTCTGCGATTTTGAATGACCTGACCGCCAGCTTTGAGGGGCGCAACGAGTATATCGAGCGTCTTTGCCGTTTTCCTCTGCTTATCATTGATGATTTTGGAATGGAGCGCGGCACAGAGTACGGTTTAGAACAGGTCTACAATGTGATTGACAGCCGCTACCGCAGCCGCAAGCCCTTAATCGTTACCACCAATCTGACATTGGACAGCCTGCAAAATCCGCTGGACACCGCCCATGCCCGGATTTATGACCGCCTTTTGGAAATGTGCGCCCCTATCCTCTTTACGGGAGAGAACTTCCGCCGTGAAACGGCGCAAGCCAAGCTGAACAGACTAAAAGAATTGATGAAATGAAAGGAGTTGCCTATGGCAGAGAACAAGCAGAACACCACCCCGGAACGCCGCCCGGACTGCGTGACAGAGATCCGCATGGGCAACACCGTCCTTGTCGTTTCCGGCTTTTTCAAAAAAGATACCACCGACACAGCAGCCGATAAGATGATGAAAGTGCTGGAGGCGGAAGCCGCCGCAGGACACAAAGCCCAGCTTTCGCCCTAACGCTACAAGCCGCACAGAAAAATCGTCATTTTACCGGGCGGTAAAGAAGCAGAAGCCGCTATACAGACAGCCGCCCCATGTGGTATAATCGAAATACGGAATAGTGGGGCTGGCTGTCGGAAACGGAGGATTTTATGTTAAGACAGACCACCCAGAAAATCACTGCCCTTTATCCAAGACTATCCCATGAGGACGAGCTGCAAGGCGAAAGTAATTCCATTTCCAACCAGAAGCGTATCCTTGAAACCTACGCAAAGCAGAACGGCTTTTCCAATCTGCGCTGGTACACGGACGATGGCTATTCTGGTGCGAACTTCCAAAGACCGGGCTTTCAATCCATGCTTGCGGACATTGAAGCCGGGAAAGTGGCTACCGTTATCGTAAAGGATGACTGTGTAATAATAGAACCAACACAGAAAGACCTTGAAAATCAAGGCTTTGTGGCTGGTTCTATTTGTTTTTGACCCGAAACAAAGAGAATTTCAATCATATAATGCAATCTGCGCCGCTGGCAGCGTAACGGAGGAAATGTCAGACCAGATCAGAAAAGAATAGTATTTGAACATAGAGCGGTTATCTGCCGTCGGGAGAAATCCTGGCTGGCGGGTAACCGCTCTTTTTTTGTTTCTGCCGTTACTGGTAGGAGCAGAAAGTATGCAATGCAAGGAGGTTGTGTGAAGTGAAGAATATGTTGCTAACGAGTACAGCGCCGTAAGGGAGGTGGTTGAGATGGCAGTTTTCCGGGTAGAGAAAAACGCCAATTACACAACCATGTGTAACTACCATCTGAGGGATCAGACACTGAGTCTGAAAGCAAAGGGGCTTCTTTCCATGCTTCTCAGCCTGCCGGATACATGGCACTACTCTGTGAGGGGACTTGCGGCAATCTCCTTGGAAGGTGTAGACGGTATTCTCACCGCGCTGAAAGAGCTGGAAACACATGGCTATCTGGAACGCCGTCAGCTTCGTCAACCGAATGGCCGCTTGGGACAGACAGAGTATGTGATTTTTGAAAAGCCGAGATCGCAGCCGTGTATGGATTTACCGTGTACGGAAAAGCCGGATACGGTAAGCCCGAATACGGTTCCGCCGGATACGATAACTCCCGCACAAAGAAGTAAAGAAGGATCAAGTAAAGAACAATTAAGTACAGATGAGAAAGAAAAAACAGAATCACAACCTTCTCGTCATCGGTACGGAATGTATCAGAATGTACTTCTTTCGGACGAAGAATTGCAAAAACTCCAAACTGAGTTTCCAGCAGACTATCAGAGCCGCATTGAACGATTGTCGGAATATATGGCTTCCAGCGGAAGGCGCTATAAAAATCATTTGGCCACCATCCGCAGTTGGGCAAGGCGAGATTCCAAACAGTCTAAACTGCCCGTATATAGTCATGATAACTATCGGTACGAGGAGGGAGAAAGTTTATGAATACAATGTTCAATTTTCTGGATCGTATTCAGGTTCAGAAAGAACCTGGGCCGGAGCAGTATCTTGGCGAAGATGGACTCATCTATTGCGGGAAATGTCATACGCCGGTTCAATGCCGGATCACATTTGAGGGTAAAGAACGGATCATGCCCTGCATCTGTAAATGCCAGAAGGAAGAACAGGAACGGCAGGAACAGCGTATGAAGGAGGAAGAGCAGCTACTCTACGTCCGCCGTCTGAAAGCGGCAGGTATTCAGGAGCGACATCTTCAGGATTGGACATTTGCGTCAGCGACAGATACTCCCAGCATCCAGATGGCGAAACGGTATACGGAAAATTGGAAGAAAGTCAAGGCGGAAAACCTTGGCCTTTTGCTTTGGGGCGATGTTGGAACAGGAAAATCATTCCTGGCTGCTTGTATTGCTAATGCATTGTTGGAAAAAGGTGTTCCCGTCCTGATGACCAATTTTTCCAAAATCCTAAACCAGATGGGTGCCATGTATTCGGATGAGCGGTATCGCTATATTGCTTCTTTCAACCGCTTCTCTCTGCTGATTATTGATGATCTTGGAATTGAGCGGAATACCGAGTATGCGTTGGAACAGGTTTACGCTGTTATTGATGAACGCTATAAGACAGGGCTTCCATTGATTATCACAACAAACCTGACGATCAGCCAGCTCCGTAATCCTGAAGATGTGGCACACGCCAGAATTTACAGCCGGGTACTGGAGATGTGTACGCCGGTACACGTTCCGGGGCATGACCGGCGAACTACGATTGGAAAATCAAAGCAGGAACTGGTCAAAGAGGTGCTGTTCTCATAATAGAAAAACGGCTGTACAGCCGGGAAAGAGAGGGTTTTATGAATGCCTGTAAAAAAGTCTGAACGGATTCAGGAGATTCCGCTCTCTGAATTACACCCGTTCAAAAATCACCCTTTCCGGGTGGTGGATGATGAAGCCATGCAGCGCACAGTAGAAAGCGTGGCACAATTTGGCGTGTTGGCTCCAGCACTTGCCCGCCCCCGTCCGGAGGGCGGATATGAATTAGTGGCAGGTCATAGGCGTATGAGGGCTTCGGAACTTGCCGGACTTGAAACCATGCCAGTGATTGTCCGGCAGATGGATGATGATACCGCAACCATTGCCATGGTGGACTCCAATCTTCAAAGGGAAACGCTTCTCCCCAGTGAGCGTGCTTTCGCCTACAAAATGAAGATGGATGCGATGGCTAGAAGGGCTGGAAGACCGTCTAAGGAAAATTCCGGCCAAGTTGGCCGGGATTTTCAGGGAAAAGAGTCCAGAGAGATTATTGCTGAGCAAACAGGTGAAAGCGCCCGTCAGGTTCAGCGATTTATCAATTTGACCAATCTGATCCCGGAGCTTCTGGATATGGTGGATCGTAAAGAAATTGCATTCAACCCGGCGGTGGAATTATCTTTTCTGAAAAAAGAGGAACAGCAAGGATTCCTGGAAGCTATGGATTACGGGCAGTCCACTCCATCGTTGTCTCAGGCACAGCGGATTAAAAAACTCAGTCAGGTAGGGATGTGCACCCAGGAAGCTATGAACACGATTATGAATGAAGAGAAAAAGAGCGAATTGGATACGATCACGCTCAAGAATGACGTACTCCGCAAGTATTTTCCGCGCTCTTATACTCCAAAGCAAATGCAAGATACGATTATCCGGCTGTTGGAACAATGGCAGAAAAAGAGACAGCGGGATCAGTCAAGGTAAAGGAGAACAAATATGCTCAACAAAAATGAAATGAATGGTAAAGCTAATGCTGCGGACGTAGATGTGGACTTGCTGGTGGCAGGTATCGGAGAAATGCTGGATGGAATCCGGCACTGCTTGAAAGCCACCGATCTGCACAGCAGTTCAACAGACAGCGATTACATTCTGATGGTCGCTGCACTTCCAGGAAAAGGTATCCAGGTGAAGGACGTCACCGAATGTTTTGATGTACTGAAATGCTTCGGCACAGACGATTCCGTGATTCACGCTCCGGATTGTGATTTGCTTATGAGCTATGATGAACGGCAGGTTCTGGTGCTGGACGGTCGGAAATATCTGGTCGGTCCTGCTATCTTCTATGATGTGGACGGTGACGGTGAGGACGTTTCTGTGACTGCCGAGGACATTTACGATGTACAGCGCATGGTCGCTCACCGTACAGTAATTCTTTGTGCTGACGGGCAGGACTTTCCGGCGCTTCTGCTGAATGGTGAGGTATGCTGACGCAATCGGAAGGAGATGCACATGAGTAACGGAAAAACCATTGGTGAACTGATGGAGGAAATGCGTCTGAAAGCTGGCGCGAAGGAGTATCACGGGCATGAGTATATGGCACTGGAACGCTTTGCTGACGATACCCGCCACATGATTATCTTTGATGTTCTGACAAAAGATTCTCCTGTTGGATGGCAAGGTGAGCGAACCCGTTTGTTTTTAACGGATGAAGGGTATCGAAAATCCCTCGAAAATCAGGAAAAAGGCCACATCAAGATTTTAAGCCATGCCCGTGTAGTGCAGGGACACCTGCATTACGATAAAAAAGAACAGATTCGTTGATGCCGGAACGGTAGTTTTTCTACCTGATCCGGCATCTTTCATTTTCCCCGATTCCGTGTTCGGGTTAAGGAGGTGGTCTATTGCAGGAGGAAGTAGAAAACAGGACACTGAATCTGGCGATCAGTACGACAAAGCTGAGCGGTCGGGCGCTGCTTGCGGCGTTTCGGAAATATATGCAGCACCGGCGCAATGTAAAAGCAAAGAAACTGGCGGTTGAAAACGAGAAGCCCGTAGGTGAGCAGACCATTGATCAGCTGTTAGGGCAAAATCAGGGTGCCACCAATATCGAAATTGAAAAAACGGACATCAAGGGCTTTAAGCGGTTTCTGGACAAGTATGGCATTGATTATGCCATTACGAAAGATCCGTCCCAGACGCCGCCTCGGTATCTGGTGTTCTTCAAAGCCAGGGACGGGGACGCCATGACGGCTGCGTTTAAGGAATACTCCGCTTCTCTGCTGCAAAAGCAAAAGAAACCGAGCGTGCTCAAGCAGCTGAACAAACTGAAGCAGTTGGTGGCTTCCATGCCTGCGAAGGTACGGCAGAAGAAACAGGAGCGTGATTTATGAGTAAGAAAGAAATCAAACGCCTGGTAATTCTGAATATCCCGTATCTGATCCTTGGGCTGCTTGCTACCAATCTCGGACAAGCATGGCGTCTGGCAGAAGGAACGGATATTTCTGCGAAATTGTTGGCGTTCTTCTCCACAGTCGGTCAGGCTTTTACCAATCCGATGCCCAGCTTCTACCCTTCCGATTTGCTGGTCGGGCTGTTTGCCGGAGGATGTGTCCGGCTGGCAGTTTATCTGAAAGGGAAAAATGCTAAGAAGTATCGCCACAATATGGAGTACGGGTCGGCGCGATGGGGAACAGCCAAAGACATTGGACCGTTCATGGCTCCGAAATTTGAGGACAATATTATCCTGACAAAAACGGAACGCCTGATGCTGTCGAATCGGCCTGCCAATCCGAAGAATGCCCGCAATAAGAATGTTTTAATTGTGGGTGGTTCCGGCTCCGGTAAGACCAGATTCTGGATTAAGCCCAATCTCCTCCAGTGTAACTCCAAAGAGTATCCGACTTCCTTTGTAGTCACCGACCCGAAGGGCCAGATCGTCTGCGAATGCGGAAACGCATTGCTAAAGCATGGGTATCGGATCAAGATTTTTAACACTATCAACTTCAAAAAGTCCATGCGGTACAATCCATTCGCCTATGTGCATAGCGAGAAGGATATTTTGAAACTGGTGACAACTTTGATGGCAAATACGAAGGGGGACGGAAAAAGCGGTGACGAGTTCTGGGAAAAATCGGAGAAGCTGCTCTACACAGCGCTGATCGCCTATATCCATTACGAGGCTCCGGTGGAGGAACAGAATTTTGCTACACTGCTGACATTTCTGAATGCGATGGAAGTCCGGGAGGATGATGAAGAATTTCAGAATCCGGTGGATTTGATGTTTGAGGCACTGGAACGGAAGAAGCCAGATTCCTTTGCGGTTCGCCAATACCGACTCTATAAATTAGCCGCTGGCAAAACTGCAAAGTCGATCCTGATTTCCTGTGGTGCTAGATTGGCTCCATTCGACATTCAGGAATTGCGGGAAATCACTGCCTACGATGAGCTGCAGCTGGATACTCTTGGAGATCGGAAAACAGCGTTGTTCTTAATCATGAGCGATACAGACAGCACCTTCAATTTTTTAATTTCAATGGTGTACACACAGTTGTTTAACCTGCTTTGTGAAAAAGCGGATGATGTGTATGGAGGTCGGCTCCCGGTTCATGTGCGCTGTCTGATTGATGAGGCAGCCAATATTGGGCAGATCCCCAACTTGGAGAAGCTCGTAGCGACCATCCGAAGCCGGGAAATCTCCGCCTGCCTGGTGCTGCAGGCAAAAAGCCAGTTGAAAGCCATTTACAAGGACAATGCGGATACGATTGTTGGCAATATGGATTCGCAGATTTTCCTGGGTGGCTCTGAGCCGACAACACTGAAAGAACTAAATGCCGCCCTGGGTAAGGAAACGATTGATATGTTCAACACTTCCGATACCAGGGGCAACAGCCCGTCATACGGCACAAATTATCAAAAGACCGGTCATGATCTCGCTTCCATCGATGAGCTTGCCGTATTGGACGGCGGTAAGTGCATCCTTCAGCTGCGCGGTGTACGGCCATTTTTGTCCGATAAATATGATCTGACCCAGCACCCGAACTACAAATACACGTCCGATTTTGATAAGCGCAACACCTTCGACATTGAGAAATTCCTGAACAGGAAAATGAAATTGAAAAAGAACGATGTCTTTACGGTCGTGGATGCTGACGCTTTGTAACGCAAGTCTGTCTGGAATGGCAGGCTTTTTATTTATGCCATGAATCCCTGATTGCGCAAAGAACAGACTGACTGCGGTAAGCAGAGAAATTTATCTGGTTCTAATGCGCGGATCATATTCAGGCATTCTCTCCGCCTGCAAAAACAGAATGCAGAAATCACAATATCAAATAAAGAAAGGAAAGACCGAAGCCGGGAGCCGTTGGAAGGAAAAATGCCAGCGGCTTTTGCTTTCTGTCTTTGATGTGCGGATTCCTATTACTAACAATCTCCCGATACGCTTCGGTCACAGGTATTTTGTATGGATTTCTTTAATGAAGCGATTACCGTTCTCCAGACCCTCGTTGTTGCTCTCGGCGCTGGCCTTGGTATTTGGGGCGCGATTAACCTTCTGGAGGGGTACGGCAACGACAATCCCGGTGCCAAATCTCAGGGGTAATGAATGCCCTCCACGGACAAGTAATTGCCGTGAAGCGTATGGTGAAAGTCCACACGATGACAGACTGAATTGCTGGGAACCCCTAAAGCCATGTGTGCCACAACACAGAGATGAAACAGGCTCCAATGTGATGGCTGCGAAAGCAGAAAGAAACACATGGATCGCGCAAGGTGCGAACCTAAACGTCGGTAAGAATGGGCAATCAGCAGCGAAACCTCGAACAGAGGGACGTTCAACGACTATCCTTTGCAGGAGTAGGGTCAAGCGGCCCGAAGTGGTCTGCCCCGCAAACAGCGGGTGAAGATATAGTCTGCGCCCATGCGAAAGCATGGGGTGTTCGCCTGATAAAAGGTGGAACCGCGCCGGAATCGCGCACCGGCGTGAACAAAACGGATGAAACAGCTCATGGCGGGCGGCGGCGTTGCCCTGATCGGCATCACTCTCGTTCCGCTCCTGTCCGGTCTGTTCGGTTAATCGGAAACCCTGTAAATCCTCGCCCTGTCCCGCATAATGCGGGGCGGGCAGAAAGGAGGTCGCAGCCGGATGGATTTTATCTGGGAATCGATTACCGAATGGCTGAAAGAAGTGCTGGTCGGCGGGATTATGGATCATCTGTCCGGGATGTTTGATGCAGTCAACCAGCAGGTTGGCGATGTTGCGACGCGAGGTGGGAACATCCCCGGCGAATTTCTCGCCGGGGGTATTCTCTATGATTCGGAATGTGTCGGAATCTGTCATTATGCGATTGCGGGCATTATCCTTACGATTATCGCCTGTTACGAATTGATCCAGATGATTATCGATCACAATAATCTTGCCAATTTTGAAACCTGGACTCTTCAAGTGGGTTTTTAAGACCTTCGTGGCAGTTATGCTGATCACCAACTGCTTCAATATCACCATGGCGGTGTTTGATGTGGCTGTCAGCACGTGATTACACGGAGCAGGCGGATCTGATTTCAGCAGTACGCACAGCTGTTGATGCGAGCGGCTTTGGAGCGCTGGAAGAAACCCTGGATGGAGATGGACATTGGCCGTTGATTGGGGCCTGTATCCTCCAGTCTCCTGCTCAATGTCACCATGCTGGGCGTTGACGGCTATCATCTATCTGTCATTATCGTGTATGGCCGGATGATTGAGATTTATCTCATGGCCGTGAGCCTTGCGCCGATTCCCTTTGCCACATTCGGCAACCGGGAGCAAAGCCAGGTGGGGCAGAATTATCTGCGCTCGCTGTTTGGCGCTTGGTTTTCAGGGATTTCTGATCATGATCTGTGTAGGCATCTATGCAGTATTTGATTCAGGGACCTGTCCTTTTCAGCGATAACATCATCAGCAGCAATCTGGGGCGTAGTGGGATATACGGTACTGTTGGCATTTACCCTCTTTAAGACGGGAAGCCTTGCGAGGGATCCGTGTTTGCAGCGCATTAAGACGAGGAGGAAAGATTCAATGGCAGCTTATATTTCGGTGCCGCGTGACCTTTACAAAGGGTCAAAACCAAAGGTCTTTATGCAACCTGACCAAACGGCAGATTCTCTGCTTCGGAGCCGGTGCGCTGATTGGCGTTCCGGTTTTCTTTTTGCTCAAATCCAGTCGGAATCTGAGCCTTGCCGCACTTGGCATGATGGCAGTGATGCTGCCGCTTTTCTTTCTTGCCATGTACGAGAAAGACGGTCAGCCGCTGGAAGTGGTGGCAAAGCACTTCTATGAGGCGAAGTTCAAGAGACCCGAAACGCGGCCTTACAAAACAAAAAATTACTATGCACTGCTGGTTCAGCAGGCAGACGTGGAAATGGAGGTAAATCGCATTGTTCAAAATTCTCGAAAAGCTGACAGCGAAGAATAAAAAGCAGGATGACATCCGAATGCCGTCTCATCTGTCAGCAGCAGAGCAAAAACAGGTGCAGGCAGTGATTGACCGCGCAAGGGGTGACCGCACGGTTCCCGCATTCGGCACAGGAGAGCATTCCCTTTCAGCGGATGTTCCCGGACGGTATCTGCCGTGTGACGGACAATTATTACACCAAAACCATTCAGTTTCAGGACATCAATTACCAGCTGGCACAACAGGAAGATCAGACGGCTATCTTTGAGGAATGGTGCAGCTTCCTGAACTTCTTTGATTCCAGTCATCCGATTTGAGCTTTCCTTTATGAATATGGCTACGGATGCCTCGAATTTTGAGAAGATGGTGCGTCATCCCGTATCAGAAGGATCATTTCAATCCGGTGCGCACGGAATACAGCACCATGCTGCGCCGTCAGCTTGCCCAGGGCAACAACGGGCCTGACCAAGACGAAGTACCTGACGTTTGGCATTGAAGCGGAATCCATGAAACAGGCAAAGCCGAGGCTTATTCACATCGAGATCGACCTGATGAACAACTTCAAACGCTTGGGTGTTCGGGCAAAACTGCTGAATGGTAAGGAACGGCTTCATCTGATGCACGATATGTTCCACATGGGCGACCATGACCGATTCAATTTCGATTGGAAGTGGCTGCCGGAGAGTCGGGCTGTCGGTAAAGGACTTTATTGCACCGACCGGTTTTGCATTTCCGAAAAACCGTGTTTTTCAGATGGGCGGGATGTATGGCTCCATGTCCTATCTCCAGATTACGGCTTCCGACCTGTCGGATCAGCTGCTGAAGGACTTTCTGGATATGGAATCCAGCCAGATCGTGACCATGCACATTCAGTCGGTAGATCAGAACAAAGCAATCAAGTCCATTAAGCACACCATCACGGAGCTGGACCGTTCTAAGATTGAGGAACAGAAGAAAGCTGTCCGTTCCGGATACGATATGGACATCATTCCGTCAGATTTGGCAACTTACGGGTAAGGACGCAAAGGCACTGCTGAAGGAATTGCAGAGCCAGAATGAGCGTATGTTCCTGCTGACCTTTCTGGTGATGAACACCGGCGAGACGGAGCAGGAGCTGGAAACCAATGTGTTTCAGGCTTCCAGCATCGCGCAGAAGTACAACTGCAACCTGCGCCGTCTGGACTTTCAGCAGGAGCAGGGGCTGATGAGCTGCCTGCCGCTGGCACAGAACCTGATTGAGATTCAGCGCAGCATGACTACCAGCAGCACGGCGATTTTCGTGCCGTTTACCACCCAGGAGCTGTTTCAGACTGGGAAAGAGGCTCTGTATTATGGGCTGAATGCGCTGTCCAACAACCTGATTATGGTTGACCGGAAAAAACTCAAGAACCCCAACGGGCTGATTCTTGGCACTCCCGGTTCCGGTAAGTCCTTCTCGGCAAAGCGTGAAATCGCCAATGCGTTTCTGGTGACGGATGATGATGTAATCGTGTGCGATCCCGAAGCCGAGTACACGGCTCTGGTGCAGAAATTTGAGGGGCAGGTCATTAAAATCAGCCCTTCCAGCACGCAGTATATCAACCCGATGGACATCAACGCGAATTATTCGGAAGAAGATAATCCGATTGCCCTGAAAGCAGATTTCATCCTTTCTCTGTGCGAGCTGATCGTAGGCGGCAAAGAAGGCTTGCAGCCGGTAGAAAAGACAGTTATCGACCGCTGCGTTCATCAGATTTACCAGACCTATTTTGAGAACCCGGTGCCGGAGAATATGCCAGTGTTGCAGGACTTGTACGAGGCTCTGCTCCGGCAGGATGAAAAGGAAGCACACCATGTGGCAACAGCACTGGAAATCTATGTGACCGGTTCTCTGAACCTGTTTAACCACCGCACCAATGTAGATATCAATAACCGGCTGGTCTGCTATGACATCAAGGAGCTGGGCAAGCAGCTGAAAAAAATCGGGATGTTGATTGTCCAGGATGTGCGCTTTGTTTCTTGTTAATCTCCATAGAAATATGGAACAAAGCAAGACAGATTTCTAATGAAATCTGAACTCTATATTCGATTTGACAGGGGAAGTTCCTGTCTGACCCGGTGTGACGGGTTACAAAAATTCTAATCTCCGACGTGCATTTCATTGTGACAGGTGAATTGTACGAAGCTCGGTGAAAAGCGGGGAAGAAGCTTGAGACAGCTTGGATAACCGCAAGAAGCTATAAATTAGTCATGTCCAGTATATTTTGTTGCAATCGACAAAAGTCCTGAGTGTAAGGCTCGTAAACGATGGGATGATAACACAGCCATCCTCCCCATGTGGGGTGCTGTCGCCGTTGAAATATGTCTTGGTGGAAAACGGCAGAAAACCGGAATGGTCGAATGTCACTGGCAATCAATCACACAAGCCAGTGATGGCAGCCGGGTCAGAGGGACGGGCTAAAACTAAATGTAAAGCTAGAATATAGGGAACAAAGGAACCGTGGACGGCGCTCCGGTACATGCCGGTGCAAGTAAGGTGTCACCCTTGCCGCACAGGTAGGAAATGACCTGTTAATCCACGGGGCATCAGCCCGTAGTAGTGATGAAGCTCCTGTAATGGGAGTGGAGCGAAGGGGCATAGTCAATATGGATTCGTATGTGAACAGAAAGTCGAGGAAGCCGTAGGCAAACCTGACTAAAACCAGAAACACAACCTCGGAAGGAGGTGGTGCGTATGGCACAACAATTCGACTGCCCAAAAACTGAAACTGAATTACGCACTTTGTTAGACGAATTGTATCAACAAAGCAGGAAAGCCAGACAGGAAGGAAAATACCCTGCCTTCAAAGGCTTACTGGAAATTATGTCAGCAGAAACAACGATTGTGACTGCAATTCACAATATCAAGAGCAATCATGGGAGTGATACTCCCGGTGTCGATAACAAGACTATGCGGCGGGAATATCTGCAAAAACCCTACCGATGGGTTATTAACGACATCCAGAGAGCTTTTGAAAAGTTTGAAGCACAGAAAATACGCAGGAAATATATTGACAAACCGGGGAAAAAGGAAAAGCGTCCGTTAGGTATTCCTACAATACGGGACCGCATTGTACAGGAATGTATGCGTATCGTGTTGGAACCCATTGTAGAAGCGCTATTCTTTGAACATTCTTATGGTTTCCGCCCAATGAGGGATACGGCAATGGCGCTGGAAAGACTGAATTTCATCACTTTCCACACAGGTTATTACTGGTTTGTGGAAGGAGACATCAGTAAATGTTTCGACTATATCGACCACGCTATACTTCTTCGCAGACTATATCATTTGGGAATTAAAGACCGGCGTGTGCTTCAAATCATCAAACAAATGCTGAAAGCAGGCGTTCTTGATGAATGTGAAGTAAATGAAGAAGGCACTATGCAGGGCGGGATTATCAGCCCTCTGCTTGCAAATGTCTATCTCGACATTATGGATGAATGGGTAACAAAACAGTGGGAACTGAAAAACACCACCCACAAATACAATCAGGATTCCGCAAAAAGAAGGGCATTGAAAAAGACCAGACTGGTGCCGGGATTCCTAGTGAGGTATGCCGACGATTTTGTAATTATTACAGATAGCCGGGAACATGCTGAATTTTGGAAATCATCGTTAAAGGAATTTCTGGAAACAGAGATGAAGCTGACATTATCCAAAGAGAAAACACTGATTACGGATGTAAGAAAGAAACACGCCACATTTCTCGGATACGAGTTTAAGGTAGTAAAGGGGAAAGGCGAACATGGTTATGTTACCAGAACACAGCCGGACAGAGAAAGACTGAAACGCAAAGTTGATGTGATAGCGGATAATATTAAGAAAATCCCACGGGATACAAGCCGTGAAAAGCTGATTGATGAAATCAATCGGATTAACAGCCAGATACGAGGGGTCATCCAGTATTATCAATGCTGCACATGGGTTAGCGTGAGCATGGACAAATATGGCAGAAAGATACAACTTGCAGCGAGCCGCCGGCTCAAACAGTATAAAGGGAAATGGATTCGAGCCAAAGATACGCAGAACCTTCCCCGAATACACCAGAATTACAGGCAAAAGATACCTTCTGTCAAATACCGTGACATCTATGTTGGAGTTACATCGCTCACGTTCTGTAACTGGCAGGAAACGAGAGGGAAAAATCCAAAAGAAACGCCCTATACTGCCGAAGGACGGGAAATCAATTTCAGGCGCACTAAGAAGAAGCGCATACAAGCCAGATTGGATGATGTGTATTCAGAAAATGCGTCAATCGCTGTCTTAAAGGGTAAATGGGGCTATCTGAACAATTTTGAGTTTGTCATGAATAAGGCATACGCCCTGAACCGTGACCGGCTCAAATGCAGGGTTTGCGGAAAATGGTTGATAGACCATGCTCCATACACCCATAGAATTAACCCATATCTTCCGCTGGATAAAGTAAACCGTGTCAACAACCTTATATCAGTACACAAGAAATGCTCTATGGCGATTAACACGCCGGGCATGGACATCAGTGATTATGAAAAACAAGTGCAAAAGAAGATTTTAAGTTATAGGGAAAAACTGGTAGTTTCACATACACGCAACAACTAATCCGTATTGATGGAGCGCCGTGTGCGACGAAAGCCGCACGCACGGTGCGACGTGGGGGAAAATCCGTCCTGACTACCATATCGGGAGATATGGCAAAAGCGGCGGATTACCTATCACAATCAGGTTTGGGGACGGGTGACAAAGAACCGTGGTCAGGGTAAAACCACCCGCTACTATATGGATGAGTTCCACCTTCTTTTGAAAGAGGAACAGACCGCTTCCTATTCCGTAGAAATCTGGAAGCGTTTCCGAAAATGGGGCGGCATTCCGACCGGAATTACGCAGAATGTCAAAGACTTGCTCTCCAGCCGCGAGGTGGAGAATATCTTTGAAAATTCTGACTTTATTATCATGCTCAACCAGGCAGCCGGTGACCGGCAGATTCTGGCGAACCAGCTGAATATCAGTCCCCATCAGCTTTCCTATGTAACCCATTCCGGCGAGGGCGAAGGTCTTCTGTTCTATGGAAACGTGATCCTGCCCTTCGTTGACCACTTCCCGACAGATCTGGAGCTGTACAGCATCATGACATCGAAGCTGTCGGAGGTTATGGAACGGGAGGCGTGAGATGCCGTTCAAAAATGAAGCGAGGATTTTTCCCAGGGACTACGAGAACAGAATTTTTTGTGAAGACTGTCTGACCTTTATGAAAGGGATTCCAGACGAGTCAGTTTCCCTGATTTTGACCGATCCCCCTTATGGCATCCATTACAGCAATCAGTTCGCAAAGAATCCGCACACCATGCTTCCGGGAGATGATGGAATTGATTATCCTGCATTTGCCAGGGAGAGCTACCGCATTTTACGCATGAACAGTCATGCGTATTTTTTTACCCGTTTTGACTGCTATCCGTACCATTTTCAATGCCTGAAGGAAGTTGGCTTTACCATCAAAAATTGCCTGGTAATTGAAAAAGGAACGCTTGGAGGGATTGGCGATCTGAAAGGAAGCTATGCAAGCAGCGCAGAGTGGGTAATCTTCTGTCAAAAAGGGCGGAGAGTTTTCAACTCAACTACGCTTCTGGAAAACCGGAATAAAGAAGGCACTATGTTTCACAAGGGACGCCAGCCCAGCAAACGGTATAAGACACGGTTTTCGGACTGCTGGTTTGGCTCAGAATACCCGAAGGCCACACACCATTCCATGTGGCAGAAAAAGAATGGAATCTTTCATCCAACGGTAAAAAATGAAGTCTGTCTGCAGTGGCTGATTCAAATATCCAGTAATCCGGGTGATTTAGTATTCGATGGATTTATGGGAACGGGAAGTACAGCGTTGGCTGCGATTCAATCTGGACGAAAATTTACCGGAACGGAAATCTCAGAGGAATATTGGAAAATCGCGCAAGAGCGGATTCGGGAGAACAGAAAGGGGGTGCGGTCGGATGAAGAATAAAACCACACGCCTGCGGTTTGAAGAAGAGGAACTGTCAAATAAGCCGGTTGCCCGTGCGGCAAAGAAAGCGGAACGGGCTGCGGATAAGGCGGATGCCGCGAAAGCCCGGCTGCCCACAAAGAATAAGCTGAAGCATGAGAAAGATAAGGCAGCTGACCGCAAGGAGCAGCTGCGCTTTGGCAAAAAGGATAATTCCAAAGATGCGGATTCTTCTCAAAAGACATCTGGACAGGCAAATAAGAAAGCGGTACCAGATCGAAAGAAATCGGTAGGCAAAAAGGAAGGCAAACAGAAAGATGGCACAGCAGGTGTAAATGAGCATTTACGCTTCAACGATTCAGCAGTGGATGTAGTATCTCCTGTCAGCCGTATCAGCCGCACTGCTTCCCATGCGGTGACCGGTACGCTTGCTGGCCGTGTACACCATGAAATTGCGGAAAACGAGGATGACAACGTGGGTGTACAGGCGGCGCATCAGAGCGAAGAATTTGCGGAAGGCGCTGCACGGACTGTCAGTAATGTCCGATACGGTCATAAGCTGAAAGCCTACCAGAAAGTAGCCCGGCTTGACCGGAAAGCAGACAAGGCAAATATGGAAGCCCTTTATCAACAGGCTGTAACGGATAACCCGGAGATTGCATCCAATCCTATTTCCCGTTGGAAGCAGCGTCAGGAAATTAAGAAACAATATTATGCTGCAAAAGCTGCTCAGGGGGCTGCCTCTGGTTCTAAGGCTGCCAGTGGTGCGGCAAAAGGCACCGAAAAGACTGCTCAGGGAGCGAAAACACTGCTGGAACGGCTCAAAGAATTTGCTGTCCGGCATACCCATGCCATGATAATTATTCTGGTATTTGCTTTGCTTTTTCTGATGATTTCCGGGGCGTTTTCTTCCTGTTCTGCCGTGGTTCAGGGCGGTACTAGCTCTTTGCTGGGTACTTCCTTCACTGCTACGGATGAAGACATTACCGGAACCAATGAGGACTATAAGGCACTGGAAGCCGCACTGAAAAATGAGATCGACAATATCGAATCTACGCATCCCGGTTATGATGAATACCGATATCAGCTGGATGAGATCAACCACAATCCTTATGAGCTGACTGCCTACCTGACGGTTTTGTTTGAGGATTATACCAGAGCGGAAGTTCAAGAAACCTTACAGGCACTGTTTGACCGGCAGTATACGCTCACACTTGAGGAAGAAGTGGAGGTGCGTACACGCACGGAGACACGCACCCATACAGTGACCGATCCGGAAACCGGTGAAACCTCGGAAGAAGAATATGAGGTTGAGGTGGAATACAACTACTATATTCTCAATGTCACACTTAGAAACAATGGGCTGGGGACGGCAATCGCTGCGTCAGGACTGACGGAGGATCAGCAGGAACGATATAACATCCTGCTGCAGACCCAGGGCAACCGTCCCTATCTGTTTGAGGATGATATTTATGCCACGCCTACCGGCCCTTATACAGACTACGATATTCCGGGAGAAGCTCTGACCGATGAAAAATTCGCCAATATGATCCACGAGGCAGAAAAGTATCTTGGATTTCCTTATGTTTGGGGTGGAAGTTCACCCAGCACCAGCTTCGACTGTTCGGGGTTTGTCTGTTGGGTAATCAATAACTGCGGCAATGGCTGGAATGTTGGCAGAACCACGGCAAACGGCCTTATGAGTTCCTGTGATATTATTCCCGCCAGTGAGGCACAGCCCGGTGATTTAATCTTCTTCCAGGGGACGTATGATACTGCCGGTGCCAGCCATGTGGGAATTTATGTGGGCGGCGGGATGATGATCCACTGCGGAAATCCGATCTCTTATGCTTCGATAGAAACAAGTTACTGGCAATCTCATTTTTATGCGTATGGGCGCATTCGTTGAGGAGGTATGTGAATGAGTGCAAAATTGGATCGAATCGGCGAAGAACGGGATAAAGCTCTTCGCAGGCGGGATGAATGGGACGCCCGCTATAAAGAACTGGATAAACGGTATCGGGAACAGGAAAACACAGAGATTCATGACCTGGTTCATGCGTTTAACCTGACTCCGGAACAGTTGGGGCAGCTGCTGCGCCAGACCGCGCAGTCCCTTCCCTCTCCGGAAGCAGTGAATCAGGTGGTAAAGGAGGATGCCACAGATGAAGATTAAAAAGTTTTTCGCGCTGCTTTTGGCTATGACCCTTTGTATGGGAGTATTTTCGGTAAACGCCTACGCCTACGTGGACGAAAATGCCGCAACAGAATCGCAGCCGGTTCAGGAAGAAGCGGTGCCGGAGGAAACTCCTGAGCCGGAGTCAGCGGAGGAACCCATGGAAGCTCTGACGCCGGATGGCAATCTGACGATTGTGGACGACAACGGCAGCCCAACAGGTGCTGGAAAGCAGTTCATCACATTGGTGAGCAAGAATGGCAATTATTTTTACCTGATTATTGACCGTGACGATGAAGGAGAACAGACCGTCCACTTCCTCAATCAGGTGGATGAAGCCGATCTTCTCAGCCTGATGGATGAGGATGCGGCGGCACAGTATCAGGAAAGTCTGGAAGTTGAAACAGAACCGGAAACTCCTGAGACAGCTGCACCGGCACCTGAGCCGGAACCGGTAGAGGAACCAGAAGAAAAATCCACGAATATGCTTCCGATTATTGTGCTGCTTGCGGCAGTGCTGGCCGGTGGCGGTGGATTCCTGTTTCTCCAGATGAAGAAAAAGAAGCAGGCCGAACAGACAAAGCCTGATCCGGACGCAGATTATACCGAAGACGAAGATGATGATTTTGAGCTGCCGGATGAGGATGAAGTGACTGACGGTGAAGAAATTGACTCTGAGTCTGGAGAGGATGATGAGCAGGCTTAAAGGGGGGATAGTTTAGCTTCCTTAAAGGGGCAGTCTCAGAACTGCCCTGAACATAAGGCAATAGAGCTATTTTCGGTTCTGCAGTTTATAAGCATCAGCGCGTGTGCTATACTTAAATACAAACAGCTGATAGAATACTTTTTTATGTGCAAGATAACGGAGGAAACGAATATGGAATATACACCTATGGAAAAAGAAGTCCTTTCAATAATGAAAAGGACTGATTTTAAAAATCTATCAAAAATGGATGTCATTAGTTTCGCATCAAAATTAGGAGAACTACGCCCAGAGGTTGCTAAAGAAGTTCTTGCTCAATATCCTGAATTTATTAGGATGATGCAATCTACTCTTACGGAATATAGAGGTATAGTCAACTCTTTGGTTGAAAGTGATGACGCGAGTCTCAAAACGTACTATGCTGTCGTAAATAAGGAAATGGATAATGCATCAGATAGCAGAAAGCAGTTCTACGATATAGTGAAGCAAGTGCAGGCAGATTACAGTAAGTGCTTAGATAATCCGAATTTATCCCCGGAAACACTTATGGAGATTTTAAATAGAGAAATTGAGCTTATCAAAATAGCTAATGATAAAGATACAGAGATCCGCCAGCAAGAAAAAGAAATCGAAGCTAATGCAAATAAAAAAGACACAGAGAAGCGGGAATTTAATTGGAAACTCATAGGTAGTATTAGTTTAGCATTGGTTTCAGTTGTTGGCATTAGCGCGGGCGTACTTGGTGGAAAATTTGATTTCAAATTGCCAAAGAGAAAGTAAAACATAGTCAAATCGAATCCGTATAAAATAGTCGAAACATAGAGGCAGTCATGTACTCCGGTACAGGCTGCTTTTTTCATGCCAAAAATCGAAAGGAGTTGATTGCCCATGCTCAAACTCGTGGTTTGTGAAAAGCCCTCAGTCGCTCAGAGTATCTCGAAAGTGCTGGGAGCAACAAAGCGCGGCGATGGCTTTCTGGAAGGCGGCGGCTATATTGTCAGCTGGTGTGTCGGTCATTTGGTAGAACTGGCGCAGCCGGAAAGCTATGAAGAACGCTATGCCAAATGGCGAAAGGAAGACCTGCCGATTCTGCCCCATTCCTGGAAATACCAGCTGACAGCGGCAACGAAAAAACAATTTTCCGTTTTAAAGAAGCTGATGTTACGCCCGGATGTGGAGAGTCTGGTCTGCGCAACAGATGCGGGGCGCGAAGGTGAATTGATCTTCCGTCTGGTCTATCATCAGTGCGGATGCAAAAAGCCCTTTGAACGCCTTTGGATTTCTTCTATGGAAGACACCGCGATCCGGGAGGGCTTTGCCAATCTGAAACCGGGGACAGAATACGATGCTTTATATGAAGCTGCCCTCTGCCGGGAGCGTGCTGACTGGATTGTCGGGATCAACGCTACCCGGCTTTTTTCCTGCCTGTATGGTGTGACCCTCAATGTAGGGCGCGTGATGACTCCCACGCTCGGCATGGTGGTACTGCGGGAAGCAGCCATCTCCGCTTTTGTGCCGGAGCCGTTTTATACGGTACAGCTTACGGTAAATAATTTTACTGTTTCCAGTGAGCGATTCAAAGAAAAAATGGATGCAGAATTGTGCCGCAAAGCCTGTCAGGAAGCGGGAACGGCAACTGTCTGTAAAGTGGAGCGCCGGGAAAAATCAGAGAAGCCGCCAGCTCTCTATGACCTGACAACACTTCAACGGGAAGCCAACCGTCTCTTCGGCTTTACGGCACAACAGACGCTGGACTATACGCAGAGCCTTTATGAAAAGAAACTGGTGACGTATCCACGAACGGACAGCCGGTATCTGACCGAGGATATGGCATCATCGCTTCCAGGGCTGGCAGAAAACAGTGCTTTTGCGTTTGATGTACAGCGGCCCGCTGTGGTTCATGCAAGCGCAGTAATCAATGGGAAAAAAGTTACCGATCACCATGCCCTGCTCCCCACGGCAAGCATGGCGAAAGCTGACCTTGCGGCTCTGCCTGCCGGTGAACAGTCTGTCTTGCGGATGATCGTAGCAAGACTTTTTGCCGCTGTAAGCGAGCCGCACCGGTATGCGGAAACTGCCGTGGAGCTAAGCTGTGCCGGTACTGTCTTTTCTGCCAAAGGGAAAGAAATTCTGGATGATGGATGGAAAGCGATGGAACGTCAGCTTCTTCCGAAAGAGGAGAAAGCTGCAAAAATGCTTCCGCCATTAGCAGAGGGAGAGGCACTTCCCATTCAGAAAACAGGAATAAAAGACGGAAAAACTTCTCCGCCAAAGCATTTCACCGAAGACCTACTCTTACAGGCAATGGAAGCAGCCAGCGCCGATGACTTTCCGGAGGATGCAGAGCGGAAAGGGATCGGCACTCCTGCCACCCGTGCCGCCATCATCGAAAAACTGGTTATGAAAGGCTTTTTGGAGCGCAAAGGCAGCGGTAAGGTAAAGACGCTGATACCCACAGAAAAAGGGAAAGCCTTAATTACCGTAACGCCGGAGCAGCTCCAATCCCCGGCTATGACAGCAGACTGGGAGGAAAAGCTGTCAGAGGTGGAACACGGCGAATATGCGCCGGAAACTTTCATGGATGAGATTTCCGGTATGATTATGGAACTGGTCAACAACTATGAGATCACGAAAGGAGCCAAAGTGCTTATGCCTGGTACAACTGTAATCGGAACCTGCCCTCACTGTGGGGCTGAAGTCATAGAACGTCAGAAGGGATGGTTTTGCTCCAATCGGGAATGCCGCTTCATTCTCTGGAAAGACAACGCCTACTTCAAGAAAATTGGCAAACGCCTCACTGCTCAGATGGCGGAGCGTCTGGTGCGGGACGGAAGAATCCGTGTGAAGGACTGCAAAAGCCAGAAAACCGGAAAGACCTACAATGCTTCTGTTCTGCTGTCCACCGAAGCTGATGGACGCCCGAAATTTCAGCTGGAATTTGAAAGCGGAGGTGGCGGGAAATGAGTGCGGAAAAGTTAGAAGCAGTTTATCTGGTAGACCGCCAGTTTTTTCTGCACCTCAAGGAAACGGAAAGCGGCTTCCAGTATGAAGCGTTCCATCGAAACGATAAGAAGGAAAATTACTCCGGAATGCTGACATGGGAAGACCTTCTGGAGAGTCGAATTGCCTCCCCGCTGGCAGCTGCACGGGTAGCCGCCTGTGAAGAGATTGGATTGGAAGGTCAGGAAGTGGCGAAAGTATCCCTGCTGTCCCTGCTTCCGTATCCCCAGTCAGAGATTCGACGCCGAAGCCTTCAGGAACCAGCCAGTCTTCCCTCCCACGATATTCGCTTTATCGACAGCCGGTACAAGGAACTGTTCCGTATCCCGGACGGAGGGACAATTCAGGTGGATTATCCGGATCGACATTTTGCAGCCAAATGCAGCTACATTGACGATTACCATACCCAGGTTGGAAACAACGTCTACCACATTTGCCAGTTTGCAGAGATTCTGGAACGCGGCGGCGGAACCTGCCGCCCGGAACCGGAACTTGACCGGGATACTGCCGCATGGCAGCTGGGAAGTCAAAACTATCTGACAGTGGAACGCAGTCTGTCAGGATGGGCGTACCATTTATACGATCAGGGATTTCAGCCGGTAGCCGCCGGAGAAGTGGGCGGACTGGAAACTTCGATTCTGGAAGCCCGTGATCAGGCGATGGAACAATGCAGACTTAGTAGCCGCAATCGGGAACTGACCGATTATGACCGGGAAGAATTTCACAGGAGGGAGTTTATGTCACAGGATAAAATTGAAAAGTGGGATGAAGTAAACGGTAATATGGGAAACAACGGCAGGCTGGAAGCCTTCCTGGATAGCGCCGGGGAGAACTATGCGATTTTGCAGCTGCGCGATATTGAGGAAACACGCATGGAACGCTTTTCATCTCTGCGGATGTTGGAACGAATGGATATGGAAGTGAATATCGACCATTATGAAGTGGTATATATCGCACCACTACCGGTTTACACGAATCGTCCCGCTTTTCTGGAAAGCGTCTTCGAGAAATTTAATCTGGATCGCCCGGAAGATTTTAAGGGACACAGCCTTTCGGTCAGCGACATTGTTGCCATCCATAAAAATGGCGCGGTATCCTGTTATTACTGTGACAGTACCTGCTTTCAGGAACTTCCCGGACTTCTTTCGGAGAATTATCTGAAAAATGCGGAAATGCAGCTGGAAGATGATTACGGTATGATCGACGGCGTTGTTAATAATGGCGCAAAAGATCGTAAGGAGAAAGCGGCAAAGGATAAAGCTGAGAAGCCTTCTGTGGTGGAGCAGCTGAAAAACCAGCCACACTGTGAGGTCAGAAAGAAATCCACGATCAAATACGCGGAACAGGAGCGATGATACGAGAAAAAGAAAAGGAGCTTGGAACGATGAAGACATTTACTTCCAAAGAAATGAATCTGATGTGCCTGTATAATTCCGGCACCCGCCTGGAGCTGATCGACAATTTGACGGATATGCGGAGCTATCTGCAGGCCGACGAAACAGAACTGCTGACACTGACCGACTGTGTGCTGGAAAAGCTGCGCCAGATGAACGATCAGGAGTTTTCGGCACTGGATTTGTACCCCGATTTTATAGACTGACAAGGAGTTAAATACTGCCGGGATGGGAAACACTGTCCCGGCTCTTTTCTGCTGTAAGGAAGGAGGCCAATATGTGGAGTAAAGCAGATTTTTATTCGGCGGTTGCAAAAGAAACTTTGGAAGGACTGACAGCCAGCTGGCAGGAATGGGTAAAGTTCCTTACCACGGCTTCCCGGCTGTATAAGTATCCGTTCATGGATCAGATGATGATTTACGCACAAAGGCCGGATGCCACCGCCTGCGCAGAATACGATTTATGGAATGACAAGATGAACCGCTACGTCCGGCGCGGGTCAAAAGGGATTGCCCTTTTAGATGAGCGCGGTGACAAACTGCGTCTGCGCTATGTATTTGATGTGGCAGATACGGGAACAAGGGAAAATTCGCGAACGCCTTGGCTGTGGACAATGGAGGATCAGCATATCGTTCCCATTATGGCTATGCTGGAACGAAACTACGGCGTTGGCGGCGCTGACCTGGGCGAACAGATTGCGGAGGCCGCCCGAACTCTGGCAGACGAGTATTGGGCAGATAACCAGAAGGACTTCTTCTACATCGTTGACGATTCCTTCTTAGAAGGGTACGATAATTACAACATCGGAATCCAGTTTAAGACAGCAGCCACCGCCAGCATCACTTATACGGTACTCAGCCGGTGCGGTTTGAATCCAGCGGAATATATGGGGCATGAGGACTTCATGCCGATCTTCGACTTCAACACCATTCCGGCAGTTATGGCACTGGGTTCCGCCGTCAGCCAATGCAGCAGGCAGATTCTCCTGCAGATCGGGGACACTATCCGAACTGCGGAGCGGGAAGCCATTGAGGAAAGGAGAAAATGGGATGAAGAACACCTTAACCTACACGAGGAACGGGGATTACCTGATTCCGAACCTGAAACTGGACGAGCAGCCGGAGAAGCCCCTGGGCAAATATGGACGGATGCGCCGGGCATATCTGAAGGAGAACCGCCCGCTTCTGTACAATCAGTTCCTGCTGAACGGGACGCTGTATCCGCACCTGTTGGAGATCGAGGAGACGGTAAACCAGAGGTTGGAGCTGATAATGAACCAGCTTCTGGAGAAAGACCCGGCTCCGGACAAGAAGCAGAACGCGATGGCGTGGGTACAGCACATGAACGCACTGAAAGCCCAGGCCGAGGAAGTGATTTTGACGGAGCTTATCAACAGCTAAGTTTTACTTTTCCAGAAGAAGCCCCCACCGCTAAACAGTCCACGAAAGGATCGAGCGAACCATCGCCCGGTCCTTTTTCTGTGCCTGAAAATCAGGATAACGAAAAGGACGCAGAAAACGCCGCCTCCGAAGAGACAGCAGAACACCAGGAAGTTCATGACCTGAGCCAGTACCCGATTACCCGCCGTGGTGATGATATTACCATTGGTACCGGCGACCCCACTCATGTGGTAGACATTACGGTGTCGGAAGAAGAATATGAAGCAATCAAACAGGCCATCCCGGAAGAACCGGCATACGATCCCGCTTCGCTGCCGTATCACATGGGTGATACCGTTTACCTGGATAATCAGGAATATCGGATTACTGAACTGCGGGAGGATACGGTGCAGCTTCTTCCCAATGGGGTGGCATACCCTGTATTCCGTGCGGAAAGCCGGGAACGGTTCGAGAGACTGCTTCGGCAGGACAGCCGTAACGGCACTGTAACGGAGTATCTTGCTCCCAATCCGTCAAATGTCGATCAGGATTTGCTGGAAGTGCTGGCTTCTGGTCTGCTCTCTGCGCAGGATAAAGAGTATATTTCTGGCTGGCTGCGGGATGGGGAAGGCAATACCCGGATTGCACAGCGGCTTTCAGAACTGTTTGCAAACCGGGCGGAAACGATGGAGCTGGCTACCGGGGACACGGCAGATTTTCGCACCTACACCACTGGTATCGAAGTGGAGATTCTGGACAGTGAAGAACGCAGGCTGGCTGCGCTGGGCGGCAGCTGGGGCGAAATGGCTCCCATTCTTCGCGGACTGTATATCCATGAGCAGGAAGGCTTTTATCAGAATCCGGAAGGTTACCGGCAAAAGCAGACGGTACTTGATGGACAGCCGTCCTACCAGGTAGGCGATTCTGTCTTCCTGCCTGCGCCTGATCAGCCTATCAGCGGCACTCTTGGTTACGTTGGCGACACCACTGTGCGGATTGATACCGGCCCATATTCCTGGAGTAACAAGGTTATGGGGCGCAGTCAGTTTGAAGAACTTCTCCGTCAGGATGAGCGAAACGCCAGCCTGTTTGTGCAGGAAGAAAAAGAATCAGATACACCAGAATTACCGGAACTGACAACGGAGCCGGAAACCATTTATCCTGCCGAACAAAACGGACTGCCTTATGATATTGTGGTGGAACGGCTACGCGTAAACGAGGCGGAACGTCCGGAACCGGAGACTGTTCCTGCAAACTTCCGCATTACCGATGAACACCTGGGCGAAGGCGGGCCGAAGCAGAAATTCCGCGCCAACATCATGGCAATCCAGCTTCTGAAAAAATGTGAGGAAGAAAACCGCCCGGCTACGCCGGATGAGCAGAAAATCCTTTCCGGGTATGTCGGCTGGGGCGGCCTTGCAGATGCTTTTGATGAGCGCAAAGGTAACTGGGCAACGGAATACCTGGAACTGAAAACGGTTCTGACACCGGAGGAATATACGACTGCCAGGGCTTCCACCTTGAACGCACATTACACCAGTCCCACGGTGATCCACGCGATTTACGATGCCGTGGAGCAGATGGGCTTCCGTCAGGGCAATATTCTGGAGCCGTCCATGGGCGTAGGAAACTTCTTCGGTCTTCTGCCGGAGAGTATGCAGCAGAGCCGTCTTTACGGTGTGGAGCTGGACAGCATTTCCGGGCGTATTGCAAAAAAGCTGTATCCCAATGCAGAGATCACTGTTGCCGGATTTGAAACCACTGACCGTCGTGATTTTTATGATTTGGCGGTTGGTAATGTCCCCTTTGGCGATTATAAGGTCAATGATAAACCTTACAATAAGCTGGGCTTTTCCATTCACAACTATTTCTTTGCCAAAGCGTTGGATCAGGTGCGTCCGGGAGGTGTGGTTGCTTTTGTGACCAGCCGTTATACCATGGACGCCAAAAGCCCGGAGGTGCGCAAATATCTGGCACAGCGGGCGGAACTCTTAGGGGCAATCCGCCTGCCGAACAATGCGTTCCGTGCCAATGCCGGTACGGATGTGGTATCGGATATTCTGTTCCTGCAAAAACGGGAACACCCCATTGATTTGGATGCGGACTGGATTCACCTTGGACGCAACGAGGACGGGCTGACCTTAAACAGCTACTTTGTGGAGCATCCAGAGATGGTATTGGGACGGCTTTCCACCGAAAGCACTCAGTATGGCAAAGAGGAATGTACGGTGCTGCCCATTGACGGCGCTGATTTAAGCCAACAGCTGAAAGAAGCGATTTCCCATATTCACGGGGAATCCGTGGCTCAGGAACGGGAAAATCCGGAACTGGAGGACAATGCCTCTGTACTGCCTGCAGATCCGACGGTAAAAAACTTTTCCTACACGGTGGTAGACGGCGAAGTGTATTTCCGGGAAAATTCCATTATGTCGCCGGTTGACTTAAACGATACCGCAAAAGGCCGGGTCAAAGGCATGGTGGAGCTGCGTCAGATCGTCAATGACCTGATTGAGTACCAGCTGGAAGACTATCCACAGGAAACTATCGAGGCCAAACAGCAGGAACTAAATACCGCCTACGATGCCTTTACCCAAAAGTATGGGTTGATTAACAGCCGTGGCAACGAGAAGGCATTTTCAGAGGATTCTTCCTACTATCTGCTCTGCTCGCTGGAGAATATTGATGAAGATGGAAATCTGGAAAGCAAAGCCGATATTTTCACCAAACGCACCATCCGTCCGGAACGTCATGTGACCCATGTGGATACGCCCAGCGAAGCACTGGCGGTTTCCATCGGAGAACGTGGCAAGGTAGACATTCCGTTTATGGCAGAACTGCTGGGGAAAGCGGATGATTTCGAGGCCGTCACCGGCGAGTTGACTGGCGTGATTTTCCGTGATCCCATGGCACCGGAAGCGCCGGAACTTGGCTGGCAGACTGCGGATGAATATCTGTCTGGTAATGTGCGCGATAAGCTGCGGATTGCACGGCTTGCCGCACAAACCGATCCACAGTACACGGTTAATGTGGCTGCGCTGGAAAAAGCCCAGCCCAAAGACCTGGAAGCCTCGGAGATTGAGGTGCGCCTGGGCGTTACCTGGATTGATCCAAAGTATATCCAGCAGTTTATGGAGGAAACTTTTGAGACACCCTTCTATCTCCGCCGTGCCATTGAAGTGAAATTTTCCTCGATTACGGCAGAATGGCAGATTTCCGGTAAAAGCAGTACCGGGAGGCATGATGTGGCGGCCTATGTGACATATGGTACAGATCGGGCGAACGCCTATAAGATTCTGGAGGATACTCTGAATCTGAAAGACGCCCGGATTTACGATACCATTGAAGATGCGGAGGGTAATAAAAAACGTGTCCTCAACAAAAAGGAAACTACCCTCGCTCAACAGAAACAGCAGGCAATCAAGGACGCTTTCCGGGACTGGATCTGGCGTGACCCGAAACGCAGGGAGACATTGGTGGCAAAGTATAATGAACTGTTCAACAGCACCCGTCCCCGCGAATATGACGGCAGCCACATTCATTTTGTCGGCATGAACCCGGACATTAAGCTGCGGTCGCATCAGCGGAATGCCATCGCTCATGTGCTGTATGGCGGCAATACACTGTTGGCACATGAGGTAGGAGCCGGGAAAACCTTTGAAATGGCCGCTTCTGCAATGGAAAGCAAACGGCTGGGACTGTGCCAGAAGTCGATGTTTGTGGTTCCCAATCATCTGACTCAGCAGTGGGCGAATGAATTTCTGCGGCTTTACCCCAGCGCGAAACTTCTGGTGACAACGAAAAAAGATTTTGAAACAGCAAAACGGAAGAAATTCTGTGCTCGCATTGCTTCCGGGGATTATGATGCGGTCATTATCGGCCACAGTCAGTTCGAGAAAATTCCCATCTCAGCGGAGCGGCAGGAGCGGCTCTTACAGGAACAGATTGATGATGTAACCGAAGCGCTGGACGAGCTGAAACGAAGCCGGGGCGAGAATTTTACCATCAAGCAGATGGAGAAGACCCGGAAGTCTCTCCAGGCAAGATTGGATAAACTGCTGAACACAGATCGGAAGGATGATGTGATTACCTTTGAGCAGCTTGGCGTAGACCGGCTGTTTGTGGACGAGAGCCAGGCATACAAAAACCTGTTCTTATACACAAAAATGCGAAATGTGGCAGGGTTATCCACATCGGAAGCCCAGCGAAGCAGCGATATGTTTATGAAATGCCGGTATCTGGATGAAGTTACCGGCGGGCGCGGCGTAGTATTTGCCAGCGGCACGCCCGTCTCCAACAGTATGACGGAATTGTACACCGTCATGCGCTACCTCCAGTACAACACCTTACAGCAAAAGGGACTCACTCACTTTGACTGCTGGGCGTCCACCTTCGGGGAAAGTACTACGGCGATTGAATTGGCTCCGGAAGGAACTGGATACCGGGCAAGAACCAGGTTTGCAAAATTTTTCAATCTTCCGGAACTGATGAACCTTTTTAAAGAGGTCGCGGATATAAAAACCAGTGACCAGCTGAATCTGCCGGTGCCGGAAGCAAAGTTTGAGACGGTTGTGGTGCAGCCCTCGGAGATTCAGAAAGAAATGGTTGCGGCGCTCTCAGAACGGGCGGCTGCTGTCCACAGCGGGCAGGTTGATCCGTCCCAGGACAATATGCTCAAAATTACTTCGGATGGCAGGAAAATCGGGCTTGACCAGCGTCTGATGAATCCGCTCCTGCCAGACGATCCGAACAGCAAACTCAATGCCTGTGTGGGAAATGTGTTCCGGATATGGGAGGAAGGAAAGGAAAGCCGTCTGACGCAGCTCCTGTTCTGTGATATGAGCACCCCAAAAGATGACGGTACGTTTAATGTCTATGACGACATCAAGGCGAAGCTGATCGCACGGGGCGTTCCTGCAGAAGAAATTGCTTTTATCCATGACGCGGACAACGAGGTAAAGAAAAAAGAGCTTTTTGCCAAAGTGCGCACGGGTCAGGTGCGGGTGTTGCTCGGCTCCACGCAGAAGATGGGGGCTGGCACCAACTGCCAGGACTTGCTTGTGGCTGTCCATCACCTGGATGTGGGCTGGCGTCCTTCCGATATGACACAGAGAAATGGGCGTATCATCCGTCAGGGCAACCGAAACAAAGAGGTGCAGATCTACCAGTATGTGACGGAAAGCACTTTTGACGCTTACCTTTACCAGACGCTGGAGAACAAGCAGAAATTTATTTCACAGATTATGACCAGCAAATCGCCGGTGCGAGCCTGTGACGATGTGGATGAGCAGGCACTCAGCTATGCGGAGATCAAAGCACTGTGCGCCGGTGACAGCCGGATCAAGGAAAAGATGGATTTGGATATTGATGTGGCGCGTCTGAAAGTGCTGAAATCTGACTATCAGAGCCAGCAGTACCGGCTGGAAGACCGCCTGTTAAAGTATTTCCCAGCAGAGATGGAAAAACAGCGCGGTTTTATTCAGGGATTTGAAGCCGATATGCAGACCGTGACAGCACATCCTCTTCCGAAAGAGGGATTTGTCGGCGCGGAGATTCAGGGACGCACATTCTCTGAAAAGGAATTGGCAGGTGAGGCGATTCTAGCAGCCTGCAAGAGTTATACTGGCATGGAGCCGGTGGCGCTGGGAACGTACCGTGGTTTTTCCATGGAACTTTCGTACAACAGCCTCAGCCAGGAATACGAGATCGCGCTGAAAGGCTCTATGACCCATACGGTTACGTTGGGAACAGATACCAGAGGAAATTTCATTCGTATGGATAATACGCTCGCCGGTTTGGAGGGCCGTAAAGAAAAGGCGCAGGTACAGCTGGAAAACCTGCACAATCAGCAGGAAGCAGCGAAGGCAGAGCTTGGCAAGCCCTTCCCCCAGGAAGCAGAATTGGCTGAGAAGAGCACACGGCTGGCTGAACTGGACGCCGCCCTCAATATGGACGATCACGGCATGGAGGAAGAAGTAACAGAGCCGGAAGGCCGTTCTTCTGTATTGGCAGATTTGAAAGCAAAGGCAGCGATGGTCTGTGAAACTCCAAAACGGCATATGGAACGGGAAGAGGTACGGTGATGGAAAAACTGAATGATACGATTATCCTGCGGGTTTCAAAGGCAGACCGTGAGCGTATCCGGGCAAAAATGGACGAGCTGGGCGTAATGAATATGAGTGCCTACATCCGTAAAATGGCACTGGATGGCTACTGTGTGAAGCTGGATTTGCAAGACTTAAAAGAACTGATCCGGCTGCTGCGCATCTGCAGCAATAATCTGAATCAGTATGCAAAAAAGGCGAATGAAACCGGGAGTATTTACCTGGCTGACATTCAGGATTTACAGGTGCGGCTGGATGAATTATGGCGGGCGGCAAAGGAGCTGCTAGTACGGTTGGCCAGTATTTCCTGAATATGCCATAGCAGGCGTTTGGCGTGAGCGAAACGCCTGCAACATAGGAACATTAGCTCATGATTAGAGTAGATTTATTCGCGCATTTCTACTATACTGTTTTATAGATACATGGGAAATTAGAAACAAAAAAGAATTATGGAGATTCTGCTTTTATGAAACAGTTCGGGGTTCAGATGATAGATTATTCCATTTCATCACAATGGTGGCGTACAATAATCAAACATTTTATAAAAGAAGGCGATGCGTTTGAAATTCGCAGTTGGAAAGAAGAAGCGGATGAAATCATGGAGGCTTCGCTATACGGCACCGCCATTGAGGATGGTTATGAAGTATCAATTAAGGGGCGCGTAACCAAAACTCTGCTAGAAAAACTACTGACAGACGAACCTTCGGACAAAAATATATATAACAAAATGACAAAATACTTTACGATTCATATAAGAAACGATTTGTGCGATATCTGGAGTGAGCATTATGGCACGGAGATGGTAATAGATATCGTAAATGATTCGGATATTATATTTTTCAAGCAGGTAATGGAACAATATCCTGAAAGCTTCAGCATTATAGAGCTTTCGTGATAGCTTTTCTTTTTGAAATGTGCTGTGGAGTACCATCAAGAAAAAAGCCTTATGACAACCTTGCTGAATCATCTACAATCCAATACAATATAGACAAGCGAACACGAAAGGCGGTGAGCATAGTGATGAAACTCATAAAACTCCCTTTTAAGCTACTGGCACTTCCTATCATTCTGATTTTGATGGCAGCGACTCTTTTGGTAAAACTTGTAACCAACCTGTCAGCCTATGTAATGGGGCCTCTGATGCTGTTTATACTCGGATGCGGGATTTATTCGGCTGTACAACAGATGTGGACTTCGGTGGCAATTCTGGTCGTTCTGGAAATTCTGTGTGTAGCCGCCATGTTCTTTGCCGTAGTGATCGAAACCGCACTGGACGGGATGAAGGATTCTCTGGTGGGCTTTGTACATTCATAAAATAAAATGTTTCGGGCAGGCTGCTCCGCAGGAAATAAGCGGAACGGCCTGTCTTCTTTTTTGTTATGGAGAGGACGGTGAATTATGGCGGCAACAAGACTGATTGCACTGCATATCAACAAAGGGAAAACCATTGCACAGTGTCTGCGTGACCGGACTGATTATGCACAGAATCCGGAAAAGACGGAAAAAGGTGAACTGGTGACTGGCTATGAATGTGATCCTATGACGGCAGACGAGGAATTTCTTCTGGCTAAGCGGCAATATCTCCATATCACCGGCAGACGGCAGCAAAACGATGTGATTGCCTACCAGATTCGTCAGTCTTTCAAACCGGGTGAGATCACACCGGAGGAAGCCAACCGGGTTGGCTACGAGCTGGGAATGCGGTTCACCAAAGGGAAACACGCTTTTCTGGTAGCAACACACACAGACCGTGCCCATATCCATAATCATATCGTTTTCAATTCCACTTCGCTGGACTGCAAGCGTAAATTTCGTGACTTCCATAACTCCGGCCTTGCTCTTCAGAAGATCAGCGACATCATTTGTGTGGAGCATGGGCTGTCTATTATTGAGAAGAAACCATACAAAGAGCGTGTCAAACGAACCACTTATCCAAAGCGGCACTGCTTCCGGGATGAAATCCGGCAGGCTATTGATCGTGCGCTTCTAAATAAACCAAAGGATTTTGAAGAATTTCTCCGGCTTCTGGAACAGGACGGCTATACCTGCAAGCGCGGGAAACACACGGCGCTCTGGAGAGAAGGACAGGATCGTTTTCTGCGGTTCCGATCTTTAGGAGAAGGATACACAGAGGAAGAAATCCGCGCTGTTATATTGGGCGAAAAAGAACACAATATCCGCAGCAAGAATAAACAGGCTGTTAGCCAGAAACGTCTGAATCTGTTGGTAGATATTGATGTCAGACTTCAGGCGAAAGGAATCGGCTATCAGCGATGGGCTACGGTCTATAATCTGAAACAAATGGCGCAGACCATGATTTTCCTTCGTGAGCATGGAATTGAAGATATTGTCCAGCTTCGTGAGAAAACGAAACAGTCAACAGAACGCTTCGACCAACTGGATGAAAAAATCAAGACGACAGAAAAACGTTTGGTGGAGATTGCTTCCCTGAAAAAACACATTATCAACTATGCCAAAACAAAGGATATATATGCAGATTACCGTAAGTCTGGATACAGTAGAAAATTTTATGAATCCCATCGGGAGGCAATAACCCTGCACAAAGCAGCAAAGGATGCCTTTAACGAATTGGGAATCAAGAAACTTCCAAAGGCAAAGGATTTATCAGCAGAATATGCCGAAGTTCTGGCAGACAAAAAATCCGCCTACGCACAATACCGGAATGCACGGACAGAAATGCAGGACTATTTAAAAGCGAAAAAAAATGTGGAGCAATTCTTGAATCTGACTCGTCAGGAAGAAGAAAAGACTCAGGAAGAAAAGAGAAAAGAAGAAACTCAAAGATAAACATGAATGCCCCGGACTGGCTGTAACCGGTCGTCCGGGGCATTCTTTTTTGATATGTGGGCTGCTATCAGGAGCTTTGCCGCAGCCATCTGCGGATTTGCAGCTCCCCTCTATTTGTCAGCTGCTGTGCCCGGTTATAAGATACGCCTAATTGCTCTGCAAGCTGTCGATAGGTTGTACCACTGTTAATTGCCAGCACGGCATTTCGCTCCCGTTCGGGAAGCTGCTCAATTAGGATGTCAATTCTGTCTTTGGTTTTTGGCAGATAGAGATGATGTAGTGCCGGTCTGGATTTTCCGGTTGTAGCAGATCTGGTGGTTCTCAGAGTAATATTGGGAAGATTGTCATAATAATAGGCAATCATATCGTCACATTGATGGTAGAGCCAGCGGTTAATCTTATAAAAGTGCTGAATGAAGCGCCTTTCATTCTTCTCGCATTTACCGTTAAATGCGGGAGCAAGATCAATCCGGTCAACACTCCCACGGGGAAATTGATCATAGCGAAAAAGAATTTCCTCATTATACGCAGCTTCTCCCCATTTCAGTGGGTCAATAACTGCTACTATTGAAAGCTGCTTTTCCGGCCGCTCTTCTTTCAATTTCTGGATACAGCCGACTGCTCTCTGCGTAAAAACTTCGTGGCAGGTATGAAAATAGAACTCAATGATGTGATCCTCATTTGAAATTTTATTGATTTCCTGATATAGCAAATCGTCCATTTCCTCTTCCCAAAAAAAGCGATCCGCTACAAAACATACTTTCTTCATAATCGCTTCCTCCAAATAGACATTCCGAGATCACCACGCAGCTTTTGAGCCGACTTTTTGATGAATTGCTCCGGTGACGGGCACTTTTTATCAAAGCCCATTTCCTTCCATAGCGCCTGCGATTCTTGTGTGTCATCTTTGTGACTGTACGCATCTTCAAGAGCGATCTGCATTTCCCGGTAAACATCTTCTGGTGTCGTATTATTTTCGGCGGCAACTTGCTTTAGAATCTTTTGGAAATTCATAATCTCATCCTCCATTAGAATTTGAATTTGTTCTTTAGAACTACTTTAACATAAAATGACTGTCGGAGGATGGCATCTTTTGTCGAAATTATAAAAATTCTATAAAAAGAAAGAGAGCCTTTACGGCTCCCCTGATGTTTCCTATTCTTCTGTCAGAATGCGGAATGCATTCAGTATCTTCATTCTCTCCCGATGCGGCAAATGAGAAATCTGATTGGATAGCTCGCAGGCTGCGCTCTCCGTGGCATGGTCAACTACATCAATCAGCAGTGAATCTGCGGAAACGCCCAGTGCGTTTGCGATGGCTACAAAAGAATCCAGATTGGGAATCTTAAGACCACGCTCAATTACGCTCACATGAGTGGGGCTGAGATCGACCAACGCTGCCAGTCCCTCCTGTGTTAGTCCCTTTGCCTCACGGGCAGCTTTGATCCGTTGTCCAACAGCTTGTGCGTCCATCTCGTCACCTCCTCCTTTAGAACTATTTCTCGTTCCTTTTTAGTATATCGGTCATCTTCCATGTAATACAGAAGATAAAGAACATGAAATAGCGCTAAAGAACGAATGGCGTGAATTTATTTATATTCCGGTCTGCAGTGTTTGAGACAGATATATTTATGTATATGAAAATGAATTTGACTGTTTTTTTCGATTGAATCTGCTATAATTTTGATAAGCAGATGGTCAACGCCAGCAGAATAACATCTCAGTAAGGAAGGTGACTGATTTGGACAATGAGTTTTTTGTGGACAGCAGGGATTATATCTATCAGCCATTTAACCATGAGGGATTTTCCGGGCAACTGCTTTTGGCAACTCCCATAAGAGAAGGTCTAACACCTCTTCTCATAAAACAGGAACAGCCATGTTCGGCTTGCTGTGAATTCGTATATTCCCGGCTCGCGCAGGAAATGCAAATTCCAGTTCCGCAGGCGTTCTTGATAAAAAAGAGTGGCCGTAAGGAAAGCTGGCCGTTTAAGACACCTTATGTAGTTGGAATCACTTACTTGGAAGGACTGCATCCATTCACAACGGAAGACCTGCAAAATTCTATCAATATGGCTTTTGAGTATGTCTGTCACTATGCTTTGGCGGTCATGTTCGAGCAAATTGATGCGGTGCAGATAGCAACAACGCCTGACGGAAATCTTGTTGGCTTTGATTTTACGGATTGCTTCCGTCTTAGTGCTTTGACCGAAGCAATATTAAAAAAGCAGGATACTTTGCTAATCCATTTCCTGAAAATGCTACTGAACGCATTCAAACAGGATGATTTTTCATCTTCTGCAAGACTTGGTGCTGAAGTGGTTGCAAATCATCTTGGCGTTCCTCAGATACCGGCAGTATATCCATTCTACCTTGAGCCGATGAAGCGATTCTGTAGGATTGGAAATGAGCAGATCAAAGAGATTTTGGAAGCACTGGATGAGGTGTATCCGGTGGCAATCAGTGTATATTTTGAGGAATACCTGGCTGAGCTAAAGCTGAAAATCAGCAGATATCTTGAAACTATTTAAGACAAAGGAGGCTATTGTCATGAAGTACAAACTGTATCGTTCTTTTGGCGACTTGGACAAAGAAGTGAAAAAGCATGAATTGGTTGCTGTCGAGTATGGCAGCACGATTGAGGACGTAGAGGACGCATTGATAAAGGATGTGGCCGATGATTTGGCTGGTGACGCTGACTATGCTGGATGCGAAACATCTGCCTATGCGCCGGAACCTATAAAAGACTTTCGAAAAGTGAAGCGATATGACTATGAAATGATGGGGATTGTTTACCCTCCCCACGCAGAAACGAATGTGCTGATTGACTACGGCATTATAGAGGAATCGGAGGATTGAGGACTTGAAGAACATTTTGATTATCCAGGGCGGTGGACGAGCGAACGGCAATACTGCTCAGTTGGTAAACAGCTTTACAAAAGGAGCCGAGGATGCCGGGCATCAGGTTGAAATCATTTCTTTACTGAAGAATGAAGTGAAGGGCTGTCTAGGATGCAATGCCTGCCGCTACGGCAAACCATGTGTTCAAAAAGATGCTTTCAATGATATGATTCCCAAAATCAAAGCAGCGGATCTGATTGTGTTTGCATCGCCGCTATATTTTTGGACGATTTCTTCCCGAATCAAGGCATTTATAGAACGCTTTTATTGCATTGCAGAAGAAGATCTGAATCCTCCGCTCGGAAGATATGAAAAGTATCCGGTGAAAGACTGTGCTCTGCTTATGACATCGGCGGATAATTATTTTTGGACGTTTGAACAGGCAGTGTCTTATTACAAATTTGCATTGGTTAATTATATCGGATTCCATGATAAAGGAATGTTACTTGCCGGTGGCTGCGGTGATACAAACGGGAAACCACAAATTGACAGGACGCTGCACCTTAAAAGAGCGTATGAGTTTGGAAAAAATATTTACTGTCCTGATGCCGCACCTGTCTAAAACCTGATGAGAAGGGAAGCGTTGAACAATGTCAGATAAAACGTATATTGCCATAGATTTAAAATCGTTCTACGCTTCCGTTGAGTGTATGGAGCGTGGACTTGATCCGATGACAACCAATCTGGTGGTCGCAGACGCCAGCAGAACGGAAAAGACTATCTGCCTTGCAGTATCTCCGGCTTTGAAATCCTATGGGATTCCCGGAAGACCCAGACTGTTTGAAGTCGTGCAAAAGGTCAAAGAGGTCAACTTCATACGACAGCAAAAAGCACCGGGACGGAAACTGACAAGTTCCTCAGTTCAGGATGGAGAGCTGAAAGAAAATCCTTCTCTGGCGGTAGACTTCGTGGTAGCACCGCCGCAGATGGCGCATTATATGAAAATCAGCGCCAGGATTTATGAGGTATATCTCAAATACATTGCGCCGGAAGATATTCATGTTTATTCGATTGATGAAGTCTTTATTGACTCAACCAGTTATTTAAGAACTTATCAGCTAACAGCCCGCGAGTTGGCAATGAAAATGATTCTTGATGTTCTGGACACTACTGGAATTACTGCGACAGCCGGAATTGGCACGAACCTGTATCTCTGTAAAGTTGCGATGGACATAGAGGCAAAACATATTTCGCCTGATCAGAATGGTGTCCGGATTGCCGAACTGGATGAAATGTCGTACCGCCGTTCCCTGTGGTCACATCGCCCTTTGACTGATTTCTGGAGGGTGGGTAAAGGGTACGAAAAGAAGCTGGAAGAACATGGACTTTATACGATGGGCGACATAGCCCGCTGTTCGGAAGGTAAACCGGGTGACTACTATAACGAGGAACTTTTGTATCAGCTTTTCGGCGTCAATGCGGAATTATTGATTGACCATGCCTGGGGCTGGGAGCCTTGTACGATTGCAGATATTAAAGCCTACAAGCCGGAAAGTAACAGTGTCGGCTCCGGTCAGGTGCTGCAATGTCCGTATCCGTTTGAAAAAGCAAAACTTGTAGTACGGGAAATGACCGACCTGCTGGTTCTTGATTTGGTGGATAAAGGACTTGTGACAAATCAAATTGTTTTGACAGTCGGTTATGATATTGACAATCTGAAAGACCCGGTGCGGCGAAAGAAATATCATGGAGAAATCAAGACAGACCGGTATGGACGAAGCATTCCAAAGCACGCCCACGGTACTGCCAATCTGAAAAAATATACTTCTTCCACCCGTCTGATTACCCAGGCTGTGATGGATCTGTTTGATCGGATTGTAGATAAAGATCTTCTGGTACGCAGGATTAACATGGCTGCTACTCATGTTATCACTGAAGCCGAAGCACAGGCGCAAAGTGAAAATAGCTTCGAGCAGCTAGATTTATTTACAGACTATTCCGCTCGTCAAAACCTGCAGGAAAAGGAAAATGAGGAACTGGAGAAGGAGCGGAAAATGCAGCAGGCCATGCTGGAAATCAAGAAAAAATTTGGCAAGAATGCAATCCTGAAGGGAATGAATTTGCAGGAAGGGGCGACGGCAAAAGACCGCAATCAGCAGATTGGAGGTCATAAAGCATAGAAATATTTGAGCCAGCAAATATCCGGAAGAGGTGATAATTATTTTGCTAGATAGAGATAACACAAAAAATTCTTATGATGATATTATCAATCATCCCCATCACGTTTCCACACGGCATCCCAGGATGCCGATGATAGACCGGGCAGCCCAGTTTTCTCCATTCGCTGCGCTGACCGGATATGGTGAGGTGATAAAGGAAACCGCTCGGCTGACAGATCGCAAGCCGGAACTTTCTGAATCGGAAAAAGCAGAGCTGGATTATAAGCTGCAGATGGCTTGTGATTATCCCGGAGAAAAGCCAGCGCTTACAATTACTTACTTTGTTCCGGATCAGAGAAAAGCTGGCGGTTCTTACCATACGATTTCCGGACAGATTAAGAAAATAGATGATTACCAAAAGCAAGTGATTCTGATGGATAAGACGCGGATTGATGTTGACTGTATTCTCGATATAGACGGACAAATCTATGAAATCGCCAATGAGTCAGAAACAGATTTTGATTAAGCTCTGATTGTTATACCGTATTTTCGATGGAACGCGTAGCGTAAAGCGTTCGGGACGAATGTGCAGCCCCGTATCGCCAGATACGGATCTTCAAGGGGATTGGGGATTTCCCCAACGAGAAAAATACCGATGCAGCCCGGAAAGCCGCACCGGTATTTTTGCCTTTGTATATACAAAGGCCCTGCTCGCCAATTTGTGCAATTTGTGCAATCCTACGATTGTGTTATTCTGACCTTGTTATCGAACGCAAACAAACCACTTGAGAAACCGAATTTTCTCTGATAAAATAAAATATATGATCTTGATAATCTGCGATTTGAATTGGAACGAGAGGTACTACAATGGCCGTAAGTTACAAAAGACTGTGGAAACTCTTGATTGACAAAGACATGAAAAAGAGCGATTTAGAGAGAGAAGCAGGCATCAGTCATTATACAGTTTATAAGTTAAGTCATGGAGAGAACGTGACGACAGAAGTTTTAGAGAAAATCTGTAAAGCTCTTAACTGCTCTGTTGAGGAAATAATGGAATTTACTAATGATGAATAAGCACCATTGGGAACATAGGACTTAATAGGGCGATCTATAAATTATACCAAATTAAAATGATCCTCAAGTAATGGAGATGAAGATATGGGATACCAAAGTGAAGCAGAGCTTGAACTGCAATTTATTGATCAACTGAATAAGCAGGGATATAGTACCGTTTCTATTCCTGACTATGATACGTTGGTCGAGAATTTTAAAGTGCAGTTTGAGGCGTTTAATGCTGATAAACTCGATAAACCCCTTACTGATAAAGAGTGGGAACGCATTCTTAACCTGATGCTCGGAAAATCAGTTTTTCAGAGTGCGAAGATACTTCGGGATAAATTTGTGTTGGAAAGAGAGGATGGAACGAAGGTTTATCTCTCATTCTTTTCCAATGATCATACAAAGAATATTTTTCAAGTGACACATCAGACCACCGTTGTCGGGAAGTATGTTAATCGCTACGATGTAACTCTTCTTGTCAACGGACTTCCACTGATTCAAGTGGAATTGAAACGTAGAGGCATTGACATCCGAGAAGCGGTTAATCAGGTGATGCGCTACAAGAAGCATTCGTACAATGGACTTTACCATTATATCCAGATCTTCATTGTTTCCAATGGAGTAGACACGAAGTATTTTGCAAATTCAGACCGTGAGATGCTTCACAGCCTTGCTTTCTTCTGGACGGACTTTGATAATGTCCGACTTACCAACCTGAAGGATTTTTCAATAGTATTCCTTGCCCGTGATCACATTATCAAAATGTTGGCGCGGTATATGATTCTGAACGATACGGATAAGCTGCTTATGGTTATGCGTCCCTATCAGGTGTATGCTGTTGAAGCACTCGTCCGGCAAGCAACACTGACCAATCGCAACGCCTATGTCTGGCATACAACCGGTGCGGGCAAGACGCTTACTTCATTCAAGACGGCGCAGATCCTTGCGGCCAATCCAAATATTAAGAAAGTTATTTTCCTCGTTGACCGTAAGGACTTGGATTCTCAGACTACGGAGGAATTCAATAAGTTTGAAAACGGATCAGTGGATGCGACTGACCGCACTGATGTCCTTGTGAAGCAAATGCAAGACAAAAACCGGCAGCTTATTGTAACCACCATGCAAAAGATGGCAAATGCCGTCAAGCGTCCGCAGTACGCAAAGATTATGGATGCATACAAAGACGAGAAAGTAGTTTTCATCATCGACGAGTGCCACAGAAGTCAGTTTGGAGATATGCACAAAGATATTGTGCGGCATTTCCAGAAGGCTCAATTCTTTGGATTTACAGGAACGCCACGTTTTGAAGTCAACGGAAAGGTCGAAGGAAAAATCACGCAAACCACAGAAATGCTGTTCGGGGAGTGCGTCCACAACTACTTGATCAAAGACGCTATCTTTGACAACAATGTCCTCGGCTTCCATGTGGAGTACATAAAGACGATGGAGGGCGATTTCGACTGGGATGATCCTACTCTGGCGGATGCCATTGATGTCAACGAGCTTTATATGTCCGAAGAGCGTATGTCTCTGATTGCCAATCACATCATCCAGAATCATAAGGCAAAAACGCGAAACAGACAGTACACCGCGATCTTTGCTGTTTCGTCGATTGAGGCGCTGGTCAAGTATTACGATATTTTTAAAAGCATAAAGCATGACCTTAACATTTCCGGGATTTTCTCTTATGGGCAGAATGAGGATGCGGAAGGCAAGGACGAGCACAGCCGTGACGCTTTGGAGCGGATCATCAAAGACTATAATGAGATATACAGCACCAACTTTTCTACGGATACTTTCGCAGCTTACCACAAGGATATTTCCGACCGTGTAAAAGGTAAGAAGACGAAACCGCTGGACATCTTGCTTGTAGTCAATATGTTCCTCACTGGCTTTGACAGTAAAACACTTTCTGTCCTCTATGTGGACAAGGATTTGAAGTATCACGACCTGCTACAAGCCTATTCCCGCACGAATCGTGTAGAGAAAGAGACTAAACCATTCGGTATTGTTATCTGCTACCGCAACCTTAAAAAGCAGACGGATGATGCGCTTACCCTGTTTTCAAAGACGCAGGACACCTCCGGCATTATTGTACCGGACTATAACTTCTTCGTCGAGAAATTTAACGAAATGGTCATCAAACTGAAAGAGATCGCTGATACTCCTGCAGCTGTGGACACCATGCAAAGTGAAGAAGACCAAAAGCTCTTCGTTGTCACTTTCCGCGAACTAACAAAGTATTTGCAATCGCTGCATACCTTTATCGAGTTCAGCTTTGACCAGGATGCACTCACGATGTCTGAGCAGGAGTATCAGGACTATAAAAGCAAATATATGCTGCTCTACTCAAAACAGAAAACAGACCGTGAGGTTGTATCTGTTCTGAATGATGTGGACTTCTGTATTGAGCTTATGGAGAGCGACCGAATCAATGTTGCCTACATCATGAACCATATCCGCAATATCCACTTTGATGATGTGAAGCAAAAGGACTATGACATCAAACATATCAAAGATGAACTTGGCAGGACGGACAACCCACAGTTGCTTAAAAAGGTTGAAATCCTGCAATCCTTCTTGGATACGGTTGTCGCAGGGCTTAACAGCGCCGATGAAATTGACGCTGCCTACAATGATTTCGAGAACGCAGAAAAGCAAAAAGAGATTGAAGCCTTTGCACAACAAGAGGACATCGACTCTAAGATGCTCACTGATTTCATCTCAGAATATGAGTTTTCCGGCACGATGGATGCCGGGAATATCCGCGACCGACTTACAAAACCGATGCCGCTCTTGAAGAAGCGTTCACTGGTCAACCGTATCGTAGAGTTTATCAGGAAACACGCAGAGAAATACCAATAAGGAGAATGTGAAATGGACAATTCTATTCAGGCTCATCAAAAAGAGCTTTGCAACAAGCTCTGGGCAATGGCAAACGCCCTTCGTGGCAATATGGAAGCCTACGAGTTCAAGAATTACATCTTAGGCATGATTTTCTACTATTACCTTTCAGACAAAACCGAGAAGTACATGGTCAATCTTTTAAAAGATGATGGAATCAGCTATGAAGAGGCATGGGCTGACCCTGAGTACAAGGAAGCTGTTGTAGAGGAAGCTCTGCGCGACCTCGGCTATGTGATTGAGCCGCAATTTCTCTTCCGCAAGATGGTCAAAATGGTAGAAAACCGCTCCTTTGACATTGAGTTTTTACAGAAGGCAATCAACTCGCTGATGGAGTCTACCATCGGTAACGACTCTCAGGATGACTTTGACGGCTTGTTCTCTGATATGCAGCTTGATTCCACGAAGCTCGGACATACAGTTAAAGACCGTAGTGCCGTTATGTCAAAAATTATATCTTCTCTCGATGAAATCAATTTCGGAGTGGAGGACACAAAAATTGATGTGCTGGGTAATGCCTACGAGTATCTGATTGGACAGTTTGCCGCAACTGCTGGTAAAAAAGCCGGTGAGTTTTATACACCTTCGGGGCCTGCTGAGTTGCTTTGCCGTATTGCCTGCCTTGGATTGACGGATGTAAAGGACGCAGCTGATCCGACTTGCGGTTCTGGCTCTTTGTTGCTGCGTTTGAAAAATTACGCAAATGTCAGAAACTATTACGGGCAGGAGCTTACATCGACTACATATAATCTCGCTAGAATGAACATGATTCTGCGTGGTATTCCATACCGTAATTTCAACATCTATAATGGAGATACCTTAGAACATGACTATTTTGGTGAGAAGAAATTCCGCGTTCAGGTAGCCAATCCACCGTATTCAGCGAAATGGTCTGCTGATATGAAGTTTATGGAAGATCCTCGATTCAACGAATATGGTAAACTTGCCCCAAAGAGTAAGGCGGACTTTGCTTTTGTACAGCATATGGTCTATCACATGGATGAAGACGGACGTGCTGTTGTCCTCCTTCCTCATGGTGTTCTATTCCGTGGTGCTGCAGAAGAGGTGATTCGTAAACATCTTATCCAAAAGCTGAATGTGTTGGATGCCGTTATTGGTCTTCCGGCAAACCTCTTTTTTGGTACAGGCATTCCTGTCTGCGTTCTCGTCCTAAAAAGAGAACGTAACGGTAACGCAAATAACATTTTGTTTATTGACGCTTCTAAGGACTTCGAAGCCGGGAAAAATCAGAATATCCTTCGGCAATGTGATATTGATAAAATTGTGGACGCATATCAGCGCCGCGAGGATATCGATAAGTATGCTCATGTGGCAACAATGCAGGAGATTGAGGATAACGGATTTAACCTCAACATTCCCCGCTATGTTGACACTTTTGAGCCGGAAGAAGAAATAGATCTAAATGAAGTGGCTGCGGAAATTCGCAAACTCCAGCGTGAAATGAAAGATATTGATGCGGAATTGAAGCCGTATTTCGATGAGTTGGGGCTGGATTTTCCATTTGATGTGGAGGGCAAATAATTATGGCAAATGTATCCTCAAGTAACGTTCTCGAAAAGTATCCGAAGCTGCGGTTTCCGGGGTTTGACGAGCCGTGGAATGAATCAAAGTTATCAGCGTGTTTTGCAAAGAATATAAAGAAAAATACGGATGGGCGTATTTCCAATGTAATTTGTAACTCCGCAAAGATGGGGCTTATCCCCCAGCGCGATTACTTCGATAAAGACATTGCAAACAGCGATAACACCAGCGGGTATTACATAATTGAACATAATGACTTTGTTTACAATCCGAGAAAGTCATCCGATGCGCCATACGGACCTATAAGCCGATATGCTTATTCAGACGCGGGGATTGTTTCGCCGCTCTATCTCTGTTTTCGAGCCAAAGGAGATGTAGACACGAACTTTTTTGAGTGGTATTTCCGTTCGTCTGCATGGCATCGCTATATTTATATGACCGGCGATAGTGGCGCACGGCATGACAGAGTAAGTATAAAGGATGACGATTTCTTTTCCATGCCAATTCGTTTTCCATCTTCAATAGAGCAAAAGAAAATCACTTCTTTTCTAAACGCTATTGAACGACGAATCTCATCTCAGCAACTTCTTGTGGACAACCTCAAGAAGTATAAAAGAGGTGTCATTCAACGTGCATTTTCTGAAAGAAAAGCAAACGACAAAACCAATTTTCCGAAATGGAAGATATCATCTTTTGGTGAATTTTTCACTGAACAAACAATATGGACATCAAATAGCCCAGACACGCCTTTAGTCAGCCTTACTGTCGAGGATGGAATAACACCGAAAACAGATCGTTATTACAGAGAATTTCTTATTACTAAAGAGGGAAACAATTATAAAGAAATTAAGCCCGGCTGGTTTGCATATAATCCTATGAATGCCCATTTGGGAGCAATCGCCCCCAATCATCTCGGATATACTGCCGCTGTATCAGGCTATTATAATATCTTTTCTGTAAATGAAGTTGATACTATTAGCTTCTGGGAAGAGTACTTAACATCTTACCCTATGCTAATTCATTACAAGCTCATCGCTACGGGATCGCTTATTGAAAAGCAACGAGTGCATTATTCTCAATTTGTCAACATTCAACGGTGCTTGCCATCAGTGGAAGAACAGAAGCATTTATCAAAACTGTTTGAAACAGTAAATAAAAAAATAGCAAATTCTGAAACTATGATGCGTCAGTTATGCAGAATGCGAGCCTCCCTTTTGCAACACCTTTTTATATGAACAGCTGTTGGAGTAATGAGGAACGCATCTTGCCGAGCTTTTCAAGAACTTCTTTGCTGTTTCCCATTCGCTGATCCAGCGAGCGAAGTAAGTTTACTATTTTTTGTTGCTCATATATTGGGGGGATATGGATTGTAAACTCTGTAAATGTTTCTTTGGTTATAGTTTTGATTATACTGCCGTCTGCGGTTTGCTTTTCGATGTCAAACTTCATATAAATGGCATACATTAAAAACTCTTTCAATACACAATCTGAAATGTTCTGAATAATCAGAAGAGTTCGATCTATATATGCATCGTATGAGGTAATTGCTACCCTACCAATAGTGCCTTGTAATGTTACGATTAGAGTTCCTTTTGGAATAAAAACACTTCGACTTTTTGCTATGTCACTAATGTGTCTATTAGTATCGGAGTTTATTGTCATGTTGTCATTTACATCTGCAACCTGAATAAACGGCATACCATTTTTCTCATCATACCATACGGATAGTCCATAAGGTTGGGGGAAGCTGCCACGTCGGTATGTACAAATCTCTCCCAGCTTAGCTTCTGTCCAATAAATTTTTTGATAATTAGCAGTTTTAATGGATTTGTCAAATACATTTCGTAGTAGTCCTCTTTTATACTTCTTGAGTGTGTTGACGAGCTGGCGTTGTTTTAAGATTCTTTCTTCGAGTATACCTATGAATGCAGAGAGTTTACGTTGCTCTCGTAGGGAAGGAATATAAATCTTAATGGGACTGATCTGCGGATATTTCAAATTCCATGTATCTGAGGTCAAACCCTGTGAGTTTTTTCTGAATTCATTTATTAAATTTGAAGTCTTGAATAACGCGGCAAAATAACGATTATCAATTTCTTCTTTTGGCATCAATACAGTGTACGCAGGGCTAACGATTCCATCATAGCTAGATGCTCCGCTTGCTCCTTGCCACATACGCATGGAGTTATATACCATGTCTCCCTTGCAGACAACCTTGTAATTACTCTTATCTTCGCTCGAATTGTCCTTTCCTTCGATTTCAGAACGAGGCATTACACCATCATTCATTGTAACGGAAAGTAGCTCCATATCACTAGCGCCACGCTGACTTCGTTCCGCGTAAATATCACCTATCCGGCATTTTCTATAAGGCTCATCAAACTCCGGAAACCGCAGCTTCGGATACTTTTCGAGACCGTTACTTGAGGGCTATTTAGACTTCCAAAACCAATACCGCCTCATAGCAAAATCCCTTGCAGTAGCAGAGGTAAATCCGCTATTGCAAGGGATTTCAGCATTTGTAGAGAGTATCTGCATACTTGAACAGAAGTATAAAAGAGGACTGCTCAGCCAGCTTATTTCGGGAAAGCAAGGTTTTCGACAAAAACAAGGTTGGAATATAGTTAAGCTGGGGGATATCTTCACGGAACGAAATGAGAAAGCAAATGGTGGCGAGGAGCTTCTAGCAGTAACGATAAATGCTGGAGTCCAAAAACGATCTGAAATTGATTTGAAGGATAATTCCAGTGATGATAAGAGTAACTATAAACGGGTGAAGATAGGTGATATTGCGTATAACACCATGCGTATGTGGCAAGGAGCAAGCGGAGCATCTAGCTATGACGGTATTGTTAGTCCTGCTTACACTGTAATTACACCTATTCATCCACAGCAGATCAACATATTGTTTTGGGCGCAGTATTTCAAATATGAACCGCTGGTAAAAACCTTTCAAAAGTTTTCTCAAGGGCTTACTTCCGATACATGGAACCTAAAGTTTCCTCAGTTTTCTGAAATAAAGGTTTTATGTCCTTCCTATGACGAGCAGAACTTAATTGCTACTTTACTCGTCTCCTTCGAACTTAGAATAAAATTGGAAGAAGAAAAACTGGAGCAGATTAATAGAATGAGAGCGTCTCTAAATGCACAGCTCTTTATATAAAGAGCTGCTGCATGAGACCGTTCCGCATACTGTTTAGTTTTTCCAATTCTTCTTGTGCTTGAGTTAGCTTGTCATGAATCTGTGATAGAAAGGCTGCGATTCGTGCCTGTTCTTCTATATCACATGGAAGGATATGAACTGTATTAAAAAAACCGTCAATAGGAACATTGAGTAATCCGTGATTTCTTGCCCCCTCTGCGCATATTTCATTTATACCTCTGTGCCACTGTGATGACTCGAAATACCATTTTGCAAAGTCGCTCAGCACAACCTTTTCTTTTATAGCAAAGCACAGATAAAGGGGTGAGACGGTTCCTTCATTATACAGCTCAAGTCTTTTGATAGAGCCGAACGGGTAGTCATTGGAGGTGCTTCTGTTGTAAGCATATTCACCCTGCCGGAGTAGGTAGTACTCACTCATATCTGTACTGGCAACAACTTTTGAAAAGAAATCTCTCTGATCAATCAACCCATATTGCGCAGAAATGGTTAGCGGAATATCTGTTGCACCATTATTCTTTCTTGTGATTCGTGTTGCAAAATCTCTAAGCTTGAAAGCTGCCCAATCAGATTGTCTTGCTTTTGGCACAAGAGGAAGTTTGCGAGAAAAAACAGCTTCAAAGACACCTCTTTTATACTTCTTGAGAGCTTCAATAAGCTGCTCTTGCTTTGCAATTCTCATATCCAGCTTTTCCAGAAAATCTGCAATGTGCTTTTGTTCAGCGTAAGCCGGGAGATATATCACAACACTCATGTACTCATCATAAGATATGTTAAGAAGTCCGTCCATTCGAACGCTTGATGATACAAGCCGTTTTAACTGTTTATCCATCTTTGTATTGTTTAACTCCAAAGCGACATAAGGAGTGTATTCAGTGTCCTGAACTTTGAAACAATGGTAGACATACGGTATTCTGGCTTCTTCTTCAAGAAGTTCGTAACAGCAGCCGAATTGCTTCGCTTTGGAGGCTCCATGATTGTATGCCAACTCCCCCTTTTTCAGAAGAGTATATTTTTTTAGACTCTGACCAGCATTGTCTCTGGAATATTTATCTGACTGCATAATAAAGCCATTCCCTGCACTAAGCATCATAATTGGTGCATTGGACCGTGGATCATTCCGTTTTATAAGAGATGATATTTGACCTAATTTTACGGCTCTATACGGCTCATCAAACTCCGGAAACCGCAGCTTCGGATACTTTTCGAGAACGTTACTTGAGGATGATAATGCCTTGTTTGCATCTCCACATGATAATGTTTGTGGAGGTGGTCAACATGACTAAAAATACACAATTTAAGACGTTGCTGAACACTTGGTTAAATCAGAAGAAACCAATGATCACACCGTCAACCCATGCCAGCTTTACTCTAATTGCCGAAAATCATCTTATCCCCTATTTCGGCAAACGTAAGATTGGCAGTATTACTGAGGCCGACATTCAGAGCTATATTACTTATCTCTATAATTCCGGCCGGTTGGACAATACAGGCGGATTGACTGTAAAGACGATCCGTGATGTTATTCTTGTACTCAGACTTGCAATGGAGTATGCTTATAAGGAGCGGGCGATTCCCTTGCTGAACTGGGATCTCATCGAATATCCTAAAGAACTCGGTGTCAAAAAAGTCAATTCACTGTCCAAAGATCAGGAGCAGACCCTTATTCAGTGCATCTACATGGATTTGAATAGAAAAACTGCGGGGATTCTGATTGCATTATTTACTGGCGTTCGGATTGGTGAACTTTGTGGACTTCAAATGAAAGATATTTCTCTTACGGATAAGACAATTAACATAAATAAGACTGTGCAACGCATTTATGATAAGCGGAAAAAATCATCCTATCTTCACATAGGGCCACCTAAGACAAAGACATCAGCCAGGACAATCCCCGTTCCATCGCTCCTTATGAACATTATCAAGAAATTCTATACAGAAAACCCGAATCACTATTTCTTGACCGGAAAGACAAAACCGACTGAACCACGTACATACCGGCAGTTTTTTTCACGATTTCTCAAACGAAATGGGTTGCAAAAAGTAAAATTTCATGAGATTCGCCATACGTTTGCGGTGCGGGCAATCGAAATACCAGAATTTGACATTAAATCTCTCTCTGAGATTCTGGGGCACAAAAATGTTTCCTTCACTCTGAATGTCTACGGAAGTGCTAACCTTCAGCAAAAAGTGAAATGTATGAATCTTTTGAACGAATTACTGTAGATTATGAAAAAGCGCCAGCCGGGATTCCCCTGACTGGCGCTGATTATATCTGAGTATGATTTAGAGCTTTGATAATTGCCATTACATTCTTTAGATTTTCATGGCTTAATAATTTTATCTCATCCAACACTTCTTTGTAATCAGCAGGGTGATCGCTTCCATCATCAAAAAATTCGGCTGGTGTAACGCCGAGATACTCACATATATAGAAAAACACCTGCATCGATGGAAAACCGTTCTTGTTTTCCAACGAATTGATGTATCCAGGACTTTGACCAATGGAAAGGCTCATATCTCTGGCAGAGACGCCTTTTTCAGTGCGTAATTTTATTAAACGCTCATAAAACAACTCTTCAAACATAGCGACCACCTTTTTATACGATTGTATCCTACAAGGCAGCAAAATATATCTGGTACAGTTATACATTTTGATTGACCCGTCTGATTGTATTGGATATTATAGAATTGTCGTATGATATATTCCGATGTAAGGAGAAAGTAATGACCAGGATAAAGCGAAATGTGATTGGCGTGAGCATCCTTGTGCCGCTCATTTTTATATGTGCAGTTGGATGCAACAACTCCAGCGAAAAGCAAGGTTTGCAAACGGATTCAATTTACGAAACAGAAATAGATCAGTATATCTCAAATACTGTACCTGAAAAATGTTATTTGTGTGGAACACCTGAACAATCCCTGCTTCCTTTTTACGAAGGTCAAATCAATCTTGGCATTATCAGTTTGAATTCATTCGAGTTTGTCCCGATTGAAATTAACCGCTACGACGATTCCGGAAATTTGATTGAAGAGCCAGCAGGCTTTTCGTCTACCAGTATACGTAACACGGGAGAAAATGGCTTTACTTCCTATGTTATGCCGAACCATGACCGTGGATATGCGAATGCCACAATATATTTTGAGAAAGATAAGGAATTGTACATAGACAATGCGGCCAATTTTCTTTGTACAGAGTGTCTGAATCAAATTCTTGAAAAATGCTGGGATGATGATCCTTTCGGAATAGGGATAATTAATTTCGAGACAGAAGAAATTCGATTGCTCGAACAAGACATAACCGCATTCACGTTTGACGATTTTTATATATCTTGTAAACTGAGAACTTCTAATGATCCTGATAAAGATTCTCTGCAGATGGATTTGCTTATTTTCTACTGTCCGGAAAGATATAAATAAATTTATGCCAATCGCACATTTTTTGTTATAATGGATATAGATAAACGTAGTCCTGCAATGAAACAGACACTTGCAGAATCAGGAATGTTCTATTGCTATATTGACGATTTTTACTCAGGAAACTCAGATGGCATAAAAATGGGCGCTCTATTTAAAGAGATGTATAAGTATTTGGATCATTCCATCCACTTAAATATAAATGATATGCTCGCAGAAGCCCTGCGTGTCACTCGCCTTACCATGACAGATGCCGAAAAACGGCAGTTTTACGATAAGTATATCCGGCCTATGCATCTTGTTATAGATTCAGAAGGTAACGTGAGTATTGAATTAAAAAGATAGGAGGCGCAACCTAATGTTAAATAAGCCAGGTTATATTGATGAAGAACAGAATTACCTATTGAACAGCTTATTGACGCTCACACAAAAGAATCCAGCTATATGGGAATGTGTTGAGTACAATCCATTGTCTTTCTTATCATCGGAGGAAGATGATGGAACGATAAGTGCCTGCATTGTTCAGATGTTTGTCTTTCAGGCTGAACTCAATCAGGTAGAATTTGAGTTAGAACTTTCCGAACATATTGATATTGCGACAGGAAAAGGCGACATTTATATAACATTGGAAAAGCAGTCACCAGACAGTTATGATAAAATAGATACAGGTCTGTCATTTGAAACGGAATATGAGGATTGTCCAGCAGAACAGATTCAGTCTCAGTTCGGGAATCATGTTGCTGCTCAAATGGCGGAAGCTCTCGTCCCAACAGCATTACAATCGGATGCAGCATCCTCCGCACTGCAATGGGCAATTTTTAATGTTGAAGGTGATACGCCGTTGAAATTCAAAGAAAGCAGCTTATACAAACTTGGAGAAGCGCTGTTTGATTCCCGACGTTTTTTAGAGTTTCACCGATGTGTTCTGGACTGCTCATATCGAGAGAAGCTCATGGCAGAATTTAATTAAAAATCAAAGGATGTAAATAATTATGGAAACTGATCACCAGCTAAGAGTTTTATATCTGTACCAGATATTGCTCCGTCACTCCGATGTAGATCATCCAGTCTCCACCAAAGAGCTGATTGATATGATGGAAACCTATCATCAAATCAAATTGCATCGGACAACCATCCCTAAATACATAGAACTGCTGAACGCCGGTGGCCTTGAAGTGATGGAGATTCGTTCCCGTGAAAAGAAATATTATCTGAATGACCGTCTGTTTGAACTGCCGGAAGTGAAATTGCTGATTGATGCGGTGCAGTCTTCAAAGTTTATCTCCGTAGGCAAAAGCCAGGTGCTGATTTCTAAACTGATGGCGCTTACCAGTGAAGCCAATGCGGCAAAGCTCAAGCGCAATCTATATGTGACCGGACGTGTTAAATCGGACAACGAAAAAAGCTACTACATTGTCGAAGCAATCAATGATGCGATTAACGAAGGTAAACGGATTTCATTCTACTATACGGATTACAATACTCAAAAAGAGAGGGTGCTGAAAAACGATGGGTTACCGTATGTTATCAGTCCTTATGCGCTGATATGGGATGGTGACTTCTACTATGTTCTTGGCCTGAACCATGGCCGGAATCAAATCAATACCTTCCGGGTAGATCGGATCAGCAGACAGCCGGAAATTCTTGATGAGGCAGCGACATCGGCACCAGACAGCCTGAATCTGGCAAATTATTCGCGTGAGGTCTTTCGGATGTACGATACGGAGGAACCAGTTGAAGTATCGCTGCTTTGCGAAAACAGTCTGATGAAACATCTGATAGATCACTTTGGTCTGGATGTAGAGGCGGAAACTGTAGATGACAATCATTTCAGAGCGAGGGTATTAGTTTGTACCAGCCCAACTTTTTACCGCTGGGTCTTTGGTTGGTGCGGCAGGATGAAGATACAAAGCCCTGCTTTCGTACTGGACGAATATCAGCGGATGGCGAGAGCTGCGCTGGAATAAGTTTGTTTCAGATTCGACGGAGACTGTAACTGTATGAACCGACAACGAATAAATAATCCAAATAAAAAATATAAGGAACTAAAACAGAAACAAAAAGCTCGTATCTCCGATTTGATGTATCGGGAAACAGACCTATTTCTGCGGGAAAAGAAGCAGCAACCGGATAATGCTGAAGTCATTCAAATTGCTGAGCGGGTGTACTGCCGCGTTCAGGGGCTTGGATTCTGGATTCCTTATGGCGAAGTGCTGAATGAATATCAGAAAAAATGTCCACATATTCTCCAGCGATTACGAGAATCCGGTTTGCCACAGCACTTGCTTCCCAAAACAAAAAACGAACCATCTGCTGACCCAATGAGCACATCAAAGGAAAAACAGCGCAAAACAAAAGGTCACAGACGGCAAAAGCCAAAAGAAATTCCTCTTCCCGAACAGGATGATACCTTTTTCTTTATTGCCGGTTATACTTCCGGCGGCGCTCCCTATGGCGTGACCTGGGAGGAAATGGGATTAGAACCATGGGAGGAAATCGAATAAACAATGATATTTCGCACGAGATGTCGCTAAACGGCGACATCTCATTTTTTCTGGCAAAATATCCCTTGCAAGAAGAACGGGCGTTCGCTATAATATAAATATCTGAAACGAACCGTTTCATTTAGAATGTGAGGAATGACCATGAGAAGCAAGAACCCGGAAGTGATGAATGCAATCTGTACCTTTGTTGACCAGTATTACCGTGAACACCACGCCTCTCCATCTGTAAATGAGATTGCACAAGGCGTTGGCGTGTCAAAGGCGACTTCCTATCGCTACCTTGTCGCCATGAATGAGCGCGGTATGCTTTCCTATGATGGCAAAACCATTGTGACAAAGCAGGTCGGCAAATGTACCTCCGGGTACTTTTCCGCACCGGTGGTTGGCAGTATTCGCTGTGGTGACCCGGAGCGTGAAGAGGAAAGCGTAGAGGAATATGTAAGCCTTCCTAAATCTATTTTCGGGGAGGGGAAATTTTATATTCTCCGCGCTAAAGGCGACTCCATGGTAGATGCGGGCATCGAGGATGAAGATCTGATCGTTATCAGAATACAAGATACAGCGGCGGTCGGCGATATTGTCGTCGCGCTGGATGAGGACAATGAGAACACTCTGAAAATCTTTGGCGGAATTGATGAGGAAAACGGAGATGTGATTCTTCAATATGCGAATCAAACAAAGTATCCGGACAAAGAAATTCGAGTGAAGCAGCTCATTGTACAGGGCGTGGCAAAACACGTCATCAAGGCCCTGTAACACTGGCCTTTACGATAAATCAGGAAAGGATGTGTTCTGACAATGGAAACCTACGATGTGCGCTGCCCAATCTGCGGGGAGCTGAACCATAATCTCTATCTGGAGGAAACGGATGGCTGGATGGAGTGCGAGCATTGCCATCAGGCAGTACAGATACTGGCATACGCTAAAACGAAGCCAATCCCTGTTTATACCGGCAGGGAGCTGGCAAAGAAATTTTTGGCTTCAACAAAGTGACAAGGCCATGGAGGGAGGATGGACTTATGCAGGAAAAAGAAATTTGGCGACCATTCTCATGGCATTGTCCAAATTGCGGTGAAATCTCCGTTGGATATAAAAATTCCAGCGGCACGATCAAGGTGGAATGCTCAAAATGCCATGCAGTAATGGTCAGAAAAGTAATGGGGCGTCGGCATGACCGAATTGACATCTACGCCCCTAAAGGTGAAGTCAATGAGACTGGGCGGCTCACCAGTTTCTGACAAAAAATGAATACACAGGTATAACGACGGACAGGTTGAGATGAAACAGGCTGTGTAAATCCTGCTCCAGGTCACATATCTTAACAGTTCCAGAGGTTTAACCAGACATTACATGAGAGGCCGCTGGCAGAATTGGATTCCAATTTTGGAGTCCGGCTCTGTCGGCGGCCTTCTTTTGTTTTCCGGCAGGGCTTTCTAAAAATATCGAAAGCCTGATATGCATTAAGGGCTGAGGATACAAATATTGCACTGATCCTGTTTTAGGAAGGTGCGGTATCGGTACCCTTCTCTTTTTGCGCTCATTTTCAGGCTGGGAGATGGGAAAACGCTGCGAAGTTTGTATCCTTTGCCGCTTTTCGCACAGGCGGAAAGGAAAAATTATGTATTACGATCCGATGGAATGTGGAATGAGAATTTCGAAACTGCGTATGGAATGCGGCAAGACCCAGCAACAGATGGCCGACAAGTTGAACATTAGTCTGGATCATTACAGGGCGTTGGAAAACGGAAGACGCGGTGGTTCGCTCGACTTGCTGATTGAACTTGCTATTACGTTTGATATTTCTCTGGACTATCTGATCTTAGGGCGGGTGAAATATTCGGACAGTGAGCGTATCCAGAGAGAACTGGAAAACATAATGGGTCAGATTGGACAACTGAAGGCTTCTCTTTAATCTACCGTGACAAACTCGACCAGTACCGTGACAGCGAGTCACTCTGGAAACAATTTGGATTCGGCTACAATTTAATCACAGCCAGGGAACACCGGTTGGGAACCTTGAAAACCGAATACTCATTCATCAGGTACATTACCGTATGTCAGAGCCGGACAGGCAGTACGCCATGACCTTCCACCCGGAGGCGAGCGAACCATACTTGCTACAAAATACCGGATTGCAACCGGCAGGGCCAGGACGGCATACAGGGATAATGATACTTCTGTAATTCGCAGCCCGGCCACAAGGAAGGCGGGGAGGTTAGATGCCTATGGAGCAGCCCAGCAAGCTGCCGCCTGATGATTTCCCGCTTCTCAGGGGTGTCGAGGACAAATGTGAGAAAATAACCGCTTAAGAAATTTTTGGGAGCCATAACCGGGAAGGTTATTCCCGTGTTCTGGCTCCTTTAACATACCCACAAGAAAGGAGTACACACAATGGATCGAGATTTCAAACAATATCATCGCGGAGAGATATACTTCGCAAACTTAAATCCTGCCTATGGCTGTGAGCACGGCGGTATCCGCCCTGTGCTGATCCTGCAGAATGACGTAGGCAACTTCTATTCACCGACATTGATTGTCACACCTGCTACAAAGCAGGCCGACAAAAAGCCATATCTGCCGACACACGTTGTTCTGAGCAAGATTCCCGGAATGAAGTATGACGGAGACTCCTTGTTCATGTTGGAACAGTTACGGGTGATCGATAAGCACCGCATACGCGGCTACGCTGGGCGGTTGACCAAAGCTCAGATGGAACTGATTGATAAAGCGGTATGTGCCAGCCTGGGACTTTCCCAGGATAGTGTATGACGCGCCTGACCCGGCAAGGAAATGACAGGAATTCCCTGATCTGTCTTTGCCCCACCTGCCGGGAAAACTTCGAGATCACAGGGAGTTATCGTATCCGGCGGGCAAATTACAGGCAGACAGTAAAGGAAATCTGCACCTACTGCCAGATTCGCATGGGCTATGACTACTATGTAACGCCGGTATCGGAACGGGGGTGATGAGATGGATGAACTACTGCGGATTGACCCAGAGTTTGAGTCTAAAATTCCACCTCTGACTGAGGAAGAATATCAGCTGCTGGAAGAAAATATTCTCCAGGACGGCGTTGTGCTGAATCCGTTGATTGTCTGGAACGGCTGCATCGTAGATGGTCATAATCGCTTTCGTATTATTCAAGCACATCCGGAAATCAAATACACAGTCTTTGAAAAGGAGTTTCCTGACCGCTATGCCGCGATTGCTTGGATTTGTTGTAACCAGCTCGGACGTCGGAACCTAACACCGCAGCAGAAGAAATATTTGATTGGGCAGCGGTATGAGGCGGAAAAACAAACAGCAAGTTTTCATGGAAATCAACACACTTTAGCTGATGAAAGTGGTGGTGGACAAAATGTCCACCACCAGAAAGTCGAAAAAACCGCAGAAAGAATTGCCCGCGAAAACAATACAAACGAGCGATATGTCCGCCGAGCTGAACGATATGCTATGGGGGTGGATGCTGCTGATGAGATAGAACCTGGAATTAAGAAAGAGTTACTTTCTGGTTCTATTAAGCCTACGGATACTGCTGTTGCAGCTATTGCTAAAGCTGACCCGGATGCTCGCCCTGCATTGGTTGAACAGCTGCGTCAGCCAAAGCAGCTGCCAGATAAAACATCAGCCCCAGTTCAAGAGCAAGTACCGACAGAAATTGAACTTTCCTCAATCACTGATGATGAAGTTCAGCCAGAGTCAGAGCAGGAAGAAGCAGAGCATCCTACCCGCCCCATGACAGAAATCCAAAAAATCCTTGCGATTTCATCCGGCATGGAAACTGCGGAAGAACTGGCAGATGAAAGCACCATGTTCTATGAACTGGAGGATGCGGTAGCTACCATGATTCGCCGATGTCTCCGCTGCTTTGAAAGCTATCCGGGACTTTTAAATAAGAAATCGTACCGCCGCAAGGTACTGAAAATATTCAAAGAAGCCATTCAATTCATTCACAAAATCGAACAGGAGGAACCAACATGAAGAACCTGATTAACTGCCCCTTTGACGAGATGATGATCTACAGCAAGAATCTGGAAGTCCCTCGTAACGCTTACCAGCGGGAACTGAATCCCAACCGTGTCCGCAAGATTGCGGCAGAATTTGACGAGCATATCGCCAATGACCCGAAGGTCAGCTTCCGCGACGGTCACTACTATGTTTTTGACGGTCAGCACACCATTGCCGCCAGGAAGCTCCGCAACGGCGGTCAGGATTTGCCCATTCGCTGCAAAGTGTTCTATGGCCTCTCCGAACTGGATGAGGCTATTTTGTTTGCCCAGCAGACTGGTACTTCTGCCCAGCTTACTGCTGGTGCGAAACTACGGGCGCTGATTTACGGCAATGACCCGGATGCGGTGGCGTTCCTGAAAGCCACGGAGGATGTAGGCTTGCGGCTGGACTACAACCAGGACAGAGGCAAGTGCCGGATCGGCTGCGTTGGCACTGCCTACTCCATCTACAAAAAGGTGGGCGAAAAAATTTATAAGGAAGGAATGCAGCATATTGTAAATGCCTGGGACGGCGCTCCGGATTCTCTTCGCTTTGAGATTCTGCTGGGCGTGGTGTTCTTCGTAGATCTATATCACGATGAATATAGCCCTAAGCGCCTGGTAGAGCAGCTACGCCGGTATGATCCGCTTACCATTTACCGGGAAGGCCGTTCCCTTGGTGTGAATATGGCTGGGTACAAAAAGTATATGTACCAGGTCTACCGGATGTATAACGGTAGCAGCCGTCGCTATATGCTTCCCCTGAAATTCTGATGCAGGACGGATAAAGAAGACCGCCCCGTAATAGGTATAGAATAACGAGCCCCGGAAGGGAGGTCGCTGTGACTATTTTATTGAGCCGCATCATAAGATGGAAGGGGGAAATCATGTGGCGTATCAATCCGTAGAGGAAATGAAAAACGTAGACCCTCGGACGGTTGACCGCTCCCAGCTGGTTGACCGTGAGAGCATCCGTTTAGACCCGGACGCCGGATATGAGGAACGCTTGAAATCCCATATCCGGCAAATCCGCAATCCTTACTGTTACTTAGACGGAGGCATTGTTGTGAAGCTGGCGTTCCAGCCGAAAGGCCCAACCATAGAGGAGCGTGTCAACAGCGTGTATCTCTCCGGCAGTTGACATCCTTTTCAAATGTTCTGCCGGGATGGTAAGATAAAACCGGGTCAAAAACAAAACAGGAACACGAGCCGCAGTCATGATTTGCTGGGGCTTGTACTCCTGCATTTATAGTAGGATCAGCCTCCGTCTTTCTGTGGTGATACATTGGAAAGATTGGAGGTTTTTATTGTGCCAGAAAAGATTTATCGAACGGGAATCTATGCGAGACTTTCCCGTGAGGACAACGAACACGGAGAAAGCAATTCCATATCCAGTCAAAAGGCCATTTGCATGGAGTATATCTCCCGCCATCCAGACCTGGAACTGGTGGAGATTTACGATGAAGACGACGGCTACAGCGGAACCAACATGGAGCGTCCGGGATTTCAACGAATGCTTCAAGATATGCGTTCCGGTAAGATTGACTGTGCAATCAGTAAGGATCTGAGCCGATTTTCCAGAAATTACATTGAGGCAGGAAATTATCTGGAGAAGATTTTTCCGTCCCTGGGCATCCGCTATATTGCTGTTAATGACTGTTATGACAGTCTGGCACCAGGAAGTGCTTCGGATGCTATCACATTGCCGTTTAAGAATCTGGTAAACGACATTTACTGCCGGGATATATCTGTAAAAATCCGAACTAACCTGGAAGTGAAGCGCCGGAAAGGTGAATATGTCGGTTCTTTCGCTCCGTATGGCTACCGGAAATCCGCAGAGGATAAAAACCGCCTGGTGGTGGACGACGATGCGGCGGAAATCGTGACCATGATTTTCGGAATGTTTAAGGACGGTTTTCCCATCCTGCGCATTGCACAGCGGCTGAATCAAAGCGGTGTGCCAACCCCGATGGAACACAAACGCCAGCAAGGGGTAAGGTTTCAGACAGCGTTTCGGCGGCGGGATGTTCCCCAATGGGGATACAACACCATCGCTAGAATATTGAAGAATGAGGTTTACTTAGGCAACCTGACTCAGGGCAAGCGAGGAACGCCCAACCACAAGGTACATGATATTCGTCTGAAAGATGAAGCAGACTGGATTCATGCAGAAGCTACCCATGAAGCGCTGATCTCATCGAATGATTTCATGGTGGTGTCGGAACTGCTCAAACGGGATATGCGGGCTGCGGATGACAGCGGACAACATTATTTGTTTTCCGGATTCCTTTACTGCGGGGATTGTAAGCAGGGTATGGTTAGAAAAACTGTGACGCGCAGTGGGAAAAAGTATATTTATTATGTCTGTGGAAAACATCGGAAAGAAAAGAACTGCTCTCCCCATTCTTTCAGTGAGAACCGACTGCGGGAAGTTGTATTCCATGCAATCCATGACCAGATTGAAACCGTTATGCACCTGGATCAGGTGCTTGCGTTTATCGAACGTCTTCCTCTGGAAAATCGGAAATCTTTCAACTATGAAGCACAGATTGTCAAAGTAGAGGAAGAAATCGAACGGTACAGGAAACTGAAGCTCCGGCTCTATGAAGATCTGGCAGATGGCGTGATTACAAAGAGTGAGTATACAGAGTTCCGCAACGCCTATACGGCTCGGATTGAAGAAAAATCTGAAACCGTGGAACGTCTGAAGAAGGAACAGGCGCAGGCGGCAACTACCGGTATGACGAACCGTGCCTGGGTACAGGCGTTTGCTCAGTTCAAAAATATTTCGGAGCTGGATCGCCGGGTGTTGGTGGCACTGGTAGACCGGATTTTTATTTACGAGAGCAAAGCGATTGAGATTCAATTCAAATACCGGGATGAATACGAGCTGGCGCTCCGCTATGTCCAGGAATTTGAAGAAAGGCCAGCTGCGGCTGGCTGAACATAGGAGGATACCATGGCAAGAAAGAGTAGAAAAAACAGCAGTCAGCCGGAATCGGCAGCACAGATCGGACAGGTGTCCTATGTCACTGCAATCTATGCACGGCTGTCTGTAGAGAACAGCGGAAAACAGGACGAAGGCGCTTCTCTCCAGAACCAGATTGATGTTTGTAAGGAGTATGTTGCAGGCTGTCCCTATCTCAGACTTGCGGAGGTTTACGCCGATAACGGAAAAACCGGCACGGTTTTTGACCGTCCTGCCTGGAACCGGCTGATGGATGATGTGCGTAGTGGTAAGGTGGAAGCTATCGTGGTTCGTGATCTGAGCCGATTCGGGAGAGATTACATTGAAGTGGGCAACTATCTGGAAAAGATTTTTCCGGCATTGGGAACACGCTTCATCTCTGTCAAAGAAAACTTTGACAACTTTACCTGCGGCAGTTCCATGGAGTCCCTCTCTGTGTCGCTGCAAAATTTGATTAACGCCCTGTATTCCAGAGATATTTCCCGTAAGGTTTCCACGGCGCTCCTGGCGCAGCAGCAAAACGGAACCTTTCAGAGCCGTAACCCGCCTTACGGGTATATGTGGAATGAAGATAAATCCGCTTATGTAATTGACGAGGCTGCCGCTCCTTATGTGCGGAATATATTTCGCTGGAAGATGGAGGGCGTTTCTGTCAATTCCATGATTCACCGCTTAGAAGAAGCAGGCGCTGTCCATCCGGAACTTCGCAAGCGTGAAAATGGTTCCCGACATGGCAATCAGGTTGGAAAAGGCTGGGCAAAGTCCACGATCAATTCCATTCTTGAAAACCCGGTCTATCTGGGACACACGATTCACGGCAGAATGCGTACCGCTATTTATAAGGGTGTCAAGAAGCATAAGGAAGATCCAGAAAACTGGATTTGGTATGAAAATACACATCCGGCGATTATTTGCCAGGAAGATTTCGATACAGTTCAGCATATTCTGGCGGAGGCCAGTCGTATCCGGCAGGAGAAAATGAAACAGTCTGCCATTATCCGGGAACAGATGATTGATTTCTTTGACCAGAAAATATTCTGTGCAGACTGTAAAAAGCGAATGTACTTCCGCCGACATCGTATTGACAAAAAGGGACCGGAAGAATGGATGGGGTCATATGAGTGCAGCACCTATACTTCACGCCGCCACGAACACTGTACAAAGCATTATATACGACAGAATGTTCTGAATGAAAAAGTGCTCACTGTCATACAGGATCAGCTACGGGTTGCCCTCAACTACGAGCGGCTGCTCAGTATCTTAAAGGGAAGCAAGGAAGAAAGCAATCTCAAAGAAAAGTACAACGCCGCTGTCTCCAGTATCAGCTTGAAGCTGAATGCCCTGAATCAAAAACGAAGCAAGTTATATGAAAGCTACGTGGAAGGTATTCTGAATGAAGAAGAATATTCTTTTGCTAAGAAGACCTATGAGAAAGAACATGAACGCCTGAGTCAGCTGATGGATGAAGCGGTTCAGCGCCGGACAAAGTTTCTGGATTCTATTTCTCCGGATAATAAATGGATGTCTATGATGAAGGCGGCCACCGGTACTACGGAACTGACGCAAAAGCTGGTGAATACCATGATAGAGAAAGTTCTGATTTATGAAAATGGCGCTGTCGAAGTTGTTCTTTATTACGATGATGTGTATCAGGAAATGTGCCAGAGTATTCTGGAAATGCAAAAGAAGAAGGAGGCGATCTCATGAAAGAACCAAAAGTTGCCATTTATATCCGTTTGTCCATGGCTGACGAGGATACACGCCGATCCAAAGAGGAAAGCGACAGCGTACAGCATCAGAGACTGCTGATCCACGAATTTCTGAACCGGCATCTGGAATTAAAAGATGCTCCACGCACGGAATTTGTAGATGACGGCTTTACCGGCACAAACACCAATCGTCCGGCCTTTCAAAATATGATGAAAAAGTTCCGCTCCGGTGAACTGAACGTCCTCGTTACCAAAGATTTTTCAAGAGCCATGCGGGACTACACGGAAATGGGAAACTATCTGGAATGTGTGTTTCCTTTTTTGGGTGTGAGATATATCTCAATCAATGATGGTTATGACAGCAACGATTATAAAGGCGTTACCAGTGGAATGGATGTGGTAATCCGCAATATTGTCTATGCGTCTTACAGCAAAGACCTGTCCGTGAAGACCACAACGGCAAAGCTGCAAATGATGAAGCAGGGCAAGTATGTGGGCAGTATTGCTCCTTATGGCTACCAGTTTCACCCTACCCTCCGCAACAAGCTGGCGATTGATCCGGAATCCGCTTCGGTGGTGCGAAGGATTTTTGATCTGGCGCTGGCAGGAAAAAAGACCAGACAGATTGCGGAGATTTTGAACATAGACGGCGTACTGACACCGGGCAGTTACTTCCGTCTGAAACATCCAGACCAGAACCGTTTTCAGAAGCGAAAAGAAAGCAACGGCTGGAATTATCATACGGTGCTGGGTATCCTGCATCAGTACGAATACACGGGCGCAACAGTTGGGCATAAACGGTCCAAAGCTGCCGTCAATGTCAAAAAAGCCCTTCCGAACAGGAAAGAAGACTGGATTGTAGTGGAGAATATGCACGAAGCCATCGTAACCCATGAAGAATTTCAGAAGGTGCAGGAAATACTGAAGCTCGGCAGGAAACGCGGTAGCCATGGAATACAGGAGTACCCATTGAAAGGTGTTGTCCGATGTGCAGAGTGCCATCGGATAATGACTCGCCGGACTGGCAGAAAAGGCGCTGTATATTATCTCTGTGATAAGTCGGCATCCGATCCGGGCGCATCCTGCCCACGGGGAAAGCATTTCATGGAGGCTGACATTGAACAGGTAGTGCTTCATGCCATTCAGCAAATGCTTACTTTGTATCGGCAAAAAGAAAACCAGAAAACAGCCTTACAGTTTACTCGGACAGGCAGGATCAACGCTTGTATGGCTGAATTGACCCGTCTGCAGCAGCTTCAGGAGCGCTACCGGCAGGAAAAACTGACTCTGTATGAAAGATATATTGCCGGTGACTGTAGCAAGGAACGCTATCTTAAGAAAAAGGCTGAGATTGATAAAACAGTTCAAGAACTGGATGAAGATGTAAAGAAACAGGAATCGGCTTTGGCCGCTCTGGAGGAGGAAGCTCATACCTCGGAAAATCCACTGCGGGAACTGAGCAGACAGTATCGGGATACCCCATCTCTTACCAAAGAAATGGTACGGGGATTTATTCAGGATATTTACATCTATCCGGATTCGCAGATTGAGATTGTATGGAAATTCCGGGACTGCTTTGCAGACCTGATAGACAATCAAACAGAAGAAACGGAGGACAATTATGGAACTGACATTCAAAGATAATACTGCCGCAGATTTGCAGGATCGTGCGTGTAGCATTCTGTTATCGCTAAGCATGATGGCTGACGTGAGAAACAGAAAGATTGATGGAACCAGTGAAGTGACTCGTGTATGCCGCCAGGAGCAGAAATATCATTACCAACGTGCAGTGCTCAATACCTTGCGGCTTCTCGGCGTTATGATTGGTCACAGCGAAATGGCCAGCGACAAAAATCTGGAAACCATCAGCGAAACTGGTTATGACGGCTTCCTTCACATAATCCGCGAATATGAGACATACTTTGATTTAGACGACAAATTCGAGGCATAATCCTCCTGATGAAAAGTCGGAGGACGCGGCGGGCAGCCAGCCCGGAAACGTCCTCCGGCTTTTCAAAATTTTTTGGTTCTTTGTTGACACAAGGAGATATGTCACGGTTAGGGCGAAACTACCTGCAGGTGGGAATGTATACCGAAACATTATGGACAAGGACACAAAAGGCAGACCGAGAAACGGGCTGCTGACAACAAATAAAGGCTGAATATCAAGCACCGGGAAAGTGCGAGATATTCAGCCTGTTTTGTTGTCCGGGGTTTCCAAAGGGGCTTGCCCCTTGGCACACGACTTTGCTTGCAAAGTGTAGTGTGTTATACGCTCTGTCGGCGTTGCTGCGAAAATGGGGTTGCCGCCGGGGGAGGGCAAGCACATTTGAAGCAGCAGGAAAACAGATCTGTGATTGCGTGGCGGGAAGCCACAAGCGCAAGGCTGGTTTCATCAGCAGACAGGGCGTATATGAAAGCCCCCGTCCCTCGTTCCATGCTGGACTTCGTGACAAAGTGTCCCGAACTTGTGGACTTACTCCCGTAAAATTGAAATAGGCGGGAAAGCCATTTTTGGGCTTTCCCGCCTTGATTGCCCATCAGCAAAGACGGGCAGGACTGTCAACGGCGGCACATAAAATGTGCCGTTCATCTTGACCGTTGACTGGCTCGGCTGGCTTTGCTATTTTCCAGATAAAATGGTATTCATAGCGCAAATACGCCAAAAATTATTTACTTGTTCAAACTCAATTTTCAAATCTTGCTGAAAATGAGCGAGTAATGTTTGATTGTCCCATTCATATTGCGTATTGTTCCACGAGAGAAATCCCTCCACAAAAATTTTGTGATCAATATGAAATTGTTGAATACATTGCGTCGTTATAGATACGAATTTTAGAACATCGATGGAGGCAAACACACTATCAGGAACACCTGAAAATGCAACAAAAATTGCTCCACCAGAATGTGGACCTCTGTAATAACAATACTTATCAACTAAGCCGCAAGTTACGATAGACAGGTTATGCCCGTTGAATGTATCGTCCAATGTAAATTCTGCTGTCGTTAGTGGCTCTAAATTCCAGCGTTCCCCCACTACTTTTGCGTGTGTGGCTACCTGAATAATTTTCTCGGAAAATCCATTGACATTTTCCCACCCCCACAGCCATGTGTTACTTGATGTTGCCTCGCTTCCGATGAATTGAAGCGGATACTTTTGATTTCCAAAAAGTATTACGCCCTCTGAAAAATCAACATTCCAGTCCTGCCCCTTTACCACCTGCTCACTACAAGCAGTCTGTATTGCTATCATTTTACCTAAGCAAGCTGAAAACACTTGAAACCAATTTCCTGTATCAATATTGAGATGCTCAATCCAAATATTTTTTCTGTTATCCTGTTTTCTGTCTTTGCCCCAAAATCTCATCTGTATTTCCTCCGTAATACATTTCTTTTATTTCCTCCCTCGCTGTGGGGTTGGATTTTTCAGCAAGTCCGACTTCTGTGCAATCTTTTTCAGCCACTTCTTTTCTTCTTCGGACAGCTTCTTCAAATTCAATTTGAGCCGCTTACAGATAAACGCCAAAGCCGCTTGCTCCGGGTCGCTGTCTGGGCTGGCAGTTTCCTCGGCGGTCTGCAAGAAATCTTCCAGTGGATTGTCCTCCGGGACACTGAAAAAATCTTCCTTATGTGCTTCCCGCAGGTCAAGAGCTATCTTGTTTATATCCTGCTGTATCACATAGCGGCAAAAGCTGTCATCATCAATATGGGCGGCGATAAGCTGTCTTAACTGCGGGTCAGACAAGCCGAGATTGTGCTGCTTCATAATGGTTGCACTCACAGCGTCCACTATGGCGTTTGCACTCTGTACCTGTTTGCCAGCGATACCGTTTACATAGATTTCAAGGTCAGCCATCAGCCGGGGAAAATCCGGGTGTACTGCCAGTTCACACAAGAGGGAATTATCTATCAACCCACTTTTCAAGAGTTCAATCATATCATCACTCAAACGCAGGTCTGCAAGATCAGCGTTTGGGTGATTTCTTGTTTGGGACAGCCCCAGCAGATAATCGGCGGTCACGCCGTAAAACTTCGCCAGCTTAATAATTGCATAGTGGCTGATGTCCTTGAAGTCTTTTGCTTCATAGCTGCCCAACGCAGACTTGGAGAGATTTACCTGTTCTTCAAGCAGCTCCAGCGTCAACCCACGCTCCACACGCAAGTCTTTCAATCGTTCTTGTATGGATAGTTCCATGCTCTCCCCTCCTTGTCCGCTCGATAAATGAGAACTATTTGAGAAAAAAATACTCTTCACGATAGGGACTAATATTTCAAGAGGAAAAATCCCCATACACAATTACTAAATTCGCCCGCTACGAACTCATGCTCTTCCCCATTGATGACAACTGTGTAAACCGGGAACTTGTATTCTTGGCTATAGAGGGGATCACGAACTTTTACTCTTTGCCCTGTTGTTTTCCATTGATAATCAAATATATTGACACCAAATAGAATTGTGTTTCCATCGATGCCAGTTATTTCATGCTGCCATGTTTTCTGTTTCCACATTTTCATGGGATACGAACCATCTTCTTTCCTTATAAAATTTCGCTTTATCACTTTGTACTTATCATTCTACCACAATTCCGAGAGCGTGGAAATAGGCAGTTTTTTGGGCGGATTTCCTACCTTTCGGATATACGGGACGGGCGGTCTTTTAGGTGTAGACTTAGGGTAGTTCATCGATGGACAGCACCTTGAAAAATGAATGACCGTCCGAAAAGGAATGCCCCGGCAGGGGAAGCACCGCAACGAGCCACTTCGGGACAAAATGTCCCGAAGTCCGGGGAGCGTGCCAACGCCGGAACACGCCGCAGGAATGGGGCAGGAAGCCTTTTCGGGGAGAACGGCAAAGGAAAAATGGAGGGAACACATGAGAGAGAACCCATATAAACGACTGCCGCCCATAGAGCGCAAGCCGGACGGCTCCCTTTACCGCATGACACCAGCACAGAGGAAACAGGCAAACGCCCTGATCCGCCGGAAGTGCTGCTGTTATGAGGACGGGAACTGTATGCTCCTTGACGATGGGGACACCCACACCTGCCCCCAGACCATTTCTTTCTCGGTCTGCTGTAAGTGGTTCCGCTGGTCGGTCTTGCCGCAAATCGGAATGCTGGAAGCAGAGATTTTCCGGGATAAGGAGCTAAAACGCTGTGCGGTCTGCGGCAGAGTGTTCGTCCCAAAGTCCAACCGGGCGAAATACTGTCCCGGCTGTGCCGCCAGAGTTCACAGGCGGCAGAAAACAGAAAGTGAACGGAAAAGGAGGTCTTGTGTGGACAGTTAGGGGCTGAAAAGTCCTTGATTTACAAGGCTTTGCAAGCACAGAACAGGGACAGGCAATAGAAACTACCGTCTGCCCTAGAAAACGGGGTTCTAACCGTCCACAAAACACGATATGACAAACACCATTTATATCCATCAGCCGGAAAAGGCGGTCAGCTTCACCCGGCTTCCCAATTTCCTTTTTGAAGCCCCCACATTCACGCCACTGTCCAACGAAGCAAAGGTATTGTATGCCTTTGTCCTGCGCCGGACAGACCTGTCCCGGAAAAACGGCTGGGCGGACGAATATGGGCGCATTTACCTCTACTATCCCATCAATGAGGTAGTGGAGCTGCTCCACTGCGGGCGGCAGAAAGCGGTCAACACCCTGCGGGAGCTGCAATATGCCGGACTGGTGGAGATCCAGAAGCAGGGCTGTGGAAAACCCAACCGTATTTACCCAAAATCCTACGAAGCGGTTCCAAACACCGACTTCAAGAAATCCGGTTATGGAACACCGGAGGACTGAAAACCGCACTCCACAAGTACGATAATCAATCCTCTTGAAGTACGAAAACCGGACGGTATATAGAAATACAGAGATAAAAATATTGATTTATATTCTATCCATTCCCTTCCTATCTGAGATATTTTCTGCGGGATTTTCCTGTGGAAAAGTCCCGGAAAGGAATGGAATGGGGAAAGGAGTTTCATGGCACAACACGCAATCTTGCGATTTGAAAAGCACAAGGGCAACCCGGCAAGACCGCTGGAAGCCCATCACGAACGGCAGAAAGAGCAATACGCCAGCAATCCCGACATTGACACCAGCCGGAGCAAGTACAATTTCCATATCGTCGAGCCAGAGGGACGCTATTACCACTTCATTCAAAGCCGCATTGAACAAGCAGGCTGCCGTACCCGTAAGGACAGTACCCGGTTTGTGGATACGCTGATTACCGCCAGCCCGGATTTTTTTAAGAAGAAGTCCCCAAAGGAGATACAGGAATTTTTCCAGAGGGCGGCTGATTTCTTAATCGGGCGGGTAGGGAAAGAAAATATCGTGTCGGCGGTGGTACACATGGACGAGAAAACGCCCCACCTGCATTTGGTCTTTGTCCCGCTGACAGAGGACAACCGCCTGTGTGCAAAGGAGATTATCGGGAACAGAGCCAGCCTCACAAAATGGCAGGACGATTTTCACGCCTATATGGTGGAGAAATATCCTGACTTGGAGCGTGGGGAAAGTGCCAGCAAGACAGGCAGGAAGCATATCCCCACCCGTCTGTTCAAACAGGCGGTCAATCTCTCCAAACAGGCAAGAGCCATTGAAGCCACACTGGACGGCATTACCCCGTTCAACGCCGGGAAGAAGAAAGAGGAAGCCCTCTCCCTGCTGAAAAAGTGGTTTCCGCAGATGGAGAACTTCTCCGGGCAGCTCAAAAAATACAAGGTCACGATAAACGACCTTTTGGCGGAAAATGAACAGTTGGAAGCCAGAGCCAAAGCCAGCGAAAAAGGCAAGATGAAAGATACGATGGAACGGGCAAAGCTGAAAAGCGAACTGGACAATTTACAGCGGCTGGTTGACAGTATCCCGCCGGATATACTGGCAGAACTGAAACGGCAGCAGCGGCACACAAGGGAACGGTGATTGATGACAGAAAACATTTCACGCCGCAGCATGGCGGCACTGCACTTTGAAAATTAAATATGGAGGTACTATGGAGCATATCAGATACAAGAAAGAAACCGAAGTCGTGACTTTTCAGGGGAAGGAAATCACGCTGGAAAATCTCTCCCCGGTGTTCACGCCGGAGCAGGAAGCAGCAAAACGCCGGGAGCTGGAACAGCAGCTTTATGAGGTGTTCCGCAAGTATGCCGACAAACGGCAGAGAGAGGAAGCCGGGGCATAAGGTTTTCCGAAGCCATCGTTGATTTGCGGGGCTGCTGGCGGTATAATAAAAGTGTCAGCAGCTCCGTTTCTATTTTAAGAAAAGGAGCGACAATATGAACAATCGAATAGACGCAATCTATGCAAGGCAATCGGTAGACAAAAAGGACAGCATTTCCATTGAAAGCCAGATTGAGTTTTGCAAATACGAATTGAAAGGCGGGAACTGCAAAGAGTACAAGGACAAAGGGTATTCCGGGAAAAATACGGAGCGTCCACAATTCCAACAGCTTATGCGGGATATTGAAAGCGGCCTTGTGCGGAAAGTGGTGGTTTACAAGCTCGACCGCATCAGCCGTTCCATTCTCGACTTTGCGAAGATGATGGACTTCTTCCAAAAGTACGAAGTGGAGTTTGTGTCCTCTACGGAGAAGTTTGATACCTCTACTCCCGATGGGGCGGGCGATGCTGAATATCTGTATCGTGTTCGCCCAGCTTGAACGGGAAACCATACAGAAGCGGGTGCAGGACGCATGGTACTCCCGTTGCCAGCGTGGTTTCAAAATGGGCGGTAAAACGCCCTACGGCTTTCGGACAGAGCCTTATGTGATGGACGGGGTGCGCACAAAGAAGCTGGTAATAGAGCCAACCGAAGCGGCCTTTGTCCGGCAGATGTATGAGATGTACGCTGACCCGCAGGTATCGCTGCATGACATTACAAAGAAGCTGACGGCGGACGGTATGCGTACTTATCATGGCAGGCCGCTGTCAAGGGCTACTTTGAGCGTTATTCTCCGAAACCCGATTTATGTCATGGCTGACCTCGACATATACGAGTTTTACAAAAGCCAGGGGACGGATATTTACAATGACGCCGCCGACTTTGCCGGGACAAACGGCTGCTATTACTATCAGGGCAAGGGGAATACAGAGGACAAGCACAAGCACCTGCAAGGACAGACGCTGGTACTGGCTCCACATGAGGGGTTTATCCCATCGGAGCTGTGGCTGAAATGCCGGAAGAAGCTGCTTGCCAGCCACACCTACCAGCCCGCAAGGAAAGCCCGGAACACATGGATGGCGGGAAAAATCAAATGCGGGAAATGCGGGTATGCGCTTATGTCGGCGCACTCCAACGGCATCCTCTATATGCGTTGCACCGTCCATGCGGACAGCAAGGCGTGTCCCGGCTGCGGGTGCGTGAAGCTGCACGAACTGGAAGCGGTGGTCTATGGGGCTATGGTGAAGAAGCTGAAAGATTTTAAGACGCTGACAGGCCGGAAAAAAGCGGCGAAAATCTCCCCGAAGCTGGCGGCAAAGCGGCTGGAACTGGCGCAGGTGGAAAGCGAGATTGAAAAGCTGCTTGACACGCTGACGGGCGCAAGCCCTGTTTTGCTCTCCTATGCCAACAGCAAAATTGAGGAGCTGGACGCAAGGCGGCAGTCCATTGCCAATGAGATTGCAAAACTCTCTGCGGACGCTGTGCCGATGGAGAAGATGGAAAGCATTTCCGGGTATCTGGATGACTGGGAGAATGTCAGCTTTGAGGACAAGAGGCAGATGGTGGACGCATTGATAACGGTCATCCGGGCAACAAATGAAAAGGTAGAAATTGAATGGAAAATCTGACGGGTTAATCCCCACCGTACCTATCCTTTTTGTGCTCTTGTCTATAATAGTGAGATGATTTTCCCACAAAAAGGCGTCCGCTTTATCGCCATCAACGATGGAGTGGACAGCGCACAGGGCGACAATGATTTTGCCCCTCTGCGGAACATTTTCAACGAATGGCTGGTGAGAGATACGAGTAAGAAAATCAAAGCTGTAAAACGGTCAAAAGGCATGAGCGGCAAGCCTGTTACGAGCAAACCCGTGTACGGCTACCTCATGGACGAGGACGAAAACTTCATCATTGACGAGGAAGCCGCACCCGTGGTCAAGCAGATATACCGTCTGTGCCTTGCCGGGAACGGTCCGACCAAGATAGCCCGTATGCTGACCGAGCAGGAAATCCCAACGCCGGGAACGCTGGAATACCGCAGGACGGGCAGCACACGCCGCTATCACCCCGGCTATGAGTGCAAATGGGCGACAAATACCGTGGTGCATATCCTTGAAAACCGGGAGTACATGGGCTGTTTGGTGAACTTCAAGACGGAGAAACCGTCCTACAAGACCAAGCACAGCATAGAAAATCCCATTGAGAAACAGGCAGTTTTCGAGAACCACCATGAGCCTATCATCGACACCCAGACATGGGAGCGTGTGCAGGAATTACGCAAACAGCGCAAGCGTCCGAACCGCTATGATGAAGTGGGCTTGTTCTCTGGTATGCTCTTTTGCGCGGACTGCGGCAGCGTCATGTATCAGCAGCGTTACCAGACCGATAAGCGGAAACAGGACTGCTATATCTGCGGGAACTACAAGAAGCGCACCCATGACTGCACCGCACATTTTATCCGCACCGACCTTTTGACTGCGGGCGTTCTCTCCAATCTACGGAAAGTGACGAGCTATGCGGCAAAGCATGAAGCCCGGTTTATGAAGCTGCTGATCGAGCAGAACGAGGACGGCGGCAAACGCCGGAACGCCGCCAAGAAAAAGGAACTGGAAGCTGCCGAAAAGCGTATCGGTGAACTTTCCGCTATTTTCAAGCGGCTGTATGAGGACAGCGTAAGCGGTCGCATTTCTGACGAGCGTTTCACGGAGCTTTCGGCAGACTATGAAGCCGAACAGCAGGAATTGAAAGAGCGTGTTGCCAGAATACAGGCGGAGCTTTCCAAAGCACAGGAAGCTACCGTAAACGCAGAAAAGTTTATGAACATTGTCCGCAAGCACATGAACTTTGAAGAACTGACCCACACCCTCTTGCGTGAGTTTGTAGAGAAAATCGTTGTGCATGAGTGCAGCTACGATGAAAACGGCACACGCAGACAGGATATTGAGATTTACTATTCTTTCGTCGGCAAGGTGGACTTGCCCGAATGACCGCCCGCCCTATCCGATATCAAAGGCAAGTACCGGATAGGAAAGGCAAAATTTTTTACACTTCTATTACTTCTTTATCACACATAAGCAAATATTCATATCATCAATCACAACATGGTCACACGCCGCAGGAACTACATGCCAGGAAGGACCGTCTACAGCAGTAAAGCCTTTTAAGAGTACATTATTACACCACTTGGCATAGATAAAGAAACGGTGTGCATTACTGTCCGGCAGATGCCAGCAGGCTCCGTTGATAATTCCGTTTCCTACAATGGAAATATTGTCACAATGGTCTGCGTATACACAACCTGATACAACAGCACCTTCCTCTATGTAAACCGTATCATTGGACTTTAAGGTAAGAACTCCTACATTATATACCTTGCCCTTTTCAAAGCAGATGGTGGTATCTGCCGGCTTCTCAATCCTGTGCGAGCAAAGCACAAACAATGCATCATGAAGACCACCATCTGTCTCTACAGTAAACTTTCTCGGTTCATCAAGATGGATATGGACTGTTTCTCCTTTTACAGAAGGAACTATGCCAAAGCTGGACGGACGGATTTCAAGTTTTTCATATGGTGTATGGATTGAAATCTCCAGATCATACGCTTCGTTATCTACTACTACAACATAGTCAAACGAATCTGTATGGTATACCACACGCTCTGTTCCATTGCAGGTAACACTGTATTTTGTTGATTTTTCCAATTCATCTACAGATTTTAAAATAAATCTCGGTTCCTTGACCGGGTCCGGATTAGGATAATAAATCAAATCATTTTCAAAATCCTTCATATCTCTTTTCTCCTCGCTCCATCATAAATACTTATGATTCATACTGCCTATAATCAATTACCAGAGCTGTTATTTAATTCTTCGTCAGTTAATTATACTATTGCAATTATAGCAAATTTTAATAAATATGTCATTTGTTATTTAACATATTTCGCGAAATGCTTCACGATTCGTTATGATGATCTTATTTCCATTCCCTATATACATTCTATCATTCTTTCAGTACGATAGTCTGTACTTCAATTCCTAAAGTTCCCTTTAATCGTCTGTCTAATCGAACTCAACGAAATCAGGTGACCGTGCCTTGGAAGGACGGCATAAAACTGTTCCTGATAAAATGCTTGGATATGAACCGCTTTCAGGTCGCCCAGCGTAACGCCGAGATTTCTAAAGTAAGGAATGATCCTGCTGGAGCACAACACGTTCTATCTGCGTGACGGCGTGCCCTTCGTGCGCGCCCGCATGGGCGGAGGCAACTACACCGAGAAGGATGATACGATCATCTCGCTGGCCTAAAAAGCACAAAAACAACCACCGCCCCGGATGTCGAATCTTTCCGCATCCGGGGCGGATTTTTGTACGCATTTGCCCGTTCGGGCGGGGTTTGCGCAAATGTCGAATGTATGGTAAAATACAGGTAAAATCAGCTTTTGGGGGTCATCTTATGGGCATTGTAGTCATCGGTGCGGTTTTTGTGGACATCAAGGGGTATCCGCTGTCCACTTATATCCCGGGCGGGCGCAACGCGGGCCGGGTCGAGCAGGTACACGGCGGCGTCTGCCGCAACGTGGCGGAGGACATTGCCAATGTCGAGCTGCGCCCCACCTTCGTCAGTCTGGTGGACGACACCGGCTCCGGCCAGGACGTCATTGACAAGCTGGCCCGGCACAAGGTCAACACCCGCTACATTCAGCGCATGCCGGACGGCATGGGCACCTGGCTGGCCGTGTTCAACAACGACGGCGATGTCTGCGCCGCCATCTCGAAGCGGCCCGACACGACGCCGCTGACCGCATTATTAAAGGAAAAGGGCGACGAGATCTTTGCCGACTGCGACGGCGTCGCCATCGAGTTTGATCTGGAGAAGGAGACCGTCAAGCAGATTTTGCACTACGCCAAAAAGTATCACAAAAAGGTCTACGCCGCGGTCTCCAACATGAGCATTGCCATGGAGCGCCGCAGCCTCCTGCAGGAGGTCGACTGCTTTGTCTGCAACCAGCAGGAGGCCGGGCTGATGTTCTCCGACGATTACGGCCACCTGACGCCGGACGAGATGTGCGCCACGCTGGCCGCCAACGTGCGCAGCGCCAACATTCCCTGCATGGTTGTGACGATGGGCGAGCAGGGCGCCGTCTACGCCCGCACCGACGGCGAGAGCGGCATGGTGCCCGCCAAGAAGGTCGATGTCATCGACACCACCGGCGCGGGGGATGCTTTCTTCGCCGGGACGGTCATCGGCCTGACCTACGGCAAGACGCTGGCTGAGGCCTGCGAGATCGGCAGCCGCCTGGCCGCGTCGGTCATCTGCATCTCGGAGAATGTCTGCCCGCGGTTCCGCCCGCAGGAGTTCGGGCTGGATGTGCCGGTCACAGACTGATTTTTTCGTTTTTTGGCACGCATTTCCCTTATTTTGCCATTTTTCCGATTTCGCACATTTTGCCTTTTTAGCAGTTTTCTATCCGCGCATTTTCAGTTCGTATGGCCGTTTCAGTGCATTTCAGTATCGGAATTTCGTGCACAGTTTTTCGAAAATTCAAAATATTTAGTTACTGTATAACCAAACATGAAAACAGACAACCTCATCCCCGCAGTCCCCCTTGACCGGCGGGAGCTTGCACCCGGCGTGCAGCTCTGCTTCACCCGGCTGGACGCGCCGCTCTGCCCGCCCCCGCTGGACTGGCCGCGGCTGCTCGTCTTTGATTTCTGCCGCAGCGGACGACGCGCCATCCCGGACGGCGCACAATATGCCATCGTGACGGAGGGTCATGCCGCAGTCAGCTTTGCTGTGCCCGGTGCAGACTTCTACCTGCCCGGCAGCCAGTACGAGGCGCTGCAGCTTTTCATTGACCCCGACGCCGTGCAGGCGGACAGCTTTTTGACGCTGATGGGGCTGGAAATAGGCGGCATCGCGGATTATTTCTGCCGCGGCGGCGTCCACTGCTGCCCGATGAGCGACGCCATCACGGCCATTGTGGACGAGGTCTGGGACGACGCCGCCTACGCCGCTCCCGGCGAGCTGCGCTATGCCGCCGTGCGGCTGCTGTATGAGCTGCTGCGCCTGCCCGACGAGGCCGACACGGCCCGCTGCCCCGCGCGGCAGGTCGAATGCGTGCGCGAGGCCGAGACGCTGGTTCTGCAGGACCTCTCGGTCCGCCGCCCGGCCCGGGAGCTGGCCGACCATTTTGGTTTGAGCGAGAGCGGCTTCAAGCTGTACTGCCAGAACGTGCTGGGCGAGGGGTATCTCGCCTACTTCCGCCGCCGCCGGCTTGAAAGAGCCGCCGAGCTGCTGCGCACGACCCCCCAGCGGGTGCAGGACATCGCCGCCCGGGTCGGCTACGAGAGCCAGGGCCGCTTTGCCCAGGCGTTCTACGACCAGTTCCGCCTGACCCCGCTGGAATACCGGCGCTTGTCGAAGTAAAATGCCCTTGGCCGCCTCCCTCGCAGAGGGAGGCAAGAAAGCCACGACCCGAAAGGAGCGGAAAATTGAACAACATCACGCGCTCGATTTTCCGTGCCATTCATGAGGGGCGGTGGTTGAGCATTGAATACAAAAACCAACAGACCCAGCAGACCAAATACTGGGTCGCTATCCGCGGGCTGAACCCCAGGACCCGCACCCTGAACGTTGACGGGCTGCATCTGGGCAAATTAAGCGTGCAGGCGCTCGACCATATCAGCATTGACCGCATCCAGACCGCCGAGGTCGTGGACGGCTCGTGGTGCCCCGTCAACCAGACGCTCATCGACGACATCCGCGACAACCCCGGGCGGTACGCGGCGCTGTTTGACAACGCCGCCAACCTGCGGGTGCTGGACTATCTGGCCGCCTGCAACCGGCTGGACGCCACGCCCTACCAGTCCAACTACAGCCTGATCCATCAAATTGACGCCGACTGCTTTGCCGATTATAAGGAGGACACGCTGGAGCTGACCGACGACCAGTTCCGTGAGCTGGTGGGCCGGTTCCAGCGCCGGGTAGAGGACCGCCGTCAGAACGCCGCCCGCCCCAGCCTGCCCACGCTGGGGCTGAACCTTATCAGTATTGACACCCGGCAGGGGCTGTACGTGCTGGCCTACCGCCCGCTGCGGCTCGACGTGAAAAAGCGCGCCCTGCGGGCCGAGCCGGAGCCGGTCATCTGCCGGGAGTTCACCGTCAACGGCAGCAAGCTGAGCATCCATCAATTTCTGGATGCCGACGACTATACGCTGCTGGACGAGTTCACGAAGCACGCCGAGACCATCAAGGACCGCATCACCCGCAGCAACCCGCGGGTGCGGGTCGATGACCTGCCCTACCTCGTCGCCATCAGCCGCGACTGCCCCGTGGACTTGGAGCATGAGTACCGCGGCATCCTTGCTATGTTCGAGGATCCCTCCGGCGAGACGGCCACCGCCCCGCTGCGGGCCTTCTTCGGCGAGATGACCGCCAAGCCGCGCCGCCGCAAGTCCTACCCGCTGGCGCTGCTGAACAACAAGGTCAATCTGGACCAGCTGCTGGCCATCAACAACGCCATGCGCTACCCGCTGGCCTACGTGCAGGGCCCGCCGGGCACCGGCAAGACCAACACCATCGTCAACACGCTGACGACGGCGTTTTTCAACGAGCGAACGGTGCTTTTTTCAGCTACAACAACCATCCCATTGACGGCGTTGTGGAAAAGCTGCAGGCCGTCACCTACCACGGCCAGACCGTGCCGTTCCCGATCCTGCGCCTTGGCAACAACGAGAAAACCGCCGAGGCCCTGCGCACCATCGACCAGCTGTTTGAGCAGTGCAAAAAAATCCCCGTGCCGGAGCGTCTGCTGGACAAAAACCACGCGGACCGCACGGCCCGCGCCAAACAGCTGACCGCCCTGCTGGAACGGTATGAGCGCATCCTTGATCTGCGGGAGCGGCGGGAGACCATCCGGCGCCTGCTGGACGCCCGCGGCCAGATGAACTTCCAGTACGAGCTGCAGGCCGGGCAGCTGCCGCAGGTGGACCGTGAGCTGGCCGCCTACGGCAGCATCGACTCTGCCGACGCGCTGGCTCTGCTGGACCGCAACGAGGACGAGCTGCTGCGCTACCTCTACTACACCTCGGCCCGCTGCATCCGCCGGTTGGAGGAGCCGAAATACAGCGATTTAATGAGCATCGTCCACAGCCCCGACACCGACAAGGAGCGGGTCACGCAGTTCAACAAGTACCTCTCGGAGCCGGAGAACCTGAAAAAGCTGCTGCGCGTCTTTCCCATTGTGGCCACGACCTGCATCTCCGCCCACCGCCTGGGCGACCCGGAGCCGAGCTTTGACATGGTCATCATGGACGAGGCCAGCCAGTGCAGCACGGCCATGTCGCTGGTGCCCATCCTGCGCGGGGCGTCGCTGATGCTTGTGGGCGACCCGCAGCAGCTCTCGCCTGTCATTCTGCTGGACCCCGCCGACAACCGCACGCTGCGCCGTCGCTACGGTGTCACGCAGGAATACGATTACATCGAAAACTCGATCTACAAATGCTTTCTGGCCTGCGACGCCGTCAGCGACGAGACGCTGTTGAGCTACCACTACCGGTGCAGCCCCAAAATCATTGAGTTCAACAATCGCAAATACTACAACCACAAGCTGCACATTGCCAGCCGCGAGACCGACCCCACGCCGCTCGTCTATGTGGACGTGCCCAACGACACCACCGACGAGAAAAACACCGCCCCGCAGGAGGTGCGCCGCATCGAGGCATACCTGACCGCGCACCCGGACAAGCAGGTGGGCATCATCACGCCGTTTGCGAAGCAGCGCGCCGCCATCGAGGCCATGCTGCGCGCGAAGCACTTTGAGAACGCCGCCTGCGGCACGGTGCACGCCTTTCAGGGCGACGAGAAAGACGTGGTCATCTTCTCCCTGGCGCTGACCGACCAGACCCGCCCGCGCACCTACGACTGGCTGAAAACGAACAAGGAGCTCATCAACGTGGCGACCTCCCGCGCGCGGGAGCAGCTGGTCATCCTCTCGAACCAGGCCGCGCTGGACCGCCTGCACGCCGACAGCACCGACGACGATATTTACGAGCTGGTGCAGTACGTGCGCAAAAACGGCCAGTCCGAGGTGACCGAGAAGCCCGCCGCCAGCCGTGCGCTGGGCATCAAGCCCTACAGCACCAAGACCGAGGATGCCTTTTTGGAAAATCTGAACCACGCGCTGGACAACGCCTTCCTCGACGGCAGCCGCTGCACGGTCCGCAAGGAGGTACCCATCGCCCAGGTGTTTGAGGATAACCCCGGCTGTGCCGACCTGTTCTACACCGGACGGTTCGACTTCGTCGTCTACCAGCGGGAGGGCCGCCGCCTGATGCCGATTTTAGCCATCGAGCTGGATGGCCGCGAGCACCGCGACGACCCCGCCGTCCAGCGCCGTGACCGCAAGAAGGACCAGATCTGCCGCGAGCACGGCTTTGAGCTGATCCGCGTCGAGAACAGCTACGCGCGGCGGTATAATTATATCAAGAGTATTTTGATAAATTACTTCCGCAAGGTATCGTAGCACCCGCAAACGGGCAGAGCCCGCGAGAAAGCCTCCTCACGAAGTGGGGAGGTGGCCGAGTGGAACGAGGCCGGAGGGGCTCTGCCCGCGCATCCCTGCGTAAAACCGAAAAGTCCTGCCTCCCTTTCCCGGAGACAGGACTTTTTCCTTTTTACCGCCAGTGAAACGTAACCATGCCGTAAATATAAATAAACAAAATCGCACCCGGCACAAAATACTTAAAAATCGGCTTCATCCAGGGGCGGACCTTCAGGCCCCTGCCGGTGTTGGCTTCAGCCACAAAATTGTCCCAGCCCCAGCCAAAGCGGTTGCAGCAGAACAGTGCCAGCACCAGCGACCCCAGCGGCAGCACATTATTGCTGACGATGAAGTCCCAGAAGTCCAGCCACGCGCTGCCCGGCGCAAACGGCTGGAAGTGCAGCACGCTGTAGCCCAGCGCCGTCGTCAGCGCCAGCAGAAAGATGCCGACGCCGCAGACCACGCAGCCCTTCGGGCGGCTCCACCCGGTCAGCTCACGCACCATGGCAAGGATATTCTCGCAGACGCCCAGCACGGTGGACAGCGCCGCAAACACCATGAACAGGAAGAACAGCGCGCCCCACCAGCGGCCCCCGGCCATATTGCCGAACACCCCCGCCATCGTGTCAAACAGCAGACTGGGGCCTGCCGTGACCTCCAGCCCGTAGGTGAAGCACGCCGGGAAGATGACGATGCCCGCCAGCACGGCCACGAACGTGTCGAGAAAAATGACCCGCAGCGACTCGCCCATGAGCGCGTGATCCTTGCCGATGTAGCTGCCGAAGATCGCCATGCCGCCCATGCCGACGGACAGCGAGAAAAACGCCTGGTTCATGGCCGCCACGATGACCCCGCCGTCAATGGCCGAGAAATCCGGCACAAGGTAGAACCGCAGCCCCTCCGCCGCACCGGCAAACGTCAGGCTGTGCACGGCCAGCACCAGCATCAGCACCAGCAGCGCGCTCATCATGTATTTGGTCACGCGCTCCAGCCCGCCCTGCAAATTAAAGCTCAGCAGCACAAACGCCGCTATAAGGACCACAAGCAGATAGGTCACGTTCAGCCCGGGGTCGGCGATCATCTGCGCAAAGCCGAAATCCGCATGCTGCCCGGTCAGGAACTTGACAAAATAGTACAAGATCCAGCCCGTGACCACCGTGTAGAACGCCATGATGGCAATGTTGCCGATGAGGCTGACGACGCCGAACACGCCCCACTTATGGCCGGGCTTTTCCAGGCGCTGGTACATGGTAACGGGGCTGGCCTGGGCGGCGCGGCCCACGGCAAACTCCATGACCATGACGGGCAGGCCCAGCACCAGCAGGCAGAGGATGTAAAGCAGCATAAAGCTGCCGCCGCCATTCTGGCCGCACATCCAGGGGAATTTCCAGACGTTGCCGCAGCCGATGGCGCACCCCGCCGACAGCATGATAAAGCCCAGGCGGCTGCTCAGGCGCTCACGTTCGTTCATAAATCAGTTTTCCCTTTCGGTAGTGATTTCCGCGCAGACAATTTCCGTGCGGCCCTGGGTGCGGAACTTGTAGCCCCAGGTGCCCGTGCCACCGCTGACGATGGCATCGCAATGGTCTGCAATATGCTTTCTGCCGTAGTTGCGCTCATTTTTGGCAACCATGCCCACCGCACCCGCAGGCCAGACCTGCCCGCCGTGGGTGTGACCGCTCAAAATCAGGTCCGCCCCCGCCGCCGCGGCGTTCTTAAAGTCCCGCGGCTCATGGTCGAGCCAGACCGTGTAGTGGTCGTCGGGGCCACCGGGCATAAGCTGCGCCGCCGTGAAGCGGCTGCCGTTCGTGTACAGATAATCCTTGCGGCCCACGACGCGCACACCGCAGGGCAGCAGGACGGACGTATCCTCCAGGATGCGCACGCCCGCGGCGGCGAACCCGCGCTCCAGATCCGCGCGGCCAAAGCTCGGCTCCCGCCAGTGATGGAACAGGTCGTGGTTGCCGAGGACGTAATACTTTCCCAGCGGCGCGTCCAGCTCGCCAAACAGCTTGCAGAAGGCGTCCAGCTCCTCCGGCTCGGTGAACTCGTCGAAAATATCGCCGGTCAGCACAAGCAGGTCGGGACGGCACGCCTCGATTTTTGCTTTCAGCTCCGGGATACGGGTGTGATCCATCGCTGCACAGGCGCGCGGGTGGACATCACTGACCTGCACGATGGTCAGCCTGCCGTTCGGCAGATTTTTCCGCGTTGTCAGGCTGTATTTTGTCGTACAGAGCCGCAGCGCACGCCGCCGCCCCCACCACATGATAAGGCCCGTCAACAGCCACGGCGTTATGCCGTCCAGCCAGACAACATGCCAAACAGTCAGCGGTGTGCCGCCGATGCGCCGCAGTGCCAGCCCGATGGCAGTACCGATGCAGTAGAATGTCACAAGATGTCCGGCAAACACGATGCCCAGCCCGAGCGGGTCGCGGCTGATATACGCCAGCACGCCCATCAGCACAAGCGGCAGTCCGTAATACAGCACCGGCCACCGGGCCACCAGCTGTAAGGGCGGCAGCTGCAAAAAGTTCAGGTACAGCAAAGCATCCAGCGCCACCTGCCCGAGGCGCGGAAGAACGAATTGGAAAAAAGGATGATACATGGTTGACGCCTTTGTTCGGTAAGAGTGCCTTTTCCCCCTTGGGGGAAGGTGTCTGCGGCCCCGCCCGCAGACGGATGAGGGGAAGCCTTTTTAACAAAAACAGCCCCGCACCTCGCGGCACGGGGGCTGAAATTTAATTTTTACTGTTCCTTCGCCTTGATGGCCGCGTCAATCGCGCGGGCAGCCTCTTTGCCGGCACCCATGGCCAGAATAACCGTGGCGGCACCGGTAACGGCATCGCCGCCGGCGTAGACCATCGGGCGGCTCGTCAGGCCGTCGGGGCCGTTGGTGATCAGGCAGCCGTGCTTGTCGGCGTCCAGACCCGGCGTGGTAGAGCGGATCAGCGGGTTGGGGCTGGTACCCAATGCCATGATCATCGTATCAACGTTCAGAACGAACTCGCTGCCCTCCTTGACGATGGGGCGGCGGCGTCCGGACGCATCCGGCTCGCCCAGCTCCATCTTAACGCAGGTCATACCCTTGACCCAGCCGTTCTCGTCACCCAGCACTTCCGTCGGGTTCGTCAGCGTCTTAAAGACGATGCCCTCCTCCTCGGCGTGCTCGACCTCCTCCTTACGGGCAGGCAGCTCGGCCATGCCGCGGCGGTAGACGATGTAGACATTCTCGGCACCCAGACGCTTGGCGCAGCGGGCAGCGTCCATGGCGACATTGCCGCCGCCGACAACGGCGACGGACTTGCTCTTCATGATGGGCGTGCGGGAATCCTCCTTGTACGCCTTCATCAAATTGACGCGGGTCAGGTACTCGTTGGCGGAGTAAACGCCGTTCAGGCTCTCGCCGGGGATGCCCATAAAGCGGGGCAGACCGGCACCGGACGCGACATAGACGGCCTCAAAGCCGTAGTCGCTCATCAGCTCGTCGATGGTCAGGACTTTACCGATGACCATGTTCGTCTCGATGTCCACGCCCAGCTCCTTCAGACCCTCGACCTCGTGCTGGACGATGTCCTTGGGCAGACGGAACTCGGGGATGCCGTACATCAACACGCCGCCCGCAACGTGCAGGGCCTCGTAGACGGTGACCTTGTAGCCCAGCTTGGCCAGGTCGCCCGCGACGGTCAGGCCGGACGGGCCAGCGCCGATGACAGCGACCTTGTGGCCGTTGGGCGCGGGGGCGGTGGGCTTGGTATGTACGTTGTTGCGGTACCAGTCGGCAACAAAGCGCTCCAAGCGGCCAATGCCGACGGCCTCGCCCTTGATGCCGCGGACGCACTTGCCCTCGCACTGGTGTTCCTGCGGGCAGACACGGCCACAGACGGCGGGCAGCGCGCTGGACTGGGCAATCACGTTGTAGGCGGCCTCAAAGTCGCCCTCGGCGACGTGCTTGATGAAGCCGGGAATATCAATTTCAACCGGGCAGCCGGAGCGGCAGGGGTGGTTCTTGCACTGCAGGCAGCGCTTGGCCTCGTTCACGGCCATCTCCTCGGTGTAGCCAAGGGCGACCTCTTTAAAGTTTTTGTTGCGGACGTTCGGCTCCTGGCTGGGCATGGGGCACTTTTTCGGGTCCATGTTCGGCATAATTACTGCACCTCCTGCTTCAGCAAATTGCACTCGGCCTCGCGGGCGTGTGCCTCAAAGGGCTTGTACATCGTGCCGCGGTGCATAGCCTCGTCAAAATCGACCTCAAAGCCGTCAAAATCGGGGCCGTCGACGCAGGCAAACTTGGTCTGGCCGCCGACGGTCAGGCGGCAGCCGCCGCACATACCGGTGCCGTCGACCATGATGGGGTTCATCGACACAACGGTCTTGACGTTGTGGGGCTTGGTCGTCTTTACGACAAATTTCATCATGATCAGGGGTCCAATCGTGATGACCTCATCAAAGTTCGCACCGTCCACAATGCGCTGCTCCAGCGGGGCGGTGACAACGCCCTTCTCGCCGTAGGAGCCGTCATCGGTCATAATGATAAACTCATCACAGCAGGCGCGGAACTCGTCCTCCAGAATGACGAGATCCTTGTTTCGGAAACCGACAATGCCGGTGACCTTGGTGCCCTGCTCGTGCAGTGCCTGAGCAATGGGCAGCGCAATGGCGCAGCCCACGCCGCCGCCGACGACGCAGACGTTTTTCAGACCCTCGATCTCGGTGGCCTTGCCTAAAGGGCCTACAAAATCGTGCACAGCCTCGCCCTCTTTGAGGGAGTTCAGCTGCATGGTACCTGCGCCGACAACCTGGAAAATGATAGAAACGGTGCCGGCTTCGCGGTCAAACCCGGCGATGGTCAGGGGGATGCGCTCGGAGTCCTCCTTTGCGCGGACAATGATAAACTGGCCGGCCTTCGCCTTCTTGGCAATGAGCGGCGCATGGATGCAAAGTTCGGTTACGGTGGGGTTCAGCTCCCGCCGTTTGATGATAGTAAACAAAGCGATCTCTCCTTCTCTTTGTTTTTATAAATATACATTTATATTGTAGCGTATTTTGCGGGGAATGTAAAGAAGAAAGTTAAGGAAATGCGGGCGAGGAAACGGGAGAGATGAATTCCCCTACGGTTGGCGGAAAGTTCGCGGCCAAGGATGTAGGGGGCGGCGTCCCCGACGCCCCCGGAGGGGTCAAGACCCCTCCCTACGATGCAAAAGATAAAGGGGATACAATGGCGAGGCTGCGGGCCGGGCATGCCCGGCCCCTACGGGGTGGCGTGAATGAGTTGCGGGCGAAGGCCCGCCCCACGGAATGTGGTAAAGTGGGATGTAGGGCGGCCTGCCCCCAGGCCGCCGCGGACGTTTGCGGTAATGAGAAGCCCTGCGGATTGTTGTAGGGGGCGGCGTCCCCGACGCCCCCGGAGGGGTCAAGACCCCTCCCTACGATGCAAAAGATAAAGGGGATACAATAGCAAGGCTGCGGGCCGGGCATGCCCGGGCCCTACGGACTACTGTGAACGGGTCGCGCACGAAAGGGGCGCGCGGGTGGCTGCCTCTCCCGTTCAGCCCCACAAAAACAAAAAAACGAGACGGCCACTGCCCCGTCTCGTTTTTTCTTAAAAAGAAGGAGAAAAACAGAACGTCTCGCCGGCGCCTGAATGCGAACGGAACCACCCCTCTACAAGTGATACCCTCCCTACGGATTCGGCAGGGCGCTCTGGTATTCTTCCTCTTTAGCTGTCGCTCGGAAGCTCTCGCTTTCGATGTACTTATAGTACACTATTTTTGTCGAATTTGCAAGATGCGTACTTGTACAACATGCTACATTTACCCTACCTTGTTTTGTATAGTTTGCACAACTGTTCACGGATAATTCATACAAATAGCGCCCGGAGCGTTCAAAGCCCCGGGCGCAAGAAATATGCTGTTTTCAGACCGGAAAAGCGGGTTTTCTCCGCTTATTCCACAGGAACGATCCAGCCCTTGGTGTCGGGCAGCTTGCCCCACTGGATGCCGGTCAGCGTGTCATACAGCTTCTGGGTCAGCTCGCCGATGTGGCCGCCGCTGATGTGGGCAACCTTGCCCTCCCAATCCAGCTCCTTGACAGGGGAGACAACGGCAGCCGTGCCGGTGCCAAAGACTTCCTCCAGCTTGCCCTCGTCGGCAGCCTTCATGATGTCGGCAATGGCAACACGCTCCTCATGCACCTTGTAACCCCAGTCCTTCAGCAGCTCGATGATGGAGCGGCGGGTGACGCCGGGCAGAACGGTGCCCACGCAGGGGGCGGTGTAGATCTCGCCGTCGATCTTGAACATGATGTTCATGGAGCCGACTTCCTCGACGTACTTCTTCTCAACACCGTCCAGCCACAGCACCTGGGAGAAGCCGCGCTCCTCGGCCAGCTCGCCGGCCTTGATGGACGCGGCGTAGTTGCCGCCGCACTTCGTAAAGCCGGTCAGACCCGGGGCGGCGCGGATGTACTCATCCTCAACATAGATGCGGACGGGGTCGAGGCCCTCGGCGTAGTAGGCACCGGAGGGCGCGCAGATGATGGCAAAGCGGTAATGCTTGGCGGCGTGAACGCCCAGGCCCACATCGGTAGCGATGCAAAACGGGCGGATGTACAGGGACGCACCGTCGGAGTGGGGCACCCAGTCGCGGTCCACATCGACCAGCGCCTTGACCGCCTGCACGAAGTCCTCCGGCGGGATGGGGGGCATGCCGAGACGATCCGCGGAATCGTTGAAACGGTTCGCGTTGCAGTCGGGGCGGAACAGCTGGATCTTGCCGTCCGCGGTGCGGTAGGCCTTCATGCCCTCAAAAATTTCCTGTGCGTAGTGGAACACGGTGGTAGCCGGGTCCATCTCCCACGGGCCATAGGGGACGATGCGGGCGTCATGCCAGCCCTCGCCCGCGGTATAGTCCATCAGGAACATGTGGTCGCTGAACTGCTTGCCGAAGCCGAGCTTCGACTCGTCCTGCGGCTTTTCCTTCGGATGGGTCGTTTTGGTGATTTTAATGTCCAACATAATTTCACACTCTCCCTTTTATATTCAAGCGCACCGCCGCACAGCAGTGCGGGTGATGATTAGGTTTATTATAGCGCTGTCGCGCGGCGAGTGCAAGTCCTTATTTACAAAATGTGTATTTTGTGTTGCAAAAAGCGCAATTCGCGTTTTCCCCGGCTTTCCACAGTTTTCAACAGCGCCGCTGTGGAAAATGTGGAAAATAAACGTTTTTTCTACGTAGATTTTCCCGGTTTTCCGCTTTTGAACGGGTCCGGGCGGCAGAGTTTTCCACGCTTTCCACGGAGTTTTCAACATTTCCACGGTGGATAACCGTTATACGCCGTGGATAACTCGGGGTGAATATACGGAATGTGAACGGGGTGTGAACAGAAAAAGTGGTCTGCCCGCCTGCCCCGCGCCCAACCAAAAAAGCGTGCCGCTCTCTTTCCCACAAGAGAGCGGCACGCAGTCCAAACTCAATTTTCTTTTCGGTGCACCACAAACATCACCATGCTGAACACCAGCATGAACGCTGCCAGCCCTGCCGCAATCAGCAAAATCAGCTGGAAGACCTTCACGTTAAAATTTGTCTGCAAATTCTCCCGCGCGGCGGAGACCACATCCGAGCCGGAGGAAACCGTCGATTGTGCGTTATTGGCCATCTCCTCGGCGGCGGTCAGTGCGGCCTGGGCGGCGTCGGTGTCGCCCAACGCCTCCAGCGCGTCGGCCAGTGCCTGCCCGCCCATGGCAACCAGACGGTCATTCGTCTCGCTCTTGATCTTCTCGTGATTGACCGCGTTGGCCAGGTACTCGGCAAACAGGTCTGTTGCGCCGCGCACGGCGGGGGCGTAGTTGTCCTTGATCTGCCAGCCCTTGACGGTCCACATACCGTTCATGTAGAACAGCAGCTGCATACCGGAATCCTCCAGCAGAGCGCTGTACACGGCGTCCGCAAAGGCCTTGCTCGAGGTATCCACCGTGCCGAAGCTCAGCGAGATGAACTCCTTGACGCGGTCATACTCGGTCAGATTCGCGTAGTAGCTGCGCAGCGCCTCGGCCAGGTCGGTGTCCTTTGTCACCTTGGAGCCGACGACGACGGAGTCGAGGTCCGCCCGCAGGTCCCCGTTGCTGAAGCGGCTCAGCGTGCCGTCATCGTCTATATTAAAGGAAGCGCGCATCGCCTCGGCGTAGCCCGCGGCATCGCCGGCCTGGCCGTAATACTGCCTGGCCAGTTCCTCACAGTCGCCGCCCCAGCTGCCCGTGATGGGTATGCCGTTGTAGACAAGGTTCATCGACGCCAGCAGGTGTCCAAAGTCGATGCTCTCTCCGTTGGGCAGGACGACGGTGTTCATATTCTGCAGCGACGCCAGCTCGGGGTCACTGCTGTTGACGCAGCTCTCAAACCCGGCGTCGCGCACACCGGCGGTCAGCTGCCAGATCGTGCTGTTGTACTCCCCCGTGCGGGTGTAGGCCAGCGTCAGCTCGATCGGGTCGGGCGTGTCGGCCTGACCGGCCGAGTACTCCCTCGCCAGCGCCTGCAGGCGGGACAGGCGGTCCAGCACCGTGTCGTAGTCCTCCGCATGGGCAGGCAGTGCCGCCGCGCAGAACAGCCCCAGCAGCACAAACAGCATAGCCAGCAGGCGGGGCATACGGTTCGCTATAGAATTCGTAGTCAAGCACCTCCGGTAAAACAGGACAAAAGCCGGGGCAAGGCTGCGCCTGCGCCCCGGGTCTGACTTTTTAACCAATTTATAATCTTTAGTATACCACATCTGCCCCGGGTTTGTCACCTGTTTTTTTGTGTGTATTCTGTGCGTCTTGACTTTTTGCCATGCATAGGTTTTAATAGAGGCATTACGGAGGTAATTCTATGCACAAACAAACGCATAAACGCGCTTTTTATACCCTTGCAGGCTGCATTGCCGCGCTGGCGCTCTGCGTGGCGGCATCGCTTTTTCTGCTGACGCCCGCACCGAAAGCGCAGGACGTCACCATACCCGGCACGCGCGGGGACATTTACGCCACGGTACAGCTGCCCGGCAAGCTGGCCCGCGGGGAGGAGCTGCCGCTCGTCGTGCTCTGCCACGGCTTTACCGGCAGCCGCAGCGGCGACGGCCACTTTGCGCCGCTGGCCGCCGATCTGGCCGCCCAGGGCATTGCGACGGTGCGGCTGGATTTTCCCGGCTGCGGCAACAGCACCGAACCGTTCACGGCCTACACGCTGTCCAACATGACCGACGACGTCGAGAGCGCCATCACCTACATGCAGCAGACCTACGGCACGGGCCGCACAGCGCTGGTGGGCCACAGCATGGGCGGACGGCTGGCCAGCCTCTACCCGCAGCGCAGGGGCGGCATCACGGCGCTGGCGCTATGGAGTCCCGCCAACGGCGCGGGCCTGCGCGGCATGGAGTTTTTGAACATCGACGACTTTTCCGCCGTGGAAGCGCTGGCCGCTGAGGCCGAGGCGAGCGGCAGCATCAGCACCTGGGGCGTCGATGTCAGCGGGACGCTGTTCACCGAGATGCGCGATTCCGACCCGAACGCCGCCCTGCGGGAGAGCGCCCTGCCGACACTTTTGACCTACACCGGCCATGAGGGCATTTTGAGCGACACGACCCAGGCCGAGACGATAGCCGCCGTCGAGAGCCTGCCCGACGGCAGGGTCGTGCTGGAGCCGTTTGCCGAGGGGAACCACAACTATCTATCCGAGGACGCCGCCACCGCCGCCGCGCTGGACAAAGCGCTGCGGGAGACGACAGTGGCGTTTTTGGTGGAGTATTTAAAGTAGGCCCGTCGCGCCTGCGAGGTCGACAGGAACGGTCACCTGACGAAGCCCTTTGAGACCGTGACCGGCTGAAAACATCGGCAAAATACAGAAAGAAAGCAAAAACCGCGGAGAAGCGCAAACTTTTCCGCGGTATTCTTATTGCAGATTTACCAGCACATAGTCCCCGCAATCGACAATCGCCCCCGCCCGGGGGTATCCCGGCAGGTCGTGGGCGTCGGCGTAGGTCTGCGCCTGCTCATGCAGGGCAGCGCTGTGGGTCATGTCCAAAGCAAAGCCATAGTAGCGGAACAGGTGCTCCGCTGCCTGACCGTAGACGTCGTCCACCTCGGAGAAGGCCGTGACCGACCAGTTCAGCACCGAGTTGCAGTTGGTCTCGACGTACTTGACGGTGTCGCCGCTCTCCCAGCTCGTGTGCTCACGGAAGAAGCGGTACAGCGGGTGCTGCATCGGGTCAGCCGTCGTGTACCGGGTGATATTCTCCCCCAGCGTGTAACGGCCCACCAGCACTACGGGCTTGTCGGTGCCGTAGTCGCGCACAAGCTCCGTGCCCAGGGTGCGCACCACGGCGGCCTCCTGCTCGGAACGCTGGTAATCGACGGCCAGCAGATGGTTCAGGTACATGGCCTGATGCAGACAGAGCAGCACCGCCAACAGCTGCACGCTGCCCAGCAGCACAGCCCGCCGGGCCGCAGCGCGGCGCAGCACCTCATACACGGCCAGCCCCGCCAGCGCCACAAACAGCGCAAACACCTGACAGGTGCGGTAGGGCGAGCACTTCCCCTGCACAAACGACAGCAGCACCAGTGAGAGCAGCATTCCCGCACCGGTGAGCAGCAGCAAAGGCCGCTTTTTGCGCACCGCCAGCACGATGATCAGAGCGACAAACACCGGCACCGCCACCGCCAATTCAGCAATGGGCAGGTAGAAACAGCCGCGCAGTGCGTAGTTAATCAGAATGCTCTTGACAAGCAGCTTTGCAAGATAGACAAACGGGTAAAATGCCCAGAGAATTTCGGTGGCGCCGTTGGCCGCAGCCTGCGGCGGCAACACAAGATGGATGCCCGTCGTCACCAGCATGCGCAGGCAGAGCCCGCCGACCAGCGCCGCCGCGTACCACAGTCCCTCGGTCAGGACTTCCGCAAGCCGCGGGCGCTCGGCGGCCAGCAGCTGCTCCAGCGTTAAAAGCGCAAAGACAGTCAGCACAAACACCGCCGCCAGTGACTCATAGGACGAGCAGACCACCATCAGGCAGAGCGCCGCCGCGCCCATGCGCAGAGCCCTGCCGCGCCACGGCACGCCGGGCTGGCGCGCGTCCCACAGCAGATTCAGCGCAGCGGCGTCCAGCAAATAACCGCCGCAGACGCAGACATTCGCGCCGCTGTACTCCCAAATTTCGTTCATCAGCGGGTAGGAGACAAACAGGCAGGCAAACAGCCCATAGCCGAACATGCTGATGCGGTCCTGCGCGGCCTTGCGCAGCAGCGCACAGAAGCTCACCGCCGCCAGCGCCAGCAGCAGCGCCGCCAGCAGGTCAATGCCAAAGGCATAACTCGGCTCGGCCCTGCCGTAGCCCAGCACCGCGGCCCAGAGGTTCATGCCGAACCGTCCGGTGGACAGCATGACGCCGCCCGTGCCGATGTAGCGGTCCCCTTCCAGCGAGTCAATGCTGACCCGTGTCGTGGCGATGGCATAGCCGTAGCTGAGCAGCAGGGTCAGCCCCAGCGCCGCGCGGAATTTCGCGTTTTTCAGGAAATAACCAAACTCCTGCTTCATGCCGGTCACTGGTCGTCCGGCCCAAAGTTGAGGCGTTCTTCCTCCACAACGAGCGGGCGGTTCATGATGCGGGTGTTCATAGCCATGACGTACTCACCCAAAAAGCCCAGGAACGCCAGCTGAATACCGCCCATAAAGAAGATGGCGATCATCGTCGGCGCGTACCCGGCGCGGAAGCTCTGCCAGAACAGCAGCTTGGCAATCAGATAGAACAGGCCGACCAGAAAGCTCAGCCCCGCCACCAGGAAGCCCGCGAACGTTGCAATGCGCATACCGGCCTTGGTGTAGCTGGTAAAGCTCAGCATGGCGGCGTCGTACAGGCTGTACCAGTTGTTGTGGGTCTTGCCCGCGCGGCGCTGGGGCTGGGTGTACTCGATTTCCTTGCGCTCGGGGCCCAGCTCGGCCACAATGCCGCGGATGAAGGGCGTCGGGTCCTTCAGGTTGCGCAGCGTCTGGATAAAGCTCTTGTCGTACAGGCCAAAGCCGGTGAACTGCTCGATCTGCTCGCAGCTGCTCATCTTCTTGATGAGCTTGTAGTAGCAGCCGCGCAGCCAGTACATGACCGGGTTTTCCTTGCTTTGGGTCTTGCGGCCAATGACGATTTTGTAGCCCTTTTCCCACTCGGCCACAAACCTGGGGATCATCTCCACAGGGTCCTGGAAGTCGGCGCACATCGTAATCGTGCAATCGCCGGAGGTGTGGATCATACCGTAGTACGGGCTGTTGAACTGGCCGAAGTTCTTGACGTTGAAGATGGCCTTGACGTGCTTGTCCTCGGCGCAGATCTGCCGGATGATGGCACGGGTTCCGTCCTCGCTCTTATTGTCGATGAACAAAATCTCATAGTCGTAGTTCGGGCAGCTCTTGACCAGCTCATCGCGCACAGCCTCATAGATGGGGCGGGCGTTCTGCTCCTCGTTGTAGCAGGGGATCATTACCGAAATCGTCTTTTTCTCACTCATTTTGTCTCTTTCCTTACCCACTCAATGGTTTCGCGGATTCCTTCTTCAAACGGGGTCGCGGGCCGCCAGCCGGTGTCCTCCTGTAAGGCCGACGCGTCCGCCTGCAGGTGCATGACCTGCAGCGGGCCGTAGGGGACCTCCCCCAAGCCCAGCGGCAGCGCCGGGTCGATGGCGTCGCGCAGCGTCTCGATGTAGTCCTTCAGCGGGCGGGCCGTGCCGCTGCCCAGCGGGTAGACTCTGCCGTCCTGCCCGCTGACGGCCAGCGCGTAGAACGCAGCTGCCGCGTCGGCGGCGTACAGGTAGTCCCACTGCTGGATGCCCGCGGTCAGAGCGGGCTTCTCGCCGTGCAGCAGCTTACGGATGGTGCCGCTGATCATCGTGGCCGGACCGTCGTGCGGGCCGTAGACGCTCAAAATGCGCGTCCAGATGTGGGCCATGCCCAGCCTCTGGCACTCGACGCGGCTCATCTGACCGGCGCACAGCTTGGCCATGCCGTAGCCGTTCTCCGGGAAGCAGGGGGTCTGCGCGGTCAGCACACCCTCCACGCGGCCATACTCGGCCTGGCTGCCAGCCCCGATAAAGACCTGGCAGCCCAGCTGCGCCGCGGCGCGGCAGGCCGCAATGGTGTAACGGATGTTCTCGATCTGCGCCGGCATGTCGTTGCGGCCCGGGCCAATCGTGTGCGCCCACGCAAAGTGGAAGAACGCATCGGCCTTCTCCGGGATCAGCTCCGGCAGCGCGGCCAGCTCCGCCGCATCACAGGGCACCACATGCAGCCGCGCGTCCTGCGGCAGCAGCGCCGCCCGCGCGCTGCCCGGGTGGGTGACCGCGTAAACCGTCACGCCCTCCGCCAGCAGCTTTGCACACAGCGCCATCCCGATTGCCCCCGTAGGGCCGGTGATGATGGCGGTTCGGATTTGTCTTTGAATGCTTGCCATTTTTGAATCACGCACTCCCTTACACTTCCGGCATCAGCGGGATGAACATCTGCTTTTCCAGCTCCTCACGCGGCAGGAAGGGGGCCAGGTCCTCCAACGGGGGGCTGACCAGCGTACCGTCGGGCAGGCGCTTGGTGCTGCTCTTGGGCTCCCAGACCTGCTTGGTGTCGGTGAAAATCTCGCAGAAAGCCGGGCCGTCCAGTGCCAGCACCGTGTCCACAGCCTGCTTCATCTCGGCGTTGCTGTGGGCGCTGTAGTAGGGGTAGCCAAACGCCTTTGCAATCTTTTCAAACTCCGGGAAGGACAGGTCGCCGCTCTCGGGGCCGATGCCGACCTTGCAGTGCTCCTTGAAAAGGTTGTTCTGCGTCAGGCGGATAGAGTGGTAACCGTTGTTGTTGATGAGGAAGATTTTGATCGGCAGCTTGTTCGTCAGGATGGTCTGCAGTTCCTGCAGGTTCATCATGATGGAACCGTCGCCCTCAAGGCAGATCGTCTGGCGGCGTCCGCCGCCGATGCAGGTGCCAATGGCTGCGGGCAGACCGTAGCCCATGCTGGCAATGGCGCTGTTGTTTGCCATCCGGCTGCCCTTCTGGATGACATACGCCTGGTTACCGACGACACAGCACGCACCGTTGGAGACCGCGGTCAGGCTGTTCTCCGGCAGGCGACTGCTTAAATAGCGCACAAAGGCGTAGACGTTGGCAGTCTCGCCGTTTTCCTCCCACTGGCGGGGCAACACGGCGGGGTAGTCGCGTTTCCAGCGCTGGCAGGTGGCCAGCCACTCGCCGCCCGCGTTCACGGGGGCCGCGGCGACCTTATCCAGCTTGGTCAAAAAGTCCTTTGCGTCGGCCCAGACCGGCATTTCGACGTGCAGGGTCGGCTTTTTCAGCTCGGCCTGGTCAATGTCCACCATGATGACCTCTGCCGCGCGGGCCCAGGTCTTCCAGTTGTAGCCGACCTGGCGGATAGAAATTCGCGTGCCTACGGCCAGAATCAAGTCTGCGTTTTGGATAGCCCAGTTGCCCGGGCGGTCACCCATGTTGCCGGCGCGCCCACAGTACAGCGGATTGTCATCCTCGATGAGGTCCACGGCGTTCCAGTAGGTGACGATGGGGATGTTGAGCTTTTCCGCCACGGAGCGGAACGCCGCATACCCGCCGGACAGGCGGATGCCATAGCCCGCGTGGAACACGGGTCGTTTGGCGTTCTTGATTTTTTCCAGAATCGTCCGGATCGTGGCGTCGTCCACCGGCGGGGGCAGCTGGGCGTCATCCTCGGCGGGGTCGTAGCCGCGCAGCTCGTCAGTCTCGATGTAGCCGCCCTGAAAGTTGACCGGGATGTCCAGCCAGACCGGGCCGGGGCGGCCCGTTGTAGCCAGATGCCACGCCTTTTCCAGCAGGTAGCGAATGTCCTTGGGGTCCTCCAGCATGGCGGCGAACTTCGTCATGTACTGGACGGACTTGGTGATGTCGTACTCCTGGTCGCCCATGGCGCGCAGCGGCGTACCGGTGTACTGCAAGGCGTACCGGGCCGTGGTGTCATAGCGCACCTGGCCGGAGACGATGAACATGGGGATGGAGTCCAGCCAGCCGCCCACGACGCCGGTCAGCGCATTGGTGCCGCCGGGGCCGGTGGTCACGCAGACCGCCGCGATCTTATTTTCCAGCCGGGCGTAGGCTTCCGCCGCAATGGCGCAGGCCTGCTCATGGTGGTTGTAGGTCACATGCAGCCGGGGGTTATGGCCCAGCGCATCGTTCAGGTGCATAGCGCCGCCGCCCACGACAGAGAAAACATCCGTCACACCGCGCGCCGCCAGAAAGTCGGCAACATAATCCGCTAAACGCTGTTTCATCTTTATTTCTCCCTGTTTTTTAAAGGCAATTCTTCGATAACTATCGATACTTCCATCAAGAGTAACGCAACGCTTTCAACAATTGTCGTCCATCCTAACGGATAAACGGCATCCATATTGATTGCTTCCAAACCGCCAAACTGATTTTTTATCGGTAGCAATACAAACATCAGCATAAAAAGAATCAGATAATAACAGTCCCATTTTTGATCGTGCTCACTTCCTAAAAAGTAAAAGAAGGGAATCAGCATAAACATTATTGTGTATGTATAGCTAAATCCAGGCACTAAGATTGTGATAAGAGCCAGCAACGCTATGCACTTCCACTGAGGCATATTCTTCTTGATTAGCACCAAAAGGCTGTTGATAAGTAAAACCGCTATTATCAAAAAATTTGTTCCCGTAATATGTATGCCAAATTCACTCTCAATAAACCCTATTGTGTTAGACAAGTTTACTTTATACCCATAGCCAGTGCTTTGAAACATTTCGCTTGTTTTTTCAATGTTACTAAGCCATAGTAGCGGACTACGATTTCCCTTTTCCATTAAAAGAAAAGGTGCAAACATTGTAATCGCCCCAACAACCACTGCCGTTAGTGCTTCTTTCCATTTCTTTTCACTCACAAGCAAAATTCCAAAAAACGCCGGGTACATTTTCATTGAGGCTGCAAGTGCTAACGCTACGATTGCCAGTATACGTTTTCTTTTTTCTTTCTTATTATAGTTATTTACAAATAACATTGTAAGCGGAACACACCAAAGTAAGCTATTTCCTCGCTCTACCGCAAAAATGAAGGGGAGCGTAAAAAATGTAGCTGTTATTAAAAAGATTTTTTCTTTATTGGTGAAGCGAGAATCACCTTTCCACGCAATGATATATAGCAATACAGCTACCACATAAAACAGCACTAATGCCACAATTCCTTGTAGCGATGTCCTTTATGCAAGTGTCCCCTGTGCTTTAACGCTGTCCGGAATCCCCATCCCGAATATAGCATAAATCAAATTTATCAGTGGCGGATAAATCACTCCTGCTGTATAGGGCTTCCTTCCATACTGAATGCTATTAAAGAAGTCCATGAATGAATCCGTGCTGTACGCTGTTAGATGCAGGTTCTGGAAAAGCAATCCGTCTTGTGTATTTCCGTTGCCGGTAAAAACATCAAATAAAAGCTTTGCAATACCGATTCCCGCAACAATTATATTTAACAAAAGAATTGCATACGCCCATGTCTCTATTTTTCTATTCATTGATTATTGCTCATCTCTAAACGTCCACAGCTTGTTGATAACAAAGTTCAGCGGAATCGTCACCAGCAGGTTGACGATGGGCGCAATGGACTTGCTGACGCTGAAGAACGCAACTTCAATCCAGAGCAGCACGTTGGACAAAATCGACGTGCCGCCGTAGCTGACATAGGTCTTGCCCAGCCGCTTGAGCTTGCTGCGCCAGTCATTGGCGTTGCCGGTAAAGACAAATTTATCGTTCCAGAAAAATGCGTTGGCAATGCTCAGAATCGTGCCCAGGATGCTGCCGACCATATACAGGTTCGGGCTGATCCACAAGAAGATATAGTAGACCGCCATGGACACAGCCGTGTTGCTTACGCCCACCAGGCCGAACTTGATGAACTGCTTGAACAGCTCCACAAATTCCTCTTTATTTTTTGCGCCCAGCAGGGCCAGCAATTTCTGCATAGTGTATGTTTCCTTCCGTTATTCGGTTTCCTCCACAGCACCCTCACTGGCAACCACCAGGTTTGTCACCGTGAAGGTGCCGTTTTTGCGCGAGGACGCATCATAAACCGCCATCGGGCCGTCATAGCTCACATCGATTTGGGTCTGGCCGGGAACCACATCTACCGTGTAGCACACGGTCTGCCCCTCATGATCAATCTTAATATCCGTCTGCTTCCCGGTTGTACCATCAGCATCTTCCAGATTCGGTGCTTCAAACGTCATCGTATAGGCGCGCTTCAAATCCATGCCGTAGCCTGTCTGGAACGTGACCGTCATCCTTTGCGTAAATGGCGCGTGGTTGTAAATCATAATATACGCACCGCGGCCGCTCCATGTTACCTCTACCGGGTTGCCGTCGCTGTCCTGCACGTCCTTCTGCCGGATGCCCTCGGCATCCAGTCGGCCGTTGTAGCTGTAGTCAAAGCCCCAGTTGTGGGTGTGCTGCCACAGCTGCTGGCCGCCCACACCGGCCACCGCCACACAAACGGCCAGCAGCACCGTGGCTGCTGGGTGTCCGTGTGTCGGCTTGACCGGCTTTTCCGCACAGCGTACACGCACCCCCTGCACCGTCTGGACAAAGCACCAGACAATGAGCAGCAGCAGCATGACATGACAAATCGTGTTGCGCGGTACAAAGGACGGCTCCCACTGATCCCGCCGGAATAGCGGCAGCGGCAGCACTGGCACCATCAAGGCCAGATAGGGCAGCACGTTGTCACTGCGCAGTTCACGCTCCTGCTCCATAAACAGGAATAGCGGAATCAAAAACAGGCACCATACATAATCATACTGGGACTGGAACATCAGCATCGCCAGAATGATTGCTGTGATGCGTTTCCACTCCTTATCCATAAAAAAGCTGCACACCAGCAGCACCGCTGCCAGCACAATGCCCAGCAGTGCGTAGCTGCCATAGCCCAGCTGCGTGCCCAGCAGCTTGTCCACCGCATGTCCGGCCTCTGCCAAAATGTTGGAGAAACCGTTGCCGATCCACGGTTCACCTCTGCTGCCGCTAAAATCAAACAGTACACGGAACCACAGTGTGAGGCCAAACAATCCTTCATTGAAGAAGAACAGCGGGAAGCACAGGCAGACAACACCGTACAGCACCGTGCGCACCGCGGCCAGATAGTTTTTATCGCGCAGCAACAGCACGCCCAGAAACGCCGGGTACAGCTTGAAACCGGCGGCAATCGCAAGTGCCAGACAGGCCAACTCCCGCAAAAGTGGTTTTTCTGAATTGCGGTACAGGATAAAAAATGCCATTAACGGCCAGCACAGCAGCAGAATATTGCCACGTTCCAAGCCGTACAGTACCCCATAGCTGAACACTGCACAGAATGCCAGCAGCTTTTTCCGCCCCCCGCAGCTGCGCGTCAGGCGTTCTGTCATCGATACAATTCCTAAGACCACCACGATAACAAAGACGATAAACAGCATCATCGTCGCTTGCTGTAAACGCAAATCCCGTTCTGTTCCCTTCATGTTGAGAGACGAGATAAACGATTCCGGCCACGTAGCTGATTGTGTCTTTGGCACAAGCAAATACAACACATAGAAAAACAGATTTGCAAGCGGCGGGTACAGCGTGTCGAACTGTCCGTAGGGCATACGTCCACGCGTATACTCAATACTATGGAAAAAGTCCATACCGGTATCGGTGACATCATAAAAGAAGAATCGATGCAGCAGCGCACCACGGCTGGCCAGCAGGGCAAGCAGCAGCACCGCCAGACAGGCCACCGTCGCCCAGCAGTAAATCTGCATAGGCGTCAGCCGCCTGTTTTTGTCCAACCGCAGTCCGGGTGCGCGGGTTGTTTTCACTTTTTGCTGCATCATAGGGGTCCGTACCTCGTTGTCAAAATTTTACTGATTCACAGCCTCGATAATCGTCTTGGCCATGTAGTCGATCATCTCGTCGGTCATGCCGGGGTAAACGCCAACCCAGAAGGTGTTGTTCATGATAAAGTCGGTGTTGGTCAGCTCGCCCGCCACGCGGTAGGCGTCGGTGCCGCGGATCTGGTCAAAGCAGGGGTGCTTGATGAGGTTGCCGCTGAACAGCAGACGGGTCTGCACGTTGTGGCTCTCCACATAGCGGGTCACGGCGTTGCGGTCCAGACCGCTCTCCGGCTTGACGGAGATCAGGAAGCCGAACCAGGACGGGCGGCTGTTGGCAGCCGGCTCCGGCAGGATCAGCTTGTCGGCGGCGGGCTCCAGCGCGGCGCGCAGGCGGTCCCAGTTGTGGCGGCGGCGCTCGATGAAGGTGGGGAACTTCTTCAGCTGCTCGCAGCCGATGGCGGCCTGCATGTCGGTGACCTTGAGGTTATAGCCAAAGTGGCTGTAGACGTACTTGTGGTCGTAGCCCTTGGGCAGCTCACCGAACTGACCGTCAAAGCGGTGGCCGCAGAAGTTATCCTGGCCGGAGGGGCAGATGCAGTCGCGGCCCCAGTCGCGGAAGGAGAGGATCAGGCGGTTCAGCAGCGGGTTGTTAGTGTAAACGCAGCCGCCCTCGCCCATCGTCATGTGGTGCGGCGGGTAGAAGCTGGACGTGCCGATGTCGCCCCAAGTACCGGTGAATCGGGTCTCGCCGTTGATGGTGTACTGGGTGCCCAGCGCGTCGCAGTTGTCCTCGACCAACCACAGATTATGTGCATCGCAGAACGCCTTGACAGCGGACAGGTCAAACGGGTTGCCCAGCGTGTGGGCGATCATGACAGCCTTCGTCTTGGGGGAGAGGGCGGCCTCGAGCTTGGTGACGTCGATGTTGTACTGGGGCACGGTCACATCCACAAACACAGGCACCGCGCCGTACTGGATGGCCGGGGTCACGGTGGTGGGGAAGCCGCAGGCCACGGTGATGATCTCGTCGCCCTTCCTGATCTGGCGGTCACCCAGCTCGGGGGCGGTCAGCGCCATGAAGGCGATCAGGTTGGCGGAGGAGCCGCTGTTGACCAGATGGGCGAACTTAACGCCGATCCACTTGGCAAATTCCTTTTCGAACTGGTCGGCAAAGCGGCCCGTCGTCAGCCAGAAGTCCAGCGTGGCGTCAGTCAGGGCACACATTTCCTTCTCGTCAAAGACGCGGGCTGCGTAGGTGATGCGATCCCCCTCCTGATAGGGGGTCTTTTTCTCCTTGAAGTCGTGATAATACTCGGCGACCATTGCCTTGATCTGCTCGCGGGCTTCTGCCTCATTCTTCCATGCCATAGGTTTTTCTCTCCTTTTATTGTTTTTCATAATAGTAATAGGTCGTTGGTTTCACACCGCCAGCCGATGTGAAGGTCGTCTGCAGCTGGTATCCGAGCATGTCGGGCGTGTAGCCATTCTGCCCCAGATAGACCCCCAGTATGTCATCCACGACAAAGCTCGGCTGGGCCTTCAACTCTGCCAGAATATGAGGGAGTAATTTTTCGGTATCTGCCACGCCATAATCCGCAGCATCCACATAATGTCCGTAGTTGTCCCAGCCTGCTGCATGGTAGATGATTCCCACATCGCGGCCAACCGCAAAGGTGTTGTCCGGTATATTGGCAGAAAAATTCTCCACCTCCGCATAGATGCCGCGGGTGCTGAACGCACCGCGCTCCTGCAGGATCACTGTATTCATCACGCCGCCGGGCAGCTGTGCCGTAAGCACGCAGAGCACCAGCAGCACGGCCAGTCCCACAGACTGTGCCGACGTGCAGTACAGGCCGCCCAGCTTCTTGCGTAGCCCCTCCCCGTCCGTCAGCGCCTGCAGCGGGAAGCACAGGCAAAGCAGTGCCTCCGGCAGGCAGATCTCCAGATTCATCCAGGCGGAGCGGTTTGCATAGTAACTGAACGATACCAGTCCCAGCACCGACAGACAGGCCGCAAATGAGGCAATGTCCTCCGCTTTGGCTGTTTTTCCGATAGCGGTTGTATGAAACAGCGACCATGCCAGCACTGCCAGCATAAGCAGCAGCACAAACACCCACGGGCGCACGCCTAGCTCAAGCGGGTAGCCGATGGAACCATCCATATAATTGCTGCTGTACAGCGGGTAGAAAACACCTTGAAGATCGGTGCTCCGCCGCAGGCCAGGTTATACAAATTTGTCAGGCCAATGGCCCCCAGCACCGCCAACACAGCGCCCAGCAGCAGCGCACCATAGCGTTCCCACTGGCCGCGGGCGTACCATGGCTCCTGCTGCCACCAGCGGACGATGCAGCCCGCGCACCAGCCGATGATACAGAACAGACCGCTCTCGGTGCTCCACAGCACTGCCAGCATGCACAGAAGCCAGCCGCCCCAGAACCGAGCCGTTTTTTTCGACTGCTTTTTCCGCAAACAGAACAGCATATAGGCCGCCAGCAACATCGGGAATACCAAACGGTGAGGCTGCAGCTGCCAGTAATTCGTCCGTCTGTATGCAAACGGAATGACCGGCACAACCAGTGCCATCAACAGGCGTACCCAGTTCTTTTTTATCAGGTGATGGATGCAGTACAGCATGGCCAGATCCGTCACAACGCCGACCAGCGCGATCAGGAATTGAATAACAACAGCCTTTGCACCGAAGATCTTCATCGGCAGCAGGAAGAACAGTCCGTAGTGGCCGTAGATGCCTGTCGTCAACTCCTCATAGGGGATGCCGTCAGCCACGTTGTAGATGCTTTCCAAATACGCCTCACCGTGGTACGGGTCTCCCTCAAACGTATTGACGATCCATACGCCCAAGAAGTACATCACTGCCGAAAGGCCGTAGCCGCCCCAGGTCACCCACCGCGGGCAATCCTTACCCGTCAGCAGCAGATAGACTGCTGCAGCAAAAAAGAGCACCGTAAGCAGGTAATACAGCGGCACCAACTGCGGTGTCGTCAGGGATGACTGCACCGCTGTAGGCCCCGCAAACTCCTTGGATACACCAATGTTCGCGTAATAGATAAGGTAAGCGGCTGTCACCAGCGCAGATGCCACAAGGGCCGCTGCCGCGCCGCGGCCCTGCAGACGCGCGTCGCAGGCTCGCACAAAGCCGCGCTCCTGCGGCAGAATGCGGGCAAAAAGGTTGCCGAACAGCAAAAGCGAAATGCCGAACAGCACCAAAACCACGGCATAGTTGACCATGTTGCTGTTGATGGGCCACGGCTGGCCGCCCCATACATGCGTCAGCCAGGAAATCAGATAGACTCCGCCTACCAAAGCCGAAATGACATAAGCGCTTGCTATGCTCCTCTGTTCCTTTGTCATTTCTGCCCCTCTAAGAAGCTGTTGATTTCCTTTTCCATCTCCGCCGGGACGTCGCCGTTGGCAAGCCAGATCTTGCTGAAGGCGACGGTCTTTTCCATGCACTCGGCCATGTGCCAGCGCGGCGTCCAGCCGAAGGTCGTTTTCAGCTTGCTGCAGTCCAGCTTCAGGAAGTTGGCCTCGTGCGGGGCATTGGCCTCGGCCTGATTCTCCCAGGCGGCGTCGCCGCCCCAGGCCCGGCAGAACAGATCCACCAGCGTGCCGGTGGTGACGCAGTCGCAGTCGTCGGGGCCTACATTATAGTAGCCCGCAAAGCGGCTGTCCTCGTACTGGCGCTGGGCGATCAGCAGGTAGGCCGCCAGCGGCTCCAGCACATGCTGGTACGGGCGGGTCGAGTAGGGGTTACGCACGCCGATCTTACGGCCCGCGGCCATGGCGCGGACGCAGTCGGGGATAATGCGGTCATTGGCAAAGTCGCCGCCGCCGATGACATTGCCCGCGCGGGCCGTCGAGACGGCCACGGTCTTATCGGCAAAAAAGCTGTTGATGTAGGAGTGCGTCGCCAACTCCGAGCAGCTCTTGCTGTTGGAGTAGGGGTCGAAACCGTCCAGAGGCTCGTTCTCGCGGTAGCCCCAGGCCCACTCGTTGTTGTGGTAGACCTTGTCGGTGGTGACGTTCAGCACCGAGCGGGGCGCTCTGCCCTGCTGCCGGGCCAGCCGCACACATTCCAGCAGGTTGACCGTACCCATAACGTTCGTCTCATAGGTGTAGCGCGGGTCCTTGTAGCTGTCGCGCACGATGGGCTGCGCGGCCAGGTGCAGCACAATGTCGGGCTGCGCCGCGTCAAAAGCGGCCTTCAGCGCGTCAAAGTCGCGGATGTCGCCGATGACGCTGTGCATCTTGTCCTCGACGCCGGCGATGGAGAAAAGGTTCGGCTGCGTCGGCGGCTGCAGGCTGTAGCCCGTGACCTCGGCCCCGGCCATCAGCAGCATCTTGCAGAGCCAGCTGCCCTTGAAGCCGGTGTGACCGGTGACGAACACCCGCTTGCCGCGGTAAAATTCAGGATCGTAATGTACCATCATCAATCCTCCCACTTCTTCCAGGGCGCGTTGCCGGTGGCAAGCATTTTCTCCAGGGTCTGCTTCTCGCGGGCGGTGTCCATGCACTGCCAAAAGCCCTTGTGGATATAGCTCATCAGCTGACCCTCCTCGGCCAGCTTCTGCAGCGGCTTCTGCTCAAAGACGCAGGCATCGCCGTCCAGATAGTCGAAAATCTGCGGCTCCAGCACCATATAGCCCGCGTTGATGAGCGCGCCGTCACTGGCCTTCTTTTCACGGAAAGAACGGACAGAATTATCCTCGGCAATATCCAGAACGCCCTTCTGCTGCTCCTGCTGAACGGCGGTCAGCGTGGCGATCTTGCCGTTCTCGCGGTGGAATGCCACCAGCTTGGCAATGTCCACATCGCAGACACCGTCGCCGTAGGTCATCATGAAGGTCTCATTGCCGATGTAGGGACGAATGCGTTTGATGCGCCCGCCGGTCATCGTGTTGAGGCCGGTGTCCACAACGGTGACCTTCCACGGCTCGGTGTGGTGGTTGTGGACGATCATCTCGTTCTGGCCGCGGGTGAAATCAAACGTAATATCGCTGGTATGCAGGAAGTAATCCGCGAACCACTCCTTGATCATGTGCTGCTTGTAGCCCGCGCAGATGACAAAGTCGTGAAAGCCGTAGTAGGAATATTCCTTCATGATATGCCACAGGATGGGCATGTTGCCGATTTCGATCATCGGCTTGGGCTTGTAGACGCTTTCTTCGCTGATGCGCGTGCCAAGGCCGCCAGCCAGAATTACTACTTTCATAGTGCGCTCCTTTATTGTTTTGTGAGCCGGTCAGTCCGTCGATGACCGGTTTTTGTCCCGTGCGCTCTGCCTCGTTTGAGCAATTTTACACACCTATTCATAATAGGGAGTATAACACACACGCTCTGTAATTGCAACAATTTACGCCCGTCTGCGCCGTGCCAAAATCATCGGTTTAAAGTCAATATTTTTGTCCAGAACCCACAAAAGGCCGTCATTCGCACATTTTTTGCGCTTTTGCGTGCCAGATTTTACATACTGTATTTCCGCAAAAAAATTCCCCGCCGCCGGGGTGCGGCGGGGGGATTTTCATGGTGGAGCTGTAGGGAGGCGGCACCCTCGGCGACCCGGGCCGTCCGCCTTACTGCTGCTTAAAATAATACACTGCGCCGACAAGGCCGGCGTCGTTCTGGAGGGCTGCGGCCCTGACCTCAAGGCCCTCGGCGAAGGCGGGCATGATGTTTTTGCGCACCTGCGCGGCCAGCGGGTCGATCAGAAGCGCCTGCTGCGCGCTGACGCCGCCGCCGATCAGAATCAGCTGCGGGTTGAAGATGTGTACAAGGCCCGCAAGGCCCTGGGCGATCTCGTTGATCCAGCCGTTGAGCACAGCCAGCGTGCGGGCGTCGCCCGCGGCGGCAGCCTCAAAAATCGCACGCCCGGCGGGCGCGTCCAGCCCGGCCTTCTGGGCACTGCGGACCAGCGCCGTTGTGGCGGCATAGCGCTCATAGCAGCCGATGGCCCCGCAGGTGCAGGCCACGCCGTCCAGCGCGTGCAGACGGAAATGCCCCAGCTCGCCGCCAAGGCCGCGCGCACCCTCCAGCAGACGTCCGCCGGTCAGGATGCCGCCGCCGACGCCGGTGCCCAGCGTCACACCGATGACATCGGTACAGCCCTTAGCCGCACCGGCCCAGACCTCGCCCAGCAGCATGCAGTTCGCGTCGTTGGCGACGGTGACGGGCAGGCCGAAGGCACGCTCCAGCGTACCTTTAATGTCCACACCGATCCACCCCGGGAAATTGCCGCAGGTCCCCGCGACCACGCCGCGGCGGCTGTCGATCTGGCCCGTGGCGGACACAGCGATGCCCTCGAGCCTCGGCGCGTCCGCGGTCAGAAATTCGTGGATGGCCGCCTGCACGGTATCCAGGATCGGCGTTTTGTAGCCGTCAAAGCTGACGCTGCGCTCGGCGCGGCACAGCACCCTGCCGTTCTCATCGACGAGCCCCAGCTTGACCGCCGTGCCGCCGATGTCAACGCCCAGATAGGTTTTACTCATAGCGCACCTGCTTATTTGTGGTTGTTGATGGCCGCGGTATAGCGGGCCGTGATCTCCGCCGGGCGGGTGATGGCACCGCCGACGACGAGGGCGAACGCACCGGCGTAGAGCGCCTGCACGGCCTGCTCCGGCGTGTGGATATGGCCCTCGGCGATGACCTTGGCCGGGCACTCCCGCGCGAGCTGGGCGATAAAGCCGAAGTCCACATCGTTGATGCCCGTCGTCTCCGGCGTGTAGCCGCGCATCGTCGTGCCGACAAAGTCCGCACCGGCCCCCGCGCAGGCCAGCGCGTTCTCAATGTTGTCGCAGTCGGCCATAACGAGCTGGTCGGGGTACTTCTCCTTGATGGCGCGGATGAACTCAGCGCTCGTCTGCCCGTTGGGGCGCAGGGCGCCGGTGCCCTGCACAGCCAGAATGTCCACGCCGCAGGCGACGAGCTCGTCAACCTCCTGCATCGTGACGGTGATGTACATCGGCGTGCCGGGGTAATCCTTTTTGATGATGCCGATGACCGGCAGGTCCACGACCTGCTTGATCTGGGTGATGTCGCGCACCGTATTGGCGCGGATGCCGACAGCGCCGGACTGTGCCGCCGCCTTGGCCATCAGCGGCATGACGCCGCCCTCTTTCGTGTACAGCGGCTCATGCTCCAGCGCCTGACAGGAGACGATAAGGCCGCCCTTGATTTGGTTGAAGATTTGTTCGTGGGTCATGGGAAAGGCTCCTTTCTATACGCAAAAAGGCTTCCCCCGAGGGGGAAGCTGTCACCGAAGGTGACTGATGAGGGCGGAGCTTACGGCGGCAACCCGTTTACGGGCAACCATCGATAGCTTCCCCCTCATCCGGCCCTGCGGGGCCACCTTCCCCCAAGGGGGAAGGCTTGGGGAATGCAAATTATTTCATCAAAATCTTGACCACGGCTTTTCTTACGTGGTCGCAGCCGGGGGTCTTGCAGCTGGGCTTGTGCAGCTCACCGGGGAAGAACACGGCAAAGCGTCCCTCGCCCAGCGTCATGCCGCAGTGCTCGGGGCCGGTCCGCAGACCGAAGTCGTTTTCCTCGTCAAACTCGCCCTGCTCCGTGCCTTCGGACGCCCAGCCCAGATGCTCGCTGCCGGTCAGGTCGATCTGCAGGTCGGCATAGCGGCGGTGGTACTCGAACGCAGCGCCGTCGGCATCGCGCAGGTCGGCGTCCATCACGTTGACAAAGACATTCTCGCCGTCAATGATGGTCTTGCCGTTTTCCAGCGCGTCCAGCGTGTGGCTGTTCAGCCAGTCGATGGCCTTATCCAGATTCGGGTGCAGACCCTTGTAGCAGGCAATGTAATCAAATGAATCTACGATCATTTCACACCTCTTACAGGGCCGCGACGGCGTCCTCGATCATCTTCTGCGCCTCGACCACGATGGCCTCATCCTCGGGGATCAGGCCCGGCAGCGGGGCGCGCACGCCGCCCAGCTCCAGACCGTACATGCGGCGCAGGATCTCCTTCATGACCGCGTACAGGTTGCCGTGGGCCTCGCACATCTTGTAGATGATGCGGTCCGCCTTGTACTGGATCTCGCGGGCAGCGGGGATGTCGCCCTTCTCGATCAGCTCGTTCATCTTGAGGAACAGCTCGGGCATGACGGCGTAGGTGCCGCCGATGCCGCCGTCCGCGCCCATGACACGGCCGGAGACGAACTGCTCATCGGGGCCGTTGAACACGGCGAAGCCGTCCGCACCGCGCGCCTGAATACCGGCATCCTTGAACATCTGGATGTCCTGGGTGGGCATCGAGGAGTTCTTGACCGCGATGACGTTGGGGTTCTTGAGCATCTCGTTCAGCAGGGGCATCGTCAGGGCGGTACCGGCCAGCTGCGGGATGTTGTAGATGATGAACTCGGTGTTGGGCGCGGCGGCGCTCATGGCGTTCCAGTAGTCCGCGATGGCGTAGTTGGGCAGGTGGAAGTAGATCGGCGGGATGGACGCGATGGCGTCAACGCCGCACTTTTCAGCATGGGCGGCCAGCTCGACGGAATCCGCCGTGTTGTTGCAGGCGACGTGGGCAATAACAGTGATCTTGCCCTTGGCCTCGCTCATGACGGCCTCCAGCACGGCCTTGCGCTCATCCGGGTGCTGGTAGATGCACTCGCCGGAGGAGCCGCCGACGTAAACGCCCTTGACGCCCTTGGCGATCAGGTGGCGGGTCAGTGCCTTGACGCCCTCGGTGGAGATAGAGCCGTCCGATGCATAGCAGGCGTAGAAGGCGGGGATGATGCCGCGATATTTGTTGATGTCTTTCATATACAAACACTCCCTGTTCGTAAAACTGTATGTAAAGGCTTCCCCCGAGTGGGGGAAGCTGTCACCGAAGGTGACTGATGAGGGCGGAGCCTGCTGACACAGCCCGTTTGCGGGCAATCCCCGGCAGGCTGCCCCTCATCCGTCTGTGGTCGGGGCCACAGACACCTTCCCCCGAGGGGGAAGGCTTTTTTGCACGGGTAGGCTTCGGGCAATGGCGAGGTTCTCTCCCCCAGTCGCTGCGGCGACAGCCCCCTCGCAGAGGGGGCCAGGGGCCGCCCGCAGGCGGCGGAGGGAGAGAACTCCGCCATAACACCCCGTTCTGCAATTTTAGCCTTTCACAGCGCCCATCGTGATGCCCTTCGTGAAGTACTTCTGGAAGGCCAGGAACACGATGATGATGGGCACGGCTGCCAGCGCGGCACCGGCCATGATCAGGCCGTAGTCGGTGGAGTTCTCGGCCTGCAGCTTGGCGATACCAAGAGAGATCGTCAGCTTGCTGGTGCTGGACAGCATGATCAACTGCATGAAGTAATCGTTCCACGAGTTGATGAAGGTGAAGATGGCCAGTGCGCCGATGCCCGGCTTGATCATGGGCAGCGCAATGCGGACAAAGGTCTTGGCCTCGCTCGCGCCGTCGATGCGGGCGGCCTCCAGCATCTCGCCGGGGATGCCCTCACTGAACTGCTTCATCAGGAATACGCCGAACGGCCAGCCGACGATGGGGAAGATGACCGCCCAGATCGTGTTGTAGAGCTGCAGGCTGCTCATCTCGCGCAGCAGGGGGATCAGGATGACCTGCTTCGGCAGCGCCATGGCGCAGACGATCAGGGTAAAGAGGATGCTGCGGCCCACAAAGCGCTTTTTTGCCAGCGCATAGCCTGCCATAGCGGAGGTGATGCAGGTCAGGATCATCGAGGCAACAGCCATAAAGACCGTGTTGATGAGCCAGCGCACAGCGGCGGGCACCTGGGGACCGGCCCACCAGATGATGTCCTTGCCGTCCGCGCTGAAGTGGCTGCTGAACGGCACCGCGAACTCCCACAGCGGGGACTTCTGGCGGCTGAACAGCTTGTCATAGTTCGTCATGACCCACTCGCTCGGCCACCATTCAGGGGTGGTGGAGTTGATGGAGATCTGCGTCTTAAAGGAGCCCGTCAGGATCCAGTACAGCGGGAACGCGAACGCGATGGCCAGCAGGATGATGACGATGGTGCTGAACACCATGTAGGGGGAAATCTTCTTTTTTTTCTTTTTGGTATCCATAGTCATTTCCCTCCTTCTTAATCAGACCGCGTGACCTTGAACTGCACAGCGGACAGAACGGCGATCATGATGGCGAGGATAACGCCCATCGCGTTGCCGTAGCCGTAGCGGTACAACTTGAAGGCTGTGTAGTAGATGTAGTACATGATGGTATCGGTGGAGTGGTTCGGGCCGCCGGACGTCAGCAGCTGGATCAGCGCGAAGCACTGGAAGGAGTTGATCGTCGTGATGACCAGGATGTACAGCGTGGTGGGCATGATCTGCGGCCACTTGATCTTCCAGAAGGCCTGCAGCTTCGTGGCACCGTCCACCTCAGCGGCCTCGACCAGGGACTGGTCCACGTTGCCGAGCGCGGAGACATACAGCACGATGGGCTGGCCGACGGAGGTCGTGAGCAGGATCAGGATGATGCAGGCCAGCGCGTAGCGGGTATCGCCCAGCCAGTTGATGTTCTGGTCAAGGAGGCCCATCGACTTGCCCAGATAGTTGAAGATGCCGTAGTAGTTGTTGAACATCCACTTCCACACGACGGTAACAGCGACAGAGCCGGTGACGACGGGCAGATAGAAGATAACGCGGAACAGCGAGGTCGCCCACGGCGGCATGTTGACGATGGCGGACGCCACCCACAGCGAGAAGATGCAGGTGATGGGCACCGACACGACAACAATGATCAGCGTGTTGCGCAGTGCGCCCAGAAAGACGCTGTCGTGGAACAGCTCCACATAGTTCTGCAGGCCGATGAACACATCGGCGCGGTTCATGCTGGAGTCAAAGAAGCTGGTGAAGATGCACATCACCATGGGATAGATGACAAAGCCGATAAAGAAGATGAGGCTGGGCAGCAGGAACAGGTAACCGGCGATGGTCTCCTGCCGGACAAGCGCGCGGCTCATCTTCGGCTCGCTCTGCTTTTTGGCAACTGCGGTATGTGCCAAGAGGATCGCTCCCTTCTGTTTTAAAGTCACGGGTTCATTCGATAAAAGTGGCGTCCCACCGCTGCGTTTCAGGTCAGAGGTCGGACGCCGTGGGGTTTAGTTACAAACCGGAGGTTTTTTCAGGAGGTTCAGGATGCGCTGGCCGCTGCGTTGGCGGTGTTGCAGAACTCGGTAACGGCGGTGGTCACGTCAGTGCCCTGGCCAACCTGCTGCAGCATGTTCCACCAAGCGGTACGAGCCTCGGCCCAGCCGGGAGTGACCTGATAGTAGTCGCCCAGGTAAGGCATGAGCTTCTGGTACTCGTTCATGACCTCGTCGTCCTTGTACAGGTCGGACAGAGAGTTCTTGACGGAGAAGTAAGTAGAGGTCTTGACGGCCTTTGCGGTCTCGTCAGAGTTGGCCATGAAGTTGATGAAGGTCTTGGAGGCAGCGATCTTGTTCTCGTCGCCGTTGTCAAACACGCCGAAGCCCCAGATGCCGCCGCACAGTGCGGGGTCGCCGGACTCAGTCGGGAACGCCATGAACAGGATGTCGTCGCCGCTGTTGGTCGTACCGGCTGCGCTGTTGTCAGCGTTGGTCTGCTGGGCGATGTTCCAGCAGAAGGCCATCTGCAGGGTGCCGTTGCGGAAGAGGGTGATCTCCTCGCCGCCGTTGATGGAGGCGTCAAAGTTGATGCCGTCCTGGTTGTACAGGGTCTCGATTGCCTTGACGTTCTCGGCAGAATCAGCGGTGTACTTGGTGTGGGCTGCATCGGTGAAGGTGCCGCCGTACATGTTGTTGATGATGGCGCGGGTGCCCTGGTCGCCGCCCTGGCCGCTGCAGTAGATCGCGCCGACGTCGGTCTTGCCGGAGTCGTAGACGGCCTGCACAGCCTTCAGGAAGTTGTCGGTGGTCCAGGTGTGGTTCTCGGCATCGACATACTGCATAGCACCGGCAGCCTCAAACACGGTCTTGTTGATGGCCATGCAGTGCGCGGTCATGCAGAGCGGGAACTCGTAGTAAGCGCCGGAGGAATCCTTGCAGGCGGCCTCAACGCTGGCGCTGATGTCGGCCTTCTGGTCGTCGGTCCACAGGTCGCTCAGATCGGCCATCAGGCCCTTGGCGCCCCAGTTGGCAACCAGACGCTCGGGTCCTTCCATGACGATGTCAGGTGCGCTGCCGCCCTCGATAGCGGTGTTGACCTGGTCGTCGCCGTTGGTGTAGTCGAGGTACTCGACGGTGACGTGGATGTCAGGATACTGGGCGTTGAAGTCTGCCAGCAGCGCATCAACGGACTCGGAATCGCCCCACTTGCCGATGGGATAGGTCCACAGCGTAATGTCAGCAGCCTGACCGGCATCGGCGGTGGACTCCGCGGGAGCGGCCTCGCTGGAGGCGGTAGAGGTGCTCTCAGCAGTTGCGGTAGAGGTCGCTGCGCTGGAAGTGGAGCCGCCGCAGGCGACGAGCATGCTGGCTGCCATGCTGGCGGCCAGGATCGCGGAAACTTGCTTCTTCATAGGTTTTTCTCCTTTTTTGCCTTTCGGCCTTTGTGGGGCAACTTCGTTCTGTGTCCCTCGTGATGTCTCTATTTTAGAAAACTTTTTTCATTTTGTCCAGAGGTGAAATAGCCAAGAAAAACTGTCGTTTTTGTACATGCTGCACAAATCCCATCCACATTGTCGCAAAATACATGCGTTTCTATCGGTTTTTCTTGATTTTCATGGGAAAATCGCCTCTTTTTTGATTTATTACAAAATGAAAACAACTTTTACCTTTGAAAATTTTCTATCGCACGCGCGCTTTGGTGCTGCAAAGCAAAAAGGCGCTCACCCGTTACATTTACGGGTAAGCGCCTTTGCTTTGGTAGTAGGATACTCCTTTTGTCAAAAAAATGCAAGATGTCAAAATGAAATATCTTTTTCACGCAATCCGTCTCAATTTTTGCACATTTGCACAAAAACAGGCCGCTTTTTCCGGGAAAAAGCCTCTTGCAAGCGCGGGTATTTCCCTATATAATGGAAGGAGCGAAATAACTTTTCATTTTTAAGAAAGGGAGCCTTTTTTATGAATTATGAAAATATGACCCGCCGCCGGGTACTCTGCTTCGGCGATTCCAACACCTACGGCTATGACCCTGCCCGCGACGGGCGCTACGGCGATGATGAGCGCTACCCGATGGTGCTGCAGGACCTGCTGGGCGACGGCTGGAGCGTGGTCGAGGAGGGGCTGCCCGGGCGCACCGCCGTGTTTGACGACCCTATTACAGAAGGTATGAACGGGCTGCGGGTCATCACGCCGATCCTGATGAGCCACGCGCCGCTGGACACCGTGACGATCATGCTGGGCACGAACGACAGCAAAGAGCGGTTCGGCTGCAATTCCCACCTGATCTCTCTGGGCATCGTGCGGCTCGTCAAAAAGGCCCTGCACACCGAATGCTGGCGCGACAACGCCAGGCCGGACGTGCTCGTCATCGTGCCGCCGTCCATCACGCCGGAGTACGACCACCTGATTTTTAAAGATGCCATGGGCACCGGCTGCCATGAACGCTGCGCCGGCATTGCCGCCCAGCTGGAGCCGATGCTGAAGGACATCGCCAATGTGCGGTTCCTGGACGCCAACACACTGCCCGGCGCGGGCTGCTCGCCCCTTGACGGCATGCACATGACCGTCCAGTCCCACAAAGTCCTGGCCAAAGCCTTGCAAAAGGAGCTGACCGGGGATACATTATAAGTAATAGCAGCGGCCAGCCTCCTTGCCTCCCTCTGCGAGGGGGCTAAGAAGGGGCATCGGCCCGACGGCCTTCCCCGCAATACCAATCCACCACAGCAGAAAGGATTCTCCATCATGGCAGAGCAAAGTTTTTGTGATATGCTGCGCACCAAGCGCGACAGCCTGACGAAATCCGGCATCATCGTTGCGGATTACCTTATGCAGCACGCAGAGGACGCACAATACCTGTCGATCTCATCGCTGGCAAAAGCCTGCGGTGTGGCAGAGGCTACGATTTTCCGTTTCTGCCGCGCCCTGGGCTTTGACGGCTATAACGAGATGAAGATCGCGCTGGCAAAGGCCACGGCCACGGCGATGCCGGTCTCGCTCAAGCTGGAGCCGGGCGTCGACACCCAGACGCTCTGCACCCACGCCTACAACACCGCCATCGAGGCACTGAACGGCACCCGCAGCGCACTGGACCCCGAGTCGGTGGACCGCGCGGCCACGCTTTTGCAGCGGGCACGGCAGGTGTTCTTTTTCGGGCAGGGCGGCAGCTATATACTGGCCTGCGACATCTGGGCGCGGTTCTCGATGCTCTCCACCAAGTTCCGCACGGCAGGCGACAGCCACATGCAGGCCATCGCCGCCAGCCTGATGGGTCCCGAGGACGTCGTGGTCTTTGTCTCCTACTCCGGCGCAACACGGGATATGATGGACACGCTGCATCTGGCCAGGGAGAACGGTGCCAAGGTCATCCTGCTCACCCACTACAGCGACGCCCCCGGCGCAGCACTGGCCGATGTCGTGCTCCTGTGCGGTGCCAAAGAAAGCCCGCTCGACTCCGGCAGCATGCCGGTCAAGCTGGCCGTCCTCTTTGTGGCGAACGTCCTCGTCCTGCGCTACACGCTGGACAATCAGGAGCTTGCCAACCTCTCCCTCTCCCGCACAAGCCGCGCGCTGGGGAGTAAGCTGTTGTAATATAAGGGCAATACCGCATAATTCTAAGTGCCGATACGGCGAGCGAGGTGCGGCAGCTGCTAAGCCAAAAGCGCAGATAATACTTTGTGTATTATCGAGCATTTTGGCAACGCAGATGCCGTGCCGCAGCCGCCGGAGCGGTGCTTAAGCCGTAAGGCGGGAATTATGCGGTATTGCTTTAGCACAAAGCAGCCCGTGAGCATTGTCGCTCACGGGCTGCTTTTTATTGCTGCACCTGTAATGTCCGATGCAGCATCATTTTTAAATTCTCCGGCAGGCCGCTCTGTATCCCGCATTCCGCGGTAAAGCACAGCCCGATCAGGCCGCCGACAACGGCGGAAAAGATCGCGGTGCAGCAGTATTCCAGACTTACCTCAGGGTCGATCTCCCCCGCAGCCTGCAGGCGTATGAGCAGCGTGCGCATGATGTCCCGCAGCTCGTCCGCACAGGCGGGCATGGACTCGCACTTTCCCGGCGTGTCCAGCGCCTGGGCAATCATCTTATAATCACCCATCCGGTTGGCAGCAATGTCCTGCAAATAGGCTACCGCCCGCTCCTCCAGCCCGGCCAGCGTGCAGCAGTCGGCAAACAGGACGCGGATGCGTTCGTTTTCCCGGGCAAAGCAGTATTCGGCCAGGCCCTGCAGAATCTCCTCCTTTGAGGAAAAATATCCGTACATCGTACCTTTTCCAATGCCTGCCGTGTCAGCCAGCTGCTGGATGGTCATAGCGGCGGGGCTGACGCCCCGGGCGACCAGCTGCAGGGCAGCCTCGTAGACGGCAGCCTTGCGGGCTGCATGGTTATCCATTGTCATGGTCGGCCTCCTTTTTCTCCCCGTCGTTTTCCTCCGGCGCACGGGCCGCGCGGCTCAGATCCGGGCGGCGTGGCGCGGATGCAGCCTCGGCGGCGCGGCGGGCGGCGAACTCTGCCGCAAACTCGGCCGCATCGTCGGGCAGGTCGTCCAGACCGTCATCACCGACGTCAATATTGACCGGCGGCCTGCGGTAGAACAGGTCATACAGCACAGGCACGACGAACAGCGTCATCAGCGTGGCGTAGCTCAGACCGCCGATGATGACAATGGCCATGCCGGTGCTCATCTCGCTGGCCATGTCGGTGCCGAACAGCATCGTGACCATCGCCAGCACCGTCGTCAGCGTCGTCATCAGGATCGGGCGCATACGGGTGCGGCCCGTCGCCACAAGGGCGTCGGTGCGCTCCAGCCCGCCGATGCGCAGCTGGTTGGCGTAGTCCACAAACACAATGCCGTTGTTGACGACGACGCCCATCAGGACCAGGAAGCCCATCAGCGAGATCAGCGACAGCTGCTCACCGGCAGCCATCAGGCCGAGCATACCGCCGGTGAAGGCCAGCGGGATCGTGAACAGAACAATGAACGGCGACAGCAGGCTTTGGAACTGCGCCACCATGACAAAATAGACAAAAGCCAATGCCAGTGCAAGCATTTTTGCCATCTGGCTCAGCATCTCGGTGACCTGGGTCGTCTCACCGGCCAGCTCGGCGGTCACGCCGTCGGGCAGGTCCAGTGCAGCCAGCTGCGGCTCCAGCTCGCGGGAGAGCAGCGTCGTGTTGTAGCCGTCGGCGGTCTCACTCGTCACGGCCAGCTTGCGGGAGCCGTTCTCGCGGGCAATCGTCGTATAGCCCGCCGTCGTGGTGCGGGTCGCGAACTCACCGAGGGTGTGCGTCTCCTTTACGCTGCTGCCGTTCTCGTCGGTGGTCGTCGTCTCGAACTCCATATTGAAAATATCGTCCAGCGTCGGCGTGTCGGTCTTATCGACGATGACGACGCTGTAGCTGTCGCCGCCCGCCTTCAGCGTCGTGGCGGTGGTGTCCGTCGTCAGCTTGGCGGCGATCTGCTGGTAGACCTGCGCGACGGTCAGACCCATCCGCATAGCCTTGTCCTTGTCAATCGTGATGTTGATCTCGGCGTCGCCGGCGTCCTGGCCGTCGGTGGCGTTTTGGATACCGTCGATGCCCTCCATCAGCGCCATGACCTGCTTGCCCGCGGCGGCCAGGTCATTGAGGTCGCTGCCGTAGAGGTCCACCTCGATGCCGGAGCCGGACAGCGCACTCATGTCCATCATGCCATTGGAGTTCACTTCAATTTCGCAGTTTAGATCTGCTGTTTTGCCGTAGATCTCCTGCTCCACGACCTTGGCCTTGGGTGCCTTGTCGCCCAGCAGGACGTAATAGGTAAACGTGGTGTTGTCGGCGGCGGCATTGCCGCCGGCCATGGCGACCATATTGTTGGAACCGCCCGACATCGCGCCGACGGTGTCGACGCCGTCCACGCTCATGACCGCGTCCATGACGCTGTCCGCCGTGGCGAAGGCGTCCTCCTTAGCCGTATCGTCAGGCACATTGACCGTAATGGTCAGCTGGTTGCTGCTCATGTCGGGGATCATGACGATGCCCATGGTAGCGACGCGCCAGACCGACACCCCCAGCAGCGCAATGGCCAGCGCCAGCGGCACAGCCTTGCGGCGCAGGCAGAAGCGCAGCAGCTTTTCATAGCCGTTCAGCACCTTGTCGAACAGCGGGTGCTTGATGTCCTTCTGCTTTTTCAGCACAGTGGAGCCCGCGCAGGGCACAACGGTCAGCGCCACAACAAGGGACGCCAGCAGACTGAAGGTGATGGTCCAGGCCATGTCGCTGAGAAGCTCGCGCACCATGCCGGTGGTGAACACCAGCGGCAGAAAAACGCAGATCGTCGTCAAGGTGGAGGATATGATGGACCCGGCCACCTGACGCGCGCCCTGCACCGACGCACGGGCGGCGGGCACGCCGCGGCCCCGCAGGCGGTAGATGTTTTCAATGACGACAACCGAGTTGTCGACCAGCATGCCGACGCCCAGCGCCAGGCCGGACAGCGACAGGATATTGAAGGTAATGCCGGTGAAATACATCAGCACAATGGCAAACAGCACGCTCAACGGCATACTGATGGCCACGACGATGGTCGGGCGCAGGTCCTTCAAAAACAGCGCCAGTACGATGATGGCCAGCGCTGCGCCCTCGATCAGGTTGGACAGCACGCTGTTGACGATGAGCTTGATATAGTCGCCCTGGTCCATGATGGGCGTCAGGTGCAGGCCCTCGTTTTCGGCCATCATCGTTTCCATCGCCGCGCTGCTGGCGTTGGAGACCGTCGAGGTGGACGACGTCGAGCTCTTGTACAGCGACAGCAGCACGGCGCGGTTCTTGTCCACCTTGGCGTAGGCGTCGTCGGCATTGTCGGTCATTTCGACCTCGGCCACATCGGACAGGCGCACGTCGCCGATGCCGTCGATATTGCAGAGCACCATGCTTTTCAGCTCGTCCGCGTCGGCAAAGGCATCACCGACCTTGACGATGTAGCGGTTGTCGTCGCCGTCGCCGCCCTCGATATAGCCCGCGGGCATCGAGAAGTTCTGCGCATAAATGAGCTGCTGCAGCGTCGTCATGTTCAGCAGCTGGTCCAGATTCGCGCTTTTCAGCGCCTCCTCGCGGGCGGACTCGTATTCCTCCTGCGCGGCCTCGAGCTGGGTCTTGCCGGCCTCGAGCTGGGTCTTACCGCTGGAGACCTGGAACTCGCCCAGCTGCAGCTGGGCCTCGGTGCCGCTCAGCAGCAGCTGGACGGCCATATCGGCCATGGCGGGGTCTACCGCCTCGTCGCCAAGGCTTGCCAGCATTTTTTGCAGCTTGTCGCGCTGTTCGTTCAGCTGGGTCAGCATTTCCTGCGCTTTGGTCAGCTGGTCGCGCAGGGCGGCGGCGGTGTCGTTCAGCGTCTGCTGCAGCGGCTGCATACCGTCGTTCAGCGCAGTCTCGGCCTCCTGCCGCGCAGTCAGCAGCGTCGTGGCGTTCTGCAGGGCGACCTTCGTCGTGGAGAGCGTTGACAGATTGCCGCTCAGCTCGCTGACGCGGGCGCGGCGGGCGGCGTTGCCGTCGATGACGGCCTGGTCCTGCGCCTGCTCGGCGCGCTTGGCGTCGATCTGCGCCTGTAAATCGGCCCGTTCGGTCTCGTCCTCGGTGTTGTTGAGGGAGTCCTGCAGCGACGCGATCTCCACCTCCAGCGCCTGAATGCGGGCGCTCATGGCCGCATACTGGGCATCTAAGTAGGCCGCCGTCTGCTCCACCGTCATATTCTGCTCCAACAGCCCCTCATCTGCGGCGCGCTGGCGGATGGCCGCATCCGCGTGGTCGATCGAGTTGACCATCGCGCCCATCTTGTTCAGGTCGCTCTTGGCTTCGGCCAGATTGGCCGGGAGCGCGTCGGCGTTATACTGCGGGTCGTAGGCGGCCAGCACCGTCTTGCAGCTGGCAAACAGTGCATCGTCGATGGGCAGCGTGACCTCGGGCAGGGTCGTGCTGGTATTTTTGGCGTCCTCCAGCTTGCGGTTTGCCTCGTCCAGGTCGGTCTGCAGGCTGGCGATCTTCTTTTCCAGCTCGGGGATCTGCTTGTCCAGCTCGGTGATGGCGTCCCGCAACTGGGTCGTCACGTCGGCCTTCTGGCTGTTCAGCTGGGCCTTGCCCGCGTCCAGCTGGGCCTGGGCGGCGTCCAGTTCCTTCATGCCATCGTTGATTTTTTTCTTGTTGGCATCCAGCTCTTTTTTGGCATCGGCCAGGCGGTCACTGACCTTGACCAGCAGCTTGTCGTTGACAGCGTCGATCTTTTCCTGGTCGAGCGTGATCTGCACCGACTTTTCCACCAGGCCTGTCGTGGACACGCTGGCAACGCCGTCCACGCGCTCGAGCTGGGGCAGCACGTTTTCGCTGACATAGTCGGACAGCTCGTAAATATCCATGCCGTCGTAGTCCACGGCAATGTACTGCGTCGCCATCATGTCCGGGCTGATCTCCATCAGCGTCGGCGTGGACGCCATGTCGGGCAGCGCGTCGCCGAGCTGGTTCACGGCGGTGCTGGCCTTGACCATGGCGCTGTCCATGTCGGTGTCGTCCTGGTATTCCAGAAAGAGCAGGCTGTAGTTCTCATTGCTCTGGCTCGTCACGTTCTTGACGCCGTTCAGCGTCGAAAGTGCATTTTCCAGCGGCTTGGTCACGTCGGCCTCGACCTGCTCGGGGCTGGCGCCGGGGTAGGTCGTGATGACCATCAGATAGGGCAGGTTCATGGCGGGCAGCAGGTCCGTCTGGATGCCGGTCAGGCTGACAAAGCCCAGCACCAGCACCAGAATGACCGCCACCAGAATGGTAAATGGCTTTTTAACGCTGTATTTCGGCATGGAAGTGTTCCCTTTCTTTTCCGACCGACCGGTCGGTCGGATTTATTATAGCACCCTGACCGCCGGTTGTAAAGGGCTGCGCGTCCAGCGCGCCATGGAGCTGCTAAGGGCATCGGCATCCGCCCGATGGCCTACAGCCAGGCGCTGGTGCGAGGCCCTGCACTGAAATTTGCGTCCTAAAAAAGAGCCGACAAAAGCTCGTTGAAGCTTATCGTTTCAACGAGCTTTTGTTGAGTTTTGTGGTGTTGTGTGCCAAGGCTCAGAACGGATTTTGTCCCATGCGTACAAAGGTATGCTGCATGGTACCGACCTGTTCCAAACCCTTTTGGGGGCAGGTTAGTTTTTAATCTGCTCCCCTTCCGGGAAGATGATTTTGTAAATCGGGAAGTAAATTACCATCTGCACGCCGCCGTTGATGATGGTGATGAGCACGAACGCCGCCAGAAACAGCGTGATGGCAAGCGCCGCAAAATAGCCCATACCTCCATAGCTCGCCTCATGCTTGCGCAGGCACAGTCAGCTCCGCGCTGTATTCGCCGTCGGAAGCAGCAATCGTCATGGCGTCGCCGTCCCCCATGCGGACAATGGCAAGAGCCTCGCCGTAGTAGGTATCGGTTTCGCTGTCCAGATAGCTGTGCTTGTTGAAGGGGCAGGCACTGCCCAGCCCCACCAACGTGCCGCCGCGCACCTGTACCTGAATATTGCCGCGCACCAGCGGCTTGGTGATGCCGTTTTCATCGGTGTAGCGCAGACGGACGTAGCACAGGTGCCCCGGTTTTACAGTAGGTTCTTCCGCGTCCAGCGTCAGGCGGGTCGTGCCGCCGGCACTTTGCAGCTTGCAGCGACCCATTTCGTGATCGGCAGCGTCATAGCTGACGGCTTCCAGCGTGCCGCTCTCGTAGGGAATGCTGAACCTCGCCAAGCAATCATTTTTCAGCGTTTTACTGCCCACCGTGTGACCATTCAGCACCAGCTCCACGCGGGCGGCGCGGGCGTAGACCTCCACGTTGGCCTTGCGCCCCTCGCATCCGGTCCAGCTCCAGCTGGGCATGGCATTCGTCATCTTCCACGCACTGGGGCTGTGGCGGTCTCCGGTATGGTTGACCGGGCAGACGGCGATATAGGGGCCGTTGTCGGCCTCCAGCGCCACGCGGGTATAAAGGGCTTCGCCCAGCGGCTTGCCGGTCAGGTCGATGCGCCCCGAACCCGCCGACACCCAGCCCGGACCGCCGTCGAACGTCTCGGCGTAGTCGGCGTACTCCCACGAGCCGACCATGACTTCGCCCAGGTAGTCCATGCCCGCCCAGACAAAGTCGCCCACCAAGCGGGGTTCCTGTTTGGCCAGCTCGCGGAATTTATAAGCATCGCTGCAGAAGGTCTCGCTGCCCAAAATCAACCGCTGCGGGTACTTTTTCAGGTCGTGCTTATAGCGGTAGATGCCATAGTTGTAGCCCGCAATGTCCATGTTGGCAAAGGCGTCACAGGTCTTGACGTCGCAGCCGTGCAGGGTCGCGCCGCGCTTCATGAACTCATCGCCCAGCAGCCCCGCCAGATTGTTGAAGAACTGACTGCCGACTGCCTTTTTCTTGGCGGCCTTCTCGCCGCGCTGCTTGGCTTTTTCAGCATGCTCGGCTTCTTTTTTTGCCTTTTCGTCGCTGTACACGCCGAAGCCGATGGAGCTTAAAAAGTTGAAGAAGATGTTCACACCGCAGGTCACCGGGCGGGAATCGTCCAGCCCGTGCAGGAAGTCGGTCATCTCTTTGGTCAGGGCGATGCCGCGCTTCTGGGCAGTCTCGCTGACCTCGTTGCCGGTGGAGTAGAGCACCACGCAGGGGTGGTTGTAGTCTTTTTCCACCATGTCTGTCAGATCCTGATGCCACCAGTCGTTGAAATAATCCACGTAGTCATGCTCTGTTTTGTGGATGTACCAATGATCGATGTACTCGTCCATGACAAGCATACCCTGGCGGTCACACTCGGCCAGCAGCGCCTTGGAGCAGGGGTTGTGCGCTGAGCGGATGGCGTTGTAGCCGTTCTCTTTCAGCAGGCGTACCTTGCGCGCCACGGCGTCGGGGTCACAAACTGCACCCAACAGACCATTATCGTGGTGGATGCACGCGCCCTGGATGATGTACCGCTTGCCGTTGAGCAGGAAACCGTCCGTACCCCACTCGACCTTGCGAACACCGAATGTCTCGGTTACCACATCATCGGCAAAGTTGACGCGGCAGGTGTACAGGTTGGGCGTTTCAGGCGTCCAGAGGCGGGCGTTATCAAGGGTCAGGGTAAATACGGCCTCGCCGTCGCTCTCCTGCTGCACGGCTGGCAGGTCGTCCACCATCATGCGTACCGTGCCGGGGGCGGTGGTCTTTACGCGCATCTCCACGACGGCGGGGTCAAGCGACAGGGTGCGGATTTTAACGCCATTCAGTGCGATATGCGCGCCCCTTGCCGTCCAAAGCTGCACCGGGCGGTAGATGCCCGCGCCGGAATACCACCGGCTGTTGGGCTGGTCGGCGTTGCGGGCAATGACCCGCAGCTCGTTCTCCCCTGCGTGCAGATACGGCGCACAATCAACATAAAAGTTGGTGTAGCCGTAGGGGCGGAACGCTGCCTTTTGACCGTTGAGCCAGACCTCGGCATTATGGTAGACGCCCTCAAACTCCAGAATGTGGGTGTCCGCCAGCTCGTTTTCCGGCACGGTCAGGGTGCGCCGGTATTCGTAGTCATATCCCTCGTACCAGCCGGTATTGGTGCCGCCCGCGCTCAGGGCGGTGCGGGGTTCAGCCAGCATGGCATCATGGGGCAGGGTCACCGGTTTGCCGGGTACGGTATCGCCCAGATGGCGGCACGTCCAGCCGGTGAGAAGTGGGGTAGCTTTCATACAAGGTTCTCACTTTCAAGGTTATCCATAGCAAAAAACGCAGACGACTTTCCTTTTCTGTTGTCTGCACTATATCACAACGTACAGCAAAAAGGGGATTCACTACGTGAACGGTCGTTTTTCCCACGCAAGCCGCCTGCGGCATTGGCAAAATAGACAATCGTATCATGCGCTTTATGTGCAGGTTGCTTAAACCAAAAAGCAGCCCACCAAAATGGGCTGTCCGGGTTATTTCTGCTTGATGGGAAACAGCACCTTTAATGTGAACTGGTTCTCCTGGGTGGTGATCTCTGCCGTGCCGCCGTATTTTTCGGCGGTGTCGTAGATGCTCTTTAGACCGTAGCCGTGGTAGCGGGCGTCGGACTTGGTCGTTTTTGGCAGGTTGCCGTCCGCTTGGAAGGCACCGTCGTAGGTGTTTTCGACCCGGATCCACAAAAAGCTCTTTTGCCGTGCCACCACCAGATGGATCAGTCGCTGCTCGCTGTCGGGCAGCTTTTCTACACTCTCGATGGCGTTGTCCAGCGCATTGCCGAACAGCGAACACAGGTCCATCGTATCCATAAAATCCAGCGCCGCACCGTCTGCCACGCAGGTCAGCGTGATGCCGTGCTGCTGGCAGTACAGGCTTTTGCTGGTCAGGATCGTGTCCAGCACCTCGTTGCCGGTCTTGTTCTGCGCCTCATAGCTGCGGATCTCCTGCTCCATCGCGTCGAGGTAGTGGGCCTTTTCCTCTGAGGTCTCGCTGCGCAGCACGGCGATCTGGTGCTTGAGATCGTGATATTTTTTATTGATAAGGTCAATGCTGTCCTGCGCCGAGCGGTACTGTGCGTACTGCGCCTGCAAGACGTTCTGCAAAGCGTCGCGCTCCTTTTTGCGGCGGTACTCCACCAGCTGCATGTGGTGCGCAAACAGAATGGCCATGCCGCCCAAGTCTACCAGCGTGCGGATGTTGTAAATTTCCGCCGTCATCTTGCCGGAAAACGGCGTGTCCGGGCTGACATAGCTCAGGTTGCTGGTGGCATAGACCGCCACACCGATGAACAGCGTGCTGAGGAATTCCTTTTTGTGGACGTGCAGAGGCGAGGCAATATCGTTATAATTGCGTTCCAGCGCGAACACCACGCCATACACTGCGGCATAGACGACTGCCAAAATGCACACACGCACACCCGCGCCCGGCGTGCCCTGCCGCCTTGCCATATAGTAGTAGAGCTGCCATTCCAGCGAGGCGGCCAGTTCCCCCAAAATAAACGCGCGGACGCAGTAATCCCCCGCGCACCGGGCGGGCACGTCGGCCTGCATTCGGATGTACAGATACATGATCAAGATGGATACCGCAATGCAGGGCAGAAACCAGAATTGCGGCACCTGCCCCGTTGCCTGCATAAAGACGCCGAGCAGCAGCAAAAACACCGCATGGATCGTATACCGCCGCCAGCCTGCTGTACGTTTGGGCAGGAAGAACAAATATAAAAGGCAGGCCAGCCAGTCCGCCAGCGCGGTATACAGGCGGGGAATGTTGCCCAAAACTTCCGTTTCCATCAGATGGTTTCCCCCATGTAGTGGTTGAGCGCCGCCAAAAATGCCTTGCGCTTGGCGCGGCTGATCTGCACCCGCTCACCGTTGACGATGGCGTCCTCGTCCTGGATGCCATCCACGTGCTCCAGATTGACAAGGTACGCCTTGCTGCTGCGGAAGAAATTCTCCGGCGGCAGCTTCTGCTCCACATCACGCATGGAGCCGGTGGAATGCACCTCGCCCTGCTTGGTGTGGAACAGCAGGTCGTGGTCGCAAATTTCTACATAATAAATGTCGGAGGCGTCGAGCTTCTGCACACCGCCCGCGCAGGGTACCGTGAGGAAATGCTTCTGGCGGCGTCCCAGCAGCTCCCGCACATGGTTCATCCGCTGGCAGAAAGCGTAATAGCTCAGCGGCTTTAAGATATAGTCCAGCGCCTGCACCGCGTACCCCTTGATGGCATACTGCGGCGAGTTGGTGATGAAGATGATAAGCACCTCCGGGTCGGCGCGGCGGATCTCCTCGGCTGCTGACATACCATCCATGAAGGTCATCTCGATGTCCATCAAAATCAGGTCATAGCCGCCCTTATAGCCCAGCGCGATCTCGTCGCCATCCGAAAAATGCGTGATTTGAAAATGGCAGTTTTTCTCCTGCTGGTATTTTTCCAGATACGAGTCCAGCACTGCCCGATCCTGCGCGCTGTCCTCAACTACTGCGATGTAGTTCACGAAAATTCTCCTTTTGAGAGCAAATGAATGCGTTTATGTGCCGACTGCTATGCCGCTTGCCTTTCATGGCTATAGGCTCTATCTGATAAGTATTATACAGATTCTTTTCCGAATTTTCAATAAATCATGGTTTTGCTTATCCGCCTTGATTGCCCACGCTTTGGGCGGGAATATGTTTTACATGGCATAGCGTTTGATTACCCACAAACGCATTTCCGGGGTGTCCCATCGAGGAATGCGGACACCCATCTCACAGGGTTTTCACGCAGGGAAAGCCCGCACAAATAACTAAGGCAGCACCGCACAATTCCCGCCTAACGGTTCAAGCACCGCTTCGGCACTTAGAATTATGCGGTATTGCCCTGAAACCAGAAAAGCCCCGGCCTTTTCTGGCCGAGGCTTGATGGTTGCGGAGCAGAATGTGATCTGTTCACTTCCGCTGACAGGGAAGGCAATCCGCTTAGGGTTCCACCCGCACCGTCAGGCGGGAGGCGTGCAGCCCACCGTGGTATACCCGGTTATGGGCCACCACGGTCCGGGCGGAAGCAAAACCTTCCCGGGTGTTGCTGTTGGGGAAGATGAAATTCTTGGCGCTGGAGGTGACAGTCACCCGAATGCGGTGGCCTTTCCGGAAGCAATTGGACAACTTGGTGGTACGGATCTTCAGGCAGACGATCTCGCCTTCCTGCAAAAACTCCGACTGGGCAAAGCCATTACGGTATCGGGCGCTGAGCAGGCCATCCGCCAGTTTGATGGACCGGCCGTTCTCATCCACGTCGGTAACACGCACCACAAAGTCGGTATCCGGCGCGTCAGAAGAAATATACAACTCCGCCGTCATATCACCGGTCAGAACCAGGTCTTCCTTCAGCACAGGGGAGGTGTAGCACAGCAGGTCCTGACGCAGTTCCTCCCGGGTGTAGTCCTCCGGCACTTCGATCTCGTTCTCCGACATATCAATGATGTGCTGGGACGGATTTTCGGGGTCATAGGCGTAACCGTCGCAGTTCTCCCGCTCCGGCTTGGCAAAAGTCAGCCGCCCGTCCCCGGCAGAGGTGTTGGCATGGCCGTCACTATCCAGATACAGGTGGGTGACCCGGGTCTCGGGCACCGGCCAGTTTTCGGCGGCCTTCCATACCTCCTGGCCCAGGGTGTAGTATTCTACCGGGGCAGTCTGGTCGATGCCGTTGTCCACTTCCTTGAGGTGATGCTCAAACCAGCGGAAATACAGCCAGTCCAGATCAAAGCGCAGCGCCTGGCTGCCGAAGGATACCCCGTGCATGTCGTACTTACTGTTGCCGCTGTGCTGCCAGGGTCCCAGAATGACCTTGCGCATGCTCCGCGGGAAGTCATGGACCAGTTCCAGGGCTTCGGTGGTACCCATGCCGTTGTCGTCAAACCAGCCAGACTGAATCAGCGCCGGGATCTGCGCCCTGACGGAGCGTTCCTGCCAGTTGGACATACGCCAGAAATCGTTGTAGTCACTGGGTTCCAGCCACCGTGTGATGAAGGGCACATCGTACCCCAGAGCCTTTTTTGGCAGGTCGGTCAGGGGGCGGATGTTCAGCACTTTCTCCCAGTCATCGCGTTCCATCAGCTCAGGGTGGAAGGTTTTCTGAGACACCGCAAAGGCCCAGGCCAGCATGCCCGAGGTGAAAGACCCACCCCGGCGGGGCAGATCCACAAAGGCGCTGCCCGCGCAGACTACGCTGATCAGAGCTTTCAGGTGGGGGTTGCCGCTGGCAGCGGCTGCCCACTGTACATAACCCAGGTAGGACCCGCCCACCATACCGATGCGTCCGCTGCACCATGGCTGGGCGGCGATCCAGTTCAGAGTATCGTCGCCGTCCTCCACCTCGTGGTAGTTGGGCAGCCATTCGCCTTCACTGGCGTTTCGGCCGCGCACATCCTGTACTACCACCGCGTAGCCGCGCTGGACGTAACGGTAGTATATCTCACAGCCGTCCTCTTTGCCGTAGGGGGTGCGTACCAGCACTGCGGGCACCGGGGTACTGCAGTTTTTAGGCAGGTATACGTTGGTGGAAAGATGTACCCCGTCCCGCATGGGCACTGGGAAGGTCTGCGCATGTTCTACCGGGAACAGCTGTTCCTCCGGCCAGGTCGAGCGCCACAGGCGCAGGATGGTCTCCTCCTCGGCACCGGGTTCCACCAGCACCGTGACCATCTCCCGGGCAGGGCAGGTGACGGCGATCAGCCGCCCTTCTTTCATCTGTTTGTTGTTGGGGAATTTTACATCCCGCTGCAGGTAGCTGCAGCCGTCTTCGCTGGTGTAGCGCTCGCCGCACAGGGAAACTTCCCCGGTGCCATGCAGCCCCGACTCGTACTGGGACAGGTTCTGCCCCAGGGCGGCAAAGTCCATCTTCACAAAGAAACGGTAAAAATCCCGGTCCTGTTCAGTCAGGTCCTGCCAGTCCAGCAGCGCGCCGGTATGCACGTCCAGTTTCCGGATCTGGGGTGTGCCGTCGCCCAGCCGCAGTCTGCCGTACAGGATGCCTGAAACATATAAGTCAAAATTACGCATTTCCGTTTCTCCCGTTTTCCGTTTAGGCGCCGATGAAAGCACGGATGGCATAGGCTACACCGATGCCCACATAGTTGCCCAGGGCACCGGCCAGTACGCCCATGAGCAAGCCGATGTTGATAAGGGTCTTCCACTGGGCGCTGGAGGCGATGAGGGCGGCGGTGGGGCCATCCGAGATACAGCCCACGATGGACAGCAGCACATACTCAAAACGGACTTTCAGCAGCCGGGTGATGAGCAGGTGCAGCAAAATGGAGCAGGCGATGACACAGAAGCAGAACAGGGTGATGTAGAAGGTCGATCCGAAGAACTGCTTCAGGTCCACCGCAAAGCCGATGGTCACCAGGAACAGCACCGCTATGAAAAGGCCCAGGTCAAAATTGCCGCGCAGCTTGCGGACGGCCGGCACCTGTGCCAGGATGATGGAGAAGGTGGTGATGAGCAGGATGCGGCCTGCACTGCGGAACCCTTCTCCGAATACCATCGAGGAGATGCTGGTGGCAGCCCACACGGTGCCAAAGCCGATGGCCAGCAACCAGGCGATTTCCTGGATGGACCATTCCTTGGAGGCCATCAGTTCCTCGTGGTTGCCATCCCCCAGCAGCTCCGACTCGCTCATATCATAGGGCCACAGCTTTTTCAGCCATTTGGAACTCTTGTACAGGGCGGGGGTAGCAAACATCAGGATCAGCGTGGGGATGCCCACCACATAGTCGGCGGCATTGGCCGAGGCGATGGTGTTCTTGCTGGCATCCAGGCCTACAGCGATGGCGGTCAGGTTGGAACTGCCGCCGGTGTAGGTGCCCACGAACATACCGGCCACCTTCCAGCCCTCGTCGATTTTGTTGGCGAACAGTATGCCGAACACCAAAGCTGCCACACAGACGCTGAATATGGCCGAGGCCAACGCAATGATCGGTTCCTTGGATAATTTGCGCATCTGTTTCAGGTCCAGGCTCAGCAGGCAGATGGAAACGGACAACGGCACGCAGTAGCTGCTGATGGCATCATAGGTAGGGCTGGAGGTAGGCACGATCCGCAGGTTGGACATCACGATGCCCATGACGATAACCGTCAGGGCCGGGCCCAGCGTTTTGAACACCTTGAACCGCTGCAGCCAGAATCCCAGTGCAACCGTGGCGACCATGATGAACAGGAGCGCGCCTTCGGAGGAAAAAATCGTATTCGCCATAATATACCTCTCTATACCTCTCTGCGGGGTCCCGCTTAAAAATCAATATCGATGCCAAGGCCCGGTTTGTCGGACAGGGTGTAGACGCCGCCATTCACAGCAAAACCGCCGGGCATACCCATCTCGGGGTCCACAGCATACATAAAGCTGTCGCAGTCCGCCTCGGTGATGTTCTGCTTGGCGGCAACCAGGCTCACGCCGGCAGCAATGGCCACCTTGGTCTCCAGCATGCAGCCCACCATGCACTGTACATGGTTTGCCTCGGCAATGGCGTTGATCTTTTCCGCCGGGTACAGGCCGCCGCACTTCATCAGTTTGATGTTGATAATGTCTGCAGCATCGATCTTGCAGGCCTTTGCTGCGTCGATGGGGGTGTGGACCGACTCATCCAGCATGACCTGCAAGTCCACCTTGGAACGCACAAAGCGCATACCGTCCAGATCCCAGCTGGGCAGGCACTGTTCCACCGCTTCCACGCCCAACTCTTCAAAGGCTTTCAGGGTGCGCACCGCATCGCTGACCGTGTAACCCTGGTTGGCGTCCACACGCAGGCGGATGTTGGGGCCCACCGCCTGACGGATCAGGGTCAATGCCTGAATATCCTCGCTCGGGTTGATGCCGGCCTTGATTTTCAGAATGGTGAAGCCGTCCTTTTCCACCCGTTCCCGGGCTTCGGCGGCCATGGCTTCCGGTGTGTCAATGCCCACCGTCATGTCGGTGACGATCTGGTTCACGCTGCCGCCCAGCACCTTGTACAGAGGCTGACCCATCAGTTTGCCCTTGATATCGTACAGGGCAATATCCACCGCGGCCTTTGCCGAGGTGTTGCCTGACAGCAGGCGGTCCATCATCCTGTGGATGCCCTCAACATCGAGCGGGTCCATGCCGATCAATCCGGTGCGGAACAGTTTCAGCGCTTCCAGAACGGTGGCTGCGCTCTCGCCGGTCACCGGTTCAAAGGGCGCGGCCTCACCGATGCCCCACAGACCTTCGTCGGTGGAGATCTTCACCAGCACATTCAGCGAATGATCCTGTACTGCAAAAGCAATACGGAAGGGCTTTTTCATGGGGATACGGATGGTTTCTACCTTTACGTCTGTGATTTTCATAGGGTTCCTCCTGCACAATAATTTTTATAAAATTTACAATTTTTTATAAATTTTACTATTTCTAAAATTTTTGTCAAGAGTTTTTCTGCTTTTTTCACACTTTTCAGAACATTTTGTAAGATAATCAAGAAATCATCTGATTTTCTTTAGTAAAAAATTTTATAAATATCGAATTTTTTCTTGCTTATTTACGTACAGGGCATTTTGTGATATACTGTAAATAAATTTTTTTACGAAAAAGCGGGAGGTCTTATGCTGGGCGAACATGTTCGAAATATCCGGAAAAAGCGGGGAATCACCCTCAAGGAACTGGCCGAAAAGACTGGTTTGTCCATCGGGTATATCTCCCAAATCGAGCGCGATCTCACCGACCCGTCCCTGTCCACCCTGCGCAAACTCAGCGCCGCTCTGGACATCCCCACCTATCTGTTTATGGGAGGTGAGAGCAGCACTAGCCTGACAACCCGTCAGGCGGATATGTTGATCCTCTCCCAGCCCAATTCCAATGTACGGTATCATCTGCTTACGCCCATGCCCAACGGAAATTTTGTACCTCAGTCGTTGGTCATACGCTTTGAGCTGGAACCCCACTGCAAGGACGGCGACCTGCCGGTGATTCATCCCAGTGAGGAAATCCTGCTGCTGGAGCAGGGGCAGCTGGATGTAATGGTGAAGTCCGAGACTACCCGCCTGAACGCCGGAGACACCACTGTGGTGCAGTCCAACCTGCCCCACATCGTTTCCAACCCCGGGGATACCACAGCGGTGGGGCTGGCTGTGTTCACCCCTGCCATTTGGTTCCCCAACAACCGGCGCAGTTTTAACCGCGGTGGCGAAACCTGAATCTTCGCACCGGCTTGGCGCAGCAGCGCGTTTTCCGGGAAGGTTTTTCACAGACAAACGGGCACGGACGAGCAATGCTCGCCCCTACAAGAGTTTTTTTGCAGCCTGAAAAAAAATTGCAAGCCGGCGATCTGCCGGCTTGCAATTTTTTTATCCCCCGCAGAGGGTCTTTTTCGCCGTTCCCTGCCTTTTACTGCCCGGCCAGCGCGATCTGCTCGCGGGTGATGGGCAGCTCATAGAACCGCTTGTGGGTGGCGTGGTAGATCGCATCGGCCACGGCGGGCAGTGGGGTGTTGATGACCACCTCGCCGATGCTCTTGGCACCGAAGGGGCCGGTGCCCTCGTAGCTGCTCTCAAATACGACATGGATATGCCCGATGTCGTTGCGCGCCGGGATCTTGTACTGCATCAGCGAGTTTTCCTGCGGCATGCCGCGGTCATCGTAGGTGACATTCTCGGTCAGCGCCATACCGATGCCCTGCAGGATGCCGCCCTCGGCCTGCACCCGCGCAAGGTTCGGGTTGACCGGTGTGCCGCAGTCAACAGCCGCCTCATAGCGGATGACCTGCGCCTCGCCGGTTTCCAGATCGACCTCGACCTCGGCCGCGCCCACCATGAACGGCGGGGGCGAGATTTCCGAGCTGTGGGTCACAACTGCCTCCAGCGCCGTATTGCTGCCGCACTGGGAGGCTGCGGCGATCTGCGCCAGCGTGGCGCGCTGCGTGCCGTCCTCGCTTGTCACGGCATCGCCCGCAAAGACGACTGCACGCTCATCAAGGCCCAGCAGCCCCGCGCCGACCTGACAGATCTTCTGCTTGAGCTGCTCGGCGCACTGCTCAACCGCCTTACCGGTGACATAGGTCGTGCTGGATGCGTAGGAGCCGGAATCGTAGGGCGAGGAATCGGTGTCCGCGCCGAGGACCGTCACATTGTCGAGCGGGCAGTCCAGCACCTCGGCGGCGATCTGCGCCAGAATCGTGTCGCAGCCGGTGCCCATGTCGGCTGCACCGATCGAGAGGGTATAGAACCCGTCATCGTTGATCTTCAGGCTGGCGCTGCCCACATCCACACTCGTAATGCCGGAGCCCTGCATCGCCATGCCCATGCCCACGGCGCGCACCTTGCCGTTACCCATGTCGCGCACGGGGTATTTTTCGTCCCAGCCGATGTTGTCATGCACGGCCTGCAGGCAGCGGTCCAGCGCACAGCTGGTGTTGACCTGCCCGTAGTAGGCGGGCATCACATCGCCCTCATGGACGATGTTGCGCTGGCGGATCACAAACGGGTCGATGCCCAGCTTGTCGGCCAGCTCATTGACGGCGGACTCCACCGCAAACAGGCCCTGGGTCGCACCGTAGCCGCGGTAAGCGCCCGCGGACATGTGGTTCGTGTAGACGACATCGCTGACAAAGCGGAATGCCTCGGCCTTGCCGTAGAGCGGGATGGATTTGTGGCCGGACAGGCCCACCGTTGTAGGACCATGCTCGCCGTAAGCACCGGTGTTGGACAGGGTGTAGAGGTCGATGCCCCTGACGATGCCGTCCTTTGTCGCACCAAGGCGGACATGCATCTCCATCTCATGGCGCGGGGTGGAGGCGATCTGGCTCTCGTACCGGCTGAAGATGATCTTGCTGGGCTTTTTGGTTTTCCATGTCACAAAGGCGGGGTAGACCTCGCAGACCGAGGTCTGCTTGGCGCCGAAGCCGCCGCCGATGCGGGGCTTGGCCACCCGGATCATCGACTTGGGAATGTGCAGCGCATTGGCCAGGATTCGGCGGCAGTGGAAAACGATCTGGGTCGAGCTGAGGACATTCAGCCGCCCGTAGGCATCTATGCTGCAGTAGGTGCGGAAGGTCTCCATCATGGCCTGCTGACAGGCGCGGGTGTGGTATGTATGGTCGATGACGACATCGCACCCCGCCAGCACCGCCTCAATATCGCCCGCCCCGCTCTCATCGTGGGCGCACAGGTTGCGCTTGTTGTCGGCCCCGACCGGTGCCAGCGACTCCCAGTTTTCCTCCGGGTGGACAAGGACGGGGTTGTCCAGCGCCGTGTGGTAGTCCAGCACGGCGGGCAGGACCTCATACCTGACCTTGATGAGCTTCATCGCCTTATCGACGCATTTTTCATCCTTGCCGGCCAAAATTGCGACAACATCCCCCGCAAAGCGGACATGGCGGTCGATGACAAGCCTGTCATAGGGGCTCGGCTCGGGGTAGGTCTGACCCGCCTGGGTGTAGCGGCGGCCCTGCTGGTCCACATCCTTCCATGTGTAGATCGCCTCGATGCCCGGCACCAGCAGGGCACGGCTCGTGTCGATCTCCTGCACGATAGCGTTGGCATGGGGGGAGCGCAGCAGCTTTACGATCAGGCAGTCCTGCGGGATGACATCATCCATGTAGACGGGCTGGCCGGTCACAAGCTGCATAGCGTCCTTTTTGCGCATGGCCTGGTTCACGGTTTTCATTGGGCAGCCTCCTTCCCCTTTTTCCACGCTAAAAAGTTCAAAATGCCCCGCAGCTGGCCCTCATAGCCGGAGCAGCGGCAGAGGTTGCCGGCCAGATACTCCTTGATTTCATCCTCGCCGGGGTCGGGGTTTTCCCGGAAAAGCGCCAGCGCGTTCATAATAAAGCCCGGGTTGCAGAAGCCGCACTGCTCCGCACCCTGATCGGCGATAAAGGCGCCGAACTCGGCAGCCTCCTCCTGCAGCCCCTCCAGCGTGGTGACGCTGTGGCCGTTGACCCGCGCCGCCAGCACCGAGCAGGACAGCACCGGCTTTTCATCGAGAAAGACCGTGCAAAGGCCGCAGTTGGCGGTCTCGCAGCCGCGCTTGACGCTCTTGCAGCCGAGGCTGCGCACAAGGTCCAGCAGCACGGTGTCAGCCGCGATTTCGGCGGTGACTTTTTTATGATTTAAGGTAAATGTGATCTGCATGGTATACCTCCGTCAATTTTCCAGCGCGGCCACGGCACGCCGGACCAGCACACCGGTCAGGTGGGTGCGGTACTCGGCACTGCCGCGCAGGTTGCTGCCGGTCTTGACGGCTGCCTGCACGGCGGCGGGCAGCTGCGCCGGGTCGCAGTCCGGCGTGACAAGCACGGCCTTCATCGGGCGCGCGCCGATGGCAAAGCGGTACTGCCCCTGCGCCGTGCGGGCAGCCGCACAGGTCAGGATCGGGAAATCGGTCTGGGTAGCGCGCACCGACTGGTACTGCACCTTCAGCCCCGGCGTCTTGCGCAGGCAGATGTGGGTCAGAATATCGCGGTCATAGGGCATCGCGGCAAACTGCGCCAGCGGCATCCGGCCCGCCCTGTACAGCTCGACCTCGCAGTCCAGCGCCAAAAACAGCGTCAGCACATCGGAAAAGCCGAACCGGCCATAGATGCTGCCGCCCACCGTGGCGCAGTTGCGGAACTGCACGCCGACAATGTGGCGCACAGCCTCCCGCACAGCCCCCGCGGTGTAGGCATTCAGGGCGGCGTTCGTTTCCAGATCGCGCAGCGTTGCCATAGCGCCGATGATGATCTCGGTGTCAGTCTCCTCGATCGTATCCAGCCCCAGGGCCGACAGGTCGATGGCCGTGCCGACATTGATCTTTTCCATCTTGAGCCAGAGCATACCGCCCAGCACGCGGTTGGGCTTTTTCTGGTTCAGCTGCCATGCCTCCTCCAGCGTGGCGGGGCGGGCATATTCGCGTATCGTCATCATGGGTCAATCTCCGTTTTTTTCTGTTTTGGGCGAAAAAATCACACTTTTCGTGGATAGGTACTTTTATTCTACCATAAAATCTGGTATAATACCGTTGTTGTTTTAAAAATACAACGATATTTTTTATTGCATGAGGGAAAAAGATCCATGAAAATGACCAAAATGACCGCTCTGCTGCTGGCCACCGCCATGGCGCTGACCGCCTGCGGCAGCACCGCCGCCGTAAGCAGCGAGGCCGCCGCCTCCGCCGCCGCTGCACCCGAGGTCACCGCCAGCCCCGAGGAGGCTGCCGCTGCACCCACTGCCGCCGAGACCGCCGTCACCTACCCGCTGACCGTCACCGACCAGCTGGGCCGCGAGGTCACCATCGAGACCGAGCCCAAGACGCTGGCCAGCGGCTACTACATCTCCACCAGCCTGCTCATTGCCCTCGGCGTGCAGGACGAGCTGGTCGGCGTCGAGGCCAAGGCCGACAAGCGCACGATCTACAGCCTCTCCGCACCTGAGCTGCAGAGCCTGCCCAGCATCGGCACCGCCAAGGAGTTTGACCTTGAGGGCTGCGCCGCGCTGACCCCCGACCTTGTCATCGTGCCCGCCAAGCTGAAGGATTCCATCCCCCAGATGGAGGAGCTGGGCCTGACCGTGCTGGCCGTCAAGCCGGAGGATCAGGACAAACTGTACGGCGCCATCGACCTGCTGGCTCAAGCCACCAACACCGTTGCCCGCGGTGAGGAGCTGAAGTCCGCGATTGAGGACAACCTGCTCAGCCTGCACGAGGCCATCGGCGATGCCGAGGCCCCCACCGTCTACATGGCCGGCAACAGCTCTGTGCTGCAGACCGCCGGCCCCGCCATGTACCAGAACTATATGATCGAGAATGCCGGCGGTCTCAACGCCGCCGCCAGTGTTGAGGACACCTACTGGGCCGAGGTCTCCTATGAGCAGGTGCTGGACTGGGATCCCGACTACATCATTCTGGCGTCCGATGCCAACTATGATGTCGATTCCGTCCTGAACGATGGCGCGCTGGCCGACTGCACCGCCGTCAAGGAGGGCCATGTCTACCAGCTGCCCCACGCCATCGAGGCTGTGGACTCCCCCGTGCCCGGCAGCTTCCTGGGCAGCGTCTATCTTGGCAGCGTGCTGCACCCCGAGCAGGTAAGCGAGCAGTTCTACCATGACTGCGCCGATGCGTTCTACGCGACCTACTACGGCTTCACCCCTGCCTCCTATGAATAACCGCAAGCGCACGGCGCTGTGCCTTCTGGGCGCAGCGCTCTGCGTTTTTATGACTTTTGGTGCGGCCCTTGCGCTGGGCCGCTACCCCATAACACCGGCGGCGCTGCTGGCCGGCGATGCCATGGCGGTGCGCACCTTCACCGTGCTGCGGCTGCCCCGCGCCGTTATGGCTCTGATCGGCGGCTTTGGACTGGGAGTGGCTGGCTTTGTCTACCAGACCGTATTCCGCAACCCGCTGGCAAGCCCCGACATCATCGGCGTTTCCTCGGGGGCCAGTGTCGGCGCGGCGTTCGCCATCCTGTTCGTTTCGTCAGGGGCGCTGTCCACCACGGTCTGTGCCTTTGCGGGCGGGCTGGCGGCGGTGTTCCTCTCGCTGGGGCTGGCCGCTGCCGCGCCGGGGCGCAGCAAAATGTCGCTGGTGCTGGCGGGCATCGCCGTCCACGCGCTGGCCCAGACGCTGCTGATGCTGGTCAAGCTGACCGCCGACCCCGAGAAGGAGCTGGCCAGCATCGAGTATTGGATCATGGGCAGTCTGGCCGCCGTGACCCGCAGCCGGGTGTGGTTCCCGGTGCCGGTCGTGCTGGTCTGCTGCGCAGCGATCTTTGCGCTGCACCGGCAGGCGCTGCTGCTCTCGATTGAGGAGGGCGAGGCCCGGCTGCTCGGCGTGCGGGTGGGTGCGATGCGCCTGCTGCTGCTGACGCTTGCCACCATGACGGTTGCCGCCGTTGTCAGCGTGACAGGGCTTATCAGCTTTGTCGGGCTGCTGGCCCCTCACAGCGCCCGGCTGCTGGCGGGGCACAACCGGCGCTCGGCCTGCCTGCTGAGCGGGCTGCTGGGCAGCGCCCTGCTGCTGGCAGCCGACACGCTGGCCAAGACGGCTGCCTCCACCGAGCTGCCGGTCAGCATCTTTACCTCACTGCTGGGCGTGCCGTTTCTGCTTTATCTGATCCTGTGGCCGGGGAGGGATGCGTCATGATGCCACAAACCACGCCCCCGCCCGCGGGGCTTTGCGTGCAGGACCTCACCGTACGGTACGGCACAGCAGCCGTGCTGCAAGGGGTCAGCTTTTCTGTCCCGGTGTCCGGGCAGCTGATCGGGCTGCTGGGGGTAAACGGCAGCGGCAAGACCACGCTGCTCAAGGCGGCCGCCGGGCTGCTGCCCCACACCGGGCAGTGCCTTCTGGACGGCGTCCCGCTGGAGAGTCTGTCCACCCGCAGGCTTGCGCAGACCGTCAGCTATATCCCGCAGCAGAGCGGCATCTCGGTCTCGCTCTCGGCGCGGGAGGTCGTGCTTATGGGCTTCAACCCGCGGCTGGGGGTCCTGCAAAGCCCCACCGCCGCCATGCGCGCCGCTGCGGACGAGGCCCTGCGCACCGTAGGCCTGGCCGACAAGGCCGGGCAGGACTACCTGACGCTGAGCGGCGGCGAGAAGCAGCTCTGTATTCTGGCGCGCACGATTGCCGAGGATGCGCCGCTGCTTTTGCTGGACGAGCCGGACAGTGCGCTTGACCTTGCGAACCGCAGCCGGATGACCGCGCTGCTGGCGCAGCTGGTCCACACCGGCGGCAAGACCGCGCTGGTCTGCCTGCACGACCCCGCGCTGGCGCTGGACAGCTGTGATATACTGGTGGTATTGCAGGGCGGCGGGGTCGCGGCGGTGCTGCACCCCAGAACCGACCCGCCTGCCGTGCTGCAGGCAGCCCTTGCCGCCGTGTACGGCCCGCTGGAGCTGCTGCCCGTTACCGACTGCCGGGGCCGACGCCGTCTGGCCCTGCTGCCGCTGTGAGGTGATACCATGAAACCTGCTTTGCGCGTGATGCTCTGCGATGACGCAGGCGAACGCTTTTTTGGCGAGGGGCCCTGCCGCCTGCTCCATCTGATCGAGGAGACCGGCTCGCTGCGCAGCGCAGCGGCGCAGATGGGGCTTTCCTACTCCAAGGCGCTGCGGCTTATGCAGCACGCCGAAAAAGAACTGGGCTTTGCCCTGACCTGCAAGACCATCGGCGGGCGGGGCGGCGGCGGCAGCACCCTGACCGCCGAGGCTCGCCAATTTTTAGAAAGGTATGAGGCCTACCGTGATGCCTGTGTACAGACCAGCCGCGAGCTCTATTCTGCGTTCTTTCCGGGCCAGCGGTAAGCGCCACTTGCTGCTGACCGGCGGGCGCGGCAGCGGCAAAACAACGCTGCTGCGCGCACTTATGCCATCCCTCTGCCCCGATGCCCCGATGCTTCTCACCACTGCCGTCCCGGGCAGATGGGTCGAGATGCGCGATACAGCCGCCGGGGCAGCGGCGGTCATCGGCCGGTTTGATGCCGCCCTGCCCCCCGGTGAAAACCGGATGCGCCCCGTGCCGGCCGGCTTTGCCGCCGTGGGGCTGCCCGCCCTGCAGCGGATGGCGGTGGCCGACGGCTGGGCCGTGCTGGACGAGCTCGGCTATCTGGAGAGCGGCTGCGCGGATTTTCAACAAAGCGTGCTGGATATGTTGAAAGTCTGCCGCGTTCTCGCAGTCGTCCGCAAGCAGGACACCCCGTTCCTGCGCGCGCTCTGCGCCGATCCGGACGCCTTTGTGTACGATCTGGACTGCCCTGTGCCGCCGCTGGGCTGCATCGTCATGGCCTCGGGGCTGGGGCGGCGGTTCGGCGGCAACAAGCTGATGGCCGAGTTGAACGGCCGACCACTGGCCGTCCATGCGCTGGCGCTGGCCGCCGCGCCGGTGTTTGCCGGGCGCATTGCCGTGACCCGCTCGGCCGAGGTCGAGGCCCTCTGCCGTGCAGAGGGCTTCCCCGTGCTGCGCCATGCCGAGCCACGCCGCAGCGATACGGTGCGCCTTGGCCTGACCGCGCTGCTGGCGCAGCAGCCCGACCTGCAGGGGTGTGTGTTTCTGCCGGGGGATCAGCCCTGCCTGACCCGCCAGACGCTGGAGGCGCTGGCAATCGGTGCCGCGCCGGACACGATCCGGCGGCCGGCCGCACCCGACGGCACACCGGGCAGCCCTGTGCTGTTCGGGCGGGATTATTTTGCTGCCCTCCTTCACCTGCCGGAGGGCAGCGGCGGCAGCGCCGTGCTGCGCGCCCACCCGCAGGCGATCCGCCTGCTGCCCACCCCCGCCGCCGAGCTGCGGGACATCGACACCCGCAGTGACCTCGAGGCGCTGCGCGGGGGCAAGGGATAATGCCGTATTTTTGATTTATAGCAATACCGCATAATTCTAAGTGCCGATACGGCGAGCGAGGTGCGGCAGCTGCTAAGCCAAAAGCGCAGATAATACTGGATGTCTTATCGAGCATTTTGGCAACGCAGATCCCGTGCCGCAGCCGCCGGAGCGGTGCTTAAGCCGTAAGGCGGGAATTATGCGGTGTTGCCTTATAGCTATTGAACACACTCGCAATGATAAAGGTCTTACAAGAGAGGACCTTGCAGAGCGCATACGAAAAAGCGAATGCTATGTTGCTGCTATCGAACGAGGTGAACGAACCCCCAGCTTAAAAACCTGCGACACCTATGTCCACAGCATGGACGAACACAAGCGGCGCGAGATGGACAAGATGGACGATATGTTCGGGATGCAGTACAGCATCTCCGTTGAGAACCAGCCTTATCCGGTGCTTTGCACACTCTCGGCAGACGGCTGCACTGCCCATGTTCCTGACTTCCCCAAAATCGTCATCACTGCATCAACATTAGATGCCGCCCTGCTGGAAGTCAAGCAGCAAATCGAAAAAGCCCTGCGCCAGTACAAGAACCCGCCCATTCCTACCAAACAGGAACAGATTGTCGTACCAAACAACAGCGTACTGGTACTGGTCAAAGCAAGCTGACCACACTGACCGCTCCTATATTTACCTGCCAACTCCGCAAAATTTATCCACAAAAAGCGCCCGGGCGGTTGAAAATTTCAATCGCCCGGGCGCAGTTATTTTTCCGTTTTGGGGTCAAAGTGACCGAAAAGTGACCACTTTTGCCCCAGACAAAGAAAAAGCTCATTGAAACTTGTCGTTTCAACGAGCTTTTGTTGGTTGCGGAGACAGGACTTGAACCTGCGACCTCCGGGTTATGAGCCCGACGAGCTACCATCTGCTCTACTCCGCGATATATGACACACACGCTGTTTCGCGGTGCTTGATTATAATACCACAGCACGGCGTGTGTGTCAATAGGTTTTACTAAAAAAGTTTATGCAATTTTTCCCGGGAGTTCACCCGGCTGTCTGCATTTGTATCAGACAATGCCCTGGCTCATCATGGCGGAGGCGATCTTCTCGAAGCCGGCGATGTTGGCACCGGCGACCAGGTTGCCCTTCATGCCGTACTTTTCGGCAGTGGCGGCAGCGGTCTTATAGATGTTGACCATGATGTTGTGCAGGCGCTCATCCACTTCCTCGAAAGTCCAGGACAGGCGCAGGCTGTTCTGGCTCATTTCCAGGCCGGAGGTAGCAACGCCGCCGGCGTTGGATGCCTTAGCCGGGGCAAACAGGATGCCGTTCTGCTGCAGGTAAGCGATGGCATCAGGGGTGGAAGGCATGTTGGCACCCTCGGCTACGCAGTAGCAGCCGTTGGCAACCAGAGCCTTGGCACCGTCCAGGCGCAGCTCGTTCTGGGTGGCGCAGGGCAGGGCGATGTCGCAGGGGACGGTCCAGATGCCCTGGCTGCCCTCGACATACTTAGCGGTGGGGACATAGTCCAGGTAGGTCTTGATGCGGGCGCGCTTGACCTCTTTGATCTCCTTGATGACCTTGTAGTCGATGCCGTTCTCGTCGACGATGTAGCCGTTGGAGTCAGACATGGCAATGACCTTGCCGCCCAGCTGGGTGGCCTTCTGGTTGGCGTAGGTGGCCACGTTGCCGGAGCCGGAGATCACAACGCGCTGGCCCTCGAAGCTCTTGCCGGCGTCGGCCAGCATCTCCTTGGTGAAGTAGCACAGGCCGTAGCCAGTGGCCTCGGTACGGGCGAGAGAACCGCCGAAGGGGATGCCCTTGCCGGTCAGGACGCCGGTGTACTCATTCTGCAGGCGCTTGTACTGGCCAAACAGGTAGCCGACCTCACGGCCGCCAACGCCAATATCACCGGCGGGCACGTCGGTGTCGGGGCCGATGTGGCGGTACAGCTCGGTCATAAAGCTCTGGCAGAAACGCATGACCTCGGCATCAGACTTGCCGTGAGGGTCAAAGTCAGCGCCGCCCTTGCCGCCGCCCATGGGCAGGCCGGTCAGGCTGTTCTTGAAGCACTGCTCAAAGCCCAGGAACTTCAGGATAGACAGGTTGACAGAGGGGTGGAAACGCAGGCCGCCTTTGTAGGGACCGATGGCAGAGTTGAACTGCACACGGTAGCCGCGGTTGACCTGGACCTTGCCAGCGTCATCGACCCAGGGCACACGGAACATGATGATGCGCTCGGGCTCGACCAGGCGCTCGATCAGGCCGGCCTTCTCGTACTCGGGGTGGGCAGCCACAACGGGCTCCAGGCTCTCGAGGACTTCCTCAACAGCCTGCAGAAACTCCTTCTGCTCGGGGTTGCGCTTTGCAAGGCCCTCATATACACCCTGCAGGTAAGCATTCTGAATTGCCATAAAACGACACTCCTTTATATAATTTCAAACACCGCCTTCATGTTACCACCACAAAAGAAATTTTTCAAGAGTTTTTTGTTTACTTTTCAAAATTTTGTTTGCGGCAGGCGTGCCGGTGTTCTTCTCTTGTGGACAAATCGGCGTTTTTGCGCATAATTATACAACCGTTCATTCTGTCGCATACATCGTGACCCACGCGGCGGGCTGCCCGTCGGCCAAAAAGTCTGCCGGGTCCCAGAGGGCGTAGAGGCTGTACTGCGGGTCATAGCTGCCGCGGGGGTTGGCGGTTGTCAGCCATTGGCCCGACGCGGTGCGGGCCAGCAGCAGCGCGGGGCGGCGCACGCCCTCCGCCGTGACCGCGGGGGCCGGGAGGACGTCGCCGGTCTCCATGTCCAGCAGACAGTCCGCGTAGGCGTCCCCGACGTTCAGCACGCGGAGATACCGCTGCGGCACGCCCGCAAACGCCGGGCTGAAGGGTTCGCACACGTCGATGCCGTAGGTGTCAAACGGGATGGTCTCGAGCAGCGTTTTCTCGGTGCCGTCGGCGGTGTCAAAGTACAGCAGGGCGGCCTGTTGGCCGGGGGTGTCGGCATTGCGGAAATTGCCGGTGTAGTAGATCCTGCCGTCGTAATAGTTGTGGAAATAGCCGTCCGCGTAGGGGCGCGTGCAGATTTTCTCCCGCGCGCCGGTGGCGGGGTCGAGCCAGGCGTAGACGTAGACGGCGTGCGCCAAAATGGCTTTTTCCTGCTCGGTGCTGCCGAAATTGGGGAACGGCTCGTTCGCCTCGATGCGGATCGTCAGGAAGCGGCTGCCCTCACAGGCGATGATCTTCTCGTCGGCCAGCATCGGGATGGTCTGCACCGTGTCATTTTGCCAGTCCCAGCGGTAGAGGGTGCCGGGCTGATGACTGGCGGCGAGGGGGCAGCCGTACAGGGCGTACTCGTCGCACCATTGCAGCTGCATGTGGTGGGGCAGGGCATCGGGCACCGCGGCCACGGGCGTTTTGCCGGCGGCGGGGTCGATGCGGTAAATCTGCGTTGGGGCGACGTTTGTCAGCTCGCCGGGATAGGTGTAGACCGTGCCGTCCACGGCCATGACGCCGACGCAGAAGTCGCTGGCCAGGTAGGCCGGGCAAGCGTCGGAGTCGTGGGTGCAGCCGGGAATATCGCAGTAGACGGACTGGGTCAGGGCCGCGTAGTCGGTTTTGAGGACGAGGGCCTCGGGGGTCATATTGCTGGCGTCCCGGAGCTCATAGAGCGCGTCGCCGGTGTTCCAGACGGGGCCGCTGTTTTGGTTCTGGGGGAGGGTGAGAAGATGGCCGACGGGGAATTTGGGGGTAAGCGGCGGGGCGGAGGTTTCGGCGGCGGGCTGTGATGGGGAGGACGCTGCGGCGTCAGGTTGTGCCGGGGAGGACGCTGCGGCGTCAGGGGAGGTTGTGGCGTCGGCGGGTTGTGCCGGTACGGCGGACGCGCAGGCGGTGAGCAGGAGGGCAGCGAGGGGAATGGCGGCAAGATGGCGGTTGCGCATGGCGGGAGCCTCCTTTTTAAGTAGTGTAGAGATGAGTGGGATTATCACCCGGTAGGGGCCGGGCATGCCCGGCCCGCAGGTTTGCGTGGGCGGATGTTTGCGGGTGGTTGCCCGGGGGATGGCCGTTGGCGGGAGGTTTCGCGGGGCGTCGGGGACGCCGCCCCCTACGGGTTGCCTGGGTACGGGCGGCAGCGGAAGCCTGCCCCTCATCCGGCCCTGCGGGGCCACCTTCCCCCAAGGGGGAAGGCAAGGGTTGTTGTTGGCGGCAGCGGGAGGTCGCGGCGGGGTGGGGGCACCCCTCCCTACGGATGGGGATATGGAAACGCTGTGGGGTTTACGTAGGCACCCGTTCCCGGGCCGCCGCGCGGTAGGGGCCGGGCACTGCGGGGTTGTGAGCGTGGGGCCACGGTTGAGCGGAGCGAAACCGGGGAGCGAACAATGTTTGCCCCCGCGGGGCAAACAACCGCACGAGCGGGCCAGCTTTGCTGGCTGGCGGCGCTCGTTGTGCGCCGCCAAGCGCCCGGCCCGGGGGTTGGCGCGGGCACCCGTCAATGGTTCGGCCCGTAGGGAGGGGTCTTGACCCCTCCGCGGGTGTTGGCGGCAGCGGGAGTCTCCGCGGGTGGTAACCCAGGGAAGGACGGCAGCGCAAGCCTCCGCGGGGCGTCGGGGACGCCGCCCCCTACGGTTTGCCGGGAATGGGCGGCTCCCACGCCTCACCCCGCCCACATCTCCACCGGCGTATAGTTGGTGCTGCCGGCGGCAAAATCGTTGGGGGTGATCAGCCCATAGGCCACATGCGCGTTTTCGTCGTTGGATTCGGTCCAGAAGAGCCAGCGGCCATCGGCGGTCTGGGCCAGAAGGAACGGGGGTATGTTGTAGTCGTAATTTTTCAGCCGCTGGGTGATGGGCACCAGCTCGCGGGCGGCGGCGTTCATCAAATAACAGCGGTTGCCGCCCACTGCGCCGTCGGTGCCGTACAGCCAGAGCCAGTCCTCGGCCCGGCTGCCCCGGGCGGGCAGGACGTTCGTGTAGGTGTCCTGATAATCCCACAGGTTGCCGGTCGGGGGCGCGTCCCACACCGTGGCGGTACTGCCGTCAGCGGGGTCATACTCCTGCAAGGCGCCGCGGTTGTAGCCGCCGCCCTGCAGGGCCTCGCGCTCCTCAAAGTAGAGCTTGCCGTTGTGGGTGCCCAGATACCCGGAAAGCCGCTCATCCGCGATGTTGTAGGGGCGCTCGATCAGCTTGCGGCGCTCGCCGGTGCGGGGGTCGTAGCGGTCAAATTCAACGGTGGCGCTCTGCACGGCGGCCCGGAACTGCTCAAAGTCGTCGGGCAGGGGCGCGTCGGTCACATAGCGCACCGTCAGCAGCACGCCGTCGTAGCAGGTCACAAAGTACTCTGTGGGCTCCAGCGGCACGGACTGCAGTTCACCGGTGGTCAGGTCAATGCGGACGGCCTTTGTGTTCTGGCCGTTGTTGCCGGAGGTCATCGTCCCGTACAGGGCCGCGTCGTCGCAAAAATCAAACACGTAATCCACACACTCGGCGGGCAGGTCGATGCAGGTCTTGCCGTCGTCGGTCAGCCTGTATACCTGCGGCGCGGCGCTTTGCTGCTGCCACAGGCCGTAGTAGTGGGCCTCCAGTTCCTCGGGCGTGAGGTCGGTGCTGTCCAGCCGGGGCGTGAGGTATTCTTCGCGGTACTCCTCCCAGGTTTGATCCGTGTGGAATACCGGCGCGTTGAGCACATAGACCGCGCCGTCCGCCACAAAGGGGCAGTAGTAGCGGTACTGCCCCGGGAACCAGGCCGGGCAGTCGGCGCTGTCGTGGGTGCAGCCGGGCACGGTGCAGGCGACGGTCTGTGCGGCGGTGGCGTAGTCGGTTTTGAGCAGCAGGCCGCCGTGATTGCGGTAGACCATTTCATAGTAGGCGTCGCCGCTGTTGAAGCTGCTGTCGTGGCGGTTCAGCCAGGCGAAGTCCCCGGCGGCGGGGGTCGGGGTGGCGGTAGCGGTGGGTTCGGGCGTGGGGGTGGTCAGGGGTGCCGTATCCGTGGCGGACGCGCAGGCGGTGAGCAGAAGCGCGGCGAGGGGAATGGCGGCAAGATGGTGGTTGCGCATGGTGGGAGCCTCCTTTTTAAGTAGTGTAGAGATGAGTGGGATTATTACGCGGTAGGGGCCGGGCATGCCCGGCCCGCAGGTTTGCGGGGGCAGGCGTCAATGGTTCGGTCCGTAGGGAGGGGTCTTGACCCCTCCGCGGGTGTTGGCGGCAGCGGGAGTCTCCGCGGGTGGTAACCGGGGGAATGGGCGGCAGCGGGAGCCTGCCCCTCATCCGGCCCTGCGGGGCCACCTTCCCCCGAGGGGGAAGGCAAGGGCTGTATGGCGGCAGCGGGAGCCTGCCCCCTACCCCGGCAGCTGGTCCTCGGTGCGGAGCTGGAGGGTCAGGCTGTAGTACCAGCGGTCTGACGAAACCGACGCTGTACCGACGTAATCTTGGTAAGTGTAGGGGTGGGTCGAGGCGGTGATGAGCGCACCGCCGTTCGTGCTGTAGAGGGCGCAGCCGTAGGGGCTGTCGGCAGGGGCGGCCCAGTCGCCGAGGCTTTCCAGTCCGGCCTGGGCGGCAAAGCTGCGCAGGGCGGTCTCGGTGGGCAGCGGGGTGTTTTCCGCGTCGGTCCCGGCCATCGAGAGCCATGCCTCGACCACTGTGCCGGTGCGGCTGTCCATAGTGACGCTGTAGCGCGTAAAAAGTGCATTGTCCGTCATGCCGAACCGCCGTACCGTCACAAAGCCGAGGCTGTCGGTGACGCAGTAGGTCGCGTCCAGCGAGTAATATTTGCCGTCCCAGTCGGTGTAGCTTTCGCCGGTCTCGGCCGTGTCCAGCGCCTCGGCAGCCCAGGCGGCGGGCACGGCGCCGGTTTCGGCCAGCTGGCGCAGGGCGTTCTCGGCGGCCTCGGCGGCGGCGGAATCCGCATACTGCATGGATTGCAGGCTGGCGGACGCACCTATGTACATTTTCGGGGCTGTCAGAATCTCGGCGGGGCGCTGCTCCCGCTCGCTCTCGGCGTTCCGGCTGCGGGCGGCCAGCTGGCGCAGGATATAATAATCGTCCGCCGTGGGCGTCGGGGCAACGTAGGGGTCGGCCACGGTCTCGACGCGGCCAAGGCTGGCGGCGTCGGCTGCGGCCAGAAACACCGCGGGCGCGGCAGCGCAGCCCAGCACGGCCACGGTGCAAAGCGCGGCGGTCAGCCGCGGATGGTTCCAAAGGCTCACGGTGCATCCTCCTTCCAGACGGGCAGCGTCACACTGACCCGGGTGCCCCTGCCGGGTTCGCTTTCGATGCGCAGCGCACTGCCGTGGGCGGCGGCAATGCGTTGGCAGAGCGCCAGCCCCAGGCCGCTGCCGCCCTGACGGCGCGCGCGGGATTTATCGACCATGTAGAACGGCTCGGTCACGCGGGGGATCAGCTCGGGCGGAATGCCGCAGCCGCGGTCCGCCACGGTCAGCGTGACGGCGTCCCCGGCCTGCGCACAGAGCACCAGCACCGGCGCACCGGGCGCACTGGCCTTGGCGGCGTTCTGCACCAGATTGCAGAGCAGATCCAGCAGCAGGTCGGCGTCCCCGCGCACGGTAGGCGCGGCGGCGGGCGTGCGCAGGGTGACGTCCGGGCAGGCCGCGTGCAGCCGCGGCCAGAGCGCGGGCAGCGGCACGGCGGTCAGTTCAACGCCCTCCTCATTCAGGCCCAGCAGGGCCAGCAGCTTGCGGCTCAGCGCCTCGAGCCGCCGCCCCTCGTGCACGATGGCTGCGGCGGCCTCGCGCTGCTCGTCGGGGTCGGTCTGCATGGTGTGGAGCATGTCCGCATAGCCGATGATGCTGGTCATCGGGGTTTTCAGCTCATGGGTGAACGCGCCGACGAAGTCCTCCCGCCGCTGGACGTCGGCCTCGAGGTCGGCGATCTTTTCCTGCACAGCATCGGCCATTTTGTCAAAGCTGCGGCTCAGCGCCTCGATCTCATCGCCGGTGTGCAGGTCGGTGCGGCGGGCGTAGTCCCCGGCTGCGATCTGCGCCCCGGCGTCGGTCAGGACGGCCAGCGGGCGGGTCAGGCGGCGGGCCAGCAGCGCCGTGACGGCGGACGCCGCGGCCAGCACGGCGGCCTCCAGCAGCAAAAATCGCATCAGGGCGGCGTTTCTGTCCCGGTAAAGGCCGGTCAGGTCGTAGGCTGTGACGAGCCGCAGCCCGCCCTGCAGGTCGCTGGCGTAGACGGCGTAAATGGAATTTTCGGTCCTGACGGTCACGGTGGCGGCGTCGCCAAGGGGGAAGTTTTGCAGCCCTTCCAGCGTGGCGCAGACTAGGGTGTCGCCCCGCCAGAGCGCCGCGGGGACAGCCTGTGCCGTCACGCGGGCCGTGAGCGCGGCATCCCCGGTGGATATGCCGCGGCGCTGCAGGTCGAGGATCTCGGTTTGCAGCAGCGTACACGCCTGGGCGTGGGCGGCGGCATTGGCGGCGGCCATGCGGCTGCGCTGCACGGAGAAATCGCTGTACAGCAGCACGCACCCGCCCACACCGAACGACGCGGCCAGGACGAGGATCAGCAGGCAGAGCAGTTTTTGGAAGTATCGCATGAGAGAGCTCCTTTGGTGGGGGCGGGGTGTGACGGGAGGTTACGGCGGGGTGAAGGCACCCCGCCCTACGGATGGGTGGAAGGTTTGCGGCAAATAGTGTAGGGGGCGGCGTCCCCGACGCCCCGCGGAGGGGTCAAGACCCCTCCCTACGATGCAAAAGATAAAGGGGCGGCAATGGCAAGGCTGCGGGCCGGGCATGCCCGGCCCCTACGGACTGCTGTTTCCGGCATCGGGGGTTCGGGGGAACACCCGAATTTAAGGTGGAGGAAGGGGCGGGGGCGTTAAGAACGAAAAGTAATACTGCTTTCGTTTAGCCCCCGCCCCTTCCGACTTCCGCTTTGGGGTTCTTAGGGGCGTGCAGCCCCTAAGGCGGGGTCCGCTGCATCCGCAACAGCGGGACTTTTCTTTGCTTCTTTCTTTTGGTCACAAAAGAAAGAAGGAGTTCCCGGGAGACTGCCGTTCCCGGTTCAATCTTCCTTCTTCAACCGATACCCGATCTTGTACACCGTCTCGATCTTGTCCGTCCAGCCGAGCTTTTTGCGCAGCCGGGCAATGTGGGTGTCAACGGTGCGCAGACTTTCGGTGTCGGGGATGCCGCCCCAGACACGCTCATACATCACGTCGCGGTAGAGTGCCGCGCCGCGGTTGCGCATCAAAAGCTCCAATAAATCGTATTCCAGGCGGCGCAGCTCCACAGGCTCACCGTTCTGACGGGCGGTGTGGTTGACCGTGTCCAGCACCACGTCGTAGGCGCACAGCTCCCGCCCGCCGCGCCCGGTGCGGCGCAAAACCGTCTCCATCCGGGCAACAAGCTCCTCCGCCGCGAACGGCTTGGTTATGTAATCGTCCGCGCCCAGGCGCAGCCCCTGCACGCGGTCCTTCACCGCGCTTTTGGCCGTGATAAAGATGACCGGCACGCCCTGGGGCCGCAGACATTCCAGCAGTGCATAACCGTCCAGGCCGGGCAGCATAATATCCAAAAGCGCCATATCAAAATTGGTGGTTTCGATGAGATCCGCCGCCGTCCGGCCATCCTCGGCCAGCGTGCAGCGGTACCCGGCGCGGGTCAGCGTCATCTCGATCAGCCGCGCGATCAGGTGCTCATCCTCCACAATCAGTATGTTGTTCATCCGCGTTTCCTCCCTGTTTGGGGGTATTGTACCCCCGTGTTGTTACAAGGTTGTGTCCTCACAGCTATAATTTTACACTTTTTTATTTTATTTTCCACCCGCGTCGTGGTATAATGTTGAAAACTGCTTTGTCAAAGGAGAATTTTCCCATGTACGCTACCGTTCAAGAGCTTGTGGACGCGCTGACGCTGGAAGAAAAGGCCGGTCTTTGCACCGGCGCGGCGGTCCCGCGGCTGGGCCTTCCGGCGCTGCGGGTCAACGGCCTGCACAGTCAGGAATCTGCCGGGGGCGTCTGCTTTCCGTCGGCGTGCGCGGCGGCAGCGTCGTTTGACCCGGAGGCGGCCCGCCGCATGGGCGCGGCGCTCGGGCGGGAGGCGCGCAGCGGCGGCGCACAGCTGCTGGACGTGCCGGACGTGAACCTGAAGCGCGGCCCGTTGAGCGGACGCAGCGCCGACACCTGGGCCGAGGACCCCTGCCTGACGGGGGCGCTGGCCGCGGCGTTCCTGCAAGGCGTGCAGAGCGCGGGTGTGGGTGGCTGCGCGGGGCGGCTGGCCGTGGTCAACCAGGAGACAGACCGCCGGACGCTGAACCGCCGTGTTGACGAGCGCACGCTGCAGGAGCTTTACCTGCCCGCGTTTGAGACTGCCGTGCGGGACGGGCAGCCCCGCGCCGTTGTGTGCAGCGCGGGGCAGCTGAACGGCACCCGCATCTGCGAGGACACGGCTCTGCTGACCGACACGCTGCGCGGCGCGTGGGGCTTTGCCGGTGCGGTGCTGACAGAGCCGGGCGCGGTGCAGGACCCGGCCCGGACGCTGGCCGCGGGCGTGGATTTTGCCCCTGCGGACGCGGGGCGGCTTGTGGATGCCGTGCAGTCCGGCGCACTGGATGAGTCCGTTTTAAACCGCGCTGCATCGAACATTATACGCACTCTTTTGGCCGCATCGACCCAGCCGTCCCCCGCGGACCGCACCGCAGACCGCAGTCTGGCTGTCGAGCTGGCCAAGCAGAGCGGTGTGCTCCTGCGCAATCTGGGCGCACTGCCGCTGCACAAGGGGCAGAAGGTAGCCTACATCGGCGCCTTTGCCGACCACCCGCGCTATTCCGCCGGTCATCCCCGTGCGCCGCAGGTCACAAGTGCCATCGACGCTGCGGTCCTGCATGGCCGCAAGATCCATTATATCGAGGGCTTCCCCGCGGACCGCGACCAGCGCGACGAGGCGGAGTTCCTGCGTGCCGTGACCGCCGCCGAAGCTGCGGACGCCGCGGTCATCTTTGCCGGTCTGCCCGAATGCGCCGAGCTGGCCGCCGCGGACCGGCGGCACATGCGCCTGCCCGAATGCCAGAACAACCTGATCGCCCGCGTGGCCGCCGTGCAGAAGAACACCGTCGTGGTGCTGCACACCTCCGGCCCGGTGGAGTGCCCCTGGGCGGACGATGTATCGTCGGTTTTGTGCATGTATCTGGCGGGCGAGGGTCTGGGCGAGGCCACGGACGCCCTGCTGTGGGGCGACGCCGACCCCTGCGGGCGTCTGCCCGAGACCTGGCCCCTGCGGCTGGAGGACACGCCCTGCTATCTGGATTTCCCGGGTGACGGCGTGACCGCCGACTACCGCGAGGGCGTCTACGTGGGCTACCGCTGGTATGACGCCCGCAAAATGCCGGTGCGCTGGCCGTTCGGCCACGGGCTGAGCTACACGGGCTACGTCTACCGCGGCGCGGCGCTGGACGCCGACACGCTGACGCCGGGCGGCACCGTGACCGCGCGGGTGACGGTGAAAAACAGCGGCGCGATGCGCGGAGCCGAGGTCGTGCAGCTCTATGTGGCCGATGCCACGGGCGCACCGGTGCCGGGCGGGCGGGTGCCCCAGGCGCTGCGCAGGTTTGCGAAGATCGACCTGCAGCCCGGCGAGGAGCGGGAGGTCATCTTTACGCTGACGCCGCAGGATATAAGCCGTTACAGCCCCGAGCTGCACGCCTGGTGCGCCGCGCCGGGCCGGTACGAAATACGCATCGGGCATTCGAGCCGGGACATCCGCGCGGTGCTGGCCTTACAGTATGCGGACGCAAAAATTTGAGTTTACTATAAAAGGAGATGCAACTATGTCTATCAAGATCACCGAACAGAATTTTGACACCGAGGTTTTGCAGAGCGCCATGCCCGTCGTGGTGGATTTCTGGGCCGACTGGTGCGGCCCCTGCAAGATGATGGGCCCCGTGCTGGAGGAGCTCGCCGCGGCGCATCCCACCGTCAAGGTCGGCAAGCTGAACACCGACGAGAACCTGAAGCTGGCCATGGCCCGCAAGATCGACGCCATCCCGGCGCTGCTGCTTTTCAGGAACGGTCAGGAGGTCAGCCGGTCCGTCGGCTACAAGCCCGCTGCCGAGCTGGAGGCGTGGCTGCGGGAAAACGGGGCGATTTGATTTACGGGGGTTTTGTTCCTTCTTTACAAAGAAGGAACCGAAGAAATTCCAATAAAATATACGCAAAAAGCGCTGCTGTCGGAGAGTGACAGCAGCGCTTTTTTTGGTTATGGCGTTGTCGGGTTTTTGGGACGAGTGCTCATCTGTATTACAGCCGCAGGGCGGCATGCCCCCATGCCGCCGAAGGTCCGCGTGGCCGCCTGTTTAACGGGTTGCCGCGCAAGGCCGCGGCGGAGGGGTCAAGACCCCTCCCTACGGACTAACGTTCACGGGTGCTTTGTAGGGAGCGGTCTTGACCGCTCCGTGCCCGTGTGCGGCAAACGCGCGGTTACGGGCAGCCACCGGGCCGGGCATGCCCGGCCCCTACCGCGCGGCTTAGGGGCAGATGTTACCTATATTACAGCCGTAGGGCGGCATGCCCCCATGCCGCCGAAGGTCCGCGTGGCCGCCTGTTTAACGGGTTGCCGCGCAAGGCCGCGGCGGAGGGGTCAAGACCCCTCCCTACGGACTAACGTTCACGGGTGCTTTGTAGGGAGCGGTCTTGACCACTCCATGCCCGTGTGCGGCAAACCGGCGTTTACGGGCAGCCACCGGGCCGGGCATGCCCGGCCCCTACCGCGCGGCTTTGGGGCAGATATTACCTGTACTACAGCCGTAGGGCGGCATGCTTACCCCATCGCCTCCGCAATTTCCGCGTCCGTCAGGGTCTTGCGGACCGGCTGCGGCTCCCCGCCGCCTTCGTGCAGAACCATCACCCAGTAATCCAGATCCAGCCATTGGCCGAACTTGTACCCGGTGCGCTTCTCCGTCGCCATCTTTTTGAAGCCCATCGCGCGGTGGAAATCGTTGCTCTGGCGGTTATTCCCGGCCACAAGGGCAAAGGCGTTGTAATAGCCCTGCGCCTTCAAAAGCGCCAGCAGCGCGCGGTACAGCCGCCCGCCGACGCCCTGACCGACGCAGTCGGGCGCACAGTAGACCGTCGTCTCGACATCCCACGAGTACGCCTCGCGCTCATGCCACAGGTGCGCACAGGCAAAGCCCTGCAGCCGCCCGTCGGCGCTCTCGGCCAGGATAAACGGCGCGTTCTCCCGCACATGGGCAATGTTCGCGCGGTATTCCTCCACGGTGGACGGCGCGTATTGGAAGGTCTGCGTACCGTGGCGCACGTACCAGTTGTACAGCGCACAGACCGCGGCAGCATCGTCCGGCGTGGCCATCCGCAGGGTAATTTTGTTGTCGGCGGCCCACCGGGCGGCCAGGGCCTCCTTGTCGGCCTTCGGCAGCTTTTTCAGCGCTGCTTCTCGTTTTAATGCCGCACTTTTATCGGCGCATTTCTCTGCGTAGGCCAGGCGCACGGCGTCCCTGCCATGGCTTTTTGTGTACCTGGCCCCGCCCTTGCCGCTGCGGTGGGCCTTTACGCGGCGGGCCAGATCGTTCGTCCAGCCGCCGTACAGGCTGCCATCCGGGCAGCGCAGCAGGTAGGCCCAGGCGGGCGCGGGGGTCGGCTCCTGCGCCTCGGCGGGGCTGGGGGAAGGGCCAAAGCGAATCGGTTCGGCTTCGCTCATTCCTCGCTGACCTTCTTCCCCGCGGCGCGCAGCGTGCGGCGGCATGCCTCGATGGCCGTCGCCTTGTCATCGGCGGTGATCAGGAACCGGCTGGGGTGGCAGAACCGCAGGCCCAGGCCGCTGACCTCGCGCAGCTTGTCCTCGGGCTTGCCGGCCCAGGCCACCGGGAACGGCTGCTTGCTGCGCTTGGTGCGGTGGTCGTTGACGCACTGCGCACTGTAGCCGCCGCGCTGGCTGGGGTAGACGACAAAGATTGCGTCGGTCTTGTACAGGCCGTTTTTCCACGGCATATAGGCGGGCAGCACGACGATGCCGTCCTTCATGCTGGCGTAAGCGCGGCGGACCGTGTCGTCGGCGCGGTTCACGGCGTTGGCGGCGGCGATCTCGTTCTCAAGGATCTGCTTTGCCACAGGCACGGCGCGCCAGAAGCACACGTCGGGGTCATCCTTCGAGTCCCACAGCGGGTTGAAACTGCCGATGGCGTCGGCCAGCGAGTTCTGCTCGCCGGTGTTGTCGTTCAGATCCAACGGCTGGATGAAGTTTTCGTCCAGCAGGCGGGTCTGATGCTCGCCCACGAGCTGTGCGCCGAGCAGCCGCCACAGCAGGCCGAACGCGGCGTAGGGCACGCCGTTGGGGCGGCACTCCCGCGGCTCGGAGTGGTGGTCGAACATACCGCCGCCGACGTCGTAGACGATGCCGTCGAAGTCATCCGGCACAACGAAGCCCCGCGTCACCTGAATGTCAGGGCGCAGGATTTGTAAAAGGGCGGTGGAAAAAACATCGTCCGCATGGAATTTTCCGCCGTGGGTAAAGCCTTTTGCAGGGATTTTCATAGTATACTCCTCGCGTAAATCTATGGTGTGCCGCGGTGGCCGGGGACCGGCCGCCCTACGGGGTGTCGTGTTATGCTTGCATTGGGGGTAGGGGCCGGGCATGCCCGGCCCGGGCGTGTAAGGCGCAGCGGGCGTCTATGGGCAGGTGCAGGGCCGGGCATGCCCGGCCCCTACCGCGCTGCGAAATCATACGGTCAGTGTGTGGTACGCCTCCCCGCCCAGCTCCTTCCAGGTAAACACGCCGTTTTCCAGCGTCATATAGCTGTGGGGGGTGCCTGCCTTGGGGATGGAGACCGAGCCGGGGTTGAGATACAGATTATCCGTCCCGAACACCTCCCAGGCGGGGATGTGCGTGTGGCCGTGCAGCAGGATGTCCCCGGGCTGCAGCGGCGGCAGGTGGGCCGTGTTGTACACATGGCCGTGGGTCGCGTAGAGCAGGCGGCTACCCGCCGTGAGGACCGCGTAGTCGGCCAGCACCGGAAATTCCAGCACCATCTGGTCCACCTCGGTGTCGCAGTTGCCGCGCACGCAGAAAATCTGATTTTTCCGCGCGTTCAGCAGGGCGATGACCTCCTTGGGCGCATAGTCGGGCGGCAGGTCGTTGCGCGGGCCGTGGTAGAGCAGGTCGCCCAACAGCAGCAGGCGGTCTGCGCCCTCGCGGTCCCAGGCGGCCAGCAGGTCTCGGCAATAGCCCGCCGCGCCGTGAATATCCGATGCGATCAGCAGCTTCATAGCGTTCTCCTTTTATACCGTCACATCGCCGACGATCATCCGCCCGTCGGTGCCGATGGCGTAGACTGTGTACTTGCGCGGCGTGTCGCCGTGCTCAAGCAGGATACCACCCTGCGTCGGCTCCACATAGCTGAACTGCCGGTGGGCCGTGGTGGCGTGGGGGTGCTCATCGGGCAGGCTGTAGGCCAGAACGCCGCCCTGCGCACAGAAGTCGTCGGGCAGGGGGTGCTCCTCGCCGTTCAGATAGAGGCGGTAGACGCCGGGCGCGTCGGTGCCCACGGGGCGTATCCACGCGCTGCACCGGGTACGGCCCTGCGGCGGCGTGCTGGACTTGCGCTGGCGCATCAGCAGGGCCACATTGTCCCACGCGACCATAAAGTCGTCCAGCGGCATCTCGATCTCGCAGCCGAAATCCTCTGCCGCGGCATACGGGTCACAGAGCAGCACCTTGGGTTCGCCGTCCAGCGACGATGCAAACCCGCGCAGCGCTGCGCAGTGCCGCTCCGGCGCACCGGCGGCGATCTGTGCCGGGGTCGATTGCAATGTAACGACAGCGCCGCACCCGGCGCGGGCCTCGGCGCGCAGCAGCGCCAGGTCCGCGTAGGCCACCCACGCGGGGAAGCCCCACTGCGCCGCCGCGGCGGCGGCAAAGCTCAGGTTTCGGGGGCCGCAGTCATCGGGTGCGCGCCAGTCGCGCAGCACCTGGGCGAACTCCTCGGGCAGCAGATCAGCGCCCCAGCGGTTCGTCAGGCTGGCCAGCGAGATCGCGGCGTCCATCCAGGGCTGCAGCGCCGGGGCGCGGCGGGCCGCCGTGTAGGGCATCAGGTGCAGCCGTGCGTTGACAAGCCGCCCGCGCGCGGGGATGACGTCCACCACCCGCACGCTGGCCCCCAGCAGCATAACAGCAGGGCTCACCTTCTCATTTTTGGAGTAAAGGTAGATGCGCAGCTGCACCGCCGTGGCGTATTTGCTGTCAAGCTGCAAGCGGTCAGGCCAGCGCTGCACGGGGCCGCGCGCCTGGTAGGGCGGGCCTTCCCGGTGCAGACTGGGGCTCCACTTGCCAAAGCTGTTCCACGTCGTCCAGTTGCCGTCCACCATGACGCGGACCTGGGCCTCCACCGCCGTGTCCTCGGGCGAGGCCGCGTTCCAGCTGACCCGCAGCGCATCAAACAGCGGCATCGGGATCGGTGCGCTGGTGTAGCAGCCGTAGGGCACATAGCCGCCCTGCACCAGATCCAGCACGATGCAGTTCTGCTGGACGGTCACGTTGTCCAGCTCACCGTGCATAAAGGCTTCGGTGTCCTGCAAAAGGACGGTATTTTTTTCCATACCGGGTCCCCCTTACTGGTCGAATTTGGGCTGGTTCTGCGCCATGCGCTCCTCGATCTCGGCGGCGCGGCGGGCGTTGATCGTTTCCTCGAGCTTAAAGACCTTTTCGAGACCCGGGTAGACGATCATCAGGGCAATCGTGACGGGCAGCCAGAAGCCGAACGCCAAAATCGTCAGGATCGTGGCGGGCAGGTAGAGCAGCGTTGCGCCCCAGTACAGGGCCAGCACCAGCGCCGCCGCCGCGGTGCGCGGGAAGAAGCCGAAGAACATCAGCCCGGCGTTTTTGGCGATTTGGGCAAGCGGCAGATCCACGAGCGGCACCTGCGCCAGCAGCCAGGTGAAGAAGCCCGTGCAGACGAAGATGCCCGCGAAGGAGGCGACCCACAGGGCGGTGCTGGTGTTGCCGCTCTCGGCCTGGGCGCGGAGCATCCAGGCCCAGCTGCCCACAAACAGGCCCAGCAGTGCGCCGGGCACAAGGCTCTGCCGCCAGTTCTGCTTCCAGGCGCGTTTATAGGTGTTCCACCAGTAGCCGGGCTCATCGCGCAGGGCGCGCAGCACGGTATCGATCATACCGGACAGGAACGGCCCGCCGACCAGGCCGCCGACCACACCGCCGACGACAGTCAGCAGCGCGGACCCGGCCATCATGCCAAAGACGGCCAGCGCCGTGCCGGGCAGAAAGCCCAGCACACAGAGGATGCCGGATTTATACAGCGGCCAAAGGTCGCGGCCCAGCAGTTCAAAAAAGCGCGCAATGCCGACCTTACGGCCCTGGACGGGAGTTTCGTTTGTTTCGTTTGACATGACGAGGTTTCCTTTCTCGGCTAAAGTTTTAACGGCAGTCTCCCGGGAAGTTGTTCTTTCTTTTGGCAGCAAAAGAAAGAACCAAAGAAAACTGCCGCTGTTTCGACGCAGCGGACCCGCGACTTGGGGGCTGCACGCCCCCAAGACCCCCAAAGAGGAGGTCGGAAGTCTCGGCGGCTAAACGGACGCAGTATTACTGTCCGTTCTTAACGCCGCCGAGCCTTCCTCCACTTTTGAGTCGGGAGTTCCCCCGAACCCCCGCTGCCGGAAACAGCAGTCCGTAGGGGCCGGGCATGCCCGGCCCGCAACCTACCGTGGCAACCCGTCAACGGGCAACCACCGCACACTACGAAGGGGCGGGCTGCCGCCCTCCCTTGCCCCTCTCGTGCACAACCTATCTACTGCACCCTGTAGGGGCCGGGCATGCCCGGCCCGCGGCCTACCGTCAGCACGCCTTTCCCTACTTGCTCCGTAGGGAGGGGTCTTGACCCCTCCGCTGCTTTCCGACCAACTATCGTGACCGGGTCATCCGTAGGGGAGGGATTCATCCCTCCCGGGGCGTTTGCGTTTCCACTCGCTTCCGGCCCGCCCCCGCCTACACTATCACAACTCTATCATACCCTCTTTCCCCCGCCGTTGCAAGGCGTGGTCAAAATAAGTTTACAAATTTTCCTGTCGTTTTGTGTTATAATAGAAAAAGTATGATAAAAGGAGCGTACCCGCACTATGGCTTGGGTCACAAAGGACAGTACCGAAACTTACAATCAGACGCCGGAACCCCCGCGCGAATATACAAAAAAAGAAAAAGCCGCCAACTGGTGGCACTATCACTGGATGGCCGTGGTCGTGGCCGTGCTGGTCGTCGTGTTCGGCGTGTGGATCATCAAGGACACCGTTTTTCAGACGCGCCCCGACGTGCAGATTGCTTATGTCGGCACCAGCGACCTGCCCACCGACACCGTCACCGCGCTGCAGGACGCACTGACGCCGTTCTGCTCCGACCTGAACGGCGACGGCAAGGTCGTTGTGCAGGTGGACAGCTACACCGTTGACTTTGACGCCGCGAACGAGAACACCGACGCCTACTACCAGATGGCCGGCGTCACCCGGCTGAGCGCCGAGCTGTCGTCCGGCGGCAAGACCTACATCTTCCTGCTGGAGGACCCCGAGGGCTTTGAGGCCCAGACCGGCGCATTGCAATATCTGGACGGCACGGTTCCCGACGACCCCGAGAACACCGACGCCGACTGGCGCGAGATGGTCTACCGCTGGACCGACTGCCCCGTGCTGACCGGGCTGGATCTGGGCAGCTATGAGGGCCTCACCCTGATGGACGACGTCACCGGCACGAACCAGAGCGTGCTGGCGCACCTCTACGTGGGACGCCGCGGCGTCTGGGACGAAAAGCAGGTCCCGACCTACGAGGGCTGCGCCGAGCTGTGGGACACCCTGACCGCAGGGGCTGTCTCCACCGCCGCCGAATGAGCCGGGCGCTGCCGCCCCTGAAGGGGCATCTGCGCAAAAAGGTGCAGCCCCGGCCCAAAACGCCGCCCCTGCCGGACAACCCCTACAAGCGCTTTTTCACGGAGAATCGCAGCTTTGAGGAGCTGGCGAGGAAGCGAAAGCTGTAACTCCCAAGCCTTCCCCCAAGGGGCTGCGCCCGCAGGCGCGTGTCGGAGCGCAACCGCCGTAGGCGGCTCTTAGCGCGGAGACTGAAGGTGGCGCCGCAGCGCCGGATGAGGGGGAAGTTTGCCTTATTGCCCGTTTTTATAGCAGCCACGTAAGCTTTGCCCTCATCAGTCCGCTTCGCGGACAGCTTCCCCCAGATGGGGAAGCCTTTTTTCTGTCGCATCCCACCCGGGATGCGACATTTTTTATATTTCCCATTCGCTACAATAAACTATGCAACAATTTTTGTAACGGAGGGATTCCTAACTATGCTGCAAACTCTCGAACGTACCAACATCTTTGACGCCCGCGTACTTACCGCCGCCCATGCCGATGCCCTGCGCGCGCTGGCCGGGCCGGGCGGGCTGCCGCTGCTGCCCTGCCTGCACCCGGCCTTGGAGGAAGGCCAAATCGTCGGCGACTACGCCGGGCAGGACGAATTACAGGCCGCCGCCGCGCTGCTCCCGCTCTACGCCGAGGACCCGCTGCCCACAAGTCTGCGCGCCGCAGGCTACGGGGCCGACGGACAGGGTGCGGTGCTGACGCCGCCCATACTGCGCGAGGATTACACGCAGCTGCGGCATTTTCTGCGGTTGGCGCTGCGCTGGGCCACCGAGCGGTACGCCAGCTACCATGTCTGGGCCGTGCTGCCGCTGGACTTGGAACACCCGGAGGCGTGTGACGATCTGTGTGCGCAGTATCTCTCGGCAGGGCTGACGCTGCGCGGGATGCGGCCCATGGTCGGGGCCGACCAGATGCTGATTTTTTCAGCGCACGGTCTTGTGAAATGGCGCGACCCGCTGCGGCGGTGCCATCTGGCTGACCCGGCCCTGCCGCGGGTACTCGAGCGCGGGTACGCCGCCGCGGATTTCGGCTGGGGGAAGAACGGGCTGGAGCTGGTGTTGAGGCCGGTGTGAAAAAGGAAAACTAACGGCCACATGAACCTGCGGCGGGGTGAGGGCACCCCGCCCTACGCACAACCGGGAAAGAGGATTGTAGGGCGGCCTGCCCACAGGCCGCCGCGGAGGTTTTCGTCGGCGGAAAGCTGCCGGGTCGTCGAGGACGCCGACCCCTACAGAATAAACCATGTAAGAGGCTGCACCGGCAGGTGCACGGGAGGGATGAATTCCTCCCCTACAAATTGAAGATTAAAGCGATACAGCGGCGAAGTTGCGGGCCGGGCATGCCCGGCCCCTACAGCTCTACAAAAAAGTGCCCCACGCATTTCTGCGTGGGGCACTTTTTATGTAGCGTTAGCCGTTAAGCAGCCCTTGCACAAATTACTTGTACAGGTCGACCAGCTTGGTCAGGTGCTCGTAACGGGCATCGGCGGCAGCCTGGTTCTTCTCGAACAGAGCCTTGGCGCGATCCGGGAAGGCGCGAGCCAGACGGCTGTAACGAGTCTCGTTGGCCAGGAAGTCCTGATACTTGCTCATGTCGCCGGCCTTGGAGGTCAGGGTGAACGGGTTCTTGCCCTCGGCCTTGGCAGCGGGGTTGAAGCTGAACAGGTTCCAGTAACCGGCAGCAACAGCCTTCTTCATCTCGTTCTGGCAGTTGGTCATGCCGCCCTTGACACCGTGCAGCTCGCAGGGAGCGTAGCCGATGATCAGAGACGGGCCGGGATAAGCCTCAGCCTCGGCGATGACCTTGACAGCCTGTGCCATGTTGGCGCCCAGAGCGATCTGAGCAACATAGATGTAGCCGTAGGTCATGCAGATCTCAGCCAGAGACTTCTTGCTGATCTCCTTACCAGCAGCAGCGAACTGGCAGACCTCACCGATGTTGGAGGCCTTGGAAGCCTGTCCGCCGGTGTTGGAGTACATCTCGGTGTCGAAGACCATAACATTGACGTCGTGGCCGGAAGCCAGGACGTGATCCAGGCCGCCGTAACCGATGTCATAAGCCCAGCCGTCGCCGCCGAAGATCCAGAAGCTCTTCTTGGCCAGGTACTGCTTGTCCTTCAGGATCTCCTTGGACTCGTCGCAGCCACAGGCCTCCAGGGCAGCGATCAGGGCCTTTGCGGGCTCGTCGTTGGCCTTGGTGTTGTTCTTGGTCTCCAGGAACTTGTCGATGACAGCATCCAGCTCAGCGTTCTTACCCTTCAGGGCCTCAACCTTGGTGATCAGGTTGGCGCGGACGGTCTCGTAACCGATCTGCATGCCCAGGCCGTGCTCAGCGTTGTCCTCGAACAGAGAGTTGATCCAGGCGGGGCCGTGGCCAGACTCTTTGTTGGTGGTGTACGGGCTGATAGAAGCGGTACCACCCCAGATAGAGGAGCAGCCGGTGGCGTTGGAGATGAACATCTTCTCGCCGAACAGCTGGGTGATCAGGCGGGCATAAGAGGTCTCGGCGCAGCCAGCGCAGGAGCCAGAGAACTCAAGCAGCGGCTGGTTGAACTGGGAGCCCTTGACGGAAACCTCGGAAACAACACCGGGGACGTTGTCCTTCTTGCGGATGTTCTCGACGCAGTAGTCGAAAGCAGCCTGCTGCTCGGACTGGCTCTCCTGCGGCTTCATCTCGATAGCGGCAGTCGGGCAGACGGTGACGCACTCGCCGCAGCCCATGCAGTCCAGAGGAGACACGGCCATGGTGAACTTGTACTCGCTTGCCTTGGGCTTGGTGTCGGCCAGCTTGGTGGAAGCGGGCGCAGCCTCAGCCTCGGCAGCAGTCAGGCAGAACGGACGGATGGTGGCGTGAGAGCAGACGAAGGCACACTGGTTGCACTGGATGCACTTCTCGGCGTTCCACTCGGGAACCATAACAGCCGTGCCGCGCTTCTCGTAAGCGGAAGCACCCTGCTCCCACTCGCCGTTGACGTTGCCCTCGAAGGCGGAGACAGGCAGGCTGTCGCCGTCCATACGGGAGATGGGCTCCATAACGTCGCGGATCTGCTTGACCAGAGCCTCGGGTCCCTTCAGGGCCTTCGGAGCCGGATCAGCAGCGGGGTTGGACCAGGAGGCGGGGACCTCGACCTTATGGACAGCGTCCAGGCCGGCGTCGATAGCCTTCCAGTTCATCTGGACAACAGCGTCGCCCTTCTTGCCGTAGCTCTTCTTGGCAGCGGCCTTCATGTACTCGACGGCATCGTCGATGGGCATGACGTCGGCCAGCTTGAAGAAGGCAGACTGCAGGATGGTGTTGGTGCGCTTGCCCATGCCGATCTCGATAGCCTTATCGATAGCGTTGATGGTGTACAGCTGAATGTTGTTGTCGGCAATGTACTTCTTGTCGGCAGCATTCAGGTGCTCATCCAGCTCGGCATCGGTCCACTGGCAGTTGATCATGAAGACGCCGCCCGGCTTGACATCCTGGACCATCTTCATGCCCATGTGGATGTAAGCGGGGTTGTGGCAGGCCACGAAGTCAGCCTGGTTGATGTAGTAGGGGCTGCGGATGGGCTTGTCGCCGAAACGCAGGTGGCTGATGGTGACACCGCCGGTCTTCTTGGAGTCATACTGGAAGTAAGCCTGAATGTACTTGTCAGTATGGTCGCCGATGATCTTGGTGGAGTTCTTGTTGGCACCGACAGTACCGTCGCCGCCGAGACCCCAGAACTTGCACTCCTTGGTGCCGGGGGCGGAGGTGATGGGAGCGGGCTTGACCTCAGGCAGGCTGAGGTTGGTCACGTCGTCGGTGATGCCGATGGTGAAGCGGGACTTCGGAGCGCCCTTCTCCAGCTCGGTGTAGATAGCAAAGACGCTGGACGGCGGGGTGTCCTTGGAACCCAGGCCGTAGCGGCCGCCGGTCAGGACGACGTCGTTCATGCCGGCCTCACGCAGGGTGGTGGCGACATCCAGGTACAGGGGCTCGCCCAGGGAGCCGGGCTCCTTGGTGCGGTCCAGAACGGCGATCTTCTTGACGGTCTTGGGCAGGACCTTCAGCAGGGCGCTGGAGACCCAGGGACGGTACAGGCGGACCAGAACCAGGCCGACCTTCTCGCCCTTGGCGGTCAGGTAGTCAACGACCTCCTCTGCGACGTCGCAGATGGAGCCCATGGCGATGATGACGCGGTCAGCATCCTCGGCGCCGTAGTAGTTGAACAGGTCGTAGTTGGTGCCCAGCTTCTCGTTGATCTTGGCCATGTACTTCTCAACAACGGCAGGCAGAGCCTCGTAAGCGGGGTTGCAGGCCTCACGATGCTGGAAGAAGACGTCGCCGTTCTCGTGGGAACCGCGCATCTTGGGGTGCTCGGGGTTCAGGGCCTTGGCACGGAACTCCTCGACAGCCTCCATGTTGCACATTTCCTTCAGGTCCTCGTAGTCCCACTTCTCGATCTTCTGGATCTCGTGGGAGGTACGGAAGCCGTCGAAGAAGTTCACGAACGGAACATGGCCCTCGATAGCGGACAGGTGGGCAACGGGAGACAGGTCCATGACCTCCTGCGGGTTGCTCTCGGCCAGCATGGCAAAGCCAGTCTGACGAACGGCCATAACGTCGCTGTGGTCACCGAAGATGTTCAGGGACTGGGTAGCAACGGTACGGGCAGAAACGTCAAAGACGCAGGGCAGCTGCTCAGCGGCGATCTTGTACATGTTGGGGATCATCAGCAGAAGACCCTGGGAAGCGGTAAAGGTGGTGGTGATAGCACCGGTACCGAGAGAACCGTGGACAGCGCCTGCGGCGCCGGCCTCGGACTCCATCTCAACAACCTTGACCTGGTTGCCGAAGATGTTCTTCAGGCCTGCAGCGCTCCACTGGTCAACGGTGTCGGCCATGGGGCTGGAGGGGGTGATGGGGTAGATGGCAGCCACATCGGTGAATGCATAAGCTACATGCGCCGCAGCGGTATTGCCGTCCATAGACTGTTTAGCTCTGGGCATTTTCTTTCCTCCGTTTTTATTAGAGTTTTGCATTATAGAGCTGTGCGGTTGTCAGGGCCGCACAAATCCTGCGTCATTTGGCACATGCCCCTATCATGCTCCGGGCATAGTTCCAGACAAACGCTTTTGCATAGCTTTATTGTACCAAAAAACACCCCTTTTCGTAAAGGGGTTTTGTTCAGAAAGTTGCACATATTTTCAGAGCTGTTGTGTGCATTTTGACCACAATGACGAACAAGGCGGTTTTTAGGGTGTTTTGGGGTACGGTTTATTGTACCTCGTTCCGCTGTGTGGAACGATTGCCCGGGAACGGCAGCCTCCCGGGAACCCGCTTTCTTTTGGCAGCAAAAGAAAGCTCGCAAAGAAAACTGCCGCTGTTTCGACGCAGCGGACCCGCGACCAAGGGGCTGCACGCCCCTTGGATTCCCAAAGAGGAGGTCGCAGAGGGCGCGGGCTAAACGAAAGCAGTATTACTTTTCGTTCTTAACGCCCGCGCCCTCTGCTCCGTTTTAAAACTCGGGTGTTCCCCCGAACCCCCGCAGGGGAAAAGGCCCCCTTGTCAAAGGGGGCTGTCACCGTTAGGTGACTGGGGGATTCCGACGGGCCTTGTGTCGCCGCTCGTCAACGGTCACCTGCCGTCAACCCCCTGAACCCCTCCGGCCTGCTTCACGGCCACCTCCCCTGTGAGGGGAGGCTTTTCTCGCGTCCTTCGCCCGCGCAAAAAAACATCCTTTTTTACAAAATCTCCCGCACCGTCAGCACATCCCCGTCCACGCTGAACCTTACCTTATTCTCCCCGAAATCCAGCGTGTACACCCGCTCCGGGTCGTGCTGGTAGGCGGGGCGGGGGTCGTTTTTCAGCACACCGGACAAAGCGGCGCGCTTGTTTTCCGGCACTTTGCACAAAAGCGCGTCGGGGCAAACCACCTGCAAAGCGTATTCCTTTGTCGTGTCCGTAAATCCGCCCCGGGCGTCGGGGTAGGCGTCCACATAGGGCAGATACGGCTTGATGTCGAAGATCGGCGTGCCGTCCAAAAGGTCCGCGCCGCGGACGATCAGCTCGCCGTTTTCGACGCCCGCCAGCTCCACGCAGGAAAGCCCCAGCGCGTTCGGGCGGTAGGGGCTGCGGGTCGCAAAGACGCCGCGGCGCTCGTTGCCGCCCAGGCGCGGCGGGCGCACGGTGGGCCGCCAGCTTTTGCCCGCGGCATACTCTGCCGCCACGGTGGAAAACTGCCAGATCAGCCACAGCCGGTCATACCCCTCGATGCCGACCAGCGCGTTCGGGTCGCGGTATTCCGGCTCAAACACGATGCGCGCCGTCAGCTCCGGCACCAGCCCGCTCTGCCGCGGGATGCCGAATTTATCCGTAAAATCCGTGCGGATATGCGCAATCGGATGAATTGTGTACTCCATGGTAACGTCTGCCCCCTTTTTGTCGTCTATTATATAGGAAAGGAACAGATTTTACAACTTCCCCATCTTCCCACCATCGTCGAAATATGGTACAATATGTGGTATATTGCACGTAAGGAGGTGTGCGTTTGGCACCAATCATCCGTACAGAGAAGCTGCGCAAGGTCTATGCCGTCGGCAAGGAGCGCGTCGTTGCGCTGAATAATGTCGATTTGTCGATAGAAAAGGGCGAGTTCTGCTGTATCGTCGGCCAGTCGGGCAGCGGCAAGTCCACACTGCTGAACCAGCTGGCCGGGCTGGAAAAGCCGACGTCCGGCAATGTATACATAGGAAAGCACGAGATCAGCAAAATGACCGAGAACGAGTTGGCCGAGTTCCGCCAGCAACACCTGGGGTTCATTTTTCAGAGCTACAACCTGCTGCCCACCATGACGGCGGCGGAGAACGTCGCCCTGCCGCTGATGTTCAAGGGTGTGGACAAAAAGACCCGTCTGGCCCGCGCCCGCAAAGAGCTGAAATCCATGGGTCTGCTGGGCCGCGCCAACCACCTGCCCACCGAGATGAGCGGCGGCCAGCAGCAGCGCGTCGGCATTGCCCGCGCATTCGTCAGCAGTCCCAAGGTCATTTTTGCCGATGAGCCGACAGGAAACCTCGACTCCCGCACAAGCAAGCAGGTGCTGTACCGCATGCTGGAAATGTCCAAAAACAGCGGTGTCACGTTCGTTATGGTCACCCACGAGCCGGAGCTGGCCGAGTGCGCGGACCGCATTGTGACGATCCTGGACGGCAAGGTCTGCTCCAACGTCGTGCAGGACGAGGAGACGAAGAAGAAAAACCGCGACGCCCTCTTTGCCGATCTGGAAGGGAATCTGGATATTGGCGGGGAGGCAGCGAAGGAACAGAAAAAGTAATAAGCCCGAGGCCCCGACCGAGGGCGGTTGAGGGGCGTGTTTCCGCCGCGGCCCGCTCACGGAGCCGCCACACAAGCTCTCCCCTCATCAGCCGCCCGCGGGCGGCAGCTTCCCCCCCCGGGGAAGCCTTGGGGTTATAAAATTTGGAGGTACAAACCAACCATGAAACGCCTATTTTCCCTGCTGACCGCCTTTGCTCTGGCGGCGGCGCTGTGTGCGCCGGTTATGGCAGACGACGTCACCACACCGGATGTCACCGCCCCCACCCCCACGCCGACGGCGGCCATTGACACGACCAGCTCCGACGGCGTCTACGTCTCCGCCTACTCCGTCACTGACACTGCGGGCGGCGAGGTCACCACCGTGCAGGTCGGTGATAAGATCAACATCGTGCTCAAGGTCGTGGACCACGCCTCGGCGCGGTACTGCGTCAAGCCGGAGGAAATCTCCGCGCGCATCAACTCCGCCGTGTTCACCTACACCGGCACCGGCGAGATTGGCCAGCTGTTCGACAGCAACGACGACCCCAACGCCACCCGTCTGCAGAACGTCCGCAACGGCTCGGCCTCGCCGGAGGAGATTGCGGCAAACGCGCAGTATAATTATTACAGCTACGTCATTTTGTTCCGCGACGTCATCTACAACGGCGGCGGCAACACGCTGCCCATCAACCTGTCCTATCTCGACACCGCCAAGCCGCTGCAGCAGTTCAGCGTCACGCTGGGCCAGTGCGTGGACAAGGACCAGACGACCTCGCCCAACCTGCTCGTGCGCACCTCCAGCTACGGCGACAGCGTCACCGCAGGGCAGGCGTTCGACCTTTCCCTCGGCCTCTACGCCACCGACGGCAATGAGAACCTCGACGACGTCATCGTCTCGCTGACGCTGCCCGAGAACATCTCCCTGAACGGCGGCAGCCTGTCCAGCTACCTCGGCACCATCTGCCCCAAGCAGACCCGGGACGTCACGTTCCAGGTCATGCCCGCCTCCGGCTTTACCGGCACGGTGGCCAGCATCACCGTCAACATGACCGGCACCGGCTCTGTCACCGGCAAGGAGGTCAGCGGCACCACGACGATTTCCGTGCCCGTCAGCCAGCCCGACCGCTTTGAGGTCGGCCAGCTTGAGCTGTCCGGCGACACGATCTATGTCGGTGACACCGGCAGCGTCTCCCTCTCCTACGTCAACAAGGGCAAGAACCCCGTCAGCAATCTGGAAGCCCGCCTGACCGGCACGAATCTGGGTGCAGGCGGCTACCAGTACCTCGGCAACCTGGCCGCCGGCACCGAGGGCAGCGTGGACTTTGACATCGTCCCCGATGCCGCGGGCACGGTCAGCGGCATCATCACGCTGAACTACGAGGATGCCTCCGGCAACCCGCAGACCATCTCGAAGGACTTCTCTGTCAGTGCCGAGGAGATGAACATGGACGACTTCAACTATGACCCGTCGATGGACGACACCCAGCCCGAGCAGACCGGTATGCCGGTCTGGGCGTGGGTGCTCATCGGTGTCTGCGGCGCAGTGGTCGTGATCGTGGTCGTGGTACGCAAGCGCAAAAAGGCCAAGGCACTGGCCGCGCTGGAAGCAGAGGACAGCGATGAAGATCTCTGATGAAATCAGCCTGTCGGCGCGCAACCTGCTGCGCCGCAAGGGCCGCACGGCGCTGACGCTCGTCGGCGTCGTCATCGGCACCTGCATGGTCGTGCTGATGATCTCGCTGGGCATCGCCCAGACCAAAACCAACGAGGAGATGCTGCAAAGCTGGGGCGACCTGACCCAGGTGCAGATCTACGGCTACGGCACGATGGTCGGCAGCGACGGCAAGCCGCTGTATCTGGACGACGCGGCCATCGCCAGCATCAAGCAGATCCCCCATGTGGCGGCGGCCACGCCCTACGCGCAGGCGTATAATCTGGAGGGCACCATCACGGCGGGCCGCAATGACCGCTACACGATGGAAATTTACAATTTGATCGGCATCGACCCCACCGCACTGGAGCCGATGGGCTTCGCCTTGCAGAGCGGCAGCTGGCTCACGAACACCCCCGCCAGCGAGAAGGCGGCGAAATTACAGATTTTGGTCGGCGGGTCCACCGGGTATGAGTTTCAGGACTCGCGCAAGAGCCCCAACAGCCCCAAGCGCTACCGCTGGCAGGGCCAGACCGATGCCAACGGCAAGGAGCTGCCGCCCTTTGTGGACATCGACAAGGATAAGATGACCCTGACCATCCGGACCGGCGAGGGCTCCACCGAAAAGACCCGCAGCTGGGAGCTGGAGGTCGTGGGCGTGCTGGAGCCGGACGGCGCCAAGGGCTACTGGACCCAGAGCGGCGTTGTGCTGCGCATTCAGGACATGAAGATGCTGCAAAAGGTCTACAACGACATGACCAAAACCAAGACCGAGGAAAAGAGCTACGAGCAGGTCTACGTCAAGGTCGATGACCTGAAGAACGTCACCGACGTTGAGACGGCCATCCATGAGCTGGGCTTCACCAACACCTACTCGATGAACCAGCAGCGCGAGGAGATGCAGCAGCAGGTCATAAAAAGCCAGATGATCTTCGGCGGCATCGCGGCGGTCTCGCTGTTTGTGGCGGCCATCAACATCATCAACACCATGACGATGGCCATCTATGAGCGCACCCGGGAGATCGGCGTCATGAAGGTGCTGGGCTGTGAGCTGGGCAGCATCCGCACGATGTTCCTGCTGGAAAGCTCGACCATCGGGTTTATCGGCGGGCTGATCGGCGTAGCGTTCAGCCTGCTGGCCAGCTTTGTGCTGAACAACCTTTCCACAATTTTAGCGGCGTTCGGTCAGGGCGGCGGGTTGGACCTGTCCGGCATGATGGGCGGCGGGTACTACTACATGGACGGGGGCGGCAGCGCAGCCATTTCGATCATCCCGCCCTGGCTCATGCTGGCGGCGCTGGTATTCGCCACGCTGGTGGGGCTGGTAGCCGGTATCCTGCCCGCAAACAAGGCGGTCAGGATCAGCGCGCTGGAAGCCATCCGGCACGATTAAGAGTTTATATAAGAACCGAGGCAGTCCCGGGAAAAGGGATCGCCTCGGTTTTTTTGTCGCCGTTCCCGCACTGCCGCGCGGCGGGGGGCGGGCACTCGTTGATGGGTCGGTCCGTAGGGAGGGGTCTTGACCCCTCCGTGGGCGTTTATGGACGGCATAGGGCTTACCCGCCGCCGCGCGGTAGGGGCCGGGCATGCCCGGCCCGGGGGTTTTCCCGGGAATGGGCGGTGACGGGAGTTTCCCGGGGCGTCGGGGACGCCGCCCCCTACGTGGATGGCTGCCCGTTGACGTAGTAGCCGCGCGAACTTGCGGCGGGGTGCGGGCACCCCGCCCTACGGATGTAATTCACGTAAGCGCGGTAGGGGCGGCCTATATGCCGCCCGCGAGTTTATGTGGGATGCCGTTCGCCGGTTGTTGTTTTTCTTTCAACATTGGGCTGGCCATACAGTTAAAAATGTATCCTCGTTGCCGGGCATGGACGTTTGATAACCGACTGCATCTCACTTTGTTTTCGATACGGCTACATCTGTGTTTTTAACAACATTTCGGACTTTTCCACCGCGGGGTTCTACAACTATAGGCAGTTTTCAACATTTTCAACAGGAAAATAAGGTCTGCAGAGAGCCTTTCGCAAAAAGTTCCGCTCGTTTTCTGCGAAGCACCGTTATTTTATAGTTTTCCACAGTTTTCACGAGTTTTCCACAGGGAAAACCCCGGGAAACGGTGGAAAACCGGTTTTCCTGTGGAAAAGGGGTACCTGTAGGGGTGCCGGGCCGTGGTTACGCCTATATCTTGTTTACAAACGGTTCATTTTTGCCCCATGTATAGCCGGTTGTGAACGGTGGAAAAATAAGAGTTTTCAACATCACTGTGGAAAACGGTGTGGAAAGAGTTTAGAGGGGGGGAACGGGAGGCTGCGGGAGGCCCGTCGGGACCCTTCCGGCCTGCGCGCAAGCGCGCGGCCACCTCCCCTAAAAGGGGAGGCTTTCTGTGCTCGCTTCGCTCGCATAAAAGCCAAAAAGCAGCTGCCCGCACAGGAGCAGCTGCTTTTTTCAACACTGTTGTTTAAAACTCGATCTTACCGAAAGCGAAATCGTCACCGTCGTGGATGCGCTCGGTGGTCTTGGGTGCCATCGGCTTGGCTGCGGGGTCGCGCGGGGCATCCGCAAACTCGCGGGCGGGCACGCTGGAGCGCGGGCCGCCGTAGCGGGGGCCGCCGCGGTTGTCGCGGCGGGGACCAGCGCCGTAGCGGGGGCCTCTGCCGCCCTCACGCGGGCCGCGGGGGCCGCGTCCGCCACGGTTGTCACGGCGGGGACCGCGGCCACCGTCACGGCGTCCGCCGCGCTGGTTGCGGGCGTTGTCGCGGTCAGGCAGGTTGCAGGCATCGGGGTCGGTGGAGTACAGCACCACATGGCGGGCCGGGCCGTCGCCCTTGCTCTCGCTGCGTACACCGTCGATCTCGGCGATGGCCGTGTGGATGATGTGGCGCTCGTAGGGGTTCATCGGCTCCATCTCATAGTAGCAGCCCGTGCGGATGACGCGGTCTGCAATGCGCCTGGCAAGGGCAGAGAGGTCGTCCTCGCGCTTGTTGCGGTAGCCGCCGACATCCAGGCCCAGCTTGACGTAAGGGCCCTCCATGCGGTTCACAACGAGGCTGGCGAGGTAGGACAGGGATTCCATCGTCTCGCCGCGGCGTCCGATCAGCGCGCCCATGTGCTCGCCGGAGACCTTCAGGACCGTGGCAGCGCCCTTCTTGACGGCGGTGAAGGTGAAGTTTTCCACACCCATCAGGTTGAAGATCGGGGTCAGGTAGTCAACGGCGGCCTGCAGGCGCGGGTCGGCGTCGATGTCAAGGGGAACCTCGACTTCCTCACCTGGGACGGGGGCCAACTCGGCCTCCTCGACCATATCCTCGACGACCTCCTTCTGGATTTCAGGGGCGGTCTCGTCAGAGATTTCAACAACCTCGGCGGGCTTTGTGGAAACTTCAGCCGGCTTTTCCGCCTCGGGCTCCTCGACCTTCACGAGGACCTTGGCGGGAATGGTCTTAAACAGCTTGCGGGTGGGGAATTCGAGGACTTCGTAGCTTACGTTGATGTCATCACGGTCAACGCCGAGAGCCTCGCAGGCGGCCTGTACGGCGGCCTCAACGGTCTTGGCGCTCATTTCCATACTGCGCATAGGGGGAACCTCCTTCTTATTTCTTATCGTTACGTTCATCACAACGGGGAGCGGGGCGGGCGCATATAGAATGCGCCCCTACGGCGGCAGGAGATACACTCCCTCACAGCCGCCAACGGCGCGGGCGAGCAATGCTCGCCCCTACAGTCTCTGCAACGGGAGCGCGCCTCTTTTGCTGTGTAATCAATCCTTATTCAGTGGGGTGGTGCGCTCGTCCTTGTAGAGTTCGGCTTCGCGCTGGCGGGCCATCTCCAGGCGCAGCTTGTTGGCCTCGCCCAGGGTGACCTCTTTTTCGACCTGCTTACCGTTCTGCTCGACGGTGACGGTGCGCTTTTTCTTCTTCTCGGCGCGCTTGGCGGCAAGCTCGGCCTCATACTGGGCCTTGAACTTCTCGGGGCTGTAGATCTTGTAGGTCACGTAGGACTGGAAGATCTGGACCACGTTGGACACGCCGTAGTACAGGGAGAAGCCGACGGGGGCATTGAAGCAGAACGTGACGAACATCAGGTTCATGACGAGCATCATGACCTTCATGCTGCCCTGCATCTGGGCATCCATGCCGGAGAGCTTCTGGGTGATGAAGTAGCTGACGAACATCGTGACCGTGGCGATGGCCGGGAAGATGGCGATGGGGGTCAGGTGGAAGCCGGGCACATCGCACATATCCATGCCGAAGAAGGAGGTGTTGAAGTTCTGGATCTCGGCCACAACGCTGGCGGAGATGATGGACGGGTCGATGGACGCGCCGTTGTGGATGGCCTGGATCAGCGCGGTCTGCATCGTAGAGGTGTTGGTCGTGGCCAGGCCGATGGCCTCGCACGCGGCCTTGACGGCCTCATTGCTGACGCCGAAGATGTAGTGTACGGGGTAGTACACAACGCCCAGGAAGCCGAACAGGACCAGCATCGTCAGCAGCATGGGCATGCAGCCGCCCATGGGGTTGTAGCCGTGCTCCTGCTGGAGCTTCATCAGCTCCTCCTGCTGCTTCTGGGGGTCGTTCTTGTACTTCTGCTGGATCTCGGTGATCAGCGGCTGGAACACGGACATCTTGGCCGTGGACTTCTGCTGATGGATGCTCAGGGGGAACAGCAGCAGCTTGAGGATGAGGGTGGCAACGATCATGGTTGCCGCGTAGTTGCCGATGAAGCTGTACAGGATCTTCACCAGCGGGCCGATCAATACGGCCAGGAAATACATAAAAGACATAGCCTTTCCTTCTGCCCCGTCTGCGCCCGGGACCTTTATTTTTATGTAGGTCTCTGCTGCGCAGTGCAAAGACATGAGAGGCGGAAGTTGTGGAGATAATAGATAATAAAATTGGTGGGTCGCGGTGCTGGCGCACCGCTCAAAAATCTCTGCCGCCGTAGGGGCGCATTCTATATGCGCCCGTGCAGCTTCCGGCAGGTGCCGCGGGCGGATATGGAATCCGCCCCTACGGTATGTTTTTTGTTATCTTTTATCTATTATCTTTCGTCAGCCTTCGCTCCGGGTTGACCCACTTTCCCTTTTCGGGTACCGGGTCATAGCCGAATTTTGCAAAGGGCTGGCATCTTAAAAGGCGCCACACCGTTAAAATCAGACCCTTTACAAGGCCGTGTACGGCGAGCGCCTGCATGGCGTATTCACTGCAGGTGGGTATGAACCGGCAGTGATGCCCGAGGTGCGGACTGATATATTTTTTGTAGCCGCGCAAAAGCGCGATGAGAAGGCGGGCGATCATTGCGGGGCCGTCTCGGGCCCGGGGGCCGGGGCGGCCTTGTCGGGCAGACCGGCCTTTGCAAACAGCTTGCCCAGCGTTTTGCTCAGCTGGGTGCTTTTCAGGCGGGGGGTCTGGCCGCGGGCGACCAGGATGATGTCATACCCGCCGATGTTCTGGGCCAGGTGCTCCGACAAAGCGGCGCGCATGACGCGGCGGGCGCGGTTGCGCTGCACGGCATGGCCGACCTTTTTGGTGGCCGTCAGCCCGATGCGGGTATAGCCCAGCCGGTTTTTGGCCACATACAAAACGCAGTGCGGATGCACATAGCTTTTGCCCCAGCCATACACCCGGTTGAACTGCCAGTTTTTATCTAAAGTGCGGTAACGCATAGTAGTATCCTCCCAAGGCTTCTCCCTCGGGAGAAGCTGCCGCCCGCAGGCGGCTGATGAGGGCAAACCTTTCGGTCAAAACCCATTTGCGGGAAATTTCCGGAAGGTTTTCCCTCATCCGTCCGTGGTCGGGGCCACGGACACCTTCCCCAAGGGGAAGGCATTCCTACACATATATTATAATGAATCCCGGCTTCTGTAAAGCCATATTTGAAAAAAGGGCTGCCGATTTTACAATCAGCAACCCTTTTGTTCACTTAATTCTCTGAAGTTATCAGACAGTCAGGCTCTTACGGCCCTTCGCACGGCGGCGGGCGATGACCTTGCGGCCATTCTTGGTAGCCATGCGGTTCAGGAAACCGTGGACGCGGCTGCGCTGACGCTTCTTGGGCTGGAAAGTACGCTTCATTTTTCATTCCTCCTGTTGAAATCCCGGTATGGGCTGTTTGCTCAGGGCTTCGCCCATACACTGGGGCAGCCTTGCAGAGTTAGATTATACGCGATTTACCCCCACTTTGTCAAGAGGGTTTGGGCAGAATTTTTCGCTCCCGCGTCAAAGAATTGGAGCTACAGAGAGTTATCCACTACATTTTGTACTATTTACTGTTGAAAATTGCATCTGTTGTGGAAAACTTTTATTTTTCTTTGCTCCGCGTAAAAATTTTCAACAATTCCGGCGTATAAAAAAATTCCTACTTTATTATATATAGGTGTTGTTTAAAACCCGGTTTTGTGGTATACTGTATTTAGTATTTTTGCGCCCTGTTTGGATATGGGGCGTTTACTTATAACAGGAAGTGGGGAGTATCGAGAATCATGGATTCCTTCAATGATGTAATGGACGCCGTCAAGGCGTACTGCAAAGGACGAGTATCCGATGCATCATACAGAGTTTTCATCCAGGACCTCAATCTGCTGAATTTTGAGGGCACGAACATCATCATCCTGGAGGTTCCCAACGACGTCGTCATGCGGTTTGCGGCGGCGCGCTATGCCGATCTGCTCAAGGAGGCGTTTGCCTCGATCCTCGGCTTTGAGGTGGAGCTGAAGTTTGTGCTGGCCGCGCCCGCACCGGACGGCGGCAAGGCTGCCGAGAAGCCGAAGCTGGACGAGAACGACCTGCCCAGCGGGCGGTACGAGTTCACGTTCGAGAACTTCATCAAGGGGCCGTCGAACCAGTTTGCGTTTGCCGCCGCGCAGGCCGTGGCCGCGAACCCCTCCGGCGCGTACAACCCGCTGTTCATCTACGGGCCGTCGGGTCTGGGCAAGACGCACCTGCTGAACGCCATCAAAATTGAGATCCAGAAGAACCACCCGGATTTCAACATTGTCTACGTGGATTGTGAAAAATTCACGAACGAGACGATCACCGCCATCAAGACGGCAACGATGGAGCAGTTCCGCCAGCGCTACCGCAAGGCGGACGTGCTTTTGATCGACGACATCCAGTTCCTGGCCGGCAAGGAGAGCACGCAGGAGGAGTTTTTCCACACCTTCAACACGCTGCACAACGATGGCCGCCAGATCGTCATCGCGTCGGACCGCCCCGCGAAGGAGATCAAATCCTTGGAGGAGCGTCTGCGCACCCGGTTTGAGTGGGGCCTGACCGCCGACATCCAGCCGCCGGATTTTGAAACCCGCGTTGCCATCGTCAAGCGCAAGGCCGAGCTGTTGAATCTGGACCTGCCGAACGACGTGGCCGAGTACATTGCGAACCACTTAAAGCAGAACATCCGCCAGCTGGAGGGCGCGGTCAAAAAGCTGAACGCCTACTATCTGCTGGAGGGCATCGAGCCGTGCATCGGCGTAACGACGACGGCGATCAAGGACACGCTGAACGACAGCCAGCCGATCCCGGTCACGATCGAGAAGATCCTGAACGAGGTCGCGCGCACCTACAATGTGATGCCGGCGGACATCCGCGGCAAGAAGCGCAATGCGAATGTGAGCGCGGCGCGGCAGATGACGATGTACATTATCCGCGAGGTGACCGGCATGAGCATGGAGGCCATCGGGCAGGAGTTCCAGCGCGATCACTCCACGGTGGTGTATTCCATCAAAACGATGGAGGAAAACATCAAGCGCGACCAGCACCTGAAAGAGATGTGCAGCGACATCATGAAAAACGTCCGCACCTGAGTTACTTTCTTGAAAGACCTACTTTCTTGAAAGAAAGTAGGCAAAGAACTTTCAATATTTTATCCCGGGGACGGGATTTGGGATGTACTGTACGCAGTATCGCACATTCTCAACCAAGCATTTGGAATTTCTTTGGTTCTTTCTTTGCAAAGAAAGAACACCCCGTTTTTCAACAAAGTTTTCAGTTATCAACAGTGCGTATTCCACGGCGCTTGTTGAAAAAAGGAGTTTTCCGGGTTTTCCACAGAAAAGTCCACAGACTGTTCAAAACAATCCACCCGCGATTTTCCGCGGCGCAATCGGGTCCCGCGGAGTTTTCCACGAAACTAACACCCCCTACTACGACTACTACCATAGTTTAATAGTTTCTGCGAACGGAACCGCAAAATACACTTCCTCACACCTACAAAACACCGCTCCGACTGTGGAAAACAGAAGGAGCACCCTTCCTAGAGACCGCTGAACGTTTTTTGCCGAGGCTTTTTTCCAAAAAAGCCGGAGAAAGAGATAGAAACATGAAATTTGAATGCGAAAAAACACTGCTGGCCAGCGCCATCGACGGCGTTTCCCGCGCGATCACGAACCGCGCCGCCATCCCCGTGCTGGAAGGCATCTACATGAAGGCCGAGGGCTTTAACCTGACGCTGACCGGCTACGATATGGAAATGGGCATCACGACCACGATTGAATGCAACGTGCTTGTACCCGGTGAAACTGTACTTGATGCAAAACTGCTGAGCGCCATGGTCAACCGTATGCCTGCGGGCGATGTCTGCATTGAGCTGAACGACGAGGGCCAGGCAAAAATCAGCGGCGGTGTGGCAGAATTTGAGATCCCCGCGCTGAACGCCAGCGATTATCCGAGCCTGCCCGTGACCGGCGCCGACAATACGATGACCGTCAAGTGCGGCATGCTGCGCGAGATGATCGAAAAAACCATCTATGCTGTCAGCCAGGACGACAAAAAGCCCGCCCACACCGGCGAGCTGTTCGTCATTGAGCCGGGCAGTCTGACGATTGTGGCCCTGGACGGCTACCGGCTGGCCATTATCCAGCGCGATGTCGAGTGTACCCGCGACATCCGCATTATCATCCCCGCCAAGACACTGCAGGAGCTGCTGAAAATTATGGGCGGCGCGGACGACGACGTGAAGATCGACGCGAACCGACGCTATGTCGTGTTTACCTCCAACGGCTATACGATCATGAGCCGCCTGATCGAGGGCGACTTCCTCAACTATGAGAGCGTCATCCCGAAGGACAGAAAAACACGTGTTACCGTGGAATGTAAGAACTTCATCGACACAATCGAGCGTGCGTCGCTCATTATTACCGAGCGTTTGAAGAACCCGCTGCGCATCTCCTTTGCCGAGGATCGCGTGACGGTCCGCTGCCAGACGCCGCTGGGCAAGGTCGTGGACGAGTTCGCGCCGGTCTCGATGGAGGGCGACGCGGTAGAGATCGGCTTCAACAACCGGTATCTGCTGGATGCACTGCGCTTCTCGAAGTGTGAGAAGATGGTGCTGGAAATCAACGGCCCCTTAAGCCCCGTCAAGCTCCTGCCCGAGGACGGCAAGGACTTTATCTATCTGGTGCTGCCGGTACGGTTCAAGAACGAGGGCTGAAGCAATGCTGTGCTGTAGGGGCCGGGCATGCCCGGCCCTGCAGATAAAATCAGCCGCCCGGCTAAAGGGCTGCTGCAGCAAGGCTGAGGGTCGGACATGTCCGACCCCTACGGCCGGGGTTACGATAGAGGGATGTATTATGGAAAAGATTCGTATTACCACCGAGTTTATCAAGCTGGATGCGCTGCTCAAGTTCGCCGGTCTGTGCGAGACGGGCGGCGAGGCGAAGGAGCTGATCCAGGGCGGGGCCGTTAAGGTCAACGGCGAGGTCTGCACGATGCGCGGCAAAAAGTGCCGCGCAGGGGATACCGTGGAGCTGGACGGCCAGACCGTGCAGATCGCGGAGGGCGCGTAATGCGCTTAACGCACTTAGAAGTAACGGATCACCGCAATATTGCCCACGCAGAGCTGCACCCAGACCCGCACCTGACCGTGCTGTGCGGCCCGAACGGCCAGGGCAAGACGAACCTGCTGGAGGCTATCTGGCTGCTGACCGGCGGCAAGAGCTTCCGCGGGTCAAAGGACGCGGAGCTTATCAGGCGCGGCTGTGACTTTTCGGTCATCGAGGGCGCGTTTGAGACACAGGACGTGGAAAAATCCATCCGCCTGACCGTGGGCAGCAGGCAGAGCCAGCGCCCGGGCCGCACCGGCAAATTAAACGGCGCGGACGTTGGGCGCGCGGCGGCGCTGGCGGGGAACTTTCAGGCCGTCGTCTTTGAGCCGGACCTGCTGGGGCTGGTCAAGGGCGGCCCGGACGGACGGCGGCGGTTTATGGATTCCGCACTGTGTCAGGTCTACCGGCCCTACCTTGTGGCGCTGCGGCGGTACATGCGGCTGACGGCCCAGAAGAACGCCCTGCTGAAAAGCTACGATATTACGCCAAACGGCAATATGCTGCTGGACACCTACGACGAGCAGCTGGCCGAGTACGGCGCGCTCATCATGGAGCACCGCTGCAAGTTTCTGGCGGCGGCGGCTCCCATCGCCGCGCAGAATTATAGGGACATCTCCCACGGTGCCGAGGTGCTGGCGCTGAACTACCAGATGTGCACCGCGGCCCCCACCGCCGCGGCGCTGACAGAAAAGATGCGGGCCATGCGCAGTGCCGAGCTGCGCGCCGGGTTCTGCCTGGCCGGGCCGCACCGCGAGGATCTGGAAATTTTGCTGGACGGCCAGCCCGCCCGGGTGTTTGGCAGTCAGGGCCAGCAGCGCAGCTGCGTGCTGGCAATGAAGCTGGCCGAGGCGACAGTGGTCGGTGATTTGTTCGGTGAGCACCCGGTTTTGCTGCTGGACGACGTTTTGAGCGAGCTGGACGACGAGCGCCAGACCTACCTTTTGACCCGCATGGGCGAGCACCAGACGATTGTGACCACCTGCGACACCGCCGCTTTTGCGCGTACCAATGGGAAAATTGTGATGGTGAAGAGCGGAGTGGTCGAAGAAGCGTAGGGGCCGGACAGGTCCGGCCCGCAGCAGTACGGCGGCTGCCCGCTGACGGGCAATGACGCAGAGTGGAGGGCCGGGCATGCCCGGCCCCTACAGGGAGGTGCAGGATTTGTACTTTCACGCAGGCCAGGACTTTGTCCTGAATACCCGGGATGTGATCGGGGTGTTTGATCTGGACACAGCCGGGGCGTCGCGGCGGACGGAGGAATACTTCCGCCACGCCGAGAGCGAGGGTGCCGTCGTGGACCTCTGCGCCCCGGGCACGCTGCCCAAAAGCTTTCTTGTCACCGATTTCCCCGACGAGACCATTTATATCAGTCAGTTATCGCCCGCCGCGCTGAAAAAAAGAGCGGAGAGGCTGGAATTTTAAGAGTATTACGCCCGTAGGGGCCGGGCATGCCCGGCCCGCAACATAAAAAGTACCGCCCGATAAAAGGGCAATAACGCAAGGCGGAGGGCCGGGCATGCCCGGCCCCTACATTGCAAAATAAGAGATACCCACCCACAACAGGAGGCTATCATTTCATGGCAGAAGAAATCATCACCGAAACCAACCGCGAGACGGCTACCGACCATGCCTACGGCGGTGCGCAGATCCAGGTCCTCGAGGGTCTGGAGGCTGTGCGCAAGCGCCCCGGCATGTATATCGGCTCCACCGGGCCTTCCGGCCTGCATCATCTGGTCTACGAGATCGTCGATAACGCCATCGACGAGGCACTGGCCGGATACTGCACCCATATTGAAGTGACCATCAAGCCCGGCAACATCATTGAGGTCTCGGACAACGGACGCGGCATCCCCGTGGACATCCAGCCCAAGCTGGGCATCCCGGCTGTGACCGTCGTCTACACCGTGCTGCACGCCGGCGGCAAGTTCGGCGGTGAGGACTCCGGCTATAAAGTGGCCGGCGGTCTGCACGGCGTCGGCGCGTCCGTCGTCAACGCCCTGTCCGAGTGGCTGACCGTCCGCGTGCGCCGCGACGGGGCCGAGTATGAGCAGAGCTTCAAGCGCGGCAAGCCGGACGGCGACCTGAAAAAAATCGGCGCGGCGGCTTCTACCGGAACGACAGTCACCTTTAAGCCCGACCCGGAGATGTTCCAGGAAACGACGCTCTATCGCTATGAAACGCTGCTCAAGCGGCTGCGCGAGGAAGCGTTCCTGAACGCCGGCGTCAAGATCACCCTGACCGACGAGCGCCCCGACGCGGACCGCCCCCAGGACGAGCAGTCCGGCGAGATGCGCACCGAGACGATGTGCTACGAGGGCGGCATCCGCTCCTTCGTCAGCTACCTGTGTGAGCGCCGCGACTTAACGCCGCTGCACCCGCAGGTCATGTATATGAAAGGCGAGGGCCAGGGCGCTGTGGCCGAGGTCGCACTGCAATACTACGACAACAGCTACAACGAGCTGCTTTTGAGCTTTGCCAACAACGTCCACACCCCCGAGGGCGGCACCCACGAGGAGGGCTTTAAGCTGGCCCTGACCCGCGTGCTGAACGAATATGGACGTGCCAAGGGCATTTTGAAGGACAAGGACGAGAACCTGTCCGGCCCCGACGCCCGCGAGGGCATCATTGCCGTCGTCAGCGTGAAATTGCAGGAGGCGCAGTTTGAAGGCCAGACGAAGGCGAAGCTGGGCAATACCTTCATCAAGGGCCTGGTCAACAATGTGGTTTACAAGGCGCTGACCGAGTTCTTTGAGGAAAACCCCGCCGTCGCGAAGGCAATTCTGGAAAAAGCGACCCAGGCTGCCCGCGCCCGTGCCGCCGCCAAGAAGGCCCGCGAGCTGGTGCGCCGCAAGAGCGCGCTGGAATCCAACCGTATGCCCGGCAAGCTGGCCGACTGCCACGAAAAAGACCCCTCCAAGACCGAACTGTTCATCGTGGAGGGCGATTCTGCAGGCGGCTCGGCCAAGATGGGCCGTGACTCCAACATTCAGGCCATCCTGCCTCTGTGGGGCAAGATGCTGAACGTCGAAAAGGCCCGCGCGGACCGCATCTACGGCAACGACAAGCTGATGCCCGTCGTGACCGCGCTGGGCACCGGCATCGGCGACGAGTTTGATATCAGCAAAGTCCGCTACCATAAGATCTTCATCATGGCCGATGCCGATGTGGACGGCTCGCATATCTGCACGCTGATGCTGACTTTCTTCTTCCGCTATATGCGCCCGCTGATCGACCACGGCTATGTCTACGTCGCCCAGCCGCCGCTGTTCAAGCTGCAGAAGGGCCAGACCGTCAAGTACGCCTACAACGACGACGAAATGAAGCTGTTGAGCGCCGAAATGCCCGGCGCGAAGGTCAACCGCTACAAAGGTCTGGGCGAGATGAACCCCGACCAGCTGTGGGAGACCACGATGAACCCCGACAACCGCGTCATCGTGCAGATCAAAATCGAGGATGCCGAGCGTGCGGACGAGGCGTTCAGCATCCTGATGGGCGAGCAGGTCGAGCCGAGACGGCAGTTTATTGAGAAGAACGCAAAGTACGCGAATTTGGATGTGTGATAAATTGCGCACCGCCCATGTAGGGGCCGGGCATGCCCGGCCCGCCGCATAAAAAATACCGCCTGTTTATGGGTCATACACCATGGATTACAAAATTCTTCGTCCGCGCCAAAATCCCCGTTTGCAAAATTACGATTATAAAACCGCAAATCATTATTTTGTGACGGTATGCACGCATCATAAGCAATGTGTGTTTGGTGCGGCAGGCGAGCCAAACGGCATCGGCCAAATGGCCGCGCAGGGGATAACAGCCATACCGGAGCATTTCCCGGAAGTGACCGTGGACGAATATGTGGTCATGCCCAATCATGTGCATATGATATTGGTTTTTCCGCAGGAACAATGTAATTTGTCCTCCGTAGTGGGAAGCTACAAGTCGTATGTATCCAAGATGTTCCACATGGAACATCCGGGTGTTCCGTTGTGGCAGCGGTCATTTTATGACCATGTCATCCGGGATGAAGCCGCATATCTGGAAATAAAAAGATATATTCGGGAAAATCCATTGAAATGGAATTTGGATGAATATAACCCCAACGTTTAGCGTAGGGGCCGGGCATGCCCGGCCCGGGACGTAAAAAGAATAACCCTCTTGCGGGCAACCAGCGGTTGCAATAAAAACAACCGTTATAATCCATAAGAGGGAAGCAAAGGCAAGGTGGAGGGCCGGGCATGCCCGGCCCCTACAGTGCAGTAAGATCAAGTAAGATTGAGTTAAGGTGATACAATGGAAGAAAACATCATCATGGTGCCGGGGTCCGGTACGAAGGTCATTGTGCGCGATGTGAAGCAGGAGATCGAGACGGCGTTCCTTGACTACTCGATGTCTGTTATCGTGGCGCGCGCTCTGCCCGATGTGCGCGACGGCCTGAAGCCCGTCCACCGCCGCATCCTGTACACGATGCACGAGCGCGGCAACGACCCGCAGCACCCCTACCGCAAATCTGCCGATACCGTCGGTGCGGTGCTGGGCTCGTACCACCCGCACGGCGACGCCTCGGTCTATGATGCCATGGTGCGTCTGGCGCAGGATTTCAGTCTGCGTTACCCGCTGGTGGACGGCCAGGGCAACTTCGGTTCCGTGGACGGCGACCCCCCGGCTGCTTACCGTTACACCGAGGCCCGCATGTCCAAGATGGCCTGCGAGATGCTGACCGACATTGAAAAAGACACCATCGACTGGGACCCCAACTTTGACGAGAACAAGAAGGAGCCCCACGTCCTGCCCAGCCGTTTCCCGAACCTGCTCGTCAACGGCAGCCAGGGTATTGCCGTCGGCATGGCGACGAACATCCCGCCCCACAACCTGCGCGAGATCGTCAACGGCATGGTCGCCCTGATGGACGACCCCGAAATCGACCTGGCCGGGCTGATGGAGTACGTCAAGGGCCCCGACTTCCCGACGGGCGGCATCATCATGGGCCGCAGCGGCATCCGCGCTGCTTACGCCACGGGCCGCGGCAAAATCACGCTGCGGGGCCGTGCCGAGATCATCGAGAAAAAGAACGGGCGCTACGAGATCCTGATTTCGGAAATCCCCTACATGGTCAACAAGACCCGCCTGATCGAGTCCATCGCTGACCTTGTCAAGGATAAGCGCATCGAGGGCATCAGCGACCTGAACGACGAGTCCTCGAGCCGCACCGGCATGAAGATCGTCATTGAGATCAAGAAGGACGCGAACCCCCAGGTCGTGCTGAACCAGCTCTACCGCTTCACCCAGCTGCAGGACACCGTCGGCGTCATCATGCTGGCGCTGGACGACGGCGTGCCCAAGATCATGAGCCTGAAAACCATGATGGAGCGCTATATTGAGTTCCAGATGCAGGTCATCCGCCGCCGCACCGCGTTTGAACTGAAGAAGGCAAAGGAGCGCGAGCACATCCTCGAGGGCCTGCACAAGGCCGTTGACATCGTCGATGAGATCATCGCGACGATCCGCGCCTGCAAGGGCGGCTTTGCCGAGGCGCGGCAGGCCGTCATGGACAACTTCGGCTTTGACGAGCTGCAGGCGGACGCCATTGTCAAGCTGCAATTGGGCCGTCTGGCCGGTCTGGAGATCCTCAAAATCGAGCAGGAGTTGGGCGAGCTGCGCGAGGCCATCGCCGATTATGAGGACATTCTGGCCAACGACGAGCACGTCAAGCGCATCGTCAAGACCGACCTGACCGCGCTGGCCGACAAGTACGGCGACGAGCGCCGCACCTCCATCGAGACCGTCTCCGGCGAGGTCGATATTGAGGACCTTATCCCCGAGGAGACCTGCGTCTTTACGCTGACCCATGAGGGCTACATCAAGCGCACGACGCTGGACACCTACCAGGCACAGAACCGCGGCGGACGCGGCGTGCAGGGCATGACCCAGAAGGACGACGACTTCACCGAGGAACTTTTTGTCGGTTCTACGCATGATTATATGCTGTTTATGACGAACCAGGGCCGTGTCTACCGCCTGAAGGGCTATCAGGTGCCCGAGGGCAGCCGCACGGCCAAGGGCAGCCATATTGTGAACCTGCTGCAGCTGCAGGAGGGCGAGAAGGTCACGCTGATGCTGCAGCAGAAGGCCGGCGTGGACGAGGACAACACCTACGCCACGATGGTGACGAAGCAGGGCCTCATCAAGCGCACGCCGCTGTCCCAGTTCCGCAACATCCGCAAGATGGGCCTGATCGCCATCGCGCTGAACGAGGGCGACAGTCTGGTGTGGAGCCACCTGACCAAGGGTGACGACGAGATCATTGTTGCCACCCACGACGGCGCGGCCATCCGCTTTACCGAGGACGGCGCCCGCTCGATGGGCCGTACCGGCCACGGAGTCCGCGTCATCAAGCTGCGCGAGGGCGATTATGTCGTCGGTGCAGGCGTCTGCCGCCCGGGTGCGAACGTGCTGACCATCAGCGAGGAGGGCAAGGGCCGCCGCAGCCGCATTGACGACTACCGCATCACGAAGCGCGGCGGCTTGGGCATCCGCAACTACTCTAATGGCAACGTGGCGGGCATCAAGATCGTGGATGACACCGACGATCTGATTCTCATCAGCCAGAACGGCATTCTGATCAGAATCCATGCGGCGGACATCAACGTCCAGAGCCGCTACGGCAGCGGTGTCCGTGTCATGCGCCTGGTCGAGGACGACAAGGTGGCCGTGGTCGCCCGCGTGGACCGCGACAACGACGCCGAGACCGCAAAAATCGAGGATACCGGCGAGACCGACCCGACCCCCGAGGAGCTGGCGGCCATCGAAGCGGAAGAACTGGCGCAGGAGGCCGCGGAGGACGCAGCCCCCGAAAACGACACCGAAGAATAAACCAATACAGGGGAGAGGCCGCGGGTCGGCCTCTCCTTTTTTAAAGGCTTCCCCCGAGGGGCTGCGCCCGCAGGCGCGTGTCGGAGCGCAACCGCCGAAGGCGGCTCTTAGCGCGTAGACTGAAGCTGCCGCCAGTTCTAAAGGCTTCCCCTTCGGGGGAAGCTGCCGCCCGCAGGCGGCTGATGAGGGCAAAGTTCGCGTAGCCTCCCTTTTAACGGGCAACCTCCGCAGGCTCTCCCCTCATCCGTCCGCGGGCGGGGCCGCGGACACCTTCCCCCGAGGGGGAAGGCATCACGCCCATGAATTTACTGCACCTACTGGAAAATATCCCTGTTTCATGGTATTCTAAAGTATTCCCATCACAAAAAAGGAGCGCTCCACATGGAACATCTGCACACAACGATCTGCGCACTGGCGACGCCACCGGGCGAGGGCGGCATTGCCACCGTCCGCGTGTCCGGGCCGGACGCCTACGGCATCGTCGGCAAAATCTTTGCGCCGGTGAGGCAGGGAAAAAGCGTGGCCGACGCGAAGGGCTACACCGCCATGCTGGGCCACTATCTGCTGCACGGGGCCGAGATGGACGAGTGCGTGGCGCTGTTTTTCCGCGCACCGCACTCCTACACCGGCGAGGACGTTATTGAGCTGTCCGTCCACGGCGGCACGGCCATGGCGGACGGTTTGTTAGAAGCGCTCATCACCGCGGGCTGCGCGCCTGCCGGACCGGGGGAATTCACCCGCCGCGCACTGGAAAACGGGCGGATGTCGCTGACGCAGGCCGAGGCCGTGATGGAGGTCATTGCGGCGAACGGGCGGCAGGGGGCTGCGCTGGCAAAATCCGCGCTGGACGGGCGGCTGGCAAAGCGCATCGGTAAGATACAGACCGCGCTGCAAACGCTGAACGCCCACCTGACCGCCTGGGTCGATTACCCCGAGGAGGACGTGCCCGAGCTGTCCGACGCGGCGTTTGTCGGGACGCTGACCGAGCAAAAGGCCGCGCTGGACGCGCTGATCTCCGGCTACAGCGCGGGCGCGGTGCTGCGCCATGGCGTGGACTGTGTGCTGCTGGGGCGGCCCAACGTGGGCAAAAGCACGCTGCTGAACCTGCTGGCTGGGTTTGACCGTGCCATTGTCACGCCCGTGGCCGGTACGACCCGCGATATTGTGGAGCAGGCCGTGCAGCTGGGCAGCGTGCGGCTGAACCTGTTTGACACCGCCGGTGTGCGGGAGGTGGGCGCGGACGGCGACGCCATCGAGGCCGAGGGCATCCGCCGCAGCTGGCGCAAGCTCGACGAGGCCGGGCTGGTGCTGGCCGTGTTCGACGCCGCACAGCCGTTGTCTGATGATGATTTGGAGCTGGCCCGCAGATGCCAGGGCCGCCCGGCCATCGCGGTTTTGAATAAGCAGGACCTGGCGGGGGAGACGGATGTTCCACGTGGAACATTGGAGCCGTATTTTAAGAAGATCGTCCCGATGTGTGCGCGGGATGCCGTCGGCCTGCAGGCCCTGACGGATGCGGTTGCGGATTTGTTAGGCACAGCGCAGCTGGACCCGGAGGCTGCGCAGTTGTGCAGTGCCCGCCAATTGGCCGCCGCGACCCGCGCGAGAGATGCGCTGGCGGAAGCGATTGCGGCGCGGCAGAACGGCTTTGGGCTTGATGCCGCCGCGGTGTGTTTGACGGACGCCTTGCAGGCGCTGTTTGATTTGACAGGAGAAAACGCCAGCGACGCAACGATAGAGGAAGTTTTTGAGACGTTCTGCGTGGGCAAGTAAGTAAAAAATGACAGGAGCCTTCTCCCCCTGGGGGAGAAGGTGTCCGCGGCCCCGCCCGCGGACGGATGAGGGGAGAGCCTGCGGAGGCTGCCCGTTAAAAGGGAGGCTACGCGAACTCCGCCCTCATCAGCCGCCTGCGGGCGGCAGCTTCCCCCGAGGGGGAAGCCTTTAGAACTGGCGCAGCCCCTCGGGGGAAGCCTTTAGAGCTGGCAGGAGCCTTCTCCCCTGGGGGAGAAGGTGTCCGCGGCCCCGCCCGCGGACGGATGAGGGGAGAGTCTGCGGGTGTTGCCCGTTAAAGGGAGACCACGTGAACTTTGCCCTCATCAGCCGCCTGCGGGCGGCAGCTTCAGTCTACGCGCTAAGAGCCGCCTTCGGCGGTTGCGCTCCGACACGCGCCTGCGGGCGCAGCCCCTCGGGGAAGCCTTTAGAACTGGCGGCAGCCCCTCGGGGGAAGCCTTTAAGGAGTGATACCATGAACGACAGGAAAACCCATGACCCTTTGCGTGTCAATGCACGCAATCTCCGCAAATCTATGACCCCGCAGGAGAGACGCTTGTGGTACGACTTTCTGAAAGACCTGCCGCAGACCGTTTACCGCCAGAAAATAATTGGCAATTTTATAGTTGATTTCTATATTTCATCGTGTAAACTGGTAATAGAGCTGGACGGCGCACAGCACACCGAACCGCAGGCCGTCGAGTACGATGCACAGCGCACCGCCTACCTGCAAGGCATCGGCTGCCGGGTGCTGCGCTACGCCAACAATGCAGTGGACACAAATTTCGCGGGTGTCTGTGAGGACATCCTGCACAATATAGGGTAAGAGGGAACGTATATGGACAAACTGGGAACCTACGACGTCATCGTCATCGGTGCGGGGCATGCGGGGATCGAGGCGGCGCATGCGGCGGCACGGCTGGGGACAAGGACCGCGGTGTTTACGCTGTCGCTGGATTTCATCGGCAATATGCCGTGCAACCCGTCCATCGGCGGCACGGCCAAGGGGCATCTTGTGCGGGAGGTCGATGCGCTCGGCGGGCTGATGGGTCTGGCCGCAGACGCCACCTACCTGCAAAGCCGGATGCTCAACCGCGGCAAAGGACCCGCCGTACACAGTCTGCGCGTGCAGACAGACCGCAAGCGCTACCACATCTGGATGAAGCACGCGCTGGAGCAAACCGCCAACCTCGACATCCACCAGGGCGAGATCGTCGGCGTGGACGTGCAGGACGGCAAGGTCTGCGGCGTGTTCACGAACCTGCACGGCTACTACGCCTGCAAGGCCGTTGTCATTGCCACCGGCACCAACCTGGGCGGGCGCATCTTTGTGGGCGACGCCCACTATGACAGCGGCCCCGACGGCACCCACGCCGCCACCGCGCTGACCCGGTGCCTTGTGGAGAACGGCTTCACGCTGCGCCGCTTCAAGACCGGCACGCCCGCCCGCGTCCACCGCCGCAGCATCGACTTCTCGAAGCTCGAATGCCAGCCCGGCGACCCCGACGCCGAGCTGCAGCCGTTCAGCTTTATGACCCGCGTGCCGATGCACAACAAGGTCAACTGCTACATCGCCTACACGAACCCCGCGACCCATAAGGTCATTCTCGACAACCTGCACCGCTCACCGCTCTACGGCGGCGACATTCAGGGCGTCGGCCCGCGGTACTGCCCGTCCATTGAGGATAAGGTCGTCCGCTTTAAAGAGAAGGAGCGCCACCCGGTCTTTGTGGAGCCCTGCGGCGAGGACACCGAGGAAATGTACCTGCAGGGTCTCTCGTCCAGCCTGCCCGAGGCCGTGCAGAACGAGATGTACCGCACGATTGCCGGATTTGAGCATCTCGAAATCATGCGCCCGGCCTACGCCATCGAGTATGACTGCGTGGACCCCACGACGCTCAAGCCCACGCTGGAAAGCAAGGTCGTGGGCGGCATCTACGGCGCGGGGCAGTTCAACGGCACGTCCGGCTATGAGGAGGCCGCTGCGCAGGGCTTGCTGGCGGGTCTGAACGCCGCCCGCCACGCGCTGGGCAGGGAAGAACTTGTGCTGGCGCGGCACACAAGCTACCTCGGCACGCTGGTGGACGACCTTGTCACGAAGGGCGTTATGGACCCCTACCGTATGATGACGAGCCGCAGCGAGTACCGCCTGAGCCTGCGCCAGGACAACGCCGACGAGCGGCTGACCCCGATTGGCCGCGAGTACGGGCTGGTGGACGATGACCGCTGGGCACTGTTTTGCCGTGACCGCGAGGTCAAGCAGGCCGAGCTGCACCGGCTGGAGACGACGAGCATCAAATTGGCCGACCTGCGCGCCGCCGCCCCCGAGGGCGCGGAGCTGGGCGAGATCGGCGGTTCGGCCATCGAGCTGATGCGGCGGCCCTACATCAGCTATGATCTGATCGCGAAGGTCATTGGCCGCGGCGAGGGCGTGACCCCCGCCATGGCGCAGCGCATCGAGACGGAGATCCGCTACGCCGGGTACATTGCGCGGGAGGAGCGGATCATACGGGATATTCAGCGGCACGAGAATGTGAAGATCCCCGACGACTTTGACTATGCGCCGATTGAGACGATGACGCTGGAATCCCGCGAGAAGCTGACGAAGATAAAGCCGCGCACGCTGGCGCAGGCCGGGCGGATACCGGGTGTGTCACCCAGCGACCTGGCGCAGCTGAGTATTGTGCTGCTGAAGCTGAAATAAACAGGATGCCTTCTCCCGCGAGGGAGAAGGTGCCCGAGGCCCCGCCCGAGGGCGGATGAGGGCCGAGTATATCGATTTCACCCGCAACCGGGCAGCCACATACAGTCTGCCCTCATCAGCCGCCTGCGGGCGGCAGCTTCCCCCGAGGGGGAAGCCAAGGAGACGCTATGATTGATAAAAACAGATTAGCCGCCAAATGTTCCACGTGGAACATCCCCTTGACCGGCGCACAGCTGGACCTGCTGGACAGATACGCCGAGCTGCTGGTCAGCTATAATGAAAAGGTCAACCTGACCGCCATCACCAGCCCCGAGGGCATCGAGGACCGCCACTTTGCGGACAGCCTGCTGTTTGCGGCGCAGCCAGAGGTCAGCGGCAGACTGGTGGACGTCGGCACCGGTGCGGGGTTCCCGGGCATTGTGGCAAAAATCTACAAGCCTGACCTGGAGCTGACGCTGATGGAGCCGACGGGCAAGCGCGTGGACTTTTTACGCTACGCCTGTGCCGAGCTGGGTCTGACCGGTGTCGAGTTTGCGAAGGAACGCGCCGAGGAGGCCGCCCGCAAGATCTGGCGCGAGCAGTTCGACGTGGCTAGCGCCCGCGCGGTGGCAGCACTGCCTGTGCTGTGTGAATACTGCCTGCCGCTGGTCAAAGTCGGCGGGCGGTTCATCGCGATGAAGGGCCCCGAGGCAGACGCAGAAGCAAAAGCCGCCGCCAACGCGCTGAAAAAGCTGGGCGGCCAATATGAGGAAACGCGCGCCTTTACCCTGCCGGACGGCAGTGCCCGCGGGCTGGTGTTCTGCAAAAAAATATCGCAGACTCCGACGGTTTACCCCCGAAACGGCGGAAAAATTGCCAAGAAGCCGTTGTAACAGCGCGAAAAATTCAACATAAGGGCGAACGATTTTTCTTCCCCGAAACTGCGGTTTATGCTATGCTTTTTGTAGAAAAGCATAGCATTTTTTGTAGGCCGCTTTAGTAGGGGCCGGGCATGCCCGGCCCTCAACTTTGCGGCAGGCACACTGAACCCAAGGGGAGGAACCGAAATTGCCTAGAAATGATATACAAAAGCAGGGGCGCATTCTGATGCTGCCTGTGGACTGCATCGAGCCGTCGCCCTACCAGGCGCGCACCGCCTTCGACGAGCCGGAGATCGCCGCGCTGGCCGTCAGCATTTTGCAGAACGGCCTTTTGCAGCCCATCAGCGTGCGGCGGGTCGGGCTGCACAAATACCAGCTTGTGGCGGGGGAGCGCCGCCTGCGCGCCTGCCGTCTGGCCAAGCTGGACAAGGTGCCGGCGATACTGGCCGACTACGACGACAGCGAATCCGCCGCGCTGGGGCTTTTGGAAAATTTGCAGCGCAGCCAGCTGGACCCGTTCGACACGGCGCGGGGCATTAAAGAGGTCATCCGGCTGTGGGGCTGCACCCAGGCCGAGGCTGCGCGGCGGCTGGGGTTGAGCCAGCCTGCCCTTGCCAACAAACTGCGCCTGCTGACCCTGACGCCGGAACAGCAGCAGCTTTGCACGGCCAGCCATCTGAGCGAGCGCCACGCCCGCGCCGCCCTGCGCCTGCCCGAGGGACGCCGCACCGCCGCGCTGGAAAAGATGGCGCGGGACAAGATGAGCGTGCGCCAGGCGGACCGCCTTGTGGACCAGATGCTGGCCACACCCAACGGGCCCAGCCCCTGCCGCCGCACGATCCCCATGGTGCGGGATGTGCGGTTCTTTGTAAATACATTGCAGCACGCGGTGGATTTGATGACCCAGAAGGGGATCGCCGCCACGACCCGGTGCGATAAGCATGACGGGTGTCTGGAGTACATTGTGAGAATTCCGGTCAGCAGCGACGGTACGGCGGGAAAGGTGGAGAACGGCGCGAAGGAGGAAGAAGGGGAGTTTGAGGTGAAGGTGTGAGGGGAAGGCTTTCTGCGGCGCTGCCGCGCCGGGATGTCTGCGTTGGTATACGCTTTTTGGCTGCCGCGCGGTAGGGGCCGGGCATGCCCGGCCCGCGGGTTTCCCATAAGCGCCCGTTTGCCTTGCAAGAAACTATCCCGGAAAATGCGTTGCTGCGGTAAGTTGGCGGGCGACCAATGGTCGCCCCTACACCTCAGCAATATTTTACCATGCAGCAACGGCAAACGACCCCGGAACGGTCAAGACCGTTCCCTACAAAGCACCCGTGAACCACATCTGTAGGGAGGGGTCTTGACCCCTCCGCGGACGCTTGCCCGATACCGGGCGTTTACGGGCAGCCGCGGCGGCATTATCCCAAAAGGCAGCCGCCCGCACCCCCCGCGGGGGCGTCGGGGACGCCGTCCCCTACAACGACCTGCGAGCTTTCCCGCCATCGTTCACGCCCGCGCCGCTTACGGCATGGCATACCCCCGGCAGATGTTCCACGTGGAACATCTGCCGGACTTTTTTGTTGGAAAAACCCCTTTTTTATCCCTTCTGTTTGTGCTATAATAGATACAAGCGGCCCTAAAGCCGCCAAAAAACGCAAAAACAGGGGAGGTACGGCGTGGCAAAAGTCATCGCAATAGCAAACCAGAAAGGCGGCGTTGGCAAAACCACCACCGCCGTCAACCTGAGCGCCTGTGTGGCGGCACTCGGCAAAAAGGTCCTCATCGTCGATCTGGACCCGCAGGGCAACACCACATCGGCGTATGGCATCTCCAAAAACAAGGTGGAGGCCGACACCTACACCTGCCTGATCGACGATGATGACGTCCGCGAGGCCATCATCAAGAGCGAGTACAACGCCGATGTGCTGCCGTCCAACACCCAGCTGGCGGGCGCGCCCATCGAGCTTGTGTCGGTGCCGCGGCGGGAAATGCGCCTGCGCACCGTGCTGGCCCCCGTCGTGCCGCTGTACGACTACATCTTCATCGATTGTGCGCCGTCGCTCGACCTTTTGACCGTCAACGCGCTCTGCGCGGCGGACACCGTCATCATCCCGATGCAGTGCGAGTTCTTCGCGCTCGAGGGCCTGAGCGAGCTGATGGCGACCCTGAAAACCGTGCGCAAAAAATACAACCGGTACTTAGACATCGAGGGCGTGCTGTTCACGATGTACTCCGGGCGGCTCAACCTGACGATGCAGGTCGTCGCGCAGGTCAAAAAGTACTTTGGCGACAAGGTCTACCGCGCCGTCATTCCGCGCACCGTGCGCCTGAGCGAGGCCCCGAGCTTCGGTATGCCGATCAACTTCTATGAGCCGAACGGCAGGGGCAGCGAGGCGTACATGGAATTGGCGCGGGAATTTTTGGCAAACAACGAACGATAAGGAGGGACGCCGATGGCCAAAAAGAAGATGGGCGGGCTTGGCAAGGGGCTGGACAGCCTGTTTGCCGACCTGTCCGACGATACCGGCAGCGAAGCGTCCAACTCAACGCTGCCGCTGCGGGAAATCGAGCCTGACCCCGAGCAGCCCCGCAAGCGGTTTGACGACGACGCGCTGAACCAGCTGGCCGACAGCATCACCGAGAACGGGCTTTTGCAGCCCATTGCGGTGCGGCCCAAAAAGGTCGGCCCGGGGTACATCATCATTGCGGGCGAGCGCCGCTGGCGTGCCGCACGCCTGGCCGGGCTGGACGAAGTGCCGGTCATCATCAAGGATGTGACCGACGAGCAGGCCGCCGCGCTGGCGCTGATTGAAAACCTGCAGCGCGAGGACCTCGACCCCATCGAGGTCGCTGAGGGCTGCCGGCAGCTGATCGACAAGTACGGCTTAACGCAGGAATCTGCCGCGAAAAAGCTGGGCAAGAGCCGCAGCGCCGTGACCAACAGCCTGCGTCTGCTGGCCCTGCCCGAGGATGTGCGCCGTATGGTCAGCGGGGGCAAGCTGAGCTTTGGCCACGCCAAGGTCCTGCTGGGGCTGCCCAATGAGGATCTGATGCGGCAGGCTGCGGCGGAGGTCGCGGCGCAGAATCTGAACGTGCGCCAGACCGAGGCCCTGTGCAAAAAGCTGACGAAGCCCACCAAGCCGCCCAAGGCGAAGGACGATAACTTCACCCGCCCGAAGCGCGCCGTGGAGGTGGAGGCGGCCTTGAAAGAGGTCACCGGCAGCGAGGTCCATGTTGACTACAAGGACGGCAAGGGCTCGCTGAAAATCGACTTTTACAGCGATGATATGCTGCAAAAGTTCGTGAGCCTGCTGGGAATGTATGACCCGGAAGGGTGAGCAACTGTTATAAAGCCTTCCCCCTTGGGGGAAGGTGGCCGCGGGCCGGATGAGGGGCGAGTTTCCAACAGTAACCCGCTGACGGGTAATAAAGGAAAACTTTGCCCTCATCAGCCGCCTGCGGGCGGCAGCTTCCCCCTCAGGGGAAGCCTGAAAAATAATCTATTATTGAAATTTTAATAGAGGAGTACCACTATGTTAGACATTCGTTTTGTCCGTGAAAACCCGGACGCCGTCAAGGAAAACATCAGGAAAAAGTTCCAGGACGCCAAGCTGCCCCTCGTCGATGAGGTCATCGCGCTTGACGCCGAGTACCGCGCCGCCATCGGTGAGGCCAGCGACCTGCGCGCAAACCGCAACAAGCTGTCCAAGCAGATCGGCGCGCTGATGGGTCAGGCCAAGAAAGACCCCTCCAAGGCTGCCGAGGCCGAGGAAATCAAGAAGCAGGTCACGGCCCAGGCTGACCGCCTGAAGGAGCTGGAGGCCAAGGAGACCGAGCTGCAGGCCAAGATCCAGGAGATCATGTACACGATCCCCCAGATGATCGACCCCAGCGTGCCCATCGGCCCCGACGACAGCCATAACGTCGAGGTCCAGCGCTTCGGCGAGCCCGTTGTGCCCGACTATCCCATCCCGTACCACGTGGACATCATGGAGAGCTTCGACGGCATCGACCTTGACGCCGCAGGCCGCGTCTCCGGCAACGGCTTCTACTACCTGCTGGGCGACATTGCCCGCCTGCATGAGGCTGTGCTGGCCTACGCCCGCGATTTTATGATCGACAAGGGCTTTACCTACGTCATCCCCCCGTTCATGATGCACGGCGATGTGGTCAAGGGCGTTATGTCCTTCCCTGAAATGGACGCTATGATGTACAAAATCGAGGGTGAAGACCTGTACCTGATCGGCACGTCCGAGCACACGATGATTGGCCGCTTCATCGACCAGACGCTGGACGGTGCCAAGCTGCCCCTGACCCTGACCAGCTACAGCCCCTGCTTCCGCAAGGAGAAGGGCGCCCACGGCATCGAGGAGCGCGGCATCTACCGCATCCATCAGTTCGAGAAGCAGGAGATGATCGTCGTCTGCAAGCCCGAGGACAGCATGGACTGGTACGACAAGCTGTGGAAGAACTCCGTCGAGCTGTTCCGCTCCATGGAGATCCCCGTCCGCCAGCTGGAGTGCTGCTCCGGCGATCTGGCCGATCTGAAGGTCAAGAGCTGCGACATCGAGGCGTGGAGCCCGCGCCAGCAGAAGTACTTCGAGGTCTGCTCCTGCTCCAACCTGGGCGACGCCCAGGCCCGCCGCCTGCGCATCCGCTTTAAGGATGAGAACGGCAAGACCCAGCTGGCCCACACGCTGAACAACACCTGCGTGGCCCCGCCGCGTATGCTGATCGCCTTCCTGGAGAACCACCTGCAGGCCGACGGCACCGTGACCATCCCCGAGGTCCTGCGCCCCTACATGGGCGGCAAGGCCGTGCTGGTGCCCAACAAGAAGTAATTTGGCAGAGTGCCTTCCCCCGAGGGGGAAGCCTTTAGAGCCTTCCCCCGCATTGCACCCGCAATGCGGGATTTTTTTTGCATTTTTGAAAAAAATCGGGAAAAACTACTTGACATAGGGGAGAATGTCGGCTATAATAATATAGCGTTCTCAAGAGCGCGACGACAAATGTGGCGGTATAGCTCAGTTGGCTAGAGCATTCGGTTCATACCCGAAGTGTCACCGGTTCAAATCCAGTTACCGCTACCACATGATACAGGATTTCGCTAAAATACTTGGGGGTCGGTTGCAATAGTAGCCGATAAGTTGCTTGCTGTTTTAGCGAAATCTTGTATTATATGGCCCGTTGGTCAAGCGGTTAAGACACGGCCCTTTCACGGCTGTAACATGGGTTCGATTCCCGTACGGGTCACCAAAAAGCTCAACTTCGCAAGAGGTTGAGCTTTTTTCTTTTTATTGTACATTGTAAGGAGTAGAGGAGTACGGGAATCGAACAGCCCGGGCCCCGCGTCCGCGTCCTGCGGGGCAAAAACAGCCCCGCGGGCTGTTTTTAGGGCGCGGGAGATGGACGGGAGGGTCACCAAAGGGGCTGTTGTACATCCCCTCGTTTTCTTTTGCCTATTCCTCCGGCCTGACCACCGTTACGGTACACTGCGCTGTAAACCCGCCGCAGTCGGCGGTCAGGGTCGTGGTGCCGTAATTCACGGGGACGAGCCAGGAGCCGTCGAAGCGGGCGATGCGCTCGTCGGCGATGTGATAGGTCACGGCGGGGTGGTCGGTGGTGTCCTCCGGCAGAAGATGGCAGACTGCGCCGACGCGGCTGGCGTAGGCGTAGTCGGACTCGCGCGTGCCGTCGGCGGTGATCCAGGTCACAAGCTCGTCGTCAAAATACAGCGTGTAATCGTCCAAAGCAATGCCGCGCAGCGGGCTGGACACCTGCACCGGGCAGCTGGCGGAAATTTTCCCGTCGGCGCTTTGCAGCGTCAGGGTGGTCGAGCCGCCGCGCAGACCGGTCACAATGCCGCTGGGATCGACCTCGGCAATCGTGTCATCGGCCACAGACCAGCGCCACTCGGTCAGGGCGGCGCGGCGGGGGCTGACCTCACGCCCGTCGGCATCCTCGTAGAGGACGGCGGTCTCGGCGGTCTGGGTCTTTTCGACCTGCACGGTGTCGGGCAGGGTCACGGCGGCCACCGGCGCGCCACAGGCCGTCAGGCCCAGCAGCAGGGCGGGCAGAACAAAAAACAGCGATTTCATGCAAAAGCCCCCTTTTGGCAGTATCATACCACAATGCGCCGCCGCAGGCAACTGTTGCACTTTTGGGCAAATGCGTGTACAATAAACTATATACTTTTGCAAAAGGGGGGCTGGGCATGGAGCGGACGGCGGGCGGCATCACCTACACGCTGACGCGGCGGCGGGTGCGCAACATCAACCTGCGCGTGCGGGCCGACGGCAGTGTGGCGGCCAGTGCGTCGCCGCGGGTGCCGGCGGCTTATGTGGACGCCTTTGTCACGGCGCGGGCCGACTGGGTGCGCACCGCACAGGCGCGTGCCGCGGCCCGGCGCGAACGAGAGGCCGCCGAGGCCCCCGCGCTGCCGCCCAAGGCCGAGGCGCTGGCCTATATGCAGGCGCTGTGCCGGGCATACTATCCGCAGTTTGCGGCGACCTGCCCGGGCGGCGCGATGCCCAAAATTGCGGTGCGCGACATGAACACCCGCTGGGGGTCGTGCAGTCTGCGCACCGGCACGCTGGCGTTTGCGCGGCGGCTCTGCACGATGCCGCTGCCCGCGCAGGAGTACGTTGTTGTGCACGAGTTCTGCCACTTTGCCCACCCCGACCACAGCCCGGCGTTCTGGGCCGCGGTGGCGGAGGTGCTGCCGGATTATAAGCAGCGGGAACGGATGCTGAAGCTGCGATGAGAGCGGGAGTTTGCCGCGATTGCCCGTGAACGGGGCGCCGGCGGAAGGTTTGCCCTCATCCGACCTTCGCGTTCGCTCGGCCACCTTCCCCCGGAGGGGAAGACTTCATACTCTACAAACAAGGGAGGTTCCCATCTTGCCGTCTCCACAAAAAAAATATACGACGCTGGTCAGCAATACGCTGCTGTTTGCCATCTCCAACTTCAGCTCCAAGCTGCTCAGCTTCTTCATCCGCCCGTATCTGAGCTACGCGCTCGACTCGCCGGACGTTATGGGCGTGTCCAGCCTTTTGCAGCAGGCCACAAACCTGCTGATCCCGGTGGTCAGCCTTGGCGTGGCCTATGCGGTCATCCGGTTCGGGCTGGACAAAGCGACCAACAAATCCAGCGTCTTTGTCAACGGCGCGGCGACTATCGGGCTGGGCTTTGTGGTGCTGCTGCTGGCCATGCCGCTGGTGCGGCTCATCCCCAACGCTGCGGAGTACCTGGGCTTTTTGTACCTCTGCGTGCTGGCCAGCTGTATGAGAACGCTGTGTACCCAGTTCATCCGCTCGCGGATGCTGAACCGGCTGGTCGCCATAGACGGTGTGCTGACAACGCTGAGTCTGCTGCTCTACTACCTGCTGTTCCTGAGCGTCTTAAAAATGGGCGCTACAGGCTTTTTGCTGGCAAATGCGCTGGCAGATTTGACATCCATGGTGTTTGTGTTCATTGCAGGCGGGTGCTGGCGGTACTTCAAGCCCAAGGCGTTTGACAAGGCGCTGTGGAAGGAGATGCTGCGCTACTGCCTGCCGATGATCCCGGCGTCCATCAGCTTTTGGATCATCAACGCCAGCGACATGTTCTTTGTGCAGGGCATGTGCGAGGGCTACGCGGGCCGCAGCGGCAACCACTGGGTTGGCCTGCTGTCGGCGGGGTACTTCCTGCCGCAGATCATCACGATTTTGGGCAGCATCTTCTACGAGGCGTGGCAGCTCTCCGCCGTGACCGAGGAGACGGACCGCGAGGCGTTCTTCTCCAAGATATTCCGCGTGTATGCCAGCGTGCTGTTCTGCTGCGTGGCGGGCATCATCATGCTGTGCCAGCTGCTCATGCGGGTGTTCAAGGCTGAATATTTTGACGCCTGGACGTTTGTTCCGTTCCTGACGCTCTGCTCGATGCTGACCTGCCTGAACCAGTTCCTGAACAGCGTCTACGTCGTGTATAAACGGTCTACCGGCTCGCTGTTCACAATGCTGGCCGGTGCGGTGCTGAACCTGATTCTGAACTACCTGTTCATTTTGCAGTGGGGCCCGTGGGGCGTAACCCCGGCCAGCTTCCTGAGCCTGATGCTGGTGTTTTTGCTGCGCGCCTACTCGACCCGCGGTCTGCTGGAGATCGACTTCCACCCGGCGTGGCTTGTGCTGAATCTGGCGCTGGTACTGGCGGAGATCTGGTGCATGATGAACCTGACCCATTGGGCGCTGCCCGTCGTGGGCATCACCGCGGTGGTCTGCGTGCTGAACATCCGCGAGGTGCTGAGCATGCTGGATACGCTGATCGGAAAGTTTTTGAAGAAACGGAAAAGTTGATTTTGATTTGCCTTCCCCCTCGGGGGAAGGTGTCTGTGGCCCCGACCACAGACGGATGAGGGGCAAGCTTGCGGTACTGATCCGCTTATGGGCTGCCGCCGGAAGGCTGTCCCTCATCCGGCGCTGCGGCGCCACCTTCCCCCCCGGGGAAGGCTTAAAGGAGCTTATTATGGAAAACAACGCTATCCTCTCCGCCCTCTCCGCCCGCAAAAGCGTGCGGGTATTCACCACTGACCCCGTCACGCCGGACGAGCGGGCGGCCATCCTGAACGCGGCGTTCCAGGCACCGACGGCGGGCAACCAGCAGCTGTACACGATCCTGGACATCACCGACCCGGCGCTGAAGGCCACGCTGGCCGACCTGTGCGACCACCAGCCGTTCATTGCCGGGGCACCGCTGGTGCTGGTGTTCCTGGCCGACTGCCGCCGCTGGCTCAACGCCTACCACGCCGCGGGCATCACGGACGCCCGCAAGCCCGGGGCAGGGGACTTGATGCTGGCCGTGGCCGACACCTGCATTGCCGCCCAGAACGCCGTGGTCGCCGCCGAGTCTCTGGGCATCGGCAGCTGCTACATAGGCGACGTCCTCGAGAATGCGGAGGCCATGCGCGACGCCCTGCACCTGCCGCAGTACGTTGTGCCCGCCTGTATGCTGGTGTTTGGCCGCCCCACGGAGCAGCAGCAGCGCCGCCCCAAGCCCGCCCGCTTTGCCGAGGCCGCCGTCGTCTGCGAGAATGTGTACACGGACCGCACGCCCGACGAGCTGCGCGCCGACTTTGCGGCGAAAGCCGCCGCCAACGGCCAGCTCGACTACGACTTTGACAAAGCCGTGCAGGCATTTTGCAAGCGCAAGTACGCGAGCGACTTTTCCCGGGAGATGACGAGAAGCGCAGAGATTTACTGGAAAGAGTTTTTGTGATTGGCAGAGAACGCAGGGGCAAATCCCATATCCGCCCGGGAGTGTTGCCGCTGCCGCCGCACCCCTGCAATCTCTACAAATAAACCACCCCCACCCAACCGTAGATGTTCTGCGGCTGGGTGGGGGCTTTCTTATTGATTGAGGGTGAAATTATATAGCAGACCGACAATAAATTGCATTCTTGCCTTATTGCGTGTGTAGGGGCGACCATGGGTCGCCCGTCAACTTACCGCAGCAACGCATTTTCCGGGACAGTTTTCTTGCAAGGCAAACGGGCACGGGCGAGCAATGCTCGCCCCTACAAGCGTTTTTCGACAGTCTGCTATATTTTGGTTGTATCCTGTAGTTTATGCTCTGGCGTAACGAAGCTGCCGGTATTGTCAGCTTTTAGATTGGCGTTGGATACAGGATTTCCGGCGTTATCAATTTTACGGATATAGACAGTGCAGAGTTAGAGTTTTTTGTTTGTGACATGAAAAGTATCATTATCACCAACAGTCTTTTCCAGACTATATGTACCCTGTTTGAAGCCAAAATCATCAATACGGAACCAGGTTGTATTATGGGGAGTCGGAGTAGCGGGATATGGCTTATAATATAAATGAAAAGAACATGTGAAGTCTCCCTTATATCCGGCAGGAGGGGTTTCCTTTATATCATAAGCTAGGCCAGTTCGGTCTCCGGTAGTTAGGTAAGCAGCAGAATACCCGATGTTATCTCCATCATGCAGTTTGACAGGAATGGAGCATTCTCCTTTACTATCACTGGTGAATTCGGCAACAGTAGTTGAGCCGTTCTTAATAGCAAAGGTAGCACCAGACAGCGCTTTTCCATCAGGGTCAGTGACGCGCAGATTCAATTTGGCAACGGGAAAGCGCATAATGGTAAGCTGCCTTTTATCCATATCGATAGCAAATGGATTGTCATTTCCGTTATTCTGTATGGAATTGAGATGATAGTCGTCCCCCTCATTGAAAACATTGATATAGATTTTTGTACTGCTGGGAATGACTTGGTAGCCAGCAGGAACTTCAGCGTCGGTGATAGTAGTCTCCTTATCCCCGATAACAGTGTTGTCACGAGGGTGTTCATTAGGAGAAATATCCAACAGAATATCACCGTTGCTGTCAGATCTAACCTCAAAGACGTTATCGCCGCTTTTAATGGTATATTTTCTGTTTGCAAAAGGCGCAAAATTTTTAGTTTCAATATCCTCCAAGTGGATAATGAACTGATGCTTATTTGCTGTAGCGGTGCTGCCGGTCGTACCGCCGCCGGAAATGCCGCCCCCGGTGCTGCCCCCGCCGGTTTCACCGCCGCCGGTCGTTCCACCGCTGCTGCTGCCCGGCTTCGGCGTCGGCACAACAACAGCCTCATCACTGCTGATATTTACACTTGCGGTGGTTCCCGCGTTCGTGTATACGACCTGTATCCCATCGGCGCTGGTATACACTAAGTATAAAACCTGCCCGCTGGCGTTGCAGGTCATCCCCTGCACGGTACCCTTGACCCCGGCATCCGAAGAAATCCCAGCAGGCGTAATACTGCCCTCAGGCGGGTCGTTCACATGCAGCAGATACTGCCCGCTGCCCTCGGTAAGTGCTACATCTCCGCCGGTCACGGCGGGAGCCTCGTTTGTCAACGTACCTGCCCAGTTGGTCAAGGCGGCTGCATTTTCGGCGTTCCCGGCTACAGATGCGTTCTGCACCAGGGCGTAGTTCTGCGCACCCTGCCGGGTCGCCGTCATCACACACGCCTGCGCCTCACTGACGGCCTGCTTTTCCTTGGCGCTGTCAATGTACCCGGTCAGCGCCGGAACGGCAAAGGCCGCCAGCACACCCAGAATCACCAATACCACGATCAGCTCCACCAGCGTAAAGCCGCCGCGGCTGCGCGGGGTTCGTTTCAGACCTGTCATAGGGATGCCTCCTCTTTATTCGGCGGGGTCAAAAATGCTCTGGTCGCGCTTGGCGTGCGCGCCGATGTTGTTGTATTCCAGCATCAGATACCCCTTGGCCCACTCGTCCAGCGCGGGGTCTGCGCCGTATTCGGCTGTGCTGCCGTCCACCTTCATGTAGTCGTTGGCGGCGGTCACAACGGGGGTGTTGTGCTTCATTTCCAGCAGGTACTCGTAGTAGTCGCTCAGGGGCAGACCCGCCTGCTGCAGCAGGGTGGGGGTCAGCATGACCATGTCCATGCGGTTCAGCGGGTCGGTGGTGCTGGTGGCGGCTGCCGTGTGCTCCAGCGGGTAGTTGGCCCAGATGAAAAACGGCGTGCTGCGCTCCAAAATCTGCAGCTCGTTGTCGGTTTCGGCAAAGCTGGGGTCGGCCACATGGGCCACAAAGCTGGGCGCGTGGTCACCGGCCATGGCCACAATGACCTTGCGGCCCGTCTTTTCGTACTGCGCGGTAAAGTAATCGCACAGCTCCTGCACGGCGGCGTCGGTCTTTTTGATGCAGCTCAGGTACTCGTCCATCAGCGCATCGTAGTCGCCGTAGTCGGTGGCGGCGTGGACAATATCCAGCGACGCATCGTTCATATCGTAGTCGCCGTGGCTCTGGATGGAGACCAGGAAGCTGAACCGCGGCTTGTCCTCCGGCATGGCCTCGTACATCGTTTCCCAGTCGCGGTAGGTGGCCGAGTCAGTCTGGTACGGGCGGTCCCCGTAGGTCTCCTGCGTGGTAAAATCGCTCTGGAAATGGGTCTCGTCAAAGCCCAGCGCCAGCCAGGCGGAGTCGCGGCGGTAGTTGGAGTTCGTGTAGGGGTGGGCGGCCATCGTGGAGTAGCCCAGACCCTTGAGGTAGCTGACAACGCTGTTGGCGTTGTACAGGTTCAGCCAGTTGAACGGCGTGATGCTGGGCATCAGGATCAGCGAGTTGGAGGTCAGCATCTCGTACTCGGTGGAGTTTGTGCCGCCGCCCACATGGGGGCTGATCGTGTGGCCGTAGACCGAGTTGGGCAGGTTCTTGGTGACCGGCATGATGTCGGTGTCGGCCTGCAGGTCGGTGACAAGGTCAAAGTCGTAGAAGCTCTCGGACAGGATCAGCACAATGTCGGGGTAGTCCTCGGCGCTCTCGGGGCTGGCAGGGGCGATGTAGTCGTCGGCCTTGCGGGCGGTGTTCACCGCCGCGGCGTCGTTGTAGTTCTCCGGCTCAATGACAGGGTCGGCCATCAGGCTGGTGGCCTCAATCGTCCCGGCCAGATAGCCGTAGGTGTAGTAGGTGTTCTGCCACGCCCAGCCGTAGGTCGTCTTGGGCTTGATGGTCACGGGGCCGAAGTAGCCGAAGAACATGACCAGAAACACGCCCAGTGCGCTGCCCGCCGCCCGCACGCCGCGGGCCTTCCAGCCGGCGCGCTTAGGCGCACCCTTGACCAGCTGCGCCTGCACGAACACAATCGCCAGAATCGGCAGGTAGAGCAGCACGATCTTCACAACGTCCTGCGTGATTTTCAGGGTGTAGCTGCCCATGACCTCGGCGGCGGTGCCGAGGTTCAAAATGTCCTGGGGCATCAGCGCCGAGCCGTGCAGGTCGCGGGTGTAGTAGTTGATGAGCGCAATGAGGGTGAACACCGCGCCCGAAATGCCCGTTGCGCGGCTCCACTTGCCGAGCAGCGCAAACAAAATCAGCGTCAGGCAAAAGGCGGTCAGCGCGTTGAGCGGCGCGTAGAGCGGCCATTGAAGCTGCAAAAAGCTCTCGGTCACGCCGTCGGACAGCTCCAGCTGATAGCGGGAGATGAACCCCACCGCCACCGCCAGCAGGCAGGGGAGCACCCCCTGCAAGAAAAATTTCTTCCAGTTAAAGTTTTTCAAATGCTGCATAGGTGATGAATAAATACCTTTCTCTGTAAATTTTGTACATAACTATACATAATATATTATAACACGACACCACAAAAAAAGAAAGAGGCGCGGGCAGCACCTCTTTGGATATAGAATGATGTTTGTCCGGAATACAGATAGTACAATACGCCTGCCCGCAGGGGCGGCCTATATGCCGCCCGCACCTCCCGGCCAGCACTCGCCAACCATCCACCACCCCGTAGGGGCCGGGCATGCCCGGCCCGCAACCCTGCGTCGCCGCCTGTTACTGGTTTGCATCGTAGGGAGGGGTCTTGACCCCTCCGCGGGGCGTCGAGGACGCCGCTCCCTACAGGGATGGCCCGAAAACATACCCACACCCATACACGCCCGCGGCGGCCTGAGGGCAGGCCGCCCTACAATCTCCCGTTCACATAACCCGTAGGGGGAGGGATTCATCCCTCACGCGCACCTCCCGGCCAGCACCCGCCAAGCATCCACCACCCCGTAGGGGCCGGGCATGCCCGGCCCGCAACGACGTTACAGCCCCGGCCCGCAGGGAGCGGCCTTGACCGCCCCGCGCCGCCTTGCCCACGACGCCCTCTTACCTTATATACCGGTAACCAACGTCACTTCCGCGTATTCTTCTTCCAGATCCAATACAGCCCTTCCAGCACCAGCGTCTCGCGGTACACAATATCCGTCGCACACGCCGTGCGCACACTGTCGGGCAGCGTGCCGGTTGCGACCACCGGCGCGTCGGGTGCGCCCAGCGCTGCGCGGATCTGCGCGACCATGCCGTCCAGCATGGCCGCCGTGCCGTACACAATGCCGCTGTGCAGACAGTCCGCCGTGTTGGCCCCCAGCAGACGCCGCGGGCGGGCCTCCAGCTCCACCTGGGGCAGCTGCGCCGTGTTGCGCACCAGCGCCGACAGCGAGCATTGCGGCCCCGGCAGGATGCTGCCGCCCACCAGTGCGCCGGTGCTGTCCACAGCCAGCAGGGTAGTGGCGGTATCAAAGTTCACCACCACGCAGGGCGGCGTGCACCGCTGCAGCGCGCCTACGATGGCACACAGCAGCTCGCCGCCCAGCTGGGCCGGGTTGTCCATGCGGATGCGCACCCCGCTTTTCAGCCCGGGGCCGACCTCCATGATCTGGCACTCGCACATCTTGCGCAGGGCCTCGCGCAGCCGCGGCGTCAGCGCCGGCACCACGCTGGAAAAGATGACCGCCGTGATTTGCTGCGGCTCCGCCCCGTACAGCGCCAGCATATTTACGATTTTGTACAGGAGCTCATCACTGCTCAGCGCCGTGTCCGCAAACAGCCGCGACGAAAACACCAGCTTGCCGTCCGGCGTATACCCGCCAAACGTAATATTGGAGTTGCCGATATTCAATGCCAGGATCATGACAGGACCTCGTTTCAAGTATGTTGCCTCTATACTATTATAATAAGATAGAAATTGCAAGTGTTTTCCACATTCACGTGTGCCGAATGTGGAAAACACACCGCCCCCTCCACCATCACCCCCGTAGGGGCCGGGCATGCCCGGCCCGCGCGCTTTCCCATAACCACCCTCTAACCTTCCACATCGTAGGGAGGGGTCTTGACCCCTCCGCTTGCCCGTTCCCGGCCGACACCCGCTCACCCTTCCGCCACCCCGTAGGGGCCGGGCATGCCCGGCCCGCAACCTCCCCGCCGCCTGCCGTCAATCTTCCACCACCCACCACCCCCATAATTTGTGCCCGCCAACCGCCATCACCCCAATATACACCTTGCCCAAACTTATCCCTTAAACTTTGTCGAAAAAATCAAAAAAACTTGCAAAAACCTGTTGACAAAGGTCATACTACTTGCTATAATAATCAAGCTGTCTCGCGAGCCCAGCCCGCGGCGGCAGCCGCTGGAGCCTTTACCTACAGCTTGTACGCCGTTTTTTGAAGAAAACTTCTTCAAAAAACTTTCAGAAAACCTCTTGACAAACGAGAGAATCTGATATATAATATACAAGCTGTCACGGAAACGCGACAGTGCAGCAGGACCTTGAAAATTGAACAAAACTGAAACTTGTGGAACCTTGATTGTGGGTTTGGAAACCCACGTTAATCAATTCCAAATTTACAAGTAATTCATACAGGACGCAAGCGATTGTGTCTGAGTGATTACAGCGATTTAACACTTTGTAAGTGATTAAATACCATTTATAAAGAGTTTGATCCTGGCTCAGGACGAACGCTGGCGGCGCGCCTAACACATGCAAGTCGAACGGAGCTGAGAGGAGCTTGCTTTTCTTAGCTTAGTGGCGAACGGGTGAGTAACGCGTGAGTAACCTGCCCTGGAGTGGGGGACAACAGTTGGAAACGACTGCTAATACCGCATAAGCCCACGGCCCGGCATCGGGCTGCGGGAAAAGGATTTATTCGCTTCAGGATGGACTCGCGTCCAATTAGCTAGTTGGTGAGGTAACGGCCCACCAAGGCGACGATTGGTAGCCGGACTGAGAGGTTGAACGGCCACATTGGGACTGAGACACGGCCCAGACTCCTACGGGAGGCAGCAGTGGGGGATATTGCACAATGGGGGAAACCCTGATGCAGCGACGCCGCGTGGAGGAAGAAGGTTTTCGGATTGTAAACTCCTGTCGTTAGGGACGATAATGACGGTACCTAACAAGAAAGCACCGGCTAACTACGTGCCAGCAGCCGCGGTAAAACGTAGGGTGCAAGCGTTGTCCGGAATTACTGGGTGTAAAGGGAGCGCAGGCGGACCGGCAAGTTGGAAGTGAAAACTATGGGCTCAACCCATAAATTGCTTTCAAAACTGCTGGCCTTGAGTAGTGCAGAGGTAGGTGGAATTCCCGGTGTAGCGGTGGAATGCGTAGATATCGGGAGGAACACCAGTGGCGAAGGCGACTTACTGGGCACCAACTGACGCTGAGGCTCGAAAGCATGGGTAGCAAACAGGATTAGATACCCTGGTAGTCCATGCCGTAAACGATGATTACTAGGTGTTGGAGGATTGACCCCTTCAGTGCCGCAGTTAACACAATAAGTAATCCACCTGGGGAGTACGACCGCAAGGTTGAAACTCAAAGGAATTGACGGGGGCCCGCACAAGCAGTGGAGTATGTGGTTTAATTCGAAGCAACGCGAAGAACCTTACCAGGTCTTGACATCCGATGCATAGCGCAGAGATGCGTGAAGTCCTTCGGGACATCGAGACAGGTGGTGCATGGTTGTCGTCAGCTCGTGTCGTGAGATGTTGGGTTAAGTCCCGCAACGAGCGCAACCCTTATTGCCAGTTACTACGTAAGAGGACTCTGGCGAGACTGCCGTTGACAAAACGGAGGAAGGTGGGGATGACGTCAAATCATCATGCCCTTTATGACCTGGGCTACACACGTACTACAATGGCGTTTAACAAAGAGAAGCAAGACCGCGAGGTGGAGCAAAACTCAAAAACAACGTCTCAGTTCAGATTGCAGGCTGCAACTCGCCTGCATGAAGTCGGAATTGCTAGTAATCGCGGATCAGCATGCCGCGGTGAATACGTTCCCGGGCCTTGTACACACCGCCCGTCACACCATGAGAGCCGGGGGGACCCGAAGTCGGTAGTCTAACCGTAAGGAGGACGCCGCCGAAGGTAAAACTGGTGATTGGGGTGAAGTCGTAACAAGGTAGCCGTATCGGAAGGTGCGGCTGGATCACCTCCTTTCTAGGGAGTCAGACATTCAGTCAAAGCTGGTCTTTGGTTGAATGGACAGGAAAGCAAGTTTCAGTATTGTTCAATTTTGAAGGCCTTGCAGAAATGCAAACCTTCAAAGCATAAGGGACAGCGAAACCCGAAACGCAAGTAGCGCGGGGGTATAGCTCAGTTGGGAGAGCACCTGCTTTGCAAGCAGGGGGTCAAGGGTTCGAATCCCTTTATCTCCACCATTTGGGCTGATAGCTCAGCTGGTTAGAGCACTCGGCTGATAACCGAGAGGTCGATGGTTCGAGTCCATTTCAGCCCACCACAGGTTGCCTGTGAGGGCAACCCACAAATCCTTTATGCGAGACCTCGAAGGTTATACGGAGTGAGACGAGCCCCGAAAAGCGAGTCGAACGGAGTATAACATCTCGATGGTCGAGGCCATCCGTAGGATGGCTGATGTACCTTGAAAACTGAATATAGAACTGCGAAATGAGATTTTATTAGCTATGTAAAATTCCTGATTTTAAATTAAAATCTATAATTTCACCAAGCGGATTATTGGAGAACGCAAGTTCGACAGTAAATGGTAAAATCTCGTTGGCAAATGGAGAATCTGAAATAAGATATGTTTATCGAGAGATAAACAACGGTCAAGCTACAAAGGGCGCAAGGAGAATGCCTTGGCACTGGGAGCCGATGAAAGACGTGGTAAGCTGCGATAAGCTTCGGGGAGGAGCAAACATCCTTTGATCCGGAGATTTCTGAATGAGGAAACTCACCAGAGTTCATACTCTGGTATCCTGTACTGAATCCATAGGTACAGGAGGGGAACCGCCTGAACTGAAACATCTAAGTAGGGCGAGGAAGAGACATCAAACGAGATTCCGTTAGTAGTGGCGAGCGAACGCGGAAGAGGGCAAACCGGAAGGAGAAATCCTTCCGGGGTATGGACCGCATTTAAGACTTTAGCTGTTAATCGAATGGCATGGGAAGGCCAACCAAAGAGTGTGAGAGTCACGTAGATGAAAACGGCGAGAGCTGCGCGAGTTCCAGAGTACGGCCAGACACGTGAAACCTGGTCGGAAGATGGGGGGACCACCCTCCAACCCTAAATACTACCCAGTGACCGATAGCGTATAGTACTGTGAAGGAAAGGTGAAAAGGACCCCGGGAGGGGAGTGAAAAAGAACCTGAAACCTTGTGCCTACAAGCACATAGAGCACATCAACGTGTGATATGGTACTTTTTGTAGAACGGTCCGGCGAGCGATTGTATGTTGCGAGCTTAAGGTCTTAAGGACTGGAGGCGTAGCGAGAGCGAGTCTGAATAGGGCGTTCAGTAACATGCAATGGGCCCGAAACCGGGTGACCTACCCATGATCAGGCTGAAGTGAAAGTAAAATTTCATGGAGGGCCGAACCGACCTCCGTTGAAAAGGCGGCGGATGAATTGTGGGTAGCGGAGAAATTCCAATCGAACTCGGAGATAGCTGGTTCTCCCCGAAATAGCTTTAGGGCTAGCCTCATATTAGATACCCGGAGGTAAAGCACTGAATGGCCTAGCGCCCGAGAGGGTAGCGAAGCCTATCAAACTAAGAATGCCGGAGTATTGATGTATGGGAGTCAGACAGTGTGAGATAAATCTCATTGTCAAAAGGGAAACAGCCCAGATCTACAGCTAAGGTCCCAAATTGTATCTAAGTGGAAAACGATGTGGAAATACGCAGACAACCAGGATGTTGGCTCAGAAGCAGCCACTCATTTAAAGAGTGCGTAATAGCTCACTGGTCGAGCGTCTCTGCGCGGAAAATTTAACGGGGCTAAGATACAAACCGAAGCTTAGGCTGCACGTAAGTGCGGGGTAGGGGAGCGTTGTGTAAGCGGAGAAACAGTAGCGTAAGCGGCTGTGGAGTTTACAGAAGTGAGAATGCCGGAATGAGTAGCGCGAATGTGGTGAGAATCCACATGGCCGGAAACCTCAGGTTTTTGGAGGAAGGTTCGTCCGCTCCAAGTTAGGCGGGAGCTAAGGTCAGGCCGAAAGGCGTAGCCGATGCACAGACGGTAGAGATTCCGTCCCCACCGAAAGATTTAAGTATAGGGACACTTTCAGAAGGTCAGAGCCAGGTGTTGGTTCTGGTAGTGATCGAGGGAAATTTAGTACCGAAGTCTGGCTGGATGAGAGGCGAGAAAAGCTATATGTATATCTAAGGTGCCCGTACCGCAAACCGACACAGGTAGGTAGGAAGAAGATTCTAAGGCCAACGGGAGAAGGGTTGTTAAGGAACTCGGCAAGTTGACCCCGTAACTTCGGAATAAGGGGTGCTCACGAGAGTGAGCCGCAGAGAATAGGCCCAGGCAACTGTTTACCAAAAACACAGGTTTGTGCTAAATCGAAAGATGACGTATACGAGCTGACGCCTGCCCGGTGCTGGAAGGTTAAAAGGAGATGTGCAAGCATTGAATTGAAGCCCCAGTGAACGGCGGCCGTAACTATAACGGTCCTAAGGTAGCGAAATTCCTTGTCAGGTAAGTTCTGACCCGCATGAAAGGCGTAATGATCTGGGCACTGTCTCAACAGCCCGCCCGGCGAAATTGTAGTACCGGTGAAGATGCCGGTTACCCGCGACAAGACGGAAAGACCCCATGGAGCTTTACTGTAGCCTGATATTGGGTTTCGGTGTTGCATGCACAGGATAGATGGGACGCTGGGAAAGAAGCGCTTTGGCGTTTCTGGAGCGGACGTTGGGATACCATCCTTGCGACATTGGAATTCTAACCTGCGCCTCTGAATCGAGGCGGGGGACATTGTCAGGTGGGCAGTTTGACTGGGGCGGTCGCCTCCTAAAAAGTAGCGGAGGCGTTCAAAGGTTCGTTCGATCTGGACGGAAACCAGATGATTGAGTGCAAACGCATAAACGAGCCTGACTGCGAGACTGACGGGTCGAGCAGAGACGAAAGTCGGAGTTAGTGATCCGGTGGTATGTGAGTGGAAATGCCATCGCTCAACGGATAAAAGTTACCCTGGGGATAACAGGCTGATCTCCCCCAAGAGTCCACATCGACGGGGAGGTTTGGCACCTCGATGTCGGCTCATCGCATCCTGGGGCTGAATTCGGTCCCAAGGGTTTGGCTGTTCGCCAATTAAAGCGGTACGCGAGCTGGGTTCAGAACGTCGTGAGACAGTTCGGTCCCTATCTGTCGTGGGCGCAGGATATTTGAAAGGCGCTGTCCCTAGTACGAGAGGACCGGGATGGACGAACCTCTGGTGCACCAGTTGTCACGCCAGTGGCACAGCTGGGCAGCTATGTTCGGATCGGATAAACGCTGAAAGCATCTAAGCGTGAAGCCGGCCTTAAGATAAGATATCCCACTGAGTCAATCAGGTAAGACCCCTTGAAGACTACAAGGTTGATAGGCACACAGTGTAAGCGGAGTGATCCGTTCAGCTAGCGTGTACTAATAGGTCGAGGGCTTGACCCCATCTTGATCAGATACTCTGTTTGCTAAGAAAGCAGTTCGATATTCAGTTTTGAGGGTACATCCTCAAGAAAAGAGAAGCATGACAAGCGCCATGTGAATGGCCGGTGTCGATGACGGTGAGGTTCCACCTGTTCCCATTCCGAACACAGAAGTTAAGCTCACTTGTGCCGAAGATAGTTGGCTGGAAACGGCCTGTGAAAATAGGTAGATGCCGGCTTCTCTTTTATAAGCACCATTAGCTCAGTTGGTAGAGCAACTGACTCTTAATCAGTGGGTCCTGGGTTCGAGTCCCCGATGGTGCACCAAAAAGATACCTCGCAAGAAGTTGCGGGGTATTTTTTATTGCTGTTTTCCGGGGAGGCAATGCGCGGGCGGAGGGGCAAGCGCTGAAAGGTGATGGCTTGCGGAGCGCTGTCTGATGCAGGAAATTACGGGAATATTTGTTGCCTGCCAAACTTTTAGCGAACACTATAAATTGTGGTACAACGCACTAAATTACACAATTAAAACGAGGTGATCACAATTCGCCGCAAAATTTGGACAATAATTGTGCATTTTAGCGGCGGACAAAGTGTGTGTAACTCTTGAAATTTTCTTGAATTTGTTGTATCCATATAAAGGACATCGTAGAAAATATGCGATGGAATAGAATTACTTTTGGAGATATAACGGTTTTGAGTAAAACGACATTTAATTTGTACAAAACAGTCCTTTGTGTATTAACTTTGGTGGCGGCGCTGCTGCTGGCTGGCTGCGGTGGATCGGATGCTTCTATTCGGGCAAAAGCCAGTGAGACGGTACAGACGGCATTATTCGATTTTACCTGCGATACCCCCCGTGTGGTGGATGGATATAACAACATTACAACTCCCGATGGTCAAAAACTTGTCATTTTTATGATGACTGTAACAAATACCAGCAATGAGACCTACGATATTTTTAAGAACGATTTTCAAATCCAATGGGGCAAGGATGACTTTGGCGTAGCATTGGATGCTGTGGATGATGTTATGATGCCTGATGCGACAACCTTGCAGCCAGGCGAGAGCCTTTCCGGCTGGATGCTGGTAAATTTACCGCAGGACACCAATGATTTTGTTGTTGCTTATCAGGAAATGCTGGCAGATGGCAGTAACGGAAACGCTTATTTTGTGGATCTGAGTTTATGAAACAACGCACCAAAGCACTTTTGGCAGGGGTTATCTCCGGCGCAGCCTTTGCAGGGCTGGTCGGCGGGCTGATCCTCTGGCTCCCTTCCTATAAGCAGAAAAAAGAGATGGAAGCCATTAAGCCGGTAGAAACGGCTGCACCTATTATAGAGGAGCCCGAGGCCACCCCTGACCCGGCCGCTGAGGAAGCTGCCCAGCGGACTAAATATGCGGACCTTATCGCCCGCAACCCGGATTTTGCGGGTTGGATCGAAATACCGGGTGTAGACATTGACCTGCCGATCCTGCAAACGACAGATAATTACTTTTACTTATACCATGATCTGGATCGCGCCGATGATAAGCGCGGCATGCCCTTTGCAGATTTTGAGTGCGACATGCAAAACGGACGCCACCTTATCATCTATGGGCATAACATGGGTGTAAATAATACCGACCGCTTCTCCAATCTGCAAAAGTACCGCGATGCTGATTACTACACAGCACACCCTTACCTGCAGTTGGATACCTTATATAAAAGTGAGATTTACAAAATCGTAGCGGTTTATGCCGTAACCTCGCGCGAGAGTGACGGTGATGTGTTCTACTTCAACCAGTATATCAATCTGGATGATGCCACCGAGCAGACATTTTTGGACGAGGTGGCCAAGCGCGCGTTTTATACCACCGGTGACTATGCCTACCCCACCGAGCGTCTGCTGACCTTAAGCACCTGCACCTACCAGATGGAGGATGCGCGTATGGTCATTCTGGCACGCCCCTTGCGGGACGGTGAGACCACTGCGGCGGATGAGGTACACATCAACAGCGATCCGCTTCTCCCTGCCCGCTGGCCTGCCGGCAAATAAGGTCAAAAATTTTGGCCAAAAGCCCTAGGGCTTTTGTATTTCCTTTGAAAAAGGAAATAATAACCTCTGATTCACCGCCCTCATCCCAAGTGGGGGTGTTGGATATATGTCCGTATCTACTGCGCCAGTAAGCCGGTGCGCTTGGGGCACCTGCCTGCAAAACGCTTTAGATAAATACTTAATGAATAGGAGAAATAACATGCAGAAAACGAATTTCAAAACTCGTCTGCTTGCTCTGCTGACGGCCGCGTTCATGATTGTCATGTGCGTACCGTTTGCAGCGTTTGCAGATGACGCAGTAATGACTATCAACTACTATGTTGATAATCAGCCAGTTGGTTCGGATTCTTTCAAGCAGGAATATGACGCTTGGGCTCTGCGCAATGCTTTTGAAGATGACAGCGTTATTCCCGAAGGCAAGGAACTGACTGGTTGGGTACCTCTGGGTCACTCCGAAGTTACCCTGAAGCCCGGTACCAACTATAGCTGGGATGAGCTGAGCCAGTATGCTCAGGGTGGCACGCTGACTCTGGATGCCGTTTTCGAGGCTCCGAAGCCCGCTTCCAAACTTGTTTACGTCAGCTACATTCTGGAGAGCGGTGCGCCTCTGGATGCTGAAATCGAGAAGATTGAACTCGAGGCAGATGCCACCACTTTCAGCACCTCTCTGCTGAAGAAGGTTCCCGCAGGCTATGAGCTGTGCGAGACTGGCGATGTTTACATCGGCACCAACGACACCGTGAACGTTAAGGTTCGCGAGATTAAGAAGCCTGCCAAGGTTGTCCATGTCAGCTACATTCTGGAGAGCGGCGAGCCTCTGGCCAACGCTATCGAGCAGATTGAACTGGAGAACGGTGCTACCACTTTCAGCACTTCTCTGCTGAAGAAAGTCCCCACTGGCTATGAACTGTGCGAGACCGGCGATGTTTACATCGGCACCAACGACACCGTGAACGTTAAGGTTCGCGAGGCCAAAAAGCCTGCCAAGGTTGTCTACGTCAGCTATATTCTGGAGAACGGTGAGCCTCTGGCCAACGCTATCGAGAAGATTGAGCTGGAGAATGGCGCTACCACTTTCAACACCTCTGTGCTGAAGGAAGTCCCCACTGGCTATGAGCTGTGCGAGACCGGCGATGTTTACATCGGCACCAACGACACCGTGAACGTTAAGGTTCGCGAGGTCAAGAAGCCTGAAGTCTCCCTGACCAAGATCAAGATGATCTTCACCAAGGCTGACGGCGCTACCTCTGTTTTCGCTACCGGTGAGCTGACTGCTGCTTCCGAGTGGTATGTCCTGCCCGACGCTGCTGGCGTCATCAACCTGACTGCCAGTGAGAAGCTGACTGGCTGGACTCTGTTCCAGAACGGCGCTAAGTATGCCGCTGGTGAGAAGGTCACCTTCGAGTCCCTGAAGGAACTGGCTGGCAAGAACGTCGATAAGGACGGTGTTGCTTACCTGAACTTCTACGCTGACCTCAAGACCGATGTCGAGCTGAAGAACATCACCATCAAGTATGTCGAGGATAAGGACGGCGCTCAGGAAGATGTTGCTGCTCCGCAGAACAACTTCACCGCTAAGGACGAGTTCACCATCCTGACCGACAACCTGTACGATGGCAAGGTTCCCGCTGGCAAGAAGCTGATCGGCTGGCAGTACAAGAACGGTGGCAAGACCACTAACTTTGTCAAGGGCGAGCATGTCAAGTTCGACACCCTGAAGGCTCTGCTGAACGGCAACTGGGATAACGAAGGCAATGCCTGGGTTACCCTGACCCCCGTATTCCAGGATGTTAAGAGCGACAATGGCAACTCTTCCTCCAGCTCTTCCTCCAGCAATACGACCAACACTTCTTCCAGCAACACGACCAACACTTCTGCCAGCCAGAAGCAGGTCGTCAAGGCTGCCGCTGCCCCGGCTAACACCACCAAGGTTCTGCCTAAGACCGGTGCTACCAATGCTGCTCCGCTGATCGGCGGCAGCCTGGCAGTTGTTGCCCTGCTGATGGGCTACGGCGTTTACGGCCTCGTTCTGCGCAAGAAAGACTAATTGTGTGGTTTCCCCATAGGGTAGCGGTATCCAATGCTGCCGCTCCTGGTTGGGCGCGTTAGCATCCACCAAGCCCCATGTGATTCAACACAACAACACCCCCGCACGGTGCAAGCCGTGCGGGGGTACTTTTTTGTCATACAGGCATAAAATATGGGCGGTATAGCAGGCGTGCAAACAGCAAATACTGGCTATGACGGGGGGATTGCTATGAAGATCGTCTTTTACGGGACGCGGGAGTATGACCATTATTACTTTGATGTGCTGGCAGCGGACCCGGAATATGGCTGCGAGATCAGGTTTTTAACGGCGAATCTCGATGCGGACACCGCGCCGCTGGCGCAGGGCGGGGACGCTGTGTGTGCGTTCGTCAATGCGGATTGCTCGGCTCCGGTGCTGGAAAAGCTGGCGCAGGTGGGCATCCGCTGCTTGCTGCTGCGGTGCGCGGGGTACAATAATGTGGACCTGGCCGCGGCGCAGAAATGCGGCATCACGGTGCTGCGCGTGCCGGGCTACAGCCCGGAGGCCGTGGCCGAGCACGCTATGGCGCTGGCGCAGGCCGCGAACCGGCGCATCTGCAAGGCGTATATCAAGGTGCGCAACAACAACTTTGCGCTGGACGGTCTGCTGGGGTACAACCTGTACGGCTCGTCGGCGGGCATTGTGGGCACGGGGCGCATCGGCGCGGCCATGGCGCGCATCTGTCACGGGTTTGGCATGACGGTGCTGGCCTACGACCAGTACAGGAATCCCGCGCTGGACGGCATTGTGCGCTATGTGGAGCTGGACGAGCTGCTGCGCACGGCAGATCTTATCAGTCTGCACTGCCCGCTGACAGCCGAGACGCGCCATATAATCAACGCTGACACCATCAAAATGATACGTGACAACGCGATTCTTGTCAACACGAGCCGCGGTGGGCTGATCGACACCAACGCGCTGATCGACGCGCTGCGGGCCCGCAAATTTGCGGGCGTGGGGCTGGACGTCTACGAGGACGAGGACGGGCAGGTGTTCGAGGACTTCTCGGACGACGTTTTGCAGAACGAGGTCGTGCCGATTTTGATGAGTTTCCCGAATGTGGTGGTGACGAGCCATCAGGCATTTTTCACGCGGACGGCATTGCAGAGCATTGCCATCACGACGATGGAGAACGCGCGGGCGTTTGCGAGAGGGGAGAAGCTGGTGAACGAGGTGAAGGGGTAAGGAAGGCAGAAGGGCAAAGCTGCAGGAATCCCTCCGGCGTGGAAGATAAAGCAGCGGCAGAGGCAAGGTGCCGCGGAGGGGTCAAGACCCCTCCCTACGAAGGGAGAATTCAATGGCGGCAGCCGTGAGGTGGCGGGCCGGGCATGCCCGGCCCCTACCGGGAGGTGAAAAGGGTAAGGTGTCGGGTAGGGGCAATGGCGGCAAAGCGGCTCATTATACAATAAAACTCTAACAAAAAAAGGACGCTGTATCGCTACAGCGTCCTTTTTGTTATACAGCAATTTGAGGATGGCAAAAATTACTTGGACTTTTCCTCGTCCAGGCGGTCCAGCAGGTCCCAGACACCCAGCATGTACTGCACGCCGAGGGCGCGGTCATACTTGCCGTAGCCGGGGCGGCAGTTGCCGGGGCCTTCCTCCCACAGCTGGCGGCCATGGTCGGGGCGGATGCAGCCGTCAAAGCCGCAGTCATGGTAGGCGCGCAGGATCTCAATGATGCCGGTCTCGCCGCAGCAGTCGCGGTGGGCAGCCTCGGAGAAGTCACCGTTCTCGAAGTGGTGGATATTGCGCACATGGGCAAACGGGATGCGGTCACAGTGCTTGCGCACGATGGCGGCCACGTTGTTGTTGGGGTTGGCGTTCATGCTGCCGGAGCAGAGCGTCAGGCAGTTGTACGGGTCATCGACCATCGTCAGGAAGCGGTCAATGCTCTCGGCGTCAACCAGCAGACGGGGCAGGCCGAAGATGTCCCATGGGGGATCGTCCTGATGGATCGCCATCTTGATGTCGCACTCGCGGCAGGTGGGCATGATGGCCTCGAGGAAGTATTTGAGGTTATCCCACAGCTTCTCCTTGGTGACGGGGGCGTAGGCCTTGAACAGCTCGTCCAGCTTGGCCATGCGCTCCGGCTCCCAGCCGGGGAAGGTCATGTTGTACTTCTCGGTGAATTCGAGAATGTAGTTTGCCATGCCCTTGTAGTCGTCCTGGATCAGGTCCTTCTGATAGAACAGGGCGGTGGAGCCGTCGCCGACGGGGTGGAACAGGTCGGTGCGGGTCCAGTCAAAGATGGGCATGAAGTTGTAGCAGATGGTCTTGACGCCGAACTTGGACAGGTTGCGGATGCACTGCTTGTAGTTCTCGATGTACTTGTCGCGCGTCGGCAGGCCGATCTTGATGTCGTCGTGGACGTTGACGGACTCGACGACGGTGGCGTCGAAGCCGGCAGCATGGATCTGGTCTACGACCTCCTTGATCTCGGCCTCCTCCCAGATCTCGCCGGGCATTTTGCTGTGCAGGGCCCAGACGATCTCCTCAACACCGGGGATCTGCTTAATGTCGCTCAGGGTGATGGGGTCATTGCCCTCACCATACCAGCGCCAACCCATTTTCATAGACATGTGGTGCTCCTTTTGTTTGTATAATCGTTTGCGTAGGGGCGAGGCATGCCTCGCCCGCAAGTTTCCGGTTGCGAACCCGTGAGCGGGTTATAGATTTTATGCGGCGGGCCGGACATGTCCGGCCCCTACAGCGTAGCTGCAAAGGCTTCCCCCCTTGGGGGAAGCTGTCATCGAAGATGACTGATGAGGGGCAAGTTTGCCTTTATTGCCCGGTAACGGGTTGCTGCGGGAAGCTCGCCCCTCATCCGGCCCTGCGGGGCCACCTTCAGTCTCCGCGCTAAGAGCCGCCTACGGCGGTTGCGCTCCGACACGCGCCTGCGGGCGCAGCCCCTTAGGGGAAGGCTTTAAGCAGCTCAGCCGTTCACGGCCTCGTGCAGGGTCTTGCGGACGGCACCGGCACCGGCGATCTCGGCCTTGAAGTACGCCTTGATCTTGTCGGCCAGGACGGTCTTGGTCAGGTCGCTGCCGAAGATGGACGCGTTGGACAGGATGCCGTCCAGCTGGTCGGTGACGGTCTCGGGCTTGCCGAACTCGATGCCGGAGAGCTTGGCCTGCAGCTCGTCCTTCAGCGGGTCAGCACTGACCTCAAAGGCGTTGCCGTTGTCGTCGATGGCCAGCAGATAACGCAGCCAACCGGCGATGGCCAGAGGAATGGAGACCAGCGTGTTCAGGTCGCGGCCCTCGGCGACGTAGCTCTTGATGGTCTCGCCAAAGCGGATGCCGACCTTCTGAGACGTGTCGGTAGCGATGCGCTGCGGCGTGTCGGGCATGAAGGGATTGGGCAGGCGCTGCTCGATGACCTCGTCGATGAAGGCCTTCGGGTTAAGGATCTTCGGGTCAACGACGACGGGCAGGCCCTCGACGTAGCCCAGGCGCTTGATGAGGGCGACGATGTCCTCGTCCTTCATCTCGGCGCAGATCAGGTCATAGCCCAGCATGCAGCCGTACACGCTCATGGCGGTGTGCAGCGGGTTCAGGCAGGTGGTGACCTTCATGCGCTCGGTCTTGTTGACGGTCTCGCGGTCGGTCATGTAGACACCGGCCTTCTCCAGCGCGGGGCGGCCGTTGGGGAACTTGTCCTCGACGACCAGATACTGCGGGCGCTCGGCGTTGACGAACGCGGCAATGAAGGTGTTCTTGGAGGTGACGATGGGGGTCATGCCCTCGATGCCGTCCTTCTCCAGAGACTCCTCGACGATCTTGTGGGGGCGCGGGGTGATCTTGTCGATCATGGACCAGGGGAAGGTGATCTTGGTCTCATCGGACAGGTAGTCGATGAAGTCCTGACCGACGAAGCCCTTCTCCAGCCATGCCTTGGCAACGGTCATAACGCTGGTCTGCAGCTTCTCGCCGTTGTGGGAGCAGTTGTCCATGCTGACGACGGCCAGAGGATAGGCACCGTTCTGGAAACGCTCCAGCAGCAGGGAGGCGACCATGCTCATGGCGTGGCGGGCGTGGGCGGGACCCTCGTCGATGTCAGCCTGCACGACGGGCATCAGGCTGCCGTCGGGACGGTACAGAGCGTAGCCCTTCTCGGTGATGGTGAAGGAGATCATCTGCAGGCTGGGATCGGTGAAGATCTGCTTGAAGCGGGCCATCATCTCCGCGTCGGCAGAGTTGGCGCGCAGGCCCTCGGCCACAGAGCCGATGATCTCGCGGCTGGTGGTGCCGTCCGGGTTCAGGGTGACGTTCATCGTCAGGTTGTCATACGGGGTGTAGATCTTGTCGATGATGTCGTAGTCGAAGGTGTCGGCTGCGATGATGCCGCGGTCAGCGGCACCCTCGTTCAGCAGGCGCTGCTGCAGCGCGGCGATGAAGCCGCGGAAGATGTTGCCCGCACCGAAGTGGACCCAGATGGGGTGCTCCTTGGTGGCGGCAGTCATGGCAGCGTGGTCAAAGGCGGGCAGCTTGACGCCCAGCTTTTCCCACTCGGCTTTCTGGTTGACGATGGAAGACGCATTCATCTGCATAATGATTTGCTCCTTTTGTTGCTGTGGGGGTGGGCGGCACACGACCGCCCGCGATGTCTATAGTATACCGCGTGATTTTTTGCAAGAAAATAACGCTGATTGCTTGAAAAATTGCGAAAATTGCGGTAAAATCATAGCAACGCAGAAAAGGCTTCTCCCTTGGGGGAGAAGCTGCCGCCGCAGGCGGCTGATGAGGGGAGAGCTGGCCGCAAAATCCCGCTTGCAGGGTGGCAGCGGCAAGGTCGGCCCTCATCCGGCTTCGCTTCGCTCAGCCACCTACTCCCCTTCTGGCGCTATGCGCCACCTCCCCCGTACCGGGGGAGTCTGTCCCGGAGGGGAAGGCTTTTTGGGAGTCACCTATGTCAAACTACAATCCCTACACCAAGCGCCAGACGATGATCGCGCCGGATTATGAGGTCTACCGCTATCGCTCGACCTACATGAACGAGGTAGAGCTGCACCACCACGACTTCTATGAGATTTACCTGCTGCTGCGCGGGCGGGTGGAGTACATCGTCGAAAACCAGCTCTACCGCGTGCGCCCCGGCGACTGGATGCTGTGCAGCCCGCTGGAGCTGCACCAGGCGCGCATTGCCACCGACGCCGACGCCTATGAGCGCATCGTGCTCTGGATCGCGCGGCCCTATCTGGAGGGCTTGTCCACCCCGCGCACAAGTCTGACCCGCTGCTTTGACACGACAGTCCCCGGCCACACGAACCTGCTGCGGCTGCCCGGGGCCACCGGCGCGCCGCTGCGCACAACGGTGGATAAGCTGTGCGCGTTAAAGGCGGACAAGGCATACGGCAGTGACCTTTTGGCCCAGAGTGCGCTGGTGGAGCTTTTGGTCGGCCTGAACCGTGCCGCAGCCGAGCGCGGCGACGCCCGCCCCACCGGCACGAGTGACCAGGTCGTGGACGCGGTGCTGCACTACATCAACGAGCACTACAGCGAGGCCCTGACGCTGGACCAGCTGTCGGAGAAGTTCTTTATCAGCAAGTATCATCTTTTGCGGAAGTTCGATGCGCAGGTCGGCACGACGGTGCATCGCTATATTTTGCAGAAGCGGCTATTAAACGCGAAGCAGCTTTTAGCCGGCGGCGTCCCGCCGAATGAAGTCTGCCAATACTGCGGTTTTGGCGATTACGCAAACTTTTACCGCGCATTCCGGGCGGAATACAACCAGACGCCGCGGCAGTATATTCAGTCAGCGAGGGGGAAGTGAGAGATTGCCCGGGAACGGCAGCCCCCCGGGAACTCGCTTTCTTTTGGCAGCAAAAGAAAGCTCGCAAAGAAAACTGCCGCTGTTTCGACGCAGCGGACCCGCGACTTGGGGGCTGCACGCCCCCAAGACCCCCAAAGCGGAAGTCGGAAGGGGCGGGGGCTAAACGGACGCAGTATTACTGTCCGTTCTTAACGCCCCCGCCCCTTCCTCCACTTTTGAGTCGGTGTTCCCCCGAACCCCCGTTGCCGGAAACAGCAGTCCGTAGGGGCCGGGCATGCCCGGCCCGCAGCCTTGCCATTGCCGCCCCTTTATCTTTTGCATCGTAGGGAGGGGTCTTGACCCCTCCGCGGGGCGTCGAGGACGTCGCCCCCTACATCCTTGGCCGCGAACCTTCCGCCAACCGTAGGGGCGGGCTGCCGCCCTCCCTCGCCCCTCTCGTCCGCCACCCGTCCACGCCACCCCGTAGGGGCCGGGCATGCCCGGCCCGCAGCCTTACGTCAGCTCCCGGTTTCGTTTTGCATCCCCTTTATCTTTTACATCGTAGGGAGGGGTTGCGGGGTTGCGAACAGGGGCCACGGTTGAGCGGAGCGAAACCGGGGTGTGAGCAATGTTTGCCCCTGCGGGGCAAACAACCGCACGAGCGTGTTTGCGAAGCAAACTGGCGGCGCTCGTTGTGCGCCGCCAAGCGTTGACCCCTCCGCCGCTTCACGCCAAATCCCGTCAATGTTCCGCCCGCAGGGAAAAATTCATCCCCCGCCGTCCACCTCCCACCGCCGCGATCCTACCCACAAAACAGCCAGCCCCTTCCGAATCCAACTTCGGAAGGGGCTGGCTTACTGACCTTTATACCTTATTATAATAGGGAGATATTTACTCTACGTCCTGCAGCGCGGCGTAATCCTGTTCGCCGGTGCGGACCTTCACGACCTTTGCTACATTGTAGACAAAGATTTTGCCGTCGCCGATGTGGCCGGTGTACAGGGCCTTCGTGGCCGTGTCGATGATCTTATCCACGGGAATCTTGCTCACGACGACCTCGACCTTGACCTTCGGCAGGAGCGTGGCGTCAACCTCGGCGCCGCGGTACTTCTCGCCGCTGCCCTTCTGCAGGCCGCAGCCCATGACCTGGGTCACCGTCATGCCGGTAACGCCAATGTCGTTCAGCGCCTTCTTCAGGGTCTCAAACTTGGCCAGCTGCACGATGATGGAAACCTTGTGCATGCCGGAATCCAGCCCGGCGGGCAGCGGGGCGTCCTTGACGACCTTGACCGCAGCGGCGATCTTCTCGGGGCTGGCCTTGGTGATGTCGTCCTCGCCCAGATCGGTGTTCTCGTTTACGTCCAGCTCGGCGTAGGTCGGATCATTGATGGCGAAGCCTGCATAGGCGCTGGTCAGGCCGTGCTCGTGGTAATCCAGACCGTCGATCTCCTCCTTCTCGGAGACGCGCAGGCCGATGGTCTTTTTGATGACCGTGAAGATGATGAACATCGTGGCCAGCACCCAGGCCGCCACGCTGACAATGCCCAGCAGCTGGATGCCCAGCTTGGTAAAGCCGCCGCCGTAGAACAGGCCGCCCTCGGTGGCAAACAGGCCGACGGCGATGGTGCCCCACGCACCATTCATGCAGTGCACCGAGACAGCGCCGACGGGGTCATCGATCTTGGCAACGTTGTCGAAGAACTCAACCGAGAAGATGCAGAGCACACCGGCGACGATGCCGATGATGGCCGCGCCGAACGGGTCAACGACGTCGCAGCCCGCGGTGATGGCGACCAGACCGGCCAGCGCACCGTTGAAGGTCAGGGAGACATCGGGCTTGCCGTAGCGCACCCAGGAGACGATCAGCGCCGCAACGGTAGCCAGCGCGGCGGCCAGGTTGGTGTTGAAGCAGATCAGACCTGCGGAAACCATCGTGTCATCGCCGGTCATGCTGACGGTGGAGCCGCCGTTGAAGCCGAACCAGCAGAACCATAGGATGAAAACGCCCAGAGCCATCGCGGTCAGGTTGTGGCCGGGGATCGCGCGGGCCTTACCGGCCTTGTTGTATTTGCCGATGCGGGGGCCGAGCATCCAAGCACCCAGGCAGGCCGTGACGCCGCCGACGAAGTGAACTGCGGCGGAGCCGGCAAAATCATGGAAGCCGAGCTGTGCCAGCCAGCCGCCGCCCCAGATCCAGTGGCCGGAGATGGGGTAGACGATCAGGCTGATGGCGGCGGAGTAGCAGCAGTAGGCGCTGAACTTCGTGCGCTCGGCCATCGAGCCGGAGACGATGGTCGCGGCAGTGGCGCAGAACACAGTCTGGAACACCGCGTAGACCCAGACCGGCAGCGTGCCGAAGTCATAGCTGCCGCGGATGAACGGATCAAACCCGCCGATGAGCGCACCGGAACCGGCAAACATGATGCCGAAGCCGACGAGCCAGTAGCACGGCGTACCGATACAAAAATCCATCATATTCTTCATCAGAATATTGCCGGTATTTTTGGCACGGGTCAGGCCAGCCTCGCACAAGGCAAAGCCCGCTTGCATGAAGAACACCAGAAACGCTGCAACCAGTGTCCATGTAACGTCTGCGGAATTGTACATAGAACAGAACCCCTCTCTTACTTTTCAAAACAGAAAGGCGCCGGACAGAATCACACTGTCCGGCGCCTTTGCCGTTCTTTCGTTGCGCTTATGCTATCACAGAGTTGCGGCCTAGTCAAGAGGGCGGGGACATATTCTGTTCATATTTGTAGAAAATGCTGTACAACCAGCCGAAAATACCGCTGAAAAATTGTGCATCCTGTAGGGGCCGGGCATGCCCGGCCCGCAGCTTACCGCCATATCCTTTTTACGATTCAATCCGTAGGGGAGGGATTTATCCCTCCCGCACACCTTCCCACCGCCGCAAACGGCCACGGCGGCCAGAGGGCTGGCCGCCCTACACCCCCACATCAAACCCGTGCGTAGGGCGGGGTGCCCTCACCCCGCCGAAACCTGCCGCCCCCTACATGCACCATCTGTACATTTCCCTAAATTTATTCATTTTTTTGTAAAAAAATCTACCCAAAAAATTTTCTTTGTGCTATAATATCATCAAATAGCCCTTTATCGGGGGCTGCTACCATTCAAAGGAGGATCATCCATGCCCAACCTAGCTCTTCTTGCCCTTGAAGCCAGTGACGGTACCGTTGTGCTGACCAGCATCACACTGGTTTTCGCGATGCTGGTGGCCCTGTGCCTCATCATCACGCTGGAAGGCAAGATCTTCGACAACATCAACAATAAGAAGAACGGCAAGCCTGCCGCGCCGAAGGCCCCCGCGGCCAAGGTTGCTCCTGCCCCCGCTGCTAAGCCCGCCGCCCCTGCGGCCAAGGCTGACAACGGCTCCATTCCCGGCGAGATCATCGCCGCGATCTCCGCTGCCGTGGCCACGGTCTGCGGCGGCAATGCCGTCATTCGCGGCATCAAGCGCGTTTCCAAGCCTGCCGCCGGTTCCCGCCGCGGTGCCTGGGGCGACGCCGGTGTGCGTGAGCACACGACGCCCTTTATGTAAGGAGGTACGGAAATGGGTGCTATTTTTACCAATATTGCAGAGATTTTTGCCAAGTCCGGCTGGGCACAGATCTTCTTCACCGAGGGCGGCTGGAAGTACGCCGTCATGCTGGCAGTGGCCTGCGTGCTGCTGTATCTGGCCATCGTCAAGCAGTTTGAGCCTCTGCTGCTGCTGCCCATCGGCTTCGGTATGCTGATGACCAACCTGCCCCTCGACGGCATCTTCCACATGGACATCTTCATCAACTCCACCAACCACATCGACTGGGCGCTGCTCGGCTCGTCCGGCGGCATGGTCGACTATATCTACTTAGGCGTTAAGCTGGGCATCTACCCGCCGCTGATCTTCCTCGGCATCGGCACGATGACCGACTTTGAGCCGCTGATCGCCCGCCCGTCCAGCCTGCTGCTGGGCGCTGCCGCGCAGCTGGGCATCTTCTTCACCTTCGTCGGCGCTAAGATCCTGGGCTTTACGAACCAGGAGGCCGGTGCTATCGGCATCATCGGCGGCGCGGACGGCCCCACCGCTATCTACGTCACCACCAAGCTGGCCCCGCACCTGCTGGGTTCCATCGCGGTTGCCGCGTACTGCTACATGGCGCTGGTGCCGGTCATCCAGCCGCCCATCATGAAGGTTCTGACTACTGAAAAAGAGCGTCAGATCGTCATGACGGCCCCCCGCCGTGTCTCCAAGACCGAGAAGATCCTGTTCCCCATCATCGTCACCATCATCGTTGCTTTGACCCTGCCTGACGCCGCCATTCTGGTCGGCTGCCTGATGATGGGCAACCTGATGAAGGAGTCCGGCGTTGTTGAGCGTATCACCAAGACCGCCGGCAATGAGCTGATGAACATCATCACGATCTTCCTCGGCTTCTCCGTCGGCTGCACCACCAACGCCGCCACCTTCCTGAACATCCAGACCGTTGAGATCATCGTTCTGGGCATCGTCGCCTTCGGTGTCGGCACCGCCGGCGGTGTTCTCCTGGGCAAGGTCATGTGCGTTGTCACCCACGGCAAGATCAACCCGCTCATCGGCTCCGCCGGTGTTTCCGCCGTTCCCATGGCCGCCCGTGTTTCCCAGAAGGTCGGCCAGGAGTACAACCCCCGCAACTACCTGCTCATGCACGCCATGGGCCCCAACGTTGCCGGTGTTATCGGCTCCGCCGTTGCCGCTGGTATCCTGATCAATATGTTCGGCTGATAAAGCAAATTGAAGCGCCCCCGCGTGGCAGAAGCCACGCGGGGGCGCTTTTTATTAAAGGCCCCCTTGTCAAAGGGGGCTGTCCGCGAAGCGGACTGGGGGATTTCGACGGGCTTTGCCGGATAAGCCGTCATACCCGCAGGCGGCCGGGAATCCCTCCGCCTCGCTTGCGCTCGGCACCTCCCTTTGACAAGGGAGGCTTTTTTCTCGCGGGCTTCGCCCGCGCAACAAGCCGCCCCTTACAGGGGAGGTGGCCGAGCGTCAGCGATGGCCGGAGGGGCTTTACCGCGTTCACTCCACCTCAAACCTCTCCCCGTCGATCTCGACCCATGCCACGGCCTCGGGGTCAATCAAGTTGTAGGTGTTCACCCGTAGAGCGCTCTGACCGGAATATTTGCTCACGCGGCCATAAAAACCCTGGTAAAATTCCCCGTCCCAGCCGTAGGTCAACTCGGTGCCGTCGGCGCGGAACAGCTTCACGCGGGACTGCACATCGTATCGCGAGGTCCCGCCCAGCGGCAGACTGCCGTGGTTCTTGCCGATGACGCTGACCGCCAGCGGTTCAATACGAACCTCTTCAATGTCAAACGTTGCGTCGGGATATTGCTCGGCTTCTTCCTCGGTCATATCATAATGGAACCAGTGCCCTCCCTTCAGCGCGATGGTTTTCTTTACGTTTAGCGTCACGGCTTCAGCCATGTCTGGCAGCATGACCTTAACATGTGCAGAGGCCTTGTGATTTGTCAAATCGCAGATATACAGCGTTCGCGTGTCGGTGGCCGTCTGGGTCAACGGAATATCCACATAGCAGGAGAGAACGTCGCCTTCGCTGACCGCATTGCGCGTTGCCCACGACCCAATAGCGTACCCGTAACACGGCCCTACCTGTGCGTTGCTTGCAATATAGAGCCGCTTGTCGCCGCTGTTGTCCGCTGCACGCAGGTAAAACGCGCCGGTGTCCCACACCAAATCGTTTGGCTCCATCCCCTTGGCATTGTCCACATCGTACAGCACCCGCAGCGTGTTCTTGTCGCGCAGCAGCGCCTTTACACTGACCGTGTGGCCGTTGATCTCGGCGGTCAGCGGTTCGTCCAGCACCTCGCCGTATTTCTGCACCAGTGCGTTCGTCTCGTTGGCGGCGCTCATGGGGTGGAAAAGCCCCAGCACCACCGCGCCCGCGGCCACTAGGCAGAGTGCTGCCGCCGCGGCTGCCAGCCGCCAGCCGCGCAAAACATGCACCCTTGGGCGGCGGGCCAGCACTTTTTGGCGCAATGCCGCGGTTTCCTCCGCCGTCAGAGCATCTGCCAGCGGCGGGTGGTCGTTCATCCAGCGTTCCAGTTCGGTCATAGGTCAGCCCTCCTTCAATAGCTTTTGCAGTGCCAGCCGTGCGCGGTGCAGCCGGGTGCGCACCGTGGCGGCAGGCATATTGAAATGTACGCCCAGCTGGGCCGCGGTCTCGCCATACACGTACCTGCGCAGAAAAAGCTCCCCGTCGGGCGGCGGCAGCGCCATGATCTGCGCCATCAGCTCGCGGGTTTCCAGCTCGCTTTCCAGCGCAACGGCCAGCTCGGCGTCGTCGCGGTCATCCAGCGGCAGCGTCTCGCCCCGGCGCAGCAGCGCACGGTAGCGGTCAATGGCGCACTGCCGCGCCGTCCGCACCACCAGCCGCCGCCGATGGGTCTCGTCTGCGGGCAGGTGTGCCCCGCGCCAGAGCTTGTAAAATGTGTCGGCCTCGGCCTCCTCGGCGTCCTGCGGGTGGCCGGGCAGAATGGCCCGGCAGACGGACCGCACTGCGCCGCCGTAGTCCCGCAGCAGGGTATCCAACTCGTGCTCTGTCATGGGCGTCGCCCCCTTTCATAAAGATTATACGACAAAAACGGGCGGGGTGTTTCAACTTTTTTGGCTTCTCCCTCGGGAGAAGCTGCCGCCCGCAGGCGGCTGATGAGGGCAAAGCTTCCGTCGCATCCCACAAACGGGAGACCACCGCAAACCCGCCCCTCATCCGCCCTCGGCCGGGGCATCGGGCACCTTCAGTCTCCGCGCTAAAAGCCGCCTCTCCGGCGGTTGCGCTCCGACACGCGCCTGCGGGCGCAGCCCCACGGGGGAAGGCTTCCGCACCGCCCCTTTACCGCCCGCCCGATTTGTGCTATAATACGCTTGATAATGGGGAAGTATTGGAAAAGAGGTGCATACATGCTGAAAGTAACCCTGCTGGGCACGGGCGGCACGCAGCCGCTGCCGGACCGCGCACTGGCCGCCGCCGCGGTCACGGTGGGCGGGCGCAGCGTGCTGCTGGACTGCGGCGAGGGCACGCAGGTCGGCCTGCGGCGGTACGGCGTCAGCGCGTATCGGCTTTCGGCGGTGCTGCTGACCCACTACCACGGCGACCACATTCTGGGCCTGCCCGGTCTTTTGCAGACCATGGGCAGCCTGAACCGCACCGAGCCGCTGACGATCTACGGCCCCAAGGGCATCGAGCCTGTGGCGCAGGCCGTCACGGCGCTGACCGGGCCGCAGGCGTACCCGGTGCGCTGGCAGGTCGCAGAGGGACCATTCCACATAGACACGCTGAAAATCACCCCGTTCCCGCTGACCCACCGCGTACCCTGCTGCGGCTATCTGCTTGCGCTGGCCCGCGCCGGGCGGTTCGACCCTGCAAGGGCGCGGGCCGCGGGCATCCCGATGCCCTACTGGAAAACGCTGCAAAGGGGCGAGGCCGTCGGCGGCTGCACGCCGGAGCAGGTGCTGGGTGCGCCGCGCCGCGGGCTGAAGGTGGTCTACGCCACCGACACCCGCCCCTGCGCCGCGCTGGAGGCCGCCGCCCGGGACGCCGACCTGCTCTGCATGGACGCGACCTACGCCGACGACGCCGACCTGCCCAAGGCGGAGCTGTACGGCCACGCCACCTGCCGGGAGACCGGCGCACTGGCCGCCGCGGCCAACGTGCGCCGCCTCTGGCTGACCCACTACAGCGCCGCCGTGACCGACCCCGCGCCGGGCCTGGCCGCCGCGCGCACCGCGTACCCCGCCGCCGTGGCCGGGTATGACGGCCTGACCGAAGAACTGGAATTTGACAGAGAGCTATGACCGAGAAACGAAAAAATCTGCTGTTTATCGCTATAATTCTGGCGCTGGCCGCGGTGCTGTGGCTGGCCGCCCACCACGGCGGCACGGGCCGCACGGCGGTGCTGCGCTACGGTGACCCACAGGTCGAGCAGCGCATTGATCTGCGTAAAAACGCCGAATATGACATTGACACCGGCCTGTACACGATCCACCTGCGGGTGGAAAACGGCGGCATCGCCTTTGTAGACAGCCCCTGCCCCGACCACCTGTGCGAGGGCTTCGGCACCCTGAAAAACGAGGGCGACTGGGCCGCGTGCATGCCGGCGAAGGCAAGCTTGACGATAGAATAAGAAAAAATAAAAGATAATAGATAAAAGATAAAAACAAAATCCGTAGGGGCGGATTCCATATCCGCCCGTCAACAGGCAGACGACCAGCGGGCGCATATAGAATGCGCCCCTACGGCGGCATATGTTTAACAAAAGGAGTTCCCATGAATCCAACCTTCAAGCAAGTAACCAAGACCCGCTACGTCCAGCTGGTTTCCGAGCTGGCGCAGGAGATTTTCGTCCAGCATTACACCAAGCTGACGCCCAAGGTCGCCGCTGCACTGGCCGATAAGTACCAGAGCGACATCCTGACCGACGACGAGATCCACAGCGGCGTCATCAACTACTTCTTAATTTACCTCGGCACCGAGCCGGTGGGCTATTTCGCGCTCGACCTCGGCCCCGCGGGTGCCATGTGCCTGAGCCGCCTTTTCTTAAAGGAAAAGGCCCGCGGGCAGGGTATTGGCCGCAGCATCGTGGCTTATGCGCAGAAGCTGGCCGAGGGCGATGGCCGCAGCCGCCTGTATATGCGGGTGTGGGCACGCGACCTGAAGGCCGAGGGCTTTGCCAAAAAGTGCCGCTTCCGCAAGGCCGAGACAGCCCCCGTGGAGGTCCTGCCCGGCACCACGCTGGACATTACGACCTGGGAGAAGCTGTGGCGGTAAAAGCAAAATCTGGAGATACACCATGAAATTTCTGCACCTTGCAGACCTGCACCTGGGCAAACGGGTCAACGGGTTTGATATGCTGGAGGATCAGCGGTTCATCCTTGAACAAATTCTGACCCTCTGTGAAAAACACGGCGTCGAGGCCGTCGTCATCGCGGGCGACATCTACGACACGCCGGTGCCGCCCGCCGCGGCCTGCACGCTGCTGGACTGGTTCCTGACCCAGCTGGCCGCACGCCGTATTCCGGTGCTGGCCGTCTCCGGCAACCACGACAGCGCCGAGCGGCTCGACTTTGCCAGCAGTCTGCTGGCCGAACAAAACGTACACATTGCCGGGCGTTTCACCGGCTGCCCCAAGCAGGTCGTGCTCAATGACCGCCACGGCCCCATCGAGTTCACGCTGCTGCCCTTTGTGCGGGCGGCCACGGTGCGCCACTACCTGCCCGACGCCGACATCACCGACTACGACTCCGCCGTCGGCGCGGCGCTGGCCGTCTGTGAGCCCGCCGCCCCGCGCCGGGTGCTCGTCGCCCACCAGATGGTGGTCTCCGGCGTCTGCCCGCCGCAGCTCTCCGGCAGCGAGACCGCGCCCCTGACCGTCGGCACGGTGGATTCCATCGATGCAGCGCGGTTTGCGGGCTTCTGCTATGCGGCGCTCGGCCATATCCACCGCGCCCAGCGCGTCGGCATCGACGCCGTGCGCTACGCGGGTGCGCCGCTCTGCTACCATCTGGACGAGTGCGGGATGCAGAAATCCGTCACCCTCGTGCGGGTCGGCAAGCGCGGCGTGGAAAAAATCGAGCAGCTGCCGCTGACGCCCCGCCGCGCCATGCGCCACCTGACCGGCCCGCTGGCCCGGCTGACCGCCCGGCCAACCGACACCGAGGACTATATCTGGGCGACCCTGACCGACCCGACGCCGCTGCCCGACGCCATGGCGCAGCTGCGCGCCGCCTATCCCAACGCCATGCGGCTCGACTACCTGCCCCAAGGTGAGGTCGCGCACCCGCTGGACATGACCCAGGCCGTGCGCGGCAAGCCCTTTGTCGAGCTGTTCCAGGACTTTTTCACCAAGATGAACGGACGCCCCCTGACAGTGGAGGAGACCGTGGCTGTGAAAAGATTGCGCGAGGAGGCGTCAAAAAGCGAATGAAACCCCAAAAGCTGATCCTGACCGCCTTCGGCCCCTACGCGGGCCGCACCGAGCTGGACTTCTCGGCGTTCGGCGGCAGCGGACTGTTTCTGATCGGCGGCGACACCGGCGCGGGCAAGACCGCCCTGTTTGACGCCATCACGTTTGCGCTCTACGGCGAGACCTCCGGTGAGAACAGAAAAACCACGATGCTGCGCAGTGATTTCGCTGCCCCCGACGCCGAGACGAGCGTCGAGCTGGCGTTTACCCACCGCGGGCGCAGCTACACCGTGCGCCGCTGGCCCGACCAGCAGCGCGCCGCCAAGCGCGGCACCGGCATGGTCAAGGTGCCCGCCAAGGCCGAGCTGATCCGTGAGCCGGACGAGCCGGTCAGCGGTGCGTCAGCCGTGACCGACGCCGTGGTCAAGCTGCTGGGCATCGACGCCAAACAGTTTGCTCAGGTGTCGATGCTGGCGCAGAACGACTTTACCCGGCTGCTCAACGCGCCGTCCGCGGACCGCGCCGCCATCCTGCGCCGCATTTTTGACACCGCCGACCACCAGCGCCTGGGTCAGGCCGCCGTCGAGCACGCCCGTAAGGCCGACGAGGAATGTAAGCGTCTGGACGATGTACTTTTGATGCACGTCGGCACGCTGATTGGTGACGGCGCCGACGAGGAGACCGCCGCCGACCTGGCCGAAATGCAGGCCGAGCGCGACCCGTTTGCCGCAGGGGCTGCCGCCGAGCTGGGCAGGCTGCTGCTGGAGGCCGACGACGCCAACGAAAAACGACAGACCAGCGTTATGAACGAGCTGGACGAGAAGATCGCCCGCGGTGACGCCGGCCTGAAAATTGCCGAGGAACGCGCCGCCCGCCGCCGCCAGCTGGCCGGGCTGGTGGCCGAGGAGCAACGCGCCGCCGATGTGGAGCACCAGACCGACCTCATTATGACCGATCTGGAAAAGCGCACGGCGAACGTGAAGGAGAATATTGCCAAAAACGAGGCGGACCGCGCCGCGCTGAGCCAGGCCGAGGCCGACCTGCTCAAGACCGACCACCGCATTGAGCTGGCCGAGGGGCTTTCCGCCGACTGCAGGCAGCTCTTGCAAAATCTGGCGGACGCCGACAAGGCCGACGAGGACGCCGCCGCGCGTCAGGCAGAGTATGTGGCCGCACAGGCTGCACTGGACAGCGCCGAGGAAGAATACAGCACGATGCAGCGCCAATTAAACGCCAACCGCGCGGGCCTGCTGGCCAAGGACCTGCAAAAGGGTAAGCCCTGCCCGGTCTGCGGCTCCACCAAGCACCCGAAGATCGCCGCGCTGCCCAAGGACCACATCACCGAAAAGCAGCTGGAGGAGCGGGAGAAGGCACTGACGGCCCAGCGCCGCAGCACTGCCGCGGCCAGCCGCACCGCCGGTGATGCCGCCGCCCACGCGCATGAGCTGCGGGCGGCTTTGCAGCGGGACGCGGATGGATTTTTCGCGCGCCGCGGGGACCGTTACACCGGCAAGCCCGCCGCCGAGCTGACGCCCGACGAGCTGAAAATCGCACTGACCGCCCAGCAGACCAGCCTGACCGAGGGTCTGCGCGGCCTGCAGGCCGACCACCTGAAGCTGAAACAAAAGACGGACCGCGCCCGCAGCCTGGCCAAGCAGGCCGACCTTTTGAACGGCCAGCTGGCCGACCTGGAAAAGCAGCGCTTTGCGGCCACCCGCCGCGCCGCCAACGCCAAGGCCGGGCACGCTGCCGCCAGCGCCCGCGTGCAGCAGATGCGCGAGACGATGCCCAAGCGCGACAACCCCGACGCACTGACCCAGCTGCAGGATGCGCTGGCCCGCCTGCGCCGGGACCGCGCTGCCGCCATGGCCGCCCGGGACGCCGCCGTGCACCGTCTGCACACGAACCGCGCCGCCATCGACGCGCTGCAAAAGACGATGCGGGAGAGCGCCGCCGCCCGCGAGAAGCGCGCCATGTGGGACAATCTGTCCAAAACGATCAACGGCAATTTGACCGGAAAAATCAAGCTTCCGTTTGAACAGTACGTACAGGCGTTCTATTTTGATGGCGTGGTCGAAGCCGCAAACCTGCGCTTCACCCGCATGACCGACGGCCAGTACCGATTGCTGCGCCGCAAGAGCGAGGCCGTCGGCGGCAAGACCGCGCTGGACCTCGACGTGTTCGACGCCTACACCGGCAAGACCCGCCCCGTGGGCAGTCTGTCCGGCGGCGAGAGCTTCATGGCCGCGCTGAGCCTGGCACTGGGCATCAGCGACACGATCCAGCAGAACGCGGGCGGCGTCGTCATCGAGACGCTGTTCATCGACGAGGGCTTCGGCTCGCTGGACTCCGACAGTCTGGAAAAGGCCGTGGACACGCTGGCCGGGCTGGCCGGGGGCGATAAGCTCATCGGCGTCATCTCCCACGTCGAGGCGCTGCAGGACCGCCTGACGAGACAGATCCACGTGACCAAAACGCGGGCGGGCAGTAAGGCGGAAATTGAGATTTCGTAAAGGCTCCCCTTTGAAGGGAGCTCCGCCCGCAGGCGGTGAGGGGTGGCCGGGTGTAGACCTGTAAAGTGTGTGTCTCCCGCCCACCCCTCCGCCCCGCGGGCACCTCCCCTCAGAGGGGAGGCTTTTTAGCTTGCACTTATTTATAAAAAGTATAAAAATATGACAAAATCAACGCTGCAACAACAATTGGAAACCCTATCCGCGGCGCGTTACCCGCTGCACATGCCCGGGCATAAACGGCGGGTGCCGCCCGCACCGGGGCTGGGCTGCTATGCCTGGGACCTGACCGAGATCGACGGCGCGGACGACCTGCACGACGCGGACGGCATTCTGGCCGACGCCATGGCCCGCACGGCGGCGCTGTACGGCGCGCGGCGGTGCTGGTACCTCGTCGGCGGGTCCACCGTCGGCCTGCTGGCGGGCATCCGCGCACTGGCACCGTTCGGCAGCACGGTCATTGCGGCGCGCAACTGCCACAAGGCCGTCTACCACGCGATTGAGCTGGGGCAGCTGACGGCCCGCTGGCTCACGCCGCCCGTGGACCCGCAGTTTGGCATCTACGGCAGTGTGCGCCCCGCCGATGTGGCCGCCGCGCTGGACGCTGCGCCCGACGCCCGCTGCGTGATCCTGACCAGCCCGACGTATGAGGGTGTTTTGAGCGATATACGTACTATCGCGGAAATCTGCCACGCCCGCGGCGTGCCGCTGCTGGTGGACGAGGCCCACGGTGCGCACTACCTGCCTTTTGCCGCCCGGTACGGCTGGCGCGGCGGGGCCGTAGCCGCAGGGGCCGATCTGGTCGTCCAGAGCGCCCACAAGACGCTGCCCAGCCTGACCCAGACCGCGTTTTTACAGCTGAACGGCGATCTGGCCGACCCTGCCGAGGTCGAGCGCCAGCTGGACGTGTTCGAGACGAGCTCACCGAGTTACCCGCTCATGGTCAGTCTGGACGGCTGCACCCGCTGGCTGGCCGACGAGGGAGAGGCCGCCTTTGCCGCGTGGCGCACCCGGCTGGATGCCTTTGACGCGGCGGTGCGGGATCTGAAAAATACAAAAATACTGTGCTGCGGCGCGGACGCACTGACGGCGCATCCTGACTTTTTTGCGCATGACAGCGGCAAAATTTTGCTGCAAATCGGCGCGGCGGGGGCGGCGTACCTGCGGGCCGACGGCTTTGAGCCCGAGATGGTCTGCGGCCCGAACGTGCTGGCCATGACCAGCCCCTGCGACGATGCCGACGCGCTGGAACGGCTGGCCGATGTGCTGCACGCCTGGGACAAAACGGCGGCCCCGCCCGCGGCTCCGCGGCATATTCTGCCCGCCCCCGGCGCGGCCCGCTGCACGATTGCCGAGGCGCTGCTGCGCCCCGCGCGGGCCGTAAGGATGCGGGACGCGGTGGGGGAGACCGCCGCGGAGTATCTCTGGGCCTATCCCCCCGGCGTGCCGCTGGTGGCACCGGGCGAGGAAGTGACGGCAGAGCTGGTGACGGCCTGCCGTGCATTGGAGCAGGCCGGAACCGCGCTGAAGCATACGGGCGGCAGCGGGGCGGAGGAGATTGCGGTTTTGTAATTTGTAAAGGGAGGCAGCGGCACGGCCCGTCGGAACCCTTCCGGCCTGCGCTGCGCGCGGCCACCTCCCCTGATGGGGAGGCTTTATTCGGGCATGCGCCCGCGAAAGGCTCCCCATCAGGGGAGCTGGCCGCGAAGCTGGCCTGAGGGGTTCCGACGGGCCTCCCGCTGTCTGTTGTTTTCCCTCCGCCCCCTATTGACAAACTACGGATTTCCGTGTACAATAATAATAATTCTAAAATGTATAAAGGGGTGACTGTTTTATGAAGCACATCCAGACTCTCGAGACCCGCGACATGGCTAAGAGCCTGCTGAACGGCGGCTGCGGCGAGTGCCAGACTTCTTGCCAGAGCGCCTGCAAGACCAGCTGCGGCATTGCCAACCAGCCTTGCGAGAAGACCGACAAGTAATTTTTGCTGGCTTTGATGCCGGGATGCCGTGTGGCAGCCCGGCATTTTCTATGATACAAAGGGTGCGGCGGGCGCATATAGAATGCGCCCCTACAAGGGGAATGCCGTAGGGGCGGATTCCATATCCGCCCGTGGCTGTCCGCCGCATTGCACCATAACAAAACGGAGAAAACCATGATCCATCAATACAAATTAAGCGGTTACAACATTGTGCTGGATGTCTACAGCGGCAGCGTGCATGCGGTGGATGACGTTGCCTATGACGCCATCGCCCTGATCGACCAAGGCAGCAGCCGGGAGCAGGCTGCTGCAGCCCTTGCCAAAAAGTACGCGGACCGCGCCGATGTGACCGCCGCCGACATCAGCGACGTGCTCGACGACATCGACGAGCTGACCGCCGCGGGCCAGCTGTTTGCGCCCGATGCCTACGCCGACCACGCCTTTGACTTCAAAAACCGCTCCAACGTTGTCAAGGCGCTCTGCCTGCACGTCGCCCACACCTGCAACCTGAATTGCAGCTACTGCTTTGCCGCGCAGGGCAAGTTCCACGGCGAGGCCGGTCTCATGAGCTTCGAGACCGGCAAGCGCGCGCTGGATTTCCTCATCGAAAACTCCGGCACCCGCCGCAACCTCGAGGTCGATTTCTTCGGCGGCGAACCGCTGATGAACTTTGAGGTCTGCAAGCAGCTGGTTGCCTATGCACGCAGCATCGAGAAAAAGTACAACAAAAACTTCCGCTTCACGATGACGACCAACGGCATCGGCATCACGGACGAGGTCATCGACTGGTGCAATAAAGAATGCCACAACGTTGTTTTGTCGCTGGATGGCCGCAAGGAGGTCAATGACCGCTTCCGCGTCGACCTCGCGGGCAACGGCAGCTATGACCGCATCGTGCCCAAGTTCCAGAAGCTCGTCAAGGCGCGCGGCGGCCAGGGCTACTATATGCGCGGCACGTTTACGCATCACAACGTTGATTTTACGAAAGACCTGTTCCACATGGCCGACGACCTCGGCTTTACCGAGCTGTCCATGGAGCCGGTTGTCGCCCCGCCGGACTCCCCCGAGGCCCTGACCGAGGAGGACCTGCCCAAGCTGTTCGACCAGTATGAGCTGCTGGCCAACGACATGCTGCGCCGCCAGAAGGCCGGCAAGCCGATCACGTTCTATCATTATATTTTGGACCTCAAGCACGGCCCCTGCATCTACAAACGTATTTCGGGCTGCGGCTCCGGCACCGAGTACATGGCCGTGACCCCCTGGGGCGACCTGTACCCCTGCCACCAGTTTGCCGGCGACCCGGCGTACAAGCTGGGCAACGTCTGGGACGGCGTGACCAACACCGCCCTGCGCGACGAGTTCAAGCTGTGCAACGTCTATGCCCGCCCCGACTGCAAGGACTGCTGGGCACGCCTGTACTGCGCGGGCGGCTGCGCAGCCAACGCCCTGCACGCTACCGGCGACATCCACGGCACGTATGAGTACGGCTGCAAGGTGTTCCGCAAGCGGATGGAGTGCGCCCTGATGATGCAGGTCGCCCAGCGCCTTGACCCCGAGCTGGCGAAGAACGCCGTCCGGTTTGAGAGTGACTGCGACGGGTGTGGTGAGGGCAACGACGGCGCGTGCGAGAAATAAATAGCCATTGAGTATGCCGCTCTGTAGGGGCCGGGCATGCCCGGCCCGCAGCTTACCGGCAAGCACCTGCTTGCGGCTTATGTTGCGGGCCGGACAGTCCGGCCCCTACCGCGTCGCAATGGCAAACGGCAGCTGCGGAGGGGTCAAGACCCCTCCCTACAGATCGGGGTCCACGGGTGCTTTGTAGGGAACGGTCTTGACCGTTCCGGGGACGTGTGCCGTTATTGCATGGTAAAACATTGTTGATGCGTAGGGGCCGGACGTGTCCGGCCCCTACCGCGTCACAATGGCAAACGGCAGCTGCGGAGGGGTCAAGACCCCTCCCTACAGATCGGGGTCCACGGGTGCTTTGTAGGGAACGGTCTTGACCGTTCCGGGGACATGTGCCGTTATTGCATGGTAAAACATTGTTGAGGCGTAGGGGCCGGGCATGCCCGGCCCGCAGCTTACCGGCAAGCACCTGCTTTCCGGTTTATGTTGCGGGCCGGACATGTCCGGCCCCTACAGGAATATAAAAGATAAACACCTGTCAGCTGTTTATCTGCCAATCGCCGCGCACTTCTCCTTCAGCCAGACCTTCTCGTCCTCGTTCAGGCGGGGGCTGAGCATCTCGTAGACATGGGCGTGGTAGTCGTTCAGCCAGTTGATCTGGTCGCGGCTCAGCTCGTCCACAAGGACCGGCTCGGTGGAGATGGGCACCAGCGTCAAAGGCACAAAGCCCAGCCAGTGGCCGTACTGGTTCTCGCCCAGGTCGATGCACTCCAGCTCGTTCTCAATGCGGATGCCGACCTCGTCGGTCTCGTAGATGCCCGGCTCGTCGGTGATGGTCATACCGGGCTTAAAAATTACGGGGTTGTTCGGGCGCAGGCTCTGCGGGCCCTCGTGCACGCCGGAGATAAAGCCGACGCCGTGGCCGGTGCCGCAGCGGTAGTTGACCTTGTGCGCCCAGACCGGGCCGCGGGCAAAGGTATCCAGCGCAAAGCCGGTGCAGTAGTCCAGGAACACCGCGCGGGCCATGTCGATGTGGCTCTGCAGCACCCAGGTGTAATAGCGGCGCTCGTTGTCGGTCAGCGGGCCGACGGGGTAGGTGCGGGTGATGTCGGTGGTGCCGCAGTCGTACTGGCCGCCGTTGTCCACCAGCAGGAAGCCGCGCGGCTCGATGACGCTGTTCACGTCGCCCTCGGCGTGGTAGTGCATCATGGCGGCGTTGGCGCCGTAGGCCGCAATCGTGGAGAAGCTGTCCTCAAAGTAGCCGGGCATCTCGGCGCGGCGCTTCTGCAGCATCGTGTCGATGTCGATCTCGGTCAGCTGCTTACCCTCGGCCAGCGCCTTTTCCAGATCCATCTGGAACCGCACCACGGCGACGCCGTCGCGGATATGGCACTCGCGGATGTTCTTCAGCTCGGTCTCGTTCTTGATGCCCTTCAGGGCAAAAATCGGGTCGGCACCGGCCACGGTCTTGTGGGCGGTCAGGGCCTCGTACAGGGCGTAGTTGGTGGCCTTCTCGTCCACCAGGAACACCTCGCCGGCGGGCAGGGCATGGACGGCGTCGATAATTTCCTCGTAGCCGCGCAGCGTCACGCCGCTCTCGGCCAGCGTGGCGGCGTCGGCGTCGGACAGGCGGCCCGGCGCAATAAACAGCGTGCAGGCGTCCATCGTGACCAGCGCGTAGGCGACGGCCAGCGGGGTGCAGGGCAGGTCACGGGCGCGCAGGTTCAGCAGCCAGCCCACGCAGTCCAGACCGGTCACGGCCAGTGCGGTGGCACCGGCCTTCTGCAGTTCGGCACGCACCATGGCGATGCGGTCCGCGGCAGTCGCGCCGGTCTGGGCCGGGGTCAGCAGCTCGCAGGGGGTGTCGGGCAGGGCCGGGCGCTCGCCGGTGGCGTCCCAGATCGGGCTGGTCACGTCCTGACTCTTGAGGGAGGCACCCTTCTTGGCCAATGCGTCGATGTACTCCTTGGCAATCGTGGCGGGCACGCAGCTGCCGTCCAGCAGCAGGGTCTGGCCGTCCGCAAAGTGGCTCCCGAGGTACTCGGCCACGGTGGGCACGCCCGCGGATCCCGCGTGCATGCACTCGATCTCGCTGCCGGCCAGCTGCTTGTCGGCCTGCACGTAGAAGCGGCCATCGCACCACAGGGCGCTGCCGGTTTGGGTCACAACGAGGGTCGAGTTCTCGCCGATGAAGCCGGAGAACCACGGCAGAGCGTTATAATAGCCGGGCAGGTACTCGCTGCAATGGGGGTCGCTGGTCATGATGAGCACGCCGTCCGCGCCCGCCGCTTTGGCAGCGGCACGCAGCGCGGCGATTTTTTCATTGGTAGTCAAAATGGATCGCTCCTTTTTGTGATAGATATTGGGGTTAGGTATATCATACCACGAATGCTGCAAATAATAAATAAGAAATAATAAATAATAAATATTGTGGAGTTTGTGCCCGGGGGCACAAACAAAAATACGGCGCTTTGCAGGAGCCGGGCATGGCGGCATGTATGCCGCCCCTACGGGCCAACCCGCTAACGTCTGCCTACCCGGCGGAGCGGTCAAGACCGCTCCCTACAAAGCACTCGTGAACGATAGCCCGTAGGGAGGGGTCTTGACCCCTCCGAGGCAGTGTCCCATTAGCGCCAGCCCGCGGGATACCTCCGGGCCGGACTTGCCCGGCCCCTACGGGGAGGCGGTAATCCAATAAATTTTGCAAAAAATTCAAAATTTCCCGCGCAAAATGGCGCAAAACCCCTTGACGTGTTTGTTATAATAGTATTAGCAGTTAGTGTAATAGATTGCCAACCAACTGAACATCTGAACACATCTTGAATAGAGGTACCCAACTATGGCTGAAAAGAAAACCAAAATCGACATTTTCTCCGGCTTCCTCGGCGCCGGCAAGACCACCCTTATCAAAAAGCTCATCAAGGAGGCCTTCGCCGGTGAGCAGATCGTCCTGATCGAGAACGAATTCGGCGAGATCGGCATCGACGGCGGCTTCATGCGCGAGGCCGGCATTCAGGTCAATGAGCTGAACTCCGGCTGCATCTGCTGCAGCCTGGTCGGTGATTTCCGCGAGGCACTGAAGAAGGTCGTCGAGACCTACCACCCGGACCGCATCCTCATTGAGCCGTCGGGCGTCGGCAAGCTGTCCGACGTGACCCGCGCCGTCGAGGGCGTCGCCGAGGATCTGCCCGTCATCCTGAACAGCTTTGTCACCGTCGCCGACGTGAACAAGGTCAAGATGTATATGAAGAACTTCGGTGAGTTCTATGACGACCAGGTCAGCCATGCGTCCTGCATCATCCTGAGCCGCACCGGCAACGCCAGTGAGGAAAAGGTCGCTGCCGCCGTCGCCCTGCTGGCCGAGAAGAACCCCACCGCCACCATCGTCACCACCGACTGGACCGTCCTGACCGGCGCACAGATCGTCTCCGTCATGGACGGCAAGCGCGACCTCGTCGCCGAGCTGCTGACCGAGGCCCGCGCCGCCAACGTGGCCCATGCCGACGAGGATGAGCACGAGCACCACCATCATCACCACCACGACCACGATGAGGACGAGCACGACTGCTGCTGCCATCATCATCACGACGAGGACGATGATGAGGACGAGCACGAGCATCACCACCATCACGACCATGATGACGATGACCACGACCACGACTGCTGCCATCACCACGACGACGAGGACGAGCACGAGCATCACCATGAGCACCACTACGACGAGCACGGCGTCTGCTCCTGCGGGCATCATCACCACCACGACCACGACGCCGACGAGGTGTTCACGAGCTGGGGCAAGGAGACGGCCCACAAATACAGCCGTGAGGATCTGGACAAGGCCCTGCACGCGCTGGACGAGGGCGCTTACGGCATGATCCTGCGCGCCAAGGGCATTGTGGACGGCGGCGACACCTGGTACGAGTTCGACATGGTCCCCGGCGAGCACGAGATCCGCCCCTGCGGCCCCGACGTCACCGGCAAGCTCTGCGTCATCGGCTCCCAGCTGAAGGAGCATGAGATCGCGGAATTGTTCCACGTTTGATAAGAATGCCTTCCCCCTTGGGGGAAGGTGCCCGAGGCCCCGCCCGAGGGCGGATGAGGGGCGAGCCTGCCGCAGCAGCCCACGAATGACAGGCTGCGATTAACTCTCCCCTCATCAGTCCGCTTCGCGGACAGCTTCTCCCCCGGGGGGAGAAGCCTTTGACTGCTACTAACCGAAAGGACGTCCCCTATGCCTAAACAAATCCCCGTATATCTCTTCGTCGGCCAGCTGGAGAGCGGCAAGACGAAATTCATTCAGGAAACGATGGAGGACCCCAACTTCGACTCCGGCGACAAGACTCTGCTGCTGGTCTGCGAGGAGGGCGAGATAGAGTACGACCCGTCCAAGTTCGCCTTCGGCGGCGTGCACGTTGCCCAGATCGAGGATAAGAGCGAGCTGACCGCCGAGAACCTGACCGCGCTCGAAAAGAAGTCCGGCTGCGGCCGCGTCATCATAGAGTACAATGGTATGTGGCTCATTCAGGACCTGTACGACGCCCTGCCCGACAACTGGCTCGTATACCAGTGCCTGGCCACCGCCGACGGTACGACCATCAAGACCTACGCGGGCGACAGCGCCATGCGCAGCCTGCTGCTGGACAAGCTGCGCGGCAGTGAGCTGCTGGTCGTCAACCGCGCCGAGGCTGTCAACGACGACGAGAGCCGCCAGCTCATCCACAAGTTGGTGCGCCAGGCCAGCCGCCGCTGCGACATCGCCTACGAGTTCAAGGACGGCAGCGTCGCCTATGACGACATCCCCGACCCGCTGCCCTTCGACGTGGACGCGCCGGTCATTGAGATCCCCGAGGAGTTCTTCGGTATATGGTACATGGACTGCATGGACGACCCGAAGAAATATGACGGCAAGACGGTCAAATATCTGGCGCAGGTCTGCCAGACCCCCCAGGCCGGAAAGGGCGCGTTTGTGCCCGGACGCTTTGCCATGACCTGCTGCGTGCAGGACATCCAGTTTGTGGGTATGCCCTGCAAGTACGACGATTACAAGTCGCTGGAGCAGCGCAGCTGGATCAACATTACGGCCAAGGTCAACGTCAAGTACCACCCCATCTACAAGGGCCAGACCCCCGATTCCACCGGCCCTGTCCTGACCGCCATCTCCGTCGAGCCGGGCGAAAAGCCCGCGCAGGACGTGGTGATGTTCAGCTGATAATGCAATAGAAAAGCACCTGCCTTTTACACGAAGGCAGGTGCTTTTTTGTAGAGCTGTAGGGGCCGGACATGTCCGGCCCGGCGGTGTTCTATGATCGCGCGCTAATGGGCAAACCGTAGGGGAGGGATTTATCCCTCCTGGGCCGCTTGCGCTGACGGAAACGTCCCGGGAGGCATGAATGCCTCCCCTACAAACCTTCCAATGAACGGGTGCCCCTCGCTATGCTCCGGGCCGGGCATGCCCGGCCCCTACGGCGCAAAAATCAACCGCGCGTCCCCGCGATCTTGGAATCGGTGCTCCACCCCTGCAAATCGGTGGGCGTCAGGCTGCTCATCCAATTTTCGCGCTCGGTCTCCCACTGGTCCCAGGCGGCCTGGCTGCGGATGGCGGTGCCGCTCTCAAAGGCATCGTCCCACGGGTTGGCCGGGTCGGGGTCGGTGGGGTCCCAGCCGCGCTTCTCGGTGTCGGCGGGGTCGGTGTAGATCGTGCCGGGCTTTCCCATCGGGCCGGGGTCGTCGGCGTCGTTGTAGATGATGACCGGCGTGCCCAGCGGGCAGTTGTCGTAGATCCACTTCACGTCCACCACGGCCAGCCGGATGCAGCCCAGACTGGCGCGGGTGCCCAGCAGGTTGAACTCGTCGTACTCCACATCGTCCTTGTGCTGGCTGTAGTAGGGCACGCTGTGGAACAGGTAGCTGTCATAGATGCGGGTCGCGTACTGGCCGTAGCTCGGGCCCATCAGCAGCCGCCAGCTGTAGTCCACCGGGGTCGAAAAATACCCGGTGGGGGTGTCCATGCCGCCGCTGCACACCATCGCCATGAACGGCACAGCGTACTTTTTTGTGGCAGAATCCACGGCGTAGACCGTGACCACGCCGCCTGCGTTGTTGACCGCCAGCAGGTAGGGGCAGCCCTCCTTCGCGTCCAGCGTCAGGCCGTAGGCGGCAAACTGCGTTTTCAGCCCGGCCAGCGTCTTTGCGGCGTTGTCGTCCCAGGTCGTCGGGTCCTTGATCTGCGGCGCGTCCTTGGTGGCGTTGCTCGTGGCCGTCGCCATCGCGGGGGCCACCGTCGGCTCGGGCGTCGGCGTGGGGCTTGTCTCCGGCGTGGCGGTGGGGCCCGCCGTGGGCTGCGGCGTCGTGGCGGGCAGCACGTCCTGTGGGGCGTTGGGCATCTGCACGCAGGCACAAAGCAGCGCAGCTGTCAGCAAAATTGGAAAAATGCGGCGTAGAATCGACATAAAATCTCCTTAGTGTTTGGTGACGCCGTACTCCTCGGCCACGAATTTCTCCAGCGCGGCAAAGCTGCGGCGGACTTTTTCGGTCTCGATGCAGTACGCCATGCGGAAGTAGCCGGGGCAGCCGAAGCTGTCACCGGGGACCAGCGCCAGGTCATATTTCAGCGCCTTTTGGCAGAACGCCTTTGCGTCGTCCTCCAGCGCCTTCGGGAAGATGTAGAACGTGCCGTCCGGCTTGACGACGGTGAAGCCCAGCGCGATCAGCTCGTCGTAGATCAGGTTCATGTTCGTCTCGTAGACGGACAGGTCGCTGGTCACGTCAAGGCAGCGCTCGACGGCCATCTGGATGAGGGACGACGGGCAGTTGTGGCCGGTCCCGCGGGAGATCTGGCCGCACATCGGCACGATGTACGCGGCGTCCTCGCACCGCGGGTTGGCGGCCACATAGCCGATACGCTCGCCCGGCACGCTCAGACTCTTGGAGAAGGAGTAGCAGGTGAGCGTATCATCGTAGAATTTGGCGGGGTAGGGCGTGACCCTGCCGCCGAACGAAATTTCGCGGTACGGCTCGTCGGAAATCAGGAAGATGTGGTGGCCGTATTTGGCGCTTGTCGCGGTCAAAAAGTCGGCCAGTTGCTGCAGGGTCTCCTCGCTGTAGGCGGTGCCGCTGGGGTTGTTGGGGCTGTTGATGAGCACGGCGGCGGTGTTTTCGTCCACGAGTTGCGCGAACGCCTCAAAGTCGATCTGAAAGTCCGCGCACCGCGGCGGCGTCACGCGCAGGGTAAGCCCCGCGCCCTCGATGTACGGCTTGTACTCGGGGAAGAACGGCGCAAACGTTACGATGTTCTGCCCGGGCACGCCGACGCAGCGCACAGCATGGGCCAGCGCACCCGCCGCGCCCGTCGTCATAAAGATATGGTCGGCGGTGTAGTCCATGCCGAACCGGCGGTTCAGGCTTTCGGCCACGGCCTTGCGGGCGGACGGCAGCGTCAGCGTCGGCGTATAGCCATGCAGCCTGACGGGGTCGGTGTGGGCCAGCAGGTCCTCGCAAGCTGCGGTGAACTGCGGCGGGCAGGGGACAGACGGGTTGCCCAGCGAGTAATCGAACACGTTCTCATAGCCGATCTCCGCGCCGCGGGCGGTGCTCCATTCAGAAATCTGACGGATAACCGACTTGGAGCCCAGCATATCTTTATAGTGCTGTGCAATCATAATAACAGCTCCTTTTTGTGAAAAATGTTGTAATTTGACCCGGAAACGGCAGCCTCCCGGAAGGTCGCTTTCTTTTGGCAGCAAAAGAAAGCTCGCAAAGAAAACTGCCGCTGTTTCGACGCAGCGGACCCGCGACCAAGGGGCTGCACGCCCCTTGGATTCCCAAAGCGGAGGTCGCGTGACCCATGGGCTAAACGAAAGCAGTATTACTTTTCGTTCTTAACGCCCATGGGCCCCGCTCCGTTTTGAAATTCGGGAGTTCCCCCGAACCCCCGCTGCCGGAAACAGCAGTCCGTAGGGGCCGGGCATGCCCGGCCCGCAGCCTTGCCATTGTATCCCCTTTACCGGTTTGCATCGTAGGGAGGGGTCTTGACCCCTCCGCGGGGCGTCGGGAACGCCGCCCCCTACAACGATCCGCAAGGCTTCTCCTTATCGCAAACGGGCACGGCGGCCTGTGGGCAGGCCGCCCTACGCATGGTCCGTAAACTTCTGCCCCGGAACGGTCCGGTCAAATCCCGTCTCCGGGCAATCTCCCGGCATTCCAGGCGTTTCGGGTGCCCTGGTCACTCACGTCACCCCAAAACAACCTTTTCCAACCCCTGGGTATCCTCGGCCAAATATTCTGCCCCGGCTTCGGTCAGCTCCTCGCGGGTCCGGAATCCCCACAGCACCCCGCAGCAGGGCAGGCCCGCGTTGTGGGCGGTCTCCACGTCCACATTGCTGTCACCGACGTACAGCACACTGCCGTCGGCCTCGACGCCAAGGCGCGCCATCAGGGCGCGCGTCCCCTCGGGGGCGGGCTTCGTGGGTACGTCGGGCAGCGCACCGCGGACGACCTCAAACAGGTCGGCGTCAAAGTACCGCGCGACCACGGCGCGGGCAAACTCGTCCGCCTTGTTGGAGAACACTGCCATCCGCACCCCGGCGGCCTTCAGCCGGGCCAGCAGCGCCGGCATACCGGGGTACGGCGCGGTCTTGTCGTGCATGTGCGCGCCGTAGACCTTATCAAACTCGGCCAGCGTCGCGGCCAGCTGCTCCGGGCTGCGGCAGCTTGCGGGGCTGAACCGCTCCACCAGCTTCGGGATGCCGTTGCCCACAAAATAGCGGTACTGCGCAGTTTCATACTGCGGCCAGCCGTGGGCGGCGCAGACGCGGTTCGCGGAGTCGGCCAGGTCGTCAATCGTGTTCAGCAGGGTCCCATCCAAATCAAACAGTACGGTTTTATACATTCCTCAAAACCTCTTTGCACAAGAAATCACTCTTATTATAGTTGCATTTGACGAAAACAGCAAGCCGCCGCGCCCATTTACCGTAAAAAAGATGTAAATTCTCAAAAAGCTGTTCCCATTTGCACGATTTATGGTATTATATAAGGTAGCACGTAAGGAGGTTTCTCGAATGGATTTGTTTTTTGATTTGCTGCGTTCGGTCATCTACGGTGTGATCGAGGGCATTACCGAGTGGCTGCCCATCTCCAGCACCGGTCACATGATCCTGGCCGAGCAGGTACTTAAATTCAGCTTCAGCGCCGAATTTATGGAGATGTTCCGCGTCGTCATTCAGCTGGGCGCGATCCTGGCTGTTGTGGTCATGTATTTCAAAAAGCTGTGGCCCTTCTGCGTTGACAATGGCCGCGACTCCGGCCTGGCGAAGCACGTCCGCTGGCCGGTCATGCGGCTGTGGTTCAAGATCATCGTCGCCTGCCTGCCCGCTGCCGTGCTGGGCCTGGCGCTGGACGACTGGATCGACGCGCATTTTTATAACAGCGTCGTCGTCGCGGTCATGCTGATCGTCTACGGCATCGCGTTCATCCTCATCGAGCGCCGTCCCCGTGTGCCCACCACCACCAAGCTGAGCCGCATCACCTACAGGCAGGCGCTTATCGTCGGTGCGTGGCAGGTGCTGGCGCTCATCCCCGGCACGTCCCGCAGCGGCTCCACCATCATCGGCGGCCTGCTCTGCGGTATGAGCCGCGCCTGCGCGTCCCAGTTCACCTTCTTCCTGGCCATCCCGGTCATGGCGGGCGCGTCGGGCCTCAAGCTCGTCAAGTTCCTGGCGGGCGGCGGCGTCTTTACGGTTGGCGAGATCGGCGCGCTGCTGGTCGGCTGCATCGTGGCGTTTGTCGTCTCCATTCTGGCCATCCGCTTCCTGATGGACTACGTCAAGAAGCACACCTTCACGGCCTTCGGCTGGTACCGCATCGCCCTGGGCATCGTCGTCCTGGGCGTCTGGGCCCTGCAGACATTCGTGCTGGCGTAACATTGTAAATAAAAAGCTGCTGTCTCCCGGCATGGGGGACAGCAGCTTTTTTGTTTGGTGCGTGCATTTGTAGGGGCCGGGCATGCCCGGCCCGCGGCCTTCCCGCAGACGCGATTTTGCCTTTCTGCTGCAGGCCGGGCATGCCCGGCCCCTACCGCGTTGCGAAGTTACGAATTTTTCGGGAACGTCACCCGTATGGTCGTCCCGGTGCCGACCTGGCTCTGCAGGTCAATTTTTGCGTCGTGCAGCAGGGCAATGTGCTTGACGATGGCAAGCCCTAAGCCTGTGCCGCCGGTGGCCTTGGAGCGGCTCTTGTCCACGCGGTAGAACCGCTCAAACACGCGGGTCTGGCTGTCCTGCGGGATGCCGATGCCGTTGTCCTCGACCTCAAAATACGGGCAGCCGTCGCCGCCTACACCGCAGCGCAGCTCCACATGGCCGCCCGGGCGGTTGTAGCGGATGGCATTGTCGCACAAATTCTGCGTCAGTTCGCTCAATTGGTCGCGGCTGCCGCGCACGGTGGCGGGTCTGGCATCGTATTGCAGCGTCACGTAGGCCCGGCGGGCGTTGACCGTCATGTTCTGGGCCGTCTCCTTGACCAGCGCGGCCAGATCCACAGGGGCCATCTCAGTCACAGGCTCGCGGCTGTGGCTGGCCTGGGTGCTGTCCAGCTCACTCAATTGCAGAATGTCGCTGACCAGCGCGATCATCCGCTGTGCCTCCTTGTGGATGCGCGCGGCGAAGGTCGGCACGTCGGCGGGCTTTGCCATGCCGGTCTCGATCAGCTCGGCATAGCCGGAAATGCTCGTCAGCGGGGTTTTCAGCTCGTGGCTGACGTTGGCCGTGAACTCGCGGCGCATCGTCTCGTTGTCCTCGCGCAGCTTGCGGTCCGTCTGGATCGTCCGCGCCAGCGGGATCAATTCTTCATACGGCACATCGGCCTCGATCGTGTCCAGATGCTCGGCCAGATGGTTGATGGGCTGCACCATGCGGCGGGTCAGCCACCAGCTGAACAGCGTGGCAGCGAGCAAAATCAGCACGACTGCGCCGCACAGCAGCGGCAGGGTGTCGGTGCTCAGGCCCCAGATGTTCGCGACGTCCTCGCCCACGCGCAGCACCTGTGCGCCCTCCGGCAGGTCGATGCGCACGGCGTAGTAGTGCGTCTCCAGCTGCAGCGTCTCGCTCTCGCGGGTGATGCACGCGGAACCGCTCGCCATTGCCTGTTGAAATTCCGGGCGGTCGGCGTGGTTGGGCAGGTCGGTCTGGGCCGCGTAGATGTCGCCGTTTACGTCCACGATGTAGGAACCGCGCTTGGTGTCGTACAGCACCGTGCCGTCTGTGTCGATGAGGGTGATGCGCAGGGGGAGGTTCTCAGGCAGCAGGTTCAGCAGCGTGGCAGCGTCGTGGGTGTCCTGTGCCTCGTAGGCTGCGGCGTAGCCATGGCAGATCTGCATCAGGTAATTGTCAATGCGTTCTGCGTAGCTGCGCTGAAAAAGCACCGTCGCCGCCGTCAGCACGGCCAGCGCGCAGAGCAGCCCGGTCAGGATCAGGCCGCGCCGGTAGCGGCGGGTCATGCTGAGGGGCTGGCGCGTGCAGCGTTCGTCGTCAGTCATCGCTGCCCTCCGTGCTCAGTTTGTAGCCCACCTTGCGCACGGTGCGGATGGCCTCGCCCGCCGCGCCGAGCTTCTGGCGCAGCGAGCGGACGTGCATGTCGATGGTGCGGGATTCCAGTAAATCGTCGGTGTCCCAGACGTCCTTCATGATGCGCTCGCGGGCCAGGACCTCCTCCGGGTGCTCCAAAAACAGATGCAGCAGCGCGTATTCCTTGAAGGTCAGCTCCACGGGCACGCCGCCCACCCGGACGGTGCGGGACACGTCGTCCAGCACGATGTCCCCGAAGCGCAGCGTGGACGCGGCGGGCGCGGGGACGGCAGCGGCAGCGCGGCGCAGCACGGCCCGCACGCGGGAGATGAACTCCATGATGCCGAACGGCTTGCACAGGTAGTCGTCCGCACCGTGGTCCAGCCCCTTGACGACGTCGATCTCGCTGGTTTTGGCCGTGACCATGATGACCGGCGTTGCGGCGCAGGTCGGGTCGGCGCGCAGCTTGGCCAGAATCTGGTAGCCGTCCTCGTCGGGCAGCATGACGTCCAGAATGACGAGGTCGGGCCGCCCGCTGCGCAGCGCCGCCCAGAAGCTGGCCGCGTCCTCGCAGCCCGTGGTCTCGTACCCGTTGGATTGCAAAGCGTATTGCTCCAGCTCACGGATGCTGGAGTCGTCCTCAACGATGTAGATCATAGAAAATACCCCTTACTATAAACGTAGGGGCCGGGCATGCCCGGCCCGCGGCTTTGCGTGGCCGTCCGATAACGGGCGGCTGCTTTTCTGTTGCGGGCGGGGCATGCCCCGCCCCTACAAAAAGGCTTCCCCCTCGGGGCTGCGCCCGCAGGCGCGTGTCGGAGCGCAACCGCCGCAGGCGGCTCTTAGCGCGGAGACTGAAGCTGTCCGCGAAGCGGACTGATGAGGGCAACGTTATCGTGGCCGCCCGTTTACGGGTTGAAGCCGGAAGGTCGCCCCTCATCCGGCCTCGGTCGGAGCCTCGGCCACCTTCCCCCATAGGGGAAGGCACGTAATTTTTAGTTTTCAGCCGGATTTTCAGCGGGTTCGGAATACGCCTCCGGCGGGAAGGTGTAGCGGCCACGGTATTTCTCGTAGCGGCGCTCAAACTTTACGCTGCCGCCGTGCTTGACGTTGTTCAGGTACTCGTGGGTGTCGAACTTGTCCGCCGCGACCTCGATCATGGCCACCGCAATGTTCGAGCAATGGTCGGCGATGCGCTCGTAATTCGTCAAAAGATCGTCCAGCACAAAGCCGTACTCGATCGTGCAGACACCGGCCTGCAGGCGGGCGATGTGGCGGGTCTTGACCTCGCGCACCAGGCCGTCCACGACCTGCTCCAGCGGCTCGATTTTGCCGGCGGCGTAGGTGTCGCACTTCTGGAACGCATCCACCGTGCGGTTGACGATGTCCTGCACGGCGGCCTCCAGCACGGACAGGTCATTCAGCGCTTCTTCGCTGAATTTGATGTCCTTGTCGCGGATCTCCTGCGCCGTTTTGATAATGTTCACGGCGTGGTCGGAGACGCGCTCAAAGTCGCCGATGGTGTGCAGCAGCGTGTTGACGGAGCGGTTATCCTCCACGGACAGATGCTTGGCGCTCAATTTGACAAGGTAGGTGCCCAGCACGTCCTCATAGTGGTCAACGGCGTCCTCCTTGCGGATGACCTCGTCGGCAATGGCGTCATTCCAGACGCGGGTGGTGGACATGGCCTGCAAGAGCGCGGTGCGGCAGATCTCGGCCATATCGCCGCCGGTCAGCATGGCGCGGCCCACGGCCACGGACGGCGTAGTCAGCAGACGCTCGTCCAGCAGGGTGTTCTCCTGCTTCGTGTCGGACGGGGAGTCGGGCACGGTCAAAATGGCCAGTTTTTCCAGCAGGCGGTTGAACGGCAGCAAAATAGCTGTCGTTACTACGTTAAAAATTGTGTGTACGATGGCGATGCCGAAGGTGTTGGCCGTCTCGTTGAAGAAGGCAAAACTGATCAGCGCGTTCAGCCCGTAGAACCCGCACAGGAAGAGGATCGTGCCGATAACGTTAAAATAGAGATGGACGAAGGCGGTGCGCTTTGCGTTCTTGTTTGCACCCGCCGAGGAGATCAGCGCCGTGACGGTGGTGCCGATGTTCTGGCCCATGATGATGGGCACGGCAGCGGAGTAGGTGACCGCGCCGGTGCTGGTCAGGGCCTGCAGGATACCGACGGACGCCGACGAGGACTGCAAAACCGCCGTCAGCACCGCGCCCGCAATGACGCCGAGGATCGGGTTTTTGAAGCTGAGGAACAGATCCATGAACCACGGCTCGTCGGCCAGCGGGGACATGGCATGGGACATCGTGTTCATGCCGGCCATCAAAATAGAGAAGCCCAGCAGGATTTTACCGACGCCGCGCTTGCGGTCCTTGCCGATCATATACATCCAGATGCCGATGAAGCCGAGGATCGGGCTCCACGCGGTAGGGTTCATCATTTGGGTGAGGAAGCTGTCGCCTTCCAGGCCGGACAGCGAGAGCAGCCAGCCGGTGACAGTCGTACCGACGTTTGCGCCCATAATGACGCTGATGGCCTGATGCAGCTCCATCAAGCCGGAGTTGACGAAGCCGACGGCCATAACGGTGGTGGCACCGCTGGACTGAATGACGGCAGTGACGGCCATGCCGAGCAGCAAACCGCGGATGGGGCTGCTGGTCATGGTGGACAGAATGCCCTGCAGCTTACTGCCGGCGGTCTGTTCCAGAGCTTTCCCCATCAGGTCCATGCCATACAAGAACATGGCAATGCCGCCCATCAGGGTGAACACATTAAAAATGGTCATCCGGTGTTACACATCCATTCTCTTATTGAGTTTTACACTATACCGCCTTCTATTATAATGTATGCGCCGCAGGTACACCACCACGGGAAGGTAAATGTTGTGTAAAATTTGTGTAAAACGGGCCATTAACGGCAGCCTCCCGGAAACTCGCTTTCTTTTGGCAGCAAAAGAAAGCTCGCAAAGAAAACTGCCGCTGTTTCGACGCAGCGGACCCGCGACTTGGGGGCTGCACGACCCTAAGAACCCCAATAAGGAAGTCGGAAGGGGCGGGGGCTAAACGGACGCAGTATTACTGTCCGTTCTTAACGCCCCCGCCCCTTCCTCCACCTTAAATTCGGGAGTTCCCCCGAACCCCCGCAGGGGAAAAAGGCCCCCTTGTCAAAGGGGGCTGGCCGCGTTAGCGGCCTGGGGGATTCCGACGGGCCTTGCCCGATTGCCCGTTACACCCGCAGACGGCCAGGAATCCCTCCGCCTCGCTTGCGCTCGGCACCTCCCTTTGACAAGGGAGGCTTTGACGGGCCTTACGTTACCGCCCGTAAACGGTCACCCTCTCCCTTTCCCAAAACTTTACAAACTTTACACGCTCTACACAAAACCTGCCTCCTCTTTGCAAAACCTTTACCGCGATTGTACCGTACTATGGTCGAAACCGGCGCAAAACCGCGGTACAATTAGCTTGCTTCCGGTGAAGCACTAGCAAAACATCCAAACTATACCACATAAATTTGGGAAAAAGGGAGAATACACACATGAAACGTACTTCTGCAATTGCTGCCGTTACCGCTGCTGCGCTGGCTCTGAGCCTGGCTGCCTGCGGCTCTGCCGATTCCGCCGCTGCTTCCTCTGCTCCTGCAGAGAGCACCGCCGCTTCCACCGAGGCTGCCTCCTCCGAGGCCCCTGCTTCTGAGGCTGCCCCTGCCGGTGACTTCGACGCCGACCAGGACATCACGGTCATCTCCCGTGAGGACGGCTCCGGCACCCGCGGCGCCTTCATCGAGCTGACCGGTGTCGAGGAGAAGAACGCCGACGGCAAGAAGGTCGATAACACTACCGAGGCCGCCGCCATCCAGTCCAGCACCAACGGCGTCATGACCGCCGTCGCCAACGATGAGACCGCTATCGGTTACATCAGCCTCGGCTCTCTGAGCAATGACGTCAAGGCTGTCACCGTCGGCGGCGTCGAGGCCTCCGCTGAGACCGTCAAGGACGGCAGCTACGTTCTGTCCCGTCCGTTCAACATCGTCACTAACGGCGACGCGACGGACCCCGTGGCCGTCGATTTCATCGCCTACTGCCTGAGCAAGGACGGCCAGGCCATCGCTACCGACAACGGCTACATCGGTGAGGACGGCGCGGACTTTACCTCCGCCCAGCCCGAGGGCAAGATCGTCGTCGGCGGTTCTTCCTCCGTCTCTCCGCTGATGGAGAAGCTGATCGAGGCTTACAAGACCGTCAACCCCAACGCCGAGCTTGAGCTCCAGACTACCGATTCCACCACCGGCGTCTCCGGTGCGCTGGAGGGCACCTACACCATCGGCATGGCCAGCCGTGAGCTGAAGGACTCCGAGGTCGAGGGCGGCGCCAAGGCTGCCGTCCTGGCGCTGGATGGCATCGCCGTCGTCGTCAACCCCGGCAACACCACCGACGACCTGACCGTTGACCAGATCAAGGGCATCTACACCGGCGAGCTGACCACCTGGGCGGATGTGCAGTAAAGTATAGCAGCACCGTAGGGGCGGGGCATGCCCCGCCCGCAGCGTACCCGTGACCGCGCGGTTATGGGAAGGCTGCGGGCCGGACATGTCCGGCCCCTACATGGCATATAACCAAAGGAGTATAGGAAAATGACCTCCAAGCTAAAAGAAGGCGTTATGCAGGGCGTGTTCACTCTCTGCGCCTGTGTGTCCATCCTGGCGGTGGCACTGATCTGCATCTTCCTGTTTGCCAACGGCGTGCCCACCCTGTTCAAGATCGGCCCGCTCAAGTTCCTGCTGGGCACGACATGGAAGCCCGGCAACGACATCTTCGGCATCCTGCCGATGATCCTGGGCAGCATCTACGTCACGGCGGGGGCTATCCTCGTCGGCGTGCCCATCGGCCTGCTGACGGCCATCTACATGTCCAAGTTCGCGTCGTCCCGCATCAATAAGGTCATGCTCCCGGCGGTGCAGCTGCTGGCCGGCATCCCGTCCGTCGTCTACGGTTTCTTCGGCATGATCGTGCTTGTGCCCGCCGTGCAGGCCATGGTCAAGTCGCCGTTCTTCAAAACTGTGCTCCACGTCAAGAGCGGCAAGGGCATGAGCCTGTTTACCGCCGCCGTGCTGCTGGGCATCATGATCCTGCCCACCATCATCACGGTCAGCAAGACGAGCCTCGACGCCGTGCCCGGCAGCTACTACGAGGGCAGCCTTGCCCTTGGCGCGACGCATGAGCGCAGCGTGTTCTACGCCGTGCTGCCCGCCGCAAAATCCGGCGTGCTGTCGGCAGTCATCCTCGGCATTGGCCGCGCCATCGGTGAGACGATGGCCGTCGTCATGGTCGCGGGCAACCAGACCTGGATGCCCAAGGGTCTGTTCCAGGGCCTGCGCACGATGACCTCGAACATCGTCATCGAGATGGGCTACGCCGCCGACCTCCACCGCGAGGCGCTGATCGCCACCGGCGTTGTGCTGTTCGTATTCATCCTGCTTATCAACCTCTGCTTCAGCCTTGTGAAAGGGGGTAAGGACTATGCCTGAGATTGCCGCAGCGCAAACAGCCGCCGATATGACCTACGCAAAACCGCATGAGTTCCTGCCCACCGGCGGCAGCAACCGCCGCGCCGCCCGTATGCAGGCCGCCGCGCTGCGCTGGCTTGTGCGCATGGCCGCCCTGCTGACCGCCGCGGTGCTGGTGTTCCTCATCGGCTACATCCTGGTCATGGGCATCCCCAATTTGAAGCCCGAGCTGTTCGCCTGGGAGTATAACTCCGAGAACGTCTCGCTGACGCCCGCGCTCATCAACACGGTGCTGATGACGGCCTTCTCGCTGGCGATCTCGACGCCGCTGGGCATCTTTGCGGCCATCTGGCTGGTCGAGTACGCCCACCGCGGCAGCAAGCTGGTCAAGGTCGTGCGCGTCACCACCGAGACGCTGCAGGGCATCCCGTCCATCGTCTACGGCCTGTTCGGTATGCTGTTCTTCGTTACCAAGCTGCACTGGGGCTATTCGATGATCGCCGGTGCGTTCACGCTGGCCATCATGGTTCTGCCCGTCATCATGCGCACGACGGAGGAGGCGCTGATCGCAGTGCCCGACTCCTACCGCGAGGGCAGCTTTGGTCTGGGCGCGGGCAAGCTGCGCACGGTGTTCACGATCGTGTTGCCGTCCGCCATGCCCGGCATTTTGTCCGGCGTCATTCTGGCCACGGGCCGCATCGTCGGCGAGACCGCCGCGCTGATCTATACCGCAAGCTCTGTGGCAAAGATCCCGTCCAGTGTGTTCAGCTCCACCCGCACCCTGGCCGTACACATGTACCTGCTCTCCAACGAGGGCCTGTACATCGGCCAGACCTACGGCACGGCAGTGGTCCTGCTGGTGCTGGTGCTGGTCATCAACGGCCTGTCCGGCTTTGTGGCCGGCAGGCTGGCGAAGAAGTAAAGCCGCCTGCGGGGCGTCGAGGACGCCGCCCCCTACATACGCAGCAGCTTGTAGGGGCCGGGCATGCCCGGCCCGGAGGTCGGCGCGGCCACCCTTTAACGGGCAACTGCTTTTAATGTCGCGGGCCGGACATGTCCGGCCCCTACCGGGCGGCAGACACCTTCCGTCCGGCAGCCCCTTCCCCGGCGTCGCGCATGTAGGGGCCGCATATATGCGGCCCGCAGGTGTACGGAAAACGGGTGCTCGCGGTCCGGGCCGCGGTCCGGGCATGCCCGGCCCCTACCGATACAAGAAACAGAGCAGAAATAAGATAAGAGGTCATTTCATGAACAAATTTGAAGTGCGCAATATGGACCTGTACTATGGCAGCTTCCATGCGCTGAAAAATATCAATATCGACATCCCGGAAAAGGAGATCACCGCGTTCATCGGTCCGTCCGGCTGCGGCAAATCCACGTTTTTGAAAAGCCTGAACCGCATGAACGACCTCGTCGAGGGCTGCCGCATCTCCGGCGACATCAAGCTCGACGGCGTGGACATCTACAAGGACAAGATGGACGTCAACGTCCTGCGCAAGCGCGTCGGCATGGTGTTCCAGAAGCCGAACCCCTTCCCGATGTCCATCTATGACAACATCGCCTACGGCCCGCGCACCCACGGCATCCATAATAAAGCGCAGCTGGATGAGATCGTGGAAAGATCCCTGCGCGGCGCAGCCATCTGGGACGAGGTCAAGGACCGCCTGAACAAGAGCGCCCTGGGCATGTCGGGCGGCCAGCAGCAGCGCCTCTGCATTGCGCGCGCCCTGGCCGTTGAGCCCGAGGTCCTGCTGATGGATGAGCCGACGAGCGCCCTGGACCCCATCTCGACGTCCAAGGTCGAGGAGCTGGCCACGGAGCTGAAAGAAAATTACACCATCGTCATGGTCACCCACAATATGCAGCAGGCCGCGCGTATCAGCGATAAGACGGCATTTTTCCTGCTGGGCGAGCTGGTGGAGATGGGCCCGACGGAGCGTGTGTTCGCCACGCCCGTGGACAAGCGCACCGAGGATTACATCTCGGGCCGCTTCGGCTAAGGAGGTACGACAAATGGGTACGAGTGTACGAAAAATGTACGACGCCGAGCTGCTGCAGCTTGACACGATGCTGGCCCGCATGGGCCACGCCGCAGGCGGCGCGATCGAGAGCGCCATGACCGCCCTGCGCACCGGCGACACCGAGCTGGCCCGCAGCGTTATTGCCCGGGACAGCGAAATCGACTCCGCCGAGCATGAGATCGAGCACCGCTGCTTAACGCTGTTTCTGCGCCAGCAGCCCGTGGCGGGCGACCTGCGCAAGGTTTCCACGGCGCTGAAGATGGTCACCGACATTGAGCGCATCGCCGACCAGGCCAGCGACATTGCCGAGATAACGCTCCATCTCCACCCGGACGGCGCACGCACCGTCGGCGTGCTGGACGACCTGTACGCGATGGGCGACATTGCCCTGCACATGGTCAAGGACGCCATTGCCGCCTACGTGCAGGTGGATCTGTCCACCGCCGCGCAGGTCATTGCCCGCGACGACGACTGCGACGCGATGTTCAGCCGCATTTCCAAGGAAATTGCGGCCTACATCGCCGCCCACCCCGGCGATGCCGAGACGGCGCTGGACTTATTTATGATCGATAAGTACCTTGAGCGCCTGGGCGACCACGCCGTGAACATTGCGGAATGGGTCGAGTTCCTCAAGACCGGCGTCCACAAATCCCGCAAGATCGTGTAATGCGGGGATAAACAAGCCATTTTCTTATTATTTTCCTATACCAACCAAAACGGGACCTGCCGAAAAGCGGGCCCCGTTTTGGCGTGGAAGGGCTTTCGTAGGGGCCGGGCATGCCCGGCCCGGAGGTCGGCGCGGCCACCCTTTAACGGGCAATCGCTTTAACGCCGCGGGCCGGGCATGCCCGGCCCCTACCGCGCGGCGGCCCCCGCCCGGCTGCCCGGAGGGGTCAAGACCCCTCCCTACAATGCACCCGTGAGTGGCAGTTCGTAGGGAGCGGTCTTGACCGCTCCGGGTGCTTTGCGGCAACGTCAGCTTCCCTGTAGGGGCCGCGCCGGCAGCAAAAAAGCAGCCGTCCCTTTCCAGAACGGCTGCTTGCGATCATTTTGCCCCTTTTCCCGCGAACACAACGTAAATCGTTTTGAACAAAATCTTTACGTCGCCCCAGAGGGACCAGTTGTCGATGTAGGCTACGTCGAGCTTGACGACCTCCTCAAAATCCTCGATGTCGCTGCGCCCGCTGACCTGCCACAGGCCGGTGATGCCCGGCTTCATCGACAGGCGGCGCTTGTGGTGGCTCTCGTACTGCTTGTACTCGTCCACCGTCGGCGGGCGGGTGCCCACAAGGCTCATGTCGCCCCGCAGCACGTCAAAAAACTGCGGCAGCTCGTCAATGCTGGTGCGGCGGATGAATTTACCCACCTTGGTCACGCGGGGGTCATCCTCCATTTTGAACATCAGGCCGTTCATTTCATTCTGGGCCATCAGCTCCTTCTTGCGGGCCTCGGCGTCCACGTACATGCTGCGCAGCTTGTGGATGTAAAAATACCGCCCGTTGCGGCCTACACGCTTTTGCTTAAAAAACAGCGGGCCGGGGCTTTCGAGCTTGAGCGGGATGGCGACCACCGCGATGATCGGGATGCTGATGATACAGCCGATGACAGCGCCCACCACGTCCATGCAGCGCTTGGCGATCTGGTCGCGCAGCTGCAATTCAACGGTGCCCATCGTGACGATGTTGCCCCCGGCGCAGCGCCCCAGGGACCGGCTCAGCCGCGCGGCGCTCGTCTCGTCGCAGCAGGCTTCCTCAATGCGGTCCAGCAGCGGCAGACGGAAGTGCACGGTCAGGCCCATGCTCTCCATCTCGTCCAGATAGGGGATGAAGCTCTCGCCGCTGTCCATCGGCACATCGACATAGACCTCGTCGAGCGCCTCGCGCCGGATCCAGTCCATGAAGTCGTCGAACGTCGCCTTGACCTCGACGCCGCAGACTTTGGTGGAGATCGCGGCGGGCGTGGCCTCCAGCAGCGAGACGCCCACGACCCGGCGGGACCAGTCCTTTCGGATCTCGGAAATCAGCCGCTCGGCCCGGTCCGACGTTGTGACGACGCCGACGAGCGTCTCCATGCCCCAGCTGCGCTGGAACCGGATGAGCAGCCGCTTTAAAATCGCATGGGAGAACGGCAGCAGCACCGCGTTGACCGCGGGCACTGTGACCGCAAAATAACGGGAGTCCAGCATCGTGGCCTTGGCCAGCAGCATGCAGCCTGCATAAACAAGGCCGAGCGCGATATTGAACCGGAGGGAAAGGCTGATTTCCTCGTTTTCAGACCGTGTTACGATGTTTTTGTCCTGGTCAAAGAAGAAGAAGGTGACGACGAACGCCACAAACAGCAGGCACAGGGTCTGGAGCCAATCGGTGCTGGTGTAGGGGATCAGCACGCCGAACAGCCCGTCGGTGATGAGCCACGCCAGCAGCACGCTGACGGCCATCGTGAGCAGGTCGGCGAAAAATACATAAGCGTATTGCAGCTTTTCGCGTTTACTTGTCATGAAGAAGGAGAAGTCCTCTCTAATAGTTATCTTCTTATTTTACCATAGACAGAGGATATTTTCAACAAAATCCGCAATATCATAACAATTACACAATTTATAAGGGCGCGGTAGGGGAGGGCATGCCCGGCCCGCGGGTGTCCCACAGGCGGGCGCTTGCGGAAAGGCGCAGGGCCGGGCATGCCCGGCCCCTACGGCGATGCAAATTTTACGAATCTTGGTTCTCCCGTCCGACGATCTCGGCCTTTAAGACGTCCTGAATATCCACCAGACATTCCAGCAGCAGGGGGTTGAACTGCCCGCAGTCGCCGTGCAGGATCATCTGCACCGCGGTGTCCGGTGAGTAGGCGGCCTTGTAGACGCGCTTGCTGACCAGCGCGTCGTAGACGTCCGCCATCGAGACGATCTGCGCCGAAATCGGGATGTCGTCCCCGGCCAGGCCGTCGGGGTAGCCGCGGCCGTCCCAGCGCTCGTGGTGCCAGCGGCAGATGTCGTGGGCGGTCTTGACAAGCGCTTCGTTTTTATAGCGGCCCAGATGGTCCAACATGTTCGCGCCCACAACGGTGTGCGTTTTCATAAGATCGAACTCCTCCGGGGTAAGCCGCCCGGGCTTGTTCAGGATCTTATCGTCTATCGCAACCTTTCCGATGTCGTGCAGCGCCGATGCCATGACGATCAGCTCCTGCGTTTCGGGCGGCAGGTCATACTTGTCGGTTTTCTGCGTCAGCCGCTCCAGAAGGCGCTGGGTCAGCGTGCCGATGTGCAGCACGTGCTGGCCGCTCTCGCCGTTGCGGAACTCGACGACCTCGCTCAGGATCGAGATCATCATCTTGGTGTTTTTTTCTTTTTCCTTGATCTGGCTCGTCACCAGCGAGGCGAGCCGCCGCTGCTTGGCGTAGAGCTTGATCGTGTTGAAAACGCGGCGGTAGACGATGCCCGCATCGAACGGGCGGCTGACATAGTCCGAGACGCCCAGCTCGTAGGCGTGGCGCACAACGGTGTCGGCGTCCTCGCTCGAGATCATGATGACGGGGATGTCCTCGATCCAGTGGCTGCGGTTCATCTCGCTCAGCACCGCAAAGCCGTCCATGACCGGCATGACGATGTCCAGCAGGATCAGCGCAATGCCGGTGCCGTACTGCTCCAGCATGGCCAGGCATTCTTTGCCGTTCGCCGCCTCCAGAATGTTGTAGTCGCTGCCCAGGATCTCCGCCAGAATGGCGCGGTTCATCTCGGAGTCGTCCACAATTAAAATGCTCTGGCGGGAATGGCCTTCGCGCCCGGCAGCGCTCAAAGCGCCGTCCCGGGCGTTGTCCTCGGTCACGACCATGTTTTTGCGGTTCTTGGCCTGGTACATCAGCTTGTCGGCGCGGGAGACTGCCTGCTCCACGGTCTCGCCGGGCTGCGTTATCACGCCGCCGATGCTGGCGGACAGCCGCAGACGGGAATACCCCGGCACGCTGGCAGTGTGCAGCTGCTCCCGGATGCGGTCCAGCTTGGCCAGGAACGCCGCGCGCTCAATGCCCGGCAGCACCAGCAGGAATTCGTCGCCGCCGTAGCGGATGAGCACGTCCGATTTGCGGATGCAGGCGCGCACCACGTCAACGCAGGTGCGCAGCGCCGTGTCGCCGGCCTGATGGCCGTTGGTGTCGTTGATCAATTTAAAGTCGTCCAGATCCAGCACGGCCACACCGGCGGGGTCGGTCTTGTCCTTGAGCGCGTCCTCAAAGTAGAGGCGGTTGTAGCTGTCGGTCAGTGCATCGTGGTAGAGCTTGGTGTGGTAGCTCGCGATGCTGTCTATCAGGCGGTCCCCGTTTTCGGGGTCAATGAGGGTCTCGCCGTCCAGCTTCTGGACCAGCTCCATGACACAGGGAGCGCCGTCGACCTCGCGGTAGACGGCGGTGACCTGAAAGACCTCGCTGCCCATGTATTCCAGCTTGGTGCGCTGGCGGTGATCCTCCAGCACCTGCCGGGAGATGCAGTTCCGGCAGGGTGTGTTTTTGCCCCAATAGCTGTAGCAGCTGCAAAAGCTGTTGACGGACTCCTCGCCGCCGACCTGCGCAGCATCCAGCAGCCGCACCACCGTAAAGATGGTGCGGTATTGGGCCATTTCCGTTTCGACCTGTTCTCTGGTCATAGTGCTTCCGCCTTTGTGTGAAGGAATGGGTAGATAAAAATTGTGTTACATATAAGAACATTATAGCATTGCAGGGCGTTTTTTGTCAATTTGGTAAAGGGGGACCCCATGACCGCCCGGCAACGGATAGCCGTAGGGGGCAGCCTCCCGGCGGCCCTGTCCTACCCGCTGCCCGCCCCGCATATACATACCGCAGGAGGTACATGCCATGCGTCGGATCGGATTCTACTTATTTATAATGGCCGTCTTTCTGCTTGCGCCGCTGCTTGCACTGCCGCAAAAGGCTGTCCCGGCCCCCGCTGCGGCGCCGACCCCCACCCCAACCGCCGTCGCCCGGGCCGCCGCGCCCTACCGCGCTGTGTGGGTCAGCTATCTGGAATGGGAGCAGGTCGATTTCTCGTCGGCGGAGGCGTTCACGCAGGCAATCGGCACAATGCTGGACAATATACAGTCGATTGGCGCAACCGTCGTGCTGGCGCAGGTGCGGCCCTTCGGCGATGCGCTCTACCCCAGCGACTACTTTCCGTTCAGCCACCTCTGCACCGGCACGCAGGGGCAGGACCCCGGGTTTGACCCGCTGGCACTGCTGGTGGACGCCGCCCACGCGCGGGACTTACAGCTGGAAGCCTGGGTCAACCCTTACCGCATCCAGGCCGGGCAGACCCCGGCGCTGTGCAGCGCAAGCCCGGCGCGGCTGCACCCGGACTGGGTCAGGTACACCGACACCGGCGCGTATCTCGACCCCGCCAACGCGGACGTGCGGCAGTACATTGCCGACGGGGTGGGGGAGCTGTGCGCAAGGTACGCGGTGGACGGCATCCACTTTGACGACTATTTTTACCCCACCACCGACCCGGCCTTTGACGCGGCGGACTACGCGGCCAGCGGCAGCACACGGACGCAGGACGACTGGCGGCGGGAGAACGTGAACGCCCTGATGGAGCTTTGCCACGCCGCGGCCCGGCGGTACGGCGTGCGGTTCGGCGCAGCCCCGGCGGGCGACCCGGAGCAGAACTACACCCTGCAATACAGCGACGCGGCCCGCTGGCTGCGGCAGGGGACTGTGGATTACCTGATGCCCCAGCTTTATTGGGGGCAGGAATATATAAAAAACGGCGATGCGTCGCACAGCTTTGCGCAGCTGGCCGCCGCGTGGGCCGCACTGCCCCGCGCGGCGGGCGTGAAGCTGTACGCCGGGCTGGGGGCCTACCGCGTCGGCGCAGGGGATGGGTCCGATGCCGGCTCCGAGTGGTTTTCCGGCCATGCGCTGGCCGACCAGCTTGCTTTGCTTGCCCGCTTAGGGGTGCAGGGCGCGGGGCTCTACCGCTACGGCAGCCTGTTTGCCAATTCCGACGCCCCGGCGCTGGCGGAAAGTGAAGCGGAGGCAATAAAAGGTGTCTGGCAGGGCTGACCGGAAAATCCGGTGCAGACTGTCGAAAAACTCCTGTAGGGGCGAGCATTGCTCGCCCGTGCCCGTTTGCCTTGTAAGCAAACCACCCGGAAAAATGCGTTGCTGCGGTAAGTTGGCGGGCGACCAATGGTCGCCCCTACATACGCAATAAGGCAGGAATGCAATTTTTTGACAGTCTGGACCGGAAAATCCGGTGGTGCCGACAAAGATTTGGTACTTGCAAAAGCGGTAAAAATGCAAGATAATAGAGAGGCGGGCGGCTTGCGGCTGCCCGCAGGACCCAAGGGAAGATAAAGGAGAAACTCCATGAACAATACAAACGAACTCTATAACCGCTGGCTTGCCCAGCCGGATCTGGACGACGCCGTCAAAGCCGAGCTCGTCTCCATCGCGGGCGACGCCGACGCCGTCACGGACCGCTTTTACCGCGATCTGGAATTCGGCACCGGCGGCCTGCGCGGCGTGATCGGCGCGGGCACGAACCGGATGAACCTCTACACCGTGCGCAAGGCAACGCAGGGGCTGGCGGACTACCTCAATGCGTCCGGCCTGCCCAAAAAGGTAGCCATCGCCCACGACAGCCGCCATAACGGTGCGCTGTTCGCCCGCGAGACCGCCCGCGTGCTGGCCGCGAACGGCATTACCGCCTGCATGTACCCCCGGCTTGAGCCGACCCCGGCGCTTTCGTGGGCGGTGCGGTACCTCGGCTGCGGCGCGGGCGTCTGCGTGACGGCCAGCCACAACCCCGCTAAGTACAACGGCTACAAGGTCTACGGCGCGGACGGCTGCCAGATCACGCTGGAGGCTGCCGAGAAAATTCTGGCAGTTATCGAAAAAATTGATTGCTTTGACGATGTCCGGCTGGCAGATTTTGACGCTGCCGCCGCCGCGGGCCGCATTGTGACAATTGACGAAAAATGCCTCGATGATTTTGTGCAGGCTGTCTATGACCAGCGCGTCGGCGACGGCGCGGGCATCGACGCGCTCAAGCTCGTCTACACCCCGCTGAACGGCACGGGTCTGGAATGTGTGAAAAAGCTGCTGAAAAAGCTCGGCGTGACCCATGTGACCGTTGTGCCCGAGCAGGAAAAGCCCGACGGCGACTTCCCGACCTGCCCCTACCCGAACCCAGAGATCCGCGAAGCTATGCAAAAAGGCTTGGAGCTGTGCGACAAGGTCCGCCCCGATCTGCTGCTGGGCACCGACCCCGACTGTGACCGCTGCGGCACCGCCGTGCCCGACGGCAAGGGCGGCTACCGCCTGATTACCGGCAACGAGATGGGCATCATCCTGCTGGACTATATCTGCCGCACCCGTCTGGCACAGGGCACGATGCCCGCCGACCCCGTGGCGGTAACGACGATCGTCTCCACCGATATGGCAGCGCCGGTGGCAAAAAAATACGGCGTCGAGCTGCGCCGCACCCTGACCGGCTTTAAGTTCATCGGCGAGCAGATCGGCAAGCTGGAGGCCGAGGGGCGTCCCGAACGCTATATCTTCGGCTTTGAGGAGAGCTACGGCTACCTGTCCGGCGGCCACGTCCGCGACAAGGACGCTGTCAACGCGACGCTGCTGGTCTGCGAGGCCGCGGCCTGGTACGCCCAGCAGGGCAAGACGCTGCTGGACGCCATCGAGGCGTTGTACAGGGAGTTCGGCTACTACCGCAATGCGCTGTGCAGCTTTGCCTTTGAGGGCGAGAGCGGCATGCACACGATGCAGGAGCTGATGAAGAAGCTGCGCGCCAACGCCCCGGAGGACATTGCCGGGTACAAGGTGGAGTCCGTCGTGGACTACGACACCGACGGCACCGGCCTGCCCCGCGCCAACGTGCTGGAATACCATCTGGACGGCGGGCATAAGCTGATGGTCCGCCCCTCCGGCACCGAGCCGAAAATTAAAGTTTATCTTTCCGCCGTTGGCGACAGTGAAGCAGCCGCCGATGCCGTGAACGCCGCGCTGGCCAAAGCCGCTGCGGACATGATGAAAGCGTGAACGGCATGGCAATTCTGAAATTGACCCCGAGCTGCAAGGATTATCTGTGGGGCGGCAGCCGCCTGCGCACCGATTTCGGCATCAAGAGCGACCTTGAACCGCTGGCCGAAGCGTGGGTGCTGTCCTGCCACCCGGACGGCCCGAGCTATCTGCCGGACGGCACGACGCTGGCGGACTACGTGGCCGCGCACCCCGAAGCCCTGGGCACGGACTGCGCAAAATTTGAGCAGTTTCCGGTCCTGACAAAGTTCATCGACGCCAGCAAGAACCTGTCCATTCAGGTGCACCCGTCCAACGACTACGCGCTGAAAAACGAACACCAGTACGGCAAAACCGAGATGTGGTATGTGCTGGACTGCGTGCCGGGGGCGTATCTGTACTACGGCTTTACGCACGAGATCTCCAAAGAGGAGTTTGCGGAGCGCATTAAAAATAACACCCTGACCGAGGTCCTGAACGCCGTGCCGGTGCATAAAGGGGATTGCTTTTTTATCCCGTCCGGCACGCTGCACACCATCTGCCAGGGCATCGTCGTGGCCGAGGTGCAGCAGAACTCCAACGTGACCTACCGCGTCTACGACTACGGGCGCGTCGGTGCGGACGGCAAGCCCCGCGCCCTGCACATTGAAAAGGCGCTGGACGTGACCCGCCGCACGCCGCCGCAAAAGCACGACTTCGGCAGCCATCTCGCGCAGTGCGAGTATTTCACGGTGGACGCGAAAAAAGGCGCGTTTGACGGTGCGGCTGACGAAAAGAGTTTTGTCTCGCTGCTCATCACCGACGGCGCGGGCATGCTGACCTGCGGCGGCGAGACCGTGAAGGTCAAAAAGGGCGAAAGCTATTTTATCCCCGCGGGCAGCGGCAAGTACGCCGTGACCGGCGACTGTGAGACGCTGGTGACGGTGGTGTAAAGCGGGGGAACGGCGCTGTATCCCCCAGCCGAGCGGTAGGGGCCGGGCATGCCCGGCCCGCCAGTGTGCCCTTACAGCGCATTTCCCCATTGCAGAGACAGTAGGGGCCGGGCATGCCCGGCCCGCAGGTGTCCCATAGGCGGGCGCTTGCGGAAAGGTGCAGGGCCGGGCATGCCCGGCCCCTACAGGGCAAAAGTGACTAAAAGAAAAGACGCACTACGGAAAAACTTCCGTGGTGCGTCTTTTTTTGCAACCTTTTGGCAGAAAGCAGCCCTCGACGTGTTCCGCGAACGGCGGACGGTATACTCCCAATTGACCCGGCGGGAGGACAAGCCCCGCGCGGGAAACCAGCAAAGGAGGAACCGTACATGAAAAAACGTCTGTTGGCTGTGCTGCTGGCCTGCTGTATGGCGGCAGGCATGGCCAACGCTGTGTTTGCGGCGGATGAGCTGCCCGCCACGGCGGAGTCTGCGGCGGCGATTGCGCCCGCCGACCCGGACCCGCCTGCACCGGAACCCAAAATGGAGGCGGAGCCGACCCCGGCGGCTGACCCCGCGGCAACGCCCGAGACCGCACGCACCCTCGTGATGGATACGCTGCTCGCCGCGCCCGACACCGCGGCGCAGGCTGCCGTTGTCACAAGCGCAGAGCTGGTGGACAGCATTCGGACCGACGGCTGCTTTACAGCGAAGGTCAACGGCAGCACGGACAGACTCGACGGCGCTGTGTACACCTGGTACCGCAGCAAGGACGGCACCAACTGGGAGGAGGTCCCGCAGCAGCTCTGCTCCGGCGATGCGTGGAACATCACGCCGGGCAGCGAGCACCGGCTGAACGCTGCGCTGGATGCCTGCATTGCCGGTGTCAGGGATGCGGAACGGCTGTACTATAAGGTCGAGGTCACCGGCACCGACGGCGCAAAACTCACCGCCGCGGCCATGCAGGTGCCCTACTGCATCCAGCTGCAGAACGGCAGCTTTGAAACGCCGGATATTGCCGGGCTGAAGGCGTATCACGACAAAAACAACAATACGCCCGCATCCCGGCTGTATTATTCCCCGGACGGTGAGACCGGTAGCTTCTTTACCCAGTACCCGTCGGGGGAAGGGGGCATCGTCTGGCAGACCACCGGTGTGGCCAAACACTGGCAAACCGGAAGCGCCGGCCTGTACATTGAGCTGGCGGACGGCTCCAACCGCAGCTATAACGGCACGCGGAACTACCCCGAGGCCAGCTACAGCATCGACGGCGCTTACGACGGCCTGCAGTTTGCCGAGCTGAACTGCGAGGCCTACGGCGCACTGTATCAGGATGTGCTGACCGCGCCCGGCACCACGCTGCACTGGTCGCTGGCCCACCGCGCCCGCGGCAGGGGTATGCAGGACTCAATGGCGCTGCTCATCGCGCCGGTGGATGTGGCAGCGCAGATCACCGACATTCTGGCGGGCGTTTCCAGCGAGGACGACAACAGGGGCCTTCTGGTGCGTGCGGCGCTGGACCGGACCGTGCAATACAACGGCGAGGAGGTCCCCATCCGCAGCTTCATGGTCGGCGGTGAGATCACCGACGGCAACGACCAGTGGGGCGTCCACAGCGGCGACTATACGGTCCGGGCGGGGCAGTATGTCAGCCGGTTCTTCTTCCTGGCGCTGTCCAGCGGCAAGGGGGACCGGCGCGAGGGCAACCTGCTGGATAAGGTCTGGTTCAGCACCGAGCCTGCGCCGCCCGTGGCCGGGCACGCCAACCTGACGCTGCGCAAGACGCTGGCGGGCAGCCTGACCGCCGACGAGCTGACCGCCGTGCGCGCGGGGCTGACCTTTACCGTGACCCGCTCCGACGGCGCGGCTGTGGCCGTCATAAGCGGCGCGGATATGACCGTCGGCACCGACCCGGCCCAGTGCAGCTATACCATACAGGATCTGCCTGTGGCGTCGGAGAGCGGCACGCCCTACACCTACACCGTGACCGAGACCGCCCACGCCGCCCCGGCGGCGGTGCTCTATTTGGCGAGCCGCGCCGCCGTCAACGGCGACGCGCTGCAGCCCGCGGGCGACCCGCCGACGCTGGCCAACATAACGCTGCTGCAAAACGGCACGACCTACGCCGATTTTGAGAACACCTACGCCCGGCAGACCGGCAGCCTGCGGCTGACGAAGGCCGTGGACGACACGGCCCTGCGCGATGAAGCCGAGGCCGTGACGAACACCTTCACCGTCGGCAGCCTGCCCATCGGCAGCTATACGCTGGTCTATGACGACGGCACGGCCCGCACCGTCACGCTGGACGCGCCCGGCGCACTGACCGTGCCGCTCAGGGGGCTGCACAGCGTAACGGTGGAGGATGTGCCCGTGGGCAGCTACACCGTGACCGAGACCGACCACCCCGACTTGGCCAGCTGGTACTGCACGACCACCGCCGCCGCGGCGGCCGGGACGGTGCAGGTGCCGTCCGGCGGCGTGGGGGAGGCTGTCATCACCAACACCTACGCGCCGTTCCTGCGCGTCACCGTGACCAAGCAGGTCACGGGCGGCATGGGCGACACGCGCCGCGGCTTTGCGTTTACGGCGGCCATTGACGGCGCGGCGGTCACCGCGGATACCCCCTATGTGCAGCTCTACGGCGGCGCGGCGCTGACCGCGGACGGCTTCACGATCCCGCACAAGGGCAGCATCGTCATCGGGCATCTGAAGCCCGGCCAGACCGTGACCGTCACCGAGGAGACGCTGACCGACTACGAAACGACAATGGACGACGGCAGCAGCGTCACGCTGGGCAGCAGCTATACCGCGACCCTGACCGGCGACGCGGCGCTGACCTGCGTCAACAATAAGGACGGCGTGCCGCCCACGGGTCTTGCGCAGGACGCGGCCCCGGCAGTCTGGCTGCTGGCGGCGGGCGCGGCGCTGGCCGTGGTCTGCCGCCGCCGAAGGGAGGCTGCACCGTGAACGAGACACAGCGCCGCCGTGCGCTGGCGGACGTGAAGGAGTTTTTTCTGCGCGCCGGGGCGCTGGCCGCACTGCTGCTGGTGCTGTTCGGCGTTGTGTTCGGGCTGGCGATTCAGCCGGACGACACGATGTACCCGCACCTCAAGCCCGGCGACCTGCTGCTCTACTACCGGCTGCCGCGCAGCTTTGCAGCGGGGGAGGTGGTCGTCTTTACACAGGATGACCGGCGCTGCACGGGGCGTGTTGCGGCCCGCGGCGGCGACACCGTGGAGGTGACAGAAAACGCGCTGCTGCGCATCAACGGCAGCCTTGTGGCTGAGCCGGACATTTACGAGACGACCCCCCGCTACGACAGTGACGTGACCTACCCCCTGACCCTGGCCGACGGCGAGTATTTTATCCTCTGCGACGCCCGCGAGGGTGCGCCCGACAGCCGCCGGTACGGCCCGGTGACGGCAGAAAATATCGCCGGGCGGGTCATTGCGATTGTGAGGAGGAATGAGATTTAGAGACTATAGGGAAGAAGGATGCAGAGATACACTCGGCCCTCATCCGGCCTCGGGCGGGGCCTCGGCCACCTTCCCCCGCAGGGGAAGGCACCCAGCCCCAAGCCTTCCCCCGCGGGGGAAGGTGCCGCCGCAGCGGCGGATGAGGGCCGACCTACCGGAAACCACCCACATAACCATACACCACCCCGAAAGGAGCACATACTTATGAACATCATCAAGATTTCCGCCGTTCTGACCGCTGCTTTGCTCACGGGTGCGCTCTCCGCCACGGCGTTTGCGGCAGAGACCCTGACCACGACCACCGGCAGCATCACCTTCCGCAAGGCCATCGACGTGACGAACGCCGCGGGCGCGGGCGGCATCACGGGCACGATTGCCTTTGACGTCACCGCCGCCGACGAGAGCGACCTGCCCGCCGACGGAGAGAAAAACTATGTCGGCAGCGTGGATCAGCTGGACGGCAGCGACATCATCGCCACGTTTGCGGCGGATGACAGCGGCATTGCCAACAAGGAGAGCGATGTAAGCGTCGGCTTTGACACCTCGAAGTTCGAGGCCCCCGGCATCTACTACTACCACCTGACCGAGCGCGACCCCGGCATCCACGGCCTGGCCGCCACGACGGCGACCTACCTGCTAAAGGTGCGCGTTGTCAACGACAATACGTCCGACCCGGACGGTACAACGTTCAAAATTGACTACGCTACGCTGACCTCGCTCGATGACAATACCAAGAGCAACCTCATCACCAATACCTATACGACCCACGGCCTGACCGTGACCAAGGCGCTGGCGGGCGACTGGGCCGACTACACCGACCACTTTATCTTCACGCTGGAGATCACCGACCCGGACGCAGACCCGGGCCGCATGGCGTCGGTCACGGTCCAAACCACAAGCGCGGCGGGTGTGACAAGCGACGCCGAGGTGAAGCCCTTTACAAACGGCAAGGTCAGCTTCTCGGAGACGATCCGGGGCGGCGATGTGATCGAGGTGACCGGCCTGCCCACCGGCGCGGCCTACACGATCACCGAGAGCGGCCTGGACGCTGAGAAGTATACGACGGCCTGGACGCTGGACGGCGAGACGCTGAGCACCGAAAGGACCCTGCCCACGCAGACGGTGGGTGCCGCCGACACGGCCCTGACCGTCACGAATACCCGCAGCTCGATTGCCCCCACCGGCCTGCTGCTGGACGCCGCCCCCTACGGCGCGATGCTGGTGCTGGCCGCGGGCAGCGGGCTGGTGTTCTTCCGCAAGCGCCGCCGTGAGGACTGATGTTGGACCGCGCGGCGCGGCTGGCACGCCTGGGCACACGGCTGGTCAGTGCGCTGGCCGGGCTGCTGATGCTGGCGCTGCTGGCTTTCGGCGGGTTTGCGCTCTGGCAGGACGCCGCGCTGCGCCGCGGGGCGTTTGTGGGCGCGGAGCTTTTGCAGTATAAGCCCGCCGCACCGGCTGCCGACAACCCGACGCTGGCCGGGCTGCAAACCGTCAACCCCGACGTCTGCGGCTGGCTGACGGTGGACGGCACGGGCATCGACTACCCCGTTGTGCAGGGCGCGACGAACATGGACTACGTCAACCGCGACGTCTACGGTGATTTTTCCCTGTCGGGCGCGATTTTTCTCGACAGCCGCTGCGCCGCCGACCTGACCGACCCGTACACGGTGATTTACGGCCACCACATGGACAACAGCGCGATGTTCGGCGATGTGGCGCGGTTTGCGGAGGCAGACTATTTTGCCGCGCACCCTGCGGGCAGCATAAGTCTGCCCGACGCCGCCTATACGATCGAGCTGTTCGCCTGTGTGGTGACCGATGCCTACGATACCGCCATTTACACGCCGGAGCGTTACCACGACGATGTGGGAGCGCTGCTGGACTATGCGGCGGCGCAGGCCGTGCAGCAGCGGGACATCGGTGTGACGGCGCAGGACCGGCTGGTGGCGCTTTCGACCTGCGCCGGGAGCGAGACAAACGGGCGGGTCGTCGTGCTGGGGCGGCTCTGCCCCCTGAAAGAAGGAGATGAAATGCAATGACCTTTGGCAAAACGGCCCTGCGGTGCTGGCTGCCCGCAGCGGCCCTGCTGCTGGCGCTGCTCTGCCCGCTGCCCGTGGCGGCTGCGCGGGCGGGCACGGCGATCCCCGTCAGTGTCCGCACCGACGGCGCAGCGGCGGACGCCGTCTATACGGTGGAGCTGACGCCGCTGGACGCGGCCCCCGCGCCTGTGCAGCGTGCCCTGACCGTAAAAAACGGCGGCACCATGTATTTTACGGGCTTTGCCTTTGACGAGCCGGGGGATTACCGGTATCTGGTTGCCGAGCGCAGCGGCGGCGCTGCCCACACGACCTACGATGCGCACAGCTACACGGTCACGGTCCGGGTGACGGGCCGCCCGGACGGCGGTCTTGCCGCCGGGCTCTGGGCCGTGCGCAGCGGGGAGACCACGAAGGCCGACGGCGTGCTGTTTGTGAATCGGTATGACCCGCCGGAGACCGCCGCGGCAGCGGTGACTGCGTCAGCCGCGGCGGCTGGCACACGGACCGTGAAGGCTGCCGCCCCGGCGGCGCTGCCGCAAACCGGGGACGGCTTCCCCATAGAAGCGCTGGCCGCCGCGTTTTGCGCAAGCGTCATCGGGTTTGGCACGGCGTGGAAAAGGCGGTGACCCCATTAACGGCTGCCTCCCGGGAACTTGTTCTTTCTTTTGGCAGCAAAAGAAAGAACCAAAGAAAACTGCCGCTGTTTCGACGCAGCGGACCCGCGACTTAGGGGCTGCACGCCCCTAAGAACCCCAATAAGGAAGTCGGAAGGGGCGGGGGCTAAACGGACGCAGTATTACTGTCCGTTCTTAACGCCCCCGCCCCTTCCTCCACTTTTGAGTCGGGCGTTCCCCCGAACCCCCGCAGGGGGAGAGGGAGGCTCCCTTGTCAAAGGGGGCTGTCACCGTTAGGTGACTGGGGGATTCCGACGGGCCTTGCGTCGCCATCCATTCCCTGGCAACCCCCCGCCCACTGCAAAGGGGGAGGGCTGCCGCCCTCCCTTGCCCCTCTCGTGCGTAAATTTTCACAGCAGTCCGTAGGGGCCGGGCATGCCCGGCCCTCCACCTTGCCATTACCGCCCATGTATCTTTTGCCCCTCCGGCCTGCTTTGCAGCCGCCCGCTCCCCCTGATCTAAAACACAAAAAAATCGCCCCCATCCGGTTGCGGCTCCGGATGGGGGCTTGGGGTATCGGTTTGTGTGAGGAGGAATCATGTTCCAGAATTACGGTTGCGGCTCCGTAACCCTGTGCCTATATACTACCGGATAACTGCTAAAAAACTATGTTTTTCCTATGAACAATTTGTAAATTACCGCGCAGCCGGGCCAAACGCCCCGGCTGCGCCTTTTTTTGTTTGCATTTGGAAACGATGCAGAGGAAGCTGGCAGGAGTAATGTAATTGCAGAGAGGTAGGGGCCGGGTATGCCCGGCCCGGGGCCTTTCCATACAAGCACAATAGCCGTACAGCTGCGGGCCGGGCATGCCCGGCCCCTACGGTGCAGCAAAATAAAAACGGGCAGTCACCCATTTTGAGTGACTGCCCGTTTGGCTTACATTCAGATAACGTTATACTCCTTCAGCAGCTTCTCCACTTCGGTGCCCTCGATCTTCTTGAGGGCCTCCTTCATGGCGAGCTTGCCGACGAGAGGCATCTCCATATCGGTGATCTTGCGTCCGTCGCGGAGCTTGACCGTGGCATCCAGCAGGCAGCGGATGTCGTAGACGCTGCCCCAGACCTCGGGCACGCCGCGGTCCACGTTCAGCAGGGTGTAGACGGCCTCCATGCCGGTGCGGATGGAATACTCGGTGGTGAAGATCGTGTCGCGGGCGGTCTCGGCAAACTGGCCCAGGAACGCGAAGTTGACAGCGCCCTCGGGCACGATGTCGGGGCGGTCACCCGCAGCGCGCGGCATAAAGAACGCATCAATATACGGCATCATGCAGGGCACGGTGTTGGCGCTGTTCGCGGCCATGTCCTCGATCTGATCCTCGGGCACGCCCAGGTGGTACAGCCACTCCATGCAGATTTCCTTGCCGGTGCAGTCGCGCATGGGCTTCTTGATATAGTTGCCGGGCTTGTCGGTGAACAGGCTGTAGACCCAGACGCAGAGCTGATCCTTAGGCTGGTCGCGGAACTGCTGCTGACGGTTCAGCGTCCAGCTCAGCAGCCAGTTGGAGTCGGTGACCGTGACAATGCCGCCGGTGACGACCTTGCCGCTGAACGGGTCGCGCTTGCAGATCTTCTTGATATAGGGCACGATGCGCTGGTCCAGCGTCGTGACGGTGGCGCTCATCCAGTTGGACAGCTCGGGGTCATAGCAGAACTTGTCGGGGTGGCCGAAGCTCGGGTCCTGCGCGGCGATCTTGCGCCACAGGTCCCAGCCGCCGCCCTCCTTGATTTCGGGCTTGAATTCGGCGGGGGTGTCCTGGCTGCCCAAGGTGGAGTTCTCGACGCAGCCGCCGTTCGTGATAAAGACGAGGTCGTTCTCGGTCAGGTCGATAGAGCTCTCCTGACCGTCGTGCAGGATGTCGATGCGGGTCGCCTGCTTCTTGCTGCCCGCGCAGTCGAATGCAATGTTCGTGACCTTTGTGTCGTAGTGGAACTGCACGCCGAAGCCCTCGAGGTACTTGACCATGGGCAGGATCATCGACTCGTACTGGTTGTAGCGGGTGAAGCGCAGCGCCGTAAAGTCGGGCAGACCGCCGATGTGGTGGATGTAGCGCTGCAGATAGCGCTTCATCTCCAGTGCGCTGTGCCAGTTCTCAAACGCGAACATCGTGCGCCAGTACATCCAGAAGTTGGAGTTCAGCACCTCATCGTCAAAGAAGTCGGTGATCTTTTTGTCGTACAGCTTCTCATCGGGGGACATGAACAGGTTCATGATCTCCATGGCGGCCTTGTCGGACAGGCCGAACTTGCCGTCGGTGTGGGCGTCCTCGCCGCGGTTGCGGGTGGCGCGGCAGAGGCTGTAGTTGGGGTCGGCCTTGTTCAGCCAGTAGTACTCATCCAGAACGGTGTGGTTCTCGTCCTCGATGGATGGGATGGAGCGGAACAGATCCCACATACACTCAAAGTGGTTGTCCATCTCGCGCCCGCCGCGCATGACGTAGCCGAGGTTCTCGTAGTGGTAGCCGTCGCAGGCACCGCCCGGGATGGGGTCTTTCTCGAGAACGTGGACGTGCTCGCCCTTCATCTGGGCATCGCGGACGAGATAGCACGCCGCAGACAGCGCCGCCAGGCCGGAGCCGACGATGTAGGCAGATTTGCCGTCCACATTGGCGGGCTTTTGGGGGGTAGCAAAGGCTTCATAGTTACCGGCGGAATAATACATAAGAGTACCTCCTGTGATGATAAGGCCGCGTGCTTGTTGGGGAGCGGCCTGTGATTTACTTGGTATGTCTGTAGTATACCCGGCGGGCGGAACGGTTACAATCAGCAAAAAATCCCCTTTGATAAGAATTTTATCAAAGAGGACGGATTGTATAGAGTGTGGCAGAATTGTTAAGGCGGCGATTTGCGGGGAGTTACTTATCGATCCGGCACGCCTCCAGAGCCTTTGTAATATCCCCGTGGATAAGGGTCGATACCCGCTCGATGAGGGCGGCGGGGTCGTCCTTCATGCCGGTGCGCACCCATTCCAGCGTCAGGCCGACGAAGGCGTACTTGTAAAAATTCGCGATGAACTCCTTGTCCTCGGGGCGAACGGTCATCCCGGCCGCCTTCTCCTCGACGACGCCGATCATCAAATCGTAGGTCAGGCGGTAGAGGTAGTTCTCGATATGCTCGCGGCTGATGGAATGATAAACTTTGGTGACAAAGACCTTGTCCTTCTGCACGGCCTGCAGGATCTGCAAAAAGCCCTGCTGCCAGGTGTCGTAGGTCTTTTGCCCGGCCAGCGCACGGGTCGCGCTCTCGATGCAGGCCCACTCGACCAGATCGTAGATGTCCTTGAAATGGTAGTAGAACGTCATGCGGTTCACGCCGCAGTGTTCGGTCAGGTCGGTCACGGTGATTTTGTCCAGCGGCTTTTCGGTCAGCAGGTCTTTTAAGGACGCGACCAGCGCGCGCTTTGTCATTTGGGACATGGGTGCGTTCTCCTTGTTATAAGCGTTACGGCGGATGCGGGGCGTCGGGGACGCCGCCCCCCTGCAACCGTAGGGGCGGATTCCATATCCGCCCGTAGCCGTTTGCGGCAATATCATTATTATAAAAGAAGATTATGAATTTTTAAACCCCTGCACCCGCTCCCATAGCGTCACGACCCGCTTGCGGGCCATGCAAGAAAAAATTGCGGAAAGGGCGAAACTGTGGTATAAAAAGGATAATAAATTTGTTAAGGAAGTGTTCCCCATGCCCGAAATGCTTGATATTGTCGATGAAAACGGCGTCCCCACCGGTCAGAGCGTGCCGCGCACGACGGCCCATGCCGAGGGGCTGCGCCACCGCACCAGCCATGTCTGGATCGTGCGGCGCAAAAACGGCAGGGTGCAGGTGCTTTTGCAGATGCGCTGTGCCGCCAAGGATTCCTACCCCGGCTGCTACGATATTTCCTCTGCCGGGCACATCCCGGCGGGCGCGGAGTTCGTCGGCTCGGCCCTGCGGGAGCTGCGCGAGGAGCTGGGCGTGACCGCCGCCCCCGCCGACCTGCACGAATGCGGCCTGCGGCGGTTCCGCTTTGAGGCTGAATTCCACGGTAAACCGTTCAAAGACAATCAGGTCAGCAAGGTGTTCTGCCTCTGGCTGGACCGCGAGGCCGAGGACTTTGCCGTGCAGAAGTCGGAGATCGACTATGTAAAATGGTTCGACCTGGACGAGGCCGTTGCCGCCGTGGAGCAGGGCACGATCCCCAACTGCATCTTCCCGGAGGAGCTGGGGATGGTGAAGAAGTTTGTGGGGCAGACCGGGGGCGGCTGCTGACGCTGACTGCGGCGGGGTGAGGGCACCCCGCCCTACGTACAACGTTTAAGAGGGATTGTAGGCCGGCCTGCCCCAGGCCGCCGCGGACGTGTGCGGCAGCGTAAACAGCTAACGGGGAGGTTCCCGGTGTTGCCAAATCCGCAATTTTGTGTTGCCTAATGATGAAAACCATGCTATAATACATACGTCAACGCTGGATATACACGAGGGATTGCATATTTTTGCAGGAACGGGCAGCATAAATGTATAACTATTCGTCAACCTGCCTAAAACAACCGCGAAAATGGAGAATCCTTTGGCAGTTTTACCGCTTGCAAAATGTATAAAAGAGTGTATAATATACAGCAATGAATGAATAAATATTCAAGACAAACGGCAAGCAACATACCCCGCGCGTCTTGGCGAAGAAACAGAGAGGGGATTTCATCATGAAAAAGGATAAGAAAGACATCAAAAAGGTAGTTCTGGCGTACTCCGGAGGTCTGGACACCTCCATCATCATTCCCTGGCTGAAGGAAAACTACAACAACTGCGAGGTCGTCGCAGTCTCCGGCGACGTCGGCCAGGGCACCGAGCTGGACGGCCTGGAGGAGAAGGCCATCAAGACCGGCGCGTCCAAGCTGTACGTCCTCGACCTGAAGAAGGACTACGTCGAAAACTACATTTGGCCCTGCCTGAAGGCCGACGCCAAGTACGAGGACTACCTGCTGGGCACCTCCCACGCGCGCCCCTGCATCGCCGCCGCGCTGGCCGAGATCGCCAAGAAGGAGAACGCCGACGCCATCTGCCACGGCTGCACCGGCAAGGGCAACGACCAGGTCCGCTTTGAGCTGACCCTGAAAGCGCTGGCCCCCGATATGGCCATCATCGCCCCGTGGCGTGAGTGGAGCATCAAGAGCCGTGACGAGGAGATCGACTACGCCGAGGCCCACAACATCCCCTTGAAGATCAACCGTGAGACCAACTACTCCAAGGACAAGAACCTGTGGCACCTGAGCCATGAGGGCCTCGACCTCGAGAAGCCGTCCCTGGAGCCGCAGTACAATAAGCCGGGCTTCCTGGAGCTGGGCGTTTCCCCCGAGCAGGCCCCCGACACCCCGACCTACGTCACCATCCACTTTGAGAAGGGCATCCCCACCGCTGTGGACGGCAAGGAGATGGAGAGCGTCGAGCTGGTCGAGTACCTGAACAAGCTGGGCGGCGCCAACGGCATCGGTCTGCTGGACATCGTCGAGAACCGTCTCGTCGGCATGAAGAGCCGCGGCGTCTATGAGACCCCCGGCGGTGCCATCCTGTACAAGGCCCACGATGTTCTGGAAACCATCACGCTGGACAAGGAGTCCATGCACTTCAAGGCACAGCTGGCCCAGAAGATGGGCGAGCTGGTCTACAACGGCCAGTGGTTCACTCCGCTGCGTGAGGCCATCAGCGCCTTCACCGACGACCTGCAGAAAACCGTCACCGGCGACGTCAAGCTGAAGCTCTACAAGGGCAACATGATCAACGCCGGTGTCACCAGCCCGTACACCCTGTACGATGAGCAGACCGCGTCCTTCGGTGAGGATGAGGACTACAATCAGGCAGACGCCAACGGCTTTATCAACCTGTTCGGCCTGCCCATTGCCGAGCGCGCCAAGCTGGCCAAGAACTGGCCCGCACAGGACTAATAAGCGAACGAACGCCGAATAAGCAACCGCCAAGGGGCGTGGAAACCCTTTGGCGGTTTTGGCATTACTATTAAAAGATAAAAGATAATAGATAAAAGATAATAAAAAATGTGGAGTTTTGGCCCGGGGCCAAAACAAAAAACGTAGGGGCGGATTCCATATCCGCCCGTCAACAGGCAGACGACCTGCGGGCGCATATAGAATGCGCCCCTACGAAGGCAGAGAATTTTTGAGCGGTGCGCCGGCACCGCGAACCACCAATTTTATTATCTATTATCTAATTCAGGAGGTAAAACCTATGTCCCAACTTTGGCAGGGCCGGGCCAGCAAGGCCGTTGACAGCCGCGTAAACGATTTTAACTCCTCCATCCGCTTTGACGCGCGGATGATCGAGCAGGATATTCAGGGCAGCCTTGTCCACTCGGCCATGCTGGGCAGACAGGGCATCATCTCCCGGCAGGATGTGGACGATATTCACAAGGGTCTGCACTCGATTTTGGACGATTTGCACAGCGGCGCACTGGAAATCGACCCCAACGCCGAGGACGTCCACACCTTCGTCGAGCAGACGCTGACCGCCCGCGTCGGTGACGCCGGTAAGCGCCTGCACACCGGGCGCAGCCGCAACGATCAGGTCGCGCTGGACATCCGCCTGAACCTGCGCGCCGCCAGCGAGCATATTCAGGGCCAGATAAAAGAACTTATCACCGTGCTTTGCGACCAGGCCGAGAAGGGCGCAGGGTACGTCATGCCCGGCTACACCCACCTGCAGCGTGCCCAGCCCGTGACCTTCGGCCACCAGCTGATGGCCTACGCCTGGATGCTGCTGCGCGACTTGGGGAGATTGCAGGACGCGACCCGCCGCATGGACGCCGAATGCCCGCTGGGCAGCGGCGCACTGGCGGGCACGACCTACCCGCTGGACCGCTTCTACACCGCCGAACAGCTCGGCTTTGCCGCGCCGTGCGGCAACTCCATCGACGGCGTGTCGGACCGCGACTTCTGCATTGAGCTGTGCAGCGCCATGGCGGCCTGCATGATGCACCTTTCCCGCTTGAGCGAGGAAATTATTTTGTGGTGCAGCTGGGAGTTCAAGTTCATCGAGCTGGACGACGCCTTTACGACGGGCTCGTCCATCATGCCGCAGAAGAAAAACCCCGATGTAACGGAGCTGATCCGCGGCAAAACAGGCCGCGTCTACGGCGATTTGAACACGCTGCTCGTCATGATGAAGGGCATCCCGCTCGCCTATGACAAGGATATGCAGGAGGACAAGGAGGCCATTTTTGACGCCGTGGACACGCTGGAACTCTGCCTGCGCACCGTCACGCCGATGCTGGCCACGATGACCCCGCTGCCCGCCAACATGCGCCGCGCCGCCGCGAAGGGCTTTATCAATGCAACGGACTGCGCCGACTACCTGACGAAGAAGGGGATGCCCTTCCGCGATGCCTACAAGTGCACCGGCACGATGGTGGCCGCCTGCATCCGCGAGGGCAAGACGCTGGAGGAGCTGACGCTGGACGAATTCAAGCAGTACAGCGACCTGTTTGAGGATGACGTTTATACGGCCATCGACCTGACGACCTGCTGCGAGGGCCGCACCAGCTACGGCGGCCCGACGAAGGCAAGCGTGATGAAGCAGGTTGCGGATGTGAAGGGGAAGCTGGCATAAAAGCCTTCCCCATCGGGGGAAGGTGGCCCGCAGGGCCGGATGAGGGCCGAACCTGCTGTGGTTGCCCGTTTACAGGGCGGGGGAAGCCTTTGGAAGTAAGGGGTGTAACAATGGGAAAGTACAAAATCTTCGTGGACGGTTCCTCCGGGACCACCGGTCTGCGCATTGCGGACCGGCTGGCGGAACGGGACGAATTTGAAATTCTGAAAATCTCCGAGGCGGATCGCAAGGATGTCCGCGCCCGGGCAGCGGTCATCAATGAGAGCGACCTCTCGTTCCTCTGCCTGCCGGACGACGCCGCGCGTGAGGTCGTGCCGCTGCTGCGGGACGATGTGCGCATTCTCGACACCAGCACGGCGCACCGCACCGCGCCCGGCTGGGTCTACGGCCTGCCCGAGCTGCACGGCACCCGCGAGGCGCTGAAAACCGCGACCCGCGTCGCCGTGCCGGGCTGCCACGCCACCGGTTTTATCGCGCCCGTCGCGCCGCTGGTGGAGCTGGGGATCATCCCTAAGGCCGCGCACCTGAACGTGACGAGCCTGACCGGCTACAGCGGCGGCGGCAAAAAGATGATCGCCGAGTACGAGGCCGAGCGCACCAACGAGGCGCTGAACGCCCCGCGCCCCTACGGCCTGGCGCTGCACCACAAGCACCTGCCCGAGATGGCCGCCGTCACGGGGCTGGACACCGCACCGAATTTCGTCCCCGTTGTGGCCGACTACTACGCGGGCATGGAGACGATGATCCCGCTGGATGTAACGGCGCTGGGTGTTTCCGCGCCGCAGGTCGCGTCCGCGCTGGCGGAATATTACGCCGGTCAGCCGATGGTGAAGGTGCATCCCCTGTGTGAGGGCACGGACGGCGGCTTTTTGGCCGCCAACAAGCTGGCGGGTAAGGACACGCTGGAAATTTACTGCCTGGCCAACCCGGACGGCACCCGGATGCAGCTTATCAGCCTGTTTGACAACCTCGGCAAGGGCAGCTCGGGCGCGGCAGTGCAGTGCATGAATCTGATGTTGGGGCTGGAGGAGACCAAGGGCTTAGCGCGTTGAGTGGCTTCCCCCTTGGGGAAGCTGTCAGCGGCCCCGACCGCTGACTGATGAGGGCCGGCCTTGCCGGAACAACCCGTTTACGGGCGGCAATGGCGGACTTTGCCCTCATCCGGCCTGCGGCCACCTTCCCCCGAAGGGGAAGGCTTTTGAAGTTCGATATAAAATAGCAAGAGGGGTACATACAATGTCTGATTTCAAATCAATTCCCGGCGGCATCTGTGCGCCGAAGGGCTTTTCCGCGGCGGGCGTGCATTGCGGCATCCGCCATAACCATTCCAAGCTCGACCTGGCGCTGATCAAGGCGGACGTCCGCTGCGCGGGCGCGGGCTGCTATACCACCAACAAGGTCTACGGCGCACCCATCACGGTGGACCGCGAGCACCTGAAGGACGGCTATGCACAGGCCATCGTTGTGAACAGCGGCAACGCCAACACCTGCGCGCCCAACGGCGTGCAGCTGGCTAAGGACACCTGCGGCATCGTCGCCAAGGAACTGGGCATCCGCGCGGACGACGTGCTGCCGTCCTCCACCGGCGTCATCGGCCAGGCCATGAGCATCGAGCCGTTCGCCAGGGGCATCCCGGAGGCCGCCGCCAAGCTGGCCGCCGACGAGGCCGGCAGCCACGACGCGGCTACCGCGATCATGACCACCGACACCCACCCGAAGGAAATTGCGCTGGAATTTGCCGTCGGCGGCAAGGCCGTGCGCATCGGCGCTATCGCCAAGGGCAGCGGCATGATCCACCCGAACATGGCCACGATGCTGCTCTTTATGACCACCGACGCCAAGGTCGCGCCCGCCGCGCTGCAAAAGGCGCTGTCCACCGTCGTGCCCGCCACCTTCAACCAGATTTCGGTTGACGGCGATACCTCCACGAACGACACCGTGCTGCTGCTGGCCAGCGGCCTGTCCGGCGCAGAAATTGCCGAGGGCACGCCCGATTACGATACGTTTGTTGCCGCGCTGACCGAGGTCGCTGAGCATCTGAGCCGCGAGTTGGCCGGTGACGGCGAGGGCGCAACGAAGCTGCTGGAATGCACCGTGACCGGTGCGCCCGACCTGGCGACGGCCCGCGCGGTGTCCAAGAGCGTCATCCACTCCACCCTGTTCAAGGCCGCCATGTTCGGCGCGGACGCCAACTGGGGCCGTGTGCTCTGCGCCATCGGCTACACGCCGGGCGATTTCGACATCAGCAAGACGTCGGTGCGCCTCAAGAGCAAGGCCGGTGAGGTCTTTGTCTGCGAGAACGCCGCCTACCACCCCTACAGTGAGGACGAGGCCGCCGTGGTGCTCAAGGAGGACGAGATCGACATCCTCGTGGACCTTGGCAGCGGCGACGCCACCGCCAAGGCCTGGGGCTGCGATCTGACGTATGATTATGTGAAGATCAATGGGGATTACAGAACCTGAATAAGTATAGCTTCCCCCTCGGGGCGAAGCCGACGGATGAGGGCAGAGCTTACGGCGGTGACCCGTTCATGGGCAATCGCGGCAGGCTTGCCCCTCATCCGGCCCTGCGGGGCCACCTTCCCCCCGAGGGGAAGGCTTTAGGAGTAGGGGATGCGGAGGAGTACAATGAAAAACGAACAAATGGCCCTGCTGTTCAGCGAGGCTACACCTTATATCCAGAAATACCACGGTAAAACGCTGGTTATAAAGTACGGCGGCAACGCGATGGTCAACGATGACCTCAAGCTGGCCGTCATGAACGACCTGGTCACGCTGACGCTGCTCGGCGTGCGTGTCGTGCTGGTGCACGGCGGCGGCCCGGCCATTAACAGTATGCTGAAAAAGGTGGGCAAGGAGTCCAAATTTGTGGGCGGCCTGCGCTACACCGATGAGGAGACCATGGGCATCGTCCAGCAGGTGCTGGCCGGGCAGGTCAACAAGGATCTGGTCGCGCTGCTCAAGGGCCGCGGCGTCGGCCTGTGCGGCATGGACGGCCACATGATCATGTGCAAGCGCAAGTCGGACGTTGACCTCGGCTACGTCGGTGAGATCGAGAAGGTCAACACGACGCTGATCGACCACCTGCTGGCCGACAGCTTTATCCCGGTCATTGCCACCGTCGGCATGGACGACAACGGCGTCCCCTACAACATCAACGCCGACACTGCCGCAGCGGAGATCGCCATTGCCCTGCACGCCGAAAAGCTCGTCAGCATGACGGATATTGTCGGCCTGCTCTACGATAAGAACGACGAGTCTACGCTCATCCCCGAGGTCGAGGTCTCCGAGATCGAGGGTTACAAGGCTGCGGGCGTCATTGCGGGCGGTATGCTGCCCAAGATCGAGGGCATGGCCGACGCCATCTATCAGGGCGTCCACGAGGCCGTCATCATCGATGGCCGCGTCCCGCACTCGATCCTGCTCGAGATGTTCAGCGACAGAGGCGCAGGCACGATGTTCTATCGGAGAGGAAACCGGTAAATGGCTTCCCCCGAGGGGCTGCGCCCGCAGGCGCGTGTCGGAGCGCAACCGCCGAAGGCGGCTCTTAGCGCGTAGACTGAAGCTGTCAGCGGCCCCGCCCGCTGACTGATGAGGGCAAAGTGTTTGGCGCGGTCCCGCAAGCGGGCAGTTGCAGGACACTTGCCCCTCATCCGGCCTGCGGCCACCTTCCCCCAAGGGGGAAGGCTCCAAAGCGGGCGGCTCCGGCACACCCGCCCCTCATCCGGCCCTTCGGGCCGCCTTCCCTCGAAGGGGAAGGCTTTTGCGTATGATAAAAAGGGGGTCACCCAATTGAATACCGAAAAAGTTATTTCCCGTGATAACGACTACATCCTCCACACCTATGGCCGCAGCCAGGTCGTGCTGGCGGAGGGCGAGGGCATGACGGCCAGGGACGCCGACGGTAAGAGCTACCTTGACTTCACGTCGGGCATCGGCGTCAACTCGCTGGGCTACTGCCACCCCGCGTGGGTCAGGGCTGTGGCCGACCAGGCCGCAACGCTGCAGCACACGTCGAACCTGTATTACACCGCCCCCGACGGCAAGCTGGCGAAAAAGCTCTGCCGCCGCACCGGGCTGGACGCCGTGTTCTTCGGCAACTCGGGCGCCGAGGCCAACGAGGGCGCGATCAAGTGCGCCCGCAAATACAGCGTAGATACCTATGGCGAGAGCCGGAATAAGGTCATCACGCTGGTCAACTCCTTCCATGGCCGCACACTGGCGACCCTGACCGCCACCGGCCAGGATGTGTTCCACCACGACTTCGGCCCCTTCCCGGGAAATTTTGACTACGTGCCCGCGGGCGACTTTGCCGCGCTGGAAAAGGCCGCCGACAAGAACACCTGCGCCGTCATGATGGAGCTGGTGCAGGGCGAGGGCGGCGTCGTCGCGCTGGACGCGGACTACGTCGCCAGGGTCGCGGCGTTCTGCAGGGAAAAAGACATCCTCGTCATTGTGGACGAGGTGCAGACCGGCGTGGGCCGCACCGGCAAGTTCCTGGCGTGCGAGCATTTTGATCTGCACCCCGACATCGTCACGCTGGCGAAGGGGCTCGGCGGCGGTCTGCCCATCGGCGCGGTGCTGATGAACAAAAAGGTCGCCGACCACATGAAGCCCGGCTCCCACGGCTCGACGTTCGGCGGCAACCCGGTCTGCTGCGCCGGTGCGCTGGCCGTGCTGGACGAGATGGACGACGACTTCCTCGCCAACGTCAACGAGCGCGCGGCCCAGCTGCGCGCCGGGCTGGCAAAGCTGCCCCATGTCAGGGAGGTCAGCGGCCTCGGCCTGATGGTAGGCATCGCGTTTGACGACGGCATCAAGGCCGCCGACGTCCGCGCCGCCTGCGAGAAGGCGGGTCTGCTGGTGCTGACCGCCAAGACCCGCCTGCGTCTGCTGCCGCCGCTGATCCTGACGGCGGACGACGTGGACGACGCGCTGGCGATTTTGCGCAGCGTACTGGAGAAATGCGTATGAAACATCTGCTGAAGCTGGGCGGCATGACGCCCGAGGAAATTCTGCACATTCTGGATGTGGCCGACGAGTACAAGCGGCTGCACAAGGACGGCGTGGACCCGAAGGATCTGCAGGGCAAGGCGGTGGCGCTGGTTTTCGCCAAAAACTCCACCCGCACCCGCACAAGCCTGGAGGTCGGCATCTACCAGATGGGCGGCCTGGGCACCTACCTGAGCGCCAGCGACCTGCAGACCGCCCGCGGTGAGCCTGTGCAGGACACGGCCCGCGTGCTGGGGCGGTACTATGACGCCATCGTCTGCCGCACCTACAAGCAGACGACGCTGGACATGCTGGCAAAATACAGCGGTATACCGGTGGTTTCCGGCATGACCGACTATGCGCACCCCCTGCAGGTGCTGACAGACCTGATGACCGTGCGCGAGCGCAAGGGCACGCTGGCCGGGCTGAAGGCCGGGTTTGTCGGTGACGGCTACAACATGGCAAACAGCGTCATTGTGGGCTGTCTGGCCGTGGGTATGACGGTGACGATTGCCTGCCCGAAGGGCTACCGCCCCGCCGCCGACGTGCTGATGCTGGCGAAGCAGTGCGGGGATAAGTTCACGCTGACGAACGACCCGGACGAGGCCGCGCGGGACGCGGATGTGCTGTTCACCGACGTGTGGGTCAGCATGGGCATGGAGCGCGAGGCCGAGCAGCGCCGCCGCAACTTTACCGGCTTTACGCTGGACGCCGCCCGCATGGCGCTGGCAAAGCCGGACTGCATGGTGCAGCACCCGCTGCCCGCCCACCGCGGCGAGGAGATCGCCCCCGATGTGCTGGAAGCCCACGCCGACGAAATTTTCGACGAGGCGGAGAACCGCATCTACGTGGAAAAGGCCGTGCTGGCGGTGCTGCTGGCGGGGAAATAAGAGTATTGCAGTAAGACGAACGGCAGGGGAGCGCGAGCGTGCGAACCCCTGCTTTTTTGTGAGGAATAACCCGAAAAGGGGCGGCAATGGCAAGGCCGCGGGCCGGGCATGCCCGGCCCCTACAGGCTGTGGAAAAGTGGGATGTAGGGCGGCCTGCCCCAGGCCGCCGTGCCCGTTTGCGGCAATGAGAAGCCTTGCCAGATCATTGTAGGGGGCGGCGTCCCCGACGCCCCGCGGAGGGGTCAAGACCCCTCCCTACGATGCAAAAGATAAAGGGGCAGCAATGGCAAGGCCGCGGGCCGGGCATGCCCGGCCCCTGCGGGGGCTGTTTCCGGCCACTTGACGCCATGTGGTATACTGGGTATATCACTGTCAAGAGGTACACTATGCCAAAACAAACGCTCCAACAAAAAATCCGCCGCGCGCTGGGCCGGTTCACCGCCAAACGGATCGCTATGATCCTGCTGGGCGCAGCCATCCTGTCGTTCGGCATCCATAATATCCACCAGCGCACCGCCATCACCGAGGGCGGCGTCATCGGCCTGGTGCTGCTCATCAACCATTGGCTCGGCGTGCCCGCGTCGGTGGCGTCGCCCCTGCTCGACGCGGCCAGCTACGCGCTGGCATTCAAATTTCTCGGGTGGGACTTTTTGCTCTCGGCAGGGGTGGCCAGCGTGAGCCTGGCCGGATTCTATAGAATCTGGGAATGCCTGCCCCCCATGCTGCCCGACCTGACGCCCTGGCCGCTGGCGGCGGCGCTGCTGGGCGGCGTGTTCGTCGGCGTCGGCGTGGGGCTCATCGTGCGGCAGGGCGGGTCCAGCGGCGGCGACGATGCCCTCGCCCTTGTCATCCATAAGCTGACCGGGTGGCGGCTCTCCCGCGCCTACCTGTTCACCGATCTGACCGTCCTGCTCGCGTCGCTGTCCTACATCCCGTTCCGGCGCATCGCGTTTTCCCTCGTTACGGTCACGGTGTCGTCGCTGCTCATCGACTTTATCAAGGAATGGCATCCGAAAACAAATGTGTAAAAACGCGCGGAACGCTTGTACATAGCGGAAAAATGCGGTATAATAGGCTGTGTATTTTTGCAATGACACCCACGGAGGTCTGCGATATGAAACTTACCCGCAAGCTCGCGGCACTGGCAATGGCCGTGCTGCTGGCAGTCAGCCTGACGGCCTGCTCCCCGAAGCAGGTCGCCCAGGATATGGTCGTGCATCTGGTCCACAAGCTGGGCCTGGTCGAGGAATCCGACGAGGATGACACCGACACCACCACAAAAGCGCCCGCCGGCGGCAGCGTGGAGTTCCCTGCCGAGATGGACACCACCGCGGCCCGCGTTGTGACCTACCCGGTAGAGAACACGCTGTATGTCTCTTTTAACGGCATTGCCAACCGCTCCACCGAGTATTTCGTGGCGGGCGGTGACAGCATGACCGTGACCGGCTACGCCACCACCGAGGCCAGCAACGAGAAATATATGTACTTCAAGATCGCATTCTGGGAGCTGTCTGACGACAAGACGATGACCAGCTACGTGCCGGACTCGACGATCTACTACTGCGCCGACGGTGCCGATTACCAGTACAACGTGACCGGCCTGACCGCGGGCAAGCAGTACAAAATCACGATCAGCTATGACAACGGCAACAAGTATTATGTCACCGGCGGCCTGAAGGTCGAGGGTCTGGGCAGCACCGAGCTGAACACCTACGGCGACGATACGACGACCGGCTGATAACGGCAGCAATGCCGCCCGTGCCGCTTGCGGCAGGGCGGCTTTTTGGTTTGTATTGCAGGGACCGCACAACACAGAGAGGAATTGGAACATGGATAAAAAACAGCTGCGCAACACGCTGATGCTTATGGCCTGCGCATTCATCTGGGGCACGGCCTTTGTTGCGCAGAGCGTCGGCAGCGATTATATGGGCCCGTACACGTTTCTGGCCAGCCGCAGCTGGCTGGCCTGTGCGTTTCTGCTGGGCCTGATGGCCGTGCTGCGCAAGATGGGCAAAACGAACCCCGCCGCGGAGCCGGGCTTCTGGCAGAACAAAAAAGTGCTGCTGCGCGGCGGTATTTTCTGCGGTGTGGCGCTGTTTGCAGCGTCCGCCGCGCAGCAGATGGGCATTGGCACGACCAGCACGGCCAAGGCGGGCTTTATGACGGCGCTCTACGTTGTGCTGGTGCCGGTGGCGGGGGTTTTCCTGGGCAGCCGCCCCGGCGTCAAGCTGTGGTGCTGTGTCGCGGCCAGCGTCGTGGGGCTGTATCTGCTCTGTCTGGCCGGGCGCGACACGCTGAGCCTGACCGGCGGCGAGTGGCAGCTTTTGGTCTGCGCGATCCTGTTCACGGCGCAGATCATGCTGGTCAACCATTTCAGCCCGCAGCTCGACGGCATCCAGCTGAGCTTTGTGCAGTTCTTTGTGGTCTCAGTTTTGTCCACGATCTTCGCGTTTGTCTTTGAGGCCCCGTCGCCCGACCAGTTCCGCGCCGCGGCGGTCTCGATTGCCTATTGCGGCATCATGTCCAGCGGCGTGGCCTACACGCTGCAGATCGTCGGCCAGAAGGAGCTGGACCCGACGATTGCCAGTCTGGCGATGTGTCTCGAGAGTGTGTTCAGCGCCCTGGCCGGTTGGCTGATCCTGGGCGAGACGCTCTCTGCCACCGAGCTGTGCGGCTGCGCGCTGATGTTCGGCGCGATTGTGGTGAGTCAGCTGCCGGTGAAACGGCTGAAGGGGTAACGGCAGTCCCCCGGGAACTCCTACTTTCTTTTGTGACCAAAAGAAAGTAGCAAAGAAAAGTCCCGCTGTTGCGGATGCAGCGGACCCCGCCTTAGGGGCTGCACGCCCCTAAGAACCCCAAAGCGGAGGTCGGAAGTGGCGGGGGCTAAACGAAAGCAGTATTACTTTTCGTTCTTAACGCCCCCGCCCCTTCCTCCACCTTAAATTCGGGTGTTCCCCCGAACCCCCGATGCCGGAAACAGCAGTCCGTAGGGGCCGGGCATGCCCGGCCCGCAGCCTTGCCATTGTATCCCCTTTAGCGGTTTGCATCGTAGGGAGGGGTCTTGACCCCTCCGCGGGGCGTCGGGGACGCCGCCCCCTACAACATTCACCGCCGCCCTTCCTTAACAACCATCCTACCCCCCACCGCAAGGAGCCACCCATGCAAGATCTGCGCAAAATCTTCCGTTATGCCCGCCCGTACCGGCGCGATCTGTTCGCGGCGGTGGGGCTGATCTTTATTGAATGTATCTTTGAAATGGTCATCCCCGTCCTGATGTCCACCCTCGTGGATGACGGCGTGCCCACCCATAACATGGCCGTCATCTTCCGGCAGGGCGGGCTGATGATTTTGTGCGCGGTGCTCGCGCTTATCACGGGGCTGCTGTATGCGCGGTACGCGGCGCGGTTCGCAAACGGGTTCGCGGCAGAGCTGCGCATGGCGGAGTATGCCGCCGTGCAGAAATTCGACTTCGCCAACCTCGACCGCTTCTCCGATGCGTCCCTCGTCACCCGCATGACCACCGACGTCACGGTCATGCTCAACGCCGTCAACGCCGGTCTGCGTCCGCTGGTGCGCAGCCCGGTCATGCTCTGCATGGGGCTGGCGATGGCCTGCGTGCTCAGCCCGCGGCTGACGATTGTATTCCTCGTCACAACGCCGATCCTGGCCGCCGTCCTCGCCTGGATCGTCACAAAGGTCGGCCCGCTCTATGGCCGCCAGCAGAGCGCCGTGGATCACCTGAATGGCCGCATCCAAGAGTCCCTGACCGCCATCCGCGCCATCAAGGCGTTCGTCCGCGGCGACTACGAGAACGCCCAGTTCGACACCGTCAACACGGAATTGAGCGATGCTTCGACGGAAACATTCCGCTATGCCGTCCTCAACCTGCCTGCGTTCCAAACCGTCATGTATACGGCCATCGTCTGCATCCTTTGGTTCGGCGGCAATTATATCCTCGTCGGCACGATGTCCGTCGGCCAGCTGACGGCGTTTTTGAGCTATGTTTTGCAGGTGCTCAACTCGGTCATGATGTTCTCCGGCGTCTTTCTGCAGATGTCCCGCTCGCTGGCCAGCGCCCGCCGCATCCGTGAGGTCCTGACCGAGACGCCCGACCTTGCGAATGCCGCCGCGCCGGTGGACACCATCCCTGACGGCCAAATCGACTTTGACCACGTCAGCTTCAAATACAACGCCAAAGCGGAGAAAAATGCCCTCTCCGACATCACGCTCCACATCCCGGCAGGTGCGACGGTGGGCATCATCGGCGGCACGGGTGCGGCCAAAACGACGCTCGTCCAGCTCATTCCGCGCCTGTACGACGCCACCGAGGGCACGGTCCGGGTCGGCGGGCGCGACGTCCGCGGCTACGACGTGAACGCCCTGCGGGACGCCGTCGGCATCGTGCTGCAAAAGAACCTGTTGTTCTCCGGCACGATCCGCGACAACCTGAAATGGGGCAATCCCGACGCGACGGACGACGACCTCTGGGCCGCCTGCCGCGCCGCCCGTGCGGACGAATTTTTGTCCCGGATGCCCGACGGCCTTGACACCGACCTGGGCCAGGGCGGGTGCAACGTCTCGGGCGGGCAGAAGCAGCGTCTCTGCATCGCGCGGACGCTGCTCAAGCACCCGAAGGTGCTGATTTTTGACGACTCCACCAGTGCCGTGGACACGGCTACGGAGTCGGGCATCCGCCATGCGCTGGCTGGACTGGGCAGCGTGACCAAGCTCATCATTGCCCAGCGCATCACGTCGGTGCAGAGCGCCGACCTCATCGTCATTCTGGACGACGGGCGGCTGCATGCCGTGGGCACGCATGACGAGCTGCTGGCAAAAGATACGATTTATCAGGAAATTTACCATTCCCAGATGAAAGGGGGCGACGCAGATGGCGAAGCCATTCGGCGGTAAGCGCCCGCAGAACCTGCGGCACACGCTGCGCCGCTTCATGGACTATCTGGGCCGCCACAAAATCATGCTTGGCGTCGTCGGCTTGCTGGCGGCGGTCAGTGCGCTGGCCGCGCTGCTGGGCACCTACATGATCCGCCCCATCGTCAACGGCGTGCTGGAAAACGGCAGCGCCGCCTATCTGGCCGACGTCGTGGCGCTGACCGCGGGCATCTACATCGTCGGTGCACTGTCTACCCTGGGCTACACCCAGCTCATGGTCCGTGCCGCGCAGAAGATTTTGCAGGACATCCGCCGCGACCTGTTAGCGCATCTGCAGACGCTGCCGCTGCACTACTTTGACACGAACCGCAAGGGCGATTTGATGAGCCTGTTCACGAACGACGTGGACACGATCTCGGACGCGCTGAACAACAGCTTTGCGGTGGTCATCCAGACCTTTATTCAGGTCGCAGGCACGCTGCTTTTGCTGTTCATCCTCAACTGGCGGCTCTCGCTGCTGGTGGTTGTTGGCTATATTGCCATGTTCTGGTATATCAACTACTCGACACAGCGCAGCCGCGCCTTTTATGCGCGCCAGCAGGCCAGCCTCGGTGAGCTGGACGCCTACATGGAGGAGATGATCGCCGGGCAGAAGGTCGTCAAGGTGTTCAACCACCAGCAGGCCGACATGGCCGCCTTTGCCGCCCGCAACGAAAAGCTGCGCGAGGCCGGCACCGGCGCGCAGAGCTACGCCGCCACGATGATTCCCGCCGTCGTCAGCATCGGCTACCTGAACTACGCGGTCATTGCGGTGGTCGGCGGCCTCATGGTCATGTGGGGCTGGTCCGACCTCGGCAGCCTGGCCAGCTATCTGGTCTTTGTGCGCCAGACGACGCTGCCCATCAACCAGCTGACCCAGCAGGGCAACTTCCTGCTGGCGGCGCTGGCGGGCGCGGAGCGTATCTTCACGGTCATGGAGGAAAAGCCGGAGATCGACGAGGGCACGGTGGAGCTGGTCAGCGTGCGGGAAAACAGCGACGGTACGCTGACCGAGTGCGCCGGGAGCACGGGCCGCTGGGCCTGGTGTGACCGCCGCCGCCCCGACGTCCCGCTCGAGCCGCTGCACGGCGACGTACGGTTCCACGACGTCAGCTTTGGCTATACGCCGGACCGAATGATTCTGCAGAACCTCTCGCTCTACGCCAAGCCGGGGCAAAAAATTGCCTTTGTCGGCTCCACGGGCGCGGGCAAGACCACGATTACCAACCTCATCAACCGCTTTTATGAGGTGTCGGGCGGGTCCATCACCTACGACGGCATGGATGTGCGGCTCATCAAGAAAAACGACCTGCGCCGCTCGCTGGGCGTCGTCTTGCAGGACACCCACCTGTTCACCGGCACGGTGGCGGACAACATCCGCTTTGGCAAGCTGGACGCGACGCAGGCGGAAATTGAAAAGGCGGCCCAAATTGCGAACGCCGACTCCTTCATCCGCCGTCTGCCGCAGGGCTACAACACGATGGTGACGAGCGACGGCGCAAACCTGAGCCAGGGACAGCGCCAGCTGCTGGCCATCGCCCGCGCCGCCGTCGCCGACCCGCCGGTGCTGATTCTGGACGAGGCCACGTCGAGCATCGACACCCGCACCGAGGCGCTGATCCAGAAGGGCATGGACAGCCTGATGGAGGGCCGCACGGTGTTTGTCATCGCGCACCGGCTTTCCACGGTGCGCAACGCGGACGCCATCATCGTGCTGGAGCATGGCCATATCATCGAGCGCGGCACCCACGACGAGCTGCTGGCCAAAAAGGGCGAGTATTACCAGCTGTATCACGGGATGTTTGAGCTGGCGTAAGCGTTCTTGCCTCCCTCTGCGAGGGAGGTGCCCCGTAGGGGCGGAGGGAGAGAACCTTGCCATAGCCCGAAATATTTCGGATTGCCGCAAGGTTCTCTCCCCCACCGCCTGCGGGCGGAGCCCCCTCGCAGAGGGGGCCAAGAGAAGAACACCTCCCCCGGAGAGATCCGTGAAAGGTAAACCTTGCGAAAGGAGCATTTACAAATGGAAAAGATCAGGAAAAATTTCGGCTTCGGCTGTATGCGCCTGCCCATGATCGGCGAGGACGTCGATATGGAGCAGACGAAACAGATGGTGGACTGCTTTTTGGAGCAGGGCTTCAATTATTTCGACACGGCCCACGGCTACCTTCAGGGCAAGAGCGAGCTGGCTCTGAAGGAGTGCCTGACCAGCCGTTACCCGCGGGAGGACTATGTCCTGACCGACAAGCTGAGCGGGTCCTATTTTGAAAAGGAAGAGGACATCCGCCCGTTCTTTGAGAGCCAGCTTGCAGCCTGCGGCGTGGACTACTTTGACTTTTATTTAATGCACTCCCAGAGCACGACAAACTACCAGCACTACAGGGACTGCCGCGCCTATGAGACGGCCTTCGCCCTCAAGGCCGAGGGCAAGGTCCGCCATGTGGGCATCTCGTTCCATGACCGCGCCGCCGTGCTGGAGCAGATTCTGACCGACTATCCGGCCATCGAGGTCGTGCAGATCCAGTTCAATTATCTGGACTATGACGACGTGGCCGTCCAGAGCCGCAAGTGCTATGAGGTCTGCCGCAGGCATGGCAAGCCCGTGTTGGTCATGGAGCCGGTCAAGGGCGGCAGCCTTGTCAACCTGCCCGACGACGCAAAAGCCGTGCTGGACGCCCTGCACGGCGGCAGCCCCGCCAGCTATGCCATCCGGTTTGCCGCGGGCTTCCCCGGTATGCTGATGGTGCTGTCCGGCATGAGCAGCATGGAGCAGATGCAGGACAATCTGAGCTACATGAAGGACTTTACGCCGCTGAACGATGCCGAGCGTACCGCCGTTTCCAAGGTGGTGGAGATCTTCCGCAAGCAGGATCTGATCCCCTGCACGTCCTGCCGCTACTGCACCGACGGCTGCCCGAAGCATATCTCCATCCCCGACCTGTTCGCCATCATGAACACGAAGCACACCCACCACGACTGGAACGCGGACTACTACTATGAGGATGTCCACACCGGGCCAGGCTCCCGCGCCTCGGACTGCATCCGCTGCGGCCAGTGCGAGCGCGTCTGCCCCCAGCACCTGCCCATCAGACAGCTGCTGCAGGATGTGGCGAAGGAGTTTGAGAAGGGGTAAAATAACATATCAGAAACAACGCCGTCTTCATTCGGAATTCTCCCGAATGAAGGCGGCGTTTGTTAATATGGCAAAAAGGACATAAAATTATACAGTAAGATCAAGGGGCAAATCACTGATGTCTTTTAAGCGCTTTCCGTCAATTAAGACATTCAGCATTTCAAGAGAGTCCTCGGCACCAGCGTTTTTTACTGCGTCAATCAGTTCATACAATGCAAAGTGATACATACAATCAATGTCACCTGTGCCCAAAGCAAGTGAGGCGAGCCTACCGGGAAGGGGTTCACCAGTAACCACTACAATGTGAGGAAGATGCCCCTTTCGATTTCGGATGAGGCCCAGAGCTTCAGTGCGGCTGTTTTGGGCGCGGTCACTGCGCATAGTCCATTTTGCGGATATAGAGGCATGAAGAATGGGTAAGCCCCCATTCTTTTGCCGTATATCAGCCATTTTGCTAACCGTATCATCGACGATTACAACGGGAGAATTGATTTCAGAATCTGGAACTAAATCTCGATAAATAACAACATCAGGAGCAACCATATAATCGTTACCCATACTTGCGGCTAATTTGGCATCAGCCTCTGTCAGTTGGTTTAGATACTCTAAGTGCTCGTACTGAGCAAAACTGCTGGTCTTGATTGAATTGCGATTTCCTAATTTTATGATGTGCCAGCTACCGGGGCGCAGACCTTGTAGCTTTGGAAAGGTGTCAGTCAGAAATTGCATATTTAACTGTTCAAATTTTGCACCAGAAGTTTGCCCAACAGCCTTTTCGTGGGTTTCAGCCATTAAACTGTCTGCGATACCTTTGGCAATGCGAATAGAAAGTTTGGAGGAAGAATCAGCGTTGCTGGGGATTCCTTTAGCATCTACAGTTAAAACGCCGTTTTCCAGTAGAGAACGATGATATTTTTTACGGGCGGCGGCAAGTAGAGCTTCATTCATTTTCTTCAAGCACCTTTCTGATTTCAAGTCCAACTGCTTTAGCAACAGGAGGAGGAAAAGCGTTTCCAATCATGCGGCAGGCCTTTGTTTTCTTTTCTGCAATTTTCCAATCATCAGGGAAACCCTGAATGCGTGCTACCATACGTGGGGTCAATTTTGGCATTCCAACAAAATCTTTTTCAGGGGGATAATCTGCGATACCTGCGCCATTGATGCCTAACTCGGCCCAGGCCTTTCTTGCACGAGCCGGACCTAAATCAGGACCGCCGTGCTTTTTTGAACCGCCGACGATTGTGGGGGCAATATCATCGGCCTTCTGTCTCCAGGCGTCAAGGCCAACCCAACCGTTGGCTCCCATTAAGTCGGCAAGCGTGTCACTGACAGATTTGGTGTTGGCTTTGTTGCCAACAGGGTACACAAAAGGCTTTTTGATATCTTTTCGGATGCCAACAATAACAACACGGGGTCTAAGTTGCGAAACACCGAAATCACAGGCATTGAGCAGTTTTATTTGTACGTTATAGCCGAGATTTTCGATTTGAGATAAGATGGAGCTTCGATATTCGTCAAAACCGGGACTTAAAAAGCCGCGAACATTTTCGAGCATAACGGCTCGTGGCTGTATTTCGCCAATTAGTCGGATGGCCTCAGGAAAAAGATCTCTTTCATCAGCACTTCCAAGCTGCTTCCCTGCAATGGAAAAGGGGGGGCATGGAACGCCGCCGGCAAATAGATCAATCTGCCCACGAAAAAGAAGACCAGAAAAATTTTTGACATCCTCACACAAGACGTTCCAGTGAGGTCGATTTTCGACAAGCAGATCGCAGTAGTCTTTTTCATATTCGACTAGCGCAACATGGTGGAAACCGGCCATTTCCAATCCGAGGGCCTGACCGCCAAAACCTGCGCATATTTCGATGCTGTTAAGCATAAAAGTTCTCCTACCCACATGAACTTGATTTTAACAAAATTATATCACACACATGCATGTTGCACAACAGTATCATAAGACTGCAACATATAAACAAAAAAGGTCACTTGCAATCGCAAGTGACCTTGGTGCGCCGGAAGGGACTCGAACCCCCGACCTTCTGATTCGTAGTCAGACACTCTATCCAGCTGAGCTACCGGCGCATATTCTCTTGGCGTTCTCGCCGGAGAACGTGTTTTATTATAGCGCCCGCCGCCCGGAAAGTCAAGCGTTTTTTTCAAAAAACTCAAATAATTCTGCAAATGGGCATCTTTCACGAAAATCCGCAGCCTGCGGGGCGGGTTTTCAGCTCTTTGCCGTTGTCTGAAAACGAACATCGAATTGACAAATACTTTGCAACATTTTATAATATAGAGTAGATTTCGGATTACGAACGATGGCGTTTGCAATCGCAGCCGCCATCGGCTTTTTTATTCTCCTGTCTGTCCGCCTGTTGCGCACAAGCGTGTACGCACGGTACAGAGCGTTAAACGAATAAACCGAAATCGACCCCAATTTGTATTCCATTAAGAAACGGAGTGGCACAAAACCATGGCGAAGTACATCGTCAAGCGCGTGGCAATGGGCATTTTCAGCGTGTTCATCGTCGCGACCCTTACCTTTTTCATCATGAACCTGGTCCCCGGCGGCCCGTTCGTGGCGGAAAAGTCCATCAGCAAAGCAGCCCAGCAGGCCCTGGCCGAAAAATACGGCCTCGATAAGCCCCTCGGCGTGCAGTACCTTAATTATATGAACAGCCTGATCCATGGCGATATGGGCCTGAGCCTGAAACAGCGCGGCCGTACCGTCAACCAGATCATCTTCTCCAAGCTGCCGGTCTCGGCCCGCACCGCCGGTCTGGCTGTGGTCGTCGCGCTCTGCGTCGGCATTCCGCTGGGCTGTCTGTCCGCGTATAACCGAGGGAAGTGGGCCGATAATCTGATTATCGTGTTTGCCACCTGCGGCATCGCCATCCCGAGCTTTATCTCAAGCGTCGTGCTTTTGTACACCTTCGGCATGAACCTGAAGCTCCTGCCCACCGTCGGCCTGAATGAACCGGCGGCCTACATCATGCCCGTGACGGCGCTGGCGATTTATCCCACCGCCTACATCACCCGCCTGATGCGCTCCAGCCTGCTGGACGTCATGGGTCAGGACTACATGCGCACCGCCCGCGCCAAGGGTGTTTCCAGTGTGAAGATCCTCTTCAAGCACGCGCTGCGCAACGCGATCCTGCCTGTCATCACGTATGTCGGCCCCATGCTGGCAGGCCTGATGACCGGTTCCTTCGTCGTGGAGAAGATCTTCTCCATCCCGGGTCTGGGCCGTGACTTCGTGTCCGCCATCACGAACCGTGACTACATGATGATCATGGGCACTACGATCCTGCTGGCGACCCTCGTCATCGTTGCGAACGTCGTTGTTGACATCCTGTATAAGATCATCGACCCGCGCATCAAGCTGAAGTAAGGAGGAGCAGACACATGGAAAATCTGAAAAAGAATCCGTTGAGCCTGCAACTCAACGTTGAGGACTTTGCCCCCGCGTCCAACGACGAGAAGAAAAGCCTTGTCGTCATGCGCGAGAGCGTCAACTTCTGGAAGGACGGCATGCGCCGTCTGCGCAAAAACAAGATCGCCATGGTCAGCCTGGTCGTCATCCTGCTGATCGCTTTCATGGCCTATGTTCTGCCCAGCTTCTGGCCCTACAGCTATGAGCAGCAGATCAAGGGCAGCAACAACCTGGCCCCGTTTGAGTATTCTGCCGCTGAGCAGAAGCTCATCGACCAGGGCGAGAACGTATTCCCGCACATTCTGGGCACCGACCGTATGGGCCGTGACTTTGCCGTGCGTGTCATGATGGGCACCCGCGTCTCCCTGTCCGTCGGCCTGCTGGCCTCTGTGCTGGTCCTGCTCATCGGCGCGACCTACGGCGCCATCTCCGCATTTGCGGGCGGCTGGATCGATAACATCATGATGCGTATTACCGATATTCTCTACACCATCCCCGACATCCTGCTCATCATCCTGCTGGCCATGGCCATCAAGGAACCGCTGGAGAGCCTGGCCACCAAGCCCGGCTTCGGCTGGATGCAGAAGCTCGGCCCCAACATGGTGTCCATCTTCATCATCTTCGCCCTGCTGTACTGGGTCGGCATGGCGCGTATCGTCCGCTCCCAGGTCCTGACGCTGAAGGAGAGCGAGTACGTCACCGCTGCCCGCGCGCTGGGCGCCTCCGGCGGGCGCATCATCAAGAAGCACCTGCTGACGAACTGCATGGGCACCCTGATCGTCACCACCACCCTGCAGATCCCGTCCTCCATCTTCACCGAGAGCTACCTGAGCTTCCTCGGCCTCGGCGTTGCAGCCCCCATGCCGTCCCTCGGCTCGCTGGCGACTGACGCCGTCAAGGGCATGAACACCTACCCGGTGCTGCTGATTGCCCCCGCGCTGATGATCAGCATCATGATCCTGGTTTTCAACCTGTTCGGCGACGGTCTGCGCGATGCGTTTGACCCGAAGCTCAAGAGCTAAAGAGGGAAGGAGGAGCAACATGAGCGAAAAAATTCTTGAAATCAAGGACGAACGCCTGTCCTTCTTCACCCCCGCGGGCGAGGTCAAGGCGCTGAACGGCGTGTCCTTCAGCATGAACCAGGGCGACGTGCTGGGCATCGTCGGCGAGTCCGGCTCCGGCAAGTCTGTCACGGCCTACTCCATCATGGGCCTGACCGCCTACCCCGGACGTCTGGTCGGCGGCACGGTGTGGTTCAACGGCCACCAGATCGACAAAATGACCGAGAAGGAGTTCCGCAAAATTCGCGGCAACGAGGTCTCCATCATCTTCCAGGACCCCATGACGAGCCTGAACCCAGTGTACACCATCGGCAACCAGATCGTCGAGGTCATCCTGCTGCACACCAAAAAGACCAAGCAGGAAGCCTGGGCCCGCGCTAGGGAGCTGCTGGAGCTGGTCGGCATCAACGAGCCGGACCGCCGCCTGAAGCAGTACCCGCACGAGCTGTCCGGCGGTATGCGCCAGCGCGTCATGATCGCCATTGCGCTGGCCTGTGAGCCGAAGCTGCTGATCGCTGACGAGCCGACCACCGCGCTGGACGTGACGATCCAGGCACAGATCCTGGAGCTGATGAACGACCTGCGCCACAAGCTGGGCATGTCCATCATCATGATCACCCACGATCTGGGCGTTGTGGCCCAGATGTGCGAGAAGATCGCCGTCATGTACGCCGGTCACATCGTCGAGTACGGCACGACGGACGAAATTTTCTACAACCCCCAGCATGAGTACACGAAGGGCCTGATCAACTCCATCCCGAAGCTGAACGCCGAGGAGAAGGAGCGTCTGGTGCCCATCGAGGGTCAGCCCGTTGACCTGCTGAACCCGCCCGCGGGCTGCCCGTTTGCGCCGCGCTGCAAGAGCTGCATGAAGGTCTGCCTGAACAAGATGCCGCCCAGAACCGAATTGAGCGACACCCACTACACCTATTGCTGGCTGCGCCAGAAGGAAGAATTTGAGAAGGGGGGCAAAGCCTGATGAGCGAGAATCTCGTTGAAGTAAAGCATCTGCAGCAGTATTTCCCCGCCGGCGGCATGGGCAAGAACAAGCAGTACGTTCAGGCCGTGGACGACGTGAGCTTTGCCATCCGCAAGGGCGAGACGCTGGGCCTGGTCGGTGAGTCCGGCTGCGGCAAGACCACGACGGGCCGCACCCTGCTGCGCCTGTATGAGCCTACCGACGGCACCATCATCTACGACGGCAAGGTCCTGTTTGACAAAAAGGAAAAGATCGCCGTTGATATGCTGCCCTACCGCCGCCGTATGCAGATCGTGTTCCAGGACCCCTACGCGAGCCTGGACCCCCGTATGACCATCGGCGACATCGTCGGCGAGGGCATCGACATCCACCACCTGTGCGCCAACGCCAAGGAGCGCCATGACAAGATCATCTCCCTGCTCGAGCGCGTCGGCCTGAACAGTGAGCACGCCAACCGCTACCCGCACGAGTTCTCCGGCGGTCAGCGCCAGCGCGTCGGCATCGCCCGCGCCCTGGCTGTGGACCCCGAGTTCATCGTCTGCGACGAGCCGGTCTCCGCGCTGGACGTTTCGATCCAGGCGCAGGTCGTCAACATGTTTGAGGACCTGCAGCAGGAGATGGGGCTGACCTACCTGTTCATCGCCCACGACCTGAGCGTTGTCAAGCACATTTCCAACCGCATCGGCGTTATGTATCTGGGCAAGATGGTGGAGCTGGCCGACAGCTTTGAGCTGATCGCCCACAGCGTCCACCCCTACACCCGCAGCCTGATCTCGGCCATTCCCGTGGCGGACCCCGTCACGGCCCGCCAGAGCCACCGTATCGTGCTGCAGGGCGATGTGCCCAGCCCGCTGAATCCGCCGAGCGGCTGCCGTTTCCGCACCCGCTGCCCCTACGCCGACGAGCGCTGCGCCGCCGAGGTGCCGGAGTTCAAGGAAGTGAGCAGCGGCCACTGGGCAGCGTGCCACCATCTGGACAAAGTAAAGTAATGCAGGGGGCGCTGCCGGGCGTGGCGGACGCTGTTTGTCCGCCCCTCGACTCCACCCGACATAAAAACTCATACTTATACAGGGCGGCTCACCGCAGCCGCCTTGTGCTTGACCCCAAAATGTGCGCGTGGGGCGAACATCCATCCGCAGGACATAGAACTGTACGCGGTAGAAATACAAAAGGATTTTCTATCAAAACAGTTACAAAATTTACAGACCACTTGAAATTGCGGATTCAGAGTGGTAAAGTATAAATATTCATTCCGTTGGGGGCTTGTCTCCCGGGGGGATTGGGTATAAAGTACATTATATTTGGAGGGTATATTCATGAAGATGAAGAACATTGCTGCCGTGGCTATGGCCGGCTGCATGGCTGCTTCTCTGGCTGCCTGCGGCGGTTCCGCAAGCACGACAGACACCACCGGTACTGCCGATGCTGCCACCACCGAGGCTGCTGACGCCGCCACCGGCGAGGGCACCGGCTTCACCGTCCAGCTCGGCCCCAACCCCGAGACCCTGGACCCGGCCCTGAACGCTGCCGTCGACGGCGGCAACACCCTCATCACCATCGAGGAGCCCCTGCTCATCATCGACGAGAACAACGAAATCCAGCCCGGTCAGGCCGAGAGCTACGAAGTCAGCGATGACGGCTTGGTCTGGACCTTCCATCTGCGCGACGGCCTGAAGTGGAGCGACGGCTCCGACCTGACTGCGAAGGACTTTGAGTACTCCTTCAAGCGTCTGGCCTGCCCCGACACCGCCGCCCCCTACGCCGAGACGGTTGTCGGCATGATCGACGGCTATCAGGATGCCATCGGCAACCCCGATGCGGACGGCAACACCACCACCGATCCCGACTGGGACGCCCTGAACGTCGTTGCCAGCGAGGACGGTAAGGACCTGACCATCACCCTGAGCTATCCCTGCTCCTACTTTGACAAGCTGGCCGCTTTCGTCGCCACTTCACCCGTGCAGCAGGCCACCGTGGAGGCCAACGGCGACGCCTGGTGCACCGAGCCCGACACCTACGTCTGCAACGGCCCCTACATGATCACCGATTGGATCCCCTCCGAGCGTATTGTTCTGTCCAAGAACCCGAACTACGTCGGCGGCTGGGATTCCTCCAAGATCGTTTCCGACACCATCACCCTGCTTCTGCTCGAGGATTCCAGCGCTGCCTACGCCGCCTACAACAGCGGTGAGGCACAGCTCGTCAAGGACGTCCCCACCGATGAGATCCCCAGCCTGACCAGGGCCGAGGACGGCGGCGACTTCTATCTCGATGAGATCATGGGCACCTACTACATCTCCCTGAACGATCAGAAGGAGCCGTTCACCGACCCCAATGTCCGCAAGGCTCTGTCTCTGGCCATTGACCGCGACTACGTTGCCAATACCATCATGCAGGGCATCTACACCCCCGCCACTGCGCTGGTTGGCCCCGGCATCGTGGACAACGAGGGCTACTTCAAGGACAATGCCAACGGCGGCAAGCCCTACATCGGCGACGACTACGAGGCCAACCTCGAGGAGGCCAAGCAGCTGATGGCCGAGGCCGGCTACCCGGACGGCGAGGGCTTCCCGGTTGTTGAGTACAGCGCCAACGACGCCGGCTACCACATCCCCGTTGCTGAGTACGTCCAGCAGGCCTGGGGCGAGCTGGGCATCACCGTCAACATCAACAAGGTCGAGTGGGCCAGCTTCCTGCCGATGCGCCGCGCCGGTGACTATGACATCAGCCGCAACGGCTGGTCCATGGACTACAACGACCCCTCCAACATGCTGGAGCTGTTCACCACCAACAACGGCAACAACGACGGCAAGTACGCCAACCCCGCGTTTGACAAGCTCATCGAGGAGTCTCGCGTTGCCGACAAGGCTACCCACTTTGAGAAGCTGCACGAGGCCGAGGACATGCTGATGGCCGACGCCGCCTGCATCCCCGTTGCTTACTACAACGACTTCTGGCTGCAGAGCCCCTCTCTGAAGGGCACCTGGCACAGCCCCTACGGCTACTGGTACCTGCAGTATGGGTATGTTGAGGAGTAATTTCCTTGATCGTGGCGGCTGCTAAGCTTTAAAAGTATATAAACTGTGCGCTCTATGCAAATGGGGCGCACAGTTTTTTTTTGCTGTAGAAATGTGAAAGTTTGTTGAAATTGCCATCGAGAAAATGCACAGATACATATAGTTTTGACTTGCCAAGCGATAATGCGTGTGTTATAATGTTAAGCATACAAATAAAAAAGAGGTGCATCGAATTAAAAACGAGGACCTTCGCGGGCTTATTGGCAGGCGTTATGCTTGCGGTGACCGCCCTGACCCCCATGACAGCATTGGCTGCTGAGCCGGAAAATGGTAAAATTACCTATAACGCCGGTGAAGGCTATACCTTTGAGAAAATCTCTCACCCCACCAAGGGCACGATGTCTGCAGACGGCATTGTGGACTACATCGGTGATGGCAAGGTGGAAGTCATCACCGACACCAATGACTCCAACTATAATGCGGGTGACCGTGGCCAGAGTTACAGCTGGTCTGCAATTGCCTACGGTGATTGGCTCTATGTGGGCACTTGCTATGCGGCAATGGGCAGCACACTGACCCTGATGGATGATGTTCTGGGTGATAAGTTTGATAAGGATGTTATGGAAGCGGCCTTGAAGGCTATGTTCAACAATACCTTCTTCTATGGTCAGACTAAGCCGGACGGCACACCAGATACGGACAGCGAGGGCATCCTTGTCAAGGTCAACACAAAGACAGGCGAAATGAAGCTGTTGTTATCCAAGTCGATGAACGATGTTGCGCCGTCGTTCCGTAATGCCGTGGCCTACAAAGATAAGCTCTATTTCTGCGGCAGTGTGCATGCTAATGGCAGAGGTGATTTGCCCAGCGTTTATGAGATTGACCCAACAGATGACAGCTATAAGGCTGTCTATGTGGGCTTGGATTCTCTGCAGGATTATGGTGCTGCGTATGAAGCAGGTGTTTCTACCGGTATCCGTGGTATGTGCGTCTATAACGATGAGCTGGTCATCAGCAATGTTTATATGAATGCTGCCACCGGTGAAAGCGGAGCGTTGATCCTTGCATCCTCCAACCCGTCCGAGGGGAAGAGCAGCTTCCGTACGATCGCTACGCAGGCGGATATGTTCAACTATCCCGCTTACCGTTATACGGACAGTATCTTTGGCGGTTCCGTCTGGGATATGGCGGAGTACAACGGCCATCTGTATGTTTCCATCTGCACTGGTACTGCCGGCAATGCACCAGACAGCAATACCATGCAGTCCTTTGCCATCATCCGCGGCGATGAAAAAGACGACGGCACCTTCAACTGGACGCCGCTGGTGGGTGACAAGGAAAAGGACAAAGCCCGGTACACCTTCGGCATTGACCCGGAACGCACCCGCTCCGGTGCTGCCAATCTGGTCGTGTATAACAACAAGCTGTATATCGGTGAGTACAACGATGAGGAAATCGCGCTAGAGCGCATCCTCTTTAACAAAACCGGTGATTCGGCTGATGGGTCGCTGGGCGGTGTGGACTGCCGCTTTGTCAACGCCAACCTGAGCCAGTCTGTCGGCTTGTATGCCATGGACGAAAATGAGAATATGACCCTGATTGTGGGCGATGCCACGGAAATGTTCCCCGAGGGTGGTGTCTCTGGTCTGGGCTCCGGCTTCGGCCACAACGAGAACCAGTATATCTGGCGTATGCAGGTCTACGATGGAAAACTGTATGTGGGTACATTTGATACCAGCAGTCTGCTGGAACCCATTGGCCAGTTCTCCAACGGTGACATCATCGGTATGACCCCGGAACAGTGGCGTCAACAAATGCAGCTCATCAAGGAACTGCTGCAACTACTTATGGATAAGTATGGAACATCGCCGATAGCAACCATTGATGAGAACGAGGAAGGCGAGGAAGTAACCTCGGAAATTGTTGATGACGCAGCCTCCAATGATGAGGACGAAGCCTTTGAAAGTGATATTGCTGGTTTGGTTGATATGATGGATATGACCCCTGAGGTATTGGAAGGGGACAGCACCGTAACAGCCCTGTGCGATGAAGAGAGCGTTGATAATCGAGAAAATTCTCTGCGTGATTTTGCTGATTACTACAGCAACATGTTGGAGGGATACAATGAGATCAGCGCCAACTATGAATTGCCGGATGATCTGAAAGATGCCTTTGAAACGCTGCTGAGTCAGGATAAGCTGGACAAAATCAACAGTGTGATTGAGTGTCTGATTTATATGCGTGATGCAGAACGCGGTTTTGATATGTATGTCACGGAGGATGGCACGAACTTTACAAAGCTGACCACCAGCGGTTTTGGTGATCCGTACAACCACGGTCTGCGCGTCTTTGCAATCACGAATCAGGGCCTGTGCTTGGGCACGGCCAACCCGTTCTATGGCACACAGCTGTGGATCCAGCGTGCTGAAGAAAGTGAAACCCCGTCGACCCCGACCCCGTCGACCCCGGCCCCATCGACCCCGACCCCATCGGAAAATCCGGATATCACTCCTGCCCCCGGCACAGAGCCTTCTGTGACTCCGGCACCGACTTTTACCCCAGCCCCTACGGCTGTTCCCACGAAAGCTCCGGTTGTGACGCCTGCACCGGCGGCTGCGGCTACTGCGGCTAAAGGAATTCCCCAGACTTCGGACAGTTTCCCGCTGCCGATTGTCGTACTGCTGCTTATCGGTAGTGCTGTTGCTATGGGTGTGATGACCTTTAGTTATTGCAGAAAAAAGAAATAAAAAAATAGAGAACGGCACAGCTTCGGCTGTGCCGTTCTGCTTGGTGCGCCCGGCATGCTTAACAACTAGGTGGTGAAAGACCACTACGCGCTCGGCAGTAGGAAGGTCATCGAGGAGTCCCGCGTTGCCGACAAGGCTGCCCACTTTGAGAAGCTGCACGAGGCCGAGGACATCCTGATGGCCGACACCGCCTGCATCCCCGTTGCGTATTACAACGACTTCTGGCTGCAGAGCCCCTCTCTGAAGGGCACCTGGCACAGCCCCTACGGCTACTGGTACCTGCAGTACGGTTATATTGAGGAGTAATTTCCTTTATAAATGAAAAGACACGTCCTGCGTTGGACGTGCCTTTTTCTGTGTCTGGCTTCCCCCTTGGGGGAAGGCTTGGGACTCACGCCCCCAGCGTTGCCGCCATGACCGCCTTGATCGTGTGCATGCGGTTCTCGGCCTCCTGGAACACGATGGACTGCGGGCCGTTAAAGACCTCGTCGGTCACTTCCATGGCGTCGCGGTCAAACTTTTCGCCCATCTCCCTGCCGACGGCGGTCTTGTGGTCGTGGTAGGCGGGCAGGCAGTGCATGAACACGGCGGTGCCCTTGGCCTTCGCCATCAGCTCGGCGTTGACCTGATAGGGGGACAGGGCGTTGATGCGCTCCTCCCAGACCTCGACAGGCTCACCCATGCTGACCCAGACGTCGGTGTAGACGACATCCGCACCGGCCACGGCGTCGGTGTCCTCGCTCAGCGTGATGCTGCCGCCGCTGACGCGGGCGAACTCTTTGCACTTTTCCACCAGCGCGGGGTCCGGCCAGTAGGCTTTGGGGGCACAGGCCACAAAATGCAGGCCCATCTTGGCACAGCCGATCATCAGGCTGTTGCCCATGTTGTAGCGGGCGTCGCCCATGTAGGCGAATTTCAGCCCCTGCAGCTTGCCGAAATGCTCACGCAGCGTTAAAAAATCGGCCAGGATCTGGGTGGGATGGTACTCGTTCGTCAGGCCGTTCCAGACGGGCACGCTGGCGTATTTGGCCAGCTCCTCAACGATGGCCTGGCCGTAGCCGCGGTACTCGATGCCCTCAAACATGCCGGACAGCACCTGCGCGGTGTCCGCGATGGACTCTTTCTTGCCGATCTGGCTGCCCGTGGGGTCCAGATAGGTCGTGCCCATGCCAAGGTCGTGCGCGGCGACCTCGAACGAGCAGCGGGTGCGGGTGGAGGTTTTCTCAAAGATCAGCGCCACATTCTTGCCGCGCAGCGTGTCGTGCGGAATGCCCGCCCTTTTCTTAGCCTTCAGCTCGGCTGCCAGATCCAGCAGATAACCGATTTCCGCGGGGGTAAAGTCCAACAGCGTCAAAAAATCATGCCCTACGAGGTCCATAGTAAAGCTCCTTTTTAAATATACGGTTTATTTGTATAAATATACATACATTATAGCACGCTTGGGGATGATATGCAAGTGCGGGTTTTTGTGGTATAATTAAAAAAATCCCCGGGGGCTTGCCGCGATTGCCCATTTGCCGTTGAACGGCTTTGTAGGGGCCGGGCATGCCCGGCCCGGAGGTGCAGGGCGGGCGGTAGTCCATGGAAAAGCCGCGGGCCGGACATGTCCGGCCCCTGCAGGGCGGAAATCCCCGGCCGGGCATCTATGGCGGGCTTTGCCCTCATCCGGCCCTGCGGGGCCACCTTCCCCCGAGGGGGAAGGCAAGGGCGGAAAGGAGGTCCCCATGCCCAAAATCTACTTCCATGTGGACGTCAACTCGGCGTTTTTGTCCTGGTCGGCGCTCAAGGCGCTGCAGGGCGGCAGCACTGTCGATCTGCGTACGATCCCCGCCGTCGTCGGCGGCGATGAGGCCAAGCGCCACGGTGTTGTGCTGGCAAAAAGCACTCCGGCGAAAAAATTCGGCATCCAGACGGGGGAGAGCCTCTTTGCCGCCCGCGTCAAGTGCCCGGGGCTGACCGTCGTGCCGCCGGACTTTGATTTTTATGTAAAAAACAGCAAGGCACTGATTCAAATTTTGAACGATTATACCCCGGACGTTGAACAATACAGCATCGACGAGGCGTTTCTCGACATGACCGGCACCGAGGCACTGTTCGGCCCGCCGCTGACCGCCGCGCACACGATCCGCCGCCGCGTGCGCCGGGAGCTGGGCTTCACGGTCAACGTCGGTATTGCGCCCAACCGCCTGCTGGCCAAGATGGCCTCCGACTTTGAAAAGCCCGACAGGGTGCATACCTTATATAAATACGAGGTCGAGACTAAGATGTGGCCGCTGCCGGTGGGCGACCTGTTCGGCGTCGGCCCCAGCGCGGCCAAGCGCCTGAACAGCTGCGGCATCTACACCATAGGGGATTTGGCCCGGCTTGAGCGAGACACGGCGGTCAAGCTGTTCGGCAGCCGCGGCGATACGCTGTGGAACTACGCCAATGGTCGCGAGGCCGACCCCGTGACCAAGCAGCGCACCCGCGACAACAGCTACGGCAACAGCGTAACGATGCCCAGGGACCTGGCCCACCCCGAGGACGCCGACGCCACGATGCTGGCACTCTGCGATTCCGTCGGGCGGCGTCTGCGCGCCGACGGCAAGACGGCCCGTGTCGTCACGGTACAGCTGGTGGACAACGCCTTCCGCCGCACGAGCCACCAGACGACGCTGCCCAACCCGACGAACTCCACGGACCGCCTCTACCATGTGGCAATCGAGCTGATGCGCCAGATGTGGCCGCAGCGCCCCGTGCGGCTGGTGGGGGTCAGCGCCGAAAAGACCGGCGAGGACAACTTTGAGCAGATGGACCTTTTCACCGATGCCGCCCGCATCGACAAGCAGGAAAAACTGGACCGCGCCGCCGATGCCCTGCGCCGTAAATTCGGCGGCGCGGCGGTGACACGGGCGACGCTGTTAAGCCCCGACACCCGCAAGCCCGAGGCATTGAGCGCTGCGAAGGAACGGGAAAAAGACAAAAAATGACCCATGAGCGGTGGGATGCACCGTTCATGGATCGTTGCTGTTTTATGGAAAGCTGCGGGGGAGGGAGCCTTATTGCAGCTTATATACTATCGCCGCACGGTAGGGGCCGGGCATGCCCGGCCCTTGGCCTTCCCGCAAAAGCGCATCTGCCCGTAAGGCTCCCGGGAGGGTCAAGACCTCCCCGACAAATCCCTTTTTATCCTGCCTTGTAGGGAGGGGTCTTGACCCCTCCGCCGTTTAATTTGCTGCGAACTCATAATATACGCCGTCTATCTCCACGATGACAACGCCGTCCCCGGTCACCCAGTAGGAATACCCGGTACCAAAGTTCGAGCACCCGTCCGTCTCCGGGAAGGCGTCCCGGTCAACGCTTGTCTCAATGACCCCGTCAGCTCCGCGGTCCGGGGGGCAGTCCACTGCGCTGCCCGTATCAAAATACAGCACGCCGTCGATCTGTACGCACTGCGCCAAGCCCAGAGCGATGCCGGAAGCGGCGCTGTCCTTTTCGACAGCAGCTCCCTCGTCGGCGTCCGCTGCCTGGGGCGCGGCGGCATCCAGCATCGGCATGTCCGGCGCGGGGGAGGTCTCGGCAGCGGCCTCCGGGACGTCGGCGGCCATGGCGGCTTCACTGGCTATGCTGCTCTTGTGCAGCGTGCCGCTCCGCCACACGGCTGCGCCGCCCAAAACTATACAGGCGCACGCGGCCACAGACACGACCTGCTGCCAGTGCAGATGCACCACCCGGCGGCGTTTTTTCACCGGGGCGTCGGCAGCCAGGATCAGGTCGTCGTCCACATGGCCGATGGCCTCAAATAATTCGCGTTCTGTCACAGTGCAGCACCCCTTTCCTGTAAGTAGGCGGCCAGCTTGCCGCGCGTGCGGTGCAGCGTCACCCGCACCTTGCTCTCGGTCAGGCCGTACCGCGCGGCAATGTCCGCCGTCGCGTCGCAGTACCAGTACCGGCGCAAAAATATGCTGCGCGTTTCCTCCGGCAGCGTGCGCAGAAACGCGCTGATGAGCCGCCCGGTCTCGGCAGCGTCAAAGCTGTCCTCCACGCTGCCCGGCGCGGCGACGCATTCGGCCAGCTCGTCCAGCGGCGCACAGGTCTGCCCGCTGCCGCGCTTCTGCGCCGCCGCCCGGTCAAAGCGGTCCAGCGCGAGATTCCGCGTGATGCGCCCCAGATACGGAGCCAGCCGCGCGGGTCGGTTGGTGGGCATACTGTTCCACGCGGCCAGCCAGGTGTCGTTCTCGCATTCCTCGGCGTCGTGGGCGCTGTGCAGAATGTTGTCAGCGATCTTGCGGCAGTACGCGCCGAATTTCGCCGCCGTCTCGGCCAGCGCCTGCTCGTCCCGCGCCCAGTACAGGGCCACGATTGCGGCGTCCTCCATGGTTTCAGCCTCCTTTATTATATAAGGTAGGAATTTTTTTGCGGATGTTACAGAAAAAGTCTGCCGACGGGGCAGACTTCATGTAGGGGCGGGCATTGCTCGCCCGGTATAGCTCACAACATGTGCTTCTTGTGCAGCACCCACGCCGCAAACACACAGAGCGCCAGCGTCAGGCCCAGCACAATGGCGAACCCGGCGGTGGTGTTGGCAAAGGGCATGCCGTCGGACTGCACGTTCATGCCGTACAGACCGCTGATGACGGTGGGCACGGCCATCAGCAGGGTGATGCTGGTCAGGTACTTCATGGCGTTGTTCAGGCGGTTGTCCAGAATCGAGCTGAACAGCTCCCGCGTGCCCTTTATATCGTCGCGGTAGATGCTGGTCATCTCGATGGCCTGACGGATCTCAACGATGACGTCGTCGAGCAGCTCGCGGTCATCGGGGTACTGCTCCAGCCGCTTATAGCGGGTCAGGCGGTCCAGCACCGTAGCGTTGGCGCGCAAACTTGTGGCAAAGTAGACCAGCGTCGATTCCAGGCCGTGCAGTTCCATCAGGTCGCTGTCCTTCAGCTCGCCGGCCAGATTTTTCTCAATAGCCTGGCGGCGGCGGTCGATCAGGCGCAGCTCCTGCTGGTACATCGTGGCCGCGCGGTAGAGCAGCTGGTAGACGAACCGCATTTTCTTGCGGGTCGAGAACCCCTTGACCCGGCAGGCGGCAAAATCCCCGATAACGGCGGTATCGGTGGAGCAGACCGTGACGATCAGCTCCTGCGTCAGCAGGATGCCCAGGGGGATAGTCGTGTAGATGCCCTCACCGGCACCGTCCACCTTGACGGGGATGTCCACGATGATGACCGTGTAGCCGTCCTCCAGGCTGATACGCGCCGATTCCTCGGGGTCCGTCGCGGCCACGATGTCCGCGGGCTCGATGTCCAACGTTGCCGCTACCCGGCGGACCTCGTCGTCGGTGGGGTTGGTCAGGCAGATCCAGGCCCCTTCGTTCATATCGTCAACGCGCGTCAGCTGCTTATCCTGTGTGCGGTAAATCTTCATCATGGCTATTCCACCTAATATACTATTATAATAGTAGTATACGGCTTTTGCAGAGGATACGCAAGGAGATTTTACTGCGTATACGGCAGCAAACGCAGTAATGTCCCGTCAACTCTCCGACTGCCCACTCCCGGCCAGCACCCACTCACCCCTCCACCACTCCGTAGGGGCCGGGCATGCCCGGCCCGCGCGCTTTCCGCCGCCGCCCGTTACTGCTTTACGCACCCCGCCTCACCCCCACACCGTAGGGAGGGGTCTTGACCCCTCCGCTGCACAGCGAGGACGCCGCCCCCCTACAGAGATGGCCCGAAACCACCCCACATCCGCGTACCTTCCGGCCAGCACCCGCTCACCCTTCCGCCACCCCGTAGGGGCCGGGCATGCCCGGCCCGCAACCTTCCCATCGCCTGCCGTCAATCTTCCACCACCCACCACCCCATAATTTGTGCCCGCCGACCGCCATCACCCCAATATACACCTTGCCAAACTTCGCCCTCAAACTTTGTCGAAAAAATCAAAAAAACTTGCAAAAACCTGTTGACAAAGGTCATACTACTTGCTATAATAATCAAGCTGTCTCGCGAGCCCAGCCCGCGGCGGCAGCCGCTGGAGCCTTCACCTACAGCTTGTACGCCGTTTTTTGAAGAAAACTTCTTCAAAAAACTTTCAGAAAACCTCTTGACAAACGAGAGAATCTGATATATAATATATAAGCTGTCACGGAAACGCGACAGCGCAGCAGGACCTTGAAAATTGAACAAAACTGAAACTTGTGGAACCTTGATCGTGGGTTTGGAAACCCACGTTAATCAATTCCAAATTTACAAGTAATTCATACAGGACGCAAGCGATTGTGTCTGAGTGATTACAGAGATTTAACGCTTTTAAATGGCGATTAAATACCATTTATAAAGAGTTTGATCCTGGCTCAGGACGAACGCTGGCGGCGCGCCTAACACATGCAAGTCGAACGGAGCTGAGAGGAGCTTGCTTTTCTTAGCTTAGTGGCGAACGGGTGAGTAACGCGTGAGTAACCTGCCCTGGAGTGGGGGACAACAGTTGGAAACGACTGCTAATACCGCATAAGCCCACGGATCCGCATGGATCTGCGGGAAAAGGATTTATTCGCTTCAGGATGGACTCGCGTCCAATTAGCTAGTTGGTGAGGTAACGGCCCACCAAGGCGACGATTGGTAGCCGGACTGAGAGGTTGAACGGCCACATTGGGACTGAGACACGGCCCAGACTCCTACGGGAGGCAGCAGTGGGGGATATTGCACAATGGGGGAAACCCTGATGCAGCGACGCCGCGTGGAGGAAGAAGGTTTTCGGATTGTAAACTCCTGTCGTTAGGGACGATAATGACGGTACCTAACAAGAAAGCACCGGCTAACTACGTGCCAGCAGCCGCGGTAAAACGTAGGGTGCAAGCGTTGTCCGGAATTACTGGGTGTAAAGGGAGCGCAGGCGGACCGGCAAGTTGGAAGTGAAAACTATGGGCTTAACCCATAAATTGCTTTCAAAACTGCTGGCCTTGAGTAGTGCAGAGGTAGGTGGAATTCCCGGTGTAGCGGTGGAATGCGTAGATATCGGGAGGAACACCAGTGGCGAAGGCGACCTACTGGGCACCAACTGACGCTGAGGCTCGAAAGCATGGGTAGCAAACAGGATTAGATACCCTGGTAGTCCATGCCGTAAACGATGATTACTAGGTGTTGGAGGATTGACCCCTTCAGTGCCGCAGTTAACACAATAAGTAATCCACCTGGGGAGTACGACCGCAAGGTTGAAACTCAAAGGAATTGACGGGGGCCCGCACAAGCAGTGGAGTATGTGGTTTAATTCGAAGCAACGCGAAGAACCTTACCAGGTCTTGACATCCGATGCATAGCGCAGAGATGCGTGAAGTCCTTCGGGACATCGAGACAGGTGGTGCATGGTTGTCGTCAGCTCGTGTCGTGAGATGTTGGGTTAAGTCCCGCAACGAGCGCAACCCTTATTGCCAGTTACTACGTAAGAGGACTCTGGCGAGACTGCCGTTGACAAAACGGAGGAAGGTGGGGATGACGTCAAATCATCATGCCCTTTATGACCTGGGCTACACACGTACTACAATGGCGTTTAACAAAGAGAAGCAAGACCGCGAGGTGGAGCAAAACTCAAAAACAACGTCTCAGTTCAGATTGCAGGCTGCAACTCGCCTGCATGAAGTCGGAATTGCTAGTAATCGCGGATCAGCATGCCGCGGTGAATACGTTCCCGGGCCTTGTACACACCGCCCGTCACACCATGAGAGCCGGGGGGACCCGAAGTCGGTAGTCTAACCGCAAGGAGGACGCCGCCGAAGGTAAAACTGGTGATTGGGGTGAAGTCGTAACAAGGTAGCCGTATCGGAAGGTGCGGCTGGATCACCTCCTTTCTAGGGAGTCAGACATTCAGTCAAAGCTGGTCTTTGGTTGGATGGACAGGAAAGCAAGTTTCAGTATTGTTCAATTTTGAGGGCCCTGCTTTTGGCCTCAAAAGGCCAAAAGTCGGCGGAGCGATGAGCGAGCCGATAGCCTTGTTTAGAGGGAGCCGAACAGGCGACCATGAATAAAGGCTACAGATAACCTCAAAAGCATAAGGGACAGCGAAACCCGAAACGCAAGTAGCGCGGGGGTATAGCTCAGTTGGGAGAGCACCTGCTTTGCAAGCAGGGGGTCAAGGGTTCGAATCCCTTTATCTCCACCATTTGGGCTGATAGCTCAGCTGGTTAGAGCACTCGGCTGATAACCGAGAGGTCGATGGTTCGAGTCCATTTCAGCCCACCACAGGTTGCCTGTGAGGGCAACCCACAAACCCTTTATGCGATGTACCTTGAAAACTGAATATAGAACTGCGAAATGAGATTTTATTAGCTATGTAAAATTCCTGATTTTAAATTAAAATCTATAATTTCACCAAGCGGATTATTGAAGTTCAGCAATGAACAACAGTAAAATGGTAAAATCTCGTTGGCAAATGGAGAATCTGAAATAAGATATGTTTTGCGAGAGCAAGACAACGGTCAAGCTACAAAGGGCGCAAGGAGAATGCCTTGGCACTGGGAGCCGATGAAAGACGTGGTAAGCTGCGATAAGCTTCGGGGAGGAGCAAACATCCTTTGATCCGGAGATTTCTGAATGAGGAAACTCACCAGAGTTCATACTCTGGTATCCTGTACTGAATCCATAGGTACAGGAGGGGAACCGCCTGAACTGAAACATCTAAGTAGGGCGAGGAAGAGACATCAAACGAGATTCCGTTAGTAGTGGCGAGCGAACGCGGAAGAGGGCAAACCGGAAGGAGAAATCCTTCCGGGGTATGGATCGCTTTTAGGACTTTAGCTGTTAATCGAATGGCATGGGAAGGCCAACCAAAGAGTGTGAGAGTCACGTAGATGAAAACGGCGAGAGCTGCGCGAGTTCCAGAGTACGGCCAGACACGTGAAACCTGGTCGGAAGATGGGGGGACCACCCTCCAACCCTAAATACTACCCAGTGACCGATAGCGTATAGTACTGTGAAGGAAAGGTGAAAAGGACCCCGGGAGGGGAGTGAAATAGAACCTGAAACCTTGTGCCTACAAGCACATAGAGCACATCAACGTGTGATATGGTACTTTTTGTAGAACGGTCCGGCGAGCGATTGTATGTTGCGAGCTTAAGGTCTTAAGGACTGGAGGCGTAGCGAGAGCGAGTCTGAACAGGGCGTTCAGTAACATGCAATGGGCCCGAAACCGGGTGACCTACCCATGATCAGGCTGAAGTGAAAGTAAAATTTCATGGAGGGCCGAACCGACCTCCGTTGAAAAGGCGGCGGATGAATTGTGGGTAGCGGAGAAATTCCAATCGAACTCGGAGATAGCTGGTTCTCCCCGAAATAGCTTTAGGGCTAGCCTCATATTAGATACCCGGAGGTAAAGCACTGAATGGCCTAGCGCCCGAGAGGGTAGCGAAGCCTATCAAACTAAGAATGCCGGAGTATTGATGTATGGGAGTCAGACAGTGTGAGATAAATCTCATTGTCAAAAGGGAAACAGCCCAGATCTACAGCTAAGGTCCCAAATTGTATCTAAGTGGAAAACGATGTGGAAATACGCAGACAACCAGGATGTTGGCTCAGAAGCAGCCACTCATTTAAAGAGTGCGTAATAGCTCACTGGTCGAGCGTCTCTGCGCGGAAAATTTAACGGGGCTAAGATACAAACCGAAGCTTAGGCTGCACGTAAGTGCGGGGTAGGGGAGCGTTGTGTAAGCGGAGAAACAGTAGCGTAAGCGGCTGTGGAGTTTACAGAAGTGAGAATGCCGGAATGAGTAGCGCGAATGTGGTGAGAATCCACATGGCCGGAAACCTCAGGTTTTTGGAGGAAGGTTCGTCCGCTCCAAGTTAGGCGGGAGCTAAGGTCAGGCCGAAAGGCGTAGCCGATGCACAGACGGTAGAGATTCCGTCCCCACCGAAAGATTTAAGCACAGGGACACTTTTAGAAGGTCAGAGCCAGGTGTTGGTTCTGGTAGTGATCGAGGGAAATATAGTACCGAAGTCTGGCTGGAAGAGAGGCGAGAAAAGCTGTGTGTATATCTAAGGTGCCCGTACCGCAAACCGACACAGGTAGGTAGGAAGAAGATTCTAAGGCCAACGGGAGAAGGGTTGTTAAGGAACTCGGCAAGTTGACCCCGTAACTTCGGAATAAGGGGTGCTCACGAGAGTGAGCCGCAGAGAATAGGCCCAGGCAACTGTTTACCAAAAACACAGGTTTGTGCTAAATCGAAAGATGACGTATACGAGCTGACGCCTGCCCGGTGCTGGAAGGTTAAAAGGAGATGTGCAAGCATTGAATTGAAGCCCCAGTGAACGGCGGCCGTAACTATAACGGTCCTAAGGTAGCGAAATTCCTTGTCAGGTAAGTTCTGACCCGCATGAAAGGCGTAATGATCTGGGCACTGTCTCAACAGCCCGCCCGGCGAAATTGTAGTACCGGTGAAGATGCCGGTTACCCGCGACAAGACGGAAAGACCCCATGGAGCTTTACTGTAGCCTGATATTGGGTTTCGGTGTTGCATGCACAGGATAGATGGGACGCTGGGAAGGCAGTGCTTTGGCATTGCTGGAGCGGACGTTGGGATACCATCCTTGCGACATTGGAATTCTAACCTGCGCCTCTGAATCGAGGCGGGGGACATTGTCAGGTGGGCAGTTTGACTGGGGCGGTCGCCTCCTAAAAAGTAGCGGAGGCGTTCAAAGGTTCGTTCGATCTGGACGGAAACCAGATGATTGAGTGCAAACGCATAAACGAGCCTGACTGCGAGACTGACGGGTCGAGCAGAGACGAAAGTCGGAGTTAGTGATCCGGTGGTATGTGAGTGGAAATGCCATCGCTCAACGGATAAAAGTTACCCTGGGGATAACAGGCTGATCTCCCCCAAGAGTCCACATCGACGGGGAGGTTTGGCACCTCGATGTCGGCTCATCGCATCCTGGGGCTGAATTCGGTCCCAAGGGTTTGGCTGTTCGCCAATTAAAGCGGTACGCGAGCTGGGTTCAGAACGTCGTGAGACAGTTCGGTCCCTATCTGTCGTGGGCGCAGGATATTTGAAAGGCGCTGTCCCTAGTACGAGAGGACCGGGATGGACGAACCTCTGGTGCACCAGTTGTCACGCCAGTGGCACAGCTGGGCAGCTATGTTCGGATCGGATAAACGCTGAAAGCATCTAAGCGTGAAGCCGGCCTTA